>Ga0308173_10000006_pt1 | contig 402893 bp, 356 predicted proteins | sample PhyPR1_FD_203716 | JGI IMG/M metagenome (GOLD analysis project Ga0308173, IMG submission 203716) | Soil microbial communities from UC Gill Tract Community Farm, Albany, California, United States - DLSLS.P.R1 | ecosystem: Environmental > Terrestrial > Soil > Agricultural land | place: USA... | reverse complement strand
CGCGCTGGCGCGTCGAACCCCGAACGGCGTGTACTGTACCGCACTGCCTGAACTGCCACTTCCTTCACCCCGCGCCACTCCACTTATCTCAGCGGCTTAAGCTGTCTCGATTCTCCGGACCACCTCTCAGACCGCCGAACCACGGCAATAATCGAGGATCGCGCGGGCCAGCGGGCACGGTTGAGCGAGACGCGTGGCTGCGTCTCGCTCAACATTTCCAAGCTGTTAGTACTCGTCCGGCAGCAGGACTGTAGTCGACGAACGATCTGCTTCCGTGATTATCCAGAGGCGCTTCCCGCCCCCAATCTCGTACGCAGAAAACAGGCGCTCGCCGGATGCGAGCGCTTCGTCATTTGCCTTCCAATCGTTGGTTGAAACATCGCCCCAATCTCCTGCCGAGTGCCGCTGCACGTAGGGCATGACGAGCGCCGCAGGCTCTTTGGAATTCGCCGCGGCTCGCACCGAATATGGCTTTTCGGCGTCGCGAATCTCGGCGAGTAAACCCAGCGCCCCAGGTGTAGCGAACAGTTGCCCCAAGGGGAAGCGAACCGACGGACGTTCGCCTTGCTCTCGTTCGCCCCAGCGTCCCTCCCTTTCCTCTCGCACGCGCTGGGTGTTGACGCGTGCGATTGCATATACGGCCATCATAGGATCCCCGCCTCAGCAAAGCTCTTGTAGCGACCGTGACCGACGATCACATGATCCACCACCGGGATGTCGAGCAACCTTCCTGCAGCAACAAGTTGTTCCGTCACTGCTCGATCATCCTGCGACGGAGTCGGATCACCGGACGGGTGATTGTGGCAGAGAACAACCGCTGCTGCGCGCGCCACGATTGCGCAGACAAACACTTCACGCGGATGCACCAGTGACGAGTTGAGAATCCCGCGTGTGATTGCCTCGGGCGCGTTGCCGATCAGTCGGTGTTGTGCATTCAGCGAGAGAATCCAAAACACTTCCGCCGTTTCTCGTTCGGCATACGCTTCCATTCGCTCGAACACATCGCGCGGCGACCGTATGGGTACGTCGTCGCCGGGGTATCCTTCCGGCGCGGCGAATGAGGTTTCCCGAACAAGTCGGAGCGTGCTAATTCTGCGGAATCTCCGCGCGAGTCTTCGCGTTGATGCGGTCAGTGGAAGGGAGTATTGAACGCCCGTTGTGCTTGCGGCGGCGGTCATAGTCCGTCCCTCCGTGTCTCGGCGATGTAGAGCGTTGCGGCGATTGCTGCGACCGTATCGGGGCGGCATTCAAGTCCGCGCTGCTCGTACTTCGGGCGGACCGAATCGAGAACGAAGTCGGTAACGTCGAGATACTTTCGTCGAAGGGTCGACAGGACCGATGATGTAGTTTCGTCGCTTCCACTCGACGCCTCGGCAGTGCTGCTAACGACCGCGAGCTGTGGCGGCTCCGACACCGGAAACGCTGCCCGCTGCTGCCCCGGCCACAACACTCCATCGCAGGAACGATTGCGGCATTTGAAGTCGGGCGCTTTTGGGTTCCGCTTACTCATGCGGTTGTCCCACATGCGGCCTCCACATTTCGGACAGGCGGGGCTATCCGGTCCACTCGGCAACGGGATCGGTTGCCGCTCGGCGCTTTCGCTGCGTGCTGCTGATGTCGGCGTCATTTACGCGGCCCTCCCCCTCTCTGCGCGTGCCAGAAACGGAGTCGCAGAGGATGACGTGCGACGCGGTGGTAAGGTCGGGCCTGAATCGGCGGTCGGGTCGAACGTGCGCAATGTTCCACGGTACGGCGTGACCAGGCGAGAACGGAATAATTCGAGCATTCGCACGCCACTGTAAAAGTGGCGAAACTCGGCCGCGCTCATCCGCATAGTTGTTCTCACCGTGCGGTGAAAGCTCTGCGGTGATGACGCGTTCAGCCGGTTCGCAATCGCCGCAATGCTCATCCCCGGTGACTCGGCGAGATACGCAGCCCACACGAGCCGCGCGTATGCTACGTACTGCTTTGGCGAAGGCAGCGCGGCTCGGAAGAACCGGCTCATCAACGTCGATGGTAGGACGCCGAGTCGTCCAGCGAGCTCCTTTGCGCTGGTCACTCGCGGCGAGAACACGAGGCGGAAAAACTGATTAAGTCCATCACTACTCACATTCTCCGGCTCGCCAATGTCGGAGAGTATGACCGCGAGGGCATCACGGATGAATTGCTCGGGCTGAGTGCCGCAGTCGAACGCGTTCCGAAACTCGCGCCATCCCTGCGCGCTGCGTACATCGACGACCGCGCGAATCCCAACCTGGCCGAACAACACAGCTGCGCTCACCGCGCGCTCTTCGGATACCTCGCCGATTAGGCCAACCACTATGTGAATCGGGAATCCGCGAACCAGAGTGCGCAACGTCGGCAATGACTCGGAGGCGACTAGCGCCGCTGAGACAACCGCGCCGTCCGCCGTCCCATTCGTGAAATCGGCGACCACTTCGGAAAGCGTGCTGCGGTGCATGGTCCGCACGCATTCGACCGCGCCCGCGTCGATTTGTTGCCGCTCGCGTTCCGTTGCCCATGTCGACAGACGAAACCGCGGTGTGCCGCCGCATGTGCCCCGCAAACACTCACCGTACTTCTCGCGGCGTTCCCCTTCCCTGACTCGGCGCTCGGCCAGTCTGCGCCGTTCCTCTCGCGCGTCGCCGTCGTTTGCGAAGTACCGGCCGCCGACGTGGAACGCGCCTTCGGCTTCGATGATCGCCCGCTCAGCGGCTGCGATTGCCGGCGTCCTCGGCGTCGGCTGCGGTAGGTAGATCGGTGCGTACATCCTTCCCTCCCGGTTGTCCGAGGGGTCGGAAATCGCTACCTTGCGACTGCGGCCCTTCGGGGCTGTGGGAGGCAGTCGGCCAACTTTCCAAGGGTTACCGGCTGCCTCTTTTCTATGAGTATTATTATAGCCCAGGGGCTATAATTTGTCAAGCCCCTAGGCTATAGGTTATAGGCTTTATTTTATTGCGGAGGCCGCCGTGGCAGTGCGATTCCGATTGCGCGAATTGCTGGCTGATCGCGGGATGTCGCAGACAGAATTGCAGACGCGCAGCCGCCTCGCGTACTCGACCGTTAACGATCTCTATAACAACAAGCCGCGGCGTGTCGAGCTCGAGACTCTGGACGTCCTTTGTGATGTTCTCGATTGTTCGATTGCTGATCTCCTCGAACGTATCCCAGACAAGAAGCGCAGCCGCGCGTGACTTCGTAGGTCAGAGGTTTCCACGCAACGCAGGCGCGAAGCGCCTCGCGCACCAGCGCGCCGCAGCTAGCGACCGCGCCGCAGGCGCGGCATGGGTCGAAGACTGGAATAAGATCTGGCGGCGCCTGGCAACAAGCATTGAGCGAATAAGAAAGAGCTCCTGAGAAGGACACTCTTTACGCTTGGTGTGCAGTCATTGCGTGGCAGCAATCAGTTACTTCGACCTGACCAGTGGGCCAAACGGACGGCGGTTTGCAGACCCCAACCCCGCCTCTTGAGATCTTCCACCAGCTGAAGCGCACAGAAAGCATGTCCAGAGGACAGGCGGACAGAGTTCGGCATCGCGTTCTCCCTCCAGCAGTGCGCAGGATAGATTTCGCGAACGATAGCGTCCCGTGAGTTTCAAGATGCCCAGTGAGGACTGCTCTCAGCGCCAATATCGCCCAATCCACTGGTGGTTCGGTTATTCGGCCGATGAGTACGATTCTCACTTGCGCCGCTGCGCCGTGGCGCTCGTCCAAGCGGTCGACGAGGTCTTGAAGACGCCAGGTGTGAAGCGCCTAGCTCAAAAGCTTCAGATGCCTTGGTCTGACTTTGAGCCGTCGTGGCTGAATCCGAATCGTTTTACCGCCCCGCAGTCCATCGCGCTTGCCTGGGCCGTGCGCGATACGCAAGAGCTGCGCACGCATCCCAAATTACAAGGGTTCGCAGTCGCGATACTGAGTGCGCAACAGGCCCTTGAAGCGTCCGCCAATCGCCGGGTCTTGCAAGAACGACAGCAGGTTTGGAATGAAGTTCTGCGAAGCGTCTCGGCCGAAGCACGATTGGTTGACCCAGAACCGCTCGCGCTGATCGCAGAAGCTGAGCTTCGCTTCTTGAACGCCCTTGTGTCAAATCCTGCAGTTCTCGTCCGGCTCGAGACAGCAATTGCTGGCGCAGGCACAACGCGCATCGATTTGGTAAATCATGCGCGCCAGAGTTTAGCGATCATGCGCCGCGAGATAGCGTTTCCCGAGGATGACGATATCGACGACGATGAACTTGAAGACTATCGCGGCCTGCCGGCTGATACGCCTCTCGAGGACGATTCTCCGGCGGCGCAATGGTGCCGAGTTGCAATCAGCGAATGGGAGTGGGAGGACCACGTCATAGGGGTTTTCGAAGCCGCTGCCGAACTAATTGAGGATAACGAAAATCGCGGTTTGCATCCCGACGCGGTGCCTTTCGACGGAGAGGTTCTACAGCGCGCCGAAATACTCAGAAGGCTCCTCATTGAGCGTCTCCAAACCCAAGCTGAAGGCAAGACCGAAGAGGACGGCGGTGAGTTGTCCGCCGCCTTCGATAGCCGCGAAGAACACACCACCGACACAGGGGAGATACCGCCCGAGGTACTCGAGCGGATCCCCGGCCTTGTCCAAAGGTGGCGACCAAGTGTGAATCCGAGGCTGTCAGGGGTGATGCGACGCCTGATAAAAGCGGACGGGCGCGGCACATCCACGGTGAAACGCGAGCTAATCGAGCGCGGCATTCGAATCGCGTGGGCAGCGCGGAACGAACCATGGAAGCCACGTCGAGACAGCCGACAAGCGTCGATCATCCCAGCCCAGGACATGAGTGCGGACGAGTTTCGCTCATGGCTCGACAGCCGGACGATGGCCGCCGCCGCAGAATGCGCCGTGGATCTTCTCTTGGGAGACGCCGATCTCCGATTGGACACGGACGTGGAATCTGTTGTCGGCTATGAGCCTGTGTATTTGCCTGACCGTTTTGGGCGAAGCGTCTATGACGAGGAAGACGATTCAGGGTCAAACTCACGCATCGACCTGGAGGTCCACCAATGGGAGCAGGAGTACGGCCGCGACGACATCGATGACGCAGAGGCTCGGCGCCGACAGGCCCAACATTTGTTAGAGCTTCTGCGAGACCATGCATCGCCACAACAGCGAGCGGTCTTGGAAGCCGCAATGGCCATGGTTGGTAGAGGAGAGTCCGTTAACTGGGCAGAGGTCGCTCGGACGCTTGGCCGCAGCTCGAGCGCCATCAAGACTCAGGTACGACGCCTCATAGAAAAGACCTGGCGCCCTGGCCAGGCAGTGCTAGCGGATGCCCAGCGTGTAGACGATGACCGGTAAAGTCCGCATATAAAGAAGAGCGACAAATCATCCAAAGCCCAACCGGGCCCTGACGAATCCAAGCCGGATTCTGAGGGGCTTTTTGCGTTTTGGGAACATGTTCGGGGCAATAGGCGGACAGTGCCAATGATTGGCCGCTCAACACCGCGCCGCCGTCGAATTCGTGCGGTGGCCTTTGCGCACCGACGTCTCTGCCGCGGCTTGCCGCGAGCCGACCCTCCGGCGACTGTTTTCGGAGAACCCAACCCTGCCCATTCAAAACGCGCGTCGGCGAAAAGTGTCGTGTGCGGATCGGATGGAGCGCTGGTTGCGAGACCACCCGCTTCTGGTGGATTTGGCAACCAAGACGTTACGCGAACTCGCCAGGCTTGTGCGGTGGATCGCGACGTCAGCAGCGCTTCAAGCCGCTCTGCCGCCGATACTCAAGCGCTTCTTCTCGCACTAAGAAGCCGGCGCCCGTGCGCTCCAGCGAGCGCACAGACGAAAAAGTTGGTCAGTCCCGTTGTCTGCTCGCGCGCGCCCGTAAGTGTCTCTGATTGGGTTGCTGAGGCCGCAATGGGGAAAGTCTTAGAACGGAACGCGCACTCGCAGAGTACAGCGAGATGCAACGGCCCGAATCGGTTCGCCCGCGCCCTTGGGCGAGCAGCCGATCGATGCCTCGGATTACGTCGGTTCTAGGAGTGCCTGATGACCCAACAACTGCAGCTGCTCTCGTCAGGCCCGCCAAGCGACATGGCCGCCTCATCGACCGCAGGTGTCGCCGAGCGACTCGAGGAAATGCTCGAACGATACTTGGGGCCTGCGGTCATCGATGCAATCGCGGATCCGGATGTCACCGAGGTTTACGTCAACCCGCAGGACGGCGCGATCCGACTGGAGACTCGCACGCGTGGGAAGCTCCCGAGCGGCGAATCCATCGACGCGCACCGCGTCGAGATGTTTCTCAACGCAGTCGCCACACATCTCGGTGTCACTCTCACCAGCACCACACCGCGACTGGAAGCGGAACTGCCGACGCGCGTCTTCGCAGGGGCACGCCTGCAGGGCTTCATTCGACCAGTAACCGCTGGCCCGGCGTTCAACATCCGAAAGGCAGCGAGCGCGATCTACTCGCTCGATGACTACGTCGCGTCTGGTGTGCTCTCCGCAGATCAGTGCACGATCCTTCGCGCGGCCGTGATGGAGCGGAAGAATATTCTGGTGGCTGGCGGTACCAACACCGGAAAGACCACGCTCGCGAACGCAGTGCTCCACGAGGTCGCGCTTCAGTTCCCGGCAGACCGCATCGTAATCCTCGAGGATACCGTCGAGCTGCAGTGTGCAGCTCGCGATCTCCTTGCGCTGCGAACGACGGCAGCGGTGTCGCTCGCAGATCTCTTGCGGAGCGCTCTCCGCACGAGTCCGAGTCGCATCATCATCGGTGAGGTTCGCGGTGCCGAAGCGTTGGATCTCCTCGACGCGTGGGCGACCGGACACCCCGGCGGCGTTGCGACGGTACACGCCTCGTCCACCGAAGGCGCACTGCACCGCCTGGATCGCCTCGCACAACGCGCGAACGTGCCCCCTCAACCCGAGTTGATCGCCGAGGCCGTGCACATCGTTGTCCTCATTGAAGGAGGACACAAGACACGTCGGGTTTCCGAGATAGCACAAGTTCACGGCCTGGATGCCGACGGTCGTTTCGTGCTTCAACGCTCTCACCCTGCAGGAGTCCTTCAATGAGCACCATCTCGCGTCGAGATCAGTCGCGGTGGCGCACGATCACGTCGCGCGCATTGCCGTTTCTGACATTGGCCCTGGTCGCGTTCGTATTCACTCCCACGGTGGTTCATGCCGCGCCGGTAGGTGGAGGCGCAGATATGCCGTGGACAGGTCCACTCCAAAGCCTTCTCGACAATCTCAGTGGAACAACCGCGCGAATACTCGGCGCGCTTGCATTCGTTGTTGGCGGCGCGATCTGGGCATTCACGAGGCACGAGGAGGGCGCGAAGCGCTTCGGACAGGCAATCGTCGGCATCGCCGTGATGATCGGTGCAGCGAACATCGTTGGCGCGCTCGCATTCGTCGGAGCGATGGTCTGATGGACGCTGCACCGCGCCTTGCTGCGCCTACCGCCGGCGATCAAAGGGTGAGGCACATCGTGCACTCCTCGCTTTTCCGGATCGTGCTCTTGGCCGGCGCCGAGCCGGCCGTAGTAATTGTCGAGGCATCGACGGCATTCGCATTGGTCTTCGTCGTCGGCTTTCACATCGTCACACTCGTCTTGGCGGCTGTTTGGGTGACAGCAGTCCACACGATCATGGTGTGGGTGGCGAAGCAAGACCCGCAGATGGTCGAGCTCTACATCCGAAGCTTGTCGGGGCGCGACTACTACGCGCCCCACGCGAGCGTGTACGCACCGACGCGTCCCCCTCGGCTCTCGATACCGAGCACGCATTAACAAACCGCTCATCTCAAACAGGACCGAGCCGTGCTCGATGTTGTTGCATTCACACTCGGCGCTGGATCAGCAGCCCTCGCGTCTCGCGGGCTCGCGAAGATGCGCGAGCATCGTGCGGAGCCCGCTTGCGTTGCAGATCTGCTGAACTGGGGATTCGTCATCGACGACGGGCCGCCCACGATAGTGCTGCAGAAAGACGGAAGTCTTCTCGCGGGGTGGCAATTTCACGGACCCGACCTCTCGGCAGCGACGTCCGAAGAGCTTGACGCACTGTCGGGGCACGTCAACGATGCGCTGCTTCCCTTCACCGACAACTGGATGTTTCACGTTGACGCGATCTGTCGACCGGCGGAGTCGTATCGGCGAGACCTGTTTCCTGATCCTATCTGTCAGATCATTGATGATGAACGCCGGGAGACATATCGCGCGCAGCGTCAAAGCGGCGGCGGACAATTTGAGACGAGCTACTACATCGTCGCCACCTACCTACCGCCGAGTGATGGCATTGCGCGCCTCGCGTCAACGTTCGTTCAGCACGGCGAACGTTCCCCGCACGATGGCTCACAGTCCGATGCCTGGGAAAGGGTGCTCGCGCGCTATCGAGGCACACTCGCAACGCTCGAGCATCGGCTGGCACCGCGTCTCGGGCTAGAGCCGCTTCGCGCCGATCAGCTGGTGACGCACCTGCACGAATGCCTCACGGGACTGGACCATCCAGTCCGCACACCGCCTCACGGCGCGTACTTGGATTCCGTTCTCTCCGATCAGGAATTGGTCGGCGGCTTTGAACCGATGATTGGGAGAAACTCCATCCGAGTGGTCGCCATTCAGGGCTATCCAGATCGCACTCGCGCCGGCGAGCTCGATTCGATGAACGCTCTGGGGCTGAGCTATCGGTGGTCAACACGCATCATCCCGATCGGCACGCACGAAGCGGCCAAGCTCATTCGTCGTCACCAGCTGCAATGGTTCAAGAAGAGGAAGGGCGCGTCGGCATGGGCGCAGGAGCTCGTCGGAGGAGGAGGAAAGCGCGAAGCGAATCCGGACGATGCCCTTTGGCTCGATCAAGATGCGCGCGCAATGGCTCAAGATGCGGCCGACGCCGCGGGGGCCAACGCGCGTGGCGATGTTCGATTCTGCTATCTCACTCAGTGCGTCGTACTGATGGATCAGCAAGCGCAGCGCGTAAGCGAGTCAGCGACGGACCTTTTGAAGACCTTAAGCGACGCGGGCTTCACCGGGCGAGTAGAGACGGTCAACGCAATCGAAGCGTACCTCGGGAGCCTGCCCGGTCACGGGTACCCGAATCTCCGTCGGCCATTGCTGTCGACACGAAACATCGCCGATCTCATGCCGCTTACGAGCGTCTGGCCAGGACTGACGTTTAACCCGAGTCCGTACTTTCCGGCTGAAAGCCCGCCGCTTCTCTGGGCGAAGACTGCCGGCGCAACGCCGTTCCGCCTCAACATTCACGACTCCGACGTTGGTCACACGCTCGTGTTCGGACCAACGGGCGCCGGCAAGTCAGTCCTATTAGGGCTACTCGCCGCGCAGTTTCGCCGCTATGCCGGCGCGCAGGTATTCGTCTTCGACGTCGGGTATTCGATTTGGACGTTAGCGACTGCCGCAGGCGCCACTCATCACGATCTCGCCGCGGGCCGGCCGGATTCCCTCCGGCTTCAGCCGCTTGCGGCGATCGACGAGCCAACTGAACGCGCCTGGGCCGCGGATTGGCTCGAGACGCTGGTTGCGCTCCAGGGCGTGACCGTTACTCCACCGCTACGCTTCCGAATCGATCGGGCGCTCGACCTGCTCGCGCGGAACAATCCCGTTCACAGAACTCTCACTGAGCTGACGGTTCAAGTCCAGGACGCGGAGCTCGCAGCGGCGCTCCGACCGTACACCGTCGCTGGGCATTGCGGTCAGCTGCTGGATGCGAACTGCGAAGATCTACGCTCCGGCGATTTCGAGGTCTTTGAACTCAAGCACCTCCTCGCGCTCGATGATCGGATCGCAGTTCCCGTGCTTCTCTACTTGTTTCGATGTGTCGAGCGGCGAGTCGGCGCTCGACCAACGCTCATCGAGATCGATGAAGCGTGGATGCCATTAATGCATTCGCTATTCGGACCGCGGATCCATCAATGGTTGCTCACACTTCGCAAACAGAACGCCGCAGTCGTGCTGGCGACGCAGAGTCCCGCGCAACTCGAGCGCCTTCCGTTCAGGCACACGATCGTCAACTCGTGCCCGACGAAGATCTACCTGCCGAACCCCGACGCGATCACAGCCGGCCAGGTCGATCTCTATCGCGAACTAGGGCTCAATGTGCGAGAAATCGAAAGCATCGCCCGCGCGGTGCCGAAGCGGCACTACTACTTCAAGTCTCCACGCGGCAGCCGACTGTTTGAGCTCGGACTCGGTCCAGTCGCCATGGCGTTCCTCACCGGCCAGCGGAACCAGACGCTCGACGAGACCCGCCGCAGCGTGCAAGCGCTCGCTGAACGCGAACGACATTGGCCTGAGACGTGGCTCGCCTCACTCGGCCTGTCGAATTGGGCCGAGCGGCTCCGAGCTGAGCGCGAGGGATGCGAGTCGGAGAACGTCTCGTGCCTTAGGCCAAATTCGTCCACTTCTCATCTTGGAGGTTCGTATGACAACGCTGTTCCCCAGGATCAGGCCCTCGCTGCCATCGACGCTCGCTAGAAGTGTGGCGCTCGCTGCGTTCGGGTTTGTGGTCGCGACGTCGACAGCTCAAGCACAATTCGTCGTCCTGGATCCGGCAAACCTCGCGCGCAGCGTTCTTCACTATGCAAGACGCCTCGAGCAGTTTGATCTGCAGAAGAAGCAATACGAGCAACAAATCGTCGCGATGAAAAAGCTGCCCAATCCTCCGTGGCGCAGCATCTCACAGACGGTCATGCAGCTCCAAGCGCTGATGGCGGACGGTCGCGCGCTCGCCTATCAACTCGCGAATCTCGAAGCGCAGTTCCGAGCCACATTCCCGGTGGATCGATCGTTTCAGGATTGGCCAACCGAGCGCCGCACTCAGGCACAGAGAACGGTAGCAACCATGGAGACAGTGCTCACCGGCACGCATCAACAGGCGCAGAGCTTCGACGTCGGGTTGCAGCGAATCGCTCAGATTAAGTCACAAGTGGGTACCATCCAGGGCCACGAAGGGGCGCTCGAGCTCCAGAATACGGCGACGGTGTTTGGCGCGGAGGAACTCGTCTTACTTCGTCAGGCGCTGATGGCGCAGACATCGATGCAAGCCGTCTATTACGCCGATCGCGTGAACACTGAGGCGCAGCAAGCTGCAACGATCGACGAGCGGCTGAGTGGAATAAGCGCGCGAGCCCGACGTGGTCATTCCGTCTCTCTTCGTGTCGATAGGCCTCAATAATGTCCCCAAGAACGAGTATTCCGCGTCCCGCAATTCTGATTGCGGCAGTCTTCGCCCTACTTGGGCTCATGGCGGTGTACTATGCGGTGCGCATCCACCCCGCAGAGACGATCGAGAAGCAATTCACTGGTCTCGGCGCGCCGGCTCATCGAGGTCAGCCAACGTCTCTGCGTCCCGGGAGGCCGTAATCGAGGTGGCGTTTCGCACAGCTCAGGCGCTACATCGCCCGATTCTCCGGCCTGTCGCCTCGGTCCGCGTAGGACCGTTTGATGGCTCACGGCGGTGCAACGGCCCGTCGGCGCGAAGAGCGTCGTCGACGTAAACTCGCTAGCGAGGCGTATGAATGGTTTATATTGCGGCCACTCTCTCCGCGACCCGTGGCTACGAGCAAAGGGATCCGAACCGTCACGCCAGACGAGCTCCGCATCCTCGGACAGGCCCTGGGGTGCGAAACCCAGGCTGATCTAGCAGCCGAACTCGGCGTGACTCAGTCACGAATCTCCCAAATACTGACCGGTCGGTACCCAGTAAGGCCCGGAACGCTGCTCAACCTCATTCGGCGACTCCAGGCGCAAACGCTTGATACCCAGAGTCTAGGGGCGGATCAACACACGAGTACCGCGAGGTTGGTTCGCGCGCGGGATGGAAATGATGACGCTTAAGGCAGTCGGCGCGTGCATCCTATGCGGCGTTGGGAGTCTAGATGCGCTCCCTCGTCCCTTGGAGGAAGAATGAGCCACCCACTGTCAGGCGGCACGGGTGACCGCGCCATCGTTGCTAGCGAGAACTTCATCCTGGCTACCCGTGACACCGGGTACCGAAGTGTTGCGGCTGCAGTCGCCGAGCTAGTCGACAATTCGCTGCAAGCGAAGGCATCACTCATCCGCGTCTTCGTCAGAGATGAGCGAGTAGATGCCGAGCGTTCGATTGCTATCGGCGTGCTCGACGACGGGCATGGGATGTCACCGCACACCTTGCACGCAGCGCTGCAGTTCGGTGGCTCCGACCGTTTTGGTCAGCGCACGGGACTCGGTCGCTTCGGCATGGGGTTGCCGAATAGCTCCGTCAGCCAAACGCGCCGGTTTGACGTTTACTCCTGGGAGCGCGATCGGCCAATTAAATCGAGCTACCTCGACGTCGACGAAGTAGCATCGGGTCGACTTCGGTCGATTCCGGCGCCGTTCGAGCGTGATCTGCCAGAGTGGGCAGCGGTGCACGCGGCTAAAAGCGGGACGCTCGTCGTCTGGTCACGATGCGACCGTCTGTCGCGACTCCGGGCCTCCACGATAGCGAACCGGCTGCGGGGCTCGCTCTCTCGTTGGTACCGCTTCGCCCTCTGGGAAGGCATTCGGATTACGATCAACGACACGCGCCTTATTGCAGACGACCCACTGTTTGTTCACGAAGCCTCACCTGTACACGGCGCCCTGCCCTTTGGGTCGCCTTTGAACTACGAGTTCAGGTCTGCCTTCGGCGGAAATGCAAACGTTGAGATTCGGTTTTCTGAACTCCCCGTTGCTGCCTGGCAAGGGTGGAGTATCGAGGACAAGCGCCGGCATGGAATTGTCGGGCGCGCGGGGGTCTCTGTTGTACGCGCCGGCCGCGAGATCGACTACGGCTGGTATTTGATGGGAAGCAAGCGCCGCGAGAACTATGATGACTGGTGGCGGTGCGAGGTACGGTTTAGCCCGAATCTCGATGAACTCTTCGGCGTGACGCACAGCAAGCAAGGAATCACCCCGTCGGCTGAGCTTCGTGCGGCGATTGAGCCAGACCTTGAAGCGGTAGCGCGCACACTCAATGCTAGGGTTCGGGCTGCCTTCGAGACTGTGAAGCGCTCGCACAGTGAGGCGCTGAATTCTGCGGAAGTCTCCGACAAGTTTCTTCCGACTCCACCGCGTGCTCGTCGGCGCGTGAGTGCACGCGGCGCCCGTTATCGAATTGAAGCTAGGGCGCTGCCGACGGCAGAATTCTTTCGCCCGCAACTCGTGAAAGATACAATCGTCGTCACGCTCAATTCCGATCACCCATTTTACAAGCTCGTATATTCGCGCCTCCTAGATGGTCAATCCAATGAACGTTTTCATATGGAATGTTTGATACTCGGGGCTGCACGCGCCGAACTCGAAGCTGTCACCGCGACGGAGCGCGCGCTACTTGATCGCGTTCGTCAGTCGTGGGCGGATGCCGTCGCGACCTTTCTGGAGCAATAGATAGTGGCCGCGAAGAAGAGGAGTCGCCGTGCGGATCGGCGTGCCGATGGCGAGTGGATCGCGATCGAGCCCCGCCTTTTGAAGGATCGTGATTCGCGATTACTCGTTCGTCGAGCCGTCCGTCGCCTTATGCTGGGCGGTGTCACTGTGCCCGCGGCGGTGACAATTGCGCGCATCCGCGAAGAAGCAATTGCGCTCGCAGGCAAACTCGACGCCCACTGGGCGCCGGACGCCACGTTCACAGTTAATGTGCTTGCCGACCTGCGGGCGCAAGGCTGGTTGCTTCGAGTCGACAGGCGCGGGATCTCGGCGATGCCGCCCTTGGCCAACGTGCTCCCTGTGGCGGAGGAAAAAAACCGGATTCGCGCCGCCCACCTCATTGAACGAGACGCGCAACTCCGGCAGCCATCGGTACGCAAATTCATCATGGATATGGAGCGTCGCCGCCCTCACCGTGGAGAGTGGCATTCAATCTTTTCACTAATGCGAGACGGGCGACAACTCGCGGCTCTCGCGCAGAAGTACGCGGAACTACCGCTTGGACATCGGGCCGACGCACTTCGCGGCTTGGTTGATCCTTACGTTCAAGTGGTAAAGCCCGGTGCGGCGTGCGAACACACGGGACTCATTCTATTGGATATCTGGCGGTATTTCCGCCACACCTGGACGACTACCTACCAGAGCACTCCTGGTCGCAAGATGTTCTTCTTGATTCGTGACCGAGCTGCTCAGAATCATCCAATCATCGGCATCGGTGCGCTTGGAAGCGCTGTAGTGCAGCTGTCGGTTCGCGACGAGTGGATCGGATGGACCGCGCCACGACTCATAGCAACATTGCGCGAGAACCCGAGCGTTGCCTGGGCCCGCTGGCTCGATCGATCGCTGCGCACACTGATCGATGACGTGCTTATTTCGGACTTCATCAAACACGGTGACATTCGTCGCGCTGAAATCACAACTCCAACTGGTGATGTTGTCGAGCGCCTCCGCGAGATTTCGAAGAAGGAGCGTGCAACGCATCACTTGTATCCGGATCGCGGGCAACACAAGAAGGCGAGTGCACTCGGAAAGACGATCGACTGGCGTGAGCAGGCGCTGACACATCTCTTCCGCTCCAAGCGCGCGAAGGCCTTGGCTGACCTGCTCGAAGCGCGTGAACGACTCCAGGAAGCGGGCTTTCGCCGGCCAGTCGCTGCGGACCTCAAGAAGGTCCTAAAGACAAGCCAAGGAACTCGAGCCGTCCAAACGGTGCTGCGGCGCATCAAGGCGGGGAACGTTGGTATTCACATGATGGATATTACTGTCTGTGGTGCCATCGCTCCGTACAACCACTTGATTGGCGGAAAACTTGTATCGCTGCTCATGGCGAGCCCGGATGTCATCCGCGCATACAACCACCGCTACCGTAAAGCGAGCAGCGTGATCGCCTCCTCGATCGCCGGCGAATCCGTACAGCGCAAACCGCACCTGGTGCTATTCGGAACGACAAGCCTCTACGGCGCTGGTGCAAGTCAGTATAACCGGGTTCGTATGGCTGCCGATGTTGCAGGCGGACGCCCAGGGGACACGCTTGAGTTCAAGGAACTCGGGCGAACTGTGGGCTACGGGTCCTATCATTTCTCAACCGCAACGATGGACGCCATCGAACCCGTCGTCCGACGCTTACAGCGTGGACGGCCGGTCAACAGCATTTTCGGCGAAGGCGTCAATCCGAAACTCCGGAAGGTCCGCGGCGCGCTCGACATCGTGGGCCTGCCGTCAGATCTCCTGCTTCAACACGGCAGCCCGCGCATCGTCTACGCTGTCCCTGTCGCCTCCAACTTCCGAGATGTGCTTCTCGGCCGGAGCAAGAACCCGACGTACATCCTGCCGGACGCGTCGATCGCCACCGAGGGCATCGCGAATTTTTGGCGGGATCGTTGGCTCGCGCGACGAATCGAGAGGGGAGACGTGATCGACAGCGTCGCGTCGCACGCGCTGACTTACCCGATCACGCATGGCGCGCGCGTCTCGTTGCCGGAACTGCCCGAGGAGGCCGAAACTCTGTTTTCAGGCGTCGCCGCTCAGGCATTTGAGCGCACTTCGAGCCGTGCCGACGCCGAGGTGTCCACCTAACCCGTCAACGCGTATTTGTATGAACGCGAGTGGACGCTCAGGCTCGTCACGCTTATCGGGATAGCTCGGATGCCGATGGATGGCGCTTGTCGCGATACGGCCGCGCCGATCGACGAATCATTTCATCGCGAGCTTATCATTCTGTCCCGATACTGCGTATGTTCATTGACGCAGCGGAGTTCTCGCCCTCATCCGGCCTCCAAAAACGGGGCTGAAGACAAAGGTCGCGAACGATCCTCGGGAGAGCCTCCCTGCTCGTAATCCAACGAGCATTCATGGAGGCGATCTATGCACGAGGTGCGATCGCATGGGCTGTGGCCTGTGCTGTCGGGAGGGCTTGAGACCCCGCAATCCGTTCCCGCTCAAGTCGAGTCGTCGAAAGACGTTAACGCGACGTTGAACGCCTGGGACGACTACATCAAAAAGACCGCTCGCGATGTTGCGCGCAGCGTGGGCGCCAGTGGCGACGACGCTGACGAATTCGCACAAGCAGCGCGCATCGCGCTGTGGCGTGCTATCGAGAAGGGAGCGCCCGCCAGTGATGCCTACCGCAAGGGCATCGTAAAAAACGCGATGCGTAGCACGGCTCGGAAAGAGCGCGGCGGCTTCCGCAGCCTGTCGATCTGGCGCCATGAACTCGATGAAGAGTTGCTCCGCCGGCAAGACGACGATGAAACTGCCGCCGGCGTTGTTGAGTGGGCTGACCAACTCCCCGCGAACCTGAGAAACATCTACGAATTGCTATATGTGGAGGGCTTCACACAACGGGATGTCGCTCGCAAACTGCGCGTGACGCAGCCTCGGATTGCACAACTCCATGCGCAACTGAAGCGGCGCGCGCGTGAGGGGTTTCTCGCTGCCGTGTTGTCGATTACCGAACTGCCGTCGGGCTCCGGCAGAGCAGCGTAGCTAACTTGAGCCCATCATCCGCCGGCTTCAAAAAAAGTGGCTGGCACAATAAGGAGATTTGTATGGCTAACGAAACTGGAATGACAATCGAGACGGTCGACCGTCAGCGGAAATACGTAGCGGAGCAGCAGAAGAAGGGCGCGGGTCTCGGCGTCGTTTTCGCGGACGCGTTCCTGCGCGGCATGCGCGACCTCGGGTATAAGAATCCGGCCTGGGCGCTCGCCGAACAACTCGACAACGCGTTTCAGGCGGCGGCAGATACGGTAGCGATCCGCTTCGGCTATCGGCCGACGAATAAGTCGGGAGCGAAGCCCGACCACCTCGCCGTTATCGACAACGGGAACGGCATGATCCCGGAAATGATCGGCTTCGCCGTGCGGTGGGGCGGTACCGACCGGGAGGGCGACCGAAAGGGTTTTGGCCGATACGGCTATGGCCTGCCAAGTTCTGCCGTCAGCATGGCCAAGCGGTACACGGTGTACTCAAAGGTTGCTGGCGGGGAGTGGCACGCAGTCACCGTCGACATCGACCGGCTGTCCGCTGCGGCGCACGACATGAAGCAGACCGCGGAGTTGCTCGCAGCGAAACCAGCCAAGCTGCCAACGTGGGTCACCAAGCCATCGAAGGGGAGCGATAAGCTCGACGTCGCGAGGCTCGAGTCGGGCAGCGTCGTGTTGCTTGAAGACATGGATCGCCTGAATCGCCTTTCAGGCTGGATGAAGACCGATACGCTGCGGACCAAGCTTCTTCAGCACTTCGGGGTCATCTACCGCTACTGGATTCCGGAACGACGGATCACTGTCGATGGAATCGAGACGGCGGTCGTCGACCCGCTCTTCCTCATGGAGCATGGTCGTTTTTACAACGAGACCGAGGTGCTCGCCGAACGTGTAGAGACGCGTACGTTCGAAGTCCCGACGTCGAACGGAGCGTCGGGAACGGTAAGGATTCGCGCATCAGTGCTGCCGCCGAACTTCCAGCTCGTCAATCCGAGCGAGTACGGCAATGCCGATCAGCGGGCGAAGACGAACAATCGCCTGCCGATCATGAAGGAGTACAACGGGATCATCGTCTGCCGCGAACGCCGGCATATCGACACTGTGCGTCCCGAGTGGACAAAGTTCCAGAACTACGACGCGAACATCAAGATCGAGGTGGACTTCGATCCGGTACTCGACGAGTTCTTCGGCATCACCACGTCGAAGCAGCAGATCGAGATCGACGATGAGATGTGGGAGAAACTGAAGCACAGTGGCAAGAACGGCGGAGGTCTCATCGACCTCGTTCGTGATCTGCGTGGGCGATTCGAGGAGTTGCAGACCGAGTTGAAGGCGAAGTACAACAACACGAACGCGGCGACCGAGGAGGCGCGCCCGAGCGTCGCTGCGATGGAGGAGTCGGCGACATTCAAGGCGAACGCGCCCGAGCCAACGGCCAGCCAGCGCGAGGAAGGCCAGCGGAACCTCGAACGCAAGGCTAGTGAGCGAGCGGAAATCACCGGCGAGCCGAAGGAAGCAGTGATCAAGGCCCTCGTCGAGGAAACGACCAAAAAGCGCTGGGAAGTTGAGTTCGCGGCAATCCCAGAAGGGCCCTTCTACCGCCCGTATCGTCTCGGAGAGCAGAAGCGGCTCGTCGTCAACACTGAGCATCCGTTCTACGCGAAGGTGTTCGACGTCGCTCCCGAGGTTCGCGCAGGTCTTGAAGTTCTACTGTTCGTGCTCGCGGAGCGTGAACTCGAAGCGAGGAATGAGGCGGAGACCTTCTACAAGGCGGAGCGCGGGCGGTGGTCTGAACGGTTGCGTCACGCGCTCGACGCGCTCGTTAGTTATGACACCATGATGGACAAAGCATCGGCCGTGGCGGAGCGGATGCACACCGCCGTCGACGGGGCCGTTTAGGCCGGTCGGCTCTCACGTCACCGGAGGCTGGGGCAGCGGCGAACTGCGAGGGACGGTGGGTCGGCGCATCACATCCGCGTGTTGTCCCGCCTCCCCGTCGGCCGGGCGGCGTTCCAGGGGCTTCTTGCACAAGCCTCGCCCAACGTCAAGTAGTTGCTTCGTCGCCAATCGTTTCGCAAACTTGAATAGCCCCGTGAGCAGTTCACCAGGCCGCGTGGACCTTCTTACCTATGGCGTGTAGCAGCGCCGACGCTGACGATGACCGAGTCGCGGACAATCCCGGCGAATGAGCCTGCCGTTCCGGGCGTATCCGTGCCGGCGACAGCGCACGCACCGGGCGGCCAAATCCGTCTGCTCGCTTTTGCCAACGAACCGCGCTCGTCCAGGCTCCGGAAGTGAACACGTCGATGGATCTGAAGGATTGGAACCAGCGACTGGAACAGCACTTCACTGCTCTAGCGCACGACCGCAAAGACATTCCTGTTTTCGCCTTGGAGCATGGCCTCGCGCCGGCCGAATTGCAGACGCTGCAAGACGCGCTGCGAGTTCACATCCAAGTCTCGGGGCCGGCACGGGACCACCAGCTCCCTTGGATCATTTACGCTACGGAGATTGGCTACGGCTACGCGGGAGATGAGTACTGGCAGACATTCGAGGAGAAGACGCCGGGCTGGACGCTGAACGGCACGAGAAACTGGATTCGCAACGCCTTCGCGGCTTTCCAGCGAAAGTTCGCTGGCGCCAGACCGTCGGGCGCTTGGGCGGAGCATTTCTCGATCATCGCGTGGCCCATAACTCACGCGATCCTTCCGCGCGATCTGCAACAACAGCTCGCACGCATCCTCTACGATCTTCGGCATTCATTCTCAGCAGAGCTGTTTGAGGAGCCGAGCCGTCTCGGAGATTTCATTGCGGCGCGAAGTTGGAACGCGTCGGCTCGCTTTCAGAACTTCGTGCAGGCACCGGCGCTAGTCGGCCAGATCGCGGCTGCGCTGCTTCTCCAGGGTCGCCAAGGGTTCAAGCCGTTGCTCGATCCGACGACGCTCAAACGTATCGGGGACGACCTCGATCACGAGCGCCGCGGTCGCGACTGGCTACGCGGCGCACGACGCGCCGCGGAAGAGCGGGCGACGATCCGAGGGCTGACAATCGGGAGGCCGACGACAGCCACGTATCAGCGTCGCGACGAAGCACGCGCCGAGGTCGAGCAACTCGGGATCGAGCCCCGCGTCGTTCTTCGGCCCATCGGAGACTCACGATGGGAGGTGTCGCTCGAGATACCGGATCTTCAGCATTTGCTTTTCCGCTTCCCGCAGGTACGTGACGTCCTCACCGAGTCGCGATGTACCGTTGCCGGCGGCGCGGGGCGCCCGCTCGCGAGGGGGCGCTGTCTGCACGGTTCGCAGCGAGTTGTACTCGAACGCTGGCCTCGTTCGGATGAGGTGCTCCTGAAGTTCGAGCGCAACGACGACCAGCTCGAGTACCTGCTGCGCACCGAGTGTATGCTCCGTCCGGGTCCGTCATGGCTATTCAAGGTCGCGAGCGATGGTCTCGCCTACGAAAGTCGTGGCATGCGTGTTCGTGCTGGGACTAGGTACTTACTCATAAGCACGGAGCCGTTTGCCCGCTCCGCGTTGGCGCGCCCGGTCGACGTGACATGCGAAGGCATATGTGCTATCGGTCTCGACGTACCCGCTGCGCTCACATCGGAGTGGGTGGACGTCCTCAAGCAACTCCAGATTTCCCAAGCGAAGACCATCGAAGTGTGGCCCGCTGGCCTCGAGGCAGTGGCGTGGGACGGCGAGGGATATGGTGAGTGGCGCGCGTCGGAGACGCCGACGCTCGCGATCCGGTCCGACCACGCAATCGACCAACTGACGGTCGCGATGGGAGAAGGACCGTCGCTGTCGCTCGCCCTAACGGGTACGCCGGCAGGCGAGCCAATCTTCATTGAGTTGCCACCACTTGCGGTAGGGCTGCACAAGTTCAGCATCGCAGCGCGCAGCGCTAGCGCCGCTGCCAGCGAAGTGGTGGGGAGCCTCGATGTCGTCATGCGTGTTCGAGAAACGCGTGCGTGGTCGCCCAACGCGACCGCGCACGGCCCGCTCGAAGTAGAGTTGGACCCTCTAGCGCCGTCGCTTGAGCAGTTTTGGGAGGGCAAAGCGGCCATCACAGTGCGCGGTCCGGCTGGACGACAGGCGAAGTGCCGAGTGCGGGTATTCGCGCGCGCGGGAGAAAGGCCGACGTTCGAGCGACAGCTGCCCCCTGTAATACTGCCGCTTTCTAGCGAGGAATGGGCCCGTTACTTCGAGACGCACCTCAAAAAGGACAGAGACGCGCAACGCTGCTACGATGACGCACACACCTGCGAGGTTGAGTTTTCCGCCGACGAACTCGGCGTGTTCACGATCTGCTGCGAGCGCGAGTTCACGCCGCTTCGGTGGTCCGTCCGGAGAAAGTCGGCCGGTTTCATCGCGCGTTTGCACGACGATGTGGGCGGAGGTGACGCCGTCATTGAGCGGTTCGCATTCGAACGGCCAACCACCGAAGAAGCGCTGCCGACGAGCGCGGAGCAAATCGCACCGCGCGCAGGGGGACTTTACGTCGCGACGCTCGGAACCTTTAGGGCAGCGATCATCGTCCCGCCTATCGTGAAGGATCTCGCTGATCTTCGGTGCGAGCCGAAGATCGACGCGCGGCCGCGGACGGCGCAAACGATCACCAAGCTCGTGATGTTTGCGGAGCTCTGGGGAAAAGCCCGGCTCCCTGGTGACCCCATCGCTGACGCCCATCGAGTAAACGTCCTTCGTGCTCTCAGTTCGGAAATCCTCGCGCAGATTGGCGGCAGCACATGGACGTACGCGGAGTCCAGGCTGAAGGACGCGCGCGGACTTATCGATCTGCAGCGGAACATCTCGAACAAGGGTTACGAACGCGAACTTGCGTCGCAGCTGCAGTTCCAATATCCAATGCTCGCTAGCGAGGCACCGAAAAAGCGGGCGGCCGTCTTCGCTTCTTTGGCCGAACACGTCAAACTTGTGAGACCGAGCCCGTTCCAGCGTGAAGTCGTGGGGGCGTCTGGCTCTCCGGTTGGGCGACGCCGCCGTGTTCAAGGCGTCGGCCCGGAACACTCAGAGTGGCTCGCCGAATTCGCTCTACGAATGGCCAGCGACGCCGTAACGCTGACTGCCTGGGCCGGAGATCATTTCGCTGCCGGGGTCCAAACACTTCTGGACGTTCCGACCTTGGCGCGTGCGGCCCGCTTTCTCGTGCTCGCCGTGGGTCTAGAGAAGAAGTCGAGCGCAGCACCGGGCGATGTCTACGCAGGATGGCGGTGGTGAGCATGAGGCGCCTAACCGTCGAAGAGGTACACGCGCTCAAGATTCGGGAACTCGGGCTCGACCCGGACGCGCTCGATTTGGCGACACCGGAAGGATTCGCAGGAGCGCTGAGGCGAGCCGCGGGCTACCTGTGCCCATGCTCTGAAGCGACGCTCTTGCGCGCTGTCATCCGACCACTGCGTGGCTTGGTGCCAGATCTTGAGAGGGCGAAGGAACTCGCGGAGGCGACGCTGGAGGCGATGATTTCGCACGGCGACGTCCTTCAGCAACTCGACGTTCAGGACGGCTCTCCCACGGCACGAGTGCTCCTGTACGCAGCGCCAGCGAGCTTCGTGGTTCGTCAAAGCGGACTTGTGATTCTTCTTGGCTCCGCCGCCGATCAGCTTTCGCCCCTTCCGTCAGAGTTAGAACGGCGTATCGAGTATCTGGGACATGTCCGCAGACTGAGCCCATCGGCGACCGAGGACCTGCGCGGCGAGTTATGCGAACTCGGCTTACTTGAGCTCTCATCCGACGCATGGCTCAAGGGACCAAAATCAAGTACGGCGTCGCAGACCGTGGCTGCGAGAGATCGAGCCCTCGACATTGCTCTGCCGTCTAGGGACATCCCTGGGCTCCTTCTACTCGATCCGACAAAACCCGTTCGATACTACCGGGGACGCTGGACCGAACCGAAGTCGCAGACGGGCCGCTTCGTCGCGCGACGGCAGCAGGCCTATGGCGCGGATCTCTGGTGCTACGTCCAGCTTACGAACGGTCACCCTGAGCGGATGATTGACCTCCCGCAGCATGGGAGTCGTTGGCGCGGGTGCGACGAGGCGTGGCACCTCCAAATGGCGATCGACGCGCAACGCGGATCAGCCCAGCGCTTCCGCGTCTCGCCGAGCGGGGCCGCTGTGATCCTCGAATTGTTCTCGCCTGCGCCCGCGTGGGCACGGCGACGGTGGGATGCGATCGGCGAGCCTGTTCCTAGTGCGGGCAGCCTCTTCGCCTATCGAATCCCCAGTGCGGAGATCGACGAGGAGCGGCGTTTTGCGCACGAAGCCCTCTGGCTTGAAGAAATACCAACGGGTTCGGTCCGGCCGGGTGGTGAGCGATGACAACGTCACTCACCGCGCGGTTGGAGCGAGAAGTCGATCCCTCGCGTCGCATGCAGATCATCGAAGAAGAACTCTGTCCGCCGGAACCGCAACTATTGGATACGTGCGTCCTTCAAAACCTTGACCGGGTTAATCGTCAAATTGAATTGAGCGGCCCCATATCATGGGACGATGAAGCGGTCGCGGGTCTAGCGAGGACGTATGGCGCTGAACTGGCTGACGACCTCATTGACCTCGGCCTACTGTACAAAGAGTTCGAGAATCGCTCTGGCTATCCGTGGCTGGTTTCGCGCGCGTCTCAGGCAGAGGCGAGCCTCGCCGGCGGAGTTAAGGGCGTGAGACTCCTCTCGATCCTGGACTTCTTCCACGGTCATCAGGATGATTGGTCCGACGACGCACATCCTCGCGTCGCCAAGGGACTACTGTTCGCCTCTCGAAGCTACCGCGTCTCACCACTGTTGCTGCGTGGGTTGGCGGTGAGTTCCGTGGACGAAGTCCATTCGGCGACAGGCCCGCTGTCATTCCTTCCAGATGAGGGCGACAGGATGGTTGTCGCCGGCGCTCTAATCGCAAACGTACCGGTCGTGCTAACCACGGACCGAAAGACTTTTTGGAAGCACCGCGTCCAGCTCGATGACTTAGGGTTGGCAGTCATGCGCCCAACAGAGCTACTCAAGCTGTACGAACCTTACTGGCAGGCGCTGGACGAAGAGTTCGAACAACGCCGTGGCGCGCGAAGCTGGAATCCACCAATTACGTGAATGTGAATCTGGAGAGACAGGTCCTATGGCCCTGACCATTGGCGAGACGACGCAGGAACTCCACAGAGCGCTCCGCGACTATATCGAGGCCACGTACCACGTGAGCCACCGAACGCTCGTCGACCAGCGTCGGGCGCTTCTAGACGAGCTAGGTGTCATCCACCAACGTCCTTACTTGGAGAGCACCCCACGCTACAAGCCGGGAAAGACGTTCGCCGAACTTGGACTCCCGCCCGCGGCACTCGACATCTTCACGTCAGTCTCTGCGACGAAAGGCGATCTTGGGCTGCTTATCCATAACCCTCCGTACCAGCATCAGGCGCTCTCGACGCAACTCTCCCTTGTCGACGGACACAGCCTCGTTGTAATGACCGGCACGGGTTCAGGAAAGACGGAGTGCTTCCTCCTGCCGATTCTCGGAAAGCTAGCCACCGAGGCGAAAGCGAAGGGAAAAGAGTTCGGCGAAACGAGCGCCGTGCGAGCCATGGTACTCTACCCAATGAACGCCCTTGTTAACGATCAGCTCGGACGGCTCCGGCTGCTGCTCGGCGATCCGCGCATCGTCAAACAGTTCATCGACTGGTCCGGTCGCCCAGCGCGATTCGCGCGTTACACCAGCCGAACGCTGTACCCCGGTGTTCGCGACAAGGAAAAAGACCAAGAACGCTTGACGCCGATTGGGAAATACTACGTCAAAGCCCTCGAAACGGCGTCAGGCCCTCCGTCTTCGGAGCAAGAAGCGGCCGCGCAGCTCGTGAAGGAATTGAAAAGGCGTGGTAAATGGCCCGCGAAGCCCGACCTCGCCGCGTGGTATGGAAAGGGCCGCTGGCTCGATAAGAACGACAACTTCAAACGTTGCGTCACGCTCCCCGCGGACCCCGAACTAATCACTCGTCATGAGGTCCACGCGGCTGCGCCCGACGTGCTTGTCACGAATTACTCGATGCTCGAGTACATGCTCATGCGCCCGCTCGAGCGGCCCATCTTCGATCGCACACGCGAGTGGTTGGCGAAGAACCCTGACGAGCGTTTTCTCCTCGTGATCGACGAAGCCCACCTCTATCGCGGTGCTCAGGGCGCCGAGGTCGCCCTGCTGATTCGTCGTTTGCGTACGCGCCTCGGCATCCCAGCGGAACGGCTGCAGGTGATTTGTACCAGTGCCAGCTTCAAGGATGCCGACTACGCCGTCGACTTCGGCGCGCAGTTGACGGGCAAGGATCCGGCCGACTTTCGGAAGATTCAGGGCGACCTCCTCGAGCGACCCGATGCCGCGAAGGGGACTAGCGCTGATGCCGCCGCGCTGGACGCGGTCGACCTGAACGCCTTCTACGATGCCGCAAATGACGCGAAGCGGCTTAAGGTCATTGAGAGTTTTCTGAAGTATCGAAATGTCGCGCCGCCTTGGGATCTACAGCCCTCGCTATACAAGGCGCTCGAATTATTCGCGCCGATGTCGAGCCTCGTGAACTCAACAATGAAGGAGGCGCGGCCCGTCGATGAACTTGGCGCGCAGTTGTTCGAAGGGAATGTTCTTTCCGATGTCGCAGCGCGAGCCGTCACCAACCTCATCGCGCTGGGCAGTGTGGCACGCAGGGAGTCTACTGAGCCCGGGCTGCTTCCGTGCCGAGTTCATTCGTTCTACCGTGGGCTCGCCGGCCTTTGGGTCTGCATGGACCCGGACTGCGCAGGTATTCCAGCTACCGAACGTGGAGGCCCTGCGGGCAAGCTGTACAGCCAACCGCGCGACACGTGCGATTGCGGCGCCCGCGTGTTGGAGTTGTACACCTGCAGGAACTGCGGCACAGCGTACGCGCGCGCGTACAGCAATAACATCGACGACCCGGACTTCCTCTGGGCTGAACCCGGCGGAGCGTTTCGAACGCTCGCTGGCTTCGTCGATGAGATCTCTCCACTTGATCTCCTCCTTGAGAAACCCGTTTTCAACGAGCTTGCGGAGCCGGCGGAGTACGACCTGCTCACTGGGCGACTGAACCCCCAGAAGCTCGGATTACGAAACAGGCAGGTCTACATTCGTGCCGGTCGTTCACAGCCCGTGACTGGCGATGAGCCACAGGACGCGAATCCCGGCGAGTTCCGCCCGTGCGCCGTGTGCGGAGAGGCCGCGTCATTTGGGCGCACCTCGGTCCAGGATCACCAGACCAAGGGTGACCAGCCGTTCGAGGCTCTCATTTCGAAGCAAATACAGGTGCAGCCACCGAGCGCGGTTCAAGCGACGCGGCTCGCGCCGCTGCGCGGCCGCAAAGTCCTCATCTTCTCGGATTCCCGGCAGACGGCGGCGCGCCTCGCGCCGAACATCCAGACATACTCGACGCAGGACGCGATCCGTCCCCTCATCGTCGCAGGATTTGAGCGGCTCGCCGGCATCGCCGCGATCGCTCCGTACCTGTCGCTCGACGACCTTTACTTTGGCGTGCTCATCGCGGCGAAGGAGCTGGGCGTAAGGCTTCGTCCAGAACTGAAGGCGGGCGAGAGCTTCCAAGACGAACTCGACGTCGATGCCGCCATCAAGGCGGGCGCGCTCTCGAACCCCGGGGCTTTGATGCCGCTCTGGGGCAAGCTACGGGCGTCTCGACCGCCGGAGTCATTGCTCCGCGCGATCTTTAACTCGCTCGGTGACCGCTACTACGGTCTTGAAGCGCTTGCGATCGCGTCGCTTCGTGAGCGCGCGGACCACACGACGTGGATCGAAGCGCTTCCGGACATCGCGGGTTTCGCGAACACGCCGGAACAGAAGCTCGCCACCGCGCGCTCATGGATGCGGTGCTGGGGTCGCGCGGGACTGTGGATGAACCAGATGCCTCCAGCGTGGCGAAACTCGAACCGTCAGTTCCAGCCGCGCTCGGGGAAGTTCGACGAGATGGACCGACTCATCGCGGACAAGCCCGCACGAAACTTCTTCAATAAGGAGTGGTTGCCCAAGCTACTCCAACGATTTGGAGAGCAGGTTGCGCCGAACAAATTCTACCTAAAGGGCAGCGAACTCTCGCTCTATGTGGCCGCTCCTTGGGCGTACTGTCAGTCGTGCAAGACGGCGCAGCGTCCGTTTCCAGGTCGCACGATCTGCGTGAACTGCGGCCAGCCCGCCGCGACGGTAATCGATCCGAACACCGACAAGGTCTTCGTCGCGCGCAAGGGTTATTACCGCGCGAGCACCATCGACGCGCTGAAAGTCCCGCCCACTCCGCCAATGGCACTCATCGCCGCGGAACACACCGCCCAGCTCAACACCGCGCAGGCCGACGAGGTGTTCTCCAAGGCGGAAGAGCACGAGTTGCTGTTCCAAGACGTCGACCTCGGCACTGACGGGACCGGGCATGACCGTCCCGCGATCGACGTGCTCTCCTGCACGACGACAATGGAGGTCGGTATCGACATCGGATCCCTCTCGGGCGTGTCGCTGCGAAACATGCCGCCAGCGCGCGCGAACTACCAACAGCGCGCAGGTCGCGCTGGTCGTCGAGGAAATGCCGTTGCGACGGTCACCGCCTTCGGAAGCGCGGACAGTCACGACGAGCACTATTTTTCAAACCCGGACCAGATGATCCGTGGCGCCGTCGACGATCCGCTCCTCACACTCGACAATAGTGAGATCATCCGACGGCATGTCACCGCCTATCTGCTGCAGCGCTACCACCAAGACAAGCTGCCCAACATCAATCCGGAAGCACAGCCGCACCTCTTCGCAGTGCTGGGCACTGTGGCCGATTTCAAGAAAGCCACGACCGCACTCAATCGCTCGGACCTAAAGGCGTGGCTCGACGCGAATGAGGCGTCCCTGCGCGCTGAGGTGGATACGTGGCTCCCTGAGCAGCTATCGGCGGCAGAGCGGAAGCGCCTCCTCGATGATCTAGTGCCGAAGACAATGGAACCGATCGACGCGGCGATCGAGTTTGAGCCACCTTCTGGTCCATCGCCGGCTACGGAGGCTCCTCCTGCTCCTGCCTCCGACGCGTCTGCAACAACGGAGCCTGCGGCCGGTAATACCACCCTCGAGGCGCCTGACGAGGAGGGAGAAGAAAAGCCGGGCCGGGACCCGGCCTCGGAGAACCTCCTTGACCGACTGTTGTACCGCGGCGTACTGCCGCGCTACGCGTTCCCGACCGATGTCGCCACGTTCCATGTGTTCGACCCCGTGAATTCGACGATGTACCGGCCGGTGTTTCAGTTCACACCATCGCAGGGCCTTGCCGTTGCGCTCTCTCAGTACGCACCGGGCAAACAAGTCTGGATAGCCAACAAGCTGTGGACTTCCGATGCCATCTATTCGCCGATGCGCGACGACCGATACCGAGCCTGGCTCACGCGGCGACTCTACTACGAGTGCAGCATCTGCCACTACGCGAGGACCACAACTTTTGAAGACGGGTCGCGCGGGGAGACTAAAGATTGCGAAGCATGCGGCGGCGTCGGCACCTTCGGGCCTGCGACGCAGTGGCTCCGGCCGCCCGGCTTCGCCCACCCTGTTGGCAAACCCGAGGGAACAACGCCCGACGACATTCCTACCAAGAGCTACGCGACCCGCGCTAAGCTGACCGCCCCAACGCCAGCGGACGCCTCGAAGTGGAAGCAGTTAAATGAGCATTTGCGCGTTCATCATACGCGACAACACTTGCTCGTCACAAATCGAGGTCCGCGCGAGGAAGGCTACACCTACTGCACTAAATGCGGACTTATCGAGCCAAGCGCGAACCCGAAGGGCACCGTGGGCACGGCACACCGAAAGCCGTATCCAGACATCAGAGATCCCATGTGCGCTGGTGCTCCGACCAAGGGGTTGGTCCTCGGCACTGATTTCATCACCGACGTCCTACTAGTCGCGATACGCGTCGAGGCACCGATCACACTCGCGCCTGGCATTCTCGCCACCGATGTCGCACTGCGCACCATTTGCGAGGCAGTGACGAAGGCCGCATGCGCACGGCTCGAGTTGGAGGCCAGCGAACTGCAAGCTGAGCACCGACCGGCGCTCACAGCAGAGGGGCGCGCCGGGCTCGAAGCGGAGGTGTACATCTACGACACGCTCCCCGGCGGCGCTGGCTTCGCGAAGCGCGTCGGCGACATCGGTCTCCCCATCTTCGAGGACGCACTCAGGTTATTAGAGGAATGCCCCGAAAACTGCGACCGTTCGTGCTATCGCTGTCTCCGCAGCTACAAGAACAAATTCGAACATGACCTTCTGGACCGACACCTCGGCGCGAGCCTGTTGCGGTTCGTCCTGCACAACACCTCCCCAACGCTCAATCCGGATCGCGTCGCGAAATCGACAAACCTTCTATTTGAGGATCTCGATAGACAAGACATCGAAGGGCTTATGCTTAAGCGCGACGTTCAAATCTCGGTCCCGGGCTTAGGCCAGGTCGTCGCGCCCATCCTTGTGACCAACGCCGGCGGCGCCCAGTTCGCGATAGGCCTCCACGGGCCGCTGACGCCGAATGAACCGACAGACGAAGACCTCAAGGACATCAAAGAGTACGCAACGTCGCTGACCGTATACCTCGAGGATGAACTGGTCGTGCGACGGAATCTCCCGTTCGCCACGAATAGGCTCATTGAGAGGCTAAGCTGAGGGTCAGGTGAGGACGGACGCTAAACCGCACGGGCGCATAGTTGCACCGACGACCTGGCCTGCTCCACCGGCCGATATGAGTTTTTCGGCGCACGCGGAGATCGATAAGTGCCCGCGGCGTTGGTCGCTGAGCGCTGCCGAATATCCTGAGATCTGGAGTGGACACGGTTATCCCTCAAAGCTTCAGGTCGCGGCACTTGCCGGTAGCGTCGTCCACCTGGCGCTGGAGATCATCACCAAGGAACTCACGAGAGCAGGCGTTCCTTCGCTGCGCGACCCGAGCGCGCCACAGGTGCTGAAGGCACTCGGCGGATACACGCGCGTCATCGAGGGGTGCATCGAGCGTATACTCAAGCGGTACGTCGATAACCCGCGCGCGGGGCCGCTGATGGAGTACGCGCAACGGACCTTACGCGGTCAAGTGGCCACGCTACGTGCGCGCGTCCAATCAATGCTTAGCCGCGTGCGGTTGCCGAAGGGCACCGCCGCGACGCCCGGGGCTTCGACGCGAAGATCAGGCGGTGCGCCGCCGCGCCTGCCGCTCGCGAACGGGGCCCATCCCGAGATCGAACTCCACGCGAAGGGCGTCGGGTGGAAAGGAAAAGTCGACCTTTTGGTGCTCAGCGATGAAGCGTGCGAGATCACCGACTTCAAGACCGGCGCGGCCGCGGAGACCCACAAGTTTCAGCTCAACGCCTACGCGGTGATGTGGCGGCTCGACGACGAACTGAACCCGTCTGGCCGCCCAGTGAATCGGCTCGTGCTTGTATACGAGAACCAGGAAGTCGAAGTCACCCCGCCGAGTGCGTCCGAGATCGACGACCTTGCCCGTCAACTCATCGCGCGCCGGCAAGCAGCAGAGGTTGCCTTGGCCGCGCGTCCACCAGTCGCACGCCCGAGCGACGACTCGTGTCGATACTGCGGTGTGCGGCAACTCTGTGACGCATACTGGGCTGGCGCCACGCTGGCCGTCTCGGACGGCGGCGACTTCGGCGACGTCGAGTTAAAAATCATCGGACGTCATGGCCCGACCAGCTGGGACGCGGTGGTCGTGCGAGCGCGTAACCTGCCTGCGACGACGGCGGCGCTGCTGCGACTCCCTCAGCCCGACGACTTCACACCTGGGGCGCACGTGCGCGTTCTCGACGCCGCCCTCGCGCGAGATCCCGAGGACTCCGGCGCGCCAGTCATCGTCACGCTGACCGCGCTCAGCGAGACATATCGCGTCGAGTAGGTTTTGAGCCGTTCCCGACGGCGTTCTGAATGAGAGATTGACGACTACCTTCTGCGCCGTCACCAACAGCGCTGCAAATCCAATCCAGCTGCGGTATCACTCAAGTGTGCCGGCCGCGCAGGCGCCGAAGCACACCATCCGACATGCGTGCGCACACGCGTGCCACTAACATGACGCCGTTCCGGTCAGCCGTCTCGACGTGGCCAAGTATCGGACGAGTTCCGGCAGCCTGCCCGGAGAAACCGGACCCGTAACCGTCTGCGCATATCAGCCCTTAGAACGCTCGGCGCGAACGCGAAGTACGGCGAGTAAAAGGTTTACGAACCCGCCTCGTCGCGACTACTCCGTGGAGCAGTCCATGGTTGATCGAACCAACGAAGCGTTCAATGTCACTCGTTCCAGTCCCGGCGCCCCACTCTTGGCGAGGGCGTGCCTGAGTTGGATCAGCACATTCTCATGAGTAATCGTGGACGCGTCTTTCGGCGATTGGTATTCGTCGCCACTACGAGCATCGCGCTGAGCGGGTTCATGGCCACTATGGTCCTGGGCCAAGCGCCGCAAGACGTGCCGGTGCTGGATGGCATTCGACAGACCTACCAAACAGCCGCCCGCGGCTGGCTCCCGCGACTCGTCCCCATCGCACAGCGACTCTTCGTGCTACTTGCCGGACTTGAATTCGCCGTTTCCGGAGCGGTTTGGGCACTTCGGCGCGAGAGCCTCGACGACGTCGCCGCCAAGTTCCTGCTCAAGTTCACGCTCGTGGCTTTCTTGCTCGCCCTCATAACGAGTTTCCAGTACTGGATTCCGCCGCTCGTCGACGGGTTCGCCGTCGCGGGTGAGCGTGCGATCGGGCAATCGACAACCGTAAGCCCGTCGGATGTCATCGACATCGGTCGCGAGAACGCGATGCTCATCCTCAAGACACTGCACGCGAGCGTCATTCTGCAAGATCCAGCGATGGCGGTCTACGCAGCACTCAGCGCTTTCGTCCTTGCGCTCTCATTCATGGCAGTCGCGGCGCAGCTCACCCTCGTGATGATTGAGAGCTACATCGTGCTCGGAGCTGGTGTGTTGTTCCTGGGTTTCTCGGCGTTCCGCGGGACAGCTTCCTTCGCCGAGAATCTCATCGCATATGCGCTCCACGTCGGAGTGAAGATCTTCTTCCTCTATCTCATCGTGGGCATCGGGACGGAACTCGCAGAGAGTTGGCCAGCGCTCATTCAATCAAGCGACTTCTTCGGTCCACTCAGTCCGTTGTTTCAAGTCGTCGGTGGGGCGCTCATCTTCGCGCTTCTGTCGATCGCCGTTCCTAACACTGTCGCTAGTCGCCTAGCGACGCGGCCAAGCATCGGCATCGCTCACGCGCTGCGCGCTCTGAGCTGAGGGCATCGGGAGGTCCCATGCGCGGTTCAACATTCCCTGTTACTCGAGCGGCGAACACCGATGGACGTTACTCATCCAACGGTTCCACGGACGCAACGCCGCACGTCGGGCCGAAAGACATCGTCCCCGAGGCGCACCATGAGCCGAACTCCGACAGACGGAACCTCGTCGTCGAAAACGCACGACGTGAGTTCATGAGCGCCTTCGGCGATCTCGCCAAAGGAAAGCGAAATTGGCAAGTCGTCGCTTTCGCCCTCGTCACCGTCCTGGCGCTCCAAGGACTCGCAATGGTTCGCATTGCGTCGAGCGCCCACCCGATCCCGTATATCGTTCAGGTCGACCGTTTCGGAGCAGTCGCTAGTGCCGGTGTAGCTGAACCCATGCGCGATCCCGACGCGCGCCTTGTTGCATCACAGCTTGCTGACTTCGTACGGTCTGTGCGCACTGTACTGCCAAGCATCGCATCGACCGCGCAGGCGGACATGCTGCGTCGGGCATATGCCTTCACTGCCCCACAAGCGGCGGCATTCCTCAACAACTATTTCAGCGATCCGTCGCGCGATCCGCGATTACTAGGACAGCGACTTACTCGCGAGGTCCAGGTCACCGGTGGCCTACGCCTGCCAGATGGCAATGCTGCACACCAAACGGCGACAGGCGGCCGCTCGCAGACCTGGCGACTTCAGTGGGTCGAGACCGATCGACCGACGGTGCCGGGCGACTCGGCAAGAGTCGCGGCCTGGGAGGGATACGTCACACTGCAAATCGTTCCGCCTAAGACAGCTGACGTGATCCAAGTAAACCCGCTCGGTCTACGGATAACGTCCATCACATGGACACGCGTTGCCGGCCGCCCGATACCCGTTGCTCCTGATTCTCTAAACAATCCGTCTGAGTTCGGAGGTGGACGATGAGAGATCTATCAATGCGCTCTGGCGCTGCTGCGCGCTGCCGCAGGTACGGGATGCTTCACGCCGTGCTCTATACCTTGATCGTCGCACGCACCGCGAACTCCCAGGTGCTTCAGGGCAAACCCGATCCGGCGGTGTCGGTAAAGACAGCGGTCGCCACCTCTGCATCGAATCGTGCGGCCAACCGGCCAGAATCCTCGGACACCAGCGTCACGACCGCGACGTCTCGCGAAAAGGCCATCATCGCCGCGACGCGCGAGTTTCGGAGCACCGGAGTCGCACGGGTCGTCAACGAAGGCGACTTCATCTCGTTTCCCTTTGCGCACTCGCAGCCAACCGTGACATGCGCTCGCCTTCGCGCATGCATCATTGAGTTGCAGCCGGGCGAAATCGTCCTGAGCCGGATCGCCGGAGACCTCGAGCGATGGGAGATCGCCCCAGCGTCGTCAGGTCCGGACGGCCGAACAACGTTAGTCGTTGTAAAGCCAAAGGACTGCGACATCACCACGAACCTGGTGCTTGCGACGGATCGCCGCATCTACGATCTCACGCTCGACTCGCCCCCGTGCGCGAAGTCGAACGGACGAGACGCGACGAACCCGCAGGACCCGTATGCGCGCCACGTTCGTTTCTACTACCCGGACGAGACAGTTGCGCAGTGGTCGAAGCCCTCGATGCCCGAAGCGCCACAAATCAAAGCGGATTTCGCGCAGTTGAACTTCGCGTACGACATCAAACGCGACAAACAGTTCCCGTGGCAACCGGCTCAGGTCTTCGACGACGGCGCGCATGTCTACATCAAACTGCCCGAGGCTGCGCGGCACAGCGAAGCCCCTGCCCTGTTCATGGTTGCCGGCGATGGCGGCAGGACGCTTCTCAACTACAGTCTCGTCGGTGACACTTACATCACCGATCGTTTGTTCGATCGCGCTGCACTCGTTAGTGGAATCGATGGCCAAGAGAGGAAGATCGAGCTCGCGAGGCGGAGTGCCAAATGAAAGCGCGCCTCAGAGACCGAATGCGCGAGTTCTTCACGAGAGACCAACAACGCTCGCCGGTAGGAAACGCAGGCCTCTCGTCGCCGCGTCCCCCGCTGGCAAAGCGCTTGAATCGGAATGCGCTCACCGTGGCGGCGGTTCTCATGGGTATGACGGTCATCGCGTCACTCATGGTGCTCAACACTGGTGCGCCGGATCGCTCCGCGCGCGGGGGCATTTCCGAACAGGTCGTGGCTCAGCCATCTGAACCGACGTTCTTGCGCCATGCCATTCCCGCGCAGGCGAACCTGTCGCCGGCGATCGCGGACACGGCTCTGAGCGGACCCGTTGCCGCGCAACGTAGACGAGCCAACGAGCGATACTCACCGGACGGTGACCGACGCCCGAGTGTCCAGCTCTTGGATCAATCGCAGGCCGCGCCGGATAGAGGCGCCTCATCTGTTAGCGGTATGGCCGCGTCGCGACCGCGTGAACAGGAGTTCAAAGCCGCGTTGGCACGGTCTGCAATCGCCCGAGATGAAAGCGAAGCGGGAGTGCGCACACCGAGGCCAACTTCGTCCGGTTCCGGTTCGCTCGCTTACGAGGAAGAGCATCTCGTCGCATACGGCGATTCGCTCCTTCGTGGCACGGCTGAGAGAGCATCCGCACCGACGGCCCCAAGTCCCTCACCGGTCGCTCTCACAAGTCCACGACGGGCCTTCCTCCAGCAAGCGGGTGACGCGGGCGGCAAGACGGTTATAGCCCGCATCGAGGAGGCCGGGTCGCGATATGTACTGCAGGCGGGTACGGTCATTCCGGCAATCCTTCTGACAGCGATCACGTCGGACTTGCCGGGCGACTGCATGGGTCAAGTCACGCGCGACGTTTTCGACTCACGCACGCAACGCATTCTGTTGATCCCGAAGGGCTCAAAGCTGATGTGCCGCTACGACGACCAAGTGGCTGCGGGACAGGGGCGCTTGCTAGTCGCGTGGACGCGATTGCTGTTGCCGGACGGACGCGGTATGACGCTCCCTGGTCTCGCTCTCAAAGATGCGCAAGGTCAGACAGGAGCAAAGGGTGACGTCGATAACCATATGCGTCGCGTCTTCGGTCGAGCCTTGCTTCTGTCGGCGATCGGAGCAGGCGCGCAACTCAGTCAACCGCGACAAGCAAGCATTCTCGCTGCCCCGACCACTGGCCAGGTCGCCGCGGGCGCCGTGGGGCAAGAAATGTCTAACGTCGCTCTCGAGGTATTGCGCCGAGGCATTGAACAGCCGCCAACGATCACCGTCCAACAGGGCCAGACGTTCAACGTATTTCTGAACGGCGATCTCGTCTTCGACGGACCCTACGCTGAAACGCCGTGATGCACTATGAAGGATCTCTCTTTTGGTCCGCCCGCCGGTCGTGATGCGCGGCGTCCACCTGAACCGCCCAATGATCGACCACTGATCGCCGGTTTTATCGTCGCTGTCATGTTCGCGATGGAGTGCGGCTCGGCATACGTCGCGTGGCGCCTCGACTATGCGACGCAGCTCGGTCATCCAACCGCGGTTATTCCAGCAGCGTTGCAGTCACGCCTGCTGGCCGCCGCGATCGTGCTGTTTGGAGCGGCGATCGTCGCAGCCATCACGATGCATCGCGCGCGAGTCAGTGGCTTGCTGATGATCCTGGCGACCGTGTGCCTGATTGGTTCACGCGGCAACGTGTATGCACCGACACAGTTGATCGAATGGCAACTCAAGTCTGCCGAGCGAGCACCGATTCATGTCTTATTGCAAGCATGGTCGCTCGTGGCCGGCCTCGCACTAGCGATTTGCCCGGGCCTCATTGTCTCGTGGCATCATCGAGGGAAGCACGGACACTCAACGACTTCACACGGGTCAGCACACTGGGGAGATCCGCGTGCACTCGCTACCTCGAACGGGGTCGTCGTTGGTCGGAACGGAGATACCTTGCTTAGACTCGGCGGTGAAGGACACATCCTCACCGTCGCGCCGACTCGGTCGGGCAAAGGAGTGAGTTGCGTCATTCCAAATCTTCTCGATCATCGCGGCTCGGCGCTCATCACCGATCCAAAGGGAGAGAATTACGCGGTCACGGCGACATGGCGTCGGCGCGCCGGCCACGACGTTTTTGCGCTCGATCCGTTCGGCCTCGTGGATCAACATGCTTCGTATAATCCTCTGGATTTGGTCGAGGTCTCGAGCGTAGACGCTGTCGATGATGCTCGGATGCTCGCGGATATGCTCGTACTGCCCGAGGGCAAGGAGGCGGGCGATCAATCGTTCTGGAACGAAGAAGCACGCGGGCTCTTGGCTGGCCTGATCCTTCACGTTGCGTCCAATCCTCGACCAGAAGTTCGCACGTTAGCGGAGCTTCGCGACCTGCTTACTCAACCTCCCGATTCATTTCGCACGCTGCTGACGAAGATGAGTGAGAGCGATGCAGCAGACGGTTTGGTAGCCCGTGCGGCCGCACGCATCATGCAGAAGGCGGAACGAGAGCGCAGTGGCGTCATCTCGACAGCTCAGTCTCACACGCACTTCCTCGATAGCCCACGCATGAAGCGCGTACTCGGCTCGTCGTCGTTTGACTTCGGTGCGTTGAAGCGCGTCCCGACGTCCGTCTATCTCGTTCTTCCGACTGAGCGCATCGACAGCTACTCGCGATGGCTTCGACTTATGATTGCGTGCGGACTTCTCGCCGTCACGCGTGCGCGGGGTCAGCCGCGAGAGCGGGTCTTGTTCCTACTCGACGAGTTCGCGCATTTGCGCCGCATGCAGCCGGTGCAGCGCGACATCGGACTCGCTGGTGGTTACGGAGTCCGGTTTTGGCTCGTGCTTCAAGATCTCTCACAACTTCGAGGTACGTACGGCGAGACCTGGCAAACCTTCCTCGCGAACGTCGATATCCTGCAGGCATTCGGCACGAGTGATTGGGAAACTGCCGAGTATCTCTCGAAGATGACCGGCGACGCAACGATTAGCGTGTCGACGGAGAATCAATCCACGGGCGTCAGTCGAGGGAGGAATTCGCATCGGCAACAGGGTGCGGGCTGGTCGACCGCTGAGACAGGGCGACGACTGCTCTTCCCCGACGAAATTCGCCGACTCCCGCGCGATCACCAGCTGCTTTTCATCAAAGGCAACGCACCGTTGCTGACTGAGCGCGTCAACTACTTGAACGACGCACCTTTCGTTGCGCGCGCTGAAGCCAATCCCCTGTATGCGCCGATCAACGCGTAGCGACGGTCTGGACAAACATCGTATTGCTGCGAAAGGCACGTTGATCGTGGCTGTTGCCCTGTTCTCGCTAACAGGCATCGCGCACCTCGTTGGCATTCGCCTCAACCTGAGCGGAAGTATCCCGCCCGGGATCTATCGTCGTATTGATGGGCCGATTGTTCGGGGCGGCCTGGTACTAGCGTGTCTTCCGGCAAACGTCGGATCATTCGCACGCGGCCGCGAGTACGTCCCCGACGGCTCTTGCGCGAATGGAGACGCACCCATCGGAAAGATGGTGGTCGCTGTAGAGGGCGACACAATCGATGTTAACGCGGACGGGGTCTTCGTCGACGGACGTTTTGTGCCGAACAGCGCGCCGCTGCCGCGAGATTCGCGGGGGCGTGCTCTACCAGTGCTTCGAGTTGCTCACCGCCTTGTTGAACCTAAGGAAGTTTGGCTCGTCTCATCGTACTCGCCGCGCAGCTTCGATAGCCGTTACTTCGGAGGAATCGCCGAGGGGACCATCGTTTCAAGGATTCGGCCAATCATAACGTCACGGTAGATCGCGTCGGGTCGTCGTGGCCGATCAATCACGCGCGCGACGACGATCAACGTCGAGCCAGTCGATCGAGCTTCACTTTCACTTGATCGATCTCGGCCCATAGGCTTTGGATGTTATTCCCGCAGCGGCGTCTGATCTCCGCGTCCGTAATGTTCGCATCCTGACACATGAGAATGGCGCCACCGCGTCTGACCTCGGCCGGCCGCCGTCTTCGTCCGTCGCAGCCAGCTTCCCCGACAAACCGACACGCGGTGAGGCATCCACTCGTGCGTCGTCAGCTAACCGGCCATACGTTGACAACAACGACGAGTCGGCTGAGGGTATGCTGTTGAGGACCGTGTCCATAGGGCAGTTCAGGAGAACTAGATGCGCCAGATGAGTCAAGACATCGGACTTGCGTTCCGCTCTTTGTGGCGAGAACCGGCTTTTTCAGCCGCCGTCATTCTTACTCTCGCGCTCGGTATAGCTGCCGTCACGAGCGTCTCAAGCGTTGCGTACAGCGTTCTTGTCGCGCCGCTCCCCGTCCGCGACGCCGAACATGTCGTCGAGCTCTGGGGCGACAACCCGAACCACCAGCCCGCGCACTTTCCGCTCTCGGGAGAAGAATTTAGAGCCTTCGCTCGCGAAGCGAAGAGTTTCTCGGCCGTGGCAGGGATGGACTACCAAGCCACGCTCCCGCGGCTCGTTCAGCTGGGCGACACGGCGGTTACGATTCCGAGCGCGCTCGTCACCGGAAGCTTCTTTGACGTACTCGGCGCGCGGCCACTCATCGGCCGCTTGCTTCGCCCCGACGACGACCGCTACGGCGCGCAGTTCGCCGGTGTCATTAGCGAACACTTATGGCGCACGATGTACGGCGCCAATCCGAACATCATCGGAACGACAACGCGATTTTACATTCGCCAAATGACGATTGTCGGCGTCGTCGCGGGAAATCTCGACTTCCCACGCGGTGCAGAACTGTGGGCGTCGGCGCCGAATTACGCCAAAGCACGCGACACGCTACCGGGTTTCTTTGACGTTATCGCTCGACTTGCTCCGGGTGCATCAACCGCGGCGGCGCGCGCGGAACTCGGCGCCTTTCTCGCGCGGCCCGAGGAACCGCACTCGGGCGCCCGTCGCCTCGTCGGACAGTTCCTTCGCCCGGCGGCGGTGCCGATCCTCGAACGAGTCGTTGGTGACGTGCGACCCGTGTTCGCGGTCGTGGCCGGCGCCGTCGTCCTCCTCCTCGTCGTAACCTGCTTCAACATCGCCAGCCTGACGCTCGTACGAACTCTCGCGCGGCAACGCGAGTTTGCAGTGCGCTCCGCCCTTGGCGCCGGACGCGCGCGCATCGCCCGCCAGACATTGACCGAGAGCATCGTGCGATGCGCGCTTGGGGGCTTGCTCGGTGTGCTCTGCTCGTGGATCGGCGTCCGTCTCTTCGTGCTGAGCGCCGCGTCGACAATTCCCCGCGCCGAGTCGATCGGAATGCAGATTCCGGCGCTCGTGGCGACGCTGGTGCTGTGCGCCGTAGTCGCGATCCTCTTCGGCGCGATTCCCGCGACGATGAGCGCACACCTTTCGTTGACCGCGGCGCTGGCAGAGCGCGGAGAGGCGAGGAGTGTGCGGGCGCAACGGATTCGGGGGCTGCTCGTTGGTGCGCAGGTCGCGGTCGCGATCGTAACGCTCGCCGCCGCTGCTGTCATCGGGCGGAGCTTCGCAAGGCTCGCGCACGACGATCTTGGGTTCGCGCCTGAGCACCTCATCATCGCGCGCTTCGGCCAAACGGCAACGGTCGGCGACCTAAGCGCGTGGAACGAAGCCGTCGAACGCGCGATCGCGCGCGTGCGACAGGTACCGAGTGTGACGCACGCCACGCCGCTGCTTATCACGCCCTTCCGCGCAACCGGCAACGACCTCGGTTACTCTCTTCCCGGGGACGCACCGGGCGCCGCGACGAATCGTCCAATGGCCGACTACCTCGGCGCCGATGACGACTATTTCAAGACGATCGGCATCTCCCTGCGCGAGGGTCGCGAATTCACAAGCGAGGATCGCGCGGGTTCCGCGCGCGTCGCTGTGGTCGACGAGTTGCTCGCGAAGCAGGCGTGGCCAGGGAAGAATCCGATCGGCCAGCAAATTGGCGCCGGCTCGACGTTCTACACCGTGGTCGGCGTCGTCGGATCGACGCGTTATCGCGATCTGCTTGCGCCAAGGGCGACTCTGTACACGCCGTTCGCGCAGACGCCGCAGTTCGGCGAATCATACGTTGCAATCCGAACGTCGAGCGACCCCGCAACGGTAATCGCAACGGCACGGCGGGTCGTGCGCGACACCGATGCGCGGCTCTTTCTCGCCGACTTCGCTGCGATGGGCGACCGGATCGACACTTCGCTCGTGACGCCGCGTGTGAGTGCGCTGCTCATCGGCGTGTTCGCCTTCGCAAGTCTGGCGCTGACTGGCATCGGACTGTACGCCGTCGTTGCGACCATCGTGCGGCAGCGCCGGTTCGAGCTCGGCGTGCGCATGGCGCTTGGCGCGACACCAGCGCAGATCGCGAGATTAATACTCGCGCACGGCGTGCTCATCGTCGGGGCGGGTGCCGCCGTCGGCCTTGGTTGCGTGATAGCCTTCGGACGAGCGCTCGAGGCGCTAGCGTATGTCACCACGTCGCGCGACCCGATCGCCGTTGGGCTGGCGTTGGCAGCGATAGGTGTCGTCGCTGGAGCGGCGCTGCTCATGCCGACACGCCGGGCCGCGCGCACGAATCCGGCTGATATCTTGCGGCGCACTTGACGTTCAATCATGAAGTGTGCGATCCTCAGTGAACTGACTTTCAGCCGGGTGCTCGGCCTGTACCAAAGTCTGTCGTTGCTCCCGGCAACGCATCGCGCCAGCGGTCTAACGATCGTTGAAGCAGACTATCTCCACGACCAACCGGCTCATGGCCTGACCGTGCCGGCGGGAATCGCCTGGAGGCGCGCCGACAGGCGAAGAATCGCGCGTTCTGCTCAATGCGCCGGTGTTCTTCATGAGGGGCTAGCCCGCTGCAGTCGCATCATCGAGATAGGCGGACAACTCTTGCCGAAGAACGGCGCGAACTCTCATGAGGCGCGTCCGAATCGTAATCGGACTGACGTCGAGTTGATGGGCCAACTCTGATGCGGAGTCGCCGCGGAGCACGCCCAGCGCCACCTCTCGCAACGCCGGTTGATCGATGGCGAGACACGCACGATGGACCGCCCGTGCAAGATCGGCGTATTCGGCGCGCTCATTTGCCACCTGTTCGATAGCGACATCGACACCCACTTCCATTGGAGCCGTCCTTCGACGGTCACGCGCGCGCACGCGATAACTCGTACGGAGCAGGTTACGCGCAACTGCGCTCAAATACGAGTCCGCACGCTCGGGGTCAATGCGCTGCACGGCGCCGGCAATGCGGACCAATGTCAGCTGCGTCAAGTCCTCCGCAGCATCGCTATCGGTGCGTGGCCGAAAGAACGCATGCAATGCGGGACGAATCGCCGAGAGCAAAGCGCCGACAGCATCTGGATCGCCCTGCGCGCGACGCACTAACTCGCGGAGCACCTCGGGAACTGGCCACCGATATGATGCGGGCAACATAGACCACCACCTGCAGAACGTCTGTTACGCCTGTCGCGCGATCACTCGACTCTCGTCCGCCGCGCGTTCGCCTGACTCTCGTGTTGCCTCGGCTTCGCGCGACGACGCGATTCCGGGCGAGGCGAGAACGAAGGGAATGCGGATAGTGACTCTGGTTCCCCCTCCCGACGCATCCGCGACGTCGAAGACATGCTGAGAGGGATAGAGCTGGGCCAGGCGACTTCGCACATTTGCGATGCCCACACCGTGACCACGCCGTGGACTTGGTGCGCGGTATCCAGGGCCGTCGTCGCGAATCGTCAAAAGCAACGTGTCGCCCTCACGACGCGACCGAATGTCGATAACTCCGGCCGTTGAATGCGCCTCGACACCATGCTTGATGGCGTTTTCGACGAGCGGCTGCAGGAGCATGTGGGGCATTGCCGCATCGAGCGTTTCGTCTGCGATGTCCCAAGCGAGCCGCAATCGTTCGCCGAAACGAACCTGCTGGATCTGCGTGTAAAGTCGTAGCGTCGCCATTTCTTCCCGCAGCGACACTTCCTGCACGCGAGCTGTCTCTACCGCATGCCTGAGCATATCTGAGACGAGCAGTAGCGTGTCATTCGCGGCCGCCGGATCGGAATCGATCAACGCGGAGATCGAGTGCAGCGCATTGAACAGGAAGTGAGGCTGCATCTCGAGCTTCAATACTTGAAGCTGTGCTTGCGCCGCAAGATGCGCCTGCCGCAGGAGAGCGACTTCGTGGTTCCGATGGGCTCGGACACGGAGCGTGATGTGAACCAACACGACAACCAATCCGTAGCCGAACAACACGTTCTTGGACGTGGATGCGAGCATCTTTGCTACGCCCAACGGCTTCCAACCCGGTACGATCAACAGGCACGCATAGTACGCGATCACACCCCACAGCAAAGTGACCGCAACGCAAACGCCGGCGTGAAACAGCATTCGCCCAATCTGGCGCGTGTTCGTTACTGGTAGCCGCTCCGTGGCCAGAATGGCTGCGATGATCGCCCCGCCCCACACGACGGCATACACGACGCGATTGAACGCGAAGAGGAATCCAATGTTGGCCGCCGGATCCAGTTGCGAAACGAGGTACTCAACGATCCAACTCGACAACCCGTAGGCAACGGTCCACCACCCCACGACACGCCAAGTCGTGCGAAACTTGAGAAGCGACGGAAGTCGTTCGATCTCGTCCGCAGACAATGATGTCGATGCGCGGTTCACATCGTTCCGCGCCGCTGCAATCTGGTCCGAGTCGCCGGGGCTCGCGGCCAACGTCATGACGACGTCCTGCATGACTACCTCGCCTCCAGTCTTCCAACGTCATCGAGTTCCGGCGGCGAAATGCCTCGGCGTATCGACGACAGGATCACTCGCTCTGGAAGCAGGTTACGCGCAAGCGCGGTGTGGTTGTACCGTCGCGACGCCGAACTGGGTCGACTCCGCGCCGAACCGGACACCCGCACCGGTTAACCGGTCTTGGTGGCTTCCAGCGGAGCCTGGTTCGTCTCATCGCCGATGACGAATAGCAGGCGATCTGGCCAGCGTCGGACCTCCGGAGATCCCCCGTTCGCCGGCAACACAGCGTACGTCATATGAGAAATCCAATCGCCGCTGTTCACGTAGTATCGGCCGGACTCCACTTCAATTAGTGCCGGCAAGTGACTATGTCCCGCAAGCACGATTTCAACGGCGGGGTCTTGGCGAATCGCGTCTCGTGCCCACTGCTCGATCAACGATGCGAACGGCTTCGGCCCGGTGCTCTCGCCGCGGAGGTGTCGCTCGACCACTCGGCGCGTGCCGGACCAATTCGCGACCCGTTCATAGATTCGATCCAGATGCACGAGGCGTTGCGTCGCCCATCGGAATGCTTGGCTCCTGAGAATGGGATGCCGCTTCCGATATCGCGGAGCTGCGACCTCGACGCCGTCGCCGTGAATCACGAGCGCGTCAAACGCTCCAAGAGTCAGCCGCGCGGGTTCGTCGAGGAGAGTCACTCCTAAATCATCGCGAAGTAACTCGCCGCCGAATTCCAGCGCGTCGTGGTTACCTCCGACGAAATACACGGGCACTCCAGACTCAACGACATCAGCAATTGCAGCAAGTACGCGGATGTGATCGCGCACGACGAAGTGGCGCGACGCGAGCCACACGTCGAACAGATCGCCGTTGATGAGAAGACCGGACGCCTCACGGCCGGCGTAGTCGAGAAACTCGCGAAACGCTTGCTCGGTGCTTCGGGGAACGGCACCGAGATGCAGGTCGGAAACCACCAGGAACGGCTTCTCAACAGCGGCGCTCATTTCTCTGCTGCTCCGACGAGTTGTTGCGTGCGCGCTTTCAGGAAGTCGTCGATGACCTCTCGATAGGTTCGGCCGGTGTCGAGCACCGTACCGTCAGTCAATACGATTGCAAACTCGCCCTTGAGCAACGGTTTGATTTGGCGAATGTGCGTCGTGTTGACGATGTACGACCGATGGACGCGCAGGAACATGCGTCGATCGAGAGAGTGTTCGAGCTCGGCGAGCGTCTTCCGAAGAACGTATGACTCTTTCCCGATGTGTACGCGGACGCCCGCCGACACGTCTGTACCGATCCAATCGATGTCGTCACCGCTCACGATGTACCACGTGCCAGTTCGACCGTCCTGCAGTGCTATTCGCGGATCGGTGCTCGCGTCCTGTAAATCAGCCAGCACGGATCCCAAGCGCGCGTTCTGCGAGGCTGCATCCTCGGCGAGCGCATTCGTCGATCCTGACGCCGCGCGTCGCTCGTGAATGCGTCTCCTCGCATGAGCAAGCGCCGAATAGAAACGCTCGTTGGAGTACGGCTTTCTGAGGTAGTCGATTGCGTGGACCTCGAAGGCCTTCTCCATGTACGCGTTGTGCGCAGTTACAAAGACAATCTCCGGTGTCTCATCGACTGGCAATGCGCCAATTACTCCAAGCCCGTCGAGGTCCGGCATTTGGACGTCGAGGAACATGAGATCGGGATGCTGATCACCCAACACAGTGAGTGCTTCGAGGCCGTTCGCGCACTCGTCGACGACACGAACGTCTGACTCGGTTCGCAGCAGTCCGCGGATCTTCTGCCGAGCGAGCCGTTCGTCGTCGACGATCAGGACGGAGATCGAACCGTCAGACATGGCATTGCGACGTAGCCGTAGTCCCACTCGCTAACGCGCACCAGAGCGCTCGGTGCTCCGGCCCCGCGCACACACCTCCGCCGAGGTTAACTCGGCCGCCGCCGCCACCGCTCATCATTTTGCTGCAACTGTTACTTCACTGGGGCTTTGACGCGTTATGAGATACTTGGCGGCCGCGTTTAGTTCCGCGCGGATTCAGGAAACACTCATTGTCCGGACTCAGCCGTTTTGTACTTCAGCTTGGTAGAGATTGAGTAGTTGCCGATAATCATCGCCACCCAGAAGTGCTCGAAGGCCATCGGCCTGAGCAATGTGAAGGCGAAACACACGTTCGGTGGCAGGACTCCCCGTTGGATAGCCGTAGACATTCGCCCAATTGCTCATTTCTCTACCCGCGTGCTCAACGGCCCAAGAGTCTGAGGACAACCACCAGAGAGCGTCACGCATTGATGGCGGTCTCGGATCGGCCTGATCCATAATGAATAAAGTCTGGAGCGGGCCAATGTCCGCGTGTTTGCCAGTAACGGTGACGAGCCAATAGCGCTCGAGCTCGTCCGGCGGTGCGGTCACATCCCGCGGCGCAGCGTTCAAATCTGCACACGAGAGACGAAGTCCCCGCTCCATCGCGAATTGCATGAAAGCGTCAGGCTGGTCAGACACCATTGAGGGCTCGCTGACTCGGACGCGGTCAGGATATTCTCTCCAGGCGCGCAGGTCCAGTGAGGCTTCATTCCTCGACATCGCGCCCGAGCACAGCATCCCGCGCCATCTTTCGAAGCCTGTGTGCTATCGAGAAGCGCTCAGGCGAGAGAGTGGCTCGTAGCGCTTCGAATTCCCGAGGAGCGAGACGCCTGAGAGCGCTACCTAGTCGCAGTTCGACCTGGTCGCGTCGCGGTGAGCTCCTCTCTGCTTCTCGCAATGCGACGAGGCGCGATCGCGTGGTGTCGACCTGCGATCGCACGGCTTCTTTCGCAGCACTCGTATCGACCTGCTCTCGCACCGCAAACGGAACTGCCCGATCGTGCTCAACGACAAAGCTGCGGATCTCTCGGCGGGCCTCCATCAGACTCGCCCCGTGCGCCGCCGCTTCGCACGCAACTTCTCGGGCGGCCTCGGTGCTTTGCGCCGCGCCACGGCCGAAATAGTTTCGGTTTGAACCTATTAACTGGCCAAACGTCTCGGGCGACTCGCGCATCTTAGCCGCAGCCTGTCGCTCGCCTTCCTGTTCCGCCACACGAAGAAATGCATTCGCAGCTGCCGGTGGATCACGGTATCCCTTTTCGAGACACGAGGCAAACGCGGTGCGCGCCTGGGCCTCTCTCGCGATCGCCGTCTCCAGTCGGCTTCGGCGCGACTCCGCTGCAGCAAGATCACGCTCTGCGGCGAATCGTTCCTCGGCGGACCTTTGTGCGCGTTCGAGCACACCAAGATCTTGGTTGATCTTCGACACACCACGATGCGAGCCGGTCCCGCGCTCATGATCGCGGTCCGGTCGCTCGCGTGTTGGCATCCCGACATCGTCGGCGCGTTGCCGCTGGTCGCGCGACAAGTCCACGGACGCGGGAACGCTTCGCAGATTCAACGATCGTTCTTCTTCTCGCAACACCCGCTGAACCGCTGGGTAGTCCTGCCACCGATCCCAAGCGCGCCCGGTCTCGGGGTGAATACGATTGACGAGAATGTGCAGGTGGGGGTGAGCGCGATCCTCATGCGCGACGATGATTGCTTGATGCTGATCCAGCTTCAACTCGCGGAGCACATTGTCGACGACGCGTTCCATTGCCTTACGATCCACGCGATCGCCGGGATCGAAACTGAGCGCGACGTGATAGACGGGCTGCGACACGCGCACATTCTGCGCGGCCGTAGCCCGCATGATCTTCGCTCCTAACTCCGGCTCGTCCGTCGGGAGGTTGCGAGCACTCGTCCACGCCACCCGTCCCTGCTCGACTTTGTCGCGTCCGACGACGAGATATCGCCCGAGTGACGCAAAGCTTCGGCTGCTGCTGGATACGCCGATCATTGTCGCTTAGTCCAGCTCTCGAATCAGGTTGAGCAACTCGTCAACCGATTTGCGAAACTCTACTGCCCCGGCGAGCGATTGTGCTTCCGCCGCGTCGCGCAAACCGCACAAGCGTGTGGCGACGCGAGACACGTGATGGATGATTGCGGGTGTTATAGGCGCCGAGGTCGTCACTCGCTTTCGCGCGCCGAGTGCCGCGTCTCGGATATAGCAGGCGACCGGCTGTCGCGCTGCGAGCGCCCGCGCGTTCACCTGAGTAAGCTCCGCCGGCGTAAATCGAATGAGTTTTTTGCAGCTTCGCGTCGAACGCCGCTCGATGACCGCCTCTTTTGCTTCTGTCACTGTCCCCAGTCTGCTGACGGAGTTAGAGATCCGTACCTCGATCGGGTCGCACACGTTCTCAGACTGACAGCGACCGATCTCAGGCATTCGCATTTCGTTCGCGCACTCATCGGATCGCCGCTGGGAGTAGCCTGGGCCGCGTGAATCGCTTACACGTTCTTCTGATCGGGGAATGCAGGAGTTCGTGTGCGAGCAAACGGAGGAATGCCAAGAGAGCGGACCGTCGAGGACGACGTCACGGCAAGTGAGCTGGCGGCCTTCTCGTACTGCGCGAAGGCATGGCATCTCGAGCGTGTGGTTGGCGTGCGGCCGAGTACCGGTGCTTCGCGGCAACGCGAGGCGGGTATCGCTCGCCACACGCGGCACGGAGTGCAGGTTCAAGCCGGTAGCTGGTTGGCCCGACATTCGCGCGTTGTGATTGGCGTGTTGCTCATCCTAGCTGTCTTGTTCTTTGTTGCGGCTCTCCGCGTCTAGGCCGTTGCCGTGCGTGCGATCCTCATCGTTCTCGCGCTAGTTGCACTGGTTGGAGCGATCGCGATTCCATTCGCCCTCGGCGCGCTTCGAAAGAACACTGGATTTGACTTCGCGACGGCTGCGCGCGCTGCCGTGGTCTCCTCGGACGTTGGCCTCGGCACCTCGCTCTTGTTGCGCGACGACGCGCTTGGCCTGTGCGGGAAGCCCGACTATCTCATCGACTCGCAAGGCGAAGACGGTGGTCGGCTCGTTCCGCTCGAGGTGAAACCGAGCCGACGAAGTAAGCGGTTGTACGAGTCCGACCGAATTCAGATCGGCGCATACTTGGTGGCCCTCAAGGCGACCGCCGATGATCGTGCTTCGAAGGTCGGATACGTCCGATACCAGACGGGCACGTTCGAGGTCGAACTCACTGCGAGGCTCGAACAGGAAGTACGATCGCTAATTGCCGCTCTTCGCCGGGCGCGGCACGCCGCGGTGGTCCACCGTAGTCACCAATCGCCAGTCCGATGCCGAGCGTGTCCCGTTCGCCAACACTGCGACGAAGCGCTGCTCCCGCAATAGTTCGCGCTCCGCATTGACGGCAATAGTTCGGTACGCGCGTCCGGGCCTCGCCACGGCACCTTAGTGTCATGCAGTTCTCTCTTCCTCAGAACGCCTACCAGCCGTGCGAGGTACTCCTGATTGGGGAGGCAATCGTTTGTACTTCAAGACGTATCGTGGTTCAGCCACCTTTGGCTCGCCGGCACGCCTCTCCGGAATACTCGAGAAGGAGAGGCAGTATGGGCATGGTTCATTCGGCTCAACCGACAACCGAGAGCGGCGGTCGTCCGCGATTGTTAGCCGCGGCGCCGATCGTCGCCGTGTCAGAAGAATTGGAACGACGCGTCGGTGAGTTGGCACGCTTGGCGCCAAGCAGCGATGCGACAATAGCGCTGACGTTCTACCGAGACAAATTGGCTGCCGCCGTCGAGCACGCACGTCAGCTCGACCTCTTCATTTCGGCCGAAGTCGCATCCGTCATTCTCGGAAAATCCGTCAGCATGATCCAGCATCTATGCCGGTCAGGAGCGCTGTCGGCGAAGAAAGTCGGCGGCAGCTGGCAGATCGATCGCCTGGAACTCGAGCGCCTTCGGTCCAAAGCCGTCGTCACGCCACCGCGCGCTGATTGAGAATGCGTCGGTAGAATGTCCCGGAAGGATCGAAGCAAGGTCTGGCAATACCAGCGCGGTGAGCCACCGAACACAGTCACTGCGTTCGAACGCACCGATCGTCGCCGGGTAATCGAGGTCAGGTGGTGGGTCCCCCGGCTGAAACGTTTTCAGCGTCGGTCCCTCGGATTTGGCATTCGCGACGAAAACGGCGTCATCGTCGAAGACCTTCAGCATCAGGCTGTCCTCCAGGCACAGGCCATCTACGACGCGTTGATGGCGGGACGTACTCCGCTCGCTAGTGAAGCCAAGAACGAAGGGCCACTCACCCTGAAAGAGGGGTTCGATCTCGCAACGACAATTCCGACGGGGATGTACGTCGTCGAGACTGAACACCTCCGCGAAATGCGGCGTGCCGCGCGCGACATAGTAAACGCGATCGGGTACGGTCCCAAGGGAGAGCCGCGCACGTGGGACGCGCTCTCGTATTCAGTATTCCGTGAACTGTGGGTCACCCTGGCGCGACGCTATAAGGCCGAGGAGAAGGGCGGCCCTGCGTGGACCGAACGATGCCTAGTGATCCTGCTGCAGGTATCGCAATGGCTTGCCTCGGAGGAGAAAACTCTCCGGCCGCTCACCGCACGAAAGACATGGCGAGAGCACTTTCGCCGTGAATGGCAGCAGCTCACATCGACGCGCATTACGCGTTCGACACCACGTCATAGCGAAGATGAGATCCGACGGATCTTCGCTGCACTAGACGACCCGCGAGTTGATCCTCGTATCGCGCTGGCGCTGGAACTCGGCGCCGAAGCCCGCTTGGGGCAGGTGCGTCGACTCATGCGAACCGATGTTGATCTATCAGCAATCGGCGCATTCCGACTCGGCCGAATCGTCGTGCATAGCGTCGGCAAGAAACTCGGCGTTATCCGTGATCTTACGCCCGAAGAGCGTGCCGCGGTTGACCGCGCGCTCTCGGGCTACCTTCGCGATCTGGAAGAGATGTTTGCGGCTGGCCTGCGTCAGGACTATCCCATGTTTCCGGCAGGCCGTCTACGGTACGACACTGCGCCGAGTAGGCGTCGCGCGAAGTCTACGGTTTCGCCAGTGCGTCGGGCAAAGCTTGGCGTTACGGATAAGCCAATCGACAAGCGGACGCTGAACGATCTCTTTCACGAATTGGAGCGTGTGGCCAAGGTCGATGTAGTCGAGGGTCGTGCTTGGTACGGTATTAGGAGACGGGCGGCGGACGTCTACGAGGATCACGAGAAGGATGAGCGAGTGCTCAACGATCAAACGGGGCACAAGCGCTCGGATACACGACGCGAAGTCTATCAGGAGCGCGACCGAGCGACGATTCGCGCAAAGTCTGCCGAAACGCGTCGTCGCGTTAGGCAGGTTGCGTTCGGCCGAAAGACTCAGCCGGACACGTGAGCGGTCAACCGAGTGACGCTACGCGAGGCCCGATCGAAGCTGTCTTCGCGGCGCGTCTGGATCGTCGTGTGGCACAGTGCCCCGCTAACACGTCATCCTACGACGCGACACTCTCCAGTTCAGCGCTTTGCGGCGTCGACGAATCTCGCGACCGACCGCCGCAGTATTAAAGGCCTTTAATCTACATGAGAAACTTTTAATCTTGCTGGGCCGGCTTCCGAGCCATTGACGGGACACCCATGACTGTCCTCGTCCTGATCCAGCAGCGTTAATAGGAGCCGCCATCGAGCGGCGAGCCGCTCGTGATACGCCGCGCGCGCGAGGATCGAGGCGGCAACGCGCGGCCAGATGTCATGGGTCGAGTCCATGACGGAATGATGCGGACAGCGAGTCAGCCGCGCGTCATCCCAAGTGCCCACGGCCGACCCACCCATATGAGGTCCTGCGTCCAACCAGCGCCGATCCCGCGGGCCGCGGCATCCGGCACTACGTCGCATACCCCACGACATACCCCAGCCCCCGTCATACCGGGGTATGCGGGGGCTGGCGTGAATTTCTAAGATTGTGAATTTCAACAACTTGCTCAATCGGGACGGCGGGATTTGAACCCGCGACCCCCTGAACCCCATTCAGGTGCGCTACCGGACTGCGCTACGTCCCGGAAATTCCTTCAATACTTGAACTTAGACCGCTTTTACTTCGCCGCCAACAGGTCGGGGTGTGCATGTTGGTGTGCATGTTCGGCTAGCTGTGCTTCAGTTCCCGCAACTCCGTTCCGCCGAGCACGACGCTAAGCATAGTCGCTGCATCGGCGTGCTGGTAGGACTTCTTCAGTGCTTCCAGCGATTCCCAACCGCCGGCAGCCGCTACATCAACGTCCGGCAGTGCCTTCCGTTCGGTTGCCCATTTTCGGCGGTAGGGATGCCAAAGCCCGCCCCGTTGAGTCGGAAGCTTCGCCGTCACTTCGGCGCGGCGCAGCCATGCGTCAGCTAAATGCCTCGAGATTGGCTCCGCCGGATCAGTCGGCGACGGAAACAGCGGAACCGCGCCGATTCCGGGTCGTTCGTGTTTCACGCGATCAATCGCCGCGCGACCACGAGGCGATAGCGGCGCGAGACGCGCTGTGCGCTTCTTGTCGGTTCTCGCCGGCCAAAGAATCGCGCCGTAGGGAGCGTCTTGGGTCTTCTCAAGCTGCAAGTCCTCAAAACGCAGTTCACAAATCGCGCTGAGTCGCCGACCGGTTGTATTCGCGAGGTCTAATAACTCGGACAGGTACGAACGCTGACGAACCCGTTTCCCTGCCGGCCGCAGTTCCATTTCGACGCTGTCGGAGACTGCTCGCACAGCCTCGAAACGATCTTGCGACGCAACTGGTCGTAGCGGGTTTTGCTCGCGCGGCATTTCGTAGCCGCGCACAGGATTCTCGCGCATGAGATAGCGGCCGTTGCTGCACCGCCACTTTACAGCCCAGTTGAACACCAGCCAAAGCCACGTGCAGTCAGCTTCGGCCGTGCGAGCGCGGACGGCAACGCGCTTGTCGTCGCGTACGGCGTTGCCGCGTGCGTCGATTGCGCCGGACATCCTTGCATCAACGAAACTCTGCCACTGCGCCATTGAGACGTTGTGCGGATCGGTCGAGCCGAGAACGCGAGTCCACAACTCTGCGCGGCGCGCATCGGCGTCTTGCTCGCTTTCCGCTTTTCGCGGCGTGCGGAATTCGAGGTACGCCGCAAAGACCTGAGCGAGTGTAGCCTTATCTCGATTGAGCTCGGACCGTCCGTGTTGGAGCTTCGCCGCTTCGTCGATGGCGTAGCGTTTCGCCTTGGCTTTGTCGCGATGCCCAAGTGAGATACGCTTGTAGTTCCCCTTCCCGCCTTGACCGGTCGCGTCCCACACACGAGTACAAATAACCCCGCCGGCTTCTCGCTCATACACTACAACGCTATGCGGACGATCGCCCGCCTTGTACGTCCACCGCTTCCGTGTCTTCGCCATTCAACGCCTCCGGTGCTGACTGTGAGCGCGACGGATCAGGCCCGCCGCTTCCTTTGCTTCCGCCGACCACGCGAGCAAAGCGTTTTCGAGTTTCGACGCAGTCTCGGGACTAAGGCTCTTTTCGCCGGCCATGATCCGAGCCAACAAGGACGGATCAATCCCGGCTTTCAAGGCAAGCGCACGCGCCGAACCCGGCGCATGCTCCACGGCACGACGAATAGCCGCCAAGCGCGTTTGGCTCATGAGGTCATCATTTTATTGACCGGACGATGCGAGCACCAGAGAGGCGATACTGCGTTGTACGTCGGGTTTTCGCTTTCGCGGAAGGTCAGCACGGCGAACGCGCGGGGTTCCCTTCGCGCCGGCGTTCGCAAGAGTGCCGCCGGCCAACCGCTTTTGCAGCGATGAGTAGCTGAATCCAGACTCGATAGACGCCTGTTCGAGGGTCAATTCTTCGAGGTTGAATTCACGTTCAGCAGACTCTAACTCAGCTGCGCATTTTAGCAGGGCCGTGGCCTGCGACGAGGCGCCGTACTCGCTTAAACTTTCGGCCTTTTCTCGCCAGCGGGCGGCAAGGCTTTGGGCGTATGATGAATCAGCGCCGCCGTTGCGCGTTGAGGGTTTCACAGTGTCTCATAGCTCTCCCGGTTGTCTACTGCGTCGCACTCCATCTCGTTTAGCACGTGCAACCGTGCGGCCTTGGGTTCAGGAAGCACGGCGGCACGTTGATAGGCCGCCGCTAGGATATAGTCGGCGGCACTCGTACCATCTCTGACTCAGTCAAAAACAGACGACTGTGCCTGAATCTCGGACTTCGACGCTCACAGCGCAGTGCGCGATCCAAGCACGTCGGCAGATCGCGAACACGATTTCACTCGTCAACTTGAGAGGTATTTCGAGCGAAGCCGTCGCGCTCGAAAGGGCCAATATCTTCCCTTCTTTACGACCCATGATCTTCCCTGAAAACTCTGCAAGACTGACGGATAGTTCGCCGCCTTCGAGCACCCTCACCACTAATCCCGTAGACACGCCCGCCGCTTCGTGCATCATATCGACCGCGTTCCGGTCATCGCCAATTCGTTCACGGTAACGTGCGCGCGACCAGCGCCGGTGCACTGAATTGCGGCGACTTCGAAAGGCCCGATGCTCCGCGCTTCGAGCGGCGTTTGGAGTAGCAAATAACCGGAGAGGGACTGTATTCACCTTGCCCTCCCGCCTGAACGGAGGCGATCCCGCTTTGCACGTGCAGATCGCGCTACGGTTCTCAGCGTCGCCGGCCTAGTTCGCGGCTGCGAACCCGCCATCGGTTGCAGCCAGTAGTTTCCGCGCTCGCGCATTGCACAATGCGCCACGCGGTGAATGCCCTTGCTCTCGTCTTCAACGCTCCCATGAAAGTGTAGCGCGCCGCAGAGAGGGCACCATAGAACGAGCTGCGAGGGTCCGTGATGCCACGCTGGCACAAGAAACACAACTTCAAACCGGCCGTCGCGCGTCATGAGAACGTCGGCGGCGTATCGGAGCTCGGTCGTGTCGCTCATGCGCCTAGGTCATCGAGCGCATCCGGTGTCTTTGACATATTGAATAACGCCGAAGCGTCGATTTCCGGCGGCGCCTTGTCACCGACAACCCACGTTCCGCGTTTGCCCTCTGCGACGTAGCCCCGCGCGACTGCGTCAGCTCTCGCCCTAAGTAGGCGTGAGCCGTCACGCTTGCCGTCGGCCTTGAGAAAGAGACTCGGCCGGGCAGAAAGCAAAGCGTCATTCAACTCGCGAGTTGTTACGCCGCGTGCTGCCGTGCCGCATTCGCGAATCACTCGCCCCGCGACTTCCGCTGCTTGCTCGCTCAGCTTTGCATCGTTCGACGACGCTTGCCGTAGCGGCTCGCCTTCGTGTACCGGAGCATTGAGCGCAGGGATATGCCATGTGAACGAATCGCCCTCCGCGCCGTTGCGGTTTTTTGTCACCGTCAGCCGATGCGAATTGCCGTCCTTCTTGACGGTTGCCTCGAAATCGAGGTTTGCACGCAACGCGCTTGAACCGCGCGCGACAATGTTACCGCCGTCCGAATTCTTGCGCGCGTGAGCTACTACAACTACGCAGCATTTGCACATCCGGGCGATTGCCGACGCCGTAGAGCAAGCGAGGTCCATATCACCCGAGTTGTCTTCGTTGCCGGCCATAGCGGCCCGCAAATGGTCGATAATCACGAGAGACGGGGCTTCGCCGCCAGCGCGCAGAATTTCCTCGACCTTCTCTCGCACGCACGTAAGCGCCGCGATCGGTGACGAGAGCGGTGGAACACCGTCGGCGATACGCAGTCCGTGCGGCTCGCCGAGTTTTCGACCGCTTACATGCGGTATCTGGCGTTCGGCGCGCGCATTCCAGCCGCCGATACCTTCGCTGCCGAAATACAGGACGCTTTGAGCGCCCGCGATTGTGCGTCCCGCGAATCGCCGCGACGTGCCGTCACTGGGCGACGTTGCAACTCGCGCCGCAAGATCGGCCATTATCTGCGACTTTCCCTCACCAGCACCGCCGATTACGGCGCATAAGCCTGTCGCCGGCAACAACCCTTCCACCAGCCATGCTTGTTCACCGTGGCTCCCATCGCCGGGCATAATGAGTGGACGCATCACACCGGCGCCCTTGCCGACGAACAGCGAAGCCGGCGCAGCAAATAGCCATGCGGCTCGCCTCACATGTTCGGCCTCTGACGGGGGCAAGGCGTTGTATTCCTCGATTTGCAGCAGTCGGGATGTTATGAGCAAATCGAAACGAGCCCGATCAGCCGCGTCATCGCGGTACTGACGTGCGAGCGGAACAACCTTCGTGCGAACGAACTCGGCAAGCGGGTCAGGGTGTAGGGCCGCGCGCTGAAGCGTTGCCATCATGTCCCACACCGCCGGCCCGGATAGCTCGCGCGTCCCTGCGAAGAACACCGGTTCCGCTGAGCCAAGCAGCGAGGCCGCGCGCTCATAATCCGATGCGATTTCCGGCCAGCATCTCGCGCGTTCGCCTTCAATCCGAAAACGATCTTCGTCGGTCAGCGCAGGCAATAGCTCGTTACCGTAACTCAGGAACGAAGAACCGCTAAGATGCTCGGCCGCTTCAGAACGCGGCACGTCGTCTACTACACGCACCCGGCCGCCGATTGAGCGAGTCTCGCCATCGCGCCAGATACATGCGCCGGCCAGCGTCGAGTGCTCGCTGAGCAAATCGCCAATTAGTTGCGATTCGGCCGGGTCGGTGTCGTCGAGTGCGACAATAAACCTCCCGCTCTGCAGGACACCGCACTCGTCATGGATTGGAACGCCGATGACGGCGGTGTCTGACCACAAGACCAGCAAGGTGCGATTTGCCCATTCAAATAACTCTAAGAGTGTTTCGGTATGCTTAGGCACCGCCTGCGCTTCAAGAATCAAGACCCCGCCCGCATGCGGGTACGATTCGTCATCGCTATAGCACGGCCTTAGCCGTTCCGACTCCGACAGTCCAGCAATGAGCGCCGGAAGATCATGAAACCACACAGTGCACTCTCGCTGCGTGCCTGCTGAAACGTCCGCGATCGCCACGCGGACCTTGCGCTGTGCAAGATCATCCGCCGGCTGTGACGCTTCGGCGCTTGCACCATGATTAGAATTCACTTACATTCTCGCCGCCTTCCAGTGAAGCGTGATCTCTCGTAAAGGTCACTCGCATTTTGTACTCATATTCTTGCACGGCGGCGTGACCTCTCCTAAGGTCAAGCCGCATTTTCGTTTCCGGCTCCGTCGGTTGCGTCGTCAGTGGCCGGCGTGCTGTTCTCTGGCGACTGAGCACTCTGCGTAGAGTCGCGCTGTTCGAGATAGACGCGGACGCTATTCGCGTCCAATCGCCATTGCCCTACTTGCCGTGTGATTGGGCCTAGGACACCGCTAAGGGCGAGGCGGTACACAGAGTAGTAGGGGAGGCGCAGCAGCACTGCGGCGCGGGGAAGCGAAAGCGAATTGTCGGGCATTTGCAGACCCCTCGTAGGGTCAGCCTTCCAGTAGTGACGCCGGCGCAGTGCGCTCGTTTGCGTCTTTCTCTAAGGGCGGGCGCTCGCAACACCCGATCTTGGCCCTCAGACAGCGGGAAGAAATCTAGCGAATTTTTACACAAACTCAATCGGCTTAATAACGAACGTTTTAGGATTTACTTATTTAACCTCCTTCGGCGGCTGAAAACCGCCGCCGTGAATCGCATCGCAATCGCACGTCTCCTTCAGAGACGTGCGATTATGCGATTTTGCGGGGAAATCGCAGAGAAATGAGCATGCGACTCGCATGCGATTTTCTAGATGGGGCAATGACTTAGGCCCCGCCGAGCACTCCCCGCGTCGCATTGTCGCATACGTCGTCGCACGCCTTTTCGAGCCGACACCGTTTTTGAACGACAATGCAGGGTCGTTTTTGGCCGCTGCGCCGCTCGACTTTGGGCGGGTTAGGACGAAGCAACGTTGGTCAGCAGGCGCAGAGGCTTCCCGACGTGGGATCGTGGCTCTGTGCGCCAGCTAGACGCGTTTACGTTCCTGCCGCTTGAGTCGTAGCGCCGACACAACGTAGGCGGACCAAAATAACGCCAGCCATACAAGCAGCACCCCGCCGACAATCACGTGTCCGCTGAGTACCAGCGCAATCCCGAGAACCGGCACACCGAAACGCAGAAGCACGCCCGGCGCGAAGACCAGAAACACGCCGACGACGATTGCTAGTAAGATTCCCGCCGCGATTGTGAGCACGCTCCCCTCCTCTCGAATGGGAATGGGCAGACCGCAAAAACGCTACGCGGGCGCGCGAGACGCTGGCCATCCCCAAGGCGAGTCTTGGGGGTTGAATTCGCCCGGCGCGACTTCGCGCGCGGCGAGGAATGCGTCGAGGGTTTGGCGTCTCCACCGCCACAAGGGACGTTTGCCGTCGGGCCGGCGCAGGTCGCAGCGCGCTACAGGGCAACCGGGTTCTAGCAGCCAAGTAGACCTTCGTGCAAAACCCAAGTAGGCGTTTGCACCCTGCAAATCAAACGCGACCGCCTCGTCCGTTTCTCGCTTAGTCACTTGTCTCCCTCCTCGTTGCGAAAGAGCATAGCCTGGCCGGGCCCGCGTGATAATTGGCTGATGCGTCAACCCTGGGCCTCGAGGCGCGCCAACAGACGCTGCACCTGCAAGCAACTCCACAGCCCACCGCGCGGAGCCGGCACGCCGATGTTGTTCAAGCCGCGCGCAATTTCACTTGGCGTTGTCATCCCGGCGGCTCGTAGCTTCGTCACGTGAGCAGCGCGGTCGTTCGCCCGTTGTGTCGCGGCGCGTTGCGTCGCTAGACGCGCGCCCCTCCTCCCTTTCGCGCGCCCCTCCTCGTTGAAGTTCCGGCGCCACGCCGAGCCGAGCTCAATTCCCTTCCGCTTTGCAGCTGCAAGCGCGGCCCTCGTTCGCGCGCTGATCGCCTCCGCCTCCGCTTCCGCGACCATCGCAAGAATTCCGACGGTTAGGCGATTGGCGCCGGGCATATCGGCTGCGACGAATTCAACGCCGGCGTCCCGCAGGTTTAGCAGGAACGCCGCGTTTCGAGAAAGTCGGTCGATCTTAGCAATCAGCAGTGTCGCGCCGTGCACACGACACGCAGCAAGTGCGGCGTGCAACTCAACTCTGTCGGCCCTCCTGCCTGATTCGACTTCGACGAACTCCGCGACAAGCTTTCCCCTCCCCGCTAGAAATTCAGACACTGCGTGCTTCTGTGCGTCCAGACCAAGCCCGCTTCGCCCCTGACGCACTGTGCTGACGCGATAGTACGCGACGTACTTCGGCATGTTGTTGCTCCGTCCCGGTTGGGGGTTTAGTCGCGGCGCACCAGCAGCGCCGCGAGAAAGACCGTTTGCAATGCGCGAAAGCACTGGCCGGCTGGCCAGTGCCTCAGCGAACTAGGTTCCCGCTCGGGACTCAGCGTCGCGGGCGCAGTGCAGCTTCGATTTCCTTGCGAGCTTCGGGGGTCAGGTTTTCGGGCCGGCCAATGAGCAGGTCGAGAATGGCGAACGCATCGGCGTCCGAGCGTGCAGGCTTGGCGGGCTTCGAGGCTGCAACTCTGCGTGATGTTGGCATTGGTCGTTTGCGTTGAGTGTGAGACTTACAAACCGCAGAACCGTCGTTCGACGCAACGTAAACCGCAGCACGGCCGACGCCAGAGTCGAAAAATTACAGTTCTCTGATTCCGGTTTGCTCATAGGCGGATACCAACGACCGATTCGCTTCGCAGCACGGCGCCAGCTTCGGGCGCCCGGGCACGACTTCTCCCGCATCCCCCCCTTTTTTGCCGGCGACCCCTGCTTCTGCGATTGACCGGGCCACACAAGCCGCCCCGTTTTTTTTCGTATCTTCACCCCCGGCTGGTCTTTAATTGCTCCCAGCGTGTGGCGGCGCGCCGTCCATTACCTATGGTGATTTAGTAGCGTATTAGCTAAATTTGTGACTGCACCGGATTGCTTGAGAAACCCTGCTCATGCTCAACGAATACACGACCCTCCCTGAAATCGCTCCGCGCGTCGGCAGCTACTTCACCGCGTACTCTCTCGCCTGCTCAGGCGCCTTCGGCGTGCCGGTTGCTGTAGTTAATCGCACGTCGCTCTACGCACGCGGCGCCGTTGATTCGGCCGTCACGGAATACCTTCAGAAACGGGGAAAGCGCAGGCAGGCTGCATAATGGCCGGCACCCCATTGAAGCACGCGGTGCTTGCTGAGCTTCGCTCGCGTGCCACCCAACTCAGCGACGAAGCGACGCCGCTCGATTATGCTTGCGGCTACATCGCGAACGGCGGCCAGATTGTGGAGCTCGCGCAGTCGATCGCAGTAGCGATTGGCACCCCGGTAAGCCGCTCGTTCCTCTCCGGCGTGCTGCACAACCTGAGCGACGACGCCAGCGAACGGTTGGGCGCTGCTCGCCGGGAAAGCGCCTCGGCGCTAGTCGAGGAAGCGGCGAAGATCGCGGACGACGCCGAGCCGTTCCCCGCCAGCGTTGCAAAAGCGGGCCTACAAATCCGCACGCGGCATTGGATGGCGGAGCGATTCTCCCCGAACGAATTCGGACAGAAGCCGCCGAGTGTGAACATTGTGAACGCCGGCACGCTCATGCTCGATGCATTGCGTGTCCCAGTCGCGGCGCTCGCGCCGATTCCCGAAGATGAGATTGCAGCTTAGCAGGAATCGCAGTAGCAGACCGATGCCGAATGGCTGGACCGCAAGCCACTGCAAACACAGGAAGGTGCTTAGAGAGCTCGTAGGATGTCTCTCCTCGGTATGTTGGGCCTCCACTTCGGCGGTGACTAACCGCACGGTAGCGACTCGAACCGGAACAGTTCCCGCGTTGATGCACAGACGCGGGCTCAGCTAGCCGCGATATGGAGCACTCGGCGGGGATCAGTCCGCAGTGCAACCGCTGATGAATCCTTACGATCAGCGGGTCATCGACGCCAAGAACGCGAACTGGCAGAAGACGAACCTGCAAACGATGAATCAGGTCAATGACGCCGCGACCCGCGCGGGCGCATTTGGCGGATCACATCACGGCGTCGCCGAAGGTGTCCCGCTCGCAAGTAACAACCAAGCGCAAGCGACGCAGGCGGCGAGGCTCGCTGCAAAGCGACTATGAAAACGCGATCAATCAGGCGGGCCCACTCGCCGGTTATGGATTCCAAGGCGCCAACCTCAACGCAAATCTCGGCTTCAGCGGTGTGGGCAATGGGGATCAGTGGCGCGGTCGGAAGGGCTTTATCCAGCCGACTGGTACCGACTCGGATACGCAGCGCCTTTTTTCTGATTGGGGCGTCAACGCGGGCATCGGCGATAGCAGCGGCAGCGGACGGCGCTAGTTCCACTGCGACGCGATTGAAAACGAAGCCCGCTTACTCAGGTAGTTCACCTTTGCAAGCGGGCTTCGAGCTTCTAATGCGTCTGTGTTAAGCGACCGCCGGAGCAGGGCGACACTTAATAGCGATTCCATCGAGCCGAGTGTCGAATGGAGCGAAATCTTAAATCGCGAATTCAAGCGGCGTTGCTCTTTGCCGTAGTCATCGCCGCACTAGCCGGCGTGCCTTTCCTAGCATGGACCAGCATGAACATCGGCACGTTCGCATGCTTCGGCCTCGTCGCCGCATGGCTCGTGAGCACTGAATGGGAGCATCGCTCCGTCGAGCGGTCGCTCAGGCTCGCCGAAATCAGAATCAGAGCCCTTGAGGAGTACGCCGGAATTCGGCGAGCATACTGCGAAGAAGTCGAAGAAGCGTTGGGGCAACAGAAGATTCTCAAAGGCGCCGTCGCCGATCATCTACAGTGGCCGAGGGCTCGCGATATGGCTCGATGGCGACAACGACACTGGGCCGATTGGTTGGCTGAGCAGGCTGCGCTTGAAGGACGTGCGTTCGAGGGCGACGCATGGAACGCATTGGATGAGCACCAAGAACGGAAGCCGTACGTACCACCGCCGGAAACTGCCAGCAGCGACGAGCGGCTAGCCTATTGGAGCGACCCCGCGCGCTGGCAGTAGACGAGTTCACTCTAGATTCGCTAAACAGCCGCTTGGGCAATCCACCCGAGCGGCCGTTTGTCTTTCGTTGGCAGAACGCAGATTTTGGCGCCTATGCTCGTTTCACAGGGAATGTGTCGCGGTCGATCGGATTGACTCCGCGCGGAACCTTGAGGTTCGGCGAAAAGAACATCACTTCTGATCCGAGATAGCTTCCCGCCGCCGTGTATCGTAAGTCGTACTCGCTTTTACGATATGCGCGATATAGCGCGCATATCTCCGGCGCTGCATCGTAGGAGACAAGCCAAGGCCAAGGAGAATTCTCTAAACCCGCAACCACAGCGGCGTGGTCGTCCGGACCATAGTAGTTCGCGTAGAGCTTCCTCTGACCCTTCACGAAATACGGCGGATCGAGGTAGACAAGCGACTTGGCCGGCATGTTCCCCTTCGCCCAAGCCACAAACTCTAGTGCGTCCTTTTCCATGAGGGTGATACGGTCGGCGTGGGCGGCGATTCGTTCGATGCGACGTATCAGGTCGTCGGCGTTGTAACGCGCATCAATGCCCCATTCGCTTTCCTGCTTAAGGCCGCCGATGACTCCGCCGGACGCGATGATGCCTGAGCGGTTGGTGCGGTTGAGGAAGAAAGTAGAAAAGCCGAGTTCAAGGAGCGGGGCCGAAGCCTTATCCGCTTGAACCCGGCGTTGTCGTCGCCATTCAGCGATGGAAAGTCGTGTATCACGGATTCGTCGGCACAGCGCGTCCGTCTCATTCAAGACGCTATGCCAAAACGAGTACACCGATCGGTCAAGGTCGTTGATGACGATGCGTGAGGCGTAGTCGCCGAACAGCAGCGAAAGTGCCACTCCCGCGCCGCCGGCGTATGGCTCGGCGTACCAGCCGTCACACAATCCATTTGCCTCGAATAGCAGAGATACGAATGGTGCGAGCTTCGCCTTTCCGCCCGGATATCGCAGCGGGCTATAATGCCGGTGATTCGCGCTCGGCGCCGGCGCCGTCTTCGATCGTCGCCTCACTTCGCCCACACCTTTTCAAAGAACGGTTGCAGATTGTCCCAATAGGTGCGCAGGTCAGTTGCGAGAGGCGCGAAATCCCTGTTGTGAACGTAGGAATGGAATGTCACGATGTTCGCACCAACGAGTTTCTTTTCGCTCGCCGCGTGCCTTAGTGCCTTTGCCTCGTTCCTCGTGAGAACGTTCTTAGTTTCTAGATCGTTTGCGACGATCACCAGCTTGGTAGACAGGCTCTCTTTTTGGCCGTCGGCGAGAGTCAGCTTCTTCTTCTCGAAATAGTGATCCGTCGTCAGTTCCAAGAACACGCGGAAAAGCACAGCGGCAGCGTTCGGGAAATCTTCAACGCGCAGTAACTGTAGTTCGCGGAAGATGCGAGCAATTCTCGGATTGGAGATCTCTAATCGGCACTTCGTAGACGCCATGCCTTTGCGCAGCGGTGCCACACGTCCGCGCTTCTTCCGTCCGCCGGCCGCCGCCGTAGTCGCAGTTGCGTCCGAAGCAGCAAGAACTCTCGCGGTCTTCGTCGCCTTCCCCGCGTCAGGGAGCTCCGTCGCCTTGAACTTGTCGAGATACTTTCGGCGTTCGGCGGCCGTGTAGATTTGGCCGACCTTGATCGCACCGGTCGCGATATCGCGAACAACGCGGGTCCAGCCCTTCACGGCCTCGGCGTCCGGGTACTTAGTCGTCACCCGCCGCTTCGCATCCACTTCTACGCCAAGCCGCTTCTGTACGTCAGAGTCATCTACGAGACGTTGCAAATTCGTGATCGGAAAATCATGCAACTTCTCCCGAACGTCGTCACTGAGATTTCCGTGTTCCGCGACGAAATCGAGTATTTGTAGCTCGGGGTGAAACACGCCGTTCTGGCGCGAGTCGAAGCGCATCTTCTCGATCGCACCCCAACCAACGAGTCCGGCCCCTTCACTCTCGCCGCCGTGTCGGCGCTCGATCCACGGATTTGCTTCGGCTCGCGAAGCGAACACCGCGCATTCAAGCGTAGTTACTGGTCGCTTTTGATAGGCGCGACTCCAAGCTTCGAGCTTTGTAAGAGTCGGTTTCTTCAAGACGCCTTCGCCGTTCAGCTTCGGCTCGGCCAGTAAGCGCAGAGCAGCGAGGCGACGGTTGCCTTCGACAACGATGAATCTTTTCGCGTCTTCGCCCGACGCGATGACCATTAGCCGCTCGGACGGACTGAGGCCACGTTCCGAAATGTCGCGCGCTAACTCTAAGGTCTTCTTGCCCTCAGCGCGGAGTAGGGCGTGTAAAGCATCGCGTTGATTAGAGGGGCCGGCTGCGAGTCGCGGGTTTTCTAGGTCAAGCAGTAGGCTGCTGACCTGTACGTTTTGCGATTCAGGCATGAGGTTCGGGGCGTCCGTGGATGGAAACAGACGCTTATTTTACGCATGAGAGCGCCCCGGCGTAACCAGAATTCTAAAGATTAGAGTCCTTTAATCTGCTATGCGCGTCTACTATCTCGATACGCCATTGAACCCCGACGAAGTGCGGGACTTGGAAGAAATGATGGAATGGGACGTGGAGCTCGTGCGCGTTCCGTGTCTTCTTCCCGAAGGAAAAGGAATCGCAGTGGACCAAGAGGTTCCGGTGTCCCCGCTGCGAGCAGCCGGAATTCTCAAAGACTACGGCCAGCGGTGCGCCTTTCTTCAGCTGTCTGCTGACAACACGTACTGGACGACGCAGTTCACCGAAGCGATCGGCCGCTTGACGGGCAGTTGGCCGTTTCTCGTTCAGACCAGAAAATCGCGCGCATCAATCGGTAATCCGGGAGAATTGCGCGTCCTAGACCTTGACGGGGCGATGCGCGGCTGAGTCCCACCCCGCCCGTTAGCGCGAAATCCCTGTGCATGTTTCTGTGCATGTTCGCATGCAGAAAGGGTGCGAAACCGGTGATTTCCGGTTTGCACCCTTGGCGCCTAAGTCGCTGATTTTTAGCAGCTTCTGCTAAACAACGCACCCTGTAAACGCGAACCCCATTCAGGTGCGCTACCGGACTGCGCTACGTCCCGTCCGCCAATGCCTCGGACAGACGGAGGAGTATAGCCCTCCGACCGCCCTCGAACAACCTGCCGAACATCCTACTTGAAGCGCATCCCGTTCGGCGCCACATCCCCCGACTTGTGCGCTTTCGGTGGTGGCGGCGCCGCCTTCCTCGCGTCACGCCGCGACGGTGCCACCGCACCGCCCTGCCCCTTCCCCGCGCTCGCCGGATCCCTCTTCATCGTCAACGCGATCCGATTGCGATCGAGATCGACCGACACCACACGCACCTTCACCTTCTGACCCACCGTCACCACCGCATTCGGATCGCTGACGTAGCGATCCGCAAGCTGCGACACGTGCACGAGTCCATCCTGATGCACGCCGACGTCGACGAACGCACCGAACGCAACGATGTTCGTTACGACGCCCTCGAGCTCCATCCCCGGCATAAGGTGCTTCGGCTCGGTAAGCTCGGCCGAAAACGCCGGCGGCTCGAACGCTTCCCGCGGATCGCGCCCCGGTTTTTTCAACTCAAACAAAATGTCGCGCAGCGTCGGTAGTCCGACGTCCTCGCCGACGTAGCGCTCGAGCGTGACACGCGCGAGCGCGCCCTCGTTGCCGACGAGCATCGGTAGCGGCACGTCGACGTCTGTTGCCATCCGTTCGACCAACGCGTATCGCTCCGGATGCACACCGGAAGCGTCGAGTGGGTTTGCGCTGCCGCGAACGCGCAGGAAGCCTGCGGCTTGCTCGTACGCCTTCGCGCCAAGCCGCGGGACATCATTCAGCTCGGCGCGCGACCTGAAACCGCCGCGGCTGTCGCGTGTCGTCACGATGTTCTGCGCGAGCGACGGCCCGATTCCCGCGACGTATGAGAGAAGTGGAACAGACGCCGTGTTCAGCTCGACGCCGACGCGATTCACACAACTCTCGACGACTTCGTCGAGACGCTGCTTGAGGCGTGGCTGCGAGACGTCGTGCTGATATTGGCCGACGCCGATCGACTTCGGATCGATCTTCACGAGCTCGGCGAGCGGATCCTGCAACCGTCGCGCAATCGACACCGCGCCGCGGATCGATACGTCGAGCTCGGGCAGCTCCTCGCGCGCGACATCGGACGCCGAGTAGACCGATGCGCCCGATTCGTTGACGACGACGACTTGCGGACGCGACATCTCAGCCGCGCGCAGTGTGTCGCGCGCGAGCGTTTCGGTTTCACGCGACGCTGTGCCGTTGCCGATGGCGATCAAGTCGGCGTCGATCCTTTTCGCCAACGCAACGAGCGCCGCGGCGAAACGCTCGGGCTGGTGCAGCATCCACGTGTCGGTCGCCATGACCGCACCGGTTCGCGACAGCGCGGCGACTTTGACGCCGGTGCGAAACCCGGGATCGAGACCGATGACGACACGCTCACCGGCCGGCGGCGCGAGCAAGAGTTGCTCGAGATTCCGGCCAAAGATGCCGATCGCCTCGTCGTCGGCGCGCGCCTTCAGTTCGAGGCGCAGGTCCACTTCCACCGCGGGCGCTACGAGACGCTTGTATGCGTCGTGTACCGCCAACCGCATCTGCTCGGGCGCGCGATTGGCGCTTACGTAGCGCTGCTCGAGCCGGCCCGTGATTCGCTCGACCGGCGCGGCGATCGATGTAACGAGGTATCCCTCGTCCTCGCCTCGACGCATGGCGAGGATGCGATGTCCGGGAAGCTCGCGCAGCGGTTGAGCAAAGTCGTAATAGACTTGGAACTTTGAAATTTCAGCCTGCTTGCCCGTCACGACGCGCGACTTCATCACGCCTTCGGCACGAGTCAGGTCGCGCAGCTCGCTGCGCACATTGGCGTCTTCGGCGAGCCGCTCGGCGACGATGTCGCGCGCGCCGGCGAGGCCATGATCGGCGTCCGGGACGTCCTTCGCCGCGTCAACGAACGTCTCGGCGTCAGCACGCAGCTCGGCGTCAGACCGCGCGCCGCTCCAGAGTAACTCCGCCAGTGGTTCGAGGCCGCGCTCACGCGCGATCGTTGCTCGGGTACGCCGCTTCGGCTTGAAGGGAAGATAGAGATCCTCGAGCTCTTGCTTCGTTTTGGCGGCGTGGATGCGCGCTGCCAGTGCGGCGTCGAGCTTTCCCTGTTCTTCCACACTTGCAAGGATCGCCGTGCGGCGATCGGTCAGCTCGCGGAGATATTGCGCGCGATCGCGCACGTCGCGCAGTTGCAGCTCGTCGAGGCCGCCGGTGGCTTCTTTCCGATAGCGTGCGATGAACGGCAAGGTGTTGCCGTCGTCGAACAACGTGAGCGCGCCCTCGACTTGCCGGGGAGCGAGCGAGAGCTCGGTTGCGATGGTCGAGACAATGTGCTGCTGGGACATCTGCTCTTGGTTGATTGAGTTACAACAATAATCGAACGAACCGCCCTGTCGCGTGGATCGACGTCCATACCTCGAGGCCGCAAAAGGAAAACGGCCCTCGTTACGCGTCAACGAGAGCCGCCGTTCAGTCATCGAGTTTTATTGCAGCCCTGACCGAATCCGAACAGGGCCGTTTAGACTTCTCGAAAGAGTCACGCCGGACCCATGCCGTCGACGGGATCGCTCACCGGCCCGGTCGACGTACCGCTGCTCGGCGGCGGCGCCGAGTCGGACGCTGACGAACCGTCGTCCCCCTTCTTCTTTGCGTGCCTCATCTTGCCCACGAGCGCCCATACGAGCCAAACCGGCAATACCACGAACAATCCGATCTTCAGCGCAGCCAGACCGATCGTGACCACCATTCCGATCAGTCCCATCAACATGCTGCCGAAGATCAACACGAGGAAAATCGGCAGACCGAACAGAAGCAGGATGATGAGCACCGGCAGCGCCAGCACGCCGAGCACCATCAGCAGCGGAAGGCCGATCGTCTTCAGTAAGAGCGCGAGCGGCAGAAGAAACGCCAGCCCACCGAGCTTGAAGAGCCAGCGGATCGCTGCGATGCGCAGCACCAACCACCGAATCGCGGACCACATGTCGCCACCCTTGGGATGTCGGAGACGCCTCGACTACGCGGCCCCCTAGATGATGGTTTCGATCGCCGACGCGAGCGTCCCGCCATCGATCCGCCGGCCGACGTAGAAGTCGCCGAACTCGGCGTACTGCGCGCTGACCTCGTCGAACCGCATGTCCGTGACGAGCTTCTTGAAGTCGAGCGGGTCCTTGGCGAACAGGGTCACTCCCCACTCCCAGGCGTCGAGCCCGATCGCTCCCGTGATGATCTGAAGCACACGACCCGCGTATCGACGGCCCGTCATGCCATGCGTGTGCATGAGACGGCTCCGCTCGTCGAGCGGCAGTCCGTACCAGTTTTGCCCGACCGCGCGGCGCTTCGACATCGGGTAGAAGCACACGTAAGGCATCGCATCTGGAACGGTCGGCTCGAGACGCCGCTTCACGTGCGGGTTGGTGCGCTGCTCCTCGGACCGCGCCAAGGCGTCGGCTCGATGCGCGTCGTCGCCGACCGAGCCGCCTCGATCGATCGCCAACCGCGCCAGGTCCGCACTGAGGTGATAAAGCCCGGCCTCTGTGACGCTGAGAAAGGAGTACTTCGCGCGAAGCATTGATGCTGCGGGATCACGCGCGATGGCGCGCTGCGCCTGTCCAATTTCGTCCAGGCTTGGTCGAAAGTGGATCACCATCAAATCGGCCGATGATCCAATCAACGAAACCGCCATACTCCAACCCGCGCCGCCTGACGCGGGCCCGAAATGTGTCGAATCGATGCCACGTGTCTCGTGTCGAGTCAACACCGGAGTGGAGACATCCACAGAACTTCGCTCGATCGTAAAGATCTGATGGAGGGCATACCAGCCCTCCAGCGTCTCGGGTGCCGTCGACGGCAGTGCGGGTTGCTCGGTCATCGCCCAAAGCTAATCCCGGGGCCGATTCAGCCGATACTCGTACACGGCACTCCCCTTGCCATTACTCAAATCGAGCAACTCATAATCGAACGTGCGATGACGCAGAGGCAGGGTATGACGGAAGCCACTTCCGCGACAATTGTTTCGAACCGGCTGAGCGCCGACGGTCGTCGCCGCCAGCTTCGCGATCTGCTGCTCTCCGCGGCCGATGCGGCACGACAGGGCCGCATCATGCACCGAATGGCCTCGCGCGCGACGAATCGGATGGGCCGCGCAGTTCGCGATCGGGTTTCGATGCTGCTCAGCGCCGCGGAATAAGACCGCGGCGCTTTTTTGTTGTTAGGCAGCCCGCTGGGTCGACCGGCGAGGCTGGAACTTTGGATGCTTCGCGATCCAGCGAAAGCGAACGAGGCTCGCGGCAAGAATCACAACGCCGCAGAGTATGATGCCCACCTTCTCCGCATCGAGTAAGTCGACCGGAGACTCGTTCAGGTGTTGATCGGTCAGCGCGCCATGCACCACGAACAGCGCCGCGACCACGAACGTCAGGTAGTGCAGCAAGCGCCATCGCTGACGGCCAATCTCCGCCCGGTAGATCGACGTGATCACCGTGAACGCGAGGAGATAGAGCGCGATCGCGCCGATGGTGTTGACCACCGGCTGCTGGGGCGACGAAACCGGCAGCAGCAGGTCGCCGATCCCAAACTTTGGCTTGTCCACGAACAGCAGCGGAATCGGATGCAGGATCGACAGCGCCAGCGCGACGTACGCCGTCCAGTTGTGCAACTTGAGCAAATTGATCCGGCGGTGCGGCCAGCGCTTCCACGGATTGTATCGGGCTGACATCAGAAGCCCGAGCAGCACGTTCACGCTCAGGAGGTAGATCGCGGCAAGTCCGAGGTACGACGTGAGGTCTTTAGGATCCATGTCGCGGTTGCAAGTGATCGGTGAACTACGCCCCACGGCGAGCGTTAATCCGCCGCGACCTCTTTGCCCGCGAGGGACCCGATCGCATCCCGAAGCCGAGGCATCAGGGCTTCGATGTCGGCCACGGAGGCGACGCCGATCGAAATGCGGAACCACCCATGATCGCCGTGCGCGCCAAAGGCGCTGAACGGCACGACTGCGAGCCCGGCCTCGTGCAACAGGAAGCGGCGCACGTCCTCATCGGTCTCGAGCGTCTCGCCCTTCGACGTTCGCGAGCCATGGAGCGCGAAGCGGGCGCTCACGTAGATAGCCCCTTGCGGGCGGACCGACTCCACGGGCAATCCACCGCGTTGCAGCGCACTCAGCCCGTCGTGCACCGCGTCGAGACGAAGGGTCGCTTCCTTCCGCATGTTGTCGATGTAGCGATCGACCGCCGCCACGTCGCTCAGGAACTTCGCCGTCGCGACTTGCTCTGGACGCGGCGCCCACGCGCCGACATGGCCGATGATGTCGTTCATCGGACGGATGACATCCACCGGTCCGATTGCCCAGCCCACTCGGAGTCCCGTCGACGCGAAGGCCTTCGAGATTGCGTCGACGTAAATGACATAGGGCGCGACCTCCGGCCGCAGACTCACTGGATCGACGTGCTTGATCCCGTTCGTGAGCATCCAGTACACCTGATCGTACAGCACGAACAGCGGTCGATCCTTCCCTGCTCGTCGTGCGTTCTCTTCGAGCACGAGATCGCAGATCGCGGAGAGCTGCTCGGCGTCGAAGGCCGTACCGGTCGGGTTCAGCGGCGAGTTGAGCGCGAGCAGACGGGCGTCGCGAACGTGCGGGCGGAGCATCTCAGCCGTCGGGAGAAAGCCGGTGCGCGCATCGCAGTCGAGCGCGACGCTCTTCGCCCCGAGCAATTCGCAGTAGTAGTCGTTGTTCCACTGCGGAACGCCGAACACCACTTTCTCGCCCGGGTTCACGACCGCTCGGTAGACCGCGTAAATCGCGGGTCGCGCTCCCGATGCGATGAGAATCGACGGAAGCGGGAAATCGAGGCCGAGCCGTCGCAGATAGAATTCGCGAACCGCAGCGCGCAGCGTTTCGAGCCCATTCGGCGGAGGATAGGTCGACTCGCCGGCGCGTAGGGCGTCGACGATCGCGTCCTCCAGCTCCTTTGGAATTCGAAACTGCTTGGAGCTGAAGTCGCCGACGGTGAGGTTGAGGATCGGTCGCCCGTCGGCGATCAGCGCGCGCACTTCGCCGGCGATGGATAGAATCGCCGACCCGCGGAGTTCGTCGGCAAGATGAGAGACGCGGCTCGGTTGACTGGGCATTTTGAGAAATTACGACGGTTACGCCCGTGAGGAAGTCTCGGCGTCCTGACGCAGTCATCTATTCCCGGTGGAATCGGCGTCACAAATGCCTGGTCCGACGCTTGCTTCGCGTTCGTAGAGGGCACTTCGAGCGACGCTGAACAGATCACGAACGTCGACCAGCGCACAGCGGTGAGCGATGGAAAAGCGAGGCGTCGAAGGCAACGAACGAAACGACGGACAGCACGACGAAGCATCGAGCGCAGCGAGCCGAATGCTTCGCGCGGTCAACTCGGCGGCGATCGGCGGAGGGAATTCGGCCGACGAGCTGGATGCCGCCGCAAAAGCGTTGGTGACGCAGCTTCGGGCGGCACATCACCCACCGGAGCAGGTGCTTCTGCAGATAAAACAGATTCTGGCCGACGCCGGGCTTCGGCCCAGCCATGGTGCCTCCGACGGCGCTGTCATCCACGAGCCCCACGCCACGCTGTATAGAAGTGTGATCGAATCGAGCATCAGATACTACTTCTCTAACAGCGATGGGAACGAACGCGCCAACGTCTAGGGAGAGACCTCGTGAAACGTGATGGACTGCTCTCGATCGAGCGTCCATCGAAGTCCCCATGAATCCTCGAACAAAATCAACGGATTTCCGCGCGCGTCATAGAGGAGGAGCCGGCCCCGATCGCGTGCGACGCGCTCGATTTCATCGGCGGGCCCCGTGACCCAGCGCGGATACCGTGCCGAGATTCGTTCGAGCTTGCACGGAGCTCCGTACTCGTGTTCGAGGCGGTGCAGCATCACGTCGAATTGAAGCATCCCGACGGCGCCGACGATCGGCGTTGGTCCGGATGTCTCGGTTCCTGACGTGAAGAAAACCTGAGCAGCGCCTTCCTCGGTGAGCTGCCGTAGCCCGGCGTCGAGCTGCTTCCGCTTCATCGGGTCCGCGAGAATGACTCGCGCGAAATGCTCGGGCGCGAATCGCGGGATGCCGCTGAATTCGAGGTCGGCGTCGCTCGTGAGCGTGTCACCGATTCGGAGTGTTCCTCGATCCATCACGCCGATCACGTCACCCGGCCAAGCCTCTTCCACCGCCGTTCGTTCGCGGGCAAGAAACTGCTGCGGCGACGCGAGGCGAATCGGCTTGCTCGTGCGGACATGCTTCACCTGCATCCCGGCTTCGAAACGTCCGGAACAGATCCTCACGAACGCGACGCGGTCCCGATGCTTCGCGTCCATGTTCGCTTGGATCTTGAAGACAAAGCCTGTGAATTCCTCGTCCGTCGGGCGCACGATCTTCGTGGTCGCCTCGCGTGGCGACGGTTCCGGTGCGAGCTCCAGGAACTCCCGCAGGAACGGCTCGACGCCGAAGTTCGTGAGCGCGCTGCCGAAAAACACCGGCGATAGCTCGCCCGATGTCACCGCCTCTTCGTCGAACGGATGTCCGGCTTCGTCGAGCAGCGAAATATCCTGGATCAGCCGGTCGTGCGACTCGGGGCCGAGGAGTTCGCGCAGCGCCGCGTCCTCCAACGAGCCTACGTGAACCTCCGCTCGCGATGCGCCGTGGTCCTCGGCACGCTCGAACAGGTGAACCAGCCTCCGCCGCCGGTCATAGACGCCGACGAACACTCCCTCGCGGTGAATCGGCCAGGTGATCGGGTGGCACTGAATCTCGAGGTCCGCCTCGACGTCGCTCACGAGCTTGAGCGGATCTTCACCCACGCGATCGCATTTGTTGACGAACGTGAAGATCGGAATGCGCCGTCGTTTACAAACACTAAAGAGCTGGCGTGTTCGGTCTTCGACACCCTTGCGGTTGTCGAGCAGCATCACCGCGCTGTCCGCGGCAACCAGGGTGCGATACGTATCCTCGGAAAAGTCTTCGTGCCCCGGCGTGTCGAGCAGATTGATGTGGTAGCCTTCGTACTCGAACTGCATGACGCTCGACGTCACTGAGATCCCGCGCTCTTGCTCGAGCTTCATCCAGTCGGAGGTCGCGTGCCGCGCTGCACGGCGCGACTTTACCGACCCCGCAAGATGAATCGCTCCCCCATAGAGCAGGAGCTTTTCCGTCAGGGTCGTTTTGCCGGCATCCGGATGGCTGATGATGGCGAACGTCCGTCGCGTGCGAACGGCGTCGGCGAGCTGGCTTTCGAGGTCGAGCGACAACGGAACTGCCTAGATTCGGGGAGTACAACGCACCGAAGGCCCGACCACGACGGATCAGGCCCTCGGGAGACATCCGCTAATTTAATCTCGTGACTACCCCCAAGGAGTGTGATTCGTGACCCCCTGGGTCCTCCGCCTTATCGTCGCGAACATCGCCGTCTACTTCCTCCAGCAGACCGCCTCCGGCATCGTGCCGGCGCTCGTGTTCGTGCCGACGGAGGTCTTGAGTCAGCCGTGGACGATCATCACCTACATGTTCGTGCACGGAAGCGTGACGCACATTCTCTTCAACATGCTCGCGCTGTACTTCTTTGGTCCGCGGGTCGAAGAGCGGCTCGGCTCGAGACGATTCATGACGCTCTACATGTTGAGTGGGATATCCGGCGCAGCTTTGTCGTTCGTCTTCGCGCGCCAGTCTCCCATCCTCGGCGCATCCGCCGCGGTGTTTGGCGTGATGCTCGCGTTCGCGACCTTCTGGCCCACTGACCAGATCTACATCATGGGGATTCTTCCGCTCCAAGCCAGGGTCGCCGTGCTGCTCATGGCCGCGATCGCGCTGTGGAGTGGAGTGCAAGGATCTCGCAGCGGCGTCGCGGATTTCGCGCACCTCGGCGGCTTCGTGGGCGGATGGTTATATCTGCAGTGGGTGAATCGCACTTCAGGCGCGAAAAAGTTCAAGACGAAGACGGTCGCACCGGTCGGCAGAGATATTCTGTCCAACTACAAGCGCATCGATCCACGCTCGATTCACGAGGTCAATCGGGATGAGGTAAATCGCATCCTCGACAAGATCAGCGCGAAGGGACTGAATAGTCTCACCTCGCAAGAGCGGCTGTTCCTTTCGAATTTCGTTCCCCCGGACGACCGCGTTCCTCCGCCAACCTGAGCGCGAGAAGGAGCTCGACCGTCGGGTAGTCGTAGTGCTTCAGGACGTCAGAATGATTTGGAGCCGTGGAAATCTCAGGCAACAGACACGAGAATTGCTGGTAGTAGCAGAGCGGAGTGACACGAGTCACCGCGCAGAGGCGGCCCAAAGTGTTTTCTCGGTTTCTTGCCTTCAAACCGGTCGTCGATGCAACAACCCGTAGAAGCACCCACACCGCAAGCACTCGCTGACCTCCTCGCGCGCTGCAAGGAGATCACGCGCTACGCGACGCAGCTCACGGTCGCGGAGGAGAGCAGAATTGCCGCGCTCGCCGCTGCACTGCTCTCGATGCGGCAGGTGCTCGACCTACGACCGATCGCCCCGGAAAAATTGCCGCTGCGCCAGGCGCGCATCGCGCACTGGGCGCTCACCGATCCGCACGTCGCAGGCATGTCCGGGTCGGAGATCATCGGGCGGCACTCGGCGCTCGCGATCGATGAGCACGAACAAATCAAAGTGTTGACCGATCGCACATGGCGCGGCGTATGGCGCACCGTCACTCTTTGGCGCGACGGTGTTCAAGGAATCTCCGCGGCGTCGCTGATGCAGTACCTCGCGCATCTCACGGCCCTGGCTCAACAGCGCGCTCCGGACGTCGTGCAGGAATTGTTGGAGCGAAGCGAGAACATCGTCGCCGCGAACTCGCTCCTTCCCGCCGGCCCGCGCGCGCGCATCGACTAGCGACGCGCGACGTCGCTCACGCCACGGGGAGCCTTACGCGGAAAGAAAAGCGGGTGCCCTGCTCCACCGCGGTCTGGACGTCGAGCGAGCTGCCCATTGCCTCGAGCAACGATCGACAAATCGCGAGGCCGAGGCCAGCACTCGAGAATCTCAGCCCAACCGAGCCAGGCCGAAAACCGTCGTATAGCATTCGCAGCACGTTCTCGGGAATGCCCCGACCGGTATCGACGACCCAGAACTCGACAACCTCCTCGGGCATCTCAGTGCAGCCGAGTGACACGGATCCCTGTTCAGTGTACCGGAGCGCGTTGGTCGTGAGGTTCATCAACACGCGGTTGACCGCCGCCGGATATCCGACGCGGCTGTCGACGACGGGAAGCGTCGTGTAGATCGGCAAGCCCTTTTCTTCGCCGATCGGTCTGACGACCGCACACACATTCGAGATCGTTTCCGCGATGGAAAACGGGACCGGTTTTCCCTCGACGAGTCGATGGCCGCGAACAGCGTCGATAACGTCGGACGCCATTCCACTGAGCCCCAGCGCAGCGCCGTAAATCAGTCCCAACTGGCGCTCTTGGACCGCGTTGACCGAACCGCTCTGCCCGCGTTGGAGTGCGTCGACGAGGAAGAGAATAGAGGCGAGAGGCGAGCGCATGTCGTGCGCGACTTCGATGACGGCTTCGAGAGCTCGCGGGCTTGCAAGGCGCTCGACGAAATCGCTCCGCCGGCCGAAGCCGAACCTGCCGCTGACGCGCTCCATCGCCGAGAGGATCGCGATCAGCTCCGCCGTCGTGATGCGTCCGCGGCGTCCTTGCGTGGCGCTTCCGGCAACGAGCTCCAACTCCGTCAAGAATTCCACGCGCAACGCGTCGATGTGGGATCTTGGCAGGCCGGCGCCATAGGCGAGCGAGAACGATGAAGGCGCCGCGAGCGCACGACGCAGCGCGTCGAGGGCGTTCGCCATCTCGCGACGGGTTTCGTCGCCGGCAGAGTGTTCGGTCCGTGCAAGACTCTCCGCGGCGCGTTCGGCAGCGGCCGTGAGAGCGGACCATGCGAAGGCCGAGACCTCGCCGGTCCGAAGGAAGGGTTGTGTCACCGACGAGCTATGTGTCTGGAAGCTGGTGCTGGTCTCGAGGAGAAGTTGGATCTCCGCTGTGTTGCCCGGACCGACAGCGTAACCAGACACGCATCGGCCTTAAGTGGTGGTCGAATCCGATGCTTCTCGCCTGAAGCCATGCCGCTCGAGGAGCCGGTACAACGTAGTACGATCGACGCTCGCCAAGCGAGCCGCGCGCGACATGTTGCCCGAGGCACGCGCGACGAGACGCGTCACATACTCCTTCTCGAAATTTGCGAGGACATGCTCTTTCGCGAGGTGATACGCGTCATTGAGAACCGCTGCGTTTGGACTTCCCTTCGCCTCAGCAGGTCGACTGTAATCCTGGTACGCCGGAATGTCGGAGGCCTCGATCTGGCTGTCCGGCGATGCGAGAACGACGACGTGCTCGATGACGTTCTGCAGCTCGCGAACGTTGCCTTGCCACGCGCGCGACATGAGGAAATCCACCGCCGACTCACTGAATCGCGGGAGCGGATCCTTTCCGGAGCGATGACGCGCCCAGAACTGCTGCAGGAAGTGATTCGCGAGAATCGGAATGTCTTCGACGCGCTCGCGAAGCGGCGGGAGCGAGATCGGGAACACGTTCAAGCGATAGAACAGATCCTCGCGGAGCGTGCGGTTCGCCATGGCCTCGCGAGGATCGCGGTTCATCGCGGAAATGAAGCGAACGTCGATTACGGCGTCCTGCTGTTCGCTGCCGACGCGTCGGACGACACCGTCCTGAATCACGCGAAGCAGCTTCGCCTGGAGCGGCAGCGGCATCTCGGTGAGCTCGTCGAGGAAGAACGTTCCTCCGTTCGCCATCTCGAGCAAACCTACTTTTTCGCGATCCGCTCCCGTGAACGCGCCCTTCCGGTGACCGAACATCTCGGACTCGAGGAGATGCTCAGGAAGAGCGGCGCAGTTCAACGGGACCAGACTCTGATTCGACCGGCGGCTGTGGCGATGGACGAATTGCGCGATGAGCTCTTTGCCGGTGCCGCTTTCGCCGACGATCATCACCGAAGCGTTCGTGCTCGCAACCTTGCGGGCGAGGTCGACGGCTCGGCGGAACGCCGCCGAAGTACCGAGCAGTGTGAGCTTGTCGCTGTTTCCCGTCTCCTGCAGTTCGGCGACGCGCGACTGATCCCGCTCGCGCTTGGCGATCACGGCGTAGGCAGCTCGACCGAACAACAACTGGAGGTGCGATCCCGAGAACGGCTTCGGCAGGTAGTCCCAGGCGCCGGCGCGCAGGGCTTCGACGCTCGACGCCACGCTCGGGTTGCCAGTGACCATGATCGTGATCGTGCCCGGCCGCAGCTCTGTCACCGTCTTGAGGATCTCCATGCCGGAAATCGGCGTCATATAGAGATCGCACAGCACAATGTCGAAATGCGCGCGGCGGATGAGATCGAGCGCTTCGTCGCCGCGTCCCACAGCCGTCACGTTGTAGCCTTGAACGCGAAGAACGCTGGCGCTTCCCTCACGCAAAGTTCGATCGTCGTCGACGATCAGGACTCGGATCGACGCACGCATCTCGCGCGTGATGCCCGCAGAATCACCCGGGCTACCGTCCTCGGGCTGAATCGGTATTTCCGCGTCACCCAGACCTGCGCCTGGCGAAGACCCGAGTGGAGCGTACAGCGACGAATCGGTGCTGGCCGATTTCATTGGTCTGGGCTGGTGGCCTGGCGTTCAGCTGTTGGGCGTTCGCAACAGCAATCGTTGCTTAGTGTGGCTCACATTGCCTCGACCTGGATGGCATGTCAAGCACATGGAACGAAATGTTAGCGTCACAACGTTGCGAAACGGGCATTTGGCCCGAATTTCTGACGCGCCCGCTCCACAGATTGGGGCCCCACGTGCATCAGGAACGCAACGATGCGACGATGCAACGAACAGTTGCACGTGGTCAACGATCTGCTCGATTTTTGAGAATTGTGCCAGGGACCGCGATCAGGTCGCTGGAAGCTCGTCGAAGCTGAAACTGCGCTCGGTCGATCCGCTGACTTCGGCGTATTGCAACGCGGCTTCCGCCCGACGCATGAGCTCAGCTGGATTCACCGCGACCGACGCAAGGCTGACCGCGCAATAGCCCGCGCGAAGAAGTCCGCCCCCTTCACCTCGGGCGCGTTCAGACAACGCCTCGCGAAGGCGAGCAATGAGTTTCTGCGCTCCAGGAGCATCTGTGTCAGGAGCGAGAATCGCGAATCGCGACTTGCCGAGGTAACCAACGACGTCCGATCGCCGCGCCTGCGCTTGGCAAAGTTCAGCGAGATCCGAAATCGTCTCACCCTCGCCTGTTTCGCTGCCAACAGACCGTTCCGCCAGGCGCTGCGTCGGAGCCACTGCTACACAGGCCATCGACTCGTGCTTTCTCAGCGCCATCGCACCGAGCTTCTTGGCCCACTGCTCTAGGCCGAGAGGGCTGTAGAGGCCCGTGACCGGATCAGTGAGCGCCTGCGCCATCAGCATCTCGCGACGCGCACGGATGAAGGTCGCAAGCTTCAGGAGAAGAGCTTCGATGTCCAGAGGCTGCCCGCAGTAGTCCCAGGCCCCGGCGGCGAAAGCGTCAGTGCGGCCGCGGTGCGCGGCCGGCGCCGACGACGTAATAATGATCGGAGTGCTGTGGTCGAAGGAGGGATCGTCGCGAAGTGATCGACACACTCCGACCGTCGAAACGTCGCTCTGCGCGTCGTCGAGAAGAATTGCGTCCGGGTGAAACTCGTGTGCCGCGTCGATGGCCCTGCTGCCACCCATCGAACGCTGCACCGCGTAGCCATTCAACTCGAGCACACTCTCGAGCGACCGGGCAAACCACTCCCCATCGCTCGCGATGAGAACGAGCTCGTTGCGCTTATGACTCGCGACCATATGGGCGGACGGCAATATTGGAGATCTTGGCGGGCATCACCGGCGAGAACGGCCAGGATGCGGAAGCTCGGCGAACCAGCGCTCCACTCGCAGGCAGACGCGCGGCGCCGCACTTCTCGCCCACGGAAGGAATCGCTCGTCGGGAGGGAAAGCATCTTCCATTCCCGGTACCAAAGAGGCGCGATGACGCGCTAAGTCGCCAGCGGATAAGTCCTTATACAAAAACGAAGCTCTACGGTAGAAACCGTAGAGCTTGGAGTGTCGCACAAATACAGCATAAGTGTGGCGATGGCTCATCGAGCCGCTGCTACCGTGCAGCAACCGGGCCAAAGTATTCCTACCCTGTTCACAAATCGTTACGGAGTGATCGTCACCTGAAGGCCCAGGCTGCGTGTCGTTGGCAGTTGCCCGAGCTCGAAACCTTGAATGCCCCAGGTGCTCACGGCGGTTTCAGGATCGATGTTCGGCGCCTTCGCCCACATGAACAAATTGCGCGCGACGAGCGACGTCCGAATCGTTTGCGCGCGGAAGCCGGGCACCGCGCGAAGCGGAAAAGTCGCGCTGATCCGAGCCTCCTGGAGCTTCAGCATGCTCGCGTCATAAACCCACCGCTCGGGAATGGCGCGCAGCGCATGGTAGTAATCTTCGGTCGAAACGTGGACCTTGTTGGCCGCGCCCGTCGCCGCATCGATTCCCGCGATGAGCAACCCGGTATCCGGCCGGAATACAGTGGCATCGAAGCTTCCCGATGTCATGCCCCACAGATTTGTCGCGCTGAAAATCTTGCCGCCCATCCGCGCGCTGAGCAGCGCCGAGATGTCGAACCACCCGATGTGAATCGTGTTGGTCAGACCCCCGGTCCAGCTTGGAGCCGTTGTGCCGAGGACCTTTGGACCGCTGACCGTGTCGGGAAGTGGCGCGCCCTTGCTCAGGATCAACTGGCCCGACCTGTCCCGCAGGTAGCTGTCGCCCACGATCGCCGCGAACGCTTCACCTGACCGCGCCTGAAGGCTGGCGCCCCATCGCGTTGGCGTCAGTGCGAGCGCCTGCGAACCGTTGGCCAACGAGCCGACGCTGCTCGAGTTGTGGGCAAAGTTGAGCCCTGCGTCCCAACGAAAGCCGGGGCTCGACAGCAGCGTCGCCGCAACCGTCGCCTCGATGCCCTTGTTCGTCACGCTGCCGGCGTTCGTCGGCGTCGCAACGCCCTGCGAGACCGACGGAACGATGAGGTTCGATGTGTTGTCATTATAAAACGCTAAATCGACGTCGACGCGATTGGCGAGAAACGAGATGTTCCCGCCCAGCTCGAACGACGTCGTTGCCTCGGCCTCGAGTGTGCCGCTCGTGCCAACCTTTGCCGGCGTACCGAGCGTCGTATTGTCCGGGGCCTGAGTTCCCGCGTACATACCGTGCAGCGTGTAAGCACTCAGGTCATTGCCGGAGCGCGCGATTCCTGCGCGGAGTCGAGCGCTCCCGATCGACGCGTCGTCACGCAGCGAGGACATCGCCCGCTTGAGATCGACCACGCCGACGACCGACGGATAGAGCTGCGAATCGTGCCCGGACGAATACACCGACGACCACTCGTTCCGGGCGGCAGCCGTGACGCTGCCGTAGTCCTGAAACCTGAGCTGCGCCGATCCGAAGATCGCGCGCATGTTGTCATCGGAGGAGAACTGGTTCGGCGTAACAACCTTCGGCGCGCCTGCGACGCCAGTCGCCGTATCGGCGACCACCGTGTCCGTTGTCGTCAACGATGTCCCGCGCCAGCTGGCGCCGACCGACAGCGCGAGCGTCGAGGACGCGCCGCCAGGCGTGAAATGCAACGCCGCTTCAGCATTCTTCTCGCTGACATTGATCGTTTCGTTGTCGACGCCACCCTCGGGGAAATTACCCCGCCCAGTAAAGAACGGATACCCGCCCATCCACAGTCGCGCGACGGAGAAGCCACGATTGGCGTCGTACGAATCACCGCCGACTCGCGCGACGGCGGCGAAGGACGGCGAAAACGCGTACGTCGCACCAATGCCGCCAAACACCCGCGACTGGTCATCGCTGTTGAGGTTCAGCTCCGAATCGAACCACGGATTGTTCTGGCCGTTGTAATTCCAACTGATCGGATTGCCCTTGGCATCCTGCAAGTGATCCTTCAACGCGGCGACGTCGACCTGTCGCCCGAGCTGTGTGAACGTCGAAACGGTGTTGCTCTGATCGAAGCCAGAACCGGAACGATGCCGGCCGTTATCGCTGGAGTATTGCAGGTTCCCGCTCGCGCTGAACGCGCTCGTTGGTTGAACGGACGCGTTGGCGGCAACGCCGCGGCGCGTGATGGAGCTGCGCGGCGTCACACCGGTGAAATCACGGTTGTTGAGCGACACCCGGAAGCTTCCGTGCTCATTGGACCCCTGCGCCGCTGCGTTAGTCGTGAAGGTGCGGCCAGTATCGAAAAATCCACTGACGTTGTCGGGATGCGCATTCCACGCGATCACCTGGGCGCGCTTCGCTTCGGTCAGGCTTGCTTGCGCAATGGGTTGTCCCTGCAACGCGGGTCCCCAGTTCTCGGCGACGCCATCGTTCTGGCCTCCGCCTTGGCCGTCGAAGAACGCGAACTGACCGTGAAGCCCCTGTCCGTAGCTGTTCTGATACGAAGGAAGCCGAAGCGCCGATTCGATGGTGAATTGTTGGCTTGCCGACACATCGATTCCATTGAGCCCGCGTCCCGACTTCGTCGTGATGAGAACGACGCCGTTCGACGCACGACCGCCGTACACAAGCGCGGCCGCGGGACCCGACAGAACCTGCACGGTCGCGATGTCTCCGAGGTTGAGATCTTGCGCCGCACTCCCGTAGTCGAAGCCGCCAAAACCGAAACGCTGCGAGAGAGTGGTGATCGTCGAATTATCGATGGGCGAGCCGTCCACGACGTACAGTGGCTGCGAGTTCGTGACGAACGATCGCTGTCCACGAATGATGACCGGTGAAGAACCGCCGATCGACGCGGCACTCGTCACCACAACACCCGCAATTCGGCCCGCGAGCGCGGTTTGAAGATCGATCGGTCCTGGCGCGTCCGCGAACGCACTGCTGTCCACGACGGTTGGCTCGACGGCGATGATCGACGGCGCACGAGCGCTCGATACCGGAGCTGCGGCCGGCGCGTCGCCGGGATTCGCGGCGCCGGCCGATGGTTGGCCAGCGCCGACCGGCGGAAGGTTGAAATCGCGAACCAACGAGCCGCCCGTCAGCGTGACTTCGGCAGTCTGCGTCGTGAAGCGAACGTGGCGCGCGGTGATTGTCGCGCGCTGGCCTCGCACTCGCGACGACGGAACGATGAAGCTGTACCGCCCGTCGTTGTCCGTTACCGAGCCGACATCGAGGTTGATGATTCGAACGCTTGCTCCCGCGAGCGGAACGTTGCCCGAAGAAACATGTCCGCTGACCGTGACGGCTTCTTGCCCGGCGGATTTCGTCGAAACTGCACCAACGAGGATAGCACAGCTCAACAAACTCCGACGCAAAAAGGTCGGAGCTTTCGCCAAAGAAAGCCTCACGTGCGCTCCGCGGTTATGGGTTCACTCCGAGGATGATGTACCGCGGAGAGAGTCTGAAGGTCGCCTTTGCGTCGCCAAGCTCGCCGAAGCGATTGAGACCCCAACACAAAACTGAATTGTCGGCCAGGAGCCGGCCGCAGGTGTGTGTGTCACCGGCAGCGAGAGAAGCAAACTTGAAACCGCCGACTACCTTCACCGGCGACGTGCGCGTCGTCGTCGTGCTGTCACCCAGCTGTCCACCGTTGTTCGCGCCCCAGCAGTAGGCGGTTCCGTCCGAGGTCAGCCCACATGCGTGCGCACCACCGACGGTGATCGACGCAAAGGTCGGCGAGTTCGAGACCGCCTGTGGCGTTGTCGCCGTGTTTGCGCCTTGAATCGCGCCCCAGCAGTAGGGCTTTCCGGCGACAGTGAGTCCGCAAGTCCACAGCTCACCCGCGCCGATTGACTGGAAGGTCAACGCGCCCGTCACGACGGTCGGGGCGACTCGGCTCAGCACCGTACCGTCGCCGAGTTGTCCGTTCGAGTTCAGGCCCCAGCAAAACGCGGTCTTGTCCAGTGTCAGTGCGCAAGTGTGCGCGCCGCCTGTGATGATCGCCGAGAATTTGAATCCGCCATAGACCTCGGTCGGAACGAAGTGCAGCAGCGTGTCGGCGATGGCGATGCCAAGCTGACCGCGAGTGTTCACTCCCCAGCAATACGCGATCTGGTCCGACGACAGGCCGCATGTGTATTCCGCGCCAGTCGAGACCTGAGCCCACTTGATGTCGCTCGCGAGCCGCATTGGATCAAGCGTACCTACGACCTTGCCTGAAGTATCAGCAAACGCGTCGAAGCCCCAGCAATAGATGGATTGATCTGTTGCGATACCGCACGTGTGCGATAGGCCGGAGAACATCGTTTTGAACGCGGCGCTCGTCTTCACCGGCGTCGGCGTTGTGTGGTTCACCGTGTCGCCAAGCCCGAGCTGCGCCGCTTGTCCCCAACAGTTCGCAATTCCGTCGGCGGACAGACCACAGGTCACGTTCGCGCCCGCCGTCAGCTGCGCGGCCGTGAAGCGGATCGGAGTGCCGGTGGCGGTGGCATGCAGCGTCAGCGACGCACTCTCCACAGTCGCTATGAGGCTTTGCTGACCGGGGACGTCACCGAGTGTCCAAACACCGGGCGACGCAACGCCGTCGGCGCCGGTCGAGACGATGGGAAAGGCGACTTGGCCGCCATCGCTCGCTGAGAACGTCACCGGAATTCCCTGCCGCGGCTTGCCGGTCCCGTCGACCAACTTCACCGACGGCGAAACCGGGAGGTTCGAGAGAATCGTTCCGGTTTGTTGGTCTCCGCTCACAACAGAAAGCGGTCTGGATGAAGTAACTGAGAACGTGACCTGGTTCGGGTTAACCCAGGAGAGAGGAGCTCCCTGATCGTCGACGGCGGTCGCCGTCAACGTATTCACACCGACATTCGGACCGAGTGTCCACTGAGTCGCCGCACTGCCGTTGGCATCGGTCGTGGCTTTCGCGGAGGACACAGTCCCTCCACCGGAAGTGACCACGAACTGAATCGTCGCGTTAGCTGCCGGTCCGCCCGTCTTGTTGAGCGCGACCACGCGAACCGAGTCGATCAGCGGCGTCGCCGGCGTCGCGGCCGTCGGAGCGGCCCAGTTGGCATTCGTCAGCTTCGCGGCCCCCTGCCAAACAACACGAATGCCAACTGGGGCAGACGTCACGTTGAGCGATGTGGCGACGAGGTTTGCGGTTCCTTCAGCCAAAGCCGTCACTCGGCCATTGAGGTCGACGGTAGCTACGGTCTCGTCGCTGCTCCGCCACACAAATGGCACTATGACCTTTCGGCCTTTTGTATCGGTGGCGGTCGCGGTGAAGACCTGGTGGTTGCCCCGTTCCAGTTGGACGGAAGGCGTGTCGATACTGATCGTTGCCAGGGTGTCGGTCGGGTCGGTGTTGACTTTGCCGTCCGAGCCGCACGCCCATGTTGCGATGAGGACAGCAGTGGCCGAAAAGCGCCAGCTCAACGACGACCGGGCGAATGAAGCTCTACGACGCACAGGCAGCACCAACGGAGTCAGAAGCACGCGGCGATTGATTGAATGCGGTACGAGCGGCAAGCCTCGATGCCAGTATCGGCGACTCGCGCCTGCCCCATCAGTGGCACGAATCGAGCTTGTTCGCGAACGATAGACGGAGGTTCCAGAAGCAGCAACCGCGACAGAAGGGGCGGCGCATGCAACGCTCCGCAACACCTGCGGCTCGATGTACTCCAAATCGCTAACTCCGTTCGTGGCACCTTTTAATGTGGGGTGCGGTACATAGATTCTTTTCGCACGGCGGACCGCGTCGTGTGCTCAGGATCACCATTGATCGCGGTTTGCTTTCTCGTCGCTTCGGGAAGGGATCCGCGTGGCGGGAAGCGAGGATCGACTGAGATGAGGTGGAGAAACGACCGGTTTTTGACGCTGGCCCTCACTGCGGCCGTCGTCGCGCTGAGCCCCAGGGCTTCTGTCGCGCAACCATCGTCCGCGCCGGCGCCGGCCGCGCGCAGCGAGTTCGAAACGCGAGCCGAGCTCGAGGAGCAAGCTCGGGTTGCGGAAGCCGAACACCGAACCGGTGAAGCCTGGCTGCTTCGCACACGTCTCGAAAAAGGCGACTTCCAAGAGGGTGATCGCATCGTTGTGATGCTTCATTCTGTTGCAGCCAAGATCGAAGCCGAAACTTTGACGGTGCGGGCGGGCAAGGTCATTCAGCTCCCGCGAATGGACGATTTTTCCCTGGATGGCGTGCTACGGTCGGAGCTCAACGATCGCTTTGTACAACACCTTTCCAAATATTTGCGCGACCCGGACGCACGCACGACACCGCTGGTGCGTGTCGGCGTGCAGGGAGCCGTCGGCAGGCCTGGCTATTACTACGTTTCGCCCGATCTCGTCTTGAACGACGTCATCATGAGGGCCGGCGGGCCTATGGGAGATGCAGACCTGAACAACGTTACCGTCCGCCGCGGAACCGACGTCATCTGGGATGCGAACGGAACGCGCGCTGCATTAGTCGACGGACTGTCACTCGACCGGCTCCACATGCGAGCCGGTGATGATGTTGTCGTCCCGAACAGGCGTCACATCCCGTGGACGGGAATCCTCACTGTTGGACTTACTGTCATTTCGATCGCTGTCACTGTCATTCGGTTCCACTGATTTACGTCGGCTCGGTGAAGCCGACGTTGGCCTCGTCGTAGGCGGGCCGCTCACATCGATCCCTAGCGAAGTCCATGTCTGAAAACGTGCTCCCGGTTCAGCCGACGCCGCAGTCATATGCGGTTCAGAATTGGGATGATCAGTCGCCGCAGGTGGTTCAGAAGCCGCCATTCGAACGGCCGCTCGCCGCCATTCGGCGTTACAAGTTTTTGATCATTGGGATCGTGTTGGCTGCGGCCGGCGCGGGCGTGCTCGCAACGCGACTGGTCACGCCACAGTACGAGGTGCAGACGACGATCTGGATCGAGTCCGAGACGCCGATGCAAGCCGCAGGCGGCGGACCGATTCGTTCCGCGGAGCTGCTGAACGATCAGGCCTGGGTCGAGCTGCTGCGGAGCTACAAGATCGCGGACGCAGTCGTGAAAAAGCTGGCGCTGTATCTGACGCCCAAGAACACAGCCGACGCGCCGCTGTTCGCCGGATTCACCCTCGGCGACTCGCTGGTGCCTGGCACGTATGAAATTCTGATCGACCGCAGCGCGAAGCGTTGGACGCTCACACACTCGACGGCGCCGATTTCAGAGACTGGAACTGCAACTGACTCGATCGGCCACCGACTTGGTTTCCGCTGGATTCTCCCGCCGTCAGCGTTCAACGGGACCGGCGAAAGAAGGGTCGAGTTCACCGTGTCGACCCCACGAGAAGCCGCCGTTCAGTTGATTCACCGCCTCAACCCGACACACAACGAGCACAGCAACTTCCTGTTCGTGACCCTGCAGGATCGCGATCCGAAGCTCGCGGCGCTGACGCTGAATACGTTCGCCGACGAGTACGTGCAGGTCGCTGGTGATTTGAAAAAGCGAAACGTCGTCGAATACGCGAGGATTCTCGACGACCAGCTGAGGTTTGCGGAAAAATCACTGCACGACGCCGAGGCTTCGTTCGAGGCGTTCCGCGTGCACACGATCACAATGCCAGCCGAGGGCGGACCGGTTGCCGCTGGTAGTCAGGACACCCGGGATCCAGTCATGCGGTCGTTCCTCGAACGGCGATCGGAGCTCGACGACTTGAAGAACGACATCAAGGATCTCGAGCAGGCGATCGCCAACGCGAAGAACGGTACCTCGCGATACCAGGCGGCGCTGTTGATCTCGAGCGTCGCGACGAGCCCGGGCGCTGCGGCGCTTCGCCAGGCATTCGAGAAGCTCTACCAAACACAGAGCGATCTGGTGGCCGCCCGCCAGATCTACACCGACAACCATCCGATCGTAAAAGATCTGGTGACAAAGGTGGATCAGCTCCAGAACGAACAGATTCCGACCCTCGCGAATCAGCTATTGGCGCAATTGAAGCAGCGGCAGTCCGAGTACGATTCGCGGGTCGGAGATGCGACAAAGGAAATTCAAGAAATTCCGACGCGCACGGTCGAGGAGATGCGTCTACGTCGTCAGGTGTCGATCGCCGACGGCTTGTACACGACGCTCAAGGCGAGCGCGGCGACCGCGAACCTCGCGGCGGCGAGCGCGCATCCTGATGTCAACGTGCTCGACCCCGCGGTTGCCCCTCTCGAGCCGACGAAGCGGACCACGCTCAAGATTCTCGGTATGGCGCTGGCGGGTGGTGTGGGAACGGCGTTGGCGCTCGCGCTGCTGCTCGACCTCACGGATCGTCGCATTCGCTATCCGGATCAGGCGACGAACGATCTCGGACTCGTCATCGCCGGTGCCGTCCCACGTATTCCGAAGCAGGGCGTGGACACCGGCTCGCCCGAGCAACTGTCACAGCTCGTCGAGGCGTTCCGGTCCATCCGAATGCACGTGACGCAGTCAGGGCAAACGCCGTTGTCGCTGGCGATCTCGAGCCCGCAGCCTGGCGACGGCAAGTCGCTGGTGTCGGCGAACCTCGCGATGTCGTTCGCCGAAGCGGGCTATCGGACCGTACTGATCGATGGCGATACGCGGCGCGGGATGCTCGAGGAGATGTTCGGCATTCCGAAGTCACCGGGCCTGACCGAATATCTCGCCGGGAGCATGAAGTTGGCGTCGGTGGTGCACGCGACGGCGCACGACAAACTGTCGCTGCTCCCCGCTGGCTCGCGAAACCCGCGGAGTCCCGAGTTGCTGGCATCATCGACGCTGGCCAACCTAGTGAACGAGCTCCGCAACCAGTTCGACGTTGTCATCTTCGACACGCCGCCATTCGCTGCGGGTATCGATGCGTATGCGTTGGCTGCAGCCGCTGGCAAACTTCTGGTGGTTTTGCGCGTGGGCAAAACGGAGAAACGAATGGCTTCGGCGAAGCTAACCGTCGTAGACAGGCTTCCCGTGGAGGTTCTCGGAGCAGTTCTCAATGGAGTCGGCGCCGAGGGCGAGTACCAGTACTATGGCTATGCAGCCGGTTATGGTGTGGCGGAGCCAGAGGTTGCCGGGCAGTTGACCTGAGCAAAACCGGAAGCACTCGCTAGTATTGTGGAACGCCGCAGGCCGCGAGGCCTGCGGCGTTCGTGCGTCTAGCGGCATGGCGATCGCCTTTGTTGCGGAGAAACCGAATTCTGTGGGGTGGCCGCAACAGCTAGCCGGACCGCCCCGAGAAGTAAGAAAACTTGGCGACGACTAACTCAATGAAGATAAAGGAGTTACAAGACATCAACATATAGTGAGCCGCGAGCACGCGTGCTGCATTGAGGGCTGCTCGAGAAGACGCTTGATCCTGTGCCGTTCGTGGATTGTACGCGGCCACCCAGTGGCAGCGCATCGACACCCTGGAGAATCTCCCGATATGCAGGCAGCAGTCTCGCAGACTGTCGACGTAGGAGTTGGCGTTACCCGAAGCAGACGGAAAGGACGGCCGGGTACCACGATTGAAGCTGGTTCGCCAGTCGAGTTGGTCCGTGAAATCGCGGCCACTCCGCTCGCCGATGTAAAGACGGCGCCAGTTCTCGACGATGTGAAGCCGCGGGAACGCTCGGAAATGCTCGGTCGCGCAGTCAACGTGGTCGTTGCTGCCATTGCTCTAGTTCTCGCACTTCCCCTGTTCATCCTGATCGCAATCGCAGTCAAGCTGACGTCGAAAGGTCCTGTTTTCTACTCGCAGACTCGGGTTGGCCTCGATCGGCGCTTTGGGCGCACGGTCGGGAGCGACCGTCGGAAGCACGATCACGGCGGCAAACTGTTCATGATGTACAAGTTCCGCACGATGAAGGTGGATGCGGAGATCGACGGGCGCGCGGTCTGGGCGCAAAAGCGGGATCCGCGCGTGACGCCGATCGGCGGCTTCCTCCGTCGTGCCCGCCTCGACGAGCTCCCCCAGCTGGTGAACGTGCTCCGGGGCGAAATGAACATCGTTGGTCCGCGTCCCGAGCGTCCGACGATCTTTGCCCGCCTCCGTGATGACATTCCCGAGTACCACATGCGCCAGCGTGTCAAACCCGGAATCACTGGCTGGGCTCAGATCAACCAGTCGTACGACGCCTGTGTTGACGACGTTCGCCGCAAAGTCAGCTACGACCTCGAGTATCTCCGGCGCCAAAGCGTCTTCGAAGACATCCGAATCATGTCGATGACGCTGCCGGTCATGATCTTCAGAAAGGGCGGTTGGTAAGCACAACTTTCCGAACCTTTCGGAAGGAAGAAGCCCCTCGGGACACCGAGGGGCTTCTCTTTTCATCCGTGCTGATTGGTCTTTCGTCGCAAGCTTATCCGACCCGGGACGCTCCGTGCTGCACGTACCAGTCGAGCGTAGCTGCCATTCCCTCACCGATGCGATGCGACGGCTCGTAGCCAAGAGCCTCCCTTGCCTTCGAGATGTTTGCGAAAGACTGGTTGATATCGCCCGGACGAAACGCCTCATACTGCGGTTCGGCCGTGGCCACCGCCGAATCGAACTTGGCGAGTCCGTCGCGGATCAAGTAGAAGAGCGATGTTAGCGACGTCGAATCGCCGCACGCGATGTTGTATGCGGTTCCCGTACTCGCAGCAGCGCCGGTTGTCGCGGCGAGAACATTCGCCTGAAGAACGTTCGCGATGTAGCAGAAATCGCGACTCGTCTCTCCGTCGCCGAAAATCTTGCACCTCTCACCGCGCAGCAGCGCGGCGATCCAGCGCGGAATCACGGCAGCGTAGGCGCCGTTTGGATCCTGCCGCGGCCCGAAGACGTTGAAGTAGCGAAGGCCGACGGTCTCGATTCCGTACGTTCGCTGGAAGACATCGGCATACATCTCGTTCACCGCTTTCGTGGCTGCATAGGGCGACAAGAGTCGGCCAGTGCGCGCCTCGACCTGCGGGAGGTGTCGACTATCCCCGTACACGGAGCTCGACGAGGCATAGACCACCCGCTGGACGCCGGCACCGTGCGCAGCGAACAGCACGTTCATGAGGCCATCGACGTTGACGTGGCTGCTCGTCAGCGGATCATGAATCGAACGAGGGACGGAGCCCAAGGCGGCTTGGTGAAGCACGAAATCGACACCGGCACACGCGGCGCGACACGCGTCGATGTCGCGCGTGTCTCCCTCGATCATCCGGAAGCGCGACGACGCACCGCTCGATGCGAGAACGTCGGCGATGTTCGAGCGGTGTCCGGTCGAGAAGTTGTCGAGCCCGACGACGTTTTGACCGAGAGACAATAGATCGGCGAGCAGGTTCGCCCCGATGAATCCCGCGACGCCGGTGATCAGCCACGTGCGCGGCATCTTCGCCAGATCAGCGCGAACGCCTTCATACCGCTGGTTTTGTTGTCCGGGCATCAGAATGAGAGAATTCGAATGAGGCGACGAGTCATCGCCGGAACGAGACGATAGCGTCGATGACGCGGTCACCCGCGTGACCATCCCAGCCTTCCGGACGTTTCGGATTCGTGGGTCGCGCGATCTGTTCCACCGCGGTCGGCAACCGTCCCGGATCCGGAACAAGCTTGTTCGTCCCCTCTGTGATCGTCACCGGACGCTCCGTATTCTCTCGCACGGTGAGGCACGGAACTCCGAGTGCGGTCGTCTCCTCTTGAAGGCCGCCAGAATCAGTCACGACCGCGTACGCACCTTCGACCAGATCCAACATCTCCAAGTAACGGATTGGCGCCAGCTGACGAACCTTGCCGAGGTTCACGCCCATCGACTCAATCCGCGCCGCCGTTCGCGGATGCACCGTGAAGACCACCGGGCGACGCTCGGCAATGCTGGCCAAGGCCGAAGCGATCGCGTGCAGCCGTTCGGGATCGTCGACGTTCGACGGCCGATGAAGCGTGACAACGACCGCATCGCGTCCGACGCCGAGTGATTCGCGAAAGCGCGTCATGCGCGCGCGCTCGAGCGAATGACACAGCGTGTCGATCATCACGTTGCCGACGAAAACGATCTCGCTTGGCGGCTCGCCCTCGCCCCGGAGCGTGACGTCGGCATCTCGCGAAGGCGTGAGCAACAAATCGGCGAGCCGGTCGGTCACCATACGATTGATCTCTTCCGGCATCGACCGGTCATAGCTGCGAAGTCCGGCCTCGACGTGCGCGATCTTGATGCCAAGCTTGGACGCGACGAGCGCCGCGGCGGCAGTGGAGTTCACGTCGCCGTAGACCACGATCCAGTCGGGCATTTGCTGCATCAACACCGGTTCGATCCGCTCCATGATCCGCGCGGTCTGCGCTGCGTGGCTCAGCGAGCCGACCTCCAGATTGACATCCGGCTCGCGAATTCCGAGATCGTTGAAGAACGAGCCCGATAACGCGTCGTCGTAGTGCTGGCCAGTGTGGACGACGACCTGTGTGACGCCGCGGCGCTCGCCCGCGCGGAAGACGGGCGCGAGCTTCGGGAAGTTTGGACGCGCACCAACAACGTGAAGAAGCTTCATGGACTTAGTGACTTGGTGAGACGAACGAACCTCAGCGACGCCAAACGTCCCAGCGACCGCGCAGCCCGTTGACCGTGGCGACAACGACGGACGTCTGAAGCGCGATTCCCCACGCGACCTGTGTCGCGAACTTCCGGCGGAGCGGCGGCAACAGGAGCAGCGCCGAGAGTAACAATGCCGTCACGAGCAGCGGAACTCGCGTCTCGGCGTGAAGCATCGCCTCTCCCACGCGCAGCGCAACTCCTATGGCGACGATTGCGGCCAGATAGGGCGTCAAGAGACGAAGCAGCTTGTGACAGACGAATTGAATCCAGACTGGATTGGAAACGGGATTGAGAACCTTCGGTAGCCACGCGCAGAGCTGGATGACGCCCGTCAGTGTTCGCACCTTGCGCTGATACTCTTGTCGAGGAGCGAACGCGCGAGCGTCCGTCGCGATAGCGGCGTCATTGTACGCGATACGCTTGCCGGACAGCACGAGTCGCATCGGGACAAACAAATCGTCGAGAATCAGATCCGCGGGCAGCGGCTCCCACAGGTCTCTACGCGACGCGTAGATCGCTCCCGTCACGCCGATCGCCGAGTGAACCCGAGCTTCGGCCTTGCGGAGTCTGCGCTCGTACCGCCAGTACTGATCGGCGAGAGTGCGGTTCTTTCCGTTCGCCGCCGTCTCGAGCATTCCCGACACGGCTCCGACAGACGGAGCAGACAGCGAGCGCACGAGCTGTGGAATAACATCGGGACGAAAGGTCTGCGCGGTATCGGTGAAGACGAGGATGTCCGACGTGCTCGCGCGGACGGCGGCGTTGAGGGTCGCGGCTTTGCCGCCGGGCGAATCCCCCTCGACGATTTGCACGCACGGATCAATGTCGCGTAGCTCGTCGGCGCGCGCCTGCTTGTTGACGGCGTCGAGCCCAACGATGACGTCGAGCTTAGAACGATCGTACGTCGTCTGAAGCACGTTTGCGATTCGCACACGGATGTCAGCCGCGGAACCAGCGGTTGCCAGAACGACGGAGACCGACGGCTGATTCGCTTGCGGCGCGACCGCGGCCGGACGGCGGCGCGCCCACGCGAGCGCGAACACGACGCACGGATATCCGATCCAGATAAGGAGAAGACCCGCGAGGGCCGCGACCGCAAGCGAACTCACGACAATGGATTGAAGGATTCCGGCGCCACGTTAGAGAAAGTAGATAGCAGCGTCGCGTGACGCCATTCGACTCTCGCGCGCACGCTTGCGTCACCGGCGCGCACGCGACAGCTCTCCGCAAAGGAGTTTTGCGTATCAATGCAAAAACATGCGCTGAAATTGTGATCTGAAGCGCAGCACCGGATTACCTGTCGCGTTTTTTTGCAGCCCGGCGAGGAGACCGTTCTACAGCCGCAATGTAGACGGAGGTCGGGTTCTCTCTCACATCCCGACTGGTTCGAGTCCACCACATCGAATCATTCGCCTCGGCGGCGCGCGGGTCGTTGAAGTTCTGCGACTTGGTTGCGCGTCGCCTTAGCCAGTCTCGACTGGAGCGCGTTGTAGTCGTGCGTGCTGCGTCGAGACGAATGCTGTCTGTTGGTCGCACCGCATAGAGAACGCAGTAGACAATTGGTACTCGCAGCCCGCACCGCGGCGGGCTGCGACACGCACGTCACGAATACGGCGGGTGGATTTAGTCCAGTCCACCCGATCAATCGAGCCATGCCGGTGACATGCCCAACAATCAGTTGGAGGAGTTTCATGCGAAGATCCCGCCGCAGGGTAGCCGTATCAGCCGCGACTCTTTTTCTCGGAGTAGCGTGCCAGTCGGCAGTCGACTCGACCTCGATCGAGAGGAGCGAGAGACCTGTCACCCTGTCGCAGACATCCAAACCCGTCACTCTCGTCGTCGGACAATCCACGCGTTTTTTGTCGAGCCGCCTCGTCGACGGAGGCGAATGGCGCACCGACAATCCAGACGTCGCATTCGTGTCGTCAGACGGTACGGTATCGCCGACGCAAGCCGGCGTGACGAAAATCATTCACCGCGGCGAGGGCGGCGTCGACACGATTCCGATCGCCGTACGCGACCCGGTCGATTCTATTCACCTCGGCGCTGACCTGCTCAGCGTTCATGTCGGGCGCAGCACAAAGCTCCGGTTGCGAGCCTTCGATCAAGGGACAGCAGTTCCACCCTCGACGGATTTAAGTCCGACGTGGACTTCGACGTCACCGTCGGTTGCGACGGTCGACCCGAACGGCGTCGTGACGGCCACCGGCGTCGGGTGTGCCGCTGTCGTCGTCAACGTCGACACCAAGGCCGATACCGAGATGGTGGCCGTGGCTCCGTCGGGTTCTTCGGGTTCGAGCAGCACGCCAAGTTGCGCGCCGAGCGTTTCGCTTCGGTGGACGTCGATGCTGCCGGCATCGATCCAAGTCGGACAAACAGCGCAGATCAGCGCCGCGACGCCAGCGAGCGGAAGCGGCGCAGCGCCGACAGTCAGCGCTCCCGTCTCATATTCCTCGTCCGACGCGACGGTCGCCGACGTCAGTGGCTCTGGTCTTGTGAAGGGAAATGGAGCAGGTGACGCGCTCCTCACGGCATCGTCGAACGGCCAATCGATCAGCGCTGACCTCGCGGTCGTTCCAGCCTCGGGTCCTACCGTCGCAGTGGTCAACGTTTCCTTCTCGAAGAGCGAAATCACGGTCGGTGATTCCGTTCAAGCCTCAGCACTCGCAATCGCGGCGTCCGGGCAGCCCATCACGGGGCTTGCCGTCACCTGGTCGGTACCGGCAGCGAGCGCACCATTTGTCACAGTCGATGCGTCGGGCAAAGTTCGATCGATCGCGCCGGGAACGGCGCAGATCAGCGCGACGATCGCTGGCGTGAACGGTTCGGCGCCGATCACCATCGATGCGGTGTCGGCCACTCCTCCGGGCGGACAAACGCCGGCGTCGGTAAATCCGGCAGGCGCCGCCGCGGTACTCGCGTTGATGGGACCGGCGATCAACCTGTCGCAGGCTCCGGCGCCATTCTCATGGTACCAATCCAATTTCAAGAAGTACAGTGAGATCCAGTGGGGGGCGTTCGGTCCGCGGTGGGACGGCGGCAATAGCAACGCCGGCTATGATCGCGCGGCGATCAATTACGTCTGGTGGGCTCTGACGGGTGACACCACCTACTTGAACCGTGCGCACGCATTTGCCGTCGCGTATCGCGACAACTATCTGATTCCCGCCGGCTACGCAGCGTCGCCACACTGGTCGCAGATGGAATCGCTCTATCTGGATTGTCAGATCACGCAAGATTCGAAGAGCTGTGCGGCCATTCCTGCGGTCGCCGATCGGCTGTCGGTGTTTCCGCCGAGCGACTACTTCGCCGCGATCGAGGGCGAGGCGCGGATTGAAGCCCGCGTCATTGTCGCGCTCTGGATGGCTGAAAAGGTGACAGGGAAAAAGAGCGCCTTGCTCGACATGGCGATCAACCGCTCGCTCAGCTCGATGAATGAATCCGGCTTCACGCCTTTCACGGCAACGTGCGGTGGGAGCCTCAACTTCATGAACGGGATGTTGTACGACGTGCTGACCCGCATCCATGACCAACGGCCAGGCTCGTACAACGGCGCGATCGAAAAGAACGCCATCGCGTACGGCAATTATCTCTGGTCGACACAATGGCGCGGCGTAGCCTACCCCGGCGACAACTCGTTCAACTACATGAGCGTGGAGTGTTCGCTCCAAGGATCGCCGACGAGTGCGCCCGATTTGAACGGGCTGATGCTGCCGATGTTCGGCTGGCTCGGCAAGCTGACAGGCGACCAGACGTGGTTCACGAGGGGCGATGCAATTCTCTCCGGAATGACGGGAGCAGACATCGCCCTCTACAAGCAGTTCTCCGAGTCCTACACCTCGAGCTATCGGTACTTCGGCTACCGTTTTGGGCAGTGAGTAGTTCGACCGCTCAGCGTTGAATGCTCGGTACGCACAAAGGGTGGGCGCTTCGAGTCGCCCACCCTTTGTATTTCGCAGATCAATGCGAAATCATTTTTGAATGCTGAATTTGAAAATATGCCAGAACGCCGCAATGCCGTCTTTCCAATTGATCTTCTTTCCCTCGGCGTAGGTGCGGCCGGCATACGAAATCGGCACTTCGAAGATTCGGGCGTCGCGTCTGGCAAGCCTTGCGGTGACCTCCGGCTCGAATCCAAACCGATCGGACGTGAGCACAAGACTGCGCGCGACGTCTCCGCGAATCGCCTTATAGCATGTTTCCATGTCCGTCAGGTTGAGATTGGTCAGCATGTTGCTGAAGCGCGTCAACATCTTGTTTCCGACGGAGTGCCAGTAGTAGAGAACGCGATGGGGGCCGCCGAGGAATCGTGAACCGAAGCATGCGTCGGCTTTTCCGGCGACAATCGGATCGAGGAGAGTCGACCAATCCTGAGGATCGTACTCGAGATCAGCGTCCTGAACGATCACGACATCGCCGGTGCTCGCGGCAAGCGCGGTTCGGATCGCGCGCCCCTTACCGCCGTTGACCGGCTGCAGAATAAGTGTGTCGATGTAGCCCTCGTCGCGCAGCTCGACCAACCGCTCACGCGTGCCGTCGGTCGAGCAGTCGTCGACACAAATAATCTCTTTGGCGAACTCCGTTGCGTGGACGCGAGCGAGAATCGTTTCGATCGTGTACAGCTCGTTGTAGACCGGCAGGAGCACAGAGAGGCGCAGCGTGCTCGGATCGAGCGGCGTCAGATTACGCGGTTTCGCAGCGAGCGTGCGCGCTTTCGTCGACACAGTCGATTCGGGATCGGCGATAGGGCTGGTGGACACGATGCTCTAGTTGGAGAAGAAGAGTGTTTGAGTGAGGGATACTCGGCGACTCGAAAGAGTGCTCTTGGAATTCTCGGCCAAATTTCTCACTAGTGTTGCGCGGGTTGGAGCTTCTGACGTGTTCGAAGCGTCGGCAAGAGCTCGACGAACCCATCGGCGCCGCCGACTGGCGGGCCAACGTCTACACTGTCGAAGTACGCGGGAAAATCTCGCCATCGAACGCTCGGCTCATCGCCTTCCGCCCACTTCCAATCTGCAGCCGGTGTGGCGCGAAACGCTCGCCGCGAAATCCATACTCGACCGCCGGTTGCCCAAGTGCGAGCAGCGCGCGCCGCGAGCGTATCGCGCCACGTCGGTGCCGTGACCGTGTTCGGCATCACGAGGCCGTAGACTTGAGGTGGAGAAGGGTTCGACAAAATTGGTGCATTGGGGCAACGGGAACGGAACGTCGCAATTTCGTCCATCGCATGGGGCGTGATGACCATGCTGGCTCCGCTGGCTCCTTGCGGGATAGACCCGAGGCGCGAGCTGAGGATGGCGCACTCGTGACGGCTCTTCCCTCTTGATATCGCCGGCAAGTTGGCAGCGGCCAACAGCACGACACCAGCTCCCGCGACGACGACGCTTGTCCGCTCAGGAAGAGACGTGAGGGCCACCGCGAGTGCCAGGAATGCCGCGGGGAACAACGCTAGGTAGCGCTCGAGGTCTCCGCCTTGCCAGAAGAGTGCAAATCCAACCACAGGAATCGCCGTGAGGACCAGGAACGCAAGCGTCCTGCGACCCGACGGTCTTCGCATGAGCACTATGGCAACCACACCGAACACGACGTAGAACGCAGCAAGCCGCAGCAACCCCGCTGATAGAATGTCGCTCCAGCTCGTCGGATTGTACGGATCGTGAATCAAATGGCGTTTGGTGACGAGCCCCAAACGATCCATGTTCAAGATCGAGCGCGCGAATCCGATCACCGCGCGAGGCAGACCACCGATCCCGGCGATTCCATTCGAGGCGTGCGCCATCCACGCCTTGAAGCCTGCGATCGATCGAACGCCGGCAAGCAGCGCCACGATTACGTAGACGACGATGGTCAGCGAGCCCGAGATCGTACACGCGGCGATTGCGACCGTTCGTCTGCGCCGATCGTTGCCCCGAAGAACGATCATCGAGATCGCGGCCGCCGGCACTCCAAGGACCATTGGAAACCAGAACAACACTGCGGCGGCGAACGCCGCACTCGTCCAGACCACGGTCCATTTGTTCGGGTTGTCGTCCGCCGCTGCGATGCCGTTCAATCCGACCAAGAGCATTCCGAGCGCGGGCACGTACGATGATCCGGTCTGAGCGTAGCCGAGGAAGGCTGCGGCACAACTGAATCCGACGGCGATCAGCGCGACGATCGTCAGTGGCAAGCCAACGCGCCTGAGCCAGGCGACGAGGCTGACCAGCGCGACCGCGCCACCCGCGACAGAGAGAATCGTCAGCGCCAATGTCGCCCGGGCGTATGCGAACGCCTCCGGGGCGCGAGCACTCGTCGGCGAAATGACCCGCAGCAGCGCGTAGCCGATGGGTCGCCAGATCGCATGGCCAAAATCCCAGATCTCGGGAGCCGGGCCGTGCAATCGTTTCACGATGTCCTCGGCGTAGATGCCGGTGTCGCCCTGATCGAGAGTCCTGGTGACGACGATCAGCAACGCGTACACAACGAGTACGAACACCGTCGGAATAGCGAGGCTATAGGTCGTCTGCCGTCCAATCGAAGACCGAGTGCTGTCGCCAGACGGAATCGACGTGGTTTCGTTCAACGAGATCGCGCCCATTTGGTCAGCTTGAATGACGACTGTGATGAACGAGCAATCAGACCTGCCCCCGGACGAGCATTCGATCAACGGTATTCCTCACGGCCGGCGACCGCGGGTATTTAGCGAACGCCATTTCGGACGAGACGCCGGGCTTGCGAATCGAGTCCCGAGACATGCGAACGGAACTCCGCAAATCTCATGGCACCGCCGACTGAGATTCGGCGAAGGGCAAACGGTGGCGTCGAGGCGTCGTTGAGGCCCTCGATCGTCGACACTGCGGCTATGCATCCCAACGACGCGAGGATGTCGCCCGATCGCTCATCGAAGTCGATCGCGCGCCCGTTCGGATAGGCAAACGTTCGGGACGGGCGAGTGCAACGTTTTGCGACCTCTTCGACCGAGGATCGAAGCTCGTCCTGCAACGACACGTCGTCGAGATTGCGGACGATCTCGTGGTGTGCTGTGTGGGCGCCAATCGAGATTAAGCCGGTTGTTTCCATTCGATGTACTTCCGACCATGTCATGAAGGCGTGCGGCCTAGTCTCCTCCGGCGTCGGCGCCGGAATTACCGCAAAGATCTTTTTCAGCAAATACTCACGCTCGCGCGGCCCAACCGCCTTCAGTGCGTCGGATGCTCCGTGAACGAACGTCGCTGTCGAGGGATCGTGCGGCAGCAAGAGCAACTCAGCGATCTGTGCTCGCGCACTCGGCGACGCCTTCGGAAGCCCCAGGTCGAGCAGCGTTGTCCACAGGACATGGCTCGTGTCGATGAACGCAGTCGGAAGGTAGATCGTCGCGGGCAAGCGCAGGCCTTGGAGAATCGGCAACGCGAGGTCGAGGTTGTTGCGGTAGCCGTCGTCGAACGTGATGCACGCGCGTGGACGCGCACTCGTCTCGGTGGTCAGCGCGTCGTCGATCGAAACGACGTCGTAATTCGCGTGGAGGAATTCCATCTGCCGCGCGAACTCGGATACAGGGAGCAGGAGCCAACTTCTCGCCGGCGATGCGTCCTCGCGAATCCCATGGTACGTGATGATGAGGAGGCGCTTGCGATTGGCGGCGCGCGCGATGACATCCAGGCGAGCTGCGCGAGCGACGGCCTGGAGCACGGGAATCAGTGCCATGCGGTTCCGTGTGTCCCGCGGCTGGCACCCACCATTTGACTTGCGACGCCCGTCGTCAGGCGGCCCGGGCGCGCTCCGCCAATTCGTCTGTCCTTCGTCCGGCCCGTCCGCGGAGAAATCCGCGCCACGATTTCCGCACCGGTTTTGGAAAGGTGCTGCACCATCGCCACATCTGTTGCGTGAACCGCCGCCAACAGTTCGAGCTTCGGATCCTCGACGCACACCAACCGCAGCACATCCTCGACGAAGCATTCACTCCCGTCAATAGCGTGAATCAGTATCGAAGATTCGGAAAGCTCGACGTCAGCGAACGCGTGCCCGATGTGTGCTCTGCCGGGGCCGTTGACGACCCACGCGGCGTCAGTGACCATACCGTCGACAACGCGAGTGATCATCGTGGCGCCTCGCTCGAAGCGCGCCAGCGCCGCTCGAAGCTCCGTCCGCCGCTCGTGAACCGGTACGCCGGAGGGACGCGGAAGAAGCAAGTCTCCGACTTGGTCGATTCGAAGACCGCTCGATGAAGCTCTCGTCGAATTGGACTTTGCAGAATTCTCAACAACGCCCGGAAAACGAAGTATCAATATGTCTCCGGCGAAAGCAGCATTTCGAACTCCGGCCGGAGCCAAGCGCCACCCGGCGATCGAGCGACGAATTCGGGCGATTCGCTTCACCCACTGCCGTTTCACCTGCGCCGGCTCGAGTCCTATCTCCCGAATATGGGTCTTCGCTTTCTCCGCGGCGAAATGACGAACTTGCGCGCGAGCCGCCTGCGTCGCGGAAAACTGAATGCTGACCACGCGTGTCGGATCGCTCACGGACGCAAAGCGATTCTTGTAGTCGCCGGCCGGCGTCAGATCGATCGCATCGAACCCGGAGTTCGCCGCATAACGCGCGAGCAGAAGCAGGTGTAGTGTTCCCGGCGAGATCTTCCCGTGCATCGGCGAATGGCTGATGAGCCCGAGCGAGATCGTCCGACGATCGACAAAGTTGAGGTGCGCAGAGACGAGGATCGATCCAGCTGTGAGCAGCGTCGCGTGAAGCAACTCCGGCACCTCCATCATGGAAAGCTGCAGCTCGCGGTACAACGAATCGTCGTGAAATGGGAACGATGCGTTGACCGCTCCCTGACGAACGTCACAGAACGCGATGATTCGATCGAGCCATGGCTCCAACTCACTGCGTCCCGAGATGGTTCGAAAGTTGACCGGTCCCAAAGCTGCGAGTCGTCGCATGCGGTAGCGGTACCGATTTAACTCGACACGCGACGCAATCCCATCCGCCGTCGTCAGATCGGCGATGCCGCGCCCTTCCAACCAACTCACCGTTCGCCATCCCCAGTCCGACGACGACGCCAAAGGCTCGAGCGGAACTGTCGAAGGGACGTATCTCAGCTGAAGGGTCGCGCCGGCGGCGATGGGCTTCAACGCATCGAGCGCGTCGCTGATGAAACCGAATCGATCTGCCCTCGCAATCCACGTTTGATACTCGGCGTGCTCGACGCCGACGTGAACCAACGCGCCGGATTTCCGGTTCCGCGCGAGCAGAAACAAGCCGTTCATTGCGCCGCCGCCGTCGAAGCCCACAGCGATGATCGGTTCGTAGACGTCGCGATAGACGCGGTACCAGGTCGAGGCGAAGCTCGGATCTTGAAAGACCGTCGACCACGGGCAAACCCGGTGCAGCGACTTCCAGTTTGCGCGAAAGCGTGGATCCTCGATGGCTCGGTGCGCGTCGGCACCCCGAAGAACCTCGAGCGTCATAGAGGTGCCCGAGCGACCGCCTCCGACGAAGCGAAGGCCCGATCGAGCGCGTCGCCGATGACGCCCCACGAGTAGTTCTGTTCGACCAACGCGCGACCAGCAGCAGCAAGGCGTGCGCGCAGCTCAGGGTCGCGTTCGAGCCGACGAACCTGCGCGACGAACTCGTCGGACGTCTCCGCGCGGAGATAGTGAACGCCATCCAGCAGGTCGAGCCCTTCGACGCCCAGGCCAGTGGAGACCAACGCTCGAGACATTGCGAGCGCGTCGAGAATCTTGAGCCGAGTTCCCCCGCCAATTCGAATTGGGCAGAGGTAGATGGGCGCACTCGAGAGATGCGGACGAACGTCGTCGACAAAGCCGAGTACCCGCAGATTCTCGTCGCGCTGCGCGGCATCGAGGAGGGCGGTCGGCGGATTCCGCCCGATGACCGTCATTCGACGCGCTGGGTTGTCCTGACGAAGGGCCGGCCATAGCTCGCGAGCGAGATACTCCATCGCCTCGCGATTCGGAAACCAATCCATGCCGCCGGCGAACGCCATGTGCTGCGGATCCGAAGCAGTGTTTGACGCCGAGAAGTATTCGAGGTCGACGCCGTTGGCGACGACGGTCGTCGGAACGTCGCCGACGAGTGTGCGCAGCCGCTCGCCATCCAACTCTGAGACGACGAGGTTCGTCTGCGCGCGCGGCGACCAGTACTGTTCGAGACGCGCGACCTTGCGGGCCTCGTTGCGGAAGAACGCGCGGCGCATCTTGCTCCCGCGAAGATCCGCACGCTTGTACAACAGGTCGGATTCGACGTTGTGATGGTTGAGAACAAAGCGCACGTCGTCGAGGCCTTCGAGGTAGCGAACGAGAAAGATCGCGTCGACGTGCACAACATCGATCCCACGCGATATCACTTCCCTGAATTTTTGTTTCAACGCCGTCGACCAAAGCCGACGCTCCCAGTAGCTCCATGACCCCGTCACGGCAGACGCGACGTGCAGTCCTCGCCGAAAGCGAAGCGGGTCCGGCGACGGCACGCCGGTGTGAACCGACGCGACCATCGACTCGAGCGCCGAGACCGCCTCTGATCGCGACGCATGATCGGCATGCGACTCGGCCATCGCCATGGCCACGAGATGAACTTCGTGGCGTCGCGCCGCCTCACGCAGGAGGTTATGGCTCCGTTGCAGCGCGCCATGCCCTGTCGGCGGATGCGGCAGAAAATGCGACAACCAGAGAATTCTCATGACGATGCCGTGACTGGGCGCTGCTTGACCACGTCTTCACGAACTTGGCCGCGCTCTCCGAGGACGACGGCCGGATTCCCCCCGACGATCGAGCGCGGACTCACGGGACGAACGACGATTGCACCCGCCGCAACGATCGCTTGATCGCCGACGTCGCACGACACGATCGCACCGTTGCCGATCCAAGCGTCTCGGCCGACGGTCACGCGGCTGTATGTCCCGTCTTGGTGCCGAATCGGGACGTCGAGTCGGTCGAAATGGTGCTGCTGGCGTCCGCTGAGGATCGTGACGTTCGAACCCAGAAGCGTGTCCGCCCCGATGGTAGCGTGGCCAATGTTTCCATACGTGCCGATGTAGACTCCCGGGCCGATCTCCGCCGCAGGCGTCGCGAAGACCGTCCCGAATCCGATCGAGCAGTCGCGCGCGCAACGGCGAAGCGTCAATCGATAAAACGCTCGACGAACGTATCCGCCGGTGATGCCGGGCCAAATACTCAAGGCTTCGCTGCAGCTCTGGAAAAAACTGTCGGCTCGCGCGGACGCGATCATCGCACTCACGCGGTACGCTAGGAAAAACGGCATCGCGACGAGGATCGCGAGAAAATCCACGACTCCCTTCACCACTGCGGTCGCCCCGCGCGCGGGCGACCGTGCGACTAGCATTGATTCAGCCATTCTTCCAAGACGAGAAGACTGAAAAGGCGCTCACCGTGATCGCGGTGCCCCTCGAGGTGCTCGCGGACCAGTTCACGAAGTCCATTGCGCTCGAACCAGCCGCTCGACAGCAGCGGCTCACTCTTGTCCAATGACATAGTTCGCGTGCGCAGCGGTCCGCGCAACCAAGCAGACAGCGGCGGATCGAACCCCTGTTTCGGTCGATCGAACAGCGCGGGTGGAACGTAGCGCCCGAGGAGCTCGACCAAAATCCGTTTCCCGCCCCGCTCGTCGATCAAGTACTCGTCCGGAAGCGAGAGGCCAAACTCGACAAGCTCGTGATCGAGAAGTGGAGCGCGCGCTTCGAGGCCGTGCGCCATCGTCGCGACGTCGACCTTTGGAAGAAGACAATCGGCGAGATAGCTGCCGATGTCCGTATATCGCATCCGCCGAAGTGCACTTCCTTCGCCGCGCTCGTAAAGGTCCGCGAGCTCATGCTGTGCGTGCCCACCGTCACCGTGACGATTCGCCGCCAGCTCGCCCGCGAACAGGCGCTTCGCATCGGCGCGATTCGTCAGGAGCCGAAGCGCGGCATAGCGCTCCGCTTCGTCGTCGAGGGCGAGCAATGACATTCCGCGTCCGATTCGCGCCGCGTGGCGCAGCGGCGCTGATGACCCACCGCCGACGAACGCCATCGTGCCACTCCCGATCGACGCCACGCGAGACGGTATCAATCGTTGAAGCCGCGATAGACGAGCTGCCGACCGATACCAGTTGTATCCCGCGAATCCTTCGTCGCCGCCATCGCCGCCGAGAGCGACGGTCACATGCCGCCGAGTGGCTTGCGCGAGGACCCAGGTCGGCAGCGCCGACGGATCGGCGAACGGCTCTCCGTAGTGGTCGGCGAGCTGTGGGAGCAGCGCGAGCACGTCCGTCTCCACGGGAATCGTGCAATGGTCCGTGCCGAGGTGCGCTGCGATTGCCGCCGCATGCTTGCTCTCGTCGAATCCCGCGTGGTCGAAGCTGACCGAAAAGGTGCGAACCGGAGTCGGCGAGGCATTGGCGGCCACCGCCGCAACGAGGCTCGAGTCAATGCCCCCGCTGAGAAAGACGCCGAGCGGAACGTCGCTTCGCATACGAATCGACGTCGCGGTCTGAATGATTTCGTCAGCCCGATCGACCGCATCCTCGAACGTTCCCACGAACGGTGTCAGCGGGGCGAGATCCCAAAAACGTCGCTCGCGCGAACCCGAACGATCGAACTCGATCACCGTCGCCGCGGGAAGCTTCTTCACGTCCTTATACACGGTGCGCGGCGCCGGAATGTAGCCGAGCGACAGGTAGTCGTCGATCGCCGCAACGTCGATCTCGAGTTGACGACGAGTCGTCGTCTTCAGGGCGCGGAGCGAAGACGCGAAGTAGAGACAGCCGTCTTCGATGATGTAATAGAATGGCTTTTTGCCGAGGCGATCGCGCGCGATGGTAAAGCGTTCTCGGTGCGCGTCCCAGTGCGCGAAGGCGAACATTCCTCGCACCTGTTCGAGCGCCGCCGAGCCGTGCCTGGAAAGCAGGGTGAGCAAGACTTCCGTGTCGGATTTTGTTCGCAGAGTCGCACCCGTTCGAAGCAACTCTTCGCGCAGCTCCTTGTAATTGTAGATCTCACCGTTGAAAACGATCGCTGATCCGTCAGGTGTAACCATCGGCTGTCCGCCGGTTTCGAGATCGATGACCGACAGACGCCGATGCGCGAACACGGCACGTCCATTCGGTTCCGACCACACGCCCTCGCCGTCGGGGCCGCGATGCGCCATGAGCTCCGAGATGCGCGCCACGCGTTCGACATTCGGGCGAGCATCTCGCGCGACCGCGAACCCACCGCCTATCCCACACATTGCTGTGACTCCGTCGAGGTCGTTCGCGAGACGCCCGCGTTGTACAGATCGACGTACCGATCGACGACCCTTGATTCAGCGTACACCGATTCGGCGCGACGACGAGCCGCTCGAGCGCATGTCAGGCGGTCGGTCTCGTTGGTCGCGAGCCGGGTGAGTGCCCCGACGAGAGCGTCTTTGTTCTCTGACGGAACAAGAACGCCGCACGACCCTCCGTCGAGTAACGCGGGATTCCCGCCGACCTCGGTCGCAATGACGGCGACGCCGCTTGCCATCGATTCGAGAATGCTCATCGACGTCCCCTCGGCGCGGGAGCACAACACGAAGACGTCGAACTCGCGGTACAGCGGCGCCGTGTCATCGAATGTTCCCACCAGATGTGCCGAGGCTTCGAGCGACAATTCGTGAATGCGCCGCTCCAATGAGGCTCGTTCGGGACCGTCCCCGACGATGACGAGATGAGCATTCTCGAATTGCCGACGAAAGGCCGCGAACGAGTCGATGAGCAGTATCTGATTCTTGATCGGCGCCAGTCGCGCGACGTGACCCACGACGATGGAGTCCGACGAGATTCCCAGCCGCTGACGCAGCGGTCCGACCCTGTTACCGGGATGGTAAGTCGACGTATCGACGCCGTTGATCACCGTGACGACTTGTCCTGGCTGGAGGCGCACGTCGTCCACGAGATAGCGATGCAGCGGATCGGAAACCGCGACGACGACATCCGTCGCCCGCGCGGCAAGCCGCTTGAGCGTGTCGCCGTACCAGGGTTCTCGATCGAGAAGCCCGTGGACGGTGTGAATCACCCGGCGTGTGCCGGCGGCGCGCGCCGCTCTCGCCGCCTTGAGCCACACTCCGCTGTGCACGTGAACGACGTCGGGTTGCCGCTGAGCAAATCGCGTGATGAGGGACGGCGCTCGCCAATTGGTTTTGAGTCCGGGCGCCGGCACGAGCGCGATGTCGTGGCCCGCATCGCGCAGGCCCGTGGCCAGACTGCCCTCCTCCATCGTAACCGTGACGCCGACATCGTGACCGCGCGCGCTGAGCTCCCGAGCGAGACGGACGACGACCAGCTCCTGACCGCCCGGCTCGAGCGATGGGAGAACCATCTCGACACGTAACGGGCGAGCCGCGCGCTGACGGGCCATCGCCGATTGGGTCGTCATCAGGCCGCCCTCGATCCGCCGTTCACCAGCTCGCGGTACATCATCACATGCGCCTGTGCACGTCGCTCGAGGGAGAAGGCGTCCACCGCGCGAAGGCGCGCCTCACGCGCGCGCTGGTCACCGAGACGACCGAGGGCGCGCTCGATTCCATCGGCCAGCTCGCTTACCGATTCCGGTCGAACCAGCTCGCCGGCATCCGCCTCGGACAGTACTTCGGGGATGGCGCCCACTCGCGTCGCGACCACGACGCGGTCCGCGGCCAGAGCTTCGAGCAACACGTTGGGGAGACCTTCTGTTCGCGAAGAAAGCACGACAACGTCGAGGTGCGGATACAGCGCCGCGATCGGATGCACAGCGCCGAGAAAATGCACCCACTCGGCCAGCTTCAAATCGTCTCGAAGACGTTCGAGTTGACCACGCTCGGGACCATCGCCCGCGACGAGAAGGGACGCTCGAGTCCCACGATCGTGGAGTGCCCGAACGGCGCGGAGCAGAACGTCAATGCCCTTTTCGGCGCTCAATCTGCCGATGACGCCAAGAACCGGACGCGGCGACTCGGGAAGCGACAGCTGTTCCGTCGCACCGTCACGGATCGCCGCGGTCAAAACGGCGTTATGTACGAGCCGTACGCGATTCCCGAGATGACGAAAGCCGTCGAGCTGCGCCTGCGACATCACGACGACGCGATCGGCCCGCGCGACGAGCTGCCGATCGAGCCAATTGTAGACGCGGACCTTTCTGTCCTCGTGAGTCACGCCGTGAAAGAACGCGACCCACGGCCGCCGACGCCGCAACATTCGAAGCGCCGCGATGAGTGCCGCCGGCTTGTAGCTGTGGGTCTGAACGACGTGCGGATCGAGCCGATCGATCAGTGCTCCGAGGCGCGGGAGGAGACTGACGTCGGTCGCTCCAGATTCCGCGAGCACTTCGCACGCGATGCCCGCATTCGCGAGGTGCCCCGGAAACGGAGATGCGCTGCGTCCGCGCCGCTGAAACGTCACCACGGTGAGGTCGACGCCTGTGGCCTTCAGCGCGCGAGCAACCTCGGTCAATTGGCGACCCGGACCTGAAAGAATTGCTGTGTCCATAATCGCCGTGACCCGAAGACCATCCTGATGGGCGCTCACCCTTGTCGAGCAGCTCTCAAACGAGCGCCGTTCCGAGTCACCGGTTGCAATCCTGTCGCGCCTGTTGCTGCAGCGACCAACCGAGCGTTGACTCCCGTTGCGAGACCGATCATGCCGGTCAACGCGAACATCGCGTAGAAGTATGCGTGAGACAGGAAGTATGCTCCTGCCGCGAACGCCACCAGCGACGCCAAGAATTCCGGATGCGGTATGACACCGGTACTTGGCGGATCTTTCGGTTGGGCGAGACGCTTCGCGCGGGTCAGGCCGACGACAAGAATCGCCACGAAGATGCAACCGCCTGGAATTCCAAGCTCCGCGAAAGCCTGCAAATACGCATTGTGAGGCGCCGACCATTTGCCGTGCAGCCCTTTCTCCTTCAGCGTCTGGCCTTCCATGACGGCGAACTGATTCATCCCAACGCCGAAGACCGGGTTGTGGATGATGTAGCCGCGACCTCGCTGCCACACCTGCTCACGTCCGTCGTACTCCGTGACGTTGTAGTCGTTCTGCAGATCGCCTATGCCGATGATGCGGTCGCGATAGTCCTGGCTCGCCGTAAACCATGTGACCGCCCCGCCGAGGACGACGAGTCCAAGAAATCCCCAACGGCGACTCCCTTTCTGCAGAATGATGAGCGTCATCATCCCGGCGAGCATCGCCAGTGTTCCGCCGCGCGAGTTGAACCACTGCATTCCAGCGAGCGTAAGGGCAGTGCCGCCCAACCCGATCATGCGGACCATGCCCTTGTAGCGAAGGACCAGCGAGATCGCGAGCGGGAACGTGATCGCCGTGATGCTCGCGAGATCGTTCGAGTCAAAGGCTCCGTCACCCGTCAGTCGGCCGGAGCCATCCGATCCCAGGAAGCGAAGCCCGAGGATATGAATGCTCGCGAAGCACACGAACCCGATCGTCAGCCGATCCGAGGAGCGGGTCGTCGGTGGCGAAAGCAGCATCGCGAGGAGCATCACGATCGCAGGCAACCCGGTGGTCACAGCGAACATGATGGCCGCATTTGGCCATAGCGAAAACGGAGCGGTCAAGAGGCCCCATCCGAAATAGGCCGCGCAAAGCTTGACCGAGATGTCATTGAGCGCCGACGACCGTACCACCGGATCCGCGCGGAACACGAGAACCGCGAGGGACAGAATCGACAGCGTCAGCGCCGGGCGAACGATGCCGATGACCGGCACGAGCTCATGAGCCCGAATCGCGACGATTCCGACGAGCGCGATGGCGTAGACGAGTGCAGCCGGGGGAAACGCACTCAGCGGAACGAGCGGACGTTTTGGCCGAGCTTGCGGGACAGGGCTGAGCGCCGCGGCAGCAGGACCCTCCGCGGCGAGGGTCAGGTTGTTCGCGGGTGATGGCGGCGCGGCCGCTCGACGAGCCCGCGCCATCGATTGCTGCGTCCGCCATCCGGAACTAACCGACACTCGACCTCCTCACGCGCGTCAACCCTACAGATACCCGATGGCTCGCGCGACGCTCCGTTTTGGTCATCGTTCGACCCGTGCGTCCGTCCCACGGCAACTGAACGAGAGTATCGGCAGATACATCCTTATGCAATGTCCATCCTTGTACGAAGGTGATCCAACACATGGCGATACGCAGGGATTCCTAATAGCTTGGGCGCCGCTCCGTCGGTGCAGGTAATGCGCTGCGTTGACGCCACAGAGCAAACCGTCGCGGTCAGCGGCTACATCGGCGAAGAGGTCGAAATCGTGAACGTTCGTTCCCGCCTGCGGCAATTGCTGGCGCCAACCCTAAAGCGCCACTCGCCGCTTCTCTGGAGCGGCGCCGTCACCGCCGACCGAATGGTGGAGCGCGCCCGTCACTCGGTCGCCCGCCGCCTGCCAATACTCCTGCGGCCGGAGCCTCGCCAAATCGAAATTGCCATCACCGCACTTTGCAATTTGCGGTGCATTGGCTGTCGGTATGGTCGCGAATTCATGCCCAACGAACAGCTGGATTTTGCCACGATTCGGCAACTCCTCGACGACGCCAAGGAGGCTGGAATCTGGGAAGCCCGGTTTTATGGCGGTGAGCCGCTTCTCCACCCCGATCTACCCAAAATGATCGCCCACTCCGTGAAGATAGGGATGCAGCCCTATCTGACGACGAATGGGCTCCTGCTCAAAGACCGGGTCGCCGACGTCTACGACGCCGGACTCCGGCAGATCACCGTTGGTTTCTACGGGACGGGCGCAAAGTACGACAGCTATGTCCAGCGAAAGGACCGGTTTTCGAGGGTCGAAGCCGGGATTGCGGCAGTTCGCGATCGGTACGGGATGGATGTCGGCATGCGCATCAACTGGCTGCTGATGCGTCCCTCGTGCAACCTGGACGACCTCGACGCCGCGTGCCGATTCGCCGAGAAATACGCGCTCAGGATCCAGGTCGATCTGATTCATTATTCCCTGCCGTATTTCACTGAAGGACCCGACCGCGTTCTGCAGTTCCGCGGCGAAGACGAACCGGCGATCCGCCGAGTGGCCGAGGACATCCTCCGACGCAAGCGCGAGACGCCGGAGCTCTTCACCCAGTCGTTGACCGGTTTGGCTTCGATCCCCGATTGGCTCCTCAAGGGCCCGGACATGCGCGTGCCCTGCGACGCGCACAACATGGTCTGGGTCGGCGCCGACGGCACGGTCCAGATGTGCTACGTCACGTTCAAGCTCGGCAACCTGCACGAGCAGCGGCTCCGCGACATGTTGTTCACCGCAACTCATCGCGAGGCGGCACGAGACGCGGTCGCGGTCAATTGCCCCAACTGTCACTGTAAGTACGACCGACGTGTCGAGAAGCACACCGCGTCCGCGAAGATCTACAACCGGCTTCTCGCGACGACCGAGTCTCACGCTCCGGTGGCTCGCGCCGAGCCGGCAACCCCTCGACGAGCCGGCAACTTCTAAATCCGAGGGGTTGGGATCGGTCGGATCAGTCTGAAATCTCTTTGATCGGCTTTGCAGGATTCCCGCCGACGAGCGTGTTGGCGGGAACGTCGCGCGTGACGATTGCCCCGGCCGCAACAACGGAATTGTCGCCGATTGTGACGCCGCGCATGATGATCGAGTTCGTCCCGATCCACACATTCCGTCCAATCGTCACAGGCGCGCACTCGTCGGGCCTCAGCCCTTCGTGACGAAGACGCCGAGCGGGCGACAGTGGATGACTCGGGTTGTCGTAGATCTGGACATTCGGCGCCATGATCGTGTCGTCGCCGATGGTAAGTCGGGTCGCGACGCTCAGCGTCGTTTGATACCCGACCACCACTCGATCGCCGATCACCAATTCGGCGTCGCCTCCCCAGGGGAAACCGACCACCCACGTGTTCTTCCCGCCGAGCATGCAGCCGGCGCCGACATGGATCTTGCCGTCGCCATAGACCTGCGGAATCGCCCCTTCGATCGCGACGCCCTGGCCAATGGTTGTGCACCGATATCGCAACAGCGGCTCGCGATACACGATCTGCATCAGCATAGGCCACCACCGCTCGAGGCGAAGCTCACGCTCGGCGTACAGTGCGCCCCAGAAGGGACGAACCATCGGGAGCCGGACTCGAAGCATCGCGCGCCAGACAGAGCGCGCGTGCCGCAGCGGACCCTCGCCGCGCCGTGCGGCCATCACGACTTCGCTCCAGCCCATGCCTATGACTCCACCAGCGACACGAGGGTCGCCATCTGTCGTTCGGTGCGCCAGACGTCCAGCTGATCGTCTTTCGGCTCCCAGGTGCCCGCCGCCGCGGCCGTCAGGGCATCGCGAACAATCCCGCGAGTCGTTGCCTCGCGATCATGCTCGGTGACTACGAAATGCTGCCCCGCACGCCGCAGCATCGTAGCGGTCTCTCCGTGATCGTCCGCGAACGCCAGGATCGGCTTCCGCTGGCCAAGGTACTCGTAGAGCTTGTTTGGAACCTGAACAGGTTGATCCTGCGCTAGCAATACGAGCAGGTGCCCATCCGCAAGAATTTTTGCGACGTCGGCATGGGGAACGGTATCACGAAGGCTGACCACGTCCTCGATGCCGGCACTTTTCGCGAACTCTTCGAGAGAGACGTCTCCGTACCACCGAGCGTCGCCAATGAATTCCATGATCACTCGCCGTTCACCGAGTTGTCCAACGCGGCGCAATTCGGCGAGCGCCGAGAGCAATGGTCGAGGGTCCCGACTGTGATACAGCGTCCCCACGTGAACGGCTCGAATAGGCTCTGAGTTGTTGCGGGGCGTTGATGATGAGGAGATCTCGTCTATGCCATTGAGAACGACTCGCGTCGCCGGCCGCGACAGAGCTTTTCGCTTAGCGTCGATCTTTTCTGCCGCCGTATAGGTCACGGTTATCACTTCGGCGGCTTGCTTGAGGCATGCGCGCTCCAACCGGCGATCGGCCGCGTCCGAAAGCGATGATCGAACGTGACTCGGCTTCGGGACGCCATCGAGCCATGGGTCTCGGAACTCCGCGATCCACCGCACACCGGTTGCTTTACTCAGGAGAAGCCCGACGAGCTGCACGGACGCCGGCGGCGCCGAGGTGTACACAAGGTCGAACGGTTTCTGCCGCGCGAGCTCACGGGCGGCGCGATACGCTGGCCAGATGAATCCCTGGCGGTCGTCGGGCAGCCACAACAACGAGAAGATGTGTCGTCGCCATGCCGGGACTGCGCCCGGCGGCCCCACGCCTCCGTTGGAGGCGGTTGCCGCGGCGGGGGCCGCGGACCGTTTCAGACTGCTATACAGCTCCCGTGGATTTCGCATGGGTTTGACGCGATGCACGGTCGGCGACGTCGCGTCCGAGGGCGAGCCGGCGGCGATGACTTGCACATCATGCCCTCGCTCTTCGAGCGCGCGAACGAGCTTCGCGGGCCGCAGAGCGCCCACGGCGGAATCCGGAGGATAGTAGTATGCGACGACGAGAATTCGCATTGCGAAGAGTTTGCGACGACGTCTTACAGGGGCGCAGGCGTGCAGTTCTACTGACGTGGTTCAGCCAATCGAGCCGTGGGCTTCAGCAGCACCGCAGTCGGAGCCATCCAACAAATTTGCGTTGAATGGCACCATTGGAAGCGCTGTGGGCGCTTGGCTCAAAGCAGCGCCTGAATCCGCCGACTGAACCGCGCGAGTCCGTTGATGGCGCCCTCGCTGAATCTCGCGGCGCGAGGATGGTATCGCCGCAGATAGTTCAAATGGAAGTCGATATTCAGCCAGTAGAGCTGCCTCAGCACAGCGTATGACGGAGGAACGCGCAAGCGAGTCAACAGGTCAACCGTCAAGGGAAGCATCGGAAAAATGCGGCCGATCGTGCTGTCAGCGTCGCGGCGAACGTACTCAGTATATCGATCGGGATGCGTTCGATCGCGCCACATCAAAACTTCCGGCACCTCGAGGTGCGTTCCGGCGAGCAGCGTCCCCGCGCTGAACGCCCAGTCGAAGGCGTGAAAGTTCTTCCTCGGAAAGGCGCGCTGTGCGACGTGCGTCCGAAACACGCCGTACATCCGGCTGTTGTCGTTCGGCGAATCGAGGTATCTCACGAGATTGTCGATCCGGCTGCCGACGAGCGATGCGGTCCCCTCCGAATACTCGACCATTTGCCCGTCTTGAAGGAACGCGACGCGCGAGACGGCGCACACAGCTTCCGGATGAGCGTCAAGCTCGCTGATCATCCGGGCGACGTAGTCGTGATGCCAATAGTCGTCGCCAGCTGCGAACATGAACAACGGCGTCGTGGCCGCGTGTACGAGATACCGAAAATTCCCGTAGTTGAGGTTCTGCCGCTGCTGAACGACGGCGATTCGGCTATCCCGAGCGCCGTACTCATGGCAGATCTCGACGGTGTCATCTTTCGACCCGTCGTCGGAAATGAGAAGACGAAAGTCGCCAAACGACTGGGCGAGCAACGACTCGACGGCCCGACGGAGAGTCGTCGCGTTGTTGTAAACCGGCATTCCGATCGTCAGTCGTTGCTGCAAAGATTTCTTCCGTTCGCTCGAATTGAGACGCCCGAGTCAACCCGGCCTACAGAATCGCCTGAGAATATTTTCGGTTCGTGGGGCCAGCATATGTTGTCGGACCCATGTATGTCCTAAGGATTGTTTCGATTTCGGAGCCCTATGGCCTGTCCGCGAGTCAGCGTCATCATTCCGACATACCGGCACCGGGACTTTATCGAACGAACGCTCGCGTCCGTCTTTGCGCAAACGCTCGCGGACTACGAGGTCATTGTCGTCAATGACGGCTCGCCGGACGACACTCGAGCCGTGCTCGCACCCTACGTCGAGGCGGAGCGCATCACATACATCGAACAGGCGAATCAGGGTCAGAGTCGCGCGAGAAACGCCGGACTCGCACGCGCTGCCGGAGAATACATCGCATTCCTCGACGATGACGACGTGTGGCCCTCGGACAAGCTAGCATCGCAAGTCGCCTTTCTCGACAGCCAGCCCGCAGTCGGCATGGTCGGTGGAACCTTCCAGCGCATCGACGCCGACGACACGCGCGGCACCCTGGGGCCGTTTCATGAATCGATCACCTTCGAGACCCTGTTCACCGCGAATCCGTTTCATTCTCCCGGGCAGACGCTCATCCGAGCGAACTTGTTGAAAGACATCGGTGGCTTGAACTCGTCGATTTGGGGTGCTGATGATTGGGACCTCTGGTTTCGAATCGCAAAGCGTGCGGCAATTGTCATGCGCAACGAGGTCGCGCTCTACTACCGCCTACACCCGGGGAACGCGTCGAAACAAACAGCCCGGCTCCTGAGAGCTTGTTGTGAAACGATCGAGCTGCATCTCCGCACCGTCGACAGGTCTATGCGAAGTGCACTCCGACGCAGGTCGCAGCGTACCATCTACGCCGGGCTCGGCTGCCATCTCGTTTCTGCGGCTCGCAAGGAAGCCCGTCGCGGACGCTTCGTCGCGGCGATGTCATTGCTTCGCGGCGTCCTACCCCTGCGTCGCGGCATCCTGTTCGATGACTACGTTCGACGCGAGTTTTTGCGTGACGTCGTGTATGGATAGCTCGCTCCCCGGGCCGGGCTCGCCTCGCGCTGGAAATCTCAACTCGTAAATGCCGCAGAAAGTTTTGTTCGTCGGACATGCCGCGTCCCGCTCCGGCGCGCCAATTCTCCTCCTGCAGCTGATGGCTTGGCTCAAGGCCAACAGCGATCTCTCATTCGACGCGCTGGTGGTAAACGACGGCCCCTTGCTTGCCGACATGCGCGCCGTTGCGCCGACGGACGTCATCGATGCGTGGCCGTCATTTTCTGCCCGAGCAGCGCGAAAGCTTCTCGGCAGAGACCGATGGTCGAAGCGGATGGACCGGCAATTTCAAAAGTCGATCGCGGCGCGCCAATACGATCTCGCCTACGTCAACACCGTTGTGCCGGCGCGTGAAATCGGATTGCTCTCGCAGTTGGGGCTGCCCGTAATCTGTCATGTGCACGAACTGGACTTTGCGGTGATGCAGATGGTCGGCGAAGCCGCGACGGAACGGCTCATTCCAGCGGTCACGCATTTCATCGCTGCGTCCAACGCGGTCGGAGACTATCTCGGCAAACGGTGGAAAATTCCGGAGTCAAAGATCTCGGTGATTCATGAGTTCACCTCACTCCGCGAACACCCATCAGAAGATTCTGATGCGCGATGGCGCACGCGCTCGGAGATTGGCGTCGCGAACGAGGAGGTGCTCGTCGGCAGCTGTGGCACGCTCGACTGGCGGAAAGGCGCAGACCTGTTCCTGCAGGTTGCACGGATCACCGCCGCGAGTGGCGGGTCTCCGCTTGTGAAGTTCGCGTGGGTAGGAGCCAACTCTTCGCACCCTGATACGAAACGATTTCTGCACGACGTGAGAGCCAGCGGCCTGGAAACTTTGGTTCGCGTCGTCGAATCGACTACCGAGCCGGAACGGTATTTCCGCGCGATGGACATCTTCGCGTTGACGTCGCGCGAGGATCCCTTCCCACTCGTGATGTTGGAGGCTGCCGCTGCCGGACTCCCGATCGTCTGTTTCGCGGGATCAGGCGGCGGACCAGAATTCGTTGAGGCGGATGCAGGTGTCGTCGCGCCGTACCTCGACATTGAGGCCTTCGCGAGGCATGTGGGCGACCTCGCGAGCGATGCGAACTCGCGCCGCGCGTTTGGCGACGCGGGCCGGAAGAAAGTCGGCGAGCGGTATACGATCTCGCTCCAGGCGCCGAAGCTCCTCGAAGTGATCTTGCGGTTCGCGAAAGAGAACTAAGAGTCCGCACTATTTCGCAGGTGAGTTGCGGGATACGACAGTTCGAGCACACGCACAAAGGCAAAGAGCCCGTCCGAAGACGGGCTCTTGCCAGCTGATTGCTACGTGCCTTCCGAGGGAAGCTTAGTTCCCGACGCTCTGGAAGCTGCTCGGGTCCGGGCAGCTTTCGACGCCAGATCCGATCGGTGTTCCGAAGAACTTGTTGCTGAGGTAGTCCGCGACACTATTCGTCGCCGGGCCGCCGAAAACCTGCGGGCTTTCAACGACTTGCTGCAGCGTCGGGTTGCTCGGGCTGCCCGCCTTCAACGGAGCGCGGAAGCTGCCGATGGAGCTGTACGCCACGTTCAAGTATTGCGTCCAGAGGCTTTCGTGGTTCTTCCAGAAGCCAGGCGAGCACCACGTCGTGATGACTGGGTTAGCGTAGCTAACAGTGCCCCAGAACGCGACGCCGCCCGGATTCAGACAGCCGGCGGCCGCGTATTGGGCCAGAGTCGTGCTCGAGGTGAACCCCGAGTAAACATGATTCGGCGCTGTAGCCACCTGGTGGGCGGCGTCGAACGTGAAGCCCGTCCAGCCATGATCCTGCGGCAGCTTGGTGCAGGTATAATTGCCGACCGTGGCGCCGTTCGGGGTGTCCACAAGCAGAACCGTGATCGAGTTCGTTCCGCCGATGTTGAAGTCCGCCGCGTTAGCGTCGCTGATCACGTACGCCTGGTTCCAGTTACAGGGGCTGGATACGCAATCCTGGATGGCCTGGGCTTGCACCGGATGGCCGTTCAAGTAGACGGCAATGGCATTATCCGAAAGCAGCGTGTCATTCAGGACGGGGCTCGTCGCACCCGCGGGAATCGAGAATTGCGTTTGGAAGGTGTAACTGCCCGGCGCAAGCTTGTACTCGTTCGATGTCGTCGTGGGTCCGATCCAGTCGGCGCCGTTCGACGGCTGGCTCCAGCCAGGATTGTACGAGGTAAGGAGACTGTTCTCGAGGTCCGACGCCGTGCCGCAACCCGACAACGGTCCGAGGCTGGTCGGAACCGGGTTCGAGAACACGCCGGGCGCGCTGGTGCAGAACTGGGTGCTGCCGTTGCTGACAAAGCTGAACTGGACCGGGCCAACATTCGATGTCGGTCCGATGGTGAACGCCGCCGACTCCGACGCGCGGAGCGATGTGGGCGATGTCTCCGAACATGCAGCCAGCAGCGACAGAGCCGCCAACGACGCGAGCGTCGTTGCGGTCAAAGGTGTAAAGCGTCCTCGCATTGGGTCTCCGGGTTTCGAGGGGAAAAAAACGCCGTGCACAGGGAGCATGGCGCTTCAGTCATCGCAAAACCCTAACCAGCCTATGGTGCGGCGATTCCGCGCGCGCGACAGCCGGTTCTCGCGCGCCGTCACGCGCGCAAATCAATATGTGAATTCCAGTTGCGGCTGTTGGCGAGAAAGCCGGTCCCGAAACATATCGTCCGCCAGGCGAATCAAAACATTCCACAAAACGAAAGCGATGTTGCGTCGCCGAAACGTCTGTTGCGGCTACGCTGCAGAATTTAGATCAGGCTACGCGACGTTTTGTGCTTGGCTGACTTCCGAGCTTACGGCCTTCACGCGTTCCAAGAACGCACGACCGAACCGTTGATCCGGCTCGAGGTGACAACCCTCCGCCCACTCGTTCCACGCATTCAAGAACACGAGCGGGGATTGCGCATCCCACGCATTCGCGAGCCCGACACAGTGTCGGAGATCTCGCTCGAACGCCTCGGGAGTCGAGCCCACAACGACGACGCCGTTGTCGCCCCTCCGCGGCGTGTTGTCCCAGCCCACGATCGCACACGGCGCCGCGCGCCCACCAGAGCGAAGCGCGCGAAGCGAATCAATGACTTCCGAGTAGCGAAAAACCTTAAGTCTGCCGTTAGGCCGGCCAAGCACGACGTTCTTTAGAAGACGACCGGGTCGAAACCCGTCACCCAGCGCGCCGTGCAAGGCGCCGAGTTGCGGCGCGAAGGTCATTGTTCCGTCAAAACCTAGCGCACGACTATCGATGCCCGGACAATGGGAGTCCACACCCATGAAAAACGGCCGTGGAAGTCCCTGTTTCTCGACTTCGAGCGAAAGCCGGTCGAGCGTATTCCGAGAATCCGGGAGGTGCTTGGGTCGCCACACGAGAAACAACGGGCGGCCGTGATGACGCATGTATCGCGGGTCGGCGAATGCGCGCGCCAAGAATCGACCATGGGCGACGTCATCGTCCGGCGAGTGGTCCTGGGACATGAGAACGTCACGCTCCTCTCCCAGCCAACGCCGACTCCATGGCTCGTTCGCCCAGCACAGACAAAAGGGGAAATCAGGCGCCCCGCTCGCCAGGACTTCGTCGAACGGGCGGTTCAGTAGTCGTCGGCCACCGAACCAGTAGTGATAGTAGCAGAAACCTGAAATACCATGAGCTCGAGCAAGATCGGCCTGCGCCTCACGAACCTCCGGAGCCCGCAAATCACAGAAGCCCAAATCCGAGGGAAAATGTGGCTGGTAATGTCCGGGAAACCGGGGGACTGCCTTCGTGACGTTCGTCCACTCCGTGAACCCACGTCCCCACCAGGCGTCGTTCTCGGGAATTGGATGGAACTGCGGTAGGTAGAGCGCAATAAAGCGCACGGTTTCGCTCATGGTGCAGTCCCGACGGACTTAGGACCCGAGCGCACCACCAGTTGGCAGCCAAAGAGGAGCGGCCGCAGACGAATGGCCCGGCCGAGGAAACGCGCGCGTGCCGCGCGCGGGATCTGCTTCCACGGCGCTCTCTCGGTGTAACACTGAAGATCGACGCCCGCGGTCACGCGCTGCGTCTCGATCGTGAGCCCGCTGCTCGCAAAAAGCCCGTGCAGCGATGTTTCCGTGAACCAGCGGAGATGCGTCGCATCCATGATTCCATACTCACGATACGTGAATCGACCACGCAAAAGATCCGCGCGAACGGACCAGTGCGCGACGTTTGGGACCGAGGCAACGATTTTGCCCCCGGGACCAAGTGCGGTTTTCGCAAGCTCCAGCATGGATGCGGGATCGACCAGATGCTCCAACACATCCGCGAATAGGACGATATCGAACGCTCCGAGCTCGGTAATGAGCTCGGGCGTTAGAACGTTGCAGCGCACGTCCAGGCCGCGCGCGCGGGCTAGGCTTGCGCGCGCCTCATCGGGCTCGACACCAATGACAGTCGCCGAACGTGTCTGACTCACCTGGAGGGAAACTGAGCCGGTCCCACATCCGACGTCCAAGACACGCGCAGATTCGGGCACCATGTCGCAGACGACGGCAACGACTTCGTTCGGCTCGTTGCGCTGCCCGTCATACCGAAGCGGATCTACCTCTTGAACGAACCCGTGCGAGCTTGCGTCTGGCTTGTGTGTCCTATTCATGACGAAGAGGGCGTCGGCGCGCATGAACGAAGGCGCCGAGTGCTTCTCGGGCCGACTGAATGTGAGGCATGACGCCCCCGAGCGGCGGTACAGGTTTCACGCTGTTTGTGGCGTTTCGGTCAGGAGATCTGACTTTGCATCGCCGGGCACACCCAGTTTCGCTGCGAACCAGCGCGTATTCATTTGGACGTGGCCATAGAAAGGCGTACTTGCGAGAACTTCGATCTGGAGGTCCGGTCCAATGAGCACTTGCGTGTTTGACGCCTTGTCCCAAATAAACACATTTACGCGATAGGTCCCGGGCGACACGTTCATCTGAACTGTCCAGTGGTACTCGAACTCTCCGTTCACCGGCAACGGAATTTGTCGTTGGAAACCCGTGACCGAGTGCACATCCGCACCAGTCGCCGGATCAACGACGCGAAACGCTGGAACCCAAGTCGAGGGCGCGTCCTTCAGGTTGGCTCGGCCGCTGCCAATTACCGTGAGATCCTGACCCGATAAGACTGCAAGTCCGTTCGGCGCCCTGAGCGGATCGAACTCGATGCCAGCCGCACGAGCCCTCGGGTCCGAACCACTCTGAAGTCCATGCAAATATTCGCCGATGACTTGTGAGGGCGGCCCCGACATGCGGATCGTCCCCTTATCGAGAAGAATCGCTTTTGTGCAGAGTTGAGCGATGCGGTCGAGCTGGTGTGATACCAGGACCACTGGCGCCCCACCTGTCGCCATCGCTTCAATCCGACCAAAAGCTTTCTGTTGAAAGGACGCGTCGCCGACAGCCAGAACTTCGTCGATGATCAGAACGTCCGGTTCGAGGTGCGCGGCTATCGAAAACCCAAGCCGTGCGTTCATGCCGCTTGAGTAGCGCTTCACGGGCGTGTCGATGAACTCGGCGACACCCGAAAACTCCACAATCTCATCGAACTTTCGCTGCACTTCCGCCTTTCGCATTCCCATGATGGCGCCTTGCAAGAAGACGTTCTGGCGTCCCGTCAGGTCTTGATGGAATCCGGCGGAGACTTCGATGAGAGCCCCCACCTTGCCCGTCGTGTTAACGACGCCCGCGGTCGGCTCCATCACTCGATTCAGGATTTTGAGTGTCGTCGACTTTCCTGCGCCGTTGGGACCGATGATGCCGAGGACATCGCCCGGTCCGACGCTGAATGACAGATCTCGAAGCGCCCAGAAGTCGCGCTCATGCTCAGCCACAGGCCGTTCGCCACGCGTAAACCGTCGAGCCAGAGCCGGGAGCAAGTCACGCAGAGAGTCGTGCGCTTGGCCGCGACGAAATCTCTTCCACACGTGATCGAACGACAGACCAGGGACTTTGCTCATGCCATCTCCGCAAACGGCGCGACTCTAATTGCAGAAACGACTGGCTTCCGCAAAGGTCTCGGCCCTTATTCACCGGACGATAATAGGCAAGTCTGGTCTCACGACGGCGTCAGATGGCCGGGCGCTCAAGTGGGCTCTGCGCCGCTCGCCACGGCGGTGGCCACTGCGTTACGGACAGCATCGATGAACCCGTGCCCATAGACCGAGCACGGTTCGAGGTGGGCACCCTCGGCCCACTCGTTCCATGCATTGACGAATATCGGAGCTGGCTTGCCGTGGAACGTGGAACGCGTGGCAATCAGACGCTCGAGCCATGCTTGGAACAAAGCTGGATTCGCGTCGATGAAAATCGTCGCCCCGGTCTTTCGTCGCGGAGAGTTGTCCCAGGAGGGACAAGCGCATCGAAACAGTGGGTAGGATACCCGTTCCCGATCGAGCATCGACGAGACAAGCTCCGGATATGAGAACACAGTGTTCTCGCTCAGCCCGTCGCGCAGCAGATTCCTAGAACGGAGGAACGCCAACGGGTTCATTCCGCGTCTCCGCTGGAGGCCGCGACTCCAGCGCGGAGCGAATTCTACCGCGAAGTCGAATCCAATCGCCTGCGGATTAATCTCACCGCCAAAATTCTCGACACGCCCGAGAAGAATCTCACCGACACCAAGGCGAAGCGCCTCTTCGCGCCAAACCTCGGCGGTACGCTGAGGGGTCGGCAGCAAGTCCGTTCGGTAGATCAGGAGAACGGGGCGACCGTCAATCCGGTAGTAACGTTTGTCAGAGAGCGCGGCCGCTAGCGCGCGAAGGTGATTGCGGTCGTCCTCCTCCGAATGCGACTGCGCGATCAATACTTCTCTATCTTGACCGTCCCACCGCCTCGTCCAGTTCTCGTTCGCCCAACACAGTAGGAATGGAAAATCTGGCTCACCGCTCGACAGTACGTCGTCGAATGGACGTTCGAGCAGGCGACGACCCCCGAACCAGTAGTGGTAATAGCAGAAAGCAGTAATCCCAGCTGATCGGGCGAGCTCCGCCTGTGCCAGGCGAGTGTCCGGAACACGAAGGTCATAAAAGCCGAGATCGGCCGGCAACCTCGGTTGCACGTGACCCGAAAAATGCGGGCGGGTGCGCGCGACGTTCGTCCATTCGGTGAAGCCTTTCCCCCACCACTCGTCGTTTTCAGGGATTGGATGGAATTGCGGAAGATAGAACGCGATCAACTCTGGTCGAGCGTCGGCGACCGAACTAGCCATTGCTGCCGTATTGTCGATCGATCCAGTTCCGGTACGTTCCATCCATAACCCCGCGCCACCAAGGCTCGTTCGCGAGATACCAATCGACGGTCCTCGCCAGGCCGGTGTGAAGTGTTTCGCTTGGCTCGAACCGCAGCGATTCGGAGATCACCCGAGGGTCGATCGCGTATCGCCGGTCGTGACCGGGTCGGTCCTTTACCGTGGTTATCAGGGCGGCACAGCTTGCGGAGCGAGCTGCGGGACAGTTCGGGAATCGCTGCCCTAGCGTCGGATCGGACTGAAATCGCGCGTCGATGAGCGCACACAGCTCCCCAACGATATGAATATTCTCATGTTCCGCCCGACCTCCGACGTTGAAGGTGCGGCCGGCAACCTCGGCGCTGATGATCTTGTCGATCGCCACACAATGATCTCGCACGAACAACCAGTCGCGAATCTGTCGGCCATCGCCGTAGATCGGCAGCGGTTTTCCATCGAGGGCATTGACGATCATCAATGGGATCAGTTTTTCAGGAAACTGAAATGGCCCGTAGTTATTGGAGCAGTTGCTGATCGACGCAGGCAGGCCATATGTGTGCTGGTAAGCTCGAACGAGATGATCGGACGCAGCCTTGCTCGCGGCGTAAGGCGAGTTTGGTGCGTACGGCGTCCGTTCCGTGAACGCGTCGTCGCCGGGCCCGAGCGATCCGTATACCTCGTCCGTCGACACATGGTGAAAACGAACGCCCGAACGCCAGTCCGTTCCCGACTTCCAGGCCTTACACGCCGCGTCGAGCAATGTTTGGGTGCCGAGGACGTTCGTTCGGACGAAGGCGCCTGGATCGACGATCGACCGGTCCACGTGCGACTCCGCAGCGAAGTGCACGATTGTGTCGATACTGCGGTCGTGAATCAGCGCAGCGACCAGCGCTCCGTCAGCAATGTCTCCATGCACGAATCGAAATCGGTCATCGGCCGCGACGTGCGCCAGCGTCGCTCGGTTGCCGGCATACGTCAACGCGTCGAGAACAGTGACCTCGTCTCGCCGATGCTCGCTCAGCCAGTAATGGAGGAAGTTGCCGCCAATGAAACCGGCGCCGCCGGTAACAAGCAGGTGCCTCATCGGAGATGAGTTGCTCAAGGTTGACGAGGCAGCGACTAGGCCGTCTGTCGAAACGAGGCATCGTCGAGCGTCACTCCGACGCCCGGCTCGATAACCTTCCACCTGGAGTTCAACTGCACAGTACCGTAGAAGGCCATTTTCTCCAGCACTTCGATCTGAAGAATTGGTCCCATCGCGACGTTCGTGCGCGCCATGGAATCCCAGATGCACGGCTGAGCGGTATAGGCTCCGGGCGCAACGTTCATCTGCACGGTCAGGTGATACTCGAACCTTCCGTTCACTGGCAATGGAACCTGCCGGTGAAAACCAGTGACGGAATAAATCTCCGCGCCCGTGCGCAAGTCCGTGATGCGGAACGCCGGAGTCCACGACGGCGCAGCATCCTCGAAATCTGCGTTCCCCTCGACAACAATTGTCAATTCCTGTCCGGAGAACACCGACGTCCCGTTGGGAGCGAATACGCGTTGAAACCAAAATCCGGCAACCGCTTCCCCGCTCTCCGCAGCCTTCGTCCTCGAGCCGTACAAATACTCGTCGACACAATAGGCCGGGGTGCCGGTCGCACGCACCGCGCCTTTCTCGAGCAGAATCGCTTTGGTGCAAAGCTCTCGAATTCGGTCGAGCTGATGCGACACGAGAACAACGGGCGCGCCACCGGTTGCCATGGCCTTGATTCGCGCAAACGCCTTCTGCTGGAACGACGCGTCACCGACAGCCAGAACCTCATCAATGATAAGAATATCCGGCTCGAGGTGGGCCGCGATCGAGAATCCGAGCCGCGCGTTCATTCCGTTCGAGTAGCGTTTGACAGGCGTGTCGAGGAATTCGCCGACCCCTGAAAAATCGACGATCTCGTCAAACTTTTTCTGGACCTCCGCTTTGCGCATACCCATGATCGCGCCCTGCAAGAAGATGTTCTGGCGCCCGGTGAGATCTTGGTGAAAGCCGGCGGACACTTCGATCAGCGCGCCGACCTTCCCTTCCGTTCTGACAACACCGGCGGTCGGTTCCATCACCCGGTTCAGCAGCTTCAGAGTCGTCGACTTCCCCGCGCCATTGGGACCGATAATCCCCAGAACTTCGCCCGGTGTCACTCGAAATGAGAAGTCACGGATCGCCCAAAAATCTCGTGACTCCTCCTCCGGTGAGCGCGCTCCGCGTCCGGTCAACCGCCGCGCAATCGCGGGCAGCAGGTCGCGCAATGAATCGTGCGCTTGACCGCGACGAAACTTCTTCCAGACGTGTTCGAACGCCAACACCGGCTCGCCGCTCATGCCATCTCCGCAAAACGGCCCGACTGCCGTCGAAACACCAAGAGTCCCATCCCGAACACCAAGGCAGCCGACGCGACCATGTAGGCGAACATCCATGGCGACCATACAACGACGTCGCCGCGCCGCGACGCAAGCGTCACAGTATCAAATAGGCTATGGCCGCGGACAACCGCGATATCCAAACCCTGAATGAACGGAGAAAGCGGAAGCGCGAGCATTATGCGCGCGCCTTTCGGGCCAAGCATCTGAGGCTCGAAGAACACTGGTGTGGCGAAGACGCCGAAGCTCAAAATGACTTGAACGATGTACTTCACGTCGCGATAGAAAAGATTCGCGCAGCTGAGTAACAAGGCGCATCCCGCCGTGAACACAACGAGGAGTAAAAGCACCACCGCGGCGAACAGCGCATTCACGGTGACATGCAGCCCGAGAAACGGCACGATCGCCAGAAGGAGGAGGAGCCCGATCCCGAGATCAGTGCACTGCGCGATTACGGTTGCAATCGGAAGTGCCTCGCGCGGGAAGTAGATCTTTCCAAGCAGATTGGCATTGGCGATGACGCTTTGCGTGGCAATCGAGAGACCGCCAGAAAAGAATGCCCAAGGCAGCGATTTGACTGCGAGTCCCCCAACGTCGGCCCCGTCGAGTTGCGAGCCGGAGAGCGTCACGAGCACCACTCGAAAAACGAGCCCAGCGCCGACGATCATCACGGGCATGAAAAGCGCCCACGCAAAGCCCATCACGGCCTGCGCATAGCGAACCGTCAAATCGCGTTGGACGAACTGCCAGAGCAGTTCGCGAGACTCCCACAGTTCTCGCAGGATGACGACGATCGAGTGGCGCGGTCGAACCCAGCTAGCCGGCGGCGCTGGTTCGGCGGCGGACATAGAGGTCATGAATGCGTCTTGAATTATCCCTGGTCAGGATTGGCCAATTCGGTCAATCCACTTGTTGTCGACCTGTGCAAGAACCGGTCGCAGCTACGGTGGCACTCAGCCGAAGCGGCGATACGGCCTGAATCTAACAAACAACCACCGGGCGATTACCCGTCAAAGTTTCGTCCGTTTCCTCTGAAGCCGTAGTGCGCGACCGGAAGACTGGCGCGTTTCGATCTAAGCCGGTCATAGAAAGTCTCAAGCCAAAAGGACAGCGAGACCTTGCCAGAAGTTACAGTGAGATGAGCTCGCTGGTCGAGGCGACGACACCCTCGCGCCAATGCGGTGGGATGTAGCCGATCGTGTTCCATGATGACCGCTTGTCGAGGACCGAGAATTGGGGTCTTCGTGCTGGCCGCGGGACTTCCTGTGTCCCCACCGGGATAACCGAGGCAGTCTCCGCCGCCCCACCGGCAGCCTTCATTGCCGCCAAGACTTCTGTCGCGACGTCATACCACGACGCAACGCCAGCGTCAGTGAAATGCAGCAGCCCTCCAACGCTGGGACGATCGGCGATTCTCCACAGCGCGCGCGCAAGATGCAACGCCCGCGTCGGCGTGCCGATTTGATCGTCGACGACCCGCATTGCGATTCCTTTCGAGAGTACGCGAACACAAGTCTTGATGAAATTCGTTCCGGTGCCCGAGTGAACCCACGCCGTCCGGACCACGACGTTCTCGCCGCTCGTTGCGAGCACTCGGCGTTCTCCTTCCAACTTCGTCGCGCCGTAGACGTTGATCGGCCCCACCTCAGCCGCTGGAACATAGGGGGCGTGTGCCTGCCCGTCGAACACATAGTCGGTCGAAATGTGCACGAGGCGAATCCCGCGATGTTTTGCTTGCGCGGCAATGAGACCGGGGGCTTCAGCATTTGCAGAAAACGCTTCATCCGGTCGCAATTCGGCGTCGTCGACCGCCGTGAATGCCGCGCAATTGATCACGATATTCGGGCGGACTTGGTCAAGGGTCCGTGCGACGGCGGATTCGTCGCATATGTTCGTCTCGCTCAGATCATGAGCGATGACGTCGACTGACGCCGGCGCTATCGCACGGAGTGCCAGGCCGACTTGGCCCGACGAGCCAAAGATCAGCGCACGAGACGTCACTCGAATAATGCTGCAGCGTTCATTGTCGGCGCCGCCTGATCCTTCTCCGACAGACTTGGCACTTGCCCCGGCTCCAACGGCCACTCGATGCCGATGTCAGGGTCATTCCAGCGTATGCAGCAATTGGACTCGGCGCGGTACAATGTCGTGCACTTGTAGACGACGTCCGCGGTGTCACTCAACACGAGAAACCCATGCGCGAAGCATTCAGGGATCCAAACCTGCCGGCCATCCCCCGCGGTGAGCGTAATCGCAACCCATTTGCCGAAGTTGGGCGACGAGCGTCGGATATCTACCGCCACGTCGAAGATCGACCCGCTCACAACGCGCACGAGCTTTCCCTGTGGCTCCTCCAATTGGAAGTGCAACCCGCGAAGCACGCCCTTCGTTGATCGACTCTGATTGTCCTGCACGAAGTGCGTCGCAAGGCCGAGCGCAGCAAAGCGCTCCTCGTGAAACGTCTCGGTAAAGAATCCGCGCGAGTCGCCGTAAACTGGCGAATGAACGATCACCACTCCGGGAAGCGAAGTCGACTCGACGTTCATCTCGCCTCAGCAGACAGTGCGCGAAGATACGTTCCGTACTCGCTCTTCCCAAGTTGAACGGCAAGTCGTTCAACTTGCTGGTGGTCGATGAATCCCATTCGAAACGCGACCTCTTCCGGAGACGCGATCTTGAGCCCTTGCCGCTGCTCGACCGTCTGAACGAACTGACTGGCTTGCAAGAGTGTTTCGTGAGTTCCCGTATCGAGCCACGCACTACCGCGTCCCAATACCTGGACATTCAGCTTTCCGCGGTTGAGGTATTCGCGGTTCACATCGGTTATTTCCAACTCTCCGCGACTCGACGGCTTCAAACTCGCCGCGATCTCTGTGACGTGTGAGTCATAGAAGTAGAGACCAGTCACCGCAAAGTTCGATCGTGGGCGCACAGGCTTTTCCTCGATCGACACGGCTCGACCTTCTCGATCAAACTCGACAACGCCGTATGCCTCCGGGTTCGAGACACGGTAAGCGAAGACGGTCGCCCCATCCTGGCCCTTGGCAGCTGCCTGCACCGAACTCGCGAGATCATGGCCGTAAAACAAGTTGTCACCCAGGATGAGCGCACTGGGATGGTCGCCCACAAACTCTCGTCCTATGATGAACGCTTCGGCGAGGCCGTTCGGCTGTGCCTGAGTTGCATACGAGAGATTGATTCCCCAATCCGATCCGCTGCCCAGCAAATCCTGAAAGGCACTCCTATCGCGCGGAGTCGTAATGATCAGCACATCCCGAATCCCCGCGAGCATGAGAGTCGTGAGTGGATAGTAGATCATGGGCTTGTCGTACACGGGCAATAACTGCTTGCTGACCGTTCTGGTGATTGGGTAAAGGCGCGTGCCCGACCCGCCTGCTAGGATTAGTCCTCGAATCATCGTTGCTCTGGCGGTGGGGCGTGAAAAATCGCCGGAAGTAAAACGAATCGCGGAAGCCTCATCAAAACGCGACTTCTCCGCAAGCCGAATAGCGATGGCAGTCGAGCAGTCGGGGGGTCTTTCGTTACCCGCTGGATCTGATCCCTTCGTATTGGACGAAGGGCTGCATAGGCCCGAGTTTTTCATCGGTTGACGTGAGCCTCTGTTCGAAGCGGAGCTCATTCTATTTCCCAAACATTGCCAAACCCTTCGGGATCTCGCCCCGGCCGTCGAGCTCGGACCTTTCGCATGTACCGATGCGACCGGGACGATCGGGACGGGACCTCCACGATCTTGCGAAACCCGCGATTAACTTTTGGCTCGTTTTCACCGTCTCCTATCGCCCGGTGATTTTCAATTCTAGAAGCATCGACTCGTGACCTCAGCCGCCGAGCGCGTCTCAAGCAAGCTGCAACACTGGATCACGCCTGGTCTTAAGTACTCCCAAGCATCCTTCGAAGACCGGCTTCGCGATCACATCCCCAAGGCCGAGCGCTGGCTCGACCTAGGCTGCGGCCATCGCCTGTTGTCGGAGTGGCGTCACGCAGCGGAACGGCAGCTCGTCGAGCACGTTCCGCTGGCCGTCGGAATCGACGCTGATTTCGACGCCATTCGCCGCCACCGGACGCTCACGAAGCTCTGTCTCGGTGATATCAGCAAGCTTCCCTTCGCGAACGAAAGTTTCGATCTAGTAACGGCGAACATGGTCGTCGAGCACCTCAACGATCCGTCGACGCAGTTCGCGGAGGTGGCTCGTGTGCTTTCGCCGGGTGGATCGTTCGTATTTCACACACCAAACGCACAGTCGTACATCATCAGTGTTGCTCGGCTCATGCCCGAGGCGCTCAAGAAGACGCTCGCTCGCATGCTCGAGGGCCGCGTGGCGGAAGACGTCTACCCGACGCACTACCTCGCCAACCGTCGTCCGCAGATCGAAGCGGTCGCGAAGACGAGCGGATTCGAAATCGACCAACTGGAATTCGTGGCGTCCGCCCCCGTGCTCGGTGTCATTCCCCCGCTCGCTGCGCTGGAGCTCCTCTGGATCCGCCAGCTGCAGAGGCGCCCGGCACTGGCGGAGTACCGCACGACGCTGATCTGCGTACTTCGAAAAAGAGCATAACACACACAAACTAGAGTTCTCGCATTTGCCCCGTCGATAGAGCACGGACGTGCGTACGGCTGCCGAGCCGCGAGGGATTCCAATTCTCTAATGTTCGACTCGCGCTGCTGACGTTCAACGGCGTTCGGCCCTCGCTGCTTCACAGACGTGACGACGCCGGATCGCGGGATTGATTTTCTCGCCCAATCGCCTCTTCCGCGCCTACCTGTGGGCCAGGTCACAAACCTGCGATTGATCGAGCAAAAAGAGTTTCGTGATCTCTATAGAAATTTGGCAGTCCGTGCCGATAATGAATTCGTGACAGCGATGATCGCCGAACACCGCTAAACCTCTTGGCGATCAACAGCATTTTCGCTGCAATTCCATCGAGCGACGTGACCCCGGAAACGGCAGGCTCGTCGGTGATGTGATTCACATCGCACCAACGTTGACATACGTCGACGCAGTGTGCCGAAAGTTTGGAACGATCGCACTTCCTACCGAGCACTTCCAAAACAGTAGTTCGCCCCCCGAGCAAACCGCTTCTCCGCGCGAGAACGGTTGCGATAACGGCAAACCTGGGGAAACCCAGCGACGCAAAGCTACGAGGCTAACGCCCTTCCATCCGGGCCACGCCAGTCGAGCCGCCGAACACCGAATCTTCGGAGAATGTGATGTTTGGGTCTCTGCGGCCGCGTGCGGTTCTGACGATCGCTGGCCTTCTTGTTTCTGCCACGCTCGGTTGCGGTGAGCCCGCGAGTCCCGGCGCCGGCGCGGTTCACGGCGCGCCTCCAGGAGTCGGTGATGGACGCGCAAACACGATTCAAATCACGCCGCCCGTCGCGACGGTCGAAGAAGGAGTAACGACTCCGTTGACCTGCACCGCGCTCGATTCACGCGGCGTCGTCGTTTCCAGCACGCGGTCTTGGACGGTTTCCGATGGAAACGTTGCCAGCGTTGCCGATAACGGCGTCGTTACCGGCGTGAACTCGGGTAACACGGTTGCTACCTGCACGGTCGACGGCAAAACCGCGATGGCGACGGTCAGTGTCTCCCCCTCACCGGTTGCATTCGTCGAAGTCACACCGGGCGCCGGCATTGTCACCGTCGGCGGCTCGATGCAGCTCAAGGCAACGCCGCGCGACTCAACCGGTGCGGTCGTTCCCAATCATCAGGTCAAGTTCGCGACGGCGGACTCCGGCGTCGCGAACGTTTCGTCGACGGGCTCCGTCGCCGGCCGCCTCGAAGGCTCTGCAAACATCACCGCGGTCAGCGGAGGCAAAGCGTCGACGGTGAAAGTGAACGTCTCAAAGAAGTCCCCGGCACCGGTCGCGAAAATCACCATCAACCTCGGCGTGTCGGCGCTCAGCATCGGACAAACGGCGACGGCGAGTGCAACGGTCTATGACTCGACAGGTCAGTCGTTGAACGGCCGTTCGATCACATGGTCGGTCGACAACTCTTCAGTGATGTCACAGGTCTCGGTCGGGAGCAATCAGGACAAGATCACCGGCCGCGGCGCCGGCCAAGCGGTTCTAACTGCAACTTCTGAAGGTCAGTCCGCAGCAGTGACCGTTGCGGTTGCCACTGCTCCCGTTGCGAGTGTGAGTGTATCTCTCGCCGCGTCAAACCTCCTGCCAGGTCAGACGACGCAAGCAACGACGACCCTCACAGACGCGCTTGGAAACCCGCTGACTGGCCGCGTGGTGACTTATTCGTCGCTCGATCCAACCATCGCCACAGTGTCCGCGACCGGTTTGGTGACTGCCGTTGCCACCGGCGCAGTGATCATTCGCGCGACCTCTGAAGGTAAGACCGGCGACGCTAGCCTCACCGTCGGTGTGCCGAGCGTCGCTTCTGTCGCCGTGAGCTTCGCGTCGTCGAACCTCACGATCGGCCAGACGACGTTGGCAACGGCGACTTATAAAGACGTTAATGGCGTGACATTGTCCGGCCGATCTGTCCAATGGACCTCGCTCAACCCCAGCGTCGCGACGGTGTCGATTGCCGGCGTTGTTACGGCGGTGGCTCCGGGAACGGCGACAATACGCGCGACGGTCGAGTCGATCACAGGCGACGGTATCGCGTCGGTTGCATCGGCGCAGCAGACCACGGCCAAAATAGCCTGGACAACGAACCTCGGCTCGTCGCTCGCAATCGGCGCGACGATGCAGGTCGGCGCCGCGGCGTACGACGCGTCGGGAGCGGTCATCGCCGGCAAGACGATCAGTTACACGTCTTCTAATAGCGCGATCGCGACGATGTCTGCAACGGGCCTCCTCACCGGCGTCACGCCGGGCGGGGTGACGATCACCGCGGCCGTGGACGGCTTCTCGCTAAGCACGCAAGTGACGGTCGTCTCGGCGGTTGGTACGACCGCGCCGAAACCAGGCAAGGTTGCCCGCGTCGCAGTCAGTCTGTCGAAGGCCTCGATGACAATCGGTGATTCGGCGCAAGCGAGTGCGGCTGCGTTCGACTCGACCGGGACCGTCGTCACGGGAGTCGCCGTCGGCTGGTCGGTTCCGGCCACAGCGACCACAATCGCGAACGTCGACGCCACCGGAAAGGTGAAGTCGATGGCCGCGGGGTCCGCCTCGATCGTTGCGACTGTAAGCGGAATCACCGGCAGCGCAAGCGTCACGGTCTCATCGACCACGACCACTGCTCCAACAAGTCCGACGGCGCCGATCACGCCGCCGGCTGGGTCTGCGGCCTTCGTCCTCCAGTTCGCCGGTCCGGAGATCATGCCGAGTCAAATTCCGGCAGCCTTCAGCTTCTACGAAGCCAACTTCAAGCAGTATTCCGACGCGCAGTGGGCAGCGTTTGGCCCGCTGTGGGACGCGGGCAACAGCATCTCCGCCTACGAACGCCCGGCGATCTACTACATCTGGTGGGCGCGGACTGGGGATACGACGTATCTCTCGCGTGCGCACCAGACCATGCTCAACTATCTCGACAACTACCTGATTCCCGCCGGATATGCGACGTCTCCCCATTGGTCGCAGATGGAGTCGCTCTATTTAGACTGCCAAATCACGAAAGAACCGAAGAGCTGTGCGGCAATTCCGGCCGTCGCCGCAGTGATGTCGGCTTTCCCGTCGAGCGACTACTTCGCGGCGGTCGAGGGCGAAGCACGAATCGAGGCGCGCGTGATCATGGCGTTGTGGATGGCCGAAAAGCAGAGCGGGCAGACGAACTCGCTGCTCGACTATGCGATCAACCGCGCGCTCAGCTCCATGAATAGCTCCGGCTTTACTCCGTTCACGGCGACGTGCGGTGGAAGTTTGAACTACATGAACGGAATGCTCTACGACGTGCTCACCCGCATTCACGACCAGCGGCCAGGCTCGTACAATGCCGCGATCGAAAAGAACGCGATCGCGTACGGCAATTATCTCTGGTCGACACAATGGCGCGGCGTAGCCTACCCCGGCGATAACTCCTTCAACTACTTCTCGGTCGATTGCACGACCTCGGACGGCGTCCACCAAGGCGCGCCGACGAGCGCGCCGGACTTGAACGGGCTGATGCTGCCGATGTTTGGTTGGCTCGGCAAGTTTACGGGCGACGCGACGTGGTTCACAAAAGGCGATCAGGTCCTGAACGGCATGCAGAACGCGAGCGTGTACCTCTATCGCCAGTTCAGTGAGTCGTACAGCGCCAGTCACCGCTACCTCGGCTACCGCTGGGGCATGTGAGTCTGGCCCGATAACCTGCAAAAGAAATCGCCCACGCGGAATGCGTGGGCGATTTCTTTTACAGTTCTCTAAACAGCGCTCGGCGCCACTATCAACTGGATCAGCGCGGCGATGCAGCGCTCGATTCGAGCGTAGCTCTTCTCGAACAAGTCGTCTGGCCCGCCCATCGGGTCGACGATCGTTCTCTGTTCGACCGGATCCGGATCAAGGTCGCCGAGGACCAGCGTCGAAACCTTGGCGCGGCCGACACGGTGCACGACGCGAGCTTGACCGGCCGACATCACGACGACCAAGTCGGCCGAACGAACGGCTCGAGTCGTGAGCAGGCGAGACCGATGACGCGAGAGATCGATGTCGCGTCGGGCCGCCGCACTGACGGCGCCCGATGGCGACGGGCGTCCTGGAGCGACCAGCCCTGCCGACTCGACGACAATCGGAGCGGCGATCTTTGCTTTCACTTCGCGCGCGAAAAGCGCCGCGGCAAACGGACTTCGACACGCATTGCCGTGACAGAGAAACAGAACCGATTTCGGGATCCGCCCTCGGAGCCGCTCGTTCGCCCGAGCGCGGCGTCGCGCATGAAGGGCGCGAAGCGGTGCGTACCGCATGCGGTGCCACACGCGCGTTACCGTGCCGGGGCTTGACGACAGGCTATAGAGCGCCTGCCAGCGGCGATCTGCCTGGCAGCACGCGCACCACGTCCTTCATCAACGTCGACGCAACCCGATCGCCGAGGGCGTTGGCCCTCGAGTAGGCGCGCTCCGTCGCGGCGGAGTCGAGGGATGTGGCTTGATCCATTTGCACCGGGACGACGACGCGAACCAGCGCTTCCTCGGTATGCCCCATGAGGGCCGCGTCGCGCAGCAAGTTCCACTTCACGGTGTACTCGCTTGCGACGATGCGTCCCCTGCCCTGGTACCAGTAGTACGCGAGTGCGAGGGCGGACCCGTTCTTTAGAATATACTGATTGATGTCGCGCGGAACGCCGTCGACGACGAGCTCGCGACGCCCGCCTCGCAAGATTTCCCAGCCGGCGCCGGGCAAGCAGTTGCGCGGCGAATGGATGGTCTTCCCTTGCGACTGCCGCTCGTAGTACGACACGAGCGTCGTGAATTGCACCAGCGAATCGCGCGAGTAGACGCGAGCGATGTAATCGCTCATGCCGGCAACGCGACGCTCCTCGTCGGGAATACGCACGTCGACGACCGTGAGCGAGTCGTACCGCGGCATCACATTCGTCAGCGGTGCGGCGAGTGGAACAGCGCGCTGCGAATGCGTCTGCCACATGAACCCGCATCCGACGGCAAGGATTGCGGCGGGAAGGAATGCGGTCAGGCGATTCACGCGGCCTCCGGCGCCGGAGTTTTCTTCAGGAAGGGTCGCTCGATGAAGCTCATTGCCCAGGTTGACGCCGCGAGCACAAGGAGAGACACGAGGAAAAGAAGCCAACCCTCGGTTTCGTGCATGAACCCTTCACCCAACGCCGGGCTCACGAAGAAAACAAGGAAACCGGTGAGGAAGACGCGAACGCCGTTGATGAAGATGGCGACGGGAAACGCGAGGATGATCAACAGGATTCGACTGATCGGCGACTTGAGCACGAGTGCGCTGAGAAGCACGGCCATGCTCAGAAGCGCGGTGATCGAACGAAGTCCGCTGCACGCCTCCGTGACGAACAGCTGGCGGCCGGGCAGCTGAATCACGTTGCCCATGAGACGTACGGGAACGCCGCGCATCTCGAGAAACGCGGCGCCCATGCGCGAGGCCTTGAATTGAAGTGGAAGCGCGAGCGCTTGTGTAATGAGCTCGGGCAGCGGAATCGACAGACAGGCGAGCGTGAACGGCAGCCACCAGTGAAGCACTTGCCGGAACCCAAAATGAAAAACCGTCAGCCCGACGAGCGCGATGACGACCGAGCCGCGCATCGTGAACAGCTCCGCCGCGAGGCCGGAAGCCGATCGAACGAGCACCGCCAGAACGAGGATGGCAATGCCGGCCTTTGGATTTGCCTTCGCATTGGGACTTACACCAGAACGCCAGGCGAGCCAGATGGCCACTGGCGCGAGCAAAAGACCATGCCCCGCTTCGGGAAGCGTCCACCAGTCTCGCGCGAGGGTGGTGAGCGGCTTCGCGAACAGAACAGCGAATGCGATCGCCGTCAGCGCGAGCGGAGCGTATTCCGCGAGGGATCGTGACTTCGCGCCAAGGTGGGCCGCGGCGCCAATGCCGAGATCCGGCGCAAAGCCTGGCGTAGGTGTCGGTGGAGTTTGAATGCCCATCTTAGCGCTCGCGGACTCCTAACAGACGTAAGCGCGCGGACGGCTGGTGTGATGTCACCAGCAGCTCGGGGGCGCGCGACCAATCTAGCCTTTCGTTCAGCAAAACGTCTGCGAAAGCTGGACCACGCCGATGATCGCTAATTCCCTGAGCAACCGCCGTATCCGACGCTGAATGGTTGCTCCTATTGCGAGGAAACCGGCGGCGACCCTCTGCTCGAGCGTTTACCGCGTTGGCCGCGACTTCGTGTATCGGCTTGCCGTTCGTCCAGCGAACCGCGCTGTTGCGGTGGTTCAACATTTCTGATGCGTCTTTGCGCGACCGACGCACCATGGGCTGCTTGCGACGTCCTATCGATCAAATTCGAGGATGGCGAAAGACATCTGTTCCGGGGCTACCCGACTCGATTATAGCGTTGACCCAGAAAGACTTATCCTATCCAAAAACAACTGTTGTGGCGCACTGCATTGAACCGTTGCACATGACTTGTTGATCGGTACGCAATCTGCTCACAAGCTCCGCCGTACGATGCTCGGCCCGCCGTCATGAATTCCGTCATGGTCGGTTGCGCTAGCGCAGTATAGACCCCCTAGGAGGAGTGCATGAAGATTTTGCAACGAACGACGGTTGCGCTGGCCGCCGTGGCGGCGCTGGCAGCCGTGCCCGTGCAGGAGGCGCGGGCGGATATCCTTCCGGCGTCATCCACGCCGACCGTCACGGCTCAGGGAGGGCAGTTCCTCTGGAGCTACGACGTCATTCTGAGCGCGACGCAGTTCCTTCAGAATGGCAACTTCTTCGTCATCTATGACTTCGGCCCGGGTACGCTGTTCAGTGCTCCTACGGGTTGGACGGTGACGACAGATCCGACGAGCCCGGTGACGGTGACGTCGTCGCAGGGAACGGTCAGCCCGAACCAGACGTCCGCCCTGAACTGGACCTTCACGTGGAACGGCGGCACGACATCGGCGGGCCAAACGGATCTTGGAAACTTCCAAATCCTGTCGAGCCAGGGCACCGGCACCCCCGGCACCTTCGTCGGAAACGGGACGGACGTTGGCACGGGTAAGGCCAACGCGAACATCACGAACACGACGGTCCCGGTTACCACGCCGGAACCGGCAAGCCTCGTTCTGCTCGGAACGGGCATGCTCGGAATCGTCGGTATCGCCCGCCGTCGCAACAAGTAAGGCTCACTCAGCAACGTCGCTTCGGCGGCCTTGCAAGTGACGTGTGCAGAAAGCCCCTGCTTGGATATCCAAGCAGGGGCTTTCCTTCTTCCCACTTTGCGCAGGCGAACTTTCACGAACGATGACCGTGCCCTTCGCACCGCTAGGACGGAGGACCGCAGGTGAAAGCGGACAGGACACTGCAGACGTAGATCCGGAGCGGCGGCCGCGCGGTTTCAGCGCAGAGCAGCACGCCCGCGTCGCCGGCGCTCAGAACAGGCTCCAAATGAAAATCTCGGAGGCTCGCACGTCATCTGCAGGCCTCCGAGATTTATTTCGCGAAAGAGCGATCCTAGCGAGACTCGGCGTCAGCCGTAGACCGTACCGCGACCGCCGGCCGCCCGGCAGCTCCGACCAACACAGACGTCTTGCCCGGCGCCGGCGACACGAGTCGCTTCGCGCCCCGCGCCGCGCGAAGCGCGGCTACTGCCAGCACGAGCAGTGCGATGACGGACATGATCAGCTTCGCGGCGATCCAAGACGACGCGAGACCGTAACTGTCGGAGAGATTCGCCTGCACCTGGTTCCGCATCTGCAATGCGTCGAGCGCAAAAAGGCCTGTCGCGGCGATCGTCACGACTGCGGCCAGCGCACTTAGGCTCGACACGAGATACGACACCCCGTTGTCGTCAGCCGCAACGGCGATGGCGAACATTAAGAACAGACCGAGAATCGGCGCAGAAAGGGCTGCAGACGCGTTGCCAATCAGCGACAACCGCCATGCGGGCGAGTGGATCCTGAATGGCGACGACCGAATGTACAGCTCCAACAGTGGCTGAATGATCATGAGCGCCATCACCAAATAGCCGGGGACGCGCAGTCGGCGGGCAGGAGAAATCGGTAACAAGGGTTTTGGTGTGCGGGTTCGTGAAAAGCCAGCCGCCGCTAGGGTCGACTGAGAGTGAACGAGAATGCGTTATTTGAGTTGCGCGAGTGCCTTTCGGGCTTCGTCCTTCCCGATGAAATTCGTCGGCGACGACACCGCTTTCGTAAGAGCCTGACGCGCCGCTGCCGTGTCACCGAGCTGCTGTGCTACCATGCCAAGGTGGTAGTGCACGCTTGGCGAGTTCGGAAGACGCTCCGCGCTTCCGCGAAGCAGCTTTGCGGCATCATCGAACGAACGACGGCGAAACAGTATCCACCCGAGCGTGTCCGCGACATGCGGATCGTTAGGGGCAACCTGTTGCGCGAGGGTCGCGTACTTCAGAGCACCGTCGAGATCGTCGAGCTGTTCGGAAAGCAGCACGGCAAGGTTGTTCGCCGCGCCGGCGTCGCGCGGGCTCACCTTTAGCAAATTCTGATATGCCTCGCGCGCCTTTGCGGCGTCGCCCTTTTGCTGATAGACCGTGCCGACGACCATCATCGCGCGAGTGTTGTTCGGGTCGAGGCGAAGCGTCTCGAGCGCCTGCGGCAACGCATCGTCGTACTTGCCGGCGTTCATGTATAAATCGGCAAGCCGCAAATGTGGCTCGGCAAGTCGCGGATCCAGCTGGGCTGCTTTGAGAAACGCTGCTTCAGCGCCAGGCACGTCGTTTCGAGCGGAATTGACGAGGCCCAAAAGGTCATACAGAGGCGCGGACGTCGGAGCCGCGTCGATCTGCTTCTTGACTCGAGCGGCCGCAGCGTCGCCCTTGCCATCGGCAAGCTCCAAAAGGGCGAGCTGATTGATCGGCTCGAAGAACGTCGGCGCAAGCGTCGCCGCCGTGTCGAATTCCGCTTTGGCCTCCAGCCGATCTCCCTTTCGGACGCGAAGCATCCCAATCCAATAGTGTGCTTCAGCATTTCCAGGCGAGACGCGGAGCAAGCCGTGGAATGCCTCGTCAGCTTCAGGGATTCGCCCGGCACTCAGTAGCGCGGAGCCGAGGATGGCTCTTGCCCGCGTCGACCGCGGGTTGTCTTGGATGAATGACTCGAGGTCCGAGATCGCGTCATTCGCGGCACCACCCTGCGTGCGCAACGCCGCGAGCTGCAGCACGGCTTCGGGATAGTTTGGCGCGAGCTTCAGTGCCGCTTGCAGCTCGTGGTTCGCGCTCTTGAGGGCGGAGTCGAGGAGCGGTTTCGACTGCGCCGCATTCGCGCGCTGGAGGTCGGCGACAGCCATGTCGTAGTGCGTCGGCGCCAGTTCGGGTGCGCGTCCCAGGGCGCTCTTGAGGTCCTGCATCGCGTCCGCGGGGCGCTTTTGAACGAGATAGACCTCGCTCCGGGCCACAAGAGCGTCGACGTCGCCGGCATCCTTCGCGAGCACGGGCGCGAGCACCTTGGAGGCTTCGTCGACGCCGCCATCCGACATTGCGATCGACGCCAGTAACCTCGCCGCACTCACGGCGTTGGGATCCGTCTGGACAGCGTCGCGGAGGATGCGCTTTGCGTCGTCCCGTCGACCGACGCTCAGATACTCGAGCGCCCGAGAGACACGAGCGTCTGACGTTGGGGGGCCGAAATCCGATACGCCTCCCCGCTCTCTGTTCGCGCTCGCAGTATCTCCCTTCCGGAGATAGAGACTCACGAGCGCGAGGTGAGCCGCCGTGTCATTCGCGACCTTGTCTTTGGCTCCCTCGAGCAACTTTACGGCACGGGCCTGGTCTTCGCGCGTCGACGCAGACGCAGCGTACAGCCGCAGTGCGCGGACGTTACTGGGATCCTTATCGAGAACGGCGAGCGCCTGCTCGAGCGCCTGGTCTGCTTTTGCGCCCACCAAATAGTAGGTAGCAAGATCGAGGCGGACGTCGGCGTTGTTCGGCTCGAGGTCCTTTGCCTTCAGCAGGTACTGGTATGCCTGGGTCAGTTGGCCGAGTCGAAGTCGTGCCGCACCCAGTCGAGCGTTTGCTTGTGGATCCTTGGCGTCAGAGGCGACGGCTTTTTGGTATTCGGCCACGGCCTCCGGGAGCTTTTGCTGTTGGACCAACGTGTCAGCATGAGCGATGGTTCGCTGTTGCTCAGCACCTTTCGAACATCCAGTAAGAACGGCAAGCGCCGAGGCAGTTAGAATGCTGCGTGCGGTGGCGCCACGAGTAGTCATCGACGATAGAAACCGGGTGATCGAGAATGGAGCAGATTACCCAAGATGAATAGCGGAGCGGACTTCCGCTAGCAACGGAACATCTCAGAGGTGGAATGCCACAAACACGCGCCGCGCTCTGAGAGATAACTCAAAGCGCGGCGCGGGGTCGTTCAGAATTTCTGTCGAGCGCAAAGGCAGTAGGCCGCCTTTGCGCCGAGTTTTCAGCTATTGCGGCGCCGGCGGACGAATCCGACGAGGCCGAACAAGCCGGTCGCAAGCAGGGCCGCGGACGCCGGCTCAGGTGTCGCCGAGACCGGGTTGCTGGCGCTAAAGATGAAGAACGTTTCGTTACCACCGGCTGCGTTGCTCGCCGATGCCGAAAGGCCGACGCGAATGTTCGCCGCGCCCTGGGCCGCGATAGCGGTCTGGAGCTCCGACGCTTCGGTCGAGTTGAGTGTGAACTCGTAGCCAGAATTACCGGTGCCGGTCGCGGTGACGCCGAAGTTCTGCGGTCCAGCGAACGTTGCGGTCTGAATTACGCCGCCCGTCGAGTTATAAAAGGTCGCGACGAGGGTATTGAGCGTGATGGGACCGCCGCCAGGCTGAGCGGCGTTGAAGAGGATCGCGAAGTTGGAGCCCGACGAGATTCCTGCGTCGGTCAAACTCCGCGTCTGCGTTTGCGACGCGCCGGTCTTTACGTCACCACTCGAACCGGTGCATGCGCCAGTGCCCGACACCGAAGTCCCAGTCTGGTCACCGGTGGTGCCCCCGAAGCTGACGCATCCAGCCTCAGTCGAGGCGCTGCCCTGTGCTTGGATCGTGAGAACGGTGTTGACTGTTCCGAGTCCCGTTCCTCCCACCGTCACAATGCCCGGTTGGGTGAGGATTAGGTCGGCGCGCGCGCCGACGAATGGTGTGGCGACGAGACCTACAGCGGCCAACGTTTGCAGCAGATGTTTCATTTTAGCGACACCTCCAGCGGCTCGGCATTCTCGAGTGTGCGGCGGTACCTCACGGCGAGGCGCGACTCGGCGTACACTCAACGGGCGGCTGATGTGCACTCGGTATGCCGAGCAATGAACCAAAATCAGGAATCCTTGGCGACTTGATAAGTAGCGTTCCAGTATTGAGTTACAAAACGTTGCGCTCGCCAGGCGATCCGCGGTGAAATTGCAACGCGATGTTGCTAAACACCTACAATTGTTGACAATCCGCCACACCGTTGGTGTGGTCTGGAGAAAACAAACCCCCGACCAAAGGCCGGGGGTTTGTTTCGCGAGCCGCCGAGGCGGACCCGGAACCGACGTTACGTGTCGGCCCCTTGGCGCCGACGGCGTGCGACGGCACCACCACCGAGACCGATCAAGCCGGTTCCCAGCAGGATCATGCTCGCGGGCTCCGGGGTCGACGTGGGGACAGTGCAGGAGGCGGCATCGGCGTTGAAGCTTCCACCGTTGGTCCCAGCGGTCGTGAACTGATCGCTGTTGCCGATCTTGACCGAGCAATTCGGCAGGTTGTTGAACGCCTGGATGTGAGCGTTGTACAACGTCGATGTGAAGTCGCCGTTAAAGCCGCCGGCGGCGGAGAAGGTGAGCGTCTCGCTCTGCCCCACCGTCAAGCCGTTGCTCGGAGCCTGCGCGGTCGCGCTGCCGCAGGCTTGATCTTGCAGCGAGCAGTTCGTGCCGAAGACAAAGCTGCCAGCGCCACTGACTCCCGTCGAAGCGAAGGTAACGGCGCCGGGACCGCTGATGCCAAAGTCCGTGAGCACGCCACCGTCGTTCGACGATGCATAGTTCACGGTGAGCGAGTAATTGCTTCCACTGACGTTGGTCAGCGTGAAGTCCACGCAAACCAGGAGACTGCCTGTCGAACAAATCTGCGCGGCATGAGCCGCTACAACGGGCGCAAAGCTCATTGCGCCAGCAAGCGCCGCCGCCTGCAACATCCGCTTAACCATCGGCGATTCTCCCAAGAAGATACCGGAATGAAACCACAGCTGCTGCGAGATATCCAACGCCAAAACACGCGCCCATCACCAGCGACCGCACGATCGCCTTCTTGATCGTCAACCCCGCCGGACCATTGGCGAACTTGAGGGCGATCGGAATGTCGAGCGCGAAAATGCCATAGCACGCGACAACGCCGATACCCATCAGCGTGAAGAGGACAGCCATCACCGCCACGCCCCACCGAACGCCCAAGGTCAGGAAGGCGGCCAACAACGCCGTCAGCCCGAGCGTGAGCAACGGCAACGTTGCAAACGTGGTCGAGATCGTAGCGAACTCCCACTCGCGTGAGTTGAACGAGATGGGATACCACTGTAGGGCGACGTCAACGAACCCCACGATCGCGAGCACCAGCCCCAGCCAGCCAAACATCCGCCACGACGTTCGAGGCGCCTTTGCGTGAATGGTGGGCCGGGCCGATTGGTCCCGTTTGACCAACACCTTTGGCGCCACTCCTGTCATTGGTCTCCGAAAGCCCCGCGGACGGCACAACGACCGCCGCGACCAGTGCTGCTGAATGGACGTACGTCTACAGCGAGCCCAAGGGCACTATGCATGCCTGAAGCCGCTTCGTTTCGCGACCGGAATCTTAGTTGCAAATTATTTTACGGCAAGTGCTTACGACCTGCAAAAGAATGGACAGGCGCCGGCGCCGACGCGATTTGTTGCTGACGCGCAACAATTTGTCGCGCTCGCTCACGCCGTGGGTTCGATTCACAGTCCTCCGGGCGACCCATCGCGGTAAGAAAATGGCCGGAAAAACGACGAGGGCCTCGACCAAAAGTCGAGGCCCTCGTGCGCTCACGCTGTTGCTTGCCAGGCTTCTCCGGAAGGCTATTCCCCTTCCACCACCGTCTGACGACGCGCGATCACGGATTCTCGGGCGCCAGCGAAACGGTTCGCTGTCCCTTGTTCTCGATCACGAACACGACGCGGCGATTGAGCTCAGCACCTGGCTTGTCGCCCCAGGCACCCGGCGTCACGAGACGCGACTCGCCATAACCAACCGTCGCGACTTCATTGCTCGTGAGTCCCTGCGACGTGAGATATGACTTCACCGCGTCGGCGCGCCGGCGAGAAAGCTTGAGGTTGTAGCGCGATGAACCGGCCGGATCAGCAAAGCCCTCGACCGTCACCTTCGAGCCCGGATAGTACTTGCCGACGACTTCCGCAAACTTGTTCAAACCGGCGTGATCTTCGTCGCGAACCTGATCGGAGTTGAATGCGAAGTTCACCGGCATGTCGAACTGCAGTCCTGCTTCGACCATCGCGATCTTCGCCCCGAAATCGGTACGAAGCGTCTGCAACTCGGTACGCAACGCCTGGACATCGCCGCGAACCTGTCCGAGGTCGCGACTCAGCGAGCTGTCCTGCGCAGCGCGCTCTGCTCTCTCCGTCGCAAGCGCGGCATCCGACGCACTCTTTTGCGCTGCCAACGCAGCTTGCTGCTGTTCAGTCGCACGACGAAGGGCGCCAGACGTTGCACATCCACTAACGAGCACGACGGCAGCCACGGATAGGATCGTTGACCCGCTGAGGACGCGCATGTGTGATCTCTCCTGGCAAAGGGTGACGGTGATTTGCCGGGAGGCAGTGCAAAAACCGAGCACGCAATCATGTTTGTGATAACGATCACGGCGCGCACGTTGGGAGCGTCACGCGGAGAGTTCTTTTATCAGTAAACTCTAATCATTTCAACAGCGGGAATGCCACGCGGAGTCGGGGAGCCGGGAAATTTTCCCGCGAAGCAGCGAACCCGACTGACGCAAATGCGTTAGCCGGGTTTGAGCTGCTTCCGCGAATTCTCAGAACGAGTAGCGGAGCTGCGTCATAAAGAAGCGTCCGAGCGCAGGAACACCGACGAATTCCTGGTGCTTCTTGTCGAGCAAGTTCTGGCCGTTGATGTTCAGCGTCAGGTCCTTCGTGCTCGGGACGCGGAACGCAAGGTTGGCGTCGAGCAACGTGTACGTGGCAACACTGCCGTTGTAGACACCCGACTCGACCGGAAAGCCGGCGACGTAGCGTCCGCGAATCTCCCAGCCGTACGGCTGTGCCGTGTTGTTGTTGTACCGGAGGGCGAGCATCGCTTTGTTCGCGGGGGCGTTGAGCGTGACGTCCGACAAGCCACCAACTTCCGTCTTCGAGAACAGATCCTTGTTGACCCACGAATAGTTGCCCGCGACCGAGTACCCGCGATCGAGCAGCAACTCGCTCGCGAGGTCGGCACCCATGACGTTCAGCTTTCCATAATTGCGGTACGTCACGATGATGTCCGGACCCGGGGTGTTCGTCAGCTTGTTGTCAGGCGACACCGTACCGAGCGGAATCTTCGACATCGCTCCGGCCACGGCCTGCGCATTGGGCGCAGGGAGCGCGGCGCCGAGATAGCGTGCCGTTGTCGCACTGTCGAGGAATACGTTGGGCGTCTCGACGAGACTCGGTCCAACGAAGTTGCGACGATTCTCATGCCAGACGTCGACGGACACCTGCATGCGACCGCCGATCACGCCTTTGTAGCCGCCCTCGAGCGCGTTGACGAGCGACGGCTTGAGGCCATCGATGTCTTTCACATCCGAGGGATTGACCGGGGCGAATTTCTTCGTCGTCGGGTCGAGCAGGGCGAGCTGCGTTCCGACTTGCGCTTTGGTCGGAGCTGGAAGTCCGGCCAGTGCGGCGAGCGCGGGATTCTGTGCGATGACGAGCGCCAGTGCGGACCGCCAGCGCAGCGTCGCATCGGCCTCGAGATACTGCGTCGGGTCCGCGGCGGTGCCAGGAACCGCGGCGAGCGGGGTTCGCATGCAAAGATTGCCGTTGCAGTCACGACGGAACTTGAAGCCGTCCTTTGGGACGCCGAGGGCAACGACGCGATAGGTGCCGAGCGGCCCGAGAGGAATCGTCCCACTCGGCAGATCGAGGAAGAGGGAGAAGTTGGTCGGTGTTGTGAACGCACGATTGAACGTGAGGCGGAAATTCTGATCCGGCTCCGGCTTGAAGACGAGCGCAACGCGCGGCGAGAACACGTTCCCATCGATGCGATTGTTGTTATCGAGGCGAGCAGCCGCGAGGAACTGCCACTGATCAGAGATGTGCGTGACCGTGTGCAGATATCCGCCGAGCTCAGTCACCTGATCGTCGTTTTCGTTGCGACCGTTGATCGTTCCGCCGGTTCGCGGATCCGTCTTCGTGTAGTCGACGCCGTAGATCGCGTCGACGCGTCCGACGGTCAGGCCATGCTGAATTTGCGCGGAGAAGAGACGAGACTGATCGACGATCGGTGAATTGGTGCGAAGGAGGACGGTCTCTCCGGCATCGCTGAAGTTGCCGAACACCTGGGCGAACAGGCGTCCGCTGCGGAGGCGTGATTGAATACTCTGATAGGTCCAATCTTTGACTTGCGCGGCGCCGCTCGTTCCGGTCAACTCGATCGCGCTTCCGGCGGTGACGCGGCCGTACGACGTGATCCATTCCGTTCCCGGTGCCGGGCGAACGTCGACACGCGCCTCACCCGAGTACTTTCGCAAATTGAAATCGCGCTGAACAGTCGCCGGCTCGGCCGGATCGACGTAGCGCCAGTCTTTTCCGCCCGTGTAGTCGCCGGAGACTTTGAACGCGACCTTGTCATTCACGATGGCCGCGTAGCGAAGCGCCGTTTGATACACGTTGACGTCGCTCGCGCCGGAGCTGGCAGCGACTCCGCCGCCGATCGTGACACTTCCGCCCGGCGAGTCGAACGGCGACTTCGTGATGATGTGTAAGACGCCGTTCGCCGTGTTGGGACCATACAGCGCGGCGCCTGGCCCGAGGACGACCTCGATACGCTCGATATCGTCGCTGGTCGTCGGAACGAGGTAGGGAACGTTGACGCGGAGCGAAGGCACCGACGCATACCGGTTGTCGATCAACGTCTGCAGCGTTCCGGAGAAGATGTTATTGAATCCGCGCGCCACGACGTTGGATTGCAGCAGGCCGCCGCTCGAGACATCGATGCCCGGGAGCGTTCGGATGTAGTCCGTCGAGGTAAGCGCGGGCCGTGCGGCAATGACATCAGCCGGCACGACGGAAACCGAGGCGGGTGCATCGACGACCTTCTCGGGCTGGCGCGACGCCGTGATGACAACTTGCTCAAGCTCGGTCGCGGTGACGAGGGTGAAGTCGACCGTGGTCGCGGCACCGGCGCGAACGACGATGTTCTCGATCCGTTCGGGGGCGCGACCGACTCGACGCGCCGTCACAACGTACGTCCCCGCGGAAAGATTAGAGATCGTGAAACTGCCGTCACTACCGGCTATCCCCGTGCCGTGACCGGGACCGACAGCTTCAATTTGCGCATTCGGGATGGGAGCGCCGCTTCCCTTCTCCGTCACGCGCCCAGTAATGGACCCGGCTTGCGCGGCCAACGCCGACACCGCCGACGCGAGCAGACATGCACATGCGATCGCGCCGCGTAACACGCTGGTCATTTGCATGAACCTCCGATGTTTGGAAAGGATGCGTCCTACAGCACTTCGCGAAACAGCGAGTGGAATCGGGCTGGAGGAGGGTAACAGCGGCAGCGTAGCCGATTGTCGCCAGTAATCGGATGACAGGCGCCGCTTGTCAATAAGCGTCCGCGAAACTAGGCGGATCGGGGCGAGAATCAAATACGTAGGTGAAGTAGGCTCCCAAGGATTTCTAGTGTCCGCATGGCAGTGCTGCGCGCCGGACAGCGCGGTCCGGCGAACGGCTCATTATCATCAGACGGACAACCAACGCAACCGCCAAAATGCCCAAGCCGCCCAACGAGACCGTCGTCGAACGATTTCTCCGCTACGTCCGAATCGAAACGCAGTCAAAGGAAGAGCAGACAACGGTTCCAAGCACAGCGTCGCAGTGGACGCTGGCGAAGATGCTCGTCGAAGAGCTCCGCGATCTCGGCGCCGAGAATGTGCGCATCAGCGAGAACTGCATGGTGTACGCGACCATTCCGGCGAACGTCCCGGCGAACGATCGGCTTCCAACCATCGGATTTCTCGCGCACGTCGACACATCACCGGCGGTCACAGGACTCAACGTCGACCCCATCATCCACAGGAACTATCAGGGTGGCGACATTGTTCTGCCGAACGACACGACGCAGGTCATCACTGTCGCGCAAAATCCGGTGCTGAAGGGCATGATCGGCGACGACATCATCACCACCGACGGAACAACGCTGCTCGGCTCCGACGACAAGGCGGGCGTCGCGACCATCATGACGCTCATCGACACACTCCGGCAGAATCCCGAGATCAAGCACGGGACGCTTGCAATCGGATTTACCGCTGATGAGGAAGTTGGAATCGGGATCGAGAAGTTCGACGTTGCCGGCTTCGGGGCGAAGTTCGCCTACACGGTGGATGGAGGGACGCTCGGCGAGATCAGCGACGAAACGTGGAGCGCGCGACTGGCGACGGTCACATTCCGCGGAAAGAGCACGCATCCGGGCACGGCGAAAGACGTGATGGTCAACTCGATCTACGCACTTGCCGCGTACGTGCTCCAAATGCCGCGCGACATGCTGCCGGAGACGACGGAAGGACGCGTCGGGTTCGTGCATCCATACGTCGGCACGGCGGACGTCGAAACGTCGAGCATCAAGATTCTTCTCCGCGACTTCGAGATGAGCGGGCTCACGTCGAAAGAAGCGCTGCTGCGCCGGCTGGCGACCGACACCGAAAAGAAGTTTCCGGGCGTATCTGTTCGCGTCGATGTGAAGGACAATTACAAAAACATGAAGGAAGTTCTCAAAGACCATCCGCAGCTCGTCGAGAACGCCATCGAGGCAGCGCGCCGAGCCGGACTCGATCCGTTCATGGAACCGATCCGTGGAGGAACGGACGGCTCGAAGCTCACGTTCCGCGACCTGCCGTGTCCGAACATTTTTACCGGAGGGCACAACTTTCACAGCAAGCTCGAATTCAACTCTCGCCGCGGACTCGAGAAGACCACAGAGACGCTCGTTCATCTCGTGCAGATCTTCGTGGAGCGCTCGAACGGCAACGAGCAGCTCGTCACGCACCATTCTTCAGGCAGGGTTGCCGCCGATTGACGACCCGCCCGGCTCGAGAGAGCGCCTAGCGCTCTACTGGCGTGGCAGTTCCGCGTGCGACTAGGGTTCGAGCGCGAGCAGTCCCTGGAGGATCGATTCCGGAACGAGAAACGCAGAGCCGTGCCGAATTCCGCGCGGCGTCTCCAGCGAATCGGAATACGGCTCCCAGTGGACAAAGTCGGTCGTGCGGACCGCGCCATAGCGACCGCGCGTGTAGTAGTCGAAGTAGACGTATGAATATTTGCCGACGTGAAGCACGGAAGGACCTTCGGTGTCTTTGTCGGTAAAAGGCGGCGACGCGGCCTCGTAGGGTCCCGTCGCGTGCGCACTCGACGCAACGCGCAGGGCGCGAACCGGCGGGAAGAACGTTTCGTCTTTCATGACGAGGTAATAGCGATTCCCGTGCTTCGTGATCGTCCCGTCGATCGCGCAGAATCCTCCGTCGTACAGCAATGCGGTCTTCGAGAACGTCTTGAAGTCTTTCGTCGTCACGTAATAGAGACGATGGTCCGCGCGGCCGCGAGACGTTTTTTGCGCGAGAGAATCCGTCGCCGGAAAACGCCCCGGAATCGCCGACGCGAAGACAATCACGAATTCTTTCTTCGCCTCGTCATAGAACAGATCCGGCGCCCAGGTGTTGAGCGCCGCCGGCTCGTGCTCCATGACGGGGACCCGAGTTTGCTCCGACCAGTGGATCAGATCGCGCGAATGTGCGACACCGATCGAGTGGTCGGTCCACGACACGGTCCACACCATATGAAACATTCCGTCCGGTCCCCGAAGGATCGACGGATCGCGCATCAACGCGGCGGTCGTATTCCACTCCTGCCATCCGCGACCGGCGCCAGTGATCTGCGGTGTGATCACCGAGCGTCCGCCGTTGAGCGCTTTCCAATGAACGCCATCGCGGCTGAAGGCGAGGTGAACGCCGTCTTCGCCGTTTCGCGTGAAATATGAAAACAAGTATGCGCCCCGTGACGGCGAAGGAGCCGAGGTCGCGTGGGTGCAGGATAGAACGAGCACGCACAGCACGAGGAAGAGTCGTCGCATGCCGGCTAACGAAACGTCCAATTCAGCGAACGGCAACCCCAGAAAGGCGAAACCGTCAGCCCTCGCGAAGGGCGACGACCGGATCGATCCGCGACGCCCGGCGCGCAGGGAGGTAGCCGCTCGCGATCGCCACCACCGTCAGAACGACGACCATCACACCGTACGTCGCGGGATCGGCGGCTGTAACTCCGAACAAGAAGCCGCTGAGCGCACGAGCTGCGATCCACGCACCGAGTGTTCCAAGCACGAGCCCTACGCCCGCCAACTCGAGCGTCTCGCGAATGATCGTTCTCTGCACTCGAGTCGATGACGCGCCGAGCGCGATTCGAACACCGATCTCCTGAGTGCGATGCGTGACAGTGTATGAGATCACACCGTAGATGCCGAGCAGCGCGAGACAGAGCGCGAAGACCGAGAAGGCTCCGAGCAACGCGGTGAAGAATCGGCGCGGCGATACGGCCTTGTCGACCGCCGATTGAAGTGTTTGTACTTCATTCGTGGCAAGATTAGGAACGACAGCCGCCAGCGCGGTCCGAAGACTTCGCGCGATCGACGCCGGCTCGACCTTCGTGCGAACGATGAGTGTCGTGTTGCTCCCGCAGACACACTCGCGGATCGGGAGATAAACCTCGTTCCCGACCGTCGCCTCGACGGACAGGTTCTTCACATCGCCCACGATTCCAACGATGCGACGATCCGTTCCGCCAACGCGCATGATCTTGCCCAACGCGCTCTCGCCGTGCCAAAGGGCCTTCTCCGCGCCTTCGTTGATGACGACGACGTGTTCCCCGCCCTGAACGTCCTGCTTCGTGAAGTCGCGTCCTTTGATGAGGCGCATTCCCATCGCGTCGACAAAGCCATCGGACGCAACGCGAATAAAGCCGCCTTGGAATCGCCCTTTGACGTACTCGTCGCCGCCACGCGCGATCCCCCAGCTGCGATTGCTGCCGAGTGGCAACCCATCCGCGATCGTTGCGGACGAAACACCGGGGATGTCGCGCACGATGCGCAGCACGTTGTCCACGTAGCCGACGAACTCCGTGTCGGTCTTGATTGCGTGTTCGTCGGGATCGACTCGCAGCGCAACGACACTCTCAGGGCGGAAGCCAAGATCGACGTCGAGGACCTTTAGAAAACTTCGAATCAAGAGTCCCGAGCCGACGAGGAGGACGCATGCCAGCGCGATCTCAGAAACCACCAGCGATCGGCGAAGCCATTGGCCGCGCTTCCCGTCGGTCGCCGAGCGACCGGAGGCTTTGAGCGCGTCGTGTACGTGCGCCTCCGAGCTCTGAAGCGCGGGCGCCGTTCCGAACGCGAGGCCGGCAGCAAGCGCGAGCATCACCGTAAACACGACGGCACTCATGTCGAGGCCGACGGTCCCGAGCAGTGGAAGACTCACGGCATCCATACGGGCGATCGCGCGAGTTCCGATCGCCGCGAGCACTAAGCCGACGCCGGCGCCGCACATGGAGAGGAGCATGCTTTCCGTGAGCATCTGGCGCAGAAGCCGCCGACGGCCGGCTCCGAGCGCGGCGCGAATCGCCATCTCCTTTTGACGCGTCGTCGCGCGGGCGAGCAAGAGGTTCGACAAGTTCGCGCAAACGATGAGCATGACGACGGCGACGGCGAACGCGAGAATCATGAGACCAGACTGCGTTCGGCCGCTCACGTGGTCGCGGAATGACGTCGCGTACCCGTGGAACGAATTCGTGTTCGGATTCTCGGCGGTCACACGCGGGGAGAGCACTCTGAGCTCCGCATCGGCGTTCGCGACAGTCACGCCGGGCTTCAGCCGACCGACAAGTGCAAGGGAGTTTCCCCAACTGTTCGTCTCGGACGTGAGCGGAAACGGGGTGAAGAGATCGATGCGCGCTCCCGGCGCAAAGACAGACCCGAAATCGAAGGGCGCGGGGAGAACACCGACGATCGTTGTCGAGACGCCGTTCAGCGAAACGACTTTCCCGATGATCTTCGGGTCCATCGAAAAGCGTCGCTGCCACAAACCATGACTGAGCATTACGGCTTTCGGACCATTCCATGCCGACTCCTCGGACGCGAAGTTGCGGCCGAGCGAGGGGTGGACGCCGAGCAGTGGGAAGAAGTTCTGCGTGACCGGTACGGCACTGAGTCGCACCGCGTCATTGTCGACGCTCAGCTTCATATCGCCGACGCCATAGAACGCCATATAACCCGCGATCTCGGCGAAGGAGTGATTCTCCTTCGCAAAGGTCAGGTACGGATTGACCTGGAACGTCTGCGACGAGAGGCCGGGGTTTTGGCTGTTCTGAATCCACGCAAGGCGGTCGGGATCTTTGAACGGGAGCGGGCGCAGCAAGAGTGCGCTAGCGACGCTGAACACCGTCGCACTCGCGCCGATGCCGAGCGCGATGATGGCGATCGCGAATGCCGTGAAGCCGACATCGCGACGCAGTGTGCGAATGGCGTATCGGAGGTCCAGGCGCAGATCGCCCACTATGTCGCGGCTTGGCATGCGTAAGATCCGAGCTAGAGGTTCGCGCGGGGTGAGACGTTCGAAGCCGTGGAAAGGTTCGGCGTGGCGCCAGCCAGATTTTGCGCAGGGGTCCGTTGCCAATTCCGACTGAATTGGTTTGGATTAGAACGTGGCGTCGGATTAACGACCGCGGTGTCCGAGGTCTCTATACATATAGTATGGTCGAGCGGCCGCAACCGGCCGCAGCAAGGACAGCCTCAACTCTTTCGAAATCAATAGGTTGGCGTTGACGGACATGGCAGCTACGCTTCGCGCCCAGCATGTCGAGAGCGAACCCCGGCCGGCAAATCACAAGGGACGATGGACAGCCGCATTGATCGGGGCGGCGGGGCTCGTTGTGGCGTTGGCGATCGTCGCTGTCCTGACGGCGGGCGGATCGCCTGACCCAACGGTGGCGCGTGGCTCGACGGCGCGAGTCGTCGACATCGCGGTGCTCGTGTTCCGCGAAGGACTCGAGTCGATCCTCGTACTCACGGCGATCACCGCGAGCATGACATCTCGAGCAAGCACGTATCGGAAGCCGATCGCGCTGGGCGCAACTGTTGGCGGAGCGGCGACGCTCGTGTCCTGGCTCATCGCCATTCGCATCATCGATGGACTCGCGGAAAACATCTCGGCGCTCGAAATCCAGGCGGCAACGGGACTGCTCGCGATCATCGTGCTCCTCGTCGTGATGAATTGGTTCTTCCATCGCGTCTACTGGACAGGATGGATCGGAATGCACACGCGGCGGAAGCAGAAGCTTCTCGCGGGCGCCGCGCGGCAGACGATCACGCCCGAGCGAGTCGTCTTGGGACTCGCGTTGCTCGGGTTCACGTCGGTATATCGCGAAGGGTTCGAGATCGTGCTGTTCCTTCAGAGCTATCGTCTGGCGCTCGGCACGGCGGCCGTGCTTCGCGGCGTCTCCGTCGGGCTGTTGTTCACCGCCGGCGTCGCGGTTCTCACGTTCGTCGCGAATCGCCGCCTGCCGTATAAGAAAATGCTCATCATCACCGGCATGATGCTCGGCGCCGTTCTGCTGGTGATGGTTGGAGAACAAGCGCAGGAGATGCAGCTCGCGCACTGGTTGACGACGACGAAGCTCACCGCGCTCGAGCACGTCATCCCGGACTGGGCAGGACTCTGGTTCGCCGTGTTCCCGACGATCGAAACGCTCGCCGCGCAGGCGGTCGCCGCCGTGCTCGTCATCGGATCGTACGGGCTGGCGCGACGGGCACGCGCCGGCGGCGAGTCCGCTGGGGCAGCCTAGCGCATTAGCGTATCGCGGTCAGCTCGCGCGTCGGTGTTCGATGGCGTGAATAGCGCCGACAGCGCTGACGCCGTACACGATATGCTCGAGCATCGGCGCGAAAATCTGCGGTGGGCGTTGACGTGTCACGGGTGGCATGAGTCGCGCTGCGGGCAGCCAGCCGAGATATCCCGCAGCCCACGCCGCCAGCCCGAGACCTGCACCTTCGAGTAGGACGCTCTCGGCGTCGTGACGCGTCAGCGCGTAGAGCGCGCCGAACGCTGCACCGTAGATCAAGTGCGACGACTGCTGGGCGATCGATTCAACTTTCGCCGGAACTTTAGCGGCAGTGTTTCGTGGGAGCATCGCTTCAGCGCGCTCGACCACGAACTTCCCGGCGTCCTTTCGCATCGGCGGCTTCGTCGACGGCGCGCGTTTCTCGATCGACTGCTTCGCCGTCCGCAGCGCAAACGTCGCGGCGACGCCTGCAGCTGCACCAACCATCAAACGTTCGAGCGCTCTCCGTTTTTTCATCGTCGCTCCTGAATGAGCGAAGTGCTGCGCAACTCGCGCACCACGCACGGACGACGAGAACGAGCGGCTAGGACTATCGAAGAGCAAGGCAAGAGTGGCCAGCCGGGCACGCTGAATGCACTCACCGCGCGGGCTACCAACCCTCATCGAGACGAGTCGACAGGCGTGATCGAGCGGCGCCGTTGTCCTTGTTTGTGCACGAATGTCATCCGCGGCTGAGCAAGTCAGCCGAGGCGACGATGCGCTGCGCGAGCGTCTCACTGGACTGTGGGAGACGCCGAACACATGGTCGGCGTGGCTCGCGACCGTCGATCACAAGAAGCTCGGCCTTCGATACATCTACACCGCGTTCGTCTTCTTCTTTCTAGGAGCCGTCGAGGCGGCGGTGATTCGCGCACAGCTGGCGCGGCCCGAAAACACGCTGGTAACGCCCGAGCAATACAACCAACTGATGAGCATGCACGGCATCACGATGATGTTTTTGTTCATCTCGCCCGTGCTTTCGGGATTCAGCTTCTATCTCACGCCGCTGCTGATTGGCGCGCGAGAGCTCGCGTTTCCGCGGCTCAACGCGTTCAGCTATTTCGGTTTCTTGCTCGCCGGCGTGTTCATGTATGCGAGCTTCGCGATCGGACAAGCGCCGAACGCAGGGTGGTTCAACTACACTCCGCTCTCGGAAGCCGCGTTCAATCCGGGGCTGAACATCGACTTCTATGCGCTCGGCCTCGTCTTTCTCGGAATCTCGACGACCGCCGGCGCGTGCAACTCGATCGTTACGATTCTCAAACTGCGCGCGCCGGGCATGTCGATCGACCGAATGCCGCTGTTCCTCTGGAGCTCGTTGACGATCTCCGCGTGCGTGATCTTCGCGATGCCGCCGCTGACCGTCGCGCTCGGATTTCTCGAGCTCGAGCGCCATTGGCATTTCGTGTTTTTTGAACCGGTGCGCGGGGGGAGTCCGATGCTCTGGCAGCACCTGTTCTGGGTGTTCGGACATCCCTGGGTTTACATCATCTTCCTGCCCGCGACGGGCATGCTCTCGATGATCGTACCGACGTTCAGCCGCCGGCCGATGATCGGACACGAGCTCGTCGCGCTCTCGACCGTCATCACGGGGCTCGTCGGATTCGGCGTGTGGGTGCACCACATGTTCGCGACGGGAATGTCGCAGCTGTCCATGAGCTTCTTCGCCGCGGCGAGCATGACGATCTCGGTGCCGAGCGCGGTGACGATCTTTGCGTGGCTCGCGACGATGTGGCATGGCCGCGTCGTGCTCGCGACTCCGATGCTCTTCGCGCTCGCGTTCGTCGTGCAGTTCCTCATCGGTGGGATCAGCGGTGTGATGACCGCCGCCGTGCCGTTCGATTGGCAAGTGACTGACACGTACTTCGTCGTTGCGCATCTGCACTACGTGCTCGCCGGTGGAAGCGTCTTCGGGCTGTTCGCCGCGCTCTACTTCTGGGCGCCGAAGATGTACGGCTGGATGCTCGATGAGAGAATTGGAAAAGTCAGTTTTTGGCTGATGTTCGTCGGATTCAACGTCGGGTTCTTCCCGATGCACATCGCGGGGCTGCTGGGAATGCCGCGCCGGGTCTACACCTACCCGGCGTCGATGGGCGTCACCGGCGCCAACCTCATCTCGACGATCGGCGTCTACGTCTTCGGTCTCGGGATCGTCGTGACAGCGCTGAACCTCCTCTGGAGTCGAACGCATGGCGCGCGCGCCACGAGCAATCCGTGGGGCGGTTCGTCGCTCGAGTGGCTCGCCGAGTCGCCGCCGGCTCCGTACAACTTCGCGCATCTCCCATCGGTATCGAGCCGCTCGCCGCTCTGGGACGGCGGCTACGCAAACGGCCCAGCCTACGACGACGGACGTCTCACGACGACGACCACGCCGATCGACGCGGCCCCGCGGCAGCCGGCGGAGCTGCCCGACGAGAATATGTGGAGCGTCTTCATTGCGTTCACGATGCTGCTCGCATTCTCGGCGCTGCTCGTACGGTCGTATCTATGGACGGGCATTGGCATCGCCGCGACCCTATGGTCGCTGGCGCGATGGCTCGCGCCCGCACCGGCCAAGCCCGTTGGAGTGAAGGGATGACCGAAGGCGTGCTCCGTCTCGATGCGCACGGAACGTCGACGCCCGCGCAGGGGGAACTCGCTCGTTGGGGCATGCTCTTGTTTCTCGTCAACGAGGGAATGCTCTTCGCGACATTGATCGCGAGCTACTTCTTCCTCGCGGTGGCAAACGCATCGTGGCCGCCCGCGGGCGTCGAAAAGCCCCCGCTCACGCTACCGCTCATCATGACGGCCGCGCTCCTCTCAAGCAGCGGGATGCTCGTGATCGGCGAGCGAGGATTGCGCGCCGGTTCCCGGACCCGATATCGCGCCGGCGTATCGATCGCCATTGCGCTCGGTGTCCTGTTCGTCGGCCTTCAGACGAAAGAGTACGTCGACAAATTGCGCGTGATCGGCCCGACGGAGCACGCGTATGCCTCGACGTTCTACACGATCACGGGGCTGCACGGAGCGCACGTCGTCTTCGGCATGTTGTTTCTGGCTTGGGCGCTCGTCCGCGAGGCGAAAGGCGCATCACCCCGGTCGCCCGCGCTCAAGAACGCGGCGCTCTACTGGCATTTTGTCGACGGCGTGTGGCTCGTGATCCTGACGTCGCTCTATCTCTCGCCGAGGTGGGCGTGATGCTCGAACGCGCGCCTGTCGGGCAGACGAGGTTGTGGAGTGGCGTAGTCCTGGCGCCGTTGGCGTGGCTCTGCGCGGAAGGCGTCGGCTATGTCTTGGCGTCACGCGCATGTTCTCCGCCTGGAGTCGAGACAACGCGAGCCAAAATCGTGGACGTCGTAATCTGTGTCGTGTGTCTGATCGTCGCGGCCGTTGGACTCATCGCCGCGATCGAGAATGCTCGAGTAACGAGCCGAGGCTCCGATCGCGGCCCGACGTTCCTGTCATTCGGCGGCGCATTCTCCAGCGCGCTGTTCACCGGAGGCATCGTGCTGTTCGCGCTGCCGGCGGCCATCGTCAACGCGTGCAATCAGGTGCGATGAGAATTCCGCGCGCGGTGAGTCTCGGATTCGTGCTCGCCGGAGCATGTGGTCGCGCGGACGCGAGGACGGTTCCCGGAGGGAATGCGGATCGAGGCAAAGCGACAATCATCGCGGCCGGGTGCGGCGCATGTCATGTGATCGACGGCATCGATGACGCGCACGGCGAAGTCGGGCCGCCACTGTCTGGAATCGCCAAGCGATCGGTCATCGGCGGGATTCTCCCGAATACGCCGGACAACATCATGCGGTGGATCGAGGACGCACCCTCGATCTCACCGCACACCGCGATGCCGAACCTCGGCGTCACACCGGAGCAAGCGCGCGACATCGCGGCGTACTTGTACTCACGCCGATGAGTAATGCACCGCTCTCCCTCTTCTCGGCCGCGAGCGAAGCCGCTGCGCGGATCGCAGGGCTCGCGTGGTTCATGATCATCGTGTCGACCGTGATCTTCGTCGGTGTCGTCACGACGATGGTGCTCGCCGTCTTTCGGAATCGAGGACGTCCGCCAGAGGTCGATCTCACCGAGCGTGGCAGAGGCTGGGTAGTGTGGGGCGGCGCCGTTATGCCAGGCATCGTCCTCGTCGCGGTGTTCGCCGTCGCACTGCACGCAATGGGAACGTTTTCGCCGGCGACACCGGCGCTCACCGTTCACGTGACCGGACGCCAGTGGTGGTGGCAAGTCGACTACCTGCGTCCCGACGGCAGCACGCAGTTTCGAACGGCGAACGAGATTCACGTCCCCGTGGGAAAAGTCGTTCGCGTGCTTTTGACGTCGAAGGACGTCATTCACAGTTTTTGGATTCCGCAGCTTCAGGGAAAGCTCGACGCAACACCAGGGCAAACGAGCGACCTCCGTCTCGACGCGCGCCGGGCCGGAACATTCAGCGGCGCCTGCTCGGAGTTTTGCGGACAACAGCACGCGCACATGGCGATGAGCGTCATCGCGGAGAGCGACAGCGCCTTCGCCACATGGATTGCGGCCCAGACGCGAAACGCCGAAGTCTCGGCGGACTCCTCGGCGTCGACGGGACGAACGCTCTTCGCGAGCGGGATGTGCGCCAGCTGTCATACAATCCGCGGACTCACGACCGGAAGCGACTCGGCTCCGGACCTGACACACGTCGCGAGCCGAGCGACAATCGCCGGCGGCAGACTGCCGACGACGCTCGGAAATCTCGAAGGGTGGATCGCGAATCCCCAAGCGCTCAAGCCAGGGACCAAGATGCCGACGCTGCGATTCTACAACGGTCCGCAACTTCGAGCGCTCGCAGCGTATGTGGAGAGCCTCAAATAGTGCCGGCGCTTTTCTCGCCTCGAGCCAACGCAATCGCGCGCGGGACGTTTGCGGCGGTACTGATCATTGCGGCCGCGGTCGTGGCGGGAATGATGATCTATGTCCGGACGTCGTTCGCGACGGGCGAGCATGCGGACATCGCCCAGCCGATCCCGTTCGATCATCGCATTCATGCACACGATTTGAAGATCGACTGCCGCTTCTGTCACTCGACCGTCGAGCGCGCGGCAAGCGCCGGATTTCCGCCGACGGTCGCTTGCATCGGATGCCACAGCAAAGTCTGGCAAGAGAGCCCGCAGTTCGCGCCCGTTCGACAGAGCATCGCCGAGTCGCGACCCATCGCCTGGCGGCGCGTGAACGCCCTTCCCGACTTCGTCTACTTCAACCATTCGATTCACGTCGCGAAAGGCTTCGGGTGTGCGACGTGCCATGGCAATGTCGATAGAATGCAGCGCGTCTCTCAGGCGACACCGCTCTCGATGCACTGGTGCCTCGACTGCCATCGGAATCCGGCGCCGAATCAAGAACCCAATGTCGCGATTCCCGTTCGAAGCCTCACAAGTTGTTCGACGTGTCATCGGTGAGCGACATGGATGAGGATCGCGAGACCACAGCCAACTCGGTTCTCGATCGTCGCGACTTCGTGCGTCTCGCCGGAGCAAGCATCGCGCTGGCGGGACTCGGCGGATGCAATCGAATGCCCGCCGAGCATATCCTGCCCTACGTCGATAATCGTCCGGAGCTGACGCCGGGCGTCGCTCAACACTATGCGACGGCAATGATGCTCGACGGATACGCGACGGGATTGATCGTCGAAAGTCATGTCGGGCGCCCGACGAAGATCGAAGGCAATCCCGTGCATCCGGCGAGCCTTGGCGGGACCGGGCCGATCGAGCAGGCGTCGGTACTCCAGTTGTACGATCCAGATCGTGCGACGCATGCCCGGTTGGGGAGACAGCGATCGGACTGGCAGGCAATTGGAGCGTCGCTCGCGCCGAATACGATGCGCGCCAGCGTCGGGGCGCGCGGGGGCGGACTTCACATCTTGATCGAGCCGACGTCATCGCCGCTCGACGAAGCTCTGCTCGCTCGCGTGCTCGAAGCGCACCCCGACGCGCATGTGTACATGTACGCGCCGCTGTCACCGAATCGCTCGACCAATTCGGTCGTTCAGCACTACGATTTTTCGGCGGCAGGCGTGATTCTCGCGGTCGACGCCGATTTTCTCGCGAGCGGGCCGTTTCATCTGCGGTACGCGCGGCAGTTCGCCGACAAGCGGCGTCTGGCGCGTCCTGCCGATCCGATGAATCGCCTGTATGTCATCGAGCCGAGCTTCACGCCGACCGGCACGGCAGCCGATCATCGCGTTGCCACTCGAGCGCGCGATATCGCGTCGTTGATGCGATCGTTGGACGCGACAATCGGTGGCGCGCAGCCTTCGGGTCCACAATGGCTGAATGCCGCCGCGCGGGACCTCGCTCGTAGTCCGGGGCGTGGCGTCGTCGTCGTCGATCAACTGGCGTCGCCCGAGATGCGCGCGCTTGCCAATTCGATCAACACGAAAATCGGCGCGGTCGGCCAGACGACGTGGCATGCGAAAACGCCGTTGATCGGCGACACGGTCTCCCTTCGACCATTCGGCGAGCTCGCCGACGCGCTGCGAGCGCACGCGGTCGACACGCTGATCATCGTCGGCGGCAACCCCGTCTATGCGACGCCGGGCGCGATGCAGTTCGGCGATCTGGTGAGGCACGCGCGAAACGTCGGATACATCGGTATGTACGAGAACGAGACCGCGCGCGTCGCCAACTGGTTCGTACCGATGTCGCACTACCTCGAGACGTGGAGTGATGCGCGGGCGTACGACGGATCGCTATCGATCGTGCAGCCGCTCGTAAAGCCACTCTACCATTCCATCACGTCAGCGGATCTCTACTCGGCCCTGGCCGGGAATACGAGCCAATCGCCGTACGCGCGACTTCGCGCGTCGTGGACGTCGCTCAATGACGAAGCATGGAATGCTGCGCTCAAACAGGGCATCGTCAGCAACACGGCATTCGCGCGCGGCGACGTCGCTGCCTCCACATCGGTCCAGGCCACATCGTCGCCAGGCGCCGCGAACGGACTGGACGTCGTGTATTCAGCAGACTCTAAAATCCACGATGGTTCCTTCGCGAACAACGGGTGGCTGCAAGAGCTCCCTGCACCGCTGACGACCCTCACCTGGTCCAATGCGGCGCTGCTGAGCCCATCGACCGCGCGACGGCTCGGCGTCCGTGACGGCGAACACTTGTCCATCGGCGCTGATGCTCGGCGAGTGGTGATACCGGCGCTGGTCGTGCCCGGCCATGCGGACGATACGGTCTCGCTTCACTTCGGGTATGGTCGCTCCGGGGAAGAACAGGCTGCGCGCGGCGTGGGCGTGAACGTGTTTCCGCTTTGGCCGGCCGTCGGGACACGCATCGATGTCGGTGTTCCCGTCGCGCGCGCGGAAGGGTTGTCGCCGCTATCGATCGCGCAGCAGTATGCGACGATGGGCGCGTCGCAGCCGGTTCGAAGCGCGACTCTGAGCGAGTACCAAGCCTCACCAACGAGCATTGGGCAGCGATCGGGACGCGTGTTGTCGCTCTACCCGGAACCGTCACCGCCGGTCGGACTACACGGACCGAATCAGTGGGCGATGACGATCGATCTCAACACGTGCATCGGCTGTGGCGCGTGCAGCGTCGCGTGTCAGGCGGAGAACAACATTCCGGTCGTCGGCGCGGAGGAGGTCCGTCGCGGACGGATCATGCATTGGATTCGCATCGATCGGTATTTCGCGGAGCGTGAGGGAGAAGTCGCGGCGCTCTTGCAACCGATGTTGTGTCAGCAGTGCGAGAAGGCACCGTGCGAGTACGTCTGCCCCGTCAACGCGACCGTGCACAGTGAAGATGGTCTGAACGACATGGTCTACAACCGCTGCGTCGGCACGCGGTTTTGCTCGAACAACTGTCCGTACAAGGTGCGGCGCTTCAACTGGTTCGACTACAACAAGGCGCTCTCCGAGACGGAGATGATGGGCAAGAATCCCAACGTCAGCGTTCGCGAGCGCGGTGTGATGGAGAAGTGCACGTTTTGCGTGCAGCGCATCCGTGAAGCGGAGATCGCCGCCGAGCGGGATGGCCGCGAGCTGCGCGGTTCGGAGGTGCACACGGCGTGTCAGCAGGCGTGTCCGACGAATGCAATCGTCTTCGGATCGCTCACCGACCGCGATTCCGAGATGATGCAACGCCGCGCGCAGCCGCGCTCATATTCGGCGCTCAACGACCTCGGAACAGAGCCGCGTATTCGGTATCTCGCTCGGATTCGAAACACGAATCCGGACCTGCGGGGCGAAGCGTGAACCGATGGGTCATCGGTTGTCTCGCGCTGACATTCGCCGGCGCGTGCGGCAAGCCGGACACGCGAGAGTTTCGCGACTTCGAACGGATGCGTCGTCAAAAGCGATACGACGCGTACGACATCAGCGCGTTTTTCGCGAACGGTGCCGCGATGCAGACGCCGCCGGAGAGCACGGTGAGCGTCGAGGCGTCTCCGACGACGCCTCCATCGCCGACGCCCGCTTCGCTCGCAATGGGACGACGTCAGTTCGCGATCTCCTGTGCGCCGTGTCACGGGGCGGCGGGGTTTGGTGGGGGTCCGGTCGCGACGAATCTGACAGAGCGTCGCCCGCCGCCACTTCGAAGTGATCGGGTCGCCTCGATGTCTCCGACCGAGCTGTTTGCGATCGTGACCGACGGCAAAGGCATCATGCCTCCGCTCGGCTGGCAGCTGCCGGCGGCGCAGCGTTGGGCGGTTGTCGCGTACGTGCAGTCGGGGCTGCGTTCGGCGAATATTCCGGCCGACAGTGTGCGCGCGGACTCGCTCATGGCGAGCTATCTGCAGCAAGTCGACTCGCTGCATTCGGCGGGGGCGCCCGTCGAAGCGATTGCCCGTCTTCAGCGTCCTCGAATTGGTAATCCGTGATGCCTGTCGCGTACATCGTCGCGGTTGCGTGTCTGCATGTGGCCGCCGGTGTCTTGCTCGTCGTCGCAATGGGCCACTGGCCGATGCTCGTCGGGTTCGCCGGACTCGCGTATGCGCTGGGAATGCGGCACGGCTTCGACGCCGATCACATCGTCGCCATCGACGGCACGACGAGGAGTCTGCTCGCGCAGCGACAGCGGGCGCAGGGGGTCGGCTTCTTCTTTTCACTCGGACATTCGACGGTCGTGCTTCTTCTCGCGCTGTGGATCGCGCACGCGACGGAAGCCGCCGGCAGATTTCTGCCGACACTTCGCGCGATCGGAGGCGATGTCGGGCTTGCGGCGTCATCTGCGTTCATGTTGCTGACGGCGGTCCTCAACCTGATGATCTTTCGGGACACACTTCACGCGGCGGATGATCCGAGCGCATCGAACGAATCGCCGCGCGGCGGAGTCATGGCTCGACTTCTTGGCCGCGTGATCCGGCTCGTTCGTCGGGCGCCGCAGATGTACTTCGTGGGTTTTGCATTCGGCCTTGGATTCGATACCGCGTCCGAAGTCGCGCTCCTGGCGATCGCGGCAACCGTCGGCGCACATGCGCTGCCGATGCTCGCGGTGCTGGTCCTGCCGATTTCCTTCGCCGCCGGAATGGCGCTCGTCGACACCGCGGAAGGAATGTTCATGGTTCGCGCGTACAGCTGGGCGCAGGATGAACCCGCTCGGCGCGCGCGGTACAATCTCGTCGTCACGGGATTCACCGCCGTCGCCGCGGTGATGGTTGGCGCAATGGAGATCGCGAACCTCTCGTGGCTTGGCGGAAACGTTGGCTCGACCGTGCTCGGCGCGGCGATCGCCGCGACCTTTCCTATGCTATGGATGATCGCGGCGCTGAACGCGCACGTGCGGCGTAAATCGTCAGTCCTCCAACAAGCAGGATCGCCGCCGCGTCGGTCCAACTGACGTGAAAGCTCGTCGGGAAGACCGACGGCATCACGAGCCAGAAATTATCGATCACGTGGGCGAAGAGAATACACGCGCCGGTCAACGCAAGGACGCGCTCGCGCCTCTTCGCGGTGTAACCGATCAGCGCAAGGAACGGGATCGCGAATTGGCCTAGGACGGCGATGACCGTCAGCGCAACCCAACCAGTGTGCGTCCGACTCGAGTACCACGGCACTTCGCTCGGCAAGTTGCCGATCCAAATGACGATATACTGCGAGAACCAGATGTAGGCCCAGAAGATCGCGAACGTGAAGATCAACTTGCCGAGTGACGCCTTTTGTCGCTCCGACTCGGGGGCGCGCAGGTCGGGCAAATTCGGATCAACGCTCGACGATCGATTCGGCATCCCGCGATAGGTGACGAACGCCATCAGCGCCAACGAGGCGAGGATTCCACCGGCGAACACGTAGACGCCGTAGACCGTCGAATACCAGCTCGGCTCGAGCGACATCACCCAGTCGAACGACGCGAAGGTCAGGGTGAGGCCGACGACGATGATGCCGATGGCGCTGATCCTGCGCATCGATGGGTCGTTTTCGTCGCGGCGCCGAATGAGCTCCGCGATGACACACCACGCGACGAGATACGCCACGCCGCGCGCGATGAAGAATGGGATGTTGAGCCACGCATGCTTTCTCGCGACGACGTCGCGAACGTCCGGCGGAATCCGTGCAAGATCGGCCCAAGGATAGAGCAGGTGGACCCCGAGCAGAAACGGCAGGGCGAGGATCGCGACGAACGGCATGGCGCCGACGATCCGGACGGCGAGCGGACGCAAGCCCTCGAACCACCGCGCCCCGCTCAGATGCGAGATCATGATCTGAAGCATCGCGCCAAGCACGATGCTCAGCACCGCGATGTACGCAAAGAGATACGACGCGAGCACTTGCTGCCAGAATCCGACGATCATGCGCCACCCAGCTTGACGGTTCGCAGCGCGCCGTTGCGGCTTGCGATGTCGATCGCGTGGTCGCGATCTCGCTCGCTCGCGAAGGACGGAATGCCGATCCAGAAACGGTCGATCGTGGATCGCTCGAATCCCTCGACCTCGTCTTCAGGCGCCCACGGGCGCGGATAGCGCAGCCACACGAACAACGCCACGAACGCCGATACGGCCGCTCCGACGATCGTCCCCTCGAACGTCGCGAGAATGAACGCCGGGGCCGCGTGCGCCGGGCGACCACCGGCGTTCACAGGATACGAATAGACGTTCGCCCACCATTGAATGCCGTAGGCGAGTATGAGGCCGGTCAGTCCTCCGATCCCGGAGATGAGGCCGAGCTTCGGCCGACGATAGCCGAGGCGCGGGTCGACATCGGGGACATCGTACGGCGTGAACGTTTCGATGTCGTGATAGGATTCGCGTTTCAACGCGTCGATCGCGGAGAGCATCTCCTCCGGCGTTTGAAACTCCGCGAGGAGACGAGACGCCGAAGGGCCCGCCATCAACAGTTGAAGATCGGTCATGCGACGCTTCGCTCGGGTTCCGTGCCGTGATCGCCCGGCTCGCGCGCTTTCTCGTAGCGTTGCCCCTTCACTTCACTGAGCGGGATGAACGGCACCCACCTCAGGAACGCGAGGTATAACAGCGCGAAGAGACCGACACTTCCGAAGAGCAAACTCATATCGACCCACGTCGGAGCGTAGTCGCGCCAGCTGGAGCCGAGGAAATCCTGGCTGAGCGAGCCAACGATGATGACGAATCGCTCGAGCCACATCCCGACCCAGATCAGCAGCCCGGCGATGAACAACGCGGCGGGACTTCGTCGCATCCTTCGCGACCAGAAGATCTGTGGCGTGACGACATTGAAGGCGGTCATCAGCCAGAACAGCACACCGTACGGTCCGAAGGGCCGCGAGAGAAGCATCGCGAACTGCTCGTGAGGATCACCGCTGTACCATGCCCCGAACATCTCGCAGACGTAGCTGTACGCGAGCATCGTCCCGGTCATCAACGTCAACTTTGCGACGGCGTCGAGATGCTTGTCGGTGAGGACGTTGTGCAGGCGGAACACGGCGCGCACGGGAAGCATCAGCACCAGCAGAAGCGCAAGCCCCGAGTAGATAGCGCCGACGACGAAGTACGGCGGAAAGATCGTCGAGTGCCATCCAGGCAACTGTGCGATCGCGAAGTCGAGACTCACGATCGAGTGCACCGAGATCACGAGCGGCGTGGCGATTCCCGCCAGCAACGCGTAGACGAGCCGGTAGTAGTGCCACTCGACGCTCCGTCCGCGCCATCCGAGCGCAAAGATCGCATAGATGCGCCGCCGCGTTCGCCCCGGCGCCAGGTCGCGCGCCGTCGCGAGATCGGGAACCATTCCGAGATACCAGAACAGCAGCGAGACGAGAAAGTATGTGCTGATCGCGGCGACGTCCCACGGCAGCGAGCTCTTGAAGTTCGGCCACACGCCCATCGTCGACGGATATGGAACCAGCCAATAGAAGAACCACGGCCGCCCGAGATGGAGCACCGGAAACATCGACGCGTTGACGAGCGCGAAGATCGTCATCGCCTCGGCGAGACGATTGATCGATGAGCGCCAGTGTTGATTGAGCAGCAGCAGAAACGCGGAGATGAACGTTCCCGCGTGTCCAATTCCGATCCACCATACGAAGTTGGTAATGCCGAACGCCCAGCCGACGGGGATGTTGTTGCCCCATTCGCCGACGCCGCGGTCGACGGTGAGCGTTACGCCGACGACGAAGAGAACCGTGAGTGCGGCGGATAATGCGACCAACGGCCACCACCAACGCGATGGTCGCCAGTTCGACGACAGGATCTGCGTCGAGAGAGTGCCGTCGTCGGGCAACTCAGGCATCGATGGTGTCGGCTGGTTCCGATGCATCGCCGAGCAGCGAATCGTCTTCCACGAGCTCGCGCACGATGTGCCACGCGGCGGCCTGCGCTTCCTGTATCCTGGGGATGTACTGGGACGGACTGATCACGAGGTGATCCGCGAGCTGCTTCGCTCGTATCTCGCCGCCGTCATAACCGACAAAGGCGATGGACACGAGATGCCGTCGTTTAGCTTCTTCCAGCGCACGGACGATGTTTCTCGAATTCCCGCTCGTCGAAAACGCGATCGCGACGTCGCCCGCTCGGCCATGCGCGATGATCTGTCGCGAGAAGAGCGAGTCGGCGCCGATGTCGTTCGCGAGCGCCGTCAGCACCGCCGCGTCGCTCGACAGGTCGATCGCGGGTCGCGAGCACAGGCCGGCCGGCGGCGAACGCAGATCTGCAACGGCGTCCATCGCATCCGTCGACGAGCCGCCGTTGCCGAACGCCAACACTTTCGATCCGGCGTCCAGTCGAGAGCGGAGGGATCGAGCGCTCGCGAGAATCGGCTCCTGTCCTTTCATGGTGGCGCCGCGAAGGTGAATCACGTCGTTGGCTTTCGCGACGACAGATCGCGCAACGTCGGCGAGCACGCCTTCGAGATCGCGCTCGGCGTTCGACAGGAAGGGATAAAGAAAGCTTGCCGCCCCACCGTTCGATGTTGTCGGCAGACTCTCGTCGCTCAACAATCCGCGATGCTCGAAGAAGACGTGCACCAACTCCCACAGGACGTGATACAGCGTCTCGACCAGCTCCTGCCGAACGAACGGATCGGCCGACGGAGGGTCGAACGTCCAGTCAGCGCAGATGTCCGCGAAGCCGACGGTGAGACAACCACGCTCTCGAGCGACTCGAACCGCAGCAGCCAGCTGTGGCGCCGAGCCGAATGCGAGCAGAACGTCCGACGAGGTCGCGAGCAGCTCGACGTCGCGCGTGACGTCGTCGAGCGTGTCGCCAAGCCCGATCGCCGGCAGCGCGCGCTTGCCGACGATCACCGGATGCACGAACTCGACGACGACGTGCTTCACGTCGGATCGGGCGGCAGCCGTGTCCCCGATAGCGAGCAACCGACCGCCGAGGTTGAACCGCCGCGCGATCTGATGGCACAGTCGAGCGATCGCGTCGGCTCGAGCAGGAAACCACTCGGCCGCGAGATGCGCGCGCAGCTCGAGCAACCGTGTGATCCGCGCGCCGGCACTCCCAGGGCGAGCGGGTGCCGCCGCTGGCGTCACATCTGTCTCATCTTGAGGTAACGCCGCAGGTCGGGCATCTGTTTTACCATCACGACCGCCGCGCCGACCACCAATCCGAGAAGGAGAAGGCGGCCGAGGCTCGAGGAGCTCTCCTCGCGAGGCAACAGCGCCCGCGGCTGGTTCGTGGTGTAGCCGTTGTACCCCGTATCGTCGTTCACGATTTCTCTCCCAAGAACTCTAACGATGGTTTGTTCGCTTCCCCACCCTCGATTTGCGCGATCAGTCGCGCGATGAGCACCTCGGCGAGGTCTACCGCACGAGAGACCGCCGCATCGACCGGCCCGCTGAGCGTCATGTCCATCTCATCCCACGCATCGGTTTCGATCACTCGCTCCGGCTCGCACCCGAGGACCAGGACCCGCGGTGGGACACGGCCTATTCCGCGCGCGAGTGCGAGCACTTTGACAGGATCCATCCCATGTGTTTCGATCGACATCGGTCCATCGGCATCGACGGCTGCGTCAATGACGAACAGCGTCCCGGGCGACGATTCTCGCGGAGCGGCATCGATGAACACAACGGCGTCGTAATCATTTTGAATGGCGTAGGCGAGGTCCATCCCGCGAATGCCGAAGTCTCGTACGTCGACGCCCGCCGGCCACTCACGCTGGGCGAGACGCTGGGCGACAGCGACGCCGAATCCGTCGTCTCCGAGAAAGATGTTTCCGATACCAGCAACGAGGATCCGCGAAACCTTCGTCGCGGGTGTGGCGGGATCGAGAGGCTCGACCTCTTCGAGCGAGAAGAAGAACCGGTGACCAGGATATCGCCCCTCGCCGAGGTCCCTGCCAGGATCGTCTTCCATCGTGACCGCGACTTGGAGCTCCCCGTCGATGCCCTGATCGATGCCCTCGACGATTCCGACACGTCCGGCGAGCGCGCGATCGAAGATGTCCGCGTTCTCCCGTGGATTGATGCGCACGCGAGCGCCCCGGCTGAGCGTCATGTTTCCGACGGTCGCGCTCTGCGGCGGCGATTGCTGGAGGTCAGCCCAGATGCTGTCCATGCTCGCCTTCGGCTCTAAACGTAAATGGTGGCGGCTCGAGATATCGCTCCGAACGAACGGTCGCGTGCAGCCGAATCAACTGCTCGTTCGAGAGGCCGCGACACCGCTCGAGAATCTCTCGCGCGCGCGGATCGGTGTCGCGCATTTCGGCCTGCTCGTCGTCCGTCAACGCCAAGACGTTGAGGATCAGCAGCTGATCGATCTCACCGCCGTCGAAGAGATCTCCCGGGCTCTCGGGCGCGATTCGCGGGTAGTCGCCAAGGATGATCGGCGCCGCAAGCATCGCGCGGCGGTCGGGCGCAACGCCGACGAGCGCCGGCCACAGCCCGATGTTGTGTAGACGTTTGCTGATCGCGCCGTATTCGGCCGGCGGGTCGATGGTCGAGACGAATTCAGCGCGAGCACTTTCCATCGCGACGTGGGCAGACACGAGCGATTGGCGGATTGCGTCGTCTCGATCCGCCGAGGCCCCATGCCAGTGAGTGTCGTTTCGCACGGTGATGGTGACGCGGAACGCGTTCCGCCGATCGGTCGCCTTTTGTGGAATGCCGCGGACGGTTACGGACATCATCCCGTCGATCGATCGCCAGCTGCGCACGATGATGCCGACGAGCTTCCCATCGTCGAGGAGCATCTCCTCGCGGACGCCCGCAGGGATCGCGATCGGCGCTACGATCTCGTTCGACGTTTCGAGCTCGCACGAGAGTCGTATCTCGCGCTCGGTGGTCTCGTCCCATGACAGATAGCGTTCGCGCCCAACAGACAGCTCCTCGACCGCGCGCCTGCCGTCATCGTCGACTCGCACGAGCTGTCGCGACACGACGTGAAGGAAACGAAGGCTGACGTCGATCTTCGCGTCGATGGCGTCATCCACGTCGACCGGCGCTTCGACGACGACGTCGGCGCATACGGTCGAGCGATCGGTGCCACCGGACTGAGACGCGAAGGAATCTGGATAGACACCGCCGAATGTCCATCGCTGTTGATTCTTGATCGCGCTCCGGCGATAGGGCCACAGAATGTACCCTTCGTAGAGAACCGTTCGCGCGATCTGCTCGAGCATGTGCGCCGAGCTCATGGCACATCTCCGCGAACCAATTCCTCGATGGCCGCATCCCAGCTCGAGAAGCCTCGCGCGATCTTGAACTCGTAGAGACGGTCGAAGCTTTCGCGTCCAAGACGAACCCACGCGCTGTCCGGGAAGTAATGCTGCATGAGCGCTTTCCACACGGCCACCGGCATCCGGAAGACCGCCTCGGAGTCCCAGCTCAGTCGTGCCGTTTGAAGCCGTCCCAGCTCGTCGTCGTAGAAAACGCTCCCGCTGAAGAGAAAGTCGAGTGGGACTTCGCCCGCCTGAAGACTGTCGAGATACTTCGCCGCCGCGACGTCGAAGTCATAGGTGCACGGCACGAGCAATTCGAGCGTTGTCTGATTTTCGAAGGGCGGGACCACCGTCGTGCAATGCGTCCAGAGAAGACTCTTCAGCGTTTCACCCCAGCGCTCGGGCGTCCCGAACAACTCGACGAGCCTCGACTGTTCGCCATCCATATAGGATCGATGCGCTACGCCAATCCGGATCTGCGTCGTCAACAGGACCGATCGCACCGCGCGCCCTATCGGCGCCGCGACGCAGAGGCTGAACGCGATCGTCGGAACCGCGGCGTACGGCTCAGCCGACGCACCGGTCACGGTGAACGTGAGCGACGGGACGGCCTCGGATGTCGATCCGAACGCCGATGCGTTTCTGCGCGGGGGCGCGGTCATCCTCAGGCCGGCGAAAGATTCGGCATCGAGGGATCGATCGGATCCTTGTCCTCGAAATTGATTCCCGTCGACCGGAAGGCCCCAGACGTTCCGTCGGAATGGTGGCCTTTCATCTTTTCATATCGCCCGGATTCGTTGCCCTCGGCGGTGCCTTTCGTGTGACTCGCCGCCTCGATGTCGACATCCGGCCTTCCCACTCTCAGCTCACCCATCTGCGGTTCCTCAGGTTGGTTTCGCGCGTGCGCGCAGGTCGTCGAAGAATCGATCGAGCTCGCGCCAAACATCATCGCCGCCGCCGAGCCCTTTCCAGTTCGTGCGGATGACGCCGGCGAGTGTGTAGCACGCGTCGATCGGCGCGATCCAGTGTTGCTTTCTCTGCCGCGTGCGATTGACCAAGAGCGCCTCGACGTCCGGTCGCATCGAGCCGAGGGCCGGGTTCGCCGCGGCGAATCTGCTCCATGCGTCGAGCGAGAGCTGCGACTCGGTCGCGCCCATCGGGCTCGGATAGAACGCGACGGTTCGCGCAGCAGCAGTATCGAAGAAGAAAAATGCGAGATCGACCGGCACGGCCAGCTCGGCCCAGAACACGTCGTCGTCGGTCACACCAGCAAGCTCGCGCACGTCGCTTGGCACCAGGCGCAACGAACGGCCTCCGATCGTCGCATCCGCGAACAACGTCGCGCAGGCCCGGCACGAACAGACCAGGCGCCGCGCGGCCGTGTCGAGCAAATGCTGATGGGCGCTCGGCACCACGGCACTGCACAGCTCACACTGCTCGACATCCTCGGCGAATGACACCCGCGACGACGGCGCCGGCAACTGGCGACGACGAGCCATACGCCCGAGTCTCGACTGGAGACCGGTGTGAGCGCGTTCGATGCTCATACGACGGCGGCCGACTCGCTGGACGCGCGCTTCGCACGTCGAATCGGGACGAACGCCGGATGGTCCGGCGATCCCGCCTCGCTGTGGACGTGCGTGATCTCGGCCGGCGCATCATTCTCGACGCGCGTCAATTCCGGCGCCGCCGCGAACACAGCGTCGTCGACCATCGCGCGAAGGGTGACCTCCGACGCCGCGCAGCCGTGACAGCTGCCCGTGAGCTTCACGCGCGCAACGCCGTCCTCGATTGCGACCAACTCCACATTTCCGCCGTGCGACGCGAGATACGGTCTCACGTGCTCGAGTGCCTGCTCCACCCTTTCATGCAGGTCGTCGGGGTGAAGACCGTGCAGCAACAATAGATGTGACACGAGCTCGTCACCCGCGAACGCACTGGCCACTTTTGCCGACGTCTCGTCATCGCACGTCGAGCTCGTGTGCTTGACGATCCGCGAGAGCCCCTCGCCATACAGGTCGATCAATCCCTGGACTGCCGCGAGCGCAACGTCCCGCGACGCCGGCTCGCGCATGTTCTCCACCTGCTCGAGCAGCGAGTCGATCTTCGCGACACGTGCGCGGACGTCATTGTCGCTGAGCGGCATGCTCGCCTCAGCCTCTCGCGCCAAACATCGGCGAGTGCACGGTCTCGATTGTCTTTCCGTTTCCGAGGTACATGTGCACGCCACAGGGCAGACACGGGTCGAAGCTTCTCACCGTGCGCATGATGTCGATGCCCTTGAAGTTCTCCTGATTGTTTTCCTCGAAGATCTTGAGACCCGTCACCGCATCTTCGTACGGTCCTTTCACGCCATTGCTGTCCGTCGGGCTCGCGTTCCACGGCGTCGGCGGATATGGATGGTAGTTCGCGATTTTGCGATCTCTGATGACGAGGTGGTGCGACAACACGCCTCGAACCGCCTCGTGAAATCCGCAGCCGATCGCGTCGTCCGGGACCGTGAAATCGGTGAAGGTCTTCGTGTGGCCGGCGTGGATCTCTACCATGGCTTTGTCGAGGAAGTAGAACGCCGCCGCCGCCGCGTACGCGATGAAGTAGATGCGCGCACGATCGCGCTCGATCGTGTTCGACCACTTCGGCACTTTCCACTCGAGCTGCGTCTCCGGAAGCGTGACACTTTTCGGCAGCCGGATCTGGACGCTGTTGCCCGTCGCCTTGAGCGTCGGAAGGTCGACGAGCCCACTCAACGCGGTCGACCACAGGCGCGCGAGCGCGCCGCCGCCCGTATCGAGCGCGAGCTGCTCGCCCGTCCGCGGATCGACCCACCGCGGGCTCATCACCCAGCTGTAGTTGCCGTTGAAGTCGCGCTTCTGCGGTTTCGGCAGCGTCGTCTGATTCCAGGGATGGCGCTGGTCGATCGGATTCCCGACCGGATCCTGGTCCACGAAGCGTTGCTCGTTCTGCCAGTCGTCGTAGAACGAGCTGCCGAGCAGAATCCGCATCCCGACATTGATGTCGATCAGGCTATTCGTCGCGAGCTGACCGTCGACGACCACTCCGGGGGTGACGAACATCGCGCGTCCCCAATCGGCCATCGACTCGTACTTGTAGTCGCAGACGTCCGGATCGTTGAACGAGCCCCAGCAGCCGAGCAGAATGCGGCGATTGCCGACGTTCTCGTAGCCCGGGAACGCGTCGTACCAGAAGTCGAACAGGTCGTCGTTGAGCGGCACAGCTTTCTTCACGAAGTCGAGCACGTGCATGAGCCGCACGAGATAATCCGTGAACAGCTGCGGTGTCGCGACCGTGCCGACGCCGCCCGGATACAGCGTCGACGGATGCACGTGCCGGCCTTCCATCAGGCAGAACATCTCGCGCGTCACCCGGCTGATGTGGAGCGCCTCTTTGTACATCGAGCCGGTGAACGGGTTGAACGCTCGCATGATGTCCGCGATCGTTCTGAATCCGTGAATGTTCGCGTGCGGTGCCGGCGTGTTTTCCGCCTTGGCCAGGGCGCTCGGATTCGTCTCCTTCACCATCTGCTCGCACCAATCCACGAACACCAGATTGTCCTGGAAGATGGTGTGGTCGAACATGTACTCCGCGGCTTCGCCGAGATTCACGATCCACTCGGCGAGCGGCGGCGGCTTGATGCCGTACGCCATGTTCTGTGCGTACGTCGAACAGGTCGCGTGGTTGTCGCCGCAGATTCCGCAGATGCGACTCGTGATGAAATGCGCGTCGCGCGGGTCTTTGCCCTTCATGAATACGCTGTAGCCGCGGAAAATCGACGACGTGCTTTGGCAATCCGCGACCTCGCCGTTCTCGAAATCGATCTTCGTGTAGATGCCGAGGTTTCCAACGATGCGCGTGATCGGATCCCAGTGCATGTCGACGAGCTTTCGCCCGCGCGTATCAACGGCGGTGGCCATTCCCAGTCTCCGTTAGCGTTTTGGTATTTCCGTTGCGCGATGCCGGATACCGCGGCTCGAAGCCGCTGGTCAGCTCACCGCGGTTGTGGCGCCACTTCGGCTCTTTGTCGAGCGTCGTGTTCGTGATCCCGCGCATGCGCCGAATGAACTGGCCGTACGCCCCAGACAAGGTCGACGACAAGGTCCCTCCGGGCGGCTCGTCCATGAACGGCATGAACTTGTCGGGGAACCCGGGCATCGTGCAGCCGATGCAGATGCCGCCGACATTCGGACATCCGCCGATCCCCGCCATCCATCCGCGCTTCGGGACGTTGCAGTTCACGACCGGGCCCCAGCAGCCGATTTTCACGAGACACTTCGGAGAGTTGTAATCGAGCGCGAACTCACCCTGCTCGTAGTAGCCCGCGCGATCACACCCTTCGTGCACCGTTTTGCCGAACAGCCACTGCGGACGCAGCTGCTTGTCGAGCGGGATCGTCGGAGACATTCCCGCCGCCTGGAACAACAGCCACGTCAGCGTCTCCATGAAGTTGTCGGGCTGCACGGGACAGCCCGGCACGTTCACGATCGGAAGTCCGCCGGCCGAGCGGAAACCCCAGCCGAGGTAGTCGGCGAGGCCCATGCAGCCGGTCGGGTTGCCGGCCATGGCGTGAATGCCGCCGTATGTCGCACACGTTCCGGCAGCGACGACCCCCCACGCTTTCGGCGCGAGTCGGTCGATCCACCAGTTGATCGGAAGCGGCTGGCCGTCGTCGCCGTTTCCGAATCCCGTCCAGTAGCCATCGGAGCCGTGAATGTTCTCGTTAGGAATCGACCCTTCGATCACGAGCACGAACGCTCCGAGCTCGTCGTTTAGAGCTTTATAAAACGGGGTCATGTAGTCGTCCGCACGGCCCGGCCGCCCCGTGCCGCCGAGCGTGAACTCGAGCACCTTGTTGTGGAGGTGGACCTTGGGAAGACCCGGAATCAGCCCCGTGACGACGTCCTCGAGACTGGGCTGCGTCGCGGCGGTGATCGAGACGCTGTCGCCATCACAGCTCAGTCCCTCCGAGATCCAGAGGATGTGGACCTCGTCTACGCCCTTCTTCTTCACCTGTTGCCCTTGATCCGGCATCTCGTCACCTCGTGATCAACAGATTCTTGGCAGCGGATCGCCGACCAGCAGGTCCATGACCCGCCGGCCTCCGAACGCCGTTTGTACCAGCACCATTCCCTTCGGCTCCGTGCACACTTCAGCGATCTCCGCGGCGGTTTCACATCCCGGGATCGCGCGAATCGCAGCCAGGGCGCGTTCCGCGCCGGCCGCACCGACCACCGCGACGAGCTTTCCTTCGTTCGCGACGTACATCGGATCGATGCCGAGCAGCTCGCACGCGCCTGCGACGGGCGGCGCGACCGGAACCGCCTTCTCGTTCACCAGCATACCGACGCCCGACGCGACAGCGAGCTCATTGAGCACGGACGCCACGCCGCCGCGCGTCGCGTCGCGCATGCAGCGAAGCTCTCCGCCGGCGGCGTCGAGCAGCCCCTCGACCACTGGCCACAGCGAACGCGTATCCGAGACCACGTCCGCATCGAGCTCGAACTGGCCGCGCGCGAGCATGATCGCGACGCCGTGATCGCCGACGTTTCCGGAGACCAACACGCGATCGCCCGGCTTGATGCTCGACGGCGACAGCCGTGCGCGCGCATCGCGCCGTCCGATGCCGGTCGTGCAGAGGTACATCCCGTCGGCGTGGCCGCGCTCGACGACCTTCGTATCCCCGGCGACGATGCTCACGCCCGCGAGCTTCGCCGCGCGCGCAATCGCCTCGACCTCGCGGCGGAGATCCTCCGCCGACAATCCTTCCTCGAGCACCATCGCGAGCGTCATCGCGAGCGGCCGCGCGCCGGCGACGGCGAGGTCGTTGACCGTGCCGTTTACCGCGAGCTCGCCGATCGAGCCGCCCGGAAACACGAGTGGCGTCACGACGAAGCTGTCCGTCGTCATCGCGAGCGGCGCGGCGTCGACGTCGAAGCAACCCGCATCGTCGAGCGCCGAGAGCACCGGCGACGCAAATGTTGGCACGAAGAGGCCTTGCACCAAGCTCGATGTCGCCTTGCCGCCAGCCCCGTGCGCCATGGTGATGCGATCATCGCGGAACTTCGGCGCTCGATTCCGAACGAGGTCGATCTTGTCCAATGTCTCGCGTTCGCGCTCGTCGAGCTTTCCGCCGAATGCGCCGTTCGCGGGGATCGTCGTCATCTCATACCACCGCGCGCTCGCGCGCGATTCGACCGAAGTTGTAGTACGCGGCGCACGCCCCTTCACTCGAGACCATGCACGTTCCGATCGGATGCTCCGGAGTGCAGGCCGTGCCGAACACCTTGCACTCCCACGGCTTGATCACGCCTTTGAGAACCTCGCCGCACTGACACGCCTTCGGATCGGCCACTCGGACGCCCGGAACCGCATAGCGCGCCTCGGCGTCGAACGCTCGGTACGCCGGGCCGAGCGCGAGCGCGCTCTGTGAGATGAACCCGAGCCCTCGCCACTCGAAGTGCGGACGGATCTGAAACACTTGTGAGAGAATTCTCAATGCCTGCACGTTGCCGTCGTACGGCACGACCCGCGTGTACTGGTTCTCGATCTCGCAGCGGCCGTCATCGAGCTGCTTCAACACCATGTGAATCGACTGCAGCATGTCGAGCGGCTCGAAGCCCGAGATGACCACTGGCTTTCGATACTCGGTCGAGATGAACTCGAACGGACGTCCGCCGACGACCGTGCAGACGTGGCCCGGTCCGAGAAATCCGTCGAGACGCAGATCGGGCGAGTCGAGCAACGCGCGGAGCGGCGGCACGATCGTGACGTGATTACACATCACGAAGAAGTTTTTCACGCCTTCGGCCTTCGCGCGCATGAGCGTCAGCGCCGTCGACGGCGCCGTCGTCTCGAAGCCGATCGCGAAGAACACGACATCGCGATCCGGATTCTCCCGCGCGATTCGCAGCGCGTCGAGGGGCGAATAGACCATGCGGATGTCCGCGCCCGCTGCCTTCGCATCGAGGAAGCTCCCGTTGCCGCCCGGCACGCGCATCATGTCGCCGAAGCACGTGAGTGTAACCTTTGGCTCTCTGGCGATCGCGATCCCGTCGTCGACGCGGCCCATCGGAATGACACAGACCGGGCAGCCCGGCCCGTGCACGAGCTCTACGTTCGCCGGGAGCAAGTCGTCGATCCCGTACCGGTAGATCGTGTGCGTGTGTCCACCGCACACTTCCATGATCTTGTAATGGCGGCCGGGCTCGACGAGCGCCGCGATCTCCGCCGACACTCGCTCGCCAAGCTCCGCGTTCCGGAATTCGTCGACGAACTTCATGTCTGCATCCGTGCGAGCGCGGTGCCCGCGTGCACGACGACCACCTCGCCGACCTGCAGATGCTCGATCAGCCCGACGAGCACCTCGGACTCGACGCCACTCTCACCCTCGCAGCGCGCGATCGCCCCATCGCCGTCCAGCGACAGCACGCGCATCGGCACGCCTTCGTCCGAACAGGTGATGCAATGGAACGGGTCATCGCATGAGGCGGCAGGAACTGCATGGACCACACGCGGGGCATTCATTGAATGGCGCTCCCGCGATACTCAGCGAGCTCGGTCTGATACTCCGCGCCCATTCGCTCGAGCAGGTCGAGTGTCGCCGCAGCTTCGCGTTCGTCGATCCGAGACATCGCGAACCCCACATGAATCAACACCCAGTCACCGGGCGTGACCGGGATCGTCTCACCATCCAGGAGACCGATGTTCACCGTTCGGTTGACGCCGACGACGCTGACTTTCGCCAGTCGGTTCGTCTCGTCAACGATCGCAATCACTTGGCCGGGAATCGCAAGACACATGGAAAACCGGGCGCCAAAGGTTCAAGAAGGTGGCGTATTAGCGTTCGCTAATGCGTCTCCGCGTTATGCTGAGCCGCGAATGCCGCCAACTGCCCATACGAGATCCCTCCGTCGTTGACGGGAAGCCGTCGCGGGACGAGCACGGTGAATCCGAGCGCCGCGAGATGCGCCGACGTTCGTTCCAGCAACAGCGCGTTCTGAAACACGCCGCCCGACAGCGCGACCGTTCGCGGCTGCAGTCGCGCGCAGCACTCGGCGGTCGCGAACGCGAGTCCGTTGTGAACGCGCGCCGAGACCCGAGCGACATCCACGCCTGCCTGCAGATCGCGAACCACGGCACGCAACAGATCACGAACATCGAGGACGAGCCGGCCGTTGGATCGATCTTCGACGATCCAAATCTCGTAACGCTGACGCTCAGCTCGATCGGCCACAGCCTCGAGCTCGATTGCAGCTTGTCCTTCGTACGTCACAGTCGGAGCGAAACCGCAGACCGCCGCGATCGCGTCGAGCAGTCGTCCCGCACTCGTCGTGATCGGCGCGACGCTCTCGGCGACTTCGCCGCGCATTCCACTCCGACAGAGCCGCGCGACGTTCTCCCATGCCATCCGCGACACCTTTCCCTCGAGCAGACGTGGCAGCGGCGGATGGTTTCTGCCGCCTGCCGCGGTCAACCACGCGCACGCCATTCGCCAGGGCTCGCTGATCGCTCGTTCGCCGCCCGGCATTACGACCGGCCATAGATGCGCGGCGCGTCTCGATGCACGCACGTCACCGACGAGAATTTCGCCGCCCCAAACTCCACCGCCCTGCTCCGCGTCGCCGAGTCCGGTGCCGTCGAAGATCACGCCGATCGCCGGTCCGGTTTCATCGTGCTCCGCCAAGCAGGCCGCGAAGTGAGCATGGTGATGCTGGACTCCGAAGGCCCCGAGCGTTTCGGAATCCGCGCGGAGTGTCGCGTATTTCGTCGAGGCATACTCGGGGTGGAAGTCGTGAACCAGCACATCGACCTTCAACCCGAGCCGCGCCTCGTCGGCGTCGATCCCGTCCTTGAATGCCCGATACGTCTCGTACGACTCGAGATCGCCGAGGTGCGGCCCGATCCAGCTCGACCTGCCCGTGGCGAATGCGTATGTGTTCTTGAGCTGTGCGCCGCATGCGGCTGCCGTCTCCCGAACGCGCGCCGGAAGCGGAAGGGCCGCCGGGACGTATCCTCGCGATCGGCGCACGATCATCGTCTGTTCGTTACCCGCGACGTTGACCACTCGAACGATCGAGTCGTCGACGGGCCGTTCGATCTCGCGATCGTGAACGAGAAACGCGTCGGCTATCTCACCGAGGCGCTCGAAGGCATTTGCGTCGCGATATGCGATCGGCTCGTTGCTGAGATTCCCGCTCGTCATCACCAGCGCCTGCCCGACGTCTCGAAGGAGGACATGGTGAAGCGGCGTATACGGCAGCATCACCCCGAGCTCCCGGTGCCTCGGCGCCACGGACTCGGCGACCGGTGCATGGCTGCGACGAGCGGCGAGCACGATCGGCCGGGAGCGCGAACACAAGCTTTCACGCTCGCGCGCGTTCATGACGACGAGGCATTCGGCGGACTCGAGATCCGGAGCCATGAGCGCGAACGGGCGATCTGGCCGTCGCTTCAGCGCGCGGAGCCTGTCGACGGCGACGGGGTCGCCGGCAAGACATGCGAGGTGGTAGCCGCCGATTCCTTTGATTGCGACGATCGCGCCGGCGAGCAGAAGGTCTGCCGTGCATGCGACCGCGTCTCGCTGCCTGGTTGTCTCGGCGATGGGCGAGCCGGTCTTGTCGACGAGACGAGCACGCGGACCGCATTGGTCACACGCGTTTGGCTGGGCGTGAAAGCGCCGGTTCTCCGGCTCGTCGAATTCGGCCGCGCAGGCTTCGCACAGCCTGAAGTCGCGCATCGTCGTTCGCGCGCGGTCATACGGAATTCCGCGCACGATGGTGAAACGCGGCCCGCAGTTCGTGCAGTTGATGAACGGATACCGAAATCGCCGATTCGCCGGATCGAACAGCTCGGCGATGCAGTCGTCGCACGTCGCAACATCCGGCGCGATGGCACTCATGCGCGCCTCGGCGTCGCTTGGAACGGCCGAAGCGCTTTCGAGGATGCGAAACACAAGGTCGGAGCGCGATGCGATCGTCTCGGAGACGATCGTGCCGCACATCGCGAGCGGCGGCGCGTCGAGCGGGAGCTGGCGTGCAAATCGCTCGACGGCATCGGCGGCGCCCTCGACCTCGACGACGACGGCGTGCGCGTCGTTTCGAACGAACCCGCGCAACTCGAGCGAGCGCGCCAGACGATACACGTATGGTCGGAAGCCGACGCCCTGCACGGTTCCATCGACACGGAGCCGGCGTCGGACCACAGAAGGATTCATTGCCGAATCGCCGCTCAGCACGATCCGGTTCCTGCGCGAGTTGTTCCCATACCGCCGCGCTGCGTCTGGTGCGCCCCGTGGCTGCAAGCGTTGCGCCCCGGCCTGCCGGCGTCGTCGAATCAGCGTATCAAACTTTTTGAGTCGGTCGGCGGCCGAAACCCGTCGGCTGGCTCACCAGTGCGCCCAGTTGTTGCATCGCGCGGCTCGCATGCACGAACTGTCGATCGCACTCAGTCTCGTTGAGATCGCGTGCGAAGAAGTCGCGCGTCTCGGAGATCCCCCGGTCGCGGCGCTTCACCTGCGCGTCGGTCCGCTCTCGGGAGTCGTGACCGACGCGCTGCAGTTCTCGTTCGCGCTTGCGACCGAGAATACCGCGATCCACGGCGCGTCGCTCGTCGTCGAAGAGGCACCACTGATCGCGCACTGCGACGCGTGCAACGTGGACCGTGAGATCGCGAGTGTCCAACGGCTCCGGTGTCCCGTGTGCGACACGCCAACGCCAACGATCGTACAAGGGCGAGAGCTCGAGCTCATCGGGCTCGAGCTCGCCGAGAGTCGTGAGGATGCGCATGAAGCCGCGAATCGTTGAGCTTCGTCAGAATGTTCTGAAACAGAACGACGTGCTCGCGCACGAGCTCCGCGACCGATTTGCCACCGCCGGCGTGTACGTCGTCAACCTCGTCTCCGGGCCCGGTGCGGGAAAAACCGCGCTGCTCGAGACGACGCTCACGGCGATGCGCGGCCGGCATCGCGTCGCCGCCCTCACCGGAGATCTCGCGACCGACAACGACGCGCGACGCCTCGCGCGCTCAGGCGCGCCCGTTCGCCAGATCAGCACCGGAAGCGTCTGTCACCTCGACGCGCAGATGATCGACCGCGCGCTCAGCGACTGGAATCTCGCCGAGCTCGATTTCCTGTTCGTCGAGAACGTCGGCAATCTCGTCTGTCCGGCGAGCTACGACCTTGGCGAAGCGCTTCGGGTCGTTCTTCTCTCCGTCACCGAAGGCGAGGACAAACCGCTGAAGTACCCGACGATCTTCAACTCGGCTGATCTTGCGGTCCTGACCAAAGCGGATATCGCCGAAGCCGCGGGCTTCGACCGCGACGCGGCGTATGAGAATATTCGAAACGTCCGCCCCGGGATGCGGATTCTCGAGACATCGAGTCGAACTGGCGACGGCGTTCCGGAGTGGGTTGCTGTGCTCGAGGCCGCGCGCTCCTCGAGCTTGGCAGCGGTCTAACCGGCGGTGAACGGCGTTTAGAGTTTCTTAACGACTGGCTTCGCGCCGCGTGACCGACATGGTCTGCGTCTTGCCGCCTTCCTTTTCCGCAGTAACCACTCTGGAAGGAAGTAGACAGATGCGCAGTTCAATCACGTTAGCACTCACGACCGCCCTGCTTGCCGGATGCGCCCGGAATGTGGCCAGGCTGACGCCGGCACCGGACGCGCAAGTTGTGGCGGGTCCTGGAGAGGGCGCGGCGACAAACATCGATGGGGTCAACATCGTTGCGCGAGCCCAAGCGTGGAAGTGGGATCCGTCGGATCTCTCGACCAAGGCGACGCCGATCCTGCTCGAGCTCGTGAACAACGGCAACCGCTCCGTTTCGGTCCGCTACAACCACATCTGGTTGACGGATGCGGACGGACATCGCTTCAACGCCATGCCGCCGTACGACATCAACGGCACGGTCGCACAGCAATACCAGATTCAGAATCCGTATTACGGCTTCAACCGGTTCATGCTCGCGCCATATCTTGTGCGGTGGTATCCGCGCTTTGCGCGATACAACGGCGCGTTTGCATACGACCCGACGTACTACTCGCCCTACTACACGGAGTATGCGCGCGTTCGGCTTCCGACCGCCGATATGGTGCAACGCGCGCTGCCCGAGGGCGTGCTCGAAGCCGGTGGACGAGCTGAAGGATTCGTCTACTTCCAGCCGCTCCACAAAGACGCGAAGAGTCTGACGCTGTCCGTCGACATCGTCGACGCCAATACGGGCACGAACGTCGGCACGGCGAGGATTCCGTTCGTCGTGAAGTAGCGATCACCATCCGGAATGCCGCGCGAGCGGCAGCGCCGACTCGATCTCCTCAGGCGGCCCGATGTGGCGCCGACCTGAGGAGACGCAGCGCGACGAACGCCGCGGACAGCACGATGAGCGTGCTCACGAGAAATACCGAGCGCAAACCGGCGTGGCCCGCGAGAAGTCCGAGCGCCGGATTGGCCACTCCGAGCGATAAGTCCAGGAACGCGGTGAATGCACCCATCGCGAGTCCCTTCGCCTCGGGCGGCGTGAGGCGAACTGCCTCGAGTCCAAAGCCTGGATAGACGAGCGAATAGCCGAGCCCCGTTACCGCACCCCCGATGAATACCCACAGGGCGGACGGAGCGACCCAGATCATTGCCAGTCCTGCTGCCTCGACGACGACGCAGACCAGCGCGACGCGTGCGCCGCCGATCTTGTCGGGCAGATGTCCGAAGACGAGACGCCCGAGAATGAACGCTCCGCTCAAGGTCGTGAAGACGATCCACGCGGAGCCCCATCCGCGCTCCGCGAACATCAACGCGCAAAAAGTGGTGATCGCGCCGAACCCCACCGCGGTGAGCGCCATTCCGAGTCCGGGACCGGAGACGGCGCGCACAACGCCGGCGATCGACGGACTCTCGTGGTGAACAGGTGGAATCGCGCGGAGGGGAGCAACGATGCCAAGGGTCGCGAGCGGCAGCAGCGTCGTCGCGAGCGCGATCGATATGAATCCGAAGCGACCGTAGAGCATCGTCCCGGCGGGCGCACCCGCCGCGTACGCTGCCCACAGCGCCGTTCCAATCCAAGAGATGACCTTGCCGGCGTTCGACGGACCGCCGAGCGCGAGTCCCCAGCTCAACGCGCCGGTGATGACAAACCCCTCGGCGCCGCCGAGAAACACCCGGCCGATGAGCAACACGACGATTGCGGCGATCGGAGCGTGCGCGATCTGGAGCGAAAGGATATAGAAGACGCCCGAGGCGACCCCGAACCACAGGCCGAGCGCGACCGCCGGCTTTGCGCCGCGAGTGTCAGCGTAGCGCCCCGACCAGAAGCGCGACACGAGCGCCGCGGCGAACTCGACGCCCGCCGCGACGCCGACCATGAAGGTGTTGAGCCCGAGCTGTTGATGCACGTAGAGCGGCAGCACCGGCATCGCCAAGCCGATGATGAGGTACGCTACGAGCACCACCGCCATGATCGGCGCGAGCGTTCCAACGACCGACGATCGTTGTTCCGCCGCGGAATTCGCGGCGCCCTGTCGCTTAGGCGCGAGCGCGCTTTCCACGGTGCTGCTCGTTGCCCATCGGGGAGCTCGTTCGCGCGATACCCATTCCTACCTCGTGACTTGTATTAAAAAACTCGAATGGCGCCGCACGTCGCGGCGCCATTGAAGTGTACGGCGGCGGGAAGGCCGGCATCGCACGTTCGATCAGCGTGAAAACAGTCGAACCACACCGCGCGAGCGGCATGGCACGACTCGGTGTCAGCACTCCGGCGGCGCGGGTGCGTTTCGCGATGGCGGAGGGCTGGCTGCAGGAACGTTGAACGTCGCTCGGCCCGTCATCGCTCCCTGACTTTCATGCCGGCCATCAACACTTTGCCTGACGAAAGCGTGCCGTCAGCGGCCTTCGTCGCGACGACGACGACCTGATCGCCCGCCGCGAGCTTCTTCGGAGTCGCGACGATCTCCGTTACCGGCGTGTTCGCGGGAACGGTGACGGTCTTCGAACCACCAGCGTACTGCACGACGATCGTCTGGCCTGTCGAGCTGCTCACTTTCCCGTTTGACATCGTCGAACCGTTGGTCATCGTGCTGCCGTTGGTCATCGTACTGCCGTTGGTCATTGTGCTCCCGGAGCCGCCCGCTCCTTGCGTCATCGGCCGGCTTCCCTCGCCAAGCCCGCGCAGAGCCTCGGGGAAGACGTGAATTTCCGTGGCCTTCTCGGTCCCGTCGGGCTGCTTCACCGTCGTCACGCCGATGAATGAGTTCGGTGTGACACTCGCCAGCGTCGCACTTTTGCGATCGAAGACCTGCACCGGCTGCGCAAGCTGCACGTGGACGGTGCCGCTGTCGCTTTGCACCGTGAGATCGCTTCCCGTCACCGTGGTTACGGTTCCGCGCACCATGGTCGGCGCGCTCGCGTCGGTCGGCGACGGCGTCGCTGGCGTGGCAGCCGGAGCGACCGATCCCGCCGACGAGGTGGTGTCGACCTTGGCGCGCTGGACGCCGCCGCACGCGAGAACGAACAAAGAAACGCTAATAGCCGCGCTCATCGGTCCGACGCGGAGGCCAATGGTTCGCATCGCACATCTCGGAGTTGAAGACAGCCCGTCGAGTGTGCACGTCGCGTGCGCGCGCCCTCTCGCCGAAGCGCTACTTCGCCTTCGACAGACGCGGGTCGGCCTCGAGTGATTGAACGCGCAAACGGTCGGTGATCCGCTTCGCAATGCATTCACCTAGATGACGCCCTTCGATATTGCCGGACGGAAAGTGAATGCCGCCGTAGATGCGCGACATTCCGGCCTCGACCGCAGCCGCGTTGAAGGAATCGAACCGTCGAGCGGCGTGGCCGATCGAGATGTTCGTGCTGTCGTTGAACGGCGTCGGCCCGAGAAGTGTCGTCAGCATGCCCGCGGCCGCCGCGGACACCGTCGAGTGTCCCGATAAGTATTCTGGAAACGGCGGCGTCGGAATCGCGGGCTCCCACGTCGAATCCATCGTCTGGCGGATGAACGTGCGCGGACGGATGAGGTTCAGACGAAATTTGTACGCCCACGCCGAGACGAACGCGTCGGCGAGCGCGGTGCCCGTGACGGCCATGAGCCACGCGGCCTCGGGCGCCGAGAGCTTTCGCTGTTCGATCATCTGACTGCCGATCGACAGCCAGTGGCCGGCCGGCGTGGCGGTCTCGCCGGAGTTGTCCGCCCAATAGAGGGCGGTCTCCTTCTGATCGGGTGTCAGGCTCTTGCCGATGTCGTGGACCTGGCGCGCCTCTTCGTAGAGCTGTGTGCCCGGCTTTTTCGAGTATGTCGGCGGCATCGGCGCCGGACAGTCGTTCCAGCCCTTCAGCGCGAACGGCCGATTGTACCCCCAGTAAGGCTCGGTGATGCCCGCGTTGTTCGCAGCGGGAATCGTCTTGACCGAGGGCGCCTTCGGCCGATCGAGAATTAGAGATCTAGTATCGGCGGCGCCCGATTTCATTTGGTTCGCCGGATTGGTCGGCACGATCAGCTGGCTCGCGCCCGAGATGCTCTGCACCGCGTAGAGCGTTGCCGGATCGTCGTTCACCCAGAGTCCGTCGCCGACCGGTGGCGCGTATTTCCGGCCGCGGGTGCTGTCGAACCCATCGCCGTGCGCCCACGCGACCAGCGCGAGCCCGGTCGCTCGGCCAAGTGCATTCGATTCCGTTCGGATACCCGATGAAACGTCCTTCGCGCGCGCGGTCTCGACCGAGTCCGACAGGTGCGAGATCGCCGAGCGAATCGTCGGCAGCGACTCGGCCAACAACGAATCGAGCACGACGCGCTCGCTCGCGACGGCGACGAGCTCCGGGTCGTAGTGTTTGCCCGCCTGGGCACGCGGCAGCGAATCGAGCCCGTTGTATCGCCCGACGATTTGCGGGAGCGTCGAATCCGTCTGCGAAAATCCTGAATACAGCGCGATTGCCCCGTACGCGAAGATCCGCGAGCCGACGGGCGCCGACACGCGTTCCGCGCGAACGACGCCGTACAGCATGTGCATCCACTGCGTGACCATCTGCGGTTGCGGGTCGGGCACCCGGTTGCACGCAAACGTTGGCGCGAGGGCAGCAGCCAGCAGAGTGAGACGAAGCCGTTTCGACATGTTCCTATGGAATCGGCGCGGGAGCCTACGGGGTTCCGCCCGATGGGAGCACGGGCGTAGGTTAGGCCGTTCCTTCAAAGTGGAGCGACGGGCGGGATGGTGAAAGCTGCAGACGGGACCGTTGCTCGTCTACGTCTCGAGTTTGCCTCGCGATCGACCCTCGCGTGGACGCTGCGCATCGGCGCGTTCATGTGCTTCGTCGGGCATGGTGCGTTCGGGATCATGACGAAGCAGGCGTGGCTTCCCTACTTCGCTGTCGCGGACATCGGTCCAGGGGTGGCCTATCGACTGATGCCGCTGATCGGCCTGGTCGACATCTCCGTCGGAATAGCCACGCTTCTCTGTCCCATTCCAGCGATCGGGGTTTGGATGACGCTGTGGGCGATTTGGACCGCGTTGCTTCGTCCGCTCTCCGGCGACTCCTCCTGGGAGGCAGTCGAGCGCGCAGGCAACTATGGGGTGCCGCTCGCGCTGCTTGTTCTGCTGCAACCCCCGCGTCGCGTCGGCGAGTTGGTGACCCACGCATTGCCGCGGGATCTCGACGAGACGCTCCTCGCGCGACTACGCGTCGTGCTCACTGTGGCGGTGGTCTTCGTCCTCGCCGGACACGGAGTGCTCGGGGTGATGGGCAAGCCGGCACACATCGAGAACTACGCCTCGGTGATGTCGGCGACGGCGGCCCCGGAGTTCGCACGGTTCGCCGGGGCGTTCGAGATTCTGCTCGCGGTGGTTGTCGCGCTTCGCCCGAGCGTCACGGTCCTGCTGTTCATCTGCGTCTGGAAATTTGGAACCGAGTCGCTGTTCGTGACGGCCGGCGCTTCGCCGTGGGAAATCGTCGAGCGTGGCGGGAGCTACACCGCGCCGATCGCGCTCGCGATCGTCACGACGCTCCTCCACCGTGCTCGCCGCGCCGCGGCGCCGCAGAAATGGGATTCATCGGCGCATCACTCCCGCACGCCGACGGCTACCAGCGCTTCAGCTGCACGAGCTGAACGAGGTTCCCACATGTATCGTCCAGCATCGCGATCGTCGACGCGGTGACGTCGGTCGGCGGCATCGTGAACTCGGCGCCGCGCGCTTTGATTCGCTCGTAATCGGCCTTCACGTCGCTCGTGTAGAACATGATCGCCGGCTGTCCCTGACTGCGCTTTGCTTTCTGGAACGCCGCGGCAGCGGGGTCGTCGTTCAACGCGAGCTGCAATTCAATCCCGTCCGGATCCTTCGCCGTCGCGACCGTCAGCCAGCGATACGGCCCTTGGGAGAAGTCGGCTTTCTTCACGAAGCCGAGGACGTCGGTATAGAAGTGAAGCGCTTTGTCGATGTTGTCGACGTAGATGCTCGTGACTTTGATCTTCATACGAATCTCCTCATGTGTGATTTGTGATTGTGCAGTAGGTCTCGCGCGGCGAGAGGGTGGTCAGCCTGCCGACGCGAGATAGCCGTCGAGGCGAGCGTAGTTCGCCTCGGTTCCGATCTTCGCGTATGGAAGCCCTCGGTCGCGCGACGCTTGGCTCGCGAACCGCATCCTGACGGTCACCGTCGTGCGACCGCCGTCCTCGGTGAACGTCGTCGTGTGGGTGTTCTCTTCGCCGTCGACGTTGGTAGCGAACACCAAACGCTTCGGCGGGTCGACTTCGCGATAGACACCGCTCGCGCCGAACTCGCGACCGTGCGGGTTTCGCCAAACGTACCGCCACGCTCCGCCGGGCCGCAGGTCGATCTCGCACACCGGCATCGTGAACCCGTCAGGACCTGTCTGCCAGTTCGGGAGATGCTTCGGATCGGTGAACACGGTCCACACGAGCGAACGCGGCGCGTCGAACGTTCGTTCGATCACGAGCTCGCGATCGTTCGGCGTCGAGTAGATCGTCGCATAGCGCGCGGCGCGGGCCGGCTTACTTCGACTTGTCATTGCGCTTGTTCTCCTCTTCCGACATGAGGTGCTCGAGGTACGCATCGAGCCGTTCATGGCTCGCGTCCCAGAATTGGCGGTAGCCCTCTGCCCAGTCGGCGACGCGTTTGATGGGCGCTGCCTGGAGGCGGCACGGACGCCATTGCGCGTCGCGTCCGCGCGCCACGAATCCCGCGCGCTCGAGGACCTTGAGGTGTTTCGAGACAGCGGGACCACTCATCGCGAACGGCTTCGCGAGCTCGCCGACGGTGCACTCGCCGGTCGCGAGACGTGCGAGAATGGCGCGCCGCGTGGGGTCGGCAAGAGCGGCGAAAGCGAGCGAGAGTGGGTCGGCGGCCATAAGTAACCAATTAGTTATCTAACTATTTAGTTATATAAGTACCGAGAACAGCTCCGTCAAGGGCTCGTTTTGCGTGCTCGCCACGCGATTCGAACCATTTCCTCCTGTTGGTTATCTAAAGGGCATGTCACCCAACGACCGGCTCGGGCCCCGCGCCGAAATCCTCCGCGGTACCCTCGAAATGCTCGCGCTCAAACTCCTGAGCGAGGCACCAGCGCATGGCTGGGGGCTCTCGCTCAAGCTTCGCGAGATCTCCCACGACGTGTTCGACGTCAACCAAGGCTCGCTGTATCCCGCACTGCAGGCGATGCTGCGGCGCGGGTGGATCCGCGCCGAGTGGCGAGCCAGCGAGAACAACCGGCGGGCGCGCTACTACACCATCACCGCCGCGGGGCAAACGCAACTCGACGCCGAGGTCGCGGATTGGAACCGCGCGTCGGCTGCGGTCAACCGCGTGCTGCGTCACGCCTACCTCGGAGCCTGACCATGGCATGGTACCACGAGATCGGTGCGTCGTTGACCTCCGTGTTTCGCCGGCGCTCGCAAGACCGCGATCTGCGCGACGAAGTTCAGTTCCACATCGAGATGGAGGCGCAGCGCCGGGTCGAAGCGGGAATGTCACGAGACGAAGCGCAGGCGGCTGCGCGCCGCGACTTCGGCGGCGTGGAGCGACACAAGGACGACACGCGAGATGAACGCGGCGCGAGCGACTTTTTCGATCTCTGGAACGATTTGCGCTTCGCCGCGCGCTCGCTCGCACATCGCCCCGGGCTCACGCTCGCCGCGACGTTGACCTTGGCGCTTGGCATCGGCGCCACGAGCGCGGTCTTCGGCGTCGTGAAACGCGTCCTTTTGACGCCCCTGCCCTACGGTCACCCCGAGAGCGTCGTCGCGGTGTGGAGCGCGTGGAAGGGCTTCGACCGCACCTGGCTTTCATACGATGAGTGGGAGGGTTGGAAAGCGCGCGTCCCCGCGTTCGCGGACATTGCGCTCTACACCGATGGCGCTCTCACGATCGACGGCGATTCGCCGGAGCGCGTGCAGGCTGCCAACGTCCAAGCGACGGTCTTCTCCGTCCTCGGCGTACATGCCGAGCGCGGGCGCGGATTCACGGCCGAAGAAGACGTCCCCGGCGGTCCGAGCGTCGCAATGTTGTCGCACGAATTGTGGGAACGGCGATTCGGCGCCGATCCCGCGATCGTCGGGAAGAAGATTCAGATCTCTGGAAACGCGGTCCAAGTCGTCGGCGTGCTGCCCGCGGGATTCGAGCTTCCGCTCGACTATTCGACCGGCAATCGCACGGATCTTTACCTGCCGATGCAGACCGATGCCGCGCGCAACGGCGCCGTCCCCGGGCCGGCGTTTCCCAAGGGCGGCGCCAGTCACGGTTTCTACGCGGTCGCCCGACTCGCGCCCCGCGCGTCGGCGGCGACGGCGAACGCCGAGCTTCGTACGCTCGTCGCGGAGCTCGAGAAGTTCGGGTACATGGCGAACGTGAACTTCCATGCGTTCGTGGTGCCGATGGAAGAACAGATCACCGGGCCGGTGCGCCCGGTGCTGCTCATCGTGTTCGGGGCGGTCGTGCTCGTGCTGCTCATCGCGTGCGCGAATGTCGCCGGTCTGCTGCTCGTTCGGGGCGAAGGACGGCGACGCGAGCTCGCGGTGCGCGTAGCGCTCGGTGCCGGCTCGCGACGGCTTGCGAGATTGCTCATCACGGAGAGCGGCGTGCTCGCCGCGCTCGGGGCAACGGCCGGCGTGATCCTCGCCACGGTCACCGTCCGTTTCCTCCGATCGAATGCGCCGCGGGGACTTCCACGCGTGGCGGAGACGTCCATCGACTGGAGCGTGCTCGCCTTCGCGCTCGTCACGGCAGTGATCACCGCCTTGCTCACGGGGATCCTTCCGTTGGCACACGCGAAGCATCTGCCGCTCTCGAGTGAGCTTCGCGAAGGCGGTCGCGGCGCGACGAGCGGGCGAGCGCGCCTGCGGTGGCGACAGGCGCTCGTCGCCGTCGAGATCGCGCTGGCCGTCGTGCTCGTCGCGGGCGCCGGGCTGATGATTCGTACGGTCAGAAATCTCTTATCGATCGATCCGGGATTCAGCGCCGATGGCGTTCTCACGATGCGCATCTCGACCCCATCCGACTGGTATCAGGATTCGATTCGCGTCACCGCCTTCTGGGACGACGTCGAGCGGCGCGTCGCCGCGATCCCCGGCGTGAAGAAGACGGCGGCGGTTCGCTTGCTTCCCCTCGCGACCGAGATGGGCGACTGGGGACTCGTCGTCGACGGCTACACTCCTCCGCCGAATCAAGGAACGCCCGCCGACTGGCAGATCGTGACGCCAGGATACTTCGAGACCATGGGCGTGCACGTCCGACAGGGACGGACCTTCAATGCCGGCGACGACATGAAGGGGCCACTGTCGCTGATCGTCAATCGCGCGTTCACGCGGCAGTATCTCAGCGGCCGCGAACCCCTCGGCGTCCGCGTCCGCATCGGCGCGCGCGATACGACGAAGTGGTACACGATCGTCGGGGTTGCGGACGACGTCCATCACAATACTCTAACTGGCACCGTCAAGCCGATGTTTTACGCGACGCTCGCGCAGTTCGCGGTTGCGCCCGGAAACACTCGGCGCAGCATGAGCCTCATCGTGAAGACCGATGGCGACCCGAGCGCGTTGATTCCGGCGGTGCGGAGCGCCGCGCGGGCGGTCGATCCGCGGCTCGCAGTGTCCGAGGTCGAGACGATGCGTGACATCGTCGACGGCGCGATCGGCGGCCAGCGGTTCGCGATGCAGACGCTGACGGTTTTCGGCCTTGTCGCGCTGCTGCTCTCCGCGATCGGCATCTTCGGCATCGTGTCCCAAGTCGTCGCGTCACGATTCCATGAATTCGGGATTCGCGCCGCCCTCGGCGCGACGCCCCGCGACCTGCTCTCGATCGGGCTGCGGTCCGGCCTCCGCCAAGCGGCGATGGGCCTTGCCGCGGGCATCCTCGTCGCGCTCGCGCTGACGCGCGCATTGCATTCTCTTCTCCACGGGGTATCGACGACGGATCCGCTGACGTTCATCGTCGTCTCCGTGGTGACTGGTGCGGTGGCGGTGCTCGCGAGCGTGCTTCCCGCCGCGCGTGCCGCGAGAATCGATCCGAACACCGCGCTGCGCATCGACTGATCCGAACCACAATCCAACGGTCTCCATGCCCCATTCCGTCGATTCCGCCGTCGATGCCCTGCGCGACGATCTCGTCGCATTTCTCCAGTCACTCGTTCGCGCGCAGAGCATCAGCGGCGATGAGCAGGGCGCGCAGCGCGTCGTCGCCAATGCCTACACGGGGATGGGTCTCTCCGTCGAACGCGTCGTCGCGACGCGAGAAGCGCTCGAGAAGCATCCCGCCTTTTCCGATGACGGGCTGCCCTTCACCGATCGCGCGAGCCTCGTCGCGCGCTGGGCAGGCAGCGGCGGCGGACGATCGCTCATCCTCAATGGCCACGTCGACGTCGTGCCGGCTGGCGACGCTGCCGACTGGGCGGACGATCCGTGGTCGGCGACGCTGCGCGACGGACGGATCTATGGCCGCGGCGCCTGCGACATGAAAGCCGGGCTCTGTGCATCGGCGATGGCCGTGCGCGCGCTGCAGCACATGGGATTTCGTCCAGCCGGCGACGTCATTCTCGAGAGTGTGATCTCGGAGGAGACCGGAGGCATCGGAACACTGTCGACGATCGCGCACGGCGTGCGCGCCGACGCGTGCGTCATCACCGAACCGACGCGTCTCGCGATGTGGATCGCGCAGTCGGGCGCGCTCACCTTTCGCATCACCGTCGACGGGCGCGCCGCGCACGCGGCGATGAAATCGAAAGGCGTGAGCGCGATCGTGGCGTTCATGCCGATCCTCGCGATGCTCGAGCGGTTGGACGTCGAGCGGCATGGCCGATGTCATCATCCGCTCTACGAAGACCGAACGAACATCGCGCCGATCAGCGTTGGCACGGTGCACGCGGGAGAGTGGCATTCGACCGTTCCACGCACGCTCGTTGCCGAAGGGCGCTTCGGGATCTTTCCGGGCGAGGACGCCGCGGACGCGCGCGCCGAGCTCACACGCGCGCTCGCGGAGGAAGCGGGACGATATCCGTGGCTGCGCGAGCACCCGCCGCGTCTCGAGTGGTTCGAAGGGCAGTTCGACTCCGCCGAGATCTCCGCCGACGCGCCGATCGTCAAAGCGCTCGACCGCGCGCACGAACAGGTCACGTCGCAGCCCTGCATCCTCGGCGCAGTCTCCGCGGGCACGGATGCGCGGCTCTTCACTCGGTACGCGCAGATCCCGACGGTGCTCTACGGTCCCGGCGACATCGAACACGCGCACGCGGTGAACGAGCACGTGTCGGTCGACGAGGTCGTCACCTGCGCGAAAACACTCGCGCGACTCATCATGGACTGGTGCGGAGGCAGTACCGCCGATCACTGAGACGGTCGACTCTGGCGTTCTAGACTGCAGTGGCATGTCGCTCGCAACTCCTTGGCTCGAACCAGCGACCTCATTCGAGGAGGGGGCGATGGAAGCACGAGCAAAGCTGTTCGGACATCCAGTCCATCAAATGCTGATCGTTTTTCCGCTTGGCCTTCTTTCAACTGCCGTGATCTTCGATCTCATTCACCTCATCACGAGCAATCCGATGTGGTCGGTGATGGCATATTGGGTGATCGCAGTCGGCATCATCGGCGGATTGTGCGCCGCTCTGTTTGGCGCAATCGACTGGTGGGGAATCCCGAGCGGCACTCGGGCCCATGCCTTGGGAATTTGGCATGGTCTCGGCAATGTCTGCGTTGTGGCGTTGTTCTTCGTGAGTTGGCTTCTTCGCCGGCCGAATCCCGGCGCGCCATCCACGATTGCCGTTCTGTTCATGCTCGGCGGCGCCGCATTGAGCCTCGTCACCGGATGGTTGGGCGGTGAGCTCGTCGATCGACTAGGAGTGGGAGTGGGCGTCGACGACGGCGCGAACTTGAACGCGCCGAGCTCCCTCAAGGGCGCGTTGCCGTCACAGCGAACGAATACCGCCGCGCGATGAGCAAACGTCGAACGGCCCCGTCAGCAAGTTGCTGACGGGGCCGTGTCTTACCTCGCATCCGATCGAACTAGACCACTGAGAGCCCACGACGTCAGTAGGGCTCACGACCATTTCAAATCCTGGTCGACGATCGGAAGGGTTCGAACTCGCTTACCCGTCGCGGCAAAAATCGCGTTACAGACCGCCGGCGCAGCGGCTGGAAGTCCCGGCTCGCCAAGGCCGGTCGGCGGAGCGGTCGACTTCACGAAATGCACTTCCACGAGCGGCGGAGCATGATTCATCCGCAACATGGGATACGCATCGAAGTTCGTCTGGGCGGCCGCGCCATGTTCGATCGTGAGCTTCTGGAACCACGCGGCGCCGATTCCGTCGATCATCGCTCCTTGTAGCTGCGCTTCAGCGGCGCTCAAGTTGATGATCGTCCCCGCGTCGACTGCCGCGGTGAGCTTTTTGATCGCGAGCTTTCCGTCTCGGCTCACGGCGACATCGGCGACGATCGCCACGTAGGCGTTATTCGTGTGCGTGATCGCGAAGCCCATCCCTTCGCCGCGCTGACGTGGTGCGCCCCACCCAGCCTTCTCCGTCGCGAGCTTGAGCGCGTTCGTCATCTTCACGGGATCGAAGCCGCGTCCGCCCGCCGCCGGTGCGGGAACCTGGCCGAGCAAATCATACGTGAAGGTCAATGAGTCTCGACCTGCCGCGTGGGCGAGCTCGTCGACGAAGCACTGCGTCGCCCACACGTTCCCGTTGTCGCCGGGCGCGCGCCAGAACCCAGTGGGTATTCCTGCCGGAAGTTTGCTCGACTTCACCTGCGACCCGGGAACAGCGATGAACGGAAATCCGCCCGCGTTCATGTCGCCCGGTCCGCCCTGCATCTTCACGAAGGCGTCATGCAGCGCGACGACTTTCCCCTTCGAGTCGACACCCGCCGTGAAGTAGTGCCACCCATTCGAGCGATAGTTGTCGTGTGCGAAGTCATGCTCGCGCTTCCAGATCAGTTTGACCGGCGTCCCCTCGAGCTTCTTTGCGATTGCAGCGGCTTCGATCGAGTACTCGTTGCTCCCGCGGCGGCCGAACCCGCCGCCCAGCCGAGTGATGTGAACGATGACATCCTTTGGCGCGAGGCCCAATCCGCGCGTGACGAGCCCTTGCCCGCTCGCGGGGATTTGCGTCGGCGTCCACATCTCCATGACGCCATTCTTGAAGAGCGCGGTGCAGTTCTGCGGTTCGAGCGTCGCGTGCGCGAGGAACGGATAGTGGTACGCCGCTTCGACCATCTTCGCGTCGGCGGGCATCGGCGCCGGCGGCGTCGACTTCGCGAGCTCCTCGGCCTGCCTCGCCATCTCGGCGCTGTTCTGCGTCGCGACGGGACCCTCGTCCCACTGGACGTTGAGCGCATCCGTCGCGCTGAACGCGTTCCATGTCGTGTCGGCGACGATGGCGACGCCCGGCGTGAGCCCCTGGATTCCGTCGAGCACGAATGCTTCGCGGACGCCGAGCTGCTTCTTGACTTCGTCGAGGTTCGCGGATTTCACCGTGCCGCCGAACACCGGGCACTTCGTGTACGTCGCGAAGAGCATCCCGGGGAGCTTCACGTCGATGCCGAACAGCGGCGCGCCCGTAACAACTTTCTGATTGTCGACGCCGGGAACGCGCGTGCCGAGCAGCTTGAAGTCTTTCGGGTCCTTGAGCGGGACGTTGGCCGGCGGCGCCAGCGTCGCGGCTTTCGTCGCAAGTTGACCGTAAGTCGCGCGCCGCTTCGACGCGGAATGCACCACTGCGCCGAGATCGGTCGTGCATTCGCCCGCAGGGACGTTCCACGTCTGCGCGGCAGCGGTGATCAGCATCGCGCGAGCCGTGGCGCCGGCCGTTCGCAGCGGCGTGTAGTTCGCGATGGTCGAACCACTGCCCACCGACGACTGCCGGCCGTACGCCGGATTCAAATCGCCCTGCACGATCGTCACGCTCTCGAACGGGACGTCGAGCTCCTCCGCGACGATCATCGGCAGGCCGGTCTTGATCCCCTGCCCCATCTCGGAGTTCGGCGCGATGATCGAGACGACGCCGCTCGGCGCGATGCTGATGAATGCGTTCGGGGCGAAGTTGTCGGCGCCGCTCGTCGTCGCGGCGTACGCGACTGACTCGCCGAAGCGCAGATACGTTCCGACGAGCAGTCCGCCGCCCGCGAGCGCGCTGACTTTGAGGAACTTGCGCCGATCGACGACCGGCGATGAAGGTTCGTGCGTGGTCTTCATTCGTTGCCTCCTTTCTCCGACACGCCGCCTGACGTGAGCTCGGCGGCGCGCTTGATGCCCGCGCGCATGCGAGTGTACGACGCACAGCGGCAGAGATTCCCCGCCATCGCTTTGTCGATGTCCGCGTCCGTCGGCCGAGGATTCCGTTTGAGCAGCGCCGCGGCACTCATTAGCTGGCCGGCCTGGCAATAGCCGCACTGAGGGACATCGAGCTCGCACCAGGCTTGTTGCAGCGGGTGTTTGCCGGCCGGATCGAGACCTTCGATCGTCGTGATCGCGGAGGGGCCGACGCTCGAGACGGGCGTCTGGCAGGCACGCGTCGGGGAGCCATTCATATGAATGGTGCACGCGCCGCATTCGCCGATGCCGCAGCCGTACTTCGTGCCGACCAAGTTGAGCGAGTCGCGGAGCACCCAAAGCATCGGGGTGTCCGGCGCGACGTCGACCGTGCGAGCCTGCCCGTTGACGGTCAGAGTGTATTTGCTCATGCGTGTCCCCGATAAAGTGCCTTGCCCCCGCATTCACACTGAGGCCAAGCCGGGCACAACGCAAGCTAGAGCGACACGATCTATGCGCGCGGAAGCGTGAAGACGAACCTCGCCCCGTTGCCCGCAGTGCTCTCGACCTTGATACGACCGCCGTGCGCTTCGACGATGCCTTTGACGATCGCGAGGCCGAGCCCTGCCCCGCCGCCGCGCTTGGTGTGCCAAAACCGGTCGAAGACGTGCGGCAGCTCGTCGGACGAGATGCCGCGACCGGTGTCCGCCACGGTCAACGCGACTTCGGACGCGCGCTGTTCGGCGCCGACCGAGATCCGGCCGGCCGGACTGCTGAACTTGATCGCGTTGCCGATGAGATTCGAGAATACTTGGATGATGCGATCGTGGTCCGCGAGGATCGGCGGCAGCTGCTCATTGGCGCACGATTCGAGGACCATGCCGTGATCGGCTGCCACTGGCTCGAACAACTCGCAGACCTCCCGGATCAACCCGACCGGATCGAGCGATTTGCGGTCCAACGCGAGCGTTCCGGCGTCGATTTGAGCGACGTCCAGCAGGTCAGTGATCAGCCGGCCCGCGCGCTCAGTCGCACGCCGAATCACCCCGAGCTGTTTTTCGCGTTCCGCGTCGGAGAGATCCAGCTCCTGCATCAGTGACGCGCTCGTCGCGATTGTCGCGACCGGGCTTCGAAGGTCGTGTGCGACGACGGCCAGCACATCGTCGCGCCCGCGCACGGCGCGCTCCAAGTCCCGCTGCAATCTCGCCTTGTCGACGGCGCTTCCGGCGCGCCGGCCGAGCTCCGCCGCGAGCTCGAGGTCCGACGCGGAGTACGGCTGCTTCGACGCGTGCGTGCGCGCGAGGATCATGAGGCCCAACATGCTCGCGCGCGCAATGAGAGGCGTCACGATGATGGAATGCGGGCCCAGCTCCTCGAGCGCGGCTCGGTGTTTCGGGGTTTGCGCGAGCGAATCGAGACCGGTGCGCCGCACGTCGACCAACAGCGGTCTTCCGGTTCGATAGGGCTCGCTCAGCGGGCTCTCGGGATTCACGGAGAACTCGGAGGTTCTCTCGAGAGCCGACCGGCCAGCCGCATCGCGATGCGCGTACGCCGCGCGCTCGAACCCGTTCGAGGCCAGGTCGATGGTCGCGTAGTCGGCGAAAGATGGTACGACGGCGCGCGTGATCTCCTCGAGCGTCGTCGCGTAGTCCGTCGCCGATGCGACGCGCGATCCGATTTCCGCGAGAATCGCCACCGCACTCTGTGTTCGACGTCGTTCGGTGACGTCGCGAGCGAAGACGGAGACTCCGGTGCTCGACGGATACATGAAGGATTCCAGCCATGCGCCGCCCGGCTCGAAAAATTCTTCGATGTGCGTGGGACGCTGTTCTTCCATCGCCTCGCGCAGCACGCGCTCGAACGATGTTCCGACCAGTTGAGGGACCGCGGTCCACAAGCTCACGCCGGTGAGGCTCTTCGTGCCGGTTCCAAGGAGCTGGACGAGCAGGCGTTCCGCGACCGGGTTCGCGTACGCGAGGCGCCAGTCGCGGTCGAACGCAAAGAATCCGTCGCCCACCCGGTCGAGCGTTTCCTGAAGCCTGTTCGTCGATTCGAGCACGCTCGTGTGAAGCCGCGCGTTCTCGATTGCGACTCCGGCGCGCTCGCCGAAGGCAATGGCGAACCGCAGGTCGGCCTCGTCGTAGCGTCGCTCCGGTTTGGCCGACATGAGGCTGATCGCGCCGAGTATCTTGTCGCGGACGGTGATCGGAACCGAGATGGCCGACACCATCCCCAGTGACTCGAGGATTTGCGCGTGCCGCGCGTCGTGCGCGCTCTGCTTCACGAGCTCGGGCGGGATTTCCCTCCACAGCTTCGGTTCTCCGGTCGTGATGACGTCGCGTGCGTTGGTTCGATGTCGCGCCGTCGGCGCGTAGCGGCGCTGCAATTCTTCCGCATACGCTGCGTGCGCGGCGTCGCCATGCGTCAGAGCGATTCGTCGAATCCCGGTTCCCCGCGGCTCGAGAAGATCGATCGTGCACCAGTCGGCGAACGCCGGAAGGAGGAGCCGAGCCGCCTGGTTGAGCGTTTCCTCATAGTCGAGCGAAGAGCCCAGCAGCCGCCCGATCTCGGCGACGAGTCGCGTGCGCTGCTCGCTCCGCCGAAGCAGGTCGGTTTCGACCTTGAGCTTCTCGATCATGTCCGCCCGCTTGAACGCGATCGAGGCCATGTCCGCGATGAGGCGAAGCTGCGCCGCGTCTTCGGCGCCAAACTGCGATTCGGCTCTTGGCCGCAGGACGGCGAGAACGCCGTAGAGGCTGGCGGAAGAGCGCAGCGGGATGATCAGGGCGGAACGGGCGCCGCACGTCTCGCGGAGGATTTCTCCGATCGGCCGCGCTTGCTCGGTCAGATCTTCGACGATCTCTGGTTCGGCGACAGCGCCACGCGCAATCAGCTCTTCTGTCAGCGAACCCGGGTATGGGACGCTCGTGCCGACCGGTGGAACGCCCTTGCCTGTGGCGGCAGCGATGACGACGCTTTGGTTCTCGGTCGAAAGCTGTTCGACGTACGCGGCGGTCGCTCGAACGGCCTGCTGCGCCGTCTCAGCGATGCTCTGTAATAGCGAGCTTGGATCTTCGGCCTCTGCAAGCGCGTGTGCGACAGCGCGAATCGCGCTCTCGTTTGCGTCGGCGACTGGCCTGGGGTCTTGGTTGGCTAGCACAGCGGCCTGTCGGGCACGTCGCGTGCCGCCATCGACGTGGCCGCCAGCCAGCGAATCCCGGCCGAATTAGACTTTGCGAATACGGCAGCCCTCCTCTGGCGGGATCATCCATATCGCCGAGTTTGGAATGCTGATTGCGCTTGCAGCCGCTCAGCACGCAAACGCGCGGACCGTAACCCCATGTCCACCCTCGCCGTTCCCATTCGTCTCATCACGATCAGCCGGGAGTTCGGCGGCGGCGGCAGCGACCTCGCGGCTGGGCTAGGTGCCCGGCTCGGCTGGCCGGTCCTCGATCGCGACCTCATTCGCCGCGTCGCGGAACGTCTGCGGCTCGACGACTCGACCGTCGAGCACCTCGATGAGCATCCGCCATCGCTCATAGCGAGAATCGCGACAGTGCTCATCATCCCTCAACCGGACCATCTCTCGTTTGCGCCGCCGACCGATCTGGCGAGCGCCGATCGCATCGCCGAAGCAAGCCGCGCCGTCATCACGAAGGCCGCCGAGACGCCTCCACTGATCGTCGTCGGCCACGGGGCGCAATGCATCTTCGCCGGCCGGGCCGACGCGATGCACATCCGAGTCGTCGGACCGATGGAATCGCGACTCGAGCGCGCGATGCGACGCCTCCAGGTCGACGGAGCGCACGCGGCCACGCTTTTGCGTCGGGCGGACGACGAGCGCCGTGCGTACGTCCAACGGTACTTTCATCAGGATCTGCGGAACGAGCTGCTGTACGACATGGTCATCAACACCGGACGACTCTCGATCGACGAGGCAGCCGCGGTCATCGCCGGGATCGTGCACAGTCGCGAGGGCTCGAGCGCGGCGCCGGGCGAGCGGCCTGCCGTCGCGACGTGAGCGCGGATAACCCCGACTCCGGTCACAAGTGGGTCATCGCGGGCACGGTGTTGACCGGAACGATCATGGCGGTGCTCGACTCGAGCATCGTCAACGTCGCGCTGCCCGACATGTCGGGGACCCTCGGCGTAACGATCGAGGAGATCACGTGGGTCGTCACCGCGTACATCCTCGCACAAGTGATCGTCATGCCGATCACGGGACTGCTTGCGTCGCGCTTTGGCCGCAAGCGGTTCTACATGTCGAGCGTCATTCTTTTCACCGGCGCGTCGATGGCCTGCGGTCTTGCACACAGCCTCGGGTCCATGGTGATCTTCCGCGTCGCCCAGGGATTTGGCGGCGGCGTCCTGCTCACGGTATCGCAGGCCATCCTTCGCGAAAGCTTTCCGCCGGAGGAGCAAGGGATCGCGATGGGCTTGTACGGCCTCGGCGCGGTGCTCGCTCCCGCGTTCGGGCCCACGCTCGGTGGTTGGATCACGGATCAGTACTCGTGGCCGTGGATCTTCTACATCAACGTTCCCGTGGGCGCGGTCAACCTCATCCTGGTGTCCCGCTTCATCCAGGACCCGGCGTACCTCGTGCGGACGAAGGGGCGCGTCGATTGGCCCGGTCTCGGCCTGCTCGTCGTGGGCCTCGGCGCTTTGCAGCTGATGCTGGAAGAGGGCCAACGCAACGATTGGTTCCAGTCGACGTTCATCACTCGGCTGGCGGTTATCGCGACGGTTGGCCTGATCGCGTTCGTCTGGCGGGAGCTGACGACGGACAAGCCGGCCGTCGAGCTGCGAATTCTCTCGAACGTCTCGTTCAGCTCCGCCACCGCGCTTGGTGGCGTGCTCGGCCTCGCGCTCAACGGAAGCCTGTTTCTTCTGCCGGTGTTCTTGCAGACCCTGCTCGGCTTCAACGCGATGCAGTCGGGCATCACGATGATGCCGCGCAGCTTCGCGATGGCGGTTCTCATGCCGATTGGCGGACGATTCTACAATCGTCTCGGACCGCGCGTTCTGGTCGGCGGCGGCCTGCTCATCGCCGGATATGGCTTTTACTCCATGGCGAAGCTGACCGCGACCGTCGGGTTCCGGGATTTGTTTTGGCCGCAGCTTTGGCAAGGCGTCGGCTTCAGTCTCATCTTTGTCGCGCTCAGCACCGCGGCGTTGTCGACGATCCCGCGGCCGAGGATGACCGCGGCGACGGGCTTGTACAACGTCGTGCGCCAGGTCATGGGGAGCGTTGGAATCGCCCTCGCCGCAACGACGCTCGCCAGCAGCACGGTTCGCTATCACGAGATTCTCTCCACGGACGCCGGCGCGACGACAGCCGGGAGCCAGCGATTGTCTCAGCTCACCGCAGGGATGATGGCGCAGGGATCTGACGCGTTCACCGCGAAGAGTCAGGCGTTGCGCGTGCTCGATGGCCTCATCACGCGACAGGCCGCTGTCCTCGCGTACAACCACGTGTTCGTTCTCGTATCGTCGCTCTTCTTCCTCGGCTTTCCGCTCGTCTTTCTGCTGCGCCGAGGAACACCGGCGGAGGTCGAGGTTCACGTCGACTGATTGATATGAGCGACACGGACGACACCCGCGAACAGCTCGACAACGAGCGATACGAGCTGCTCGCGCACATCGAGCGATGGCTCGAAACGCCGATGCTGATCCTCGGCATCGTCTGGCTCATTCTCCTCGTCGTGGATTTCACGCGCGGCCTCGGACCGAGGCTCAACGCGCTCACGACAGTCATCTGGGTCATCTTCGTCATCGACTTCGCCCTGCGCTTCGTGCTCGCGCCGCACAAGCTCGCGTATCTGCGCGCGAACTGGCTCACCGCGATCTCCCTCGTCGTTCCTGCGCTGCGCGTCTTCCGTCTCGCCCGACTCGTTCGGGTCTTTCGCGCGGCGCGCGCGGTTCGAGGCGCGAGTCTCGTTCGCGTGCTTGGTTCGGTCAACCGGGAGATGAGCGGGCTGTCGAAGACGCTTGGCCGTCGCGGATTTGGATATGTCCTCGCCCTCACGTTGGTCGTGCTGTTCGCCGGAGCCGCCGGCATGCTTTCCTTCGAGCGGAGTGTGACCGGGACAGGCATTAGCAATTACTCAAGCTCGCTCTGGTGGACCGCGATGGTGCTCACGACGATGGGTTCGGACTATTTCCCGCACACGCCGGCAGGACGGGTGCTGTGTCTGCTGCTCGCCGTCTATGGATTCGCGATGTTCGGCTACGTTGCGGCCACGCTCGCGACCTACTTCGTCGCGCGCGACGCGCAAGACTCGGACGGCGACGTGGCGAGCGGCCAGGAGCTGCGGGCGATCCGCGACGAGATCGCGGCGTTGCGCCGCGATCTCCGTTCTGCGCCAAGCGAGGAGAGCTGAGAGCTACGTTTGCACGGTCGAGCGCGACCACGGGCCGCGAACTGAACAGTCCGAGGTCGACAGTCCGCGTGAATTCGTCTCCCTTGCACGACAGTTGTAGATAAGGGAGTGGCTCGACAAAGGAGTCTCCCGTGCTCAACAACAATCCCGATCAACGCGACGCTGGTGAGATTGCCGACGTACACGTTCCGGACGCAACTCGCGATGCGCCCACGAGGAATTCTGATTCTCTAAAGCGGAGCGATCCTGGCGATACCTCCACTCCGCACACGCGAAGCATCGCCGAGGCGTTCGGCTATGAGGTGCCTCAGCGGTCCCCGCAGGCCGGCGTGGAGAGCGAAGACATCCACGGCCAGTTCTTCGGCCATGGGCCAAAGGATTATCATCGTTCTGATGAGCGCATTCGGGAGGAAGTCAGCCAACGACTCACGACGCATCCCGACATCGATGCGTCCGAGGTCGAGGTTCAGGTGTCCGGCGGTGTCGTGACGCTCAGTGGCGTCGTCGAAGACCGCCACGAGAAACGCCTGGCTGAGTACATCGCGGAAGATGGGATCGGAGTTGACGACGTCGACAATCGGCTGAAGATCCGACACCGCTTCTGGGCGAGTCTGACCGGCGAGCGGGCCTCCGAACACGGGCGGCCGAAGGGCTAGCTATCGGCCGGCGCGGCTGTCGCCCAATCGACTTCCCCGAGCTTGTCGGGATTCATCACGCGGTACATCGCGAGGATTCGCTCGCCGTCAGTCTCGCAGTAGTTGACGGCGAACGGTCGTCCGTCATTGTACATGATCAGGACCGGCTCGCCGTTCATGTGTCCGAGCCGGTACGTGAACAGGTGCGCGTACTTCTCCTCCAGCTTGACGAGCGTCCGCGTGATCGGTTCGCGTCCGCGACAGGCTCCGGCAGCCAAGGACCGGGATAGGCGTCGCGCTCGACCGCCGCGTGACGACCGAGACCAGCCACGCCTCCGGCTCGCGGACGGTCTCACGCTCGGTCTGATGCCAACGGAGCATCGCATCCTGGACGATATCTTCCGCGTCCTGAACGCCGCCGACCATTCGGTAGGCGATGCCGAAGAGACGCGCGCGGTAGCGCTCGACATCGGTCGGGACAACGGACGAGTCACCCATATCAGGATGTTAGACGGAATCGCGCCCGTCGTGTGACAGGCGAATTTCGCCTGTCACACAGGCAAACCGTTACCGTCTTCGAAGGTGAGCGGCACGGAGTTGGCCGCTCTTCAACGACCCACGTTCGGAGGCACAATGAGCAATCGAGTCAACGTCGCGCGCGTCGCGCCGCAGGTCTATCATGCGATGCGCGTACTTCAAAACCATGTGGATGGCAGCAGCCTCGAGAAATTACTCCTCGAGCTGGTGAAGCTGAGAGCGTCGTACATCAACGGCTGTGCCTACTGCGTCGACATGCACGCAAAGGACGCCCGAGTCCTCGGAGAGACCGAACAGCGCATCTACAGCGTTCCGGTCTGGAGGGAGACGCCGTTCTTCACGCCGCGCGAGCGTGCCGCGCTCGCCTGGACTGAAGTAGTTACAGAGATCTCTAAAGGCGTCTCGGACGACGCCTATGAACAAGCACGCGAGCACTTCGACGAGGCGGAGCTCGCCGAGCTCACGATGGCGATCATTACCATCAACGCGTGGAACCGCTTGGCGATCCCGTTCCAGTCTGAGGTCGGCTCGTACATGCCGGCTGCCGCGCATGCGTGATCGAGTATACGTCACCGGCGCGACGGGCGAAGCAGTCGCGATGCTCGATCGCGAAATGGCTGGCGAGCGGGCGGCCTAGCCGCCGGACGAGGCGGCGTGCGTCGCTGTGGGTCGTTCGACGAGTTGACGCACGCCGGTGGTATGCTGTCCGGCGTAGCCGCGAATCGTCAAGCGGCGACGATCTCCCGCGCCGTCGCGCAGTGTGTCGAGATCGAATTTCAGACACGTCGCGCCGAAGCGTCCAACACGTCGGCTGAAACAGATCGCTCGATCCGTCGAGTCGGCGAGATTGCCGCGGAAATACCACGTTCCGTAGCGCTTCTCGGTTCGGAGCGGCTGGTCCGGGCCGGGAGACGCGAGCAAGTGAGCGGTGCCGTCGAATCCGTCGGCGCGCAGAACCCACAGCGAGGTGTCGGCCGGCGTCGCGTGACGCAGATCGATCCATTCGCCGACGAGCGCCGGCGGATGGCTCAAGCTGGCCGAGCCGAGGTGCATCGTCGCACACGAAGAAGACGCGATGGCGGCAGCGGCAAGCGCGATGTTCTTGCCGAGATGGCTTTCGCTCGTCTCGCGCCGCGCGACGACCAGATACAGCACCGGCATCACGACCAGCACAAGAATCGTCGCTGTCGCGAGACCGCCGATGATCACGACGGCCAGCGGCTTCTGGGTCTCGGAACCAATGCCGTGTGAGAGCGCCATCGGGAGAAGGCCGAGGACTGCAAGGAGCGCCGTCATGAGCACCGTTCGCATTCGCATGAGAGATCCCTCATAGACCGCGTCGTACGAGCTCTTGCCCTCGGAGCGGAGTTGGTTGAATACCGAAATCATCACCACACCATTCAGCACGGATTGGCCAAAGAGCGCGATGAATCCAATAGCGGCGGAGACGCTCAGCGGGATGCCGGTGATGAGCAGCGCGAAGATTCCCCCGATCAGCGCAAATGGGACGTTCAAGAGCACGAGGATCGCGTGCTTGATCGATCCGAACGTGTGGAAGAGCAGCACGAAGATGACGAACACGCTCAACGGCACGATGACCGCCAGCCGCCGCATCGCGCGCTGCTGATTCTCGAATTCGCCGCTCCACGTGACGGAGTAGCCCGCGGGGAGATTCAGCGCGCGAACTCGTGTCTGCATGTCGTGCACGACGCTTCCCATGTCGCGGCCATGAATGAACACGCCGACCGCGGCAACCTTTCTTCCCTCCTCGCGGCTGATGTTCATGCTGCCGGACGTTTCGGTCAGCTGAACGACGTCGCCGAGTGGAATGCGAATGCCGCCGGGCGCGTCGACCAGGACGCGTTCCATGTTTCCGAGCTGACGATCGTTCGGTCCGAGGCGCGGAACGACGCTGAAGTGCCGCTCCCCTTCCCACAGCTCGGTCGCCGCTTTTCCGCCGAGCCCGATCTCGATCTGGTCTTCGACATCGGCGACGTTGAGGCCGTAGCGCGCGGCGCGTGCGCGGTCGATGTCCAAGCGCGCTTGCGGGACTTGGCCGGCGCGATCGATGAACGCGCGCTCGACGCCGTCGACGTGCGAGACCGCGTCGAGCACCCGCTGCGTGGTCGTGCGCAGCCCGGTCGCGTCGTCGCCGAACACCTTCACGACGACCTGTCCGTCGATCTGCGAGATGCTCTCGAGGACATTGTCGCGGATCGGCTGCGAGAAGCTCACCTCTGCCCCGGGAATCGGCGCGAGGGCGGAATCCATCTGGTCGAGGATCTGATCTTTGGTGACATGCCGTTTCCACTCCCCGGGCGGCTTCAGCCCGACGAAGATCTCGGCCATGTTGAGCGGCTTCGGGTCCGTGCCATCCTCCGGACGTCCCGCCTTCGACACCACCGTCGTCACTTCCGGAATCTTCAGCAGCGCTTCTCGCGCTCGACGCATCTGCGTCATGACCTCAGGTACCGAGATCCCGGGCGGCAAGTTCAGGTTCACCCAGGTCGTGCCCTCGTTGAGCTCTGGCAGGAACTCGCTTCCAAGCTTGCGCGCGAAGACGAGACTCACCGCGAGCGCGACGACTGCGCCGGCAACGACGTAGCCGGGCCGCGACAGCGCCGCGGCGAGAATCGGCTCGTAGGCTCGCTTGCACGCGCGCACGACGCGATTGTCGCCATGGCCCAGCGGTGACCGGAGAAGCGCGTAGCAAAGCAGCGGCACCAATGTCAGCGACAACACGAGCGATCCGGCGAGCGCCGACGTGATCGTCCACGCCATCGGCGCGAAGATGCGGCCTTCCTGCCGCTGCAGGGTGAAGATCGGAATGTTCGCCGCAATGATGATGAGCATCGAGAAAAACGTCGGCCGCCCGACCTCCGCGGTTGCATCGATGACGACGGCGCGGAGCGCGCTGACGTCGTACCGATCGCGGGGGGCCGACAACCGCCGGAAGATGTTCTCGACGACGATCACGGCGCCGTCGACGATGATCCCGAAGTCCATGGCGCCAAGCGAGAGCAGATTCGCCGGGATGCCGCGCCATGTGAGACCGAGGAACGTCGCGAGCAGCGAGAGCGGGATCAGCACGGCGACGATCAGCGCCGCGCGCACGTTGCCCAGGAACAGCAGCAGCACCGCGGTCACGAGCAGCGCGCCCTCGAGCAAATTGTGAAACACCGTGTGCAGCGTCGTGTCGATGAGCCACGTGCGGTCGTAGAACGAGTCGACCTTCACGCCGTGCGGCAATATCGATGTATTCAGCTCGTTGACGCGCTTCCGAAGCGCATCGAGCACGATCGACGGATTTTCCCCTTTTCGCATGAGTACGATGCCGGTGACGACGTCGTCGTCGTGGTCTTGTCCGACGACGCCTTGCCGAGCGACCGCGCTCACGTTCACAGCGGCGAGATCGCGCACCAGGACGGGCGCGCCATTCCGAGAGGTCACGACGACGTTGCCGATATCGTCGGCGGACCTCAGCAAGCCGATGCCGCGCACCAAGTACTGCTGCGAGCCTTGCTCCACATAACCGCCGCCGGCGTTCGCGTTGCCTCGGCCCAGCGCGTCATAGAGTTGGCCGAGCGTCACGTCGTAGTAGCGGAGCTTCCCGAGGTCGGGATTCACCTCGTACTGCTTCACCAACCCGCCCATCGTCACGATGTCGGCGACGCCGGGGGTCATCTTGAGATAGCGCGTGACCGTCCAATCCTGGAGCGTGCGGATGTCGGTCGGGTTCATGCCGTCGCCGCGCAGCCGGTATCGGTAGATCTCGCCGATCGGCGTCGACAGCGGCGACAGCTCCGGCGAGACGCCCGTCGGCAGATCAGCGGACTGCAAGCGCTCGAGCACCTGCTGTCGCGCGAAGTAGTCGGTGACGTTCTCGTCGAAGGTGAGGACGACGTACGACAATCCGAATTGCGTGTGCGAGAACATCCGCACGTTGTGCGGCAGCCCCGCGAGGCTGATCTCGACTGGAATCGTGACCTGCTTTTCGACTTCTTCAGCCGCGCGTCCCGGATACAGCGTCACGACGTTCACCTGAATGTCGGACACGTCGGGAAACGCTTCGACCGGAAGCGATTTGAACGCGAAGATTCCAGCGCCGATGAACAGCAGGGTCAACAGCGCGACGAACAGCGGCTGATCGAGCGCGAACGCGACGACTCGTCGAATCATGATGGCGGACGGCCCTATGAATGCGAGGCGCGCTGAAAGAGCTGCTCGAGCAGCAGCGTGCTCTGGGTGACGACTCGGTCGCCGGCCCGAACACCGTTGCGAATGGCAATCGTTCCATCGATCGCCGGACCTGTCTCGACGACTCGACGCGTGAACTCTCGCGGCTTGTCTTGAACGAAGACGACATGCGAATCACCGTCGAGGATCACCGCGGAGACCGGCACGACGAGAGCCGGCGACGAACGCGGCGCGTCGACCGACACGAGCATCTCCGCTTTGAGCGCACCGTCGGGATTGTCGACGACGCCGCGGACCTTGAGCGTTCTCGACGTTGGATCGATCGCGGCGCTGATCGACGTCAGCGTCCCGTGGAATACGCGGCCCGGCAACGCCTTCACGTGAATGTCGACGCGTTGGCCGGCGCGCACGGACGCGACGTCCTGCTCCGGCACGTCGAGCATCAGCCACAAACGACTCGGATTCGTGACGACGAACAGCGGTGCGACGAGCTGCGGCATGCTCGCCAGCATCTGATCGGGGCGCACTTCCTGTCCCGGCGTGACGTTTCGCTCGACGACGACTCCACCGAGCGGCGCGCGAAGAGGAAACTCCTGGTTCACGGACGCGGTGTCTTGATCGTACGCCGAGAGACGAAGCGTCGCTCGCTGTTTCTCCGCGCGAGCCCGGGCCACATCCGCCTCGGCAGCCTCGACGTCGCGCCGCGCGACGATTCCATGCTCGAGAAGATCCTGCTGTCGCGTCAGCGTGCGCTGCGCGAGATCGAAATCCGTCGCGGCGCGGCGCGCATCTGCCTGCGCTTGGCCGAAGTCGGGAGACGCGATGACCACGAGCGCGTCGTGCGCGCGAACAGAACGTCCGACGTCGACCAACACGCGGTCGACCCGGCCGGCAAACGGTGAGAACACGCGGACCGTCGCATCCTCGTCCCATGCGAGGCGACCGTTCAATGACGCGACGGTGGAGTCGCGGCGCGACACCGGCGAGACGCCGAGTGCAGCGCCCTGCGGATCGCGAGGCGACAGCACGATGCGCTGCCCCTCCACGCGCGGCGGAGCGACAGCCGTCGAATCAGAAGTCCCGGAGTTGCTCGAAGCACCCGACGCAGCGCGGCACGCGTAGGTCGCTGCGCTGAGGGAAAAGAGAGCGACGAGCGCTCGTAGAGTCCTTGAATCCCGTGTCATGCGCGGAAGATGTCATCGCTCCTCGGAGCCAGTGCTAAGGACGCACTAAGGCCGCGCTAAAAAGGCATTAAACCGCTCCGCGCGCGGACATACCTCAGCGGCCGCAGTGAAGACTTCGGGCAATGAACCTTCGACGCATCACGGCCGGCGGCTTGGTCGCCCTCGCTTCCGCAATTCGCGCTTCCGCGGGCGCGCAGCTCGCGGCGCCTGCACATACGAGCCGGCGACTGACGCTCGCGCAGGCGCTGAGACAGGCAGAACAGAGCAACACCGACGTCCTGCTGGCAGCGAGCGCGCTCGACTCCGCTCGTGCCGATCGCCGCGCGGCTGGTGCGTTGCCGAATCCCGTGCTCGGCGGGAGCCCGAATACACCCTACCAATACGTAGCGTCGATTCCACTGGACATCACGCCGCAGCGCTTCTCGCGGATCGCGGTGGCAAACGCCGGCGCGTCAGCCGTCGCACACGATGCGCAGGATGTGAAGCGGCAAGTCACTCTGTCAGTCGCGCGAGCGTTCTACGATGCGCTGCTCGCCGAGAAAAAACTCGAGATCGCGCGCGACCGCCGGGACGCGATCGCTCGTGTGCTGCAGTCCGACAGCGTACGATTCCGCGCGGGGGACGTTCCCGAGCGAAACATCGGCAGGAGCGAGATCGAGCTGACGCGGGCCGACGCCGACGTATCGCGTGCGTCGGTGGATGTCACGGAATCGAGGATCACGCTGCAGCTCGCGATGGGAATCGCGCACGCCGATTCGACCGTCGGCGTCGACGGCACGCTGGCCTACCGGCGCGTCGAGCCAATGAGCGACTCACTCCTCGCGATCGCGCACGTATACCGCGCAGACCTCGCGGCGGCAGCGGATCGCATCGAGCAAAGCGACGACCAGAGGCATCTGGCGTCATCGCTCGTCATTCCGACGCCGCAGGTGTCGATCGTCCGACAATTTTCAGCGCCGTTCGGGAACGGCAACTTCTATTCGCTCGGGCTGTCGTTCGAAGTTCCGGTGCTCAACCAATACCGCGCTGACCGCGAGCGAGCAGCGGCGGGAGCCACCGCTGCGCGACTGTCGGCGCGCCGGACCCAGGCGCAGGTCGAGCGAGACGTTCTGACCGCCATCACCGAATTTCACGCGGCGCGCGATCGTGCCGAGCAGTACTGCGGCCCGGTCACGAAGAGTGCGGCCGCGGTGGACGCTGCTCGGTACGCGTATGCGAAAGGCGCGTCGTCATTGCTCGAGGTGCTCGATGCACTTCGGGTCGTACAGGATGTGCAGGTCGAGTATGTGACCGCGTTGCATGACTACTGGGTCAGCGCATCTGCGCTCGATGCGGCGGTAGGCAAGGACATCTTGGGTATGCGTGAATGAGGCGGGAGGCGTGAACCTGCCGACGATTCTCGTCGTCGACGATGAGCCGCAGATCCGGCGAACGCTCGGCGAGGCGCTCCGCGATTTGCCGGCGCGCGTCATCGACGCGTCGACGGCTCGCGGCGCGCTCGAGAGTGCGTGCCGCGACAGGCCGAATCTGATCCTCCTCGACCTCGGGTTGCCGGATCGTTCGGGCCTCGAGGTCTGCACGGAGATCAGACGCGGATCGGATATCCCGATCGTCGTGCTGTCGGCTCGACACACGGAGACAGAGAAGATTCAACTCCTGAACGCAGGCGCCGACGACTACATCAGCAAGCCGTTCGGGCTCGGCGAGCTGAAGGCGCGCATTCGTGTCCAGCTGCGACGAACGCTCACGCCGGAGCCAAGCGTCGGAGCCGTCGTGGAGCACGATGGCCTGGTGATCGATCTCGCGCGACGCAGCGTTCGTCGCGGGCGAACGAAGATCCGTTTGACGCCGACCGAGTGGTCGATCTTGCACACGCTCGTGCAGCACGGTGGACGTCCGGTGAGTCATCAGCAGATCTTCGACGCCGTCTGGGGGCGCGCGTTCGGAAATCCACAGCAGTATCTCAGAGTGTTCGTGACGCATCTTCGTCGCAAAGTCGAACGCAACCCGGCCACGCCGTACGTCGTGATCACTGAGCCCGGATTCGGGTATCGCTTCGGAGCCGACGATGTCTGATTGGCGGGTCATCGCCCGATGGGCGTTTTGGATCGCCCTATTTATCACCGCGACCATGCTGCTGCTCGCGGCACGGGCCGAGATCGATCAATCGCACGTCGCGTTGACCCTGTTGCTCGTCGTGCTCGGCGGAAGCGCGGGCGGCGGACGATGGCTCGGCTTCGTGCTCGCGATCTCCGGGTTCGTCGTCATCGACTATTTCTTTCAACCCCCGTACGACCTCCTCTCCGTCGACAAGCCGCTCGACTGGGTCGTCCTCGTCGCGTTTCTCTCCTCTGCCTTCGTCGCGACGGAGTTGTTCATGCGCGCACGCGATGAAGCACGCGTCGCGAAGACGCGCGCGGATGAAGTCACGGCCATCGCGCGCGTCGGCGCCGAGACGTTGCGGTACGCTGAGCCGGAGGAGGCGCTCTTCGCGGTCGCGGACCTCGTCCGCGTGAACGTCGGCGCGCAGCGCGCGACGATCGAAGTCATCGACGGCGATCAAGCGATCGGGATCATGACGTCCCCGCGCGAGGTGCCCGGGCCGTCGACCTCCGCGAGGCTCGCGTTGATGATCTCGGTCGAGGATGTCTCGTCGGGAGAGCAGGCAGCGGCAGTGCTCCGCCCCGACAACACGATCGTTCGCGGGCGGATCGGTGCGATCGACGCGGCGGACGTCGCGATCGCGGTCGCGATCCCGCTCTACGTCGAGACGCAGCGGGTGGGGATCCTGCTCATCGACGCGGAGACCAAGCCGCTCGCGCTCGACCCCGCACGACGCCGTTTTCTCGCGGCGATCGGCCACTACGCGGCGCTCGGCGCGGAGCGAATGCGGCTGTCGTCGGAGGCGGCTCACGCGCGCGCCCTGCGCGACGAGAATCGCGCGAAGGATGAAGTGCTCGCGTCGGTCTCGCACGACCTGCGGACGCCGCTCACGACGATCAAGCTGCTCGCCCAAACCGCGGGGACGCGCGGCGATCCATCGGCGCCGTTGATCGAAGAGCAGGCGGACCATCTCGCGCGGATGGTGACGAATGTGCTCGACCTCTCCCGCATTCGCGCGGGCCTCATGCTGGACGTCGAGCTCAATACCGTCGAGGATTTGATCGGCGCCGCGGTGACCAGCGCGATGAGCCTTCGTGAGAATTGTCATATTCTCGCCGCGCCCGACCTGAGTGATCCGCCGATCGCCGGCCGGTTCGACTTCGTGCAGACGCTCCGAATCGTCAACAATTTGCTCGACAACGCCGTTCGCTATTCGCCGACCGGTGGAACTGTCACGATCACGAGCGCGCGGGAGGGCGAATGGTTCGTCGTTCGCGTCGAGGATCGCGGGCCCGGCGTTCCGCCCGAAAGCCGGGACCACATCTTCGAGCCGTTCTACCGGGCGTCGTCGCGCAACTCGGAGGGCGGCCACGTCGGTCTCGGTCTGTCTATCGCGGCGACGCTCGCCGAGCTGCAAGGCGGAGCGGTCACCTACGATCCGCGGCCGGGCGGCGGCAGTATCTTCTCGCTCCGGTTGCCGGCGGCCGAATCGACGCCCGCCGTGGTGTCGACCGGAAACGACGACTTCTCAGACCTCGTGCGTGGGTAGCTCGACGCGCGACACCGGTTCGGCCCGCACCGGTGCATTCCGGGCCTCGAGACGTCCGACGAGATTCAGGGTGACGAAAACGACGACCGCGAGGACGATCGCGATCTCCGATTGCCCAAATCCGACGGATGCGCCGATGATCGCGGTCGCCCAGATGCACGCGGCCGTGGCTGTCCCATGTACGCGGTCATTCGCTTTGATGATCGCGCCGCCTCCGATGAAGCCGACGCCGGTGACCAAGCCTTGAAGGACGTGCGTCTGCTGGTCCGACGCCGGGCCGAGGACCGCGCGAGCGAGCAGAATGAGCCCGCAGGATCCGATCGCGACGATCGGAAACGTGCGCAGCCCGGCGCTCACGTCGTGAGTTTCGCGCTCTCGCGCGATCGGCAGGGCGAGCGCGAGCGCGAGCAGCATTCGCCCGGTCGCATGCAAGAGAAACGGAACGTCGAGCTCAGACATCGCTGATCAAGTTTGCGATAACCGGTGAGGACGCGTGACGTTAGCACGCAGTTTCCGCGTGAGCGCGGGAGGCTGCCGCTAAATTCGCGCTAAACCACACTTGTTGGCGTCAGCCAAGAGCCGCTGCATTGGTGAGCGCCTCCTACGCGATGCGATAGAGCGCCAACCCCACGTCGGACGGCAGCGGTTGCCGACGACCATCACCGGCGGTATCGCGTTTCTCGGCGAGACGCGTCACGGCTTTCGCGGACGACGCAGCGCCCGAACCGTTCCGCTCTTCCCGCCGCCGCAGTAGAACCGATCCGCGCCATCCGATTCGAGTCCCGAGATCTTGACGCCGGCCGGCATCTCGAGTCGTTCGAGAACAGCGCCGGTGCTCGCGTCGATCCGGCGAAGCTCGCTCTCCTCGCCCTCCCACGTCGCGTGCCAGAGATCTCCGTCGACCCATGTAACGCCGGTGACGAATCGGTTCGACTCGATCGTCCGAAGAATCGCGCCGGTCGACGGATCGATCTGGTGAATCCTCCGCGCGCGATATTCTCCGACCCAAAGCGTTCCTTCCGCCCACGCGAGTCCCGAATCGTCACCGCCGCCGGGCGCGGGAATCGTCGAGACGACATGCCGGGTCTTCGGATCGATCTTCTGGATTTGTCCCTCGGCGATTTGATACAGAAGCTCGCCGTCGAACGCGGTACCGGCGTACGCCGGCACGTCGATCGCCGTCTTCTCTTCGCCGGTCGCTGGGTCGAACGCGCGCACCGATTTGCCGGACGCGAACCACACCGATTCGCCGTCGTACGTGACGCCGCCGATGTTTGCGGTCGGAAACGGACCGTACTCGCGAATGACCTCTGCAGTCGATGAGCGCATCTCGTGACGTTAGTCGATCGGCAAAGCAGCGGGGAGTAACAAAGCTGTCGTGAATCCAGAGACGGGCGGCATGATCCATCGGCGCGCCCGCCCACGACCAAACGGCTGAACCTTGCCCTGCCTCACGAGCTCGTCGAGCGCGCGCTGCAACGTGCGCTGACTCGCGCCGAGTGCGAGTGCAAGCGCGGACGTCGACCATGCCTCGCCGTCGTCGAGAAGCGCGAGGATCGATGCGTGCTCCTCGTCGATTGGCCGTGCGAGAACGACCACGTCGGTCGCGTGATTCGGTACGAGCGCGAATCCTCGTTTCGTCGCGCTGATGTTCGCGACTGCCCGAAGCGCAACGCGGAGCCGGCCGATCTCGACACGCAACCGCGCGCGATGCGAATCATCGATGTATCTCGCGCCGAAGGCATGCGCGAGAAGCACGTCGCGCGGGACGTCGTCGGGCCACGCTTCACCGAGCGTGCGTGCCAGGGCGAAGAGCACGGGACGCGTCGCGAGCGACGTCGACGCGCCGGACTGCCGCACTGTATTCCGACACGCGTCGATGATCAGCGCGTCCGAGGCCACAACGGCTTCGACGTCCTCGAGGAGCAGCGGTGTCTGCGTATGGCCACGAATGAGGCGAGCCGCCGTCGTCTCGAGAACGCGGGACGCCCGTTCCACTTCCGCGACAAGCGACGGAATTCCTGCGGCGTTCGCGGCGATCGCTGCGTGCACGAGCGCGGCGCGCGCCGGGCGCGTGCGGAGCCGCCGGAGTGCGATGCCGGCGACGACGAGCTCGATCGCCGCTCTCGACGCGGGCGGAAACAGCGAGACGTCGAGGTCGGCGATCGCCCGCTCGGCGTCGTCGACCCGTCCAGTGAGCAGAAGCCGGCGAGCGGCGAGGTGTCGCGCGTGCGCGGCGTTCACGGTGTCGCCGTGACGAGCCAGCGTCGCTTGGGCGGATTCGAGCGATTTGACCGGCCAGCCAAGGTCGCGCGTGACGAGCGCGATCTCCGCCTCTGCGACGACGCAGCGCGCTCGCGCGACCGCCTGGCGAGGCCCGAACGCTTTCGCCGCCCGGCGGAGCAGCACGCGAGCGCGCTCGAGATCTCCGAGCTGCGCCATCGCGACACCGCGCAGCGCCAGCGCCGCCGCGTCATCGCGCAGCGCGACGCGGTTCAGTGCACCGAAGGGATCGCCGGCCGCGAGTGCGCTCGCGGCGGCGGTGATCATCGAGTCCATCGGAATCCCGTCACACTTGTTACTCACACCCTCGAGTGGCCGCGACGCAATCTATCGCCTGTTCACCGGCCGCTCGTCGGCGCGACGGCCGCAATCACACGGACGAAAGAGAACGGAGACGACAGATGCAATACTCGCTGATCATCTATCAAACAAAGGAGCAGTTCGCGGACAGGAACGATTCGGCGCGGCGGGAGGCGAACGGCGCGGCCTTCATGCAGTACATCGGCGCGATGCAGCAGGCCGGCATCCTCGTGACGACGCTCGGGATCGAGCCGCCCGCGACCGCCGCGACGATCCGCGCGACGAGCGGGACCCCGCACACGACGCAGGGGCCGTACGCCGAAGCGAAAGAGCAGATCGGCGGCCTCTGTGTCATCGACGTCCCCGATCACGACACGGCGCTCGCGTGGGCGAAACGCGCTCCCTTCGATCACTGCGGCGCCATCGAAGTTCGCCCGACGCGCGTCGTTTCCGCTGCGTGACACCCCATCACACTCACCACCAATCGAATTGGAGAACACCATGACGACTACGATGACCACCGGGACCCGGGAACAATGGCTGGCCGCGCGACTCGAGCTGCTCGACGCCGAAAAAGAGCTGACGCGCCGCAGCGACGAGCTCGCGCGCCAGCGACAGGCGCTGCCCTGGGTTCCTGTCGAGAAGGACTATCGGTTCGACACCGAAGCTGGGCGCGCGTCGCTCGCCGACCTGTTTAGCGGACGTTCGCAACTTCTCGTCTATCACTTCATGTTCGGCCCGGACTACCTGGCCGGCTGTCCGTCGTGCTCGAGCATCGCTGATGGCTTCAACGGCATCGCGGTGCATCTCGAGAATCACGACGTCGCGCTGTTCGCGGTTTCGCGCGCTCCGCTCGCGAAGCTGCAGGCGTTCAAGCAGCGCATGGGCTGGACGTTCCCCTGGGCTTCGTCGTTCGGCGGCGATTTCAATCGCGACTATAGCGTCGCCTTCACGGAGCTCGAGCAGCGCAGCGGCGGAATCGAGTACAACTACCGGCGCGAATCGGCGATGCCGGAGGCGGTGATCAAACGCACGCTCCCGGAGTGGCAGCAGCTCGGGAGCGAGACGCCCGTGGGGCAAATCGCGGCGTCGACCGGCACCGACGTCGCGACATATCTGCGCGAGCGCCCCGGCGTGAGCGCATTCGCGCTGCGCGATGGCGTCGTCCATCACACCTACTCCTCGTTCGCGCGCGGCCTCGACGGCCTGTGGGGCATGTACCAGTGGCTCGATCGCGCGCCGCTCGGCCGCAACGAGCAGGGAGTTTGGTGGCGCCATCACGACCTGTATCCGGCGCGCTGAACCGCATGACGATGAGCGACATGTCGATGACGTCGCCGGCGACGACGGCGCTCATGGCCGCCGCGATGATGGTAGCGATGATGCTACCATCGATCGCGCCGGTGCTCCTCTCGCATCACAGACATCTGCGCGCCGCGCGCTTGGCACACGCCGGGGAACACACAGTGCTCGTCGCGATCGGATACGGGAGTGTCTGGGCCGCGATCGGAGTGGGACTGTTCGCGCTCAGCACACAGTGGTCATTCGTCGGAAGCCGATCGGCGGCGGAGGGCGTCGCCGTGATGATCGCCGGACTGCTGCAGTGCTCTCGGTGGAAGGCGAACCGGCTTCGCCGGTGCCGCGAGTCGTGTGGCCCGACTCATTCGCATCCGAGAACCGCAGCCCTCTCGTTGCGAGACGGCTGCGGACTCGGCGTCGATTGCTTCCTGAGCTGCGCGGCGCCCATGATTGTTCTCTTCGCCTCGGGCCTCATGGACCTGCGCGTGATGGCCATCGTCACGGCGGCGATCACGGCGGAGCGCGTCGCACCCGACGGCGTTCGCTTGGCGCGAATCACTGGCGCGCTCGCGCTTGCCGTCGGATCGACGATGTGCGCGCGCTCGACCATCCACTGTCCCGCCAGCTCCGGCGCGATCTCCGCTGCGTGTACGAGCCCCAACGTCATGCCGCCTTGAGAACGATCTTCTCGCAGTTGTCTTGTTTCTTGACGAAGATGTCGTATCCGTGCGCCGCCTCGCTCAACGGCAAGCGATGCGTGATGATGAAGGTCGGATCGATGCGTCCGGCCTCGATGTGCTCGAGCAGTGGCCGCATATAGCGGTGAACGTGACATTGGCCGCTGCGAATGGTGAGCGACCGATTCATGATCTGGCCTAGCGGGAACATGTCGACGAAGCCGGCATAGACGCCGATGACGGAGACGATTCCCCCATTCTTGCAGGCGAGAATCGCTTCGCGTACGGCGAGCGGACGATCGAACTGCATCTTGGCCGCTTGCTTCGCGCGGTCCATGCCGTACAGCAAGTGATTCGCGGAATGCGCCTCCATTCCCACGCAGTCGATGCATGCGTCAGGGCCGCGGCCGCCCGTGAGCTCGTTCAGTGTTTCGTGAACATCGTCCTGCTCGTAGTTGATCGTCACCGCGCCGACTTTCTCCCGCGCCATTTTCAGCCGGTACTCGAACCGATCGATCATGATCACGCGCTCGGCGCCGAGTAAGAATGCGCTGGCGCCCGCGAGCTGGCCGACCGGTCCCGCACCCCAGATCGCGATGACGTCGCCTCGCTTGATGTCGCACATCTCGGCACCCATGTAGCCCGTCGGCAGGATGTCGGAGAGAAACAGCACCTGCTCGTCGCTCAGGCTGCTGGGCACGCGGAGCGGGCCGACGTCCGCGAACGGCACACGCGCGTATTCCGCTTGGCCTCCGGCAAATCCGCCGGTGATGTGCGAGTAGCCGAATACGCCAGCCGCGTGGTGGCCCAACATCTTTTCGGCCAGCCAGGAGTTCGGATTAGAGTTCTCGCATAGCGACGTCATTCCCGCGACGCACGCCGCGCATGCGCCGCACGCGATCGGGAACGGCACCACGACCCGATCGCCGATGCTGAGATTCTTGACTGCCGATCCGAGCTCGACTACTTCGCCCATGAATTCGTGCCCGAGGACGTCGCCCTTTTCCATCGTCGGCATGAAGCCGTTGTAGAGGTGCAAGTCGGACCCGCAGATCGCCGTCGACGAGATCTTCACGATCGCGTCGCGGTCATTGAGGATCTTCGGATCTGGAACGTCGACGACTTCGACCTTCTGCTTCCCCATCCAGCAATTCGCTTTCATCACAGACTCCTCATGCGGGCCGCGCCGGACGCGGCGCGTGCGGTCCATTGAGCCAGGCGTCGGACACGACGACGTCGCCGGTCTCGATGATCTGCTTGAGCGCGAGCAGCTCGTCGAACGCGATCTGCTCTGGATCGCTGTGACGGACCTTCGCGATGACGGACGCAATCGGACCGGGCTTCTCGTAGGTCCGAAGGAGATGCACTTCCGTTCCGCGACCGCCTGGCGCTGGAACGAAGCGAAGATGCTCATCGAGCCACTCGACGTTTGATGCATGCCGCCGCCAGAAGTCCGCGACCTCATCCGGCGACCTGTTGATGGTGATCGCTCGACGAATCGTGCGTGTTCCCGGTTGAACGCTCGCCGGCTCCGAATTCCTTTCCCTCGGCGCCTTGCCGTTCTCGTGTTGCGCGTTCGAACGCATCGCGGCGAACACGTCGAGCGCGGTGACGCCGGCGACCGCGAGTGTTGCCATGGCCGCCTTGCCGCGCTCCGCTGAGTCGCTCGTCATGAGTCGGCCGAGGAGCGCGAGATCCATCACATCGCCGGCGACGCGGGCACGAAGCCAATCCTCACCGCGCTGCCCCGAGAGAATTCCGACCCCGGACATGAACTCGCGCGCACCGAGCGCCCGCATCAAATGAACGGTGCCGTCGGTCGGCTCAGCGCCGGCGATCTGCGCGACGCGACGCGGAGCGAGCAGCTGCGCGAGTCCGAGCCCGATGCTGAACCACGCGAGCGAACGCGAGAGAGAATCGTTGCCGTCCCTGTCGCCGCGTCTGCTGGATCGCGCGGGCATCCGGGAGACGGCGCGCGATTGAGAATTCGCTGATCCCGACGCAATGTCGGCATTTGCTTCCATGCTTCCTCCTGGTGAGAGGAGGCTCGCGGAAGCAGACACTATGCCCGCGGAGATTCGGCAGCGGCGGTGATCGATTATGGTCGGCCTGTCGACGAGGGTGACGGGAGGGGCGATCACCCGTTGATCTTCGTGTCGTCACGGTTCGGCGCCTGGACATGTCTGCGGGAACGCGTCTCGCAGTGAAAGCGAGCATGACAATGCCGCCTTCCCGCGAAATGACCAACGGGAGGACTCGACCGGCTCCGCCGGACAAGGCGCCGCAGCAGAAAACGCCACCGGGGAAGCAACCCAACCGAATTCCACCGGCCCGAACCTGGCTGTGGTTCGTGCTGTTGCTCGGTCTCAACGTCCTTCTGTCGCGATACTTCTTCCCCTCGCGCGGCACGACGGTGAAGATCCCGTACACGCTGTTTCGCGACGAGGTCGCTCAACACAACGTGTCGGCCATCTATAGCCGCGGTTCGAGTCTCACCGGACGCTTCATAAAAGCCGTCACGTATCCGCGCGACTCCGCGAGCGCGAAGAGTGGCCGGCATCACACGCCACAGCCCGTGACCGATTTCGCGACCGAGGTGCCGTCGTTCGCGAACGATTCGGCCCTGGAAAACCTGTTGCTCACCAACGGTGTCGAGATCAGCGCCGAGCCGATCCAGGAGGAGAATTTCTGGGTTGCGCTCCTCTCGAGCTTCGGCCCGACGCTTTTCATAATTCTCTTATACGTGTGGCTGTTCCGTCGCGCCTCTCGACAGGGAGCGGGAATGGGCGGCCTCTTGGGTGGCGGAATCGGAAAGAGCACGGCCCGCCGCTTCGATCAAGCCAAGGCCGAGCGCGTGACGTTCGCGGACGTCGCCGGGATCGACGAGGCGCGAAACGAGCTCGTGGAGGTCGTCGACTTTCTCCGCGATCCGCAGCGCTACACGCGCCTCGGCGGCACTGCGCCGAAAGGCGTTCTGCTCGTCGGCGCGCCCGGCACCGGCAAGACGCTGCTCGCGCGCGCCGTCGCAGGCGAAGCCGGCGTTCCTTTCTTCTCGATGAGCGGGTCGGAGTTCGTCGAGATGATCGTCGGCGTCGGCGCGGCGCGCGTACGCGATCTCTTCCGTCAAGCGCGGGAGAGTGCCCCCGCGATCATCTTCATCGACGAGCTGGACTCGATCGGACGCGCGCGCGGCATGATCGCGATCGGCGGGTCGAGCGAGCAAGAGCAAACGCTGAATCAAATCCTCACGGAGATGGACGGCTTTTCCAGTCGCGAAGGGATCATCGTGCTCGCGGCGACGAATCAGCCGGACATTCTCGATCGGGCGCTGCTCCGGCCTGGCCGCTTCGATCGGCGTGTCGTCGTGAACCTTCCGGATCGCGCGGGACGCGAGGCGATACTCAAAGTGCACACGCGTCGGGTTCCACTGGCCGACGATGTTTCGCTGGGCGAGGTCGCTTCGTCGACGCCGGGCCTCGCGGGCGCGGACCTGCGCAACCTCGTCAACGAGGCGGCGCTGCTCGCGGCACGACGCAACGAGGATGCGGTTCACCAGCGCGACTTTCTCGATTCGCTCGAGAAGATCGTCTTGGGACCCGAGCGGCCATTGCTCATGAGCGAAGAAGACCGCCGCCGCGTCGCGTACCACGAGGGTGGGCACGCCATTCTCGGGCTTGTCGTGCCGGGCGCCGATCCCGTGCATCGCGTGACGATCGTGCCGCGCGGTCAAGCCCTCGGCGTGACGTATCAGCGACCCGATGCGGACCGCTACAACTTCCCCGAGCCATACCTCCGCGCGCGCATCGTCGGAATGCTCGGCGGACGAGCGGCCGAGGAGCTGGTCTATGGAACGCGGACGACGGGCGCGGAGAGCGATATCGAACAAGCGACGAGCCTGGCGCGCAACATGGTGACGCGCTGGGGAATGAGCGAAGCGCTCGGAATGGTTCAACTCGCGCCTCGAGAGAATCCATATCTCGCGGGACCGGCCAATGTCTTCGACACCCACGACGGAGCGCGTCCATACAGCGACGAGACTGCCCGTCAGATCGATGCGGAAGTCCGACGAATCATCGAGGAGAGCCACGCCGAAGCAAAGCGGTTGCTCACCGAGCATCGCGCTGCGCTCGATTCACTCGCGAAAGCGCTGCTCGAGCTCGAGACGTTGGACGAAACGGAAATCTTGCGAGTGACCGGCCTCAAGACCGCGCCCCAGCCGGACCGCGGCGTGCGCGCCTAGCGCTTTGGCGTTCGACGATCGCGACGCGGCCGCGTGTCGTTCACTTGCTTGCCGTCGACGTATGCCGGCGCAACTCGGTCCGCCAATCGGGAATGACCACGAGCTTGACTCCCGATCCCTGTGATTCCACCATCAGGAATCGATTTCCGTCGTGCGACACATCGTACATCACTTGGTACTGTCCCTGAAAAAGCGATTCTCGCGACACGACATGCAGCGACGGCTCACGACTCAACGTCGCTTCCATCATGCGGCTTCCCTGCCAGTAATAGATGTGGTTTCCATCTGGCGACCACACGGGAGTCACGCCGCCGCCGGAGGAAATTGCCACGCGGCCGCCCGATCCGGCGAACGGACGAACGTAGACCTCCGGTTGTCCTGATTCGTCCGAGTTGTACGCGAGCCATCGGCCGTCTGGAGAAAAACGACCGCGCGACTCCGTCGCCGTAGGCGAGCCCGCAAGCTCTCGGCTCACGCCAGCGGAATCGAGTGAGACCGTCTCGAGATTGAACGATCCATCATAGAGCGAGTTGTCGACGACGCTGCGCCCATCCGGCGAGATGTCGATGTTCCACGGATTGTGTGCGGGCACGGCGGCGAGAACCGCCGGTGAGCTTCCGTCAGCGGCCTGCCACCAGAACGCGGCGCGCCCGCCGTGCGTCGACGCGTAGAGGACTCGACGACCGTCGGACGACCACACGCCGTTTCGCGCGCCCATGTTCGTGAGCGGCGTCAGAGTTCCAGCGGAAAGATCGATCGTCCAGAGATCCGATTTCGTTCCGGTGGAAATCGACGTTACGATAGTTCGTCCGTCAGGTGAAAGTCGCGGAGCGGAAAACTCGCGCGTCGTCTCGATCGCCGGAGTCACCGCGCCATGCTTGTCGACCCACACGAGCCGGCGATTCAGCGTGCCATGCACGTACGTCAGACCGCCGTTGGGCGTCATGAACACCGTGGCTTGGTAAGAGCCACCGCCGCTCTCCGTTCGAACGCCACCCTCCACCGGAACCGCGGTACCCGTCACACGCCGTTGGCTCGCGTCGAATGGCTGCGCCATGATGACGCCGTCCGCGTTGACGAAGATCAGTTGCCCGTCGATGACACCGAGTGCCGCCGCGCCGGTGACGCCGAGTCGAGTCACTTTGCCGTCGTCGAGCGACACAAGGGCAAGCTTCGCTTGTTCGGCCGTGCCGTACCAGATCGTGAAGGCGACAGTCTTGCCGTCGCTGAGAACGTGCGGCCACTGATGGCTCAGCTCTTTTTGCGCACGATCCACTTCTGTGAGCTTTGTCGGAGTGCCTCCCGCAGACCTCATGCGCAAAAGACCGCCGCCGCCCTCTAGCACCCCCTGTCCGAACACGATGTCGCCACTCGGCGTCCAAGCTACGCCACCGAAGTCGGCGACATCGGAGAGAGAGACGGGTGCGGCTCCGTCGAGCGACACCTTCATCAGTTTGCGGCGATTCGCGATGAACGCGACCCATTTGCCATCCAACGAAACAGCGGGCGCACCCCATGGAGCGAGACGCTCCGTTCCCGGGATCGCACGCGACTCGAGTTGGTCGAGCCGATGAATGAAAAGCGCGCGCCCATTCCCTGCTTGGCCGACGAACACCACCGCACGGCCGTCCGGCGTCAGGACGCCCTCGGCGACGGGATCCTGCGCATCGGCCGAGAGCTCGAAGCGAACTGGAAACGGGTCGTCGGTGTGTCGTCGCGCGAACATCGCGGCGCTTGCCGCGGCGACCACTGCGACGCCCGCGAGCACCACGAACGCAGGATCGCGTAGCCGCGCGCGAGTTGGCGGCGCCGCGGCTCGCTCGGTCACGCCGACAGAGTTTCCACCTCCAGCAAGTGCCGCGGAAAACTCGGCGGCGCTCGCGAAGCGATCGGCGGGAAGTTTCGCGAGGCTCTTGAGGATCGCCTGCTCCATCCCCGGTGGCACCGTGTCTCGCACGACACTCGGCGGCGTCGGTTTTTCGGTGAGAACTTTCGCGACGATCGCCTGCACGCTCGATCCCGTGAATGGCGGATCGCCGGTCAGCATCTCGTACGTCACCGCGCCGAGCGCGTAGATGTCGGCGCGCGCGTCGACCGTGCGCTCGCCCATCGCTTGCTCGGGCGCCATGTACTGCGGGGTGCCGAGTGACAAACCCGTTTGCGTCATGCGCGCGCCGCCCGCGGTCTGCACCGCGAGCGCGATCCCGAAATCGGCGACGAGCGCGTGCCCGCCCTGCAGCAGGATGTTCTCGGGCTTCACGTCCCGATGGATGACGCCGGCGCCGTGTGCATAGCCGAGCGCATCGGCAACTTCGCGCGAGATGCGCAGTGCGTCGTCGAGCGGCAGCTGTCGTTCGCGAACGAGACGGGCACGCAGCGTCTCGCCCGTCACGAGCGGCATCACGTAGTACAGCAAGCCATCCGCGTTTCCTGAATCGAGCAACGGCAGGATGTGCGGGTGTTGCAGCTTCGCCGTCGTCTTGATCTCGGTTAGGAATCGCTCCGCCCCGAGCGCCGCGCCAAGATCGGGATGCAGGACTTTGATCGCGACGTCTCGATCGTGTTTGAGATCGCGCGCGAGGTACACCGTCGCCATTCCGCCCGCGCCGAGCTCGCGTTCGATCGCGTACCGTTCCGCCAGCGCGTCGACGAGTTGCTGGATGCTCACTTGGTCGACCGGTGCTGGAGATCGGTCATGCCGTTTCGGACGAGGACGAGATCGAACGCGCGCGGCACGTTCTCCGCGACGAGGATTCTCCCGTCCGGCGCAAGATCGAGCGAGTAGCTCGGTCCATTCGCGCTGATCGGTGTGATGTCCGTTCGAATCTCACGCATTCCCGTGACCGCCAATGCCGGACGCGATGCGATCGACGCGACCATCAAGACGCCGCGTTGGTCGAAGAACCACACCGAGCGCCCATCGCGCGACCATCGCGCGGGAGCCGCACCGCCGTTCGACACGCGAAGTCGTTCACCGCCGCTCGAAAATCGCTGAACGTATAGTTCATCGACGCCCGTTTCGTCGGAGGAATAGACGACCAGCGTTCCGTCCGGCGAAGGGACCGCCGAAATCTTTCTCGCCGGACCGACGACGAACGGTATTCCAGGTTGACCGGAAGTCGCGGAGTAGACGTTCGAGAGACTGACGGGACTGCCGGCCACGCACGGCGAGCAGGCGCTGTCGGCATAGGTGCGGACGATGAGAGTTTTGTGATCAGGCAGCCATCGGCCGTCGCCGACGGAATGGCCGAACTGCTTCATCGACAGCACGAGATGCTCGGGCTCGGACGCGTCGGCGCGGCGCTCGAACAATGCCTGATCCTCCGGACCTCCGACGCGCGTATACATCACCGACGCGCCGTCCGGCGACCAACTTGGCCGCGGGCTGAACCAGTCGTTCGTCAGCCGCGTCGTCGCACCGGTCGAAAGGTCGGCCACAAAAACGTCGCCCGTACCTCCGGCGTTCGCGGCTGGATCACGAGTGTCGGTTCGTAGCGTGTACGCGATCCGTTTGCCATCCGGCGACAGCGCGACTCCCCAGATGTCCCCCTCGATCGGAAGGCGACTCACGAGACGCCCGGTCGGATCGAGCCAAACGAGGCGCTCTCGCTGAAGATTGCCCGCGATATACATGTATGTGCCGTCGTCCGCGACGCTGATTCCGGGATATGAGCGGCCCGAGTTCGAGCTCATCGCCACGTGAGCGAATGCCACGGCGGGGCCGGTGAGCTTGAATGACGATTGATCGAACGGCGCGATGAACACAGTCCCTTCGGCCGAGGCGTAGAGGAGCTTTCCCGACGCGAGTACACGGGCCCAGACTCCCATCCCGACTTTCGTCACCTGCTTCGTCGCGAAGTTCAGCCCAAGGATCTCGGCCCGCGCTTGGAGGTCCCCTCGACGCGCGCGAATGAAGAGCAGGCCCCGGCCGTTCGGGAGCGCCATGGGCTGCCCTATGAGAAAACTCGCATCGCCTCGGTACAGCGTGTCGGGAGTTCCGCCGAGTGACCGGACAACGATTTCCATACCGCCGACATCGGAGTAGATACGGCCATCCGGACCCCAGCTCGCGTCCCACGCATCTCGCAGCGAAACGACCTGCCCTCCCTCGACGGAGACCACTCGGCTTTCCGGCCGAGAGATCATCACGAGCAACGACCGGCCGTCGGGCGACCACTGGACGCCGACCGCGCCGACTGTCCCTGGAAGCGCAGTGGCTTCGAGTGCGTCGAGCGACCGAACCCACACTTGTGGCGGCCCCTTGGTCGGACCTGTTCCGACATAGGCGAGGCGCCGTCCGTCGTGCGACAGATCGAAGTTGAATCCCCAGTATTGCGGCTCGATGGCCTGCGACGCCGGAAGCGCCACCGCAACGCGGGTGACCGGCCCCGCTACGACAGACGGACGAAGCCAGCCCCATACGCCGAAAGCGACCGCCGCAACCAGACCGGTTGCGAGCACGCCGACGAGCGGAAACGCGCGCTGGGTCTGCACGCGTGTCGGTGATGGACCCGCGAACGTCGGCGAGGTCAACGCCGTCGCAAATTCCGCCGCGGTCGCGAAGCGATCGGCCGGCAGCTTGGCCAGCGCGGTGAGTACCGCCTGCTCGACACCAGGCGGCACGGTGTCTCGGAGCGTGTGAAGCGCGGTCGGCTTTTCGCTGATGATCTTCGCGACGATCGCTTGCACGCTCGAGCCGGCAAACGGCGGATCGCCGGTGAGCATCTCGTACGTCACCGCCCCGAGGGCGTAGATGTCGCTGCGTGCGTCGATCATCCGCTCGCCCATCGCCTGCTCGGGCGACATGTACTGCGGTGTCCCGAGCGACAAGCCGGTCTGCGTCATCCGCGCGCCGGCGGCGGTCTGCACCGCGAGCGCGATGCCGAAGTCCGCAACCAGTGCCTGACCATCGTGCAACAGAACGTTCTCGGGTTTGATGTCCCGATGAATCACGCCGTGTCGATGAGCATAGTCTAACGCCCCGGCGACCTCGCGTGCGATGCGAACGGCGTCGCCGATCGGAAGCTGTCGCTCGCGCTCGAGGCGGGCACGCAACGTTTCACCCGTGACGACGGGCATGACGTAGTACAGTGTCCCGTCCGCGTCGCCCGAGTCGAGCAACGGCAGGATGTGCGGGTGCTGCAGCTTCGCCGTCGTCTTGATCTCGCTCAAAAATCGATCGGCGCCGAGGGCAACGCCGAGATCCGGATGCAGCACCTTGATGGCGACATCGCGATCGTGCTTCAGATCGCGTGCGAGATAGACTGTCGCCATTCCGCCCGCCCCGAGCTCTCGCTCGATCACGTAGCGATCCGCGAGGCGGGCGCCGACAGATGTCCAAACGCTCAACTGATTCTTGTCCTTGGAGTGTTACTGTGCGACGTCACCGGTGGCGGCGTCGCACAGGATGTCGAGCGGCAGGGCTGTCGGGCTCGGCGTCGGGGCTGTTCGTGCCGGCGCAGCCGATGACGAAACGGCGGGAAACAGCAGAAGGATGCGTCCTCGCATGATTCTCTTCTGTTCGGGATGGCATACGCTATCTGTTTGCGCGCCTCTCGTCCATGCTGCAGTCGCAGATGGCCGCCAAGAATTCCTAGCCGGGCCGCGCCTTCTCGCAGACCCGGGTAGCAGGTGACGCGTGAAAACAAAGGAATGCACACAGGAGTGCGCGCATGGGCCGCTACGTGCTCGATCTCGAAGAGATCGACGGGACGCAGATCGCAATTGCCGGCGGCAAAGGCGCCGGGTTGGGCGAGCTTTCGCGGATCGATGGCGTCCTCGTACCGCCTGGCTTCTGCGTCACGACCGATGCGTTCCGGCTGATCGTCGCAAACGCGCCGACGCTCGACGACCAACTCGGTCGCCTCGTTGCACTCCACGCGGACGATCGTGATGCGATCCGCGAGCGAAGTGCGGAGATTCGCCGGACGATCGAGGGCATCGTCATACCGCGGGAGCTGTCCGCGGACATCGAACGCTCGCTCGCTCGGCTCGGAAGCGGAGACGCGTACGCCGTCCGATCCAGCGCGACCGCGGAGGATTTGCCGTCCGCCTCTTTCGCCGGGCAGCACGATACGTATTTGAACGTCATAGGGGTCGAGGCGGTCCTGGACCACATCCGACGATGCTGGGGCTCGGTCTTCAGCGAGCGCGCTGTGACCTATCGACTGCGGAACAAGATCGACAATCGCAAGGTCAGCGTGGCGGTCGTGGTGCAGCGGATGATGTTCCCCGCGGCCGCCGGGGTTCTGTTCACGGCCGACCCGATCACCGGCAACCGCAGAACTACCGTCGTGGAAGCCAGCCTCGGACTTGGCGAGGCTCTCGTTTCCGGGCTGACGAACGCGGACTCGTACAGAGTGCGAGACGACACGATCGTCGCGAGGACGATCGCCCGGAAAGTGCTTGCCGTTGTTGCGTCGCCGACCGGCGGCACGCAACGAGCCGCGATCGACCTCGAGCAACAGCACCAGCCCGCCCTGACAGACGCGCAAGTGATCCGACTCGCCGCGCTCGGCCGCAGGATCGAAGCGCATTTCGGCCGACCACAGGATGTCGAGTGGTGCCTCGTCGATGACGACTTTCAGATCGTCCAGAGTCGGCCGATCACCACGTTGTTCCCGATTCCCGACGCCGGCGACGCGGAGAATCACGTCTACCTCTCCGTCGGACATCAACAGATGATGACCGACGCGATGAAGCCGCTCGGAATCTCCGTGTGGCAGCTGATCGCGGCACGACCGATGTCCACCGCAGGAGGAAGACTTTTCGTCGACGTCGCTGGAGCGCTCGCCTCGCCCGCGAGCCGCGCCGCGCTCGTGAACATGATCGGAAAATACGATCCGCTCACTGGCGACGCACTTCAGACCGTGATCGATCGTGACTTCATCCCGGCACGTCCGGACGCTGGCGTCGGGACGCCGCCCGTTGCGGCGACCACGCCGATCGACACCGATCCTGCGATCGTCGACGAGTTGATCGACCGCAGCGAGCGGTCGGTCGCCGCGTTGAAGCGCGAGATTGAAGCCAAGTCGGGCGCTGCGCTCTTCGACTTCATTCTCGCCGACATTCAAGAGTTGAAACGGATCCTGTTCGATCCGCGAAGCCATCAGGTGTTCATGTCGGCGATGGAGGCCGCCTTGTGGCTCAACGAAAAGATGTCCGAGTGCCTCGGCGAAAAGAATGCGGCCGACACACTCACACAGTCTGTCCCGAACAACGTCACGTCAGAGATGGGACTCGCGCTCCTCGATGTCGCGGACGTCATTCGCCCGTATCCCGAGGTCGTGGCGTTCTTGGAGCGGTCGCACGATGATGATTTTCTAAACACGCTCCCGGAAGTCGAAGGCGGCCGGGACGCTCGCAACGCTATCGTCGCCTGGCTCGACAAGTACGGCATGCGCTGCGTCGGCGAGATCGACATCACGCGCCCGCGATGGACCGAAGAGCCAAGCGCGCTGCTCCCTTTGATCCTCGGCAACATCAGAAATTTCGAGCCCGGCGCCGGGGAGAAGCGGTTCGAGCAGGGACGCCGGGAAGCGCTGCAGAAAGAACAGGAGCTGATGTCGCGCTTGCGCGCGTTGCCGAACGGCGATCAGAAGGCCGAAGAGACGAAGCGGATGATCGATCGCGTCCGCACCTTCATCGGATACCGCGAGTATCCGAAGTACGGGATGATCAACCGCGAGTTCGTCTACAAGCGAGCGTTGCTCGACGAAGCCGAACGGCTCGTGGCCGCCGGTGTGATTCGTGAGAAGGAGGACATCTTCTTCCTCACCTTCCAAGAATTGCACGAGGTCGCGCGCACGCATCGCGCGGACGATCGGCTCATTCGCGATCGCAAAGATGCATTTCAGTCGTACGCCGCGCTGACTCCGCCGCGCGTACTGACCTCGGAGGGCGAAGCGATCTCCGGTTCGTATCGGCGCGAGGGCTCACCGGCGGGCGCGCTCGTCGGACTGGCCGTTTCCGCCGGCGTCGCCGAAGGTCGCGCTCGTGTCATCTTGAACATGGCGGACGCGGACCTCGAGCCGGGAGACATTCTGGTCACGGCCTTCACGGACCCGAGTTGGACGCCGCTGTTCGTCGCGATCAAGGGACTCGTGACCGAGGTCGGCGGCCTCATGACGCACGGCGCGGTCATCGCGCGAGAGTACGGCCTGCCCGCGGTCGTCGGCGTCGACCATGCGACGAAGTTGATTCGGGACGGACAGCGAATCCGCGTCGACGGGACCGACGGCTACGTCGAGATGCTGAGCGAGTGAGTCGCGTGCGCAGGTCGTCGCTCAATCGCGAGCCTGCTCCGACCGGCGACGCCGCTCGTACATGAAGATCACGGGGATATAGAAGACGACGTCGGCGGCAAGCTTTCCGGCAACAAGTCCGCGAAGCGGTCCGAAGAACCGCATCCCGAGACCCATGGCGAGCGGGCGGATCGCGAGCGTGTCGAGCACGCCCGCCGGCCCAAACTCGGCGATCCACTGACCGATCAGCCGTGTCGCGTTGCGCAGGCTCAAGGTCTTTTGCGCGCGTGCAGCAGTTCGAACTTCTTTTCCGACGTCACGCCAGGCAATGGCCCCCGCGTAGCCGATGGTCTCGCCCCACGCTCCGCCGTACGCCGCGGCAATCGCGTGGTGCGTGAGGCGACGCATCGCATACGATCCGACCAGCGCGAGCGCGATGCCGCACAACTCGGCGACCCCATATCGGGCCAGCCAATCCTGCAGCATGGCCCGCGACGTTCGCGTCATCTAGCGCTTGACGGGGCGATGCTTCGCCTTCGCGTGTGCTCTTCCCGCGCCCGCCGACGCCTCTTGTTTGAGCGTGCCCTTCTTCAGATCCACAACGACGCTGTCGCCGGCCACACCTTTCTGCGACGACTTGAACTCGATCGTCAGGAAACCTGGATCGGCGGTGACGGTGAGGTAGCCGAAGGCAACGATGGGATCTTTCTCGAGAGTGTGATCCCCGACCGTGACCGGCGCCTTCGGAAGTCGCTGTTGCGGTGCCGTCGCTGCAAAACCGCCGCTGCCGGAGACGACGTAAGGAATTTCTCGCCCGCCGATTCGACGGGTGAAGCGCTGGTACAAATGCGCGTGGCCCGAGAGCACGGCATCCGGCCACAGTCCGGCCTTCGTACAGCATGCGTCGATGTCGGCTGAAGCTCCGCTCGAGCCCCCGTGCTTTGCATCGGCCGATAGTGGCGGATGATGGATCGCGATAATGACCGCCCGCTTCCCAGCCGCACGCTGGGGCTTGAGTCGAGTCAGTTCAGAGATCAAGAAAGCGAGCTGCTCGTCGCTGATCGGGTAGTGGCCGCCTTGCGACGAGATGACTCCCGGTCCGTCGAGCACGTTGCTGTACAAGCCGATGATCGAAACGAACGGTGCGTCGAGACAGAAGTAGATCCCCGGTTGCGTCATCGTGCTGCGTACGAGCGTGCCCGCGTCCGGGGACCGAGTCGGCGACGGCGCGCAGAAGTTTCTCAGGAATGCTTCGAGTGTCGTGTTCGCCGGTCGGTCGCTCGTCGCGCCGAACACCATGCCGTCGTGGTTGCCCGGAACCGCAAAGATCGGGCGGTCGTACGCTCGAAGCGGTTCATAGAACTGGTCGTAGTAGTACTTCGCTTCGCCGAAGTTGTAGACGACGTCGCCGAGGTGAAACAGGAACGACGGCGCGGCACCGCCGCCGCCGCTGACATCCGCGACCATCATGTCGGCAACGCTCGCCTCGGTCGACGGATCGTCTCGCTTCGCCGCACCCATATCGCCCGCGGCGTGGAACGCGATTCGGTTCCGCTTCACGATCGCCGAGATGGCGGCGGCGTCGAGCACGTCGCTGAGATTCATGCGCGACGGTGTCAGCCGCGGGGGATGAATCGGCTGCAGGTCGTTCTTGTGCGCCTGATAGTAGGGCGACGCGTAGTAGGCGTCGCTCGTGTTGTCGATTTGAAACGTCGCTTCGTCGGAGCCGGGCCGCGGTTCGGCGAAGAGTCGTCCCTTTCCAGAGGTTTGCCGCGTCATTCGTTCCTTCCGGGTGCGGGCCACGAGCAACGTGTGCCGCTCTCAGTCCCGGCGCCAGCCGATTCGAAAAAAAGAAATCGAAAGGCGACGTCGGACCCGGCAACCCCGAGTCGGCTCTATTGAAGTTTGCTCAACGCCGCGCGGCCTGGCGGCGATCGGCGGCGCCATCCTATTTCTATCACCGTCGCGCCCGCGCTTTGCTGGCCATAGACTACGCGCCGCCTCTTCGGATTTCTCGATGCCTCTGTTTGGAACTCAGATCGTCCGCGCCGCCCTTCTCCTGTCGACGCTTGCCGCACTCGGGCGAGTCGCGACGGCTCAAACAGCGCAGCGTGCCGATACCGGCAGCGCGCTCCCGATCACACCAGTTCGTACGCTGCGCTTCACGACCGATGAAGGCACGTGGATGTCGCTCGACGTCTCACCCGACGGTCGCACGATTCTCTTCGACCTCCTCGGCGACCTCTACACGGTTCCGATCGATGGCGGCGATGCGACGCGGCGGACGAGCGGCATGGCGTGGGACTACATGCCGCGCTGGTCGCCCGACGGTTCGACGATCGCGTTCGCATCGGATCGCGGCGGCAACGAGGACATCTGGCTGATGGATCGCAACGGCGGACATCTTCGCCGGTTGACGCACGAAGTCGACGCCCGGCTCTCCTCGCCGACGTGGACGCGCGACGGACAGTACATCATCGCGCGCCGCACCGAACCGTATCCAGGACCGAACGACTACGGCCGCCAGCACCCGCTTTGGATGTACGCGATCGCCGGCGGGACGGGCGTGCAGATCGTTCCAGCAACGCTCGACGCACCGAAGACGTCGAACAGCGGTCCAGCCTTCTCGCCCGACGGCAACACGATGTACTTCTCGTCGCACGCCGGCGGAAGCTTCAGCGCTGAAGGAAGGATCGGCCTCTTTCAGATCATATCGCTCGATCGCCGCACCGGTCGGCAACACGCGCTGACGAGTGCACCAGGCGGCGGTCTGCGGCCGGCGGTATCTCCCGACGGACATTGGCTCGTCTACGCGACGCGATTCGAAGCGACGACGGGCTTCCGAATTCGAGATCTCCAGACAGGCGCCGAGCGGTGGCTGGTCGCGCGGACGCAGCGCGACGATCAGGAAGGCGACGTCATGCTCGACGCACTGCCGAACTACAGCTTCACGCCCGATTCCAAGTCAGTGGTCTACACGGAAGGCGGGAAGATTCGTCGCGTCGACATAGCGACGCGCGCCGTGACGACGATTCCCTTCACGGCTCACGTCGAGCTCGGAATGGGCCGCCATCTGCAAGCGCCGCAGCGCATCGACGACGGACCGCTGCACGTTCGGCAGTTGACGTCCATCAACGAATCCGCGGACCACAAGCGAGTCGTGTTCAGCGCCGTGGGGCGCATTTGGACCGCGAATGTCTCCGGCAATCAGATAGCGAATGCGCGGCACCTCACGCCCGAAGGATCGCGTGAGTTTCAACCGTCGCTCTCGCCGAACGGCGAATGGGTGGCGTACGTGACGTGGTCGGATTCCGCCGGTGGGTATCTATGGAAGGCGCGGGCGGATGGCAGCGGCACGCCGATTCGTCTCACGAAGGCTGCCGGTTTCTACAAGTTTCCGGCGTGGGCGCCCGAGGGAGATCGTGTCGCCTTTCTCGCGTGGCCCACGTCGGCTGGCCAAGGAACCGGCAGCGGACCCGGTGAGCTGACATGGATCGACGTCGACAAACCTGACTCGCGCCACGTCATCGGCGAATCGACGGCGTCGCTGGCCCTCGTCTCGCGCGGCGGCGACGCCAGCGGCCGTGTGTACTATCTCGACATCAGCCCCGCCGTCGGCGGAAATCTCGCGCGCGTGACGACGACGCTCCGCTCGGTGCGCTATGACGGCACTGATGGACGAGTGCACGCGCGAGTCCGCGCGCCGATCGTCTTCGCGCCGAACGGGCCGCCCGGACCGGTCGCGATGCGCGTGTCGCCCGACGGAGAGCGCGTCGTCATGGTCAGTCGCGACGACGCCTACCTCTTTCCCCTCACGCCGCTCGGCACCGAAGGCGTGACGCTCGACATGGAGCGCTCGGCGACCGGTCTTCCGCTGCGACGCGTCACCTACGACGGCGCGAACGAAGCCGGCTGGGCGGACGACGGACACACGCTCACATGGAGCTTCACGGATCGATATTTCCGCGCCAACGCTGACTCTGTGTTCGCGACCGCGGACAGCACGAAGTGGCACGTCGAACGTCTCGACGTCGCGCTCACAGTTCCGCGCGCGGCACCGACCGGCGCGCTGTTGTTGAAGGGCGGTCGGGTGATCACGATGCGCGGTGATGACGTGCTCTCGAGCGGGGATGTGCTGATCGAGAACAATCGCATCACGCGAGTTGGAAAGTCGATTGCCGCTCCAGCCGGCGTGCGCGTGATCGACATGACCGGCAAGACACTGATGCCCGGGCTCGTCGACGTGCACTCGCACATGCGCACCGGTCGCGACATCGCGTACGACAACGAATGGAGCACCGTCGCAAATCTCGCGTACGGCGTGACGACGACGCGCAATCCGAGCACGGGATGGGGGACGTACGCCTACGGCGAGATGGTCGATGCCGGAACGATGATCGGGCCGCGCATCTTCTCCACCGGCCCGCCGTTCACCGGTACGAACGTGCCGCTGCGCAACTACGATGACGCGCTGCGCGCGGTGCGCCGGTACGAGGCGGAGGGCGCCAACTCGCTCAAGCAATACGTCCAACCGCGGCGCGTTCAGCGGCAGTGGATCCTTCAAGCAGCGCTCGCCGAGGGGATCGACGCGACGAATGAAGGTGCCGGTGATTTCCGCGCTGACATGTCGATGGCGATCGACGGATACACGAGTCTCGAGCATACCCTGCCGATGGTGCCGATCTACAAAGACGTCGTCACCGTGCTTGCCGATTCGAAGATCACGTACACACCGGCGCTCAACGCGCAGTACGGCGCACCGGAGGGTGACACCTACTGGCGCGCACGCTACGACCTACGCGCCGACGCGAAGACCCGTCGCTTCACACCGCGCGATCAGCTGGATCGCGCGACACGCGAGCTGCCCCTCATTCACGACGACGAGTACACGTTCACGCTCGCTGCGCAGGGGCTGCGCGACGTCGTGCGCGCGGGTGGCAATATTGGCATGGGCTCGCACGGTCAGCAGAATGGCATCGGCGCGGATTGGGAATTGTGGATGATGCAATCCGGCGGCATGACACCGCTCGAGACGCTGCGCGCCGCGACGATGATGGGAGCGGCGTCGATAGGGTTGGATCGCGACATCGGGTCGATCGAACCGGGCAAGCTGGCGGACATCGTGGTGCTCGACGCCAATCCGCTCGACGATATCAAGAACACCATCAAGACTCGCTACATCATCAAGAACGGCTTTGTCTACGACGCCGCGACGCTCGATGAGATCTGGCCGACGGCGCGGAAGTTTCCGACGTCAGTCTGGGCGCGAGACGAGATGGACCGCGACGGCATTCGCATCAGGCCGTGAGATCGACGTCGGAACGGAAGCCGCCGGGCGCTTGTTCACCACCGCCCCTTGCTCCGGCTGTCAAGCCGAACACGAGCACCCTGCCCCATCCTGCCGGTCTTCTCGCCTCCCCTAAGCTTCACCCATGAAGAAGATCGGTTTTCTATCGTTCGGCCATTGGAACCCATCGCGCCAATCAGCGGTGCGCTCGGCGCGAGATGTTCTGCAGCAGTCGATCGAGCTGGCTGTCGCGGCAGAGGAGCTCGGTGCGGACGGAGCGTACTTTCGCGTACACCACTTTGCCCAGCAGCTCGCGTCCCCGTTCCCGCTTCTCGCCGCCGTCGGCGCGAGGACGAGCCGGATCGAGATCGGCACCGGCGTCATCGACATGCGGTACGAGAATCCCTTGTACATGGTCGAAACCGCGGGCGCCACAGACTTGATCAGTCACGGGCGGCTGCAGCTCGGCATCAGCCGCGGCTCGCCGGAGCAGGTCATCGAAGGGTGGCGCTACTTCGGCTATGCACCGGCGGAAGGTGAGACCGATGCGGACATGGGCCGACGTCATGCCGAGGTCTTTCTCGACCTATTGAAGGGAGAAGGATTCGCCCGGCCCAATCCGAGACCGATGTTTCCGAACCCGCCTGGCCTGCTGCGGCTCGAGCCGTACGCGGCGGGACTGCGCGAGCGCATCTGGTGGGGTTCGGCGTCTAACGCGACTGCGATCTGGGCCGCCGAGCATGGAATGAACCTCCAGAGCTCTACGCTCAAGGCGGACGAATCGGGTGAGCCCTTTCACGTGCAACAGGCTCGCCAGATCCGCGTCTTCCGGCAGGCATGGGCCGAGGCGGGGCACACGCGGGAGCCGCGCGTCTCGGTATCTCGATCCATCTTCGCATTGATGGACGATCGCGATCGCGCGTACTTCGGCGGTGATCAAAGCAGCGATCACGTCGGAGTGATCGACAATATGCGAGCGGTGTTCGGACGGTCGTATTCGGCTGAACCGGCCGCGTTGATCGAAGAGCTCAGAAAGGATGAGGCCATCGCCGAAGCCGATACGCTCCTCCTCACCGTCCCCAACACGCTCGGCGTCGAGTACAACGCGCACGTGATCGAATCGATTCTCACGCACATCGCGCCCGCACTTGGCTGGCGATAGCCTGACGCAGCAGGTCATACAGACGCATCCGACCACCATTCCGACGCCGCGCAGGCCGGGTCCGCGCAGCGTCGCGCCAATCAGGCCGACACGCGCTCGCCGCCGGTTCGAAGAAATTCCGCGAATTCGTCGGGAAGGGTGCTCGCCAGAATCGCATTGGCGGCGGTGTCGACGTCGTATTCGACGCGACGGAACTCCACAGTCGTGAGGGTGTTGCCGACGTCGAGCACCACATAGCCTGCGCGCCAGTCTCCATCCTTCGGCCGACCGACGCTTCCCGCATTGACGAAGTGCACGCCGGCCACCTCGCGATGCCATGGCAGGTGAGTATGGCCGAACGCCACTACGTCGCCGGCGCGCGCACCGACGCCATTCCCCACCTGCGCGAGGAAGTCGTCTGATCGATCCTCGGTGACGTACACCGTATTCAACAACTGACTGCCGTGCAGCAGCGTCACCGTCGGACCGGTGATGTGCCCACCGAGCGGACGGAGGTCGATGCGAAATGGAAGGTCGCCCAGATATCGCTTGGTCGCCGCGGTCACACGCTCCCGCGTCCAGGCATATGATCGATGTGAGAGCTCCTCTTGATGAGCATCCTCGTATCGACAGCCACAGTGCTTGTAGTCCGTGGCAACGGCGGAGTCATAGTTGCCAGCGACGCCCGCAATACGAGCGTTCCGCAAGCGATCAGTCACCTCGTTCGGCCACGGTGCATACCCTACGAGGTCGCCGAGGTGGTAGACGCAATCCACATCGCTTCGATTCGCGATGTCGCTCAGCACCGCGTCGAGCGCCGGAAGGTTGGCGTGGACGTCAGAGATCAGCGCGTAACGCATCGGCGTTGCGTAGCTGTCCCAGTCGGAGGCACATGAGAGTTGCCGACGCTGGACACGCATCACGGAACTCACTCGTCGCGCGAATCTCGGCCGGCGCGGCGTCGCGCGACGTCACTTGAAATCCGAAACGCGGGAAGTACGTCTCCGCGGTCGTCGTCAGCAGATAGAGCGAGCGAACGTGCTGTGAGCTCGCCTCGGCAATGATGCGCTCGACGAGTTCTTCCGCGATTCGGTGTCCGCGCCATTCGGGCGCAACCGCCGTCGAGCGGAGCAACCCGTAGTCGCCGCATGCCTCTACGCCGGCCACGCCGACAATGCGCTCGTCCGCCTCAGCGACCTGGAAACCGCGGAGCGCTTCTTTCACGCCGTCGGTTGGTAGTGTGCTGGCGGTCAACAGCGCTTCGATTGCCGCGAGGTCGTCCTCAGTCGCCGCGCGAATCGTGATCGCTGCGTGTGTCTTCGTCATGGCGATTGCTCAATTGCAGCACTCGGGTCCACAGCAACTGGTTTCCTTGACCGGCATGGAACGCGCCCGACTCGCGCCCGAAGGTTTGACTGCGCGCACGAACGCACTCATGAACTTTCCGTCGATTTGCTCGGCGAACGTGGCCGGATCGAGGCCGCTGCCGGCGAGAAACGCCGCGGCATCTTCGGCTTTGTAGATTCTCGTCGGTTCGATCTCGACGCGACGAAAGCCGGCGTCGGCGAGCAGATCGCGATACTCGATCTCCTCGAGAGCACCCGCGACGCACCCGATCCACAGCTCCATGTTTCGGCGCACGGGCTCCGGCGCCTCGCCTCGAACGACGACATCCGAGACCGCGAATCGACCGCCTGGCTTCAAGACGCGGAAGGCCTCTCGAAGAACCTGCGCTTTGTCGCCCGACAAGTTGATCACGCAGTTCGAGATGATGACGTCGACCGAGCCGTCGGGGAGCGGAATGTTTTCGATTTCGCCTTTCAAGAACTCTACATTCTTCGCCCCGGCCTTCAGCTTGTTCTCATTCGCGAGCGCGAGCATCTCGTCCGTCATGTCGAGGCCGTAGACCTTACCGGTCGGTCCGACGCGTTTCGCGGAGAGCAGCACGTCGATCCCGCCACCCGATCCGAGATCGAGCACCGTCTCGCCTTCGTTCAGCTGCGCGAGCGCCGTGGGATTGCCGCAGCCCAACGACGCGAGCAGCGCTTGCGCCGGGATGCCTGACCTCTGTCCCTCGTCATAGAGATCCGAGGTGATTGGGTCCCAAGCCTCGGTGGTCGCGCCGCAGCACGCGCTCGATCCGCAGCAGGAGGCATCCGTCGATCCGTCCGTGACACGCAATGCGGCCTGTCCGTACTTCTCGCGCACGCTGGCTTTCAACTCTTCTGACATCACGACCTCCATCGATAAATCTTGATATGTTGAGCAGCACGAACACCGTGATCAGCGGCACGCCGATCGTGTCATCAAGCGACGGCCGCTCGGCGTGATGGTCTCGAGGATCGCGCGAGCTTCCGCGATGGCATCGACATTGAGTGAGTAGTAGTTCCAACGGCCTTCTTTGCGGCCCGAGATGATGCCCGCGTCCGCCAACGTTTTCAGGTGCCACGACAGCCGCGACTGCGCCATATCGAGCTCCTCCATCAATTCGCAGACGCAGCGCTCACCATGAAGCAGGAGTCCGACGACGTCGAGGCGGATCTCGTCAGACAGAGCGTGAAAGAGCGCGGCAGCGCGGGCGGAGTCCAGAGAAGCGGCGGTGGCCATACAAGCAACGTAACTGGTTTTATTGATGGATCAAGTCGTGGATTCAGGCGTCGGCGCCGCAAGCCGAGCGTCTCTGGTTCCCACCACACACAACCATCCCTTCGAGCGATTCTCGAAGGCCTGCACGTCGATCAATCCCGCGGATTCGAACAGCTCGCAGTGCGCCTCGCGCGTGAGAAACTTCGCTTTGAGGGCGGCCATGATCGGACGCTGCATCGCCGAGGCGCCGCCGCGGTCGTACGCTTCGGCGACGATCATCAGGCGACCGCCGGGAACGAGCACGCGACCGATCTCGCGCAGATCGTGCGCGAGATCCGGCCAGTAGTAGTGCGTCTCCATCGCCGTGACAACGTCGAAGGTCTCGTCCGCGAACGGGAGCGTGGACACCGAAGCTTGTCGAACATCTATCCTCCCAGCTCGGATGAGCGCCGCGTTCACCGAGCGCGCCGTCGCGACGCTCGCGCTCGCGTAGTCGACGCCATAGACCTTCCCTTCGGGCGCAAGCGACGCGAGCGCGTGAAGCGTCTGCCCTCCCCCGCAACCGACGTCGAGGATGCTTGCAGCAGAGGCGATCGAGAGATGATCGAGAGCCCACGCGCGCAGGCCGCCGTGCGTCCGATTCATTAGTCGCGCAAAGAACAGTCCGACCGGGCCGCTCGGTCGACGACATTGCCGCAATATGTAAATACTCATCGCGGCAGCGACGACCCACGGGGCCGCCGCGCTGACGATCGTCGCGGGCCTAGGGCTCATCGCTTGCCAGCGCTCGCGTGATGTCCACGATGTCGGTGATAGGACATGGTCCGCCTTCCGGCATCACCCAGCGGCGCACTGCTCGCCGCGGATTTCGTGAGGGCGATTTTCATCGACAACCGGCGCACTTGCCTCGGGGCACCCACACCGGCGCTCCCTCTTCGGTGGAATTGTCCGTCAGCAGGTGGAAGTCAGAGCCGTCAGCGCGCATGACAGCGATTTCGCCGTACGGTTGAAATGTCACGCCGAGGAGGAGCTGCACCGCTTCGTCCTTGAATCCCTGCGCGGAGCTCGCGAACGCGATCCACTGCCCGTCCGGCGAGAACGACTCGTGCGCATCGGTCCCGGGCAAATGCGTCAGCCGCTGAAGACCCGTGCCGTCTGGACGGATGCGGTAGATCTCATAGTCGCCATCGCGTTTGCTGGTGAAGGCGATCCAGTCTCCGCGCGGTGACCACGAGGGAAAGGTGTCGAAGTCCGAGCCGGTCTCGAGGCGTCTCGACGTGCCGGTCGCCACGTCGAGGATTCGCAGCTCGCGCTTCTGACCGCGCGCGGCACGATATACGATCTGCGTCGCGTCCGGCGACCAGCTCGGCATTCCGCTGCTGACGCTATCGTGTGTGAGTGTCGTGAGCCCGCTCCCGTTCGGAGCGACGCGCATGAGTTGCGCGGGCTTGATCTGCGCGCGCTGAAAAAAACCGCCGACGCCGAACGCGATTGCATCGCCGCGCGGCGACCACGCCGGGCCAGCCATGTCTTCGGTCAACGGCCCTTCGAAGATCACTTTACGATTCGAGCCGTCGACATTGGCCGCCATCAGTGCTCCACTGCGAATCGGGCCGACGAAGTTCGTCAGCAGGTAGACCATCCGGTCGCCCGAAGGTGAGAACGCCGGCACATCAGGAACTCGTAAGAGCGCGAACCGCGGATCGGGGCTCGGCCAATGTTGCAGCTCGCGATCGCGGTCGCCACGGTGATCCGTTTCACGATGGAACACCATGGCGCCGCGATCCGGGGACCAGTCCGGACATTCGAATTCTCCGCGAAGGGTGTCGACCCGTCCGCCGTTCGCGACGGCGACACCTTCGCGGATCTGGTAGGCGATACGTCCTGGCGCCATCCATCGAGGATTCACCTTGACTCCACTGCCCGATGTCAGCGTATCGCGCGCGCCCGTATTCAGGCTCGCCGAAACGATCTGCGTCGTGCCCGTACCAAACATCAAACCGCCTTGGCAGATCTGCGCCGGCTCGCCGACGTAGAAGAGGACACGATCGCTATCGGGAGACCAATGGGGCGTTCCAGCGATCTCGGTGGAATCGCTCATCCGACGGAGGCCGCTGCCGTCGGCGCGCACGATATAGACAGCTGGGTACTGCGGCGTCACGAACGACGCCGGGCCAGGCGCCGTGGTATTGGGACATCCGCCCTTCGTACCGTCGCGATCCGATGAGAACGCGAGCCATCGACCATCCGGGGACCACGCAGGGCGAAAGTTTCCGGCCGTGCTCCGTGTAATGTTGCGCGTGCTCCGCGTGCGCAGGTCCATCACCCAGATGTTCGCATGCCCGCTGCGGCTCGATACGAACGCCAGTGAGTTTCCGTCGGGTGAGAGTGCTGCCTGATCGTCGAATGCAGGATCGTGTGTCAGCCGCTCGAGCCCCGATCCGTCCGGATGCACTCGATAGATGTCTGCCTGGCCACCTCGGTGCGACGTGAAGACCACCCACCGGCCATCCGCCGAGAAGGACGCGTTGTAGTCCTGCGCCGGATTCGGCACCAGCGGACGAGGATGCGTGCCGTCCGCGTCGGCGACGAAGATATCCGCGTTGTTCGGCGCAAAGCTCTTGAATGCGATCGTGTACTCCGCGGTCGCGGAACGCCGAATCGGAAGTCCGCCGCTCATGAGAATCACGCACGTACAAACGCCGATGCCGCGGTAGCGACGATGAGGCAGATAGCTCATGACATCCACCTGTGGAGACGTCCGAACCTACGCATCATAAAACGGCGTTGCCAGTGACGTCTCGTCATGGAATGCTGACTCTGAACGTCATCACAGTTGTCTCACGGCCCGTCGCGAGTCCGGCGAATCCAGGCCGAGGTCGGATCTGGTCGCTGGCCTATCGATGCAAGTTCTCAGAACATCAGCAACACGAATCGCATCGCATCATTCGCCATCGCCACGCGTCGCTGCCGCGACGACTGACTCGGGCATGCTTCAGTGAATTGCCGCAAGATCGTAGCGAACGTCGAGAGGTTGTCCGCGGGGGTTGTCCGCGCCGGTATTCATATCGTCCCTCCCGCAGCCACGCGACTTCGGCACTCGAGGGGACCATCACGCCGGTCGGCCGCTCGAACCGGTGATAGTGTCCCTCAAACGGCGTCAGCACGCCCCGAATGCGAGGTAGCGCCCGACCGGCGCGGGCAGGCTCGCGAGCTTCGCACGAGCGAATGGTCGACCGACTCGAGCGCCGCGCCGGCGACCACGAGGCCGCCGAGTGTAACTCCCACCGCCCGCAGCGCACGCCAGCGACCGGGCATCACTTTCTCACGGTGAATCGCGATGGCTTCCCACGCCGCAAGAGGCTCGTCCCCCTGCTCGGCCGGTGATCACGTCAGCCGTCGACGACCAACATCCCGATTGCGCCCTTCTGTCCGTGGCCGAACCCATGATTGACGAACGGAAACTCGCCCGGCGCGTCGCACACGATCTCGAAAACCATGCCGCCGCCCGGTGCCACGTTGAAGGTTTGCACACCCAAGATCGAGTTCCCCGGCGGAGCACCGAGATAGACCTTGTCGAACTGCCCGCCCACGACGTGAAAGCTGCACGGGTGCGACGGCCCGGCGCTCACGACCCAGAATCGGACGCGGTCGCCAACTTTTACGTGAATCGGATCCTTCACGTACTGATTCGGCCGACCATTGAAGCATACGACATCGGGCAGCGTATTGAGCATTTTTTGATAGTCCGATGCCCGTACGCCGTTCGCCGCGTCGCCGAGATAGAACTCGTTCTGCACCAGAACGAAATCCTTCGCGAGAGGAAGCGGCTGGCGCGGGCTCACGACGATGCAGCCGAACATGCCGCTGCCGATGTGCATGAGCACTGGCGCCGTACCGCAGTGGTACATGAACGCGCCGGCGTGCCTCGGTTTGAAAGTGAACGTCGTCGACTGCCCTTTCGCCACCGATTTGAACGCCTGCTTCGGATCGAGCTGCGCCGCGTGAAAATCCATCGAGTGCGGGATGTCCGCATCGTTCGTCAGCGTGAACTCGACGGTATCGCCAACGCGACAGTGAACGATGGGACCGGGAATGTCGCCTTCGAAGGTCCACCCGCCGATTGCGGTGTCATCCGAAATGCGGACCGGCGCTTCTCGCGCGTGCCAGTGCAATTGAATGCGTCCGCTCGCTGGCGCGGGAGGCAACACCGGGTCCCAGCGGTGGTACGCGACGCTCTGAGCACCTTGCGTCGCACTTCCCGTCGCCGATGTCGCGGCGTGATGCTCGCTTCTGAGAAGCGACGAATCGAGGCGGCTATCGGAATTGTGGGGTTGTCGTGCGCCCTGCCCCGGCTGAGCCTTCGTGGTTTCGGCCGTCGATTGTGGGCCCGTCGAACACGAGACGAGCGCCATTCCGGGAATCGTGAGCGACAGTGCCGCGGCGTGGGTGAGAAAACGGCGGCGATCGGTGACCTCCACGTCATTCGTCTTCACAGCATCTGGTTCGTTCACTGGTCTTTGCCTCGAACGGGATGGACTCGCGTGCGATTACGTCGGCGCTGGCGAGAGGAATAATCGCCCCCGACGGCAATCGGCGTACCGAAGTCGGTTGTCAGCCCGCCGTTGATTCAAAGAACATCATCGGTCCGATGTCGGACAGACCCGCCTCGACAAGCCAGTGACCGAGGGACTCGCTCAGGGCGCGTTGCGTCGTGTGGGGCAGTCGCCGGAAGCCCGTAATCAATTGCTCCTGAACCGTCTCGCTCGCCCGAGACAGCAGCTCGCGGCCCGATGAGGACAAACGGATCTCGGCGCACCTGCGATCGTCACGCGAGCGTTCTCGTGTGAGCAACTCGCGAGCGACGAGTCGCGTGACGACTTCCGAGACGGAGCTCTGCGACGTTGCCGTGGCGCGCGCCAGCTCGCTGATCGTGAGTGGCTGCGCCTTCGCAACTTCGCGCATCACGAATAACTGCGCCGCGGTTACACCGAGCGCTTGCTCCGTTTCCGCCTCGGCTTCGTGAAGACGCCGTACGACTCGGCGCAGCGCGTCCATCGCGTGCTCCGAATGGCGCTCGACATCGTGCGCGCCCGGTGACGCATAGCCGCGCACTTCGCGGGTCCGGCGGCTAGGCCGCGGCCTGCGCGTTCGCAATCGCCCGATGGCGGCCTGACGAACGATCGGCAAGAGACGCCGCCCTACCGCGGAGCGACATCCACACCGCCACTCCGGTGATCAGCGCCGAGAGTCCGATCGCCATGCCGCCCGCCGCCGGCCATGCGGACGCCGTGAAGTTTGCGATCTGCTTGACCCCGAGCAGTGGAGGTTGATACGCGAGGCCAGGAATCTGAATCGCCGCGTGAGTCAAATCGAGCGTGTGTCCAAAGGTGTAGGTGCGCCACCAGAAATCGGCCATGCCGGCAAGGCCCGCGGTGCCGAACACGCCGGCCCACGTGTAGAGCGCTGCGCGACGCCCGGTCGCTGCTGCGACAAATCCGAGCGCGGCGATGACGAGCACGATCGGCGTCATGTATTGCAGCTCAGGCATGTCCTTCGGCTCGATGACGCGCATGCCGATGTAGTGATTCAGGTGGTTGATGTTCTCGAGATCGTTCTCCTTCGCGCCTTCGATAGTGTTGAATCGGATGACCATCCCCATCCCTTCGGGATACTGCGGCGCTAGGAGTGAAATGCGCCAGACAGGGAGCGACGGCGAAACGGCGAGGAGAATCGCGGCGAGCGCGAGCAGGATGCGAATGGACTTCGGCACGGTAGACGTCTCCGTCGGAGTGGTAGGAACACGACGCAAATTGCTTCGGGTGCCGATGTATTACAGTCAGAGAATCACCGCTGATGATGTGCGGTTTTCGCCGACCGGCGTTGTGTCACCGCTCGCGCATCGGGTCAGCCGATTCGATCTAGCCGCCGCGCGCGAGACGAAGTCGTGAATCGCGCTGATCGTGATCATCAAGACCACCGCCGTCATTTTCACGGCGAGCGCGTGACCGACTGCGCTTCGCCAGAATGCGGCTGCGCCGAGCACGCCCCTCCAGTGAAGCCAGCCGCGAGCACGTGCAGCGTCACGTTCGCGTAGTAAAGCTCGGACATTTCGATCAGTCGGCGTTGCGGGCGCGATGCTCAGCGAACGCCTGGACGAGGCGCTTCGGACAGCAACGCTTCATCATCGTGAGGCTGCTTGGATTCCGATCGTTACGAGGGGAAGGCGTCAGACGCGATCATGCCGGGATGCCACGTCGGCTCCCACACAATGTGCGTATCCACGCGATCGATGCCGTCGACTGCCAACGTCGCGGCTCGAACGCCGTCGGTAATGGCGCGCTCCATCGGACAGCCAGGCGTCGTCAACGTGTAGGTGACTCGCGCCGTCGATCCGCCGACCTCGACACCGTAGACGAGCCCCAGCGTGACGATGTCGAGGCCGAGCTCAGGATCGATGACGCTGGCGAGCGCCGTCCAGATGATGCCGATGCGAGGATCGGCGGTCGTGGTGGTCATGGGTGTCGACTGTCGCGGTGATGCCTGAACCTCTCCGCCCTTCACACCGCGCGGCGTGACTGTTGTCACACCGCCTGAATCCAGGAGCACCGCTGCACGAGGGGGCAGCAGGGCTTATTCCTTCTTCATGCCCCAAGATGCACAAACGAAGTCGCCGCTCCTCGAGCTCCTGCACCGGATTCCGCTCTTCGCTGAGCTGGACGACGACGCCCTGCAGCAACTCGCGCGTCGGTGCGTCACGAAGCCAGTTCCGGCCGGCCACGTTCTGTTCACCACGGGCGAGGAGTGCCGCGGTCTCTATATGATCGACGCAGGTCGCGTTCGGATCTATCGAACCGATCCGGCCGGGCGCGAGCAGGTGCTTCACATCGAAGGCCCAGGTCGGACCGTCGCCGAGTTGCCGATCTTTGACGGCGGCCCCTACCCCGCGTCGGCGATCACGATCGAGGACTGCCAGCTCGTCTTTCTTCCGCTCGCGGCCTTCGAGTATCTCTATCGCAACCAGCCCGACATCGCGCATGCGATCATTCGCGCGCTGGGACGTCGCCTCCGGCATCTCGTTCACCTGACCGAGACGCTCGCCTTTCGCGACGTCGCGGCAAGGCTGGCGATGCTTCTCGTCGGCTATGCGGAGCGCTCCGGCGTCGCAACCGCGCTGGGCGTGGAGATCGAGCTGGACAGAACGCAGGAAGAGCTCGCACACGAGATCGGCACGGCACGTGAGTCAGTATCTCGCGCGATGAAGCAGCTTCGGCGAAAAGGACTCGTCGAGCCGCTCGAGCGAAATCGGTTTCTCATTCCCGATGTTCACCGGCTTCGGGCCCTGCTTCCGAGTGGTGAGTCTGGGAAGCACGCCTCGGCGACTCGCCCGGGCTGATGAAGCCGATTTACCGCCATTTCCTATCATGCGCTCACGCGTTGATGGGTCACGTACGGAGGGCACCATGAGTCCAGTACATCGCACGCTCGGCGGCAGCCTGCTCGCGTTCGATCTCGTCGAAGAGATGCGCATCGTTCGAGCGGAGCTCGAGGGCGAACATTCTCGTATCGCGCGGACACTCGTGAAAGAGGGCCCGCTCCGGCTGACATTGATCGGCGTACGCCCCGGCGGCGGCATGCACGAGCACGTGGCCGAGGGGCCGATCACGATTCACGCGCTCGAGGGATCGATCGTGGTGCGCGCGGGCAGCGATGTGCGAACCCTGACCGCCGGCGGTCTCATGGCGCTCGACGGTGGCGTCCGTCACGACGTGAGCTCGAACGACGGAGGGCTCTTCCTCCTGACGCTGATCGCGCCGAACGCCTCGCGCGAGTGAGCGAGCGCTATGCCTTCGCTCGCCGACGTCCAGCGCGCTCGTGAGCTCATCGCCGACACCATCGTGCGCACGCCGCTCGTACCCGCGCTCGCGCTACGCGATCGGGTGGCAGGGCCACTCTTCCTCAAGCTCGAAAACTTGCAGCGCACGGGATCGTTCAAGGATCGCGGTGCTCTGAATCGCCTCCTCGCGCTCACCGCCGAGGAGCGCGCGCGCGGCGTCGTTACGGCGAGCGCCGGCAATCACGCACAAGCCGTCGCGTACCATGGTGCGCGGCTCGGGATTCCGGTGCAGGTGGTGATGCCGGAGCACACACCGCTCATCAAGGTGTCGAACACCCAACGGTTCGGAGCGGACGTGCGCTTTCACGGCGTAACGCTCGACGAAGCGATCACGGAAGCCAGGCGGCTCGAGCGAGAGGAATCGCGCATCCTCGTGCACGCCTTCGACGACGATCGTGTGATCGCCGGCCAGGGCACGATCGGGCTAGAGCTGCTCGAGCAGCGTCCCGACCTCACCGCGGTCGTCGTGCCAATCGGAGGCGGTGGACTCATCTCGGGCATCGCGTTGGCGATCAAAGAGCAGCGCCCGTCGGTGAAGATCTTCGGCGTGGAAGCCGCAGCTGCGCCGTCCGCACTCGCGTCGCGCAAGGCGGGGCACATCGTGAAGCTCGAGTCCGCGGACACGCTCGCCGATGGCATCGCGGTAAAGCGCGTGGGCGAGCGAACCTTTCCGCTCATCGAGCGCTACGTCGATGACATCGTGAGCGTCGACGAGGCCGAGATCGCGATGGCCATCCACCTGTTGCTCGAGCATGAGAAGGTGCTGGCTGAAGGCGCGGGAGCCGTGCCGCTCGCGGCCCTTGTCGCGGGCAAGCTGCCGGTCGCCGCAGACGACGTTACGGCCATGGTGCTGTCGGGCGGAAACATCGACGTCAACATGGTCGAGCGGATCATCGCCCGTGGCATGGTCGCGGATGGTCGGCTCGCGATGCTCGCTGTCACCGTTCCGGATCGTCCGGGCAATCTTGCGCGTGTGGCCGCGCTCGTGGCAGCGGCCGGGGCCAACGTCCTGCAGCTCTCGCACGCGCGCGCGTTCGCCGACATCTCGGTCCGCGATGTGGAGATCGTGATGCAGCTCGAGACGCGCGGACCGGCGCACGTGCGGGACGTCGTGCGCGCGCTGGAGCAACATGGCTTCGGCGTGCGCGAGGGATGAGAGTTCTATCGGCGCGGGGCTCAGGGCGTCGCCGGTAGCGAGAAGATCGAACGGACGTCGCGAAGAACGCCCGCCGCGGTGGTGCGTGAGCGATGCGAGCCCGCACGAATGATCTCGAGTACGGCGGTCGAGTCGCGCGCATAGAGCGCGCGGCGTGAACGAATCGGCGCGATCAGCGCCTGCAATACGTCCGTGAGTCGTCGCTTGAGTGCGACGTCGCCGAGCCCGCCGCGGCGATAGTGCGCCTCGAGCTCGGCGACTGCGGCCCGATCGGGGTCGAATGCCTCGAGGTACGCGAAAACCACGTTGCCCTCGACGCGCCCCGGATCGCTCGCACGCACGTGGCCGGGATCCGTGTACATCGCGTGGACCAGCCGCCGAATCTCGTCGTCGGATGCGGATACGGGGATCGCGTTGCCGAGCGACTTGCTCGCCTTGCGGCCGTCGATCCCCGGGAGTCTTGGCGTCGCCGACAGGAGTGCGCGGCATTCCGCCAGCACGGCGCGACCCGCGAGGTGTGCCAGGCGACGCACGATCTCGTTCGTCTGCTCGATCATCGGCAGTTGGTCGTCGCCCACCGGCACGAGCGTCGCCCGCGCGCCCGTGATGTCGGCGGCCTGACTCACTGGATACGTGAGGAACCCGGCGGGGATGTCTCGCTCGAACTCGCGGAGACCAATTTCCGCGCGCACTGTGGGATTTCGCTCCAGCCGCGCGACCGTCACGAGATTGAGATAGAGTATCGTGAGCTCGGCCAACTCGGGGATGGCCGACTGGAGCGCGATCGTCGTCAGGGCCGGGTCGATGCCGACGGCGAGGTAGTCGAGGGCGACCTGGAGCACGTTCGCCTGCACATCCGCGGCGCGGCCGGCGTTGTCCGTGAGCGCCTGCAGATCGGCGATGAGGATTGTCTGATCGTGCGCGTGCTGCAGCTCGACGCGCGAGCGAAGCGAGCCGACGTAGTGGCCGAGGTGGAGCGGCCCCGTTGGGCGGTCGCCAGTGAGGATGACCTCTGAGTTCAGGCGAGGAACGATCTCGAGATGGGCAGGACGGAGCGGCATACGCATCGAGTGGTGAGTGAGGCCCAAGCGATGACTCGGATGGGTGCCAGACACGTAACATCGCGCCTGTACCTTGGCAGAGAGTCAATCCCGTCGAGCACGCGCGGTACCCGGCGTCCGTGAGACATCCGTCACACCAGCGGGCGTTTCCGCAGGCGACCATTCGGCATGACTCTTCCCTCCCCGCTCCCTCGCATCATTCAAGGTGGCATGGGGGTCGCCGTCTCCGACTGGCGACTCGCCAACGCCGTCGCGCGCTCCGGGCAGCTCGGCGTTGTTTCCGGCTCGATGCTCGACACCGTGTTCGTGCGGCGGCTGCAGGATGGCGACGTCGGCGGACACCTGTGCCGCGCGATCGCCGCATTCCCGGTCCCGGAGGTGGGTGAAGAGATCCTCCGACGGTATTTCAATCCGCGCGGCCGTGGCGCGCGAACGCCGTACAAGAATCTTCCGATGTACAAGCAGCGCGTGAGCGACGCGCGACAGCGCGTGACCGTGCTCGCGAACTTCGTTGAAGTGTGGCTCGCGAAAGAAGGCCACACGGGGCCGGTCGGCCTCAACCTGCTGACCAAGGTTCAGATGCCGAACCTCGCGTCGCTCTACGGCGCAATGCTCGCGGGCGTCGACGTCGTGATCATGGGGGCCGGCATTCCGCGCGAGATTCCCGGCGTGCTCGACGCATTCGCGGAGCACTTGCCCGCGCAGCTCAAGTTCGAGGTCGAAGGCCTGAAGCGCGACGAGGCCGAGTATCTCACGTTCGATCCGTCGTCATGCCTCGCGCCGCGCCTTCATCAGAGATCTCTGAAGCGCCCGGCGTTCATCGCGGTCGTCTCCGCGTCGTCGCTGGCCCTCACCCTCGCGCGGAAATCAAATGGCCGCGTCGACGGCTTCGTCGTCGAGCGTCCGACTGCTGGCGGACACAATGCTCCGCCCCGCGGCGAGCTGCAGCTCAATGAGCTCGGCGAGCCTGTGTATGGCGAGCGAGACGTCGTCGATCTGGCGAAGATGCGCGAGATCGGGTTGCCCTTTTGGCTGGCGGGCGGCGTCGGATCGCCAACCGGCCTCACCGCGGCGCTTTCGGAAGGCGCGGCGGGGATTCAAGTCGGGACGCTGTTCGCCTACTGCGAAGAGTCCGGCCTGGCGTCCGACATCAAGGCACGCGTGCTCGCGGCCGTGGCCGATGGCACCGTCGCGGTGCGTACCGACCCGCGTGCATCGCCCACCGGCTACCCGTTCAAAGTCGTCGAGCTGCCGGGCGACATCGCGCGCGCGGATGCACGTAAACGTGTCTGCGACCTCGGGTATCTCCGTGTTCCAGTGCGCACGGCCGAAGGACGCATGATCTACCGGTGCTCCGCAGAGCCCGTCGACGCGTACGTCGCGAAAGGCGGCGACGTCGCGGACACGATCGGCCGCCGCTGCTTGTGCAACGGACTGACCGCGAACATCGGCCAAGCGCAGTGGCGACCGGAAACGAACGCAGACGAAATCCCGCTGGTCACCAGCGGCGACGATCTGCTGGCGCTCGCCGGATTCGCAGGCGCGAATCCCGGGTACACCGCCGATCAGGTCGTGAGGTACTTGTGTCGGTGACTGGCAGCACCGCGATCGCGGCGGAGGCGGTCACCGTCGAGCGCGTTCAGGAAACGCTAAAGACCGTTGCGTATCCCGGCCTGACGCGCGACCTCGTGTCGTTCGGGATGGTGCAGCACGTCGCCGTGTGCGATGGTCGCGTGAAGGTGCGGTTGGCGCTACGCACGGGCGACGAGACCATTCCCGGGCGTCTGTCGACGGCGATCGAGTCGGCGCTTCTTCCGATCGGCGCGACCAGCGTAGCGGTCGAGATCGTGCCTCCTGCAGCGACATCACCGCGCGCTCGACCGACCGTAGCGGATCCTTGGGCGGAGCAGGTGCGCCTCGCCAGCGTGCGACACGTCATCGCCGTCGGCGCGGGCAAAGGAGGTGTCGGCAAGAGCACCGTCGCCGTGAACCTTGCGCTCGCGCTTGCGCGTGAAGGGCTTCGCGCGGGACTGCTCGACGCCGACATCTATGGGCCGAGCCTTCCAATCCTCCTCGGCCTCGAAGATGGCGCATCGAAGGTGCGTATGTCGGCCGAGAAGCACATCGAACCGCTCGAAGCACACGGTCTGCCGGTGATCAGCTTCGGCTTCTTCCTCGGAGAAGGATCGCCAGCGATCTGGCGCGGCCCGATGGTATCGAAAGCGGTGAAGCAGTTCGCCCGCGGCGTCGCGTGGCCGGAGCTCGACGTGCTCGTGGTCGATCTCCCCCCGGGCACCGGAGATGTGCCGCTGAGTCTCGCGCAGGCGGTCGCACTGTCCGGCGCCGTCGTCGTGACGCAGCCGTCGCGTGTCGCCGCTGCGGAGGCACGCAAGGCCGCCGAGATGTTTCGCACACTCGAGGTGCCGGTGCTCGGCGTCGTCGAGAACATGAGCGGCGTGTTCGGACATGGCGCCGGAAGATCCGTCGCATCGGAGCTCGGCGTGCCGTTCCTGGGTGAGATCCCGTTCGATGCGACCGTCGTCGATGAGGGCGATCGTGGAACGCCGACGATGGTCGAGCGCCCCGAGAGCACGACCGGCCTCGCGCTCGATCGCATCGCGGCAACCGTAACGGAGGCGCTGGGATGGCGACGGGTGTGACGACTGCAATGCCGCGGCCCACACCGCATCGAGTGACGTCGATGCCAGCCGGAGTCACGGCCGGCGCCGTTTCGCCTGCGACTGGATCGATTCGTTTGGCAGGCGAGCACTTCGCCGCGGCGACGTTTTACCTCCTCGCGGGATCCGTGGGGCTCGTGTGGATCGCGCCGGAGCTCGCGGCGGGCAACTACCTGTCGCCGCACGTTGCTGGCGTGACGCATCTCTTCACGCTCGGTTGGCTCACGATCACGATCTTCGGCGCGCTGTATCAGCTGCTGCCGGTGGCACTCGGCGCGCCGATTCGTTGGCCGAAGCTCGGCCACGCGAGCTTCTGGACATTTGCACCGGGTGCGGGATTGTTCGCGTGCGGCGTCGCCGACACCTCGACCATGCTGCACCATGTCGGAGTCGGCCTGGTTGGAATCGGCGTGATTCTCGCCGTGACCAACATTTCGGCGACGCTCCCTCGGGCGCGTTCGCGCGACGTGACGTGGGCGGCGATCGCCATCGCGATCACCTACCTGTCATCGACGCTCGTGCTCGGGATCGTGCTGCTGCACAACATCCACACCGGATTCATTGCGGCGGCGCGAGTGCGTGTGCTGGCGACGCATCTGCACGTCGCGATCGTCGGCTGGGCACTCATCATGATCGTCGGTGTCGCACACCGGCTACTGCCGATGTTCCTCCTGGCGCACGGCGCGAATACGCGCTGGACGAAGCGCGCAATTGTGCTTCTCGCCGGCGGCCTCCCACTCCTGGCGCTGGGCATTAACGCGCGGATCCCCGCAGCTTCGTGGGCGGCGGTGGCCTCGATGGAGGCGGGCTTCGCGTGTTTCATCTATCAGGCGGTGTCGTTCTTCCGCGCCCGCGTGCGCAAGCGGATCGACGTCGGCATGCGATTCGCCGCCGCGGGCCTCGCCTTCCTCGTCCTGGCGGCGCTGCTCGGACCACTCGTTCTCTGGAACGGCCCGAGCGCCACTCGGCTCGCAACAGTATACGTGTTGCTCGGCCTGGTGGCCGGGATCGTCGTCTTCGTATCAGGATTCTTTTACAAGATCGTTCCGCTGCTTGCGTGGACGGCGCGCTACAGCGGGCCAAAGCGAACGGCGGAGGCGCCGACCGTCGCGCAGCTCTTCTCGGCGCGCGTCGCCGAGATCCAACTCGGCGTGATGGTGTGCGCGCTCGTCATTTTGTCGGTCGCGATTCTTGCCGGTTCGGCCGTCGGCGCTTACGCCGGCGCCGGTCTGTTCATGCTCGGCGTTGTGTTGTTCGCGAGCCAGATCGGACGCGTCGCGCTCGGCGGTCCCCGTGGAGGCACTGCATCGTGAGCTCAGCAACTCTTCCGATCTCCGCGCACGACCGGGTCAGCGATGTTCTTGCGCGTGACGAATCCCTGGTCGAAGTCTTCGTGCGAGCCGCGCCGCATTTCGGGAAGCTGCGCAACCGTGCGATGCGTCGAGTGATGGCGCGGCTCGTCACAGTGGAGCAGGCAGCCCGCACCGCGAAAATTCCGACCGAGCGCTTGGTGCGCGAGCTCAACGCCGCCCTCGGTCTGGCCGACGACCAGCCGAGTTCCGAGACGACCGAAAACGCGCCAAACGTCGGGCCGTCGCGCGAGCGACATCCGGAGGGCGCGGCCGTCGTCGAGCTCGACGTGCGCGACGATCTGCGTGTTGGACGCGAACCGTTCTCTCGCATCATGAGCGCGGTGGCCGAGTTGCGCGACGGCGAGGTGATCCACCTCCGAGCGACCTTCGAACCGGTGCCGCTGTTCACGGTCATGGGGAAGCGCGGGTTCGCGCACGAATCCGACGCGCATTCCGCCGACGACTGGTCGGTTTGGTTCTGGCGGCCGACCGAGCCCGGTATCGCGCCAACGTCCACCGCGGCAACGATCAGCGATCCGGTCGGCGTCAGCGATGACGTTCCGGCTGACGACGAACGTACGGTCTATCTCGATGTTCGCGGATTCAGCCCGCCGGAGCCGATGATCCGAACGCTGGCGGCGCTCGACGTGCTTGCACCGGAACGCACGCTCGTTCAGATCAACAACCGCGTCCCGCAATTCCTTCTTCCCATGCTCTTCGAGCGTGGGTTCACGTACGAGATCGACGACTCGAGGCCGGACCACGTGCTCGTTCGTATCTCGCACGATTCGTAGTTCGACATCTCTCGATCTTCAACCGGTACACATCAATGCCGACCAAAACCACAGAGCTCGATGTCCGCGTGATTCCGCCGCGTGACAAGCACCCGACGATCTTCCGCACGTTCGACGGTCTCGCCAGCGGCGAGTCGCTGGTGATCATCAACGATCACGACCCCCGCCCGTTGCGCTACCAGTTCGCGGCCGAGCGCCCCGATCAGTTCCATTGGACCTATGAAGCTGAAGGTCCGGAGGTGTGGCGCGTTCGGCTCGATCGCCGGTAGCGATTCCGCATCGCCGCGCGCACGGAGCGCATCAACGATTTCCATGCGCGGCTTGCACGAGCTGCAAGTACCGCGCGCGCTGATCCGGACGCAGTGCTCGCACGATGTCCATCTGCGCCGAGTCGACCGTAGCGCGCACGCTCGGCTGCAGTGCGCGCCACGCGGAGTCGATCGTGCTCTGGCGCCGCGTCATGATCGCAAGAATTGCCGCTCGCTGCGCCGTATCGAGACGCAGGTCGCTTCCCAATCGGTCGACGAACGCATGCGGCTCCATTGGGTTGGTTGTCATGGTTCGCGTTTGATGCATTCGCCCGACCGCGAAACCGGCCGCGCCGCCGACGAGGAAGACGCAGAGCAGTAGCAGAGTACCCTTGAGCCACGTTGGAGTCATCTCGCGCCTCCGCCAGCGATCGCGTTGCTCGTTGTTAACGCGCCGATCAATGGCGGCGCGTCGGCGGTTACGAAGCTTCGGCCGAGGCGGTCCGCCGGGAGCAGCACAAGCGCGAGCTGATTTCGGGTGGCGACGCGTCGGTCGCGCGTCATGTTGAGCGCGCCGATTGCCATCGCAGCCGCGCAGGCGATCGATGCCACCGCGAGCCACGGCCCGTGCCCGGTCGTCAACCAGCGCGCCACCGATCGCCGGCGCACGATCGCCGTCGACACCCGTACCGCGAGCGCGTCCCAGTAAGCCGCATCGTCCGGCACGGTGGATGTATCGAAATGCTCAGTCACAGCTCCTCCCGATTCGGTTCGCAATAGAATCATCATTGCTCCTCCCGCAGTGCATCCGCCCACTGGCCTTTGCCCGGAGCGAGCAGCGGCGCGAGCCGGGCGCGCAACGCGCCCCGGGCACGGAACACGTGTTGGCGCACGGTCGACTCGCTGATCTCATACATCTGGGCGACCACGTGCGCTCCGAGATCGCGGAGCACGACGAGCTCGAAGCACGTGCGCTGCATCGCCGGCAAGGCCGACAGCTCGCGTCGCACGAGCGCCAGGTCACTGGCCGCGTCGACGCGCGATTCCACGCTCGGCGTCTGCAGCGTGTCTCCGCCGCGCCACCTCGCCCACAACCTGCGGCGGTGGGACCGACGCGCGTGCCACTTGAGCGCGAGCCGCCGCACAATCGCGAACAACCATGGGGCGAACGGACGGCCGTGATCCAGCTCGTGCGCTCGCTCGACGGCGAGGATGAAAGCCGCCTGTACGAGATCCTCCGCCTCATCGCGGTCGCCGGTGAGCTGGGCGGCGAACAGTGTCGCCGCGCGGACGTGCCGTCGTACGAGCGTCGCGCACGCGTCGGGATCGCCCGCGGCGATGCGGGCGAGCAACGCGCCATCGGACTGCGGATCACCGGACACGGAGCGCCCGACTGTAACCGGAAGCGATCTTCAGCGTCAGCACGTGGCGCGTCATCGGATCATCCGCTCCCTGTCCGGCCGGCGCCACGCTACTCGGCTCGCAGCGCTTCGAGGGGATCGACGCGAGTTGCGCCGCGTGCAGGAACGACGCACGCCACCGTCGCGCTCAGGAGGACCAATCCCGCGACGCCCAGAAATGTTGGCGCGTCGATCAGCTGCACACCGATCAGCGAGTTGCGAAGGAGTGCCGTCATTGCGGCCGCAGCGGGAATACCGACGACGAGGCCGAATAACGCCGGCCGCAAACCTTGCCCCAATACCATTCGGACGATCTCGTTCGGTGCCGCGCCAAGCGCGATCCTCACGCCGAGCTCGCGCCGCCGCTCCGAGACGCCTTGGCTGATCACGGCGTACACGCCGATCAACGCCAATCCGAGCGCGCAAGCGGCAAAGGTCGCGAACAGAAACAACGTGAAGCGTCGCGCCGCGATCGCCGCGGACACGAGCTCGTCGAGTGTCTCGACGTTCGCAAGCGGAAGCGCGGGATTGAGCTCGGCCACCGCACGCTTGAAATCACCGAGCACGCTGCGCGGCTCAACGGCTGTTCGAAGCACGATCACCATCGCCCCCGTCGGAGCTTGTGCGTGTGGTACATAAACGATCGGCTCGCCCGGCGCGTCGAGTGACGTCTGACGGCTGTCGGCCACGACGCCTACGATCTGTCGTCGCGCGGACACACCCGAAAGCGCGAAGCGCAACGTCTGCCCGATAGCGTCTTGCGCCGGCCAGTAGCGGCGCGCCATGGCTTCGTTGATCACGACCACGGGCGCGCCAGCCGAGTCGTCGGCGGCCTGAAAACCACGACCGCGGTGCAGCGCGATACCGAGCGTGTTCAAAGTCCCGGGCGTAATCGTGGTCATCTGCACCGACGGCTCCTGTCCAACCGCTGTCGGACGAGCGTCGATCGTAAACGGGCCTTTGTCGGCGCCGATCGCGAGATCGAGAGGAAGCGAAGAGATCGCGCCCGCGCCGATCACGCCCGGCAATTGCGCCGCCCGGCTCACGAGCTGCGCCACGAAGTTTACGCGCGATCGCGGCGTCGGATTCCACTTGTACACGAACACGGTCGCGGCGAGCACGTGGTCGGAGCGGTAGCCTCGATCCGCACGCATGACGGAAAGAAAGCTCCGCATCAGAAGGCCCGAACCCACCAGCAAGACGATCGCAAGCGCAACCTCGGCGGCAACGAGCGCACGGCGCATTCGCGCGCGATGGATGCTTCCGCTGGAGCGGCCGCCGGAACGCAATTCGCTGACCGCGTTGAGCCGCGCCGCGCGGAGCGCGGGCATCAGCCCGAACACGAGTGTCGTCAGGACGACAATCGCCAGGGTAAACGCCAGCGCGCGCCCATCGGTATGCACGTCTGCGAGCCGCGGGACCGATGTCCCGCCAAGTGCCCGCACAATGCGAACGCCTGCGACGGAGAGCGTCAGCCCGCACGTACCACCGAGAGCCGCGGTGACCAGGTGTTCGGTCAACAGCTGCCGCACGATCCGCGGGCGCGACGCGCCGAGCGCCGCACGAACGGCCAACTCCCGGGTACGACGAGCCGTGCGCGCCAGCACAAGGTTCGCGACGTTCACACAGGCGATGAGCAATACCATGCCGACCGCGCCAAACAAGAGTTCCAGGGCACGCGCCGCGTCGCCGACGATCGCGCGGTCCATCCGCTCGACCGTGACGCCGACATCCGTATTCGTGGCCGGATACTCCGTGCTCAATTGCGCTGCGACACGCGCGAGATCGGCGCGCGCCGCCTCGATCGTCACGCCGGGTTTGAGGCGTGCGACCACGTGGTGCCACGCGACATTTCTGATACGCACCATGTTCGTATCCGGCACCGTCGGCGCATAGATCTCCATCTTCGAGCTGGCGAGATAGTCGAAGTTCGGGGCGAGGACACCGACGACGGTTGCCGTGCCGGACCCGATCCGCAGCCGCTGGCCGACAATCGACCGGTCGCCACCGAATCGCCGCTGCCAGGACGCGTACGTGAGCACCAGCACGCGTGGCGGCCCGGGCGCAAAGTCCTCAGGGACAAAGAGGCGGCCCAACGACGGACGCGCATCGAGCACCGTGAAAAAATCTTGGGTGACGACCCAATCGAAAACTTGTTCGACGCCATCCGACGCGGTGTAGTCCAGAGCCCGTGGCTCGGCGGATGCCATGGCCGCAAACGACGTTGTGCGCGCGCGCCAATCGACGAAATTGGCGGGCGCGACGTCGTCGTGGTCCGCGCCCTTTTTGCGGTCGTTTTGGTAGAGGACGACCACGCGTTCCGGATGAGAGAAAGGCAATGGTTTGAGCAGGGCTCCATCGACGACGCTGAAGATCGTGGTCGTCGCGGCAATGCCGATCGCAAGTGTCGCGACCACGGCAACGGCATACGCCGGCGCCGAGCGGAGCGTTCGAAGCGCGTAGAGAAAGTCCCTGGCCAGGCTGCTCGGCGGGAATGCAGTGAATGCATCGCTGGGTGTATCGCTGCGCATGGAATCACGATTGAAAGAAATCCGCTTGACGACGGTTGCGCCCGACCGGCGGGCCGCACGAGAGAATCCCGTGAACCAGTCGGCACGTTTACCCGGTGTCCGCGGCATTCCAGGCTGCCACCAACACGACACGTTTCCGCCCTGTGCACAAAGCACGACTCGCAGTCGGTGAGGCGAGGTCAGGTCAACGAAGGACGCGCGCGCGCCGATGGCGACAATTCGTACGAATAGACACCGTGGCGAAGAGATCGCATAACGAAACCATACGGTATTCAATGCGCCTTGGACTATCGGCCGGGAGTTCCTTGACTTGATTTATCGATCCACTGCGATATACAATACCGAATGGTTTACCAACACCGTTTGGATGACGTGTTCATGGCGCTCGCGGATCCGACGCGACGGGCCATTCTCGCTCATCTCGTTCCCGGGGATGTTTCGGTCGGCGAGCTCTCGGCCAACTTTCCGATGACCATGCCGGCCGTGCGGAAACACGTTCGCATCCTCGAGCGGGCCGGGCTCGTCAGGGTGCGGCGCGAAGGCCGCGTTCGACGCGCGCATCTCACCGCAGCGCCGATGAGACAAGCCTATTCGTGGATGGCGCGCTATCGCGCCTTCTGGGAATTTCAGTTCGACCAGCTCGAAGCGTTTCTCGCAGACGATCCCGGAACGACACGACGGGAGTCACGTCGCAAGCGCGGAACGACGACATCAGCGAAAGCGCGTCCGCGGAAGCGAGCACCGAGGCGCGATGCTGATTGATGACCACGGGCGCGACACAGGCACCGTCAACGTCCGTCGTGTCCTTCGCGCTTCGCGCGAGCGCGTGTTCGCGGCATGGACGGAGCCGACGTTGATTCGCCAGTGGAACGCAAGATCGGGCCTTACCGTACCGCTGGCCGAGGTCGACCTATCGGTCGGCGGCCGCTATCGCCTCCATCTCTTGGCGCCCGACGGAGCACTGCACCGCATATCCGGCGTGTACCGAGTCGTCGAGCCCACCGGACGATTGGCGTACAGCTGGATCGATGAGACCGCACAGGACCAGGAATCGCTCGTGACGGTGCTGTTTCAGAAGCATCCGAATGGAACGGAAGTGATCCTTCGACACGAGTCGCTTCCGAGCTCCGACGCTCGCCGCCGACACACATCCGGGTGGCAGGCCTGTCTTCTCGAACTCGAACGAGTACTCCATGAATCAGACTTCATCGCGCACGAAGACGCATGTGAATGACGAGTCGCACCTCGAGCAGCTGAAAGCGGAGTTCTTGGCCCGTTTCGCGGCCGAGCATGCGACCACGATGCGCGTGCTCCGGGCGATTCCGGAGTCGGAGTCGAACTTTCGCCCGCACGCGCGGTCGGCATCAGCACTCGAAATCGTTGCGACGCTCGATCGTGAGCAGACTGGTATCATCGCGGTACTCGACGGAACGTGGTCGATGCCACCGTCCTTCCCCGCACCTCCCGATTCGTGGGCGGATGCTCTGTCGCGGATCGATGCCCGCCGCGCGGACGTCGTGACGGCTCTCGACGCGACCGCCGCGAGCAGGCTGGCGGATGTTGTCCCGTTCTTTACCGGCCCACAGACTGTCGCTCCTGTTGCGATCCACGAGCTGCTGTGGTTCTGGCTTCTCGACATGGTTCATCATCGAGGCCAGCTCTCGGTCTATGTACGAATGACGGGTGGTCGCGTTCCGGCGATCTACGGTCCGTCGGCAGATGAAACCTGGTCGTAGATCATGGCAGATCCGAACGCAGACACTCACTTTCAGCGCCTCGCCAAGAGGTATGCGAACGAAGGCAGAGTGACGCCGGGCAAGATGCTCGTCTCCCAGGGACTCCGCGTTGACGGTCGATTCTTCGTCGCGCTGGTTGGGGATCAGTTGCTGGTCAAACTGCCGCATGATCGCATCAGGGAGTTGATCTCCGCTGGGATTGCGCTGCCATTCGAATCCGGGAAAGGCCGCGTGATGAGAGAGTGGGCACTCGTGTCACACTCGGCCAGCCGGCGATGGGCCGCGCTGGCCGACGAGGCGCTGGCGTTCGTCGGCACGTGATAAAGCACCACGAACGCCGCCAGCCATCCACACGACGCGTGAGGAATGAAGAGCAGCAGACCTGCCGGCGACGAGGCGTTCATCCACCGCGAGCGAGGATCCCCGAGATCATTCTCCGAGGCTAACGGCGGATTTTCTTCGCGAACCCCACGGTCGATAGCGCCTCAGCGCGCGCCCGGACGCATTCGCCGAGCGTCCGGCACTTGCACCGGAGGAGCTTTTCGAGGACGACCCGCATTTGTTCCGCGCGCTCGATCCGGGCGTTGACGTCGACGAGCTTCTTGCGCGCCATCGTCTGCCACCTTGCGGATGCCGGCGTCGATTTATCGAACCCTGAAATGAGCGAGCGCGTCTCGGCGAGCGTGAAGCCGGCGTCTTGCGCGAGGCGCACGAGCGCGATGGACTCGAACACGTCGGGATCGTACCGGCGCTTGCCGCCGACCCGCCGCGGAGGAGGGATCAATCCGATCGACTCGTAGTACCGGATCGCCGAGATCTCGAGCCCGCTCCACTGCGCGACGACTCCGATCGTCATCGCGGGGGCAGCTGCGGGTGAAGCGTTCATGCGAGTTCCGTGAGAGGACACTGAATTTCGCACCTTGAGCGCACTCGAGGTCAAGTCGCGGTGAAATCGAAACCGGGGCTTGACCTCGAGTGCGCTCGACGTCGTACGATGCGCCGCACCCTCGATTGGAGCATCCGATGCGACACTGTTGGTCGTTCCTTGCCGCGCTGTCCCTGTGTTTTGCGGATCCGGCCATCTTGCCGGCGCAAACGCAGTCAAGCGATACCGCCTGGATCCATGAGCGCAACAATTTTCTGCTCCTCGTCACGAACGTACGCCGGACGATCGTCGATGCCGCCGACGCGATGCCCGCGGACAAGTATGGCTTTGCGCCGACGAATGGAGAGTTTGTGAACGTCCGATCCTTCAGCAAACAGGTCCGTCATCTCGCCGCGACGAACTATATCCTTGCCGCCGCCGCGCTGGGACAGAAGCCGCCCTCGGATGCCGGCGACGAAGCCGGTCCGGACAGCGTCGTCACGAAGCCGCAGCATCTCGCGTATTTGCGGGGGTCGTTCGACGCGCTCGAGCGCGCAGCACGCGCGATTGGCGACAACCGCGTTGCGACCATCTCGTCTCCCATCTCGCCGATGCAGGGACATACCGAGACGCGCATCGCGCTCATCGCGGAGGCGATGACGCACGCGTACGACCACTATGGGCAGATGGTCGTCTATCTTCGCATGAATGGTGTCATTCCTCCCGCGTCGCGGCGGTAGCGGGCCCGATGTCTTCGCCTGAAGGACTCGACGATCAGCGGCGACTACTGCGAGCGCAGTATCCTCGGATCGAGTTCCGAGCCCGTCAGGGGTGTCTTCGCGACGCCAGCCGCCCATCTCGCCCGGGGGTGGTTCGGGCCTCGTGTTCTCATCCGATGGAAGGCGGGAGTCCGATTCTCTGCTGGTGGGATTGCTCACGCCACCGGCGAGGATTTACGCCGACACGATCACCCTGGTGAGGCGCCCGTAGACAACACACCTCGAACGCATCCGTGGAAGCAAAAAGAGGGCGACCCGTTGCGGACTCGCCCTCTCTCGTACGATGGAGCGAACGACGTGCGGAAGATCGGGCGACTGGACCCGAGTTTTTTCGCAAAGCCAACAGCCATCGCGCTGAAGTGAGTTGAAAAATCTCGAAAGTCTCGAAGCCGCCAAGAACCATCGGGCCAAACCCGGGGCCGACGATTTCCGTCTTGACAATATCCGTTTCAACGTATATTCTGAGCCCATGCCTTCCAGCATTGGTCAGGAGATCAAGCAGCGACGTCCATTCGCCTCCCCGGAACAAGAGGCGATGCTTGGCATTCGGATGGTCGCGGCGCGGATTCTCGCGCCATGGGAGCGCTTCCTGAAATCAGAGGCCGACCTCAGCTCCAGCCAGTACAACGTCCTTCGCATCCTCCGCGGAAGTCACCCGAAGGCGCTCACCGCCGGCGAGATCGGAGAGCGCACGATCGCACGCGATCCCGATATCACGCGGCTCGTCGACAAGCTCGACGCTCGCGGGCTCGTGAAGCGAACGCGAAGCGAGGAGGATCGCCGAGTGGTCGAGGTCGAGATCACGCGAAAGGGCCTCGATCTCCTACATAAATTGGAACCGCATTCCGCTCGCATGCCTCAGGCGCTCATTGGACACGTCGCGCCACAGAAGCTTCGACAGCTCTCCAAACTGCTGGCCGAAGTCCTCGGTGGCATGGGAGAATATCCCTGATGCCGATGCGATACCAGTCTTCTGCGCACCATTATCTGTTCGAACGATAAACGGTCAAACGAGTTTCTGTTGGGCTTCACTCAATCATCAAGGAGGGTCGTATGGCGACGGTCATGGAAGCTCGAGCGGTGGCAGGATACTCGCTGGCCCACGACGAAGGAGAGGCGTTCTGGCTCCTCGGGATGTTGCAAACCGTGAAGATTGGCAAAGAAGATACCGGTGGTCGATTCGGCATGCTCGAAATCGCCGTCCCCCAAGGGATCGGCTCACCGTGGCACGTGCACCCCGAGGAAGACGAGTGGTTTTACGTCCTCGAGGGGGCGATCACCTTTTGGGTTGGCGACACGAAGCTCGAGCTGACGGCTGGGGGGTTCGCGTTTGGCCCGAAGGGCGTGCCGCACACCTTCTACGGATCGGCGCCTGTAACGCGTGCGCTCGTCGGGTTCGCTCCGATGCAATTCGAGGGCTTCATGCGCGCGGTCGGGCAGCCTGCCCTCGAGCGTGTGCTTCCTCCCCACCACGAGGGTCCACCGCCGGACCTCGCGAAGCTCGCACAGATCGCTGAGCGCAACGGCTTCATCGTCATGGGCCCTCCGGGTCCGCCGCCAGGCCACGCGCGCTGAAGGTCTGACAGAAGCGCCGTCGGACTCTACTTTCCGACGGCGCTTCCCCGGGCTTCATCGCGATGCATCGAACTTCGAGCGCGACGAACGATAGGTCGCCAGCGCTGTCGCCAGCGACGAGGTCGAGCCACGTCTGTGTTTCGATCGACGCCATCGGCCTGAGCCACTACTTCGCGCTCAATTCCCTTTGCTCGGCACGCAGTAGCAAACTCTAACTGTTTTAGCCGAAAATTCTGCTCCCGATCGGAGCTCGACACTTCCAGATAAACGGTGGCCAGGATCATCTGAGACGTGCCCGGAACGGTTACTCGCCCAGGTCGCGGATCCAGGCGCGAAGGCGTTGCGATTCCTGCACGACGTATTTCGGGTCACCGAAGCTGTGCGTCAGCAAACTGGCCCCCTCGATGGCCGACAGCAGATGCACCGCGTGTCCGTACGCCACGCTCTTCGAGTTGCCGAGCAAACGAAATTGCTGCTCGGCCCACGCCAACTGCTCGGCGAAGAGTCGTGACGTACAGTCGGCGAGATGGCCGCCGTCCTTGTTCAACTCGGATGACAGCGAGCCGATCGGGCATCCGCTTTGGGCAATGATGTCTTTACGGTCGACCGTCGTCTGGATGAATGCGCCAAGCCGCGCTTTTGGATCCGGTTCGGCATCCCAGGCGGACAGCATCGCTTCGTACTCGCTCATGTAGCGTTCGATGAGCGCCTCGCCCACGGCCTCTTTCGTCTTGAAGTAGTAATAGACGTTCCCGAGCGGCACGCGCGCATCGTCGGCGAGTTCGGCGAGGGTCGTGCGATGAAAGCCACGTCGGTGAACGAGCTTGATCGCGGCGTCGACGAGGCGGGAGCGTTTGTCGCGGGTGCGGGATGGCATAGCAGGGCTGCGGACTGAGCTAGTTACATGACTATGTAACATAGAGACGATCACGACCAAAGCGAGGCGCATCCGTGTGGGAGGCGCGCATCTCGTCGCCTACTGGATGCTCCGCCCCGCCGAGCGCGCCGTGATGCGACACGCCAGCGCTGGCCCGCCGGTCACGACGTGACGGGACGGCCCTGTGCGGCGAGCGCCTTCGCCATCATGCGGCCCATGAGCGTTCGCGAAAGCGATGTCGGAAGAATGCCGCGCATCACGCGGTTGATGCGTCCCGAAAGATGCGTTGCCCGATTCGTCCGCAGCGCGTCGAGCCCTTCGGCCACGCACTGCGCGACCGACATCGGCTTCATCGGCATCGCCTCGGGCGCCAACCCGAACTTGTCGATGATGGCGGTTTGTGTCGGCCCAATGATGAGCACCGTCACGTTCACGCCAAGCGGCGCCAACTCGATGTGGAGACATTCGCCCAGTGTCTGTACGTACGCCTTGCTCGCGCTGTCATTGGCGACGTATGGAATCCCGTGGTCGGCGCCCATGGCGCCGCAGAGCAGGATTCCACCGTGACGCCGGGTGGCCAGTCGCCGGCCGAAATGATGCGAGATCTCGAGGTGCGATTGTGCGTTGAGCCGCAGCAGCTGGACGAGTGCGTCCCGGTCGAGCTTTCGGAATTCGCCGGGTGTTGCCGTGCCGGCGTTCGAGACCACCAGTCCGACGTCGAGGTCGTGAGTGGCGGCGATCAGCTGATCCATGAATCCCTCTTCAGACAAGTCGGCGCGAAGGACGCGGTATTGGACACCGAACTCCCGTTCGATCTCGGCGCCAACTTCGTGTAGCAGCGCTTCTCGCCGTGCGACTAACACGACGTGGATGCCGGACGCGGCGATCTGCCGCGCGAACTCGCGCCCGATGCCGGACGACGCTCCCGTTACGACCGCCCACGGTCCGAAGGTCGTTGCATCGATCAGTGTCCTCGGTGCGCGGCTCATGGATTGATACCTCCGGATGTCTCGAGTACCTGACCCGTGATCCATCGCGCATCATCGGACGCGAGAAACGCGACGACATCGGCGACGTCCGCCGGCGCGCCGAGCCGACCGAGCGGCGTACGCGCGATCATGAATCGCTTGGCATCGTCGCTCATCCCGCTGTGCTTCATCATGTCGGTATCGACAGGCCCTGGGGCAACGGCATTCACGGTGACCCCGCGCGGCCCGAGCTCCGCCGCCCACACGCGCGTGAACGCGTCGATCGCGGATTTCGTCGCGGCGTATACGGACGTGCCCGCGAGCGAGCGCGTGGCCACCACCGAGCTGACGTTGATGACACGCCCACCCGCGGTGGGAAATCGCGTTGCCGCAGCTTGGGTCGCGAAGATAGGCCCGTCGACGTTGACGGCGAACTGCGATCGCACCTGTGCTTCATCGACGGCGTCGATCGGGGCGAAATGAATCGTGCCCGCGTTGTTGACGAGCACGTCGAGTCGGCCGAACGTCTCGAACGTGGTCTCGACGAGAGCCTTGGCGCCCTGTGCGCTGCTGACATCCGCCTTGATGACGATCGCTTGGCCCCCGGCAGCTTGGATCCGTTCTGCGACGGCGTCCGCCTGATCGGGCGAATGCGCGTAATTGATTGCGACGGCGGCGCCGTCGGCAGCGAGCCGCTCAGCGATCGCCGCCCCGATGCCGCGAGCCGCGCCGGTGACGAGCGCGACCCGCCCTTCGAGTGTTCCCATGATGTTTCACCTCGGCTGATTTAGTTAGTTGACCAACTAAATCCAATGTACGCCGGTTTGGACGACGCTGTCAACGGCCCGTTCCAACGCGAGCAGCACCGCCCAACCATCCGATCCATCAGGCGAACGCCAAGCGTCGCTCTACATCGACCAGCTCGCGGACCTTGGTCGAAGCCGCCGCGACCCGAGAACTACTTCGCGTGTTCGGTAAGCTGAAAATCGAGCCGTCGACCGGCGAAAACGGACTCAGACCGGGACCCAAACGCAAGCGCCCGAGAGTCAACCTCTCGGGCGCTTGTACAAGTCTTGTGGATCAACGGTTTGAAAGAGCGGGCGATGGGACTCGAACCCACGACGTCCAGCTTGGGAAGCTGGCATTCTACCAACTGAATTACGCCCGCGTGCCTGCAAATTAGCTGCACGCCCGTCGCGGCAACAGACGGACGCGGCCCTCAATTCGAACGAAGCGCCGCGTTCGGATCCGCGCGCGTCGCGCGCAAGGCAGGCGCCGCGCTCGCGGCCAGGCTCACGATTCCGATCATTGCCGCAACGACGCCATACACGTACGGATCGCGCGCCGATTCGCCGAAGAGCAATGGCTCGACCCATCGTGCCGCGCCGAGCGCACCGAGAATCCCGAGCAGCACGCCGGCTCCCGCGAACGATACCGCTTGATTGACGACGAGTCGCACGACGTCAGCGGCCTGGGCGCCGAGCGCGATCCGAATCCCAAGCTCGTGCGTTCGCTGTGCGACGCTGTATGAGATCACGCCGTAGAGCCCGACCGCGGCGACGAGAAGCGCCAGCGCGCCGAATGCAACGAACATCGTCGCGCCGAGCGTCCACGAGCGGCGCTGGGCGTCGACGACATCCTCCAGTGGCGCAACCGTCACGTATCCCGGCGCCGGCATGACTGCCTGAAGCGCGCGTCGCACCGTTTCCATTTCCGCCGCGGCGTCGCCGTGCGAGAACCGAATCCAGATTCGATTGCCCGGGCGATTCGCCGGAGTCTCGTCAGGGATGTAGTAGATCAGCCGCTCGTTGTCGAAGATCGTCTGCTCGACGACGTCTTCGGCCACACCGATCACGCGCATGCACGGCATCGTATCAGCGTCGATTCGAAAACACTGCCCGATCGATTCGACGTTCGGCCACAATACTCTGGCCATCGACTGGCTGATCACCGCGACGCGACCTGACGCGCCGCGTTCCGCGCTCGTGAATCCGCGTCCGCGGACGATGCGCGTTCCGCTCACGTCGAAATAGTCCGGCGTCGTCGCTTGATAGTTGAACCGGCCGAGCCGCTGCACGGAGTCGATTCCGGCGACGAAGAGGTTCCGGTAGCTCGTGGCGAATGGCTGCGAATTGACCCGAGCGGCTGATGCCACTCCCGGAATCGCACGAGCGGCATCGAGCAGCGCGCGTCGCGATTCATCGGCGGCGGCGCTGTCGAGCGTCAGACCGCGGTAGTTCGGGGTAACGACGAGCACCGGCTCGGGATTCCAGCCGAGGTCCACGGACCGAACGTTCGACAAGCTTCGCACGAACAATCCCGCTCCGACGAGCAGGGAGACGGACATCGCACCTTGCAACACGAGCAGCGCAGCTCGCGCGCTCGCCCGCTGATGCGTTCCGCTTCCTTGCTTCGATCCTGATCGAAGCGTCGCAGCAACGTTGTCGCGCGGCGCGAGGAGCGCTGGCCCGACCGAGACGACAAGTCCGGCGATCCCTGCGCAACCGAACGCGATGAGCAACGCTCTCCAGTCGGTCGCGAGCGCTGTGCTCGTCGAATCGAGAACGATCATCTGGCCGAGTCCCATCTGTACCAGTTGCGCGATGGCGATCCCCGCACCGCAGCTAAGAGCGGCGAGAATGAGGCCTTCGACGACGAAGTGCAGTGCGAGTCGTTTGCGACTCACGCCGAGCGCGAGTCGCACGGCGATCTCGCGTTTCCGGGACAGAACGCGCGCGAGCATGAGATTGAGAACGTTCGCACACGCGATCAATAACACGATCACGGCAACGCCGTTGACCCAAAGCAGCGTGCGCGACTCCAAGCCCGCATTGGGCCCCGCGGCTTTGCGCATCGCTCCCGCGATCGCGATCGGATGCGCGAGATTCGGCGGCAAGACCGTCGGCATCGATTCTCGGGCTTTGTCTCGACTCAAGACGAATGCGCGCGTGAGATCTGACGTTGCCCGCTCGACCGAAACGCCGGGTTTCCGGCGCACCATCATGTACGTCCAGTCCCAGATGTATTTCGTCGAGAATGTTTCGGGGTTTCCTTGGTTTACTCCGTACGCGATCGTCGTGATCGGAAGGAAGACGGCCGGCGCCTCGCCCTCGGAAACCCCGACGAATCCCTCAGGCGCGACACCGATGATCGTCGTCAGCAGCGGTCCTACCTGGAGCTTCTGCCCGATGACGTCTTTGCCACCCAGCTGCGTCATCCAGTAGCCGTATCCGAGCACCGCGACGTTTGCGCCGCGTGGAGTCGAGTCTTCGGCCGCCGAGAAATAGCGACCCGCCGCCGGACGGGCGTTGAAGAACTCGAAGAACGACGCGCTGACTCCGGCGACCTGCCGTTCGCGCGTTGCGTCCCCCGCTCCGATGGCCAGTCGCCACTCCGTAAAACCCGCGTACTGCGAAAAGGACGTCGTCTCGCGGCGAAGGTCGGCATAACGCGTGTACGGCATGATCGACTGCGTCAACAGGCGCCCACGACTCGTCGTTTCGAGGTAAACGCGGTGTACCGAGGAAGGATCGCGTAGATAGGGGAACGGCCGGAACATCAACCGGTCGGTCACGTCGAACATCGCGACGTTCGCGCCGATGCCGAGGCCGAGCGTCGCCATGACCGTGAGTGTGAATCCGGGCGCGCGGCGAAGTCCGCGCAGCGCATATCTGATGTCCTGGCGGATGGTATCGAGCATATGAAAGTGGACAGTGGCTCCGACCCGGAGGTTTGAACAGATTCCGCGGCGAGACATCCATCCCAAGAGAAATGACCCAATCGAGCACGGCCGAGCTGTCGATCGGCGTCAGTGAACACGCAGCGAGCGACGCGGACTTCCTCGCTCTTCGCGCCGAGATTCGATGCCGCGGATTCAGTGGCCACACTGCATTCACCATGGCCCGGAGAGACATCAGTCTCTTCATCGCAGACGCCGCCGCGCTCACGGCGAATGCCAGCGACTCGGCGCTCCTTCTCGGCGGGTGGGAAAAGGCCGAGCAGCCGCTGCGAGTTCAGCTGGCACGCGCGGGTCTCACCGGCCGGTTCGTCGCTCGAGTTCGCATCGCGACGAACGGGCCGCGCACCGATCAATGGAATCGGGTCGAAACTGACTTCGTCGCAACGTCAGACGACTTCGACGCGTTCGTCAACGGGCTGCGTGATGTCGCGCGCTCGGCACGAACGAGCGCGAGTCTCGTCGGTGACGCGGACGATATCGGTTAGAGCACGTCGCCGAGCGATGGCGGATTTCGCGCCGAACCGCCGAGTGCGCCGGCGGATTCGGTTGACGTCCTCGCGAGCGGTGCTCTCGCGTGATAAGCTTTGCGCCGTCGAACTCCATGAACCGTAGAACAATGACTCAGGCCGTTTCGATCACCGCCGATAGCGCCGCATCGATCCGTCTCGGACGATGGTGGCAGCTGATTCTCGGCGTGATCTGTATGTCGATGATCGCCAATCTGCAGTACGGTTGGACGCTCTTCGTGAACCCGATCCATGACACCCATGGGTGGAGCGTTGCCGCGATCCAAGTCGCGTTCACGGTCTTCGTATTGGTCGAGACGTGGCTCGTGCCGATCGAGGGCTATCTCGTCGACAAATTCGGGCCTCGATATATCGGCGTGGTCGCGGGGATCCTTGTGGCATTGGCCTGGGTGATCAACTCCACCGCGAACTCGCTTCCGATGCTCTACGTCGGCGCGGTGGTCGGCGGGATCGGAGCCGGCGCAGTGTACGGAGCATGCGTCGGAAATGCGCTGAAGTGGTTCCCCGACCGACGCGGCCTCGCCGCTGGGATCACGGCGATGGGGTTCGGCGCTGGGTCGGCGTTCACGGTCTTTCCAATCGCAAACATGATCAAGTCGTCCGGATACGAGGCGACTTTTTTTAATTTTGGAATCGCGCAAGGCGCTGTCGTGTTCGTCGTGAGTTGGTTCCTGCGCGCCCCCGGGCCGAACTTCTCGGTCGCGCGGGCGACGCCGCCTGTCGGAACGGCTCCGGTGCGTTCGCGCGAATACACGCCGCTCGAGATGCTCGCGACCCCGGCGTTCTGGGTGATGTTCATCATGTTCGTGCTGACCGCGGTCGGCGGGTTGATCGCGACCGCACAGCTGACGCCGATCGCAAAGGATTACGGCATCGAAAAGTCGACCGTCTCGATGCTCGGCGTCACGATGCTCGCGCTTCCCTTCGCGCTGTCACTCAACCGCGTGCTGAATGGCGTAAGCCGGCCGTTCTTCGGCTGGGTGTCGGACGTCCTCGGCCGAGAGCAGACGATGTTCGTCGCGTTCGTGATCGAAGGCGTCGTCATACTCTTGCTCGCGCATTTTGGTCGCAATCCCGTGGGCTTCGTGATCTTCACCGGTTTGCTCTTCTTCGCATACGGAGAGATCTACAGCCTCTTTCCCGCGATCTGCGGCGACGCGTACGGTCGCAAGTTCGCGTCCGCAAATGCCGGCTTGCTTTACGTCGGGAAAGGCGTCGCGTCGATGGTCGTGCCGCTGGCCAACCTCATCGCGGCGTCGGGGTTCGGCTGGAACGGTGTGTTCATCGCGGCCGCCGCGATGAATTTCGTCGCGGCCTTTCTGGCCATCGCGGTGCTCAGACCGCTGCGCGCGCGGTGACTTTTGTCGCCACCCGTATGGCGGCACCAAGGCCATGCGGATGACATACTTCTCATGATCATTCTATGAAAATCGCCGTCGTCGGTGCCGGCGCGATCGGCGGATACGTCGGCGGATGGCTCGCGGCCGCGGGTGAGGACGTCACGTTTATCGCGCGCGGCGCGAACCTCGACGCCATTTGCCGAAACGGAATGCGCGTCGTCGGCGAAGACGGCAAAGAGATCGTCGCGAAAACCGCGGCCTTCGAGAAGACCGCCGACGCCGGCAAACAGGACTGCGTGATCCTGGCGGTCAAAGCGCATCAGGTCGCGGCGATCGCAGCGGACGTCGATGCCATGTGCGACAAGCACACGTCGATCGTGACGATGCAGAACGGCATTCCGTGGTGGTACTTCCACAAACACGGCGGCCAATATGAAGGAACCGTCGTGCGCGCCGCGGACCCCGACGGTTCGATCGCGAAAACGATCGATGCGGGTCGCGTCATCGGATCGGTGGTATACCCGGCCGCGGTGCTCGAGGCACCGGGGGTCGTGCACGTCGTCGAGGGACGACGATTTACACTCGGTGAGCCCGATGGGTCGACATCCGAGCGTGCGCAGGCGATTTCAGCGGCCTTCACGAAGGCGGGGTTCAAGGCACCCGTCATCGGCGACATCCGAAGCGAGATCTGGCTCAAGCTCTGGGGAAACCTGAGCTTCAATCCCATCAGCGCCCTTACGCATTCGACGCTCGTTGGATTGCTGCAGTACCCGCTCACGCGGCAGCTCAGCATCGACATGATGCGCGAAGCAGAAATCGTCGCGAACAAGCTCGGAATCACGTTCCGCGTCGGGATCGATAAGCGCGTCGCGGGCGCCGAGAAAGTTGGTGAGCACAAGACGTCCATGCTGCAAGACGTCGAGGCCGGGCGGCCGATCGAGCTCGAAGCGCTCGTCGGCGCCGTCGTCGAACTTGGACGACTGACCGAGACTCCAACGCCGCACATCGACGCGGTCTACGCACTCGTGAGCCTGCTAGCGAAGCGTCTAGTGGACACACATGCTAGACTTTCGCTGGACTCCCATTAAACCACCGCTCCCTATACCCTGGTTCAAACGGCATGAGTGCTGGAACAATTTCAGAGTTTCTTAAAGCCGGCGCTGACGACGCGCCCGCGCTGAGCTCACCCGGCGGAAAGCCGCTCTCATATCGCGATCTCCGCAAGTTGGTCACCGACGTCGTCGCGTCGCTTGCATCGGAAGGGATCGGCCCGAATGATCGCGTCGGCATCGTGTTGGACAACGGACCGGAGATGGCGGCCGCCTTCCTTTCTATTGGATCAGCCGCCACGGCAGCGCCGCTCAACCCGAGCTACAAGGCCGACGAATTCGAGTTCTACCTCAGTGACCTCGGTGCGAAGCTGCTCGTTGTCGCCGAAGGAAAGGACTCGCCGGCCGTCGGCGTCGCTCAAAAGCTGAACATTCCCATCGCACGGCTCGTCGCCCATCCGGAGAAGGGCGCCGGAAGCTTCACGCTGCGGTACGAGAAACCTGGCGCGCACAAGGCGAAGCCCGTGACGCCGGCGACACCGGACGACATCGCGCTCGTGCTCCATACGTCGGGGACGACGTCGCGTCCGAAGATCGTTCCGCTCGCGCACAAGAACATCGCGGCATCCGCGTCGAACATTCGGAGAACGCTCGACCTGACCTCGAATGATCGCGGGCTGGTCATCATGCCGCTGTTCCACATTCACGGCCTGATCGCCGCGCTGTCGGCACCGCTCTCCGCCGGCGCCGAGGTCTGTTGCTCGCCGGGATTCAACGCGCTCAAGTTCTTCGGGTGGGTCGACGAGGTGAAGCCGACCTTCTATACAGGTGTTCCGACGATGCACCAGGCGATCTTGCTCCGCGCGCCCGGGAATCAGGAAATCGTGAAGAACCATCGGCTGCGCTTCATTCGATCGTCGTCATCCGCGCTGCCGCCGACGGTCATCGCCGAGATGGAGCGCGTATTCGGCATTCCCGTCGTCGAAGCGTACGGCATGACCGAAGCGGCGCACCAGATGGCGAGCAATCCGCTGAAGGGCCCGCGCAAGCCGGGTACGGTCGGTCCGAGCGGCGGTCCGGCGATTCGCATCGTGGACGACACCGGCACGACCGTGCCGACCGGCCACACCGGCGAGATCGTCATCAAAGGCCCGAATGTCATGACGGCCTACGAGAACAATCCGAAGGCGAACGCCGACGCGTTTTACGACGGATGGTTCCGCACGGGCGACCAGGGAACGATGGACGACGACGGCTACGTCGCGATCACCGGTCGGCTCAAGGAGATCATCAACCGCGGCGGCGAGAAGATCTCACCGCGCGAAGTCGACGAGATCATCATGAACCACCCCGCCGTCCATCAGTGCGTCACGTTCGCGATGCCGCACGACATGCTCGGCGAGGAGGTCGCGGCCGCGATCGTGCTGCGACAAGGCATCGCCGCAACCGACAAGGAGCTTCGCGATTTCGCGTCGTCGCGGCTCGCGTCGTACAAAGTCCCGAAAAAGATCCTCATCCTCGAACAGATTCCGGTGGGCGCGACGGGCAAGCTGCAGCGCATCGGACTCGCGAAAAAACTGGGGCTCGAATGACCACGACCGCAGAACCAACCGCCGCGGCGCCCGCGAAAGCGCCGCCGAAGCTCAATCCCCCTGAGCGTTTGCTCATGGGGCCCGGACCGAGCAATCCTGATCCTCGCGTCTTGCAGGCGATGACGGCGAACCCCGTCGGTCACCTCGATCCGTATTTCGTCGAGCTGATGGACCAGACGATGGGCGCGCTGCGCGCCGTCTATCGCACGCAGAACCATCACACCCTGCCCATCTCGGCGACGGGATCCGCGGGGCTCGAGACGATCATGATGAATCTTCTCGAGGAAGGTGACAGCGCCGTTGTCGCCGTCATGGGCTACTTCGGCCAACGGCTCGCCGAGATGGCGCGACGTGCGGGTGCCGAGGTTCGCGTCATCGAGGTGCCGCAGGGCGAGATCGTCGACCCCGCCGCGATCGAAGCGGAGCTAGAAAAGAAGCCGGCGAAGCTCGTCGCGTTCGTCCACGCGGAAACGACGACCGGCGCCTGCCAGCCGATTCCGCCCATCGTCGAAGTCGCGCGACGTCATGGCGCGCTCGTCGCGATGGACTGTGTCACGTCGCTCGGCGGACTTCCGATCGACATCGACGCCCTCGGGGTCGACGCCGCGGGATCTTGCAGCCAGAAGTGCATCGGCGCGCCGCCGGGGCTGGCTCCGATCACGATCGGGCCTCGTGCGATGGATGCGGTTCGCGCAAGGAAGACCAAGCCGCACACGTGGTACTTCGATCTCTCCCTTCTCTTCCAGTACTGGGGCGAGAAGAGCGGAAACCGCACGAGAGCATTTCACCACACCGCGCCAATTGCGATGATCTACGGCTTCCACGAAGCGCTGCGAATCATTCTCGAGGAAGGGCTCGAGGCGCGGTGGGCTCGACATCAAGCCGGCCATGAGACGCTCGTGAAAGGTCTCGACAGCCTTGGCATCTCGCTCTTTCCGCCGCCGGCAAATCGCTGCGCGACCATCAACGTCGTCAACATTCCGGCGGGTGTCGATGATGCAAAGCTTCGCCGGCGTCTCCTCGACATGGGCGTCGAGATGAGCGGCGGCCTCGGCGCGCTGGCCGGAAAGGTTTGGCGAATCGGCGTGATGGGCTACAACGCGCAGACGCCGCGCATCGAGCGGTTCATCGACACACTCGGCGATGCGCTGAAAGCCGAGGGCTATCGGGCCTGACGAAGCGTCGTCCGTTTCGCGATGTCCGGCGTCATCGGGACGCCGGACATCACCTAGTGTACTAGAAAACTAGTTGACAGAGATGCGAGCACTGGGTAATATCTACTAGAATTCTAGTAGATACGGAGCGCTAGCATGGATGTCTCCTTCACCGACCGCGAGCTCGACGTCATGGCGGTCCTGTGGAAGCGCGGCTCAGGCACCGTCACCGAGGTCCGCGATGGACTCGATGACGATCTCGCGTACACGACCGTCCTCACGATCCTCCGCACTCTCGAGGACAAAGGGTTCATCACACATCTGACCGAGGGGAAGGCGCACCGCTACCTCCCCGCCGTGACGCAGGACCTCGCGGGGAAAAGCGCGCTCGCCCGCATCATCGACAAGGTGTTCGCCGGGTCGCCGGAGATGCTGCTGACACAGCTCGTCAACGAGCGGGGTCTCGACGCCGACGATCTACTGCGACTGCGAAAGCTCCTCGACGCGCGGTTGGCCGAAGCAAGGCGGAGGCGCTGATGCTCATCGCGTGGATGATCTACGGCGCCGCGGTGACGACGATCGTCGCCGGCTGTGCCATTGCGCTCGATCGCGTCGCCGACCATTGGCATTCCCCTCGGCGCGCAATTTGGCTCGCGGCGCTCGCGATCTCTATCGTGGTTCCCGCTGGGTTCGCGCTGCGCCCGATTCGCGCGTCGCAAGCCCCGACCGGCGTCGACGCCTCCGCGGACGTCGAACGCCGAATCGTTCCCCTCGCCGGAACGCCGGGCCTCGTCCGCAACCTCGATGTCCAGAAGCGTTTTCTAAACACTCTCCAACAGATTCGTACGATCCCGGCAGCTTGGAACGACACCGCGGCGATTTGCTGGCTGCTTGGTTCGTCGGTTCTCGTGGCGCTGCTCATTCGTGGAGGATTGGTTCTCTCGTTGAAGCGGACGCGCTGGAGCGACGCGGTCATCGACGGTCATCGTGTTCTCGTAACGGATGACATTGGCCCAGCCGTTGTCGGTGTGATTCGCCCGCGCATCCTGCTGCCGTCGTGGGCATTGGGACTCGATCACGATGAGCGAGCGCTGATGCTCGAGCACGAAGCCGAGCACGTTCGTGCCCGCGATCCGATGTTGACGCTTCTCGCGGCGTGGACGTTGGCGCTCTTCCCATGGAATCCCGCCATGTGGCTCATCGTCCGGCGGCTGCGCCTCGCCATCGAGATCGACTGTGACGGCCGTGTGCTCGCGAATCGTCGCGGTGACGTCCGCGACTACGGGATGCTGCTGCTCGCCGTCGGCACCCGATCGGCGAACGCCTTGCCGTTCAGCGTCCCGCTTGCCGAGCCGCGCCGGTTTCTCGAACAAAGGATCCTCGCCATGACAACACCTCGCCCGACACGGCCGCTCGCGGCGTCGACTCCATTCATCGCGATCGCGCTGATTGCTGCGGTTGCCGTGGCACAAACACCACGTCCGGCGTCCACACTCGTCGTTCGTCCCACGACGGCTCCGGGCGTCGAGCCCGTTCGTGTTCAACCGCACAGCGAGCAACCGATTCCGATCGACGTCCTCCGCGCGTGGATCCAGCTGCATCATCCCAACATCGTCGCCGGAGATCCGCACGTGAAAGGCGTGACGATCGTCGTCGATGAGAACAATCAGTACGTCGAGAGCGTCGTCGATTCCGTCGAGCGCGTTCCGGCTCTGGACGGCGCCGACGTTCTCGTTCGTGGGACGCTCCCGGGCCTCCAGACCTTCAACGCCGTCGGCCCTCACCCGCTGATCATCGTCGATGGCGTGCGCATCGACAGCACCGCGCAACTCGACAGCATTCCGATCGAGCAGGTCGAAGTGATCAAGGGCCGATCTGCCGCGGCTCAGTACGGAGCGGATGCAGAAAGTGGAGCGATCATCATCACATCGATGCGGCCCGACGCGTCGCAATTGACGAGGCTCGGCATCGCGTCGGAGAACATCAAGGAGATGACCGGGCTTCGAGTTCGTCCGGGTGTCTTCGGTCCGAATCGACTCTACGTCGTCGTGTTGCGGTTGAGGAGTCGCTGATCCAGCGGTTCAGCCGAAGCGTTACGCTGTCGCTGTGACGGGAGCGGCTGAACCCGAAGCCGTCGTCGAATCTACGGTCGTCGTCGGATCGGTCGTCGTCGAAGCGGTTGTCGTCGAGGCGGTCGAGCTGCTCGAGTTGCTGAACAGCGACGCGATGACCGACTCGAGGCCGCCGTGATGATGCCCGTGATGATGATGGCCGCCGACATGCTGGCTCGGCTGCTGCCCCTGCGGGCTCGCCGAATCGCTCCTTGCCTGCTGCCACGCCGCCTGACGATCGGTGAAGAACTTGGAGAGAGCCGTCTGTGCGGTGCTCGCATCGCCACTCCCGACGGCGTCGAACAATGCCTGAAGATCCGAACCGACGGTCGACGCGGGAGACGTGGTGCTCTGAGTCGTCGATGCGCTGGACGACGGATCAGTCGAGGCCGAGTCGGCCGATTTCGGATCAACCGTCTGAGTGGAGGAGATCGGAGGGACAGAGGCCGGGCTATACGTCGCGTTCGGCGATCCGACGTCGCTCTTGATCGACGCGAGCTCCGACTGCGCGCTCGTCATGTCGCCCGATTGAACCGCTTCCAGGAGACTCCGAAAGTCGCTGCGAAACGAGTCCTGGCTGCCGCGAACGCGGCGACCGTTGTCGTGATCGGTGTCGCCGTCGTCCTGACCAAACGGGCGCGATACCACACCCATGTTGATGTTCGCGGCGCCAGAACCGATGCTGCTGATGCTCATGTGTACCCTTCCAAGAAGAGCGTTGAGAGAAACGCGCTCTGATCGGCGGGGTGGACCGGATCGAAGCACTCTGGGATTGTGTTCCCAAGTGTCGACGAGGGTGGCACGGACTTTACCAGGGCCGGCAAAACTTAGTGCGATCGTGTCTTCTTGCGCGACGCACTATTCGGCGGTGCTTCCTTGAACTCGGACCGCAGCGGAAACATCTCGCGCGCGTGTGTCGATGCGTCGTGGAATTCCTTTCGAAGCGGGTACATCGCCTTCGGATTCATCGGCATCGACATCCGCTCGGGCGGGGACACGGCAAGGTGCGTGGACGCCGGATCAGTCGCGTAGCCGATGCCGATCTGCGCGCGCGAATCGTAGACGTCTTGCGGCTTCGCGCTTCCGACCCACGGCGGGGTCGAGTTGGCGAACGCGTAGATCAACGCCGTGTCGCCGCTCTGGCCGTCGGGTCCACCGTGCATCGGCGCATACGCCTTGGCCGCCGGTTGCGCCGACTCCCACAGCGACCACAGTCGGTCGAGGTTGCAGTGATGCAGCCAGAACACCGGATCGTTCGGCGACGACGCGAGCGCCATGTCTCCACCGATGTACCGGTGCACGAGGTTGTGCAGATCGTACTCGAGTCGAAAGCGAAACAGCTTGTCGACGGCCTTTCGTTGCGCGGCGGTTTTTCGCTGGCTGTCGTACCATGGAGACTCGTCATACTCCGTCAGCGCCATGACGGCCTGTTGATCAGCGGTGGCCGGGAGCGCTGCCGCGCTCGGGTCGGCGCCGAACCGGCGTGCCAGGAAGTCCGGATCCGACTTCTCGTCCTTGACGACGACCTTCCACTTGCCTTTAGAGAATGCGAATGGTCCTGTCATGACCTGGCCGTCGGAGCTCCGCCCATTGCCGCCGAGTAGTCCAGACGAGAACACGGCGCTCGTCGAGGCCGGGTCCGTCCAGTCCCAATAGGGCAGAGTCACGGACGAATCGATCGCGCGCAGCTCCGACTCGAAGTGATAGAGCAGCACCCGGTGCCAAGGGCCGAACGCCGACGACAGATGTCCCCAATTCGGCACGTGGCCCATCGACATCGCCATCATGGCATTCAAGTGCGTTTCGACGAAATCGTCGTAGCGCCCGCGCGTCTTGTCGGACGGATGCAGGATGCTCGGCTTCGCTTTCAGCGCGAGCACCGCGCTCGTGAACGCGGTCTTCTCTTTGGGCTTCAAATCCTTTGCATCGCGGCGGACGATCATCGGAGCCTCGGAGCGGCGTTGTAGTCTGGGCGCCGCGACGTCGCGCGCGTCGTGTTTCGACGCGAACCTGCCAAGGTCGATCCGGCGCCACAAGGACAACCGTGCGCGCTCGCCCGTTAAGATTTTCGCTTAGGCCGGACTCGGCGCAGGCCCGGGGCGGCGATACCAGTAAGCGATTCCCAATAAGAATGCGCTAATCACGAGATATGCGAGGATGCGCGCCCCGAAGTCGAAGTACTCGTGCGCCCCGTAGACCGCCGTCGCCGCCGAAAGAACAGCGAGGCCCAATCCAACCTGCCGGAGTCGCGATGAGCTGCGCGAGCGGCCAACGGCAACGCACCCGACGGCCGTTGCCGCGAAATACGTGACGAGGAGCAGTGTCGACGCCGTCGGACTGAACGCGTACGCGAGCTCGATCAACACCCAAACGAATGCCCAGATCCACGGCGAGAGCGTTACTGCCCGAAGCATCAGCCGCTCGAATGGAACGCGGAGCCGCGCGCTCCGATCGCCAAGCGCAGTTCGCGTCGCCGATCGGATTGGCCGCCAGGAACGGGCGACGACAATGAGTCCGACCAAGACGATCAGCGCCGAGGCCGACGCCTCGCGCAGAAATGGCGAGCCGTGATAGTGGCCTGGCGAATCGGTGAGAGCGTCAGCACTGATGACGGCCGCGCCGGCGAAGGTCGCCGCCGCCGTGCGAAGCCACGATGCGCTAGGACGGAAGCGATGCATCGCCAAACCCGCGAGCGCAATGACGACAAGCGCGGCACACAGTCCGACTGGCGCCTCGATCGACGCGGCCGCCGCGGTGCCCACCGCTATCGCCACGGCGCCGAATGCCGACGCGTCGCGCAGGCCACCGAGATGTCTCCGCGTTGAAAACGCAGCGAGGATCACGCTCGCCGCGCCGAGGAGAATCCATTCCGGCGCGACCGACTCGATCGAAAAGGCGGCTTCGACCGCGAAGACGACTGGAACTCCGAGTGCGTCTATCCAGTCGAGCACCCGTGGATGATCGCGTGTGAGAATGCTGGACTGCTCGACGGCGGCTTCCCGATCGACGAGGGCGAGGCAGACTACCATCGCGAGGATCAGGGCGGCCGCCTCGATCGGCGCGTGGTGCCCCGCCCCGGCCTCGCGATACGCAGCCGTGAGCGCGGCGAGCAGCGCTAGCCATCGGATGGCTCCGCGCTTCCGCGACGGAACTGCGAGCGGTACGACGCCGGCGACTGCGACGACGAGCGGGAATGCGAGCGCGAGGAGGAAGTACGCCGTCCCGATGTTGCGCGCTTCCCACGCGATCGCGACGGCGAACAGCGCCGACGCGAGATAGAAGACACGCCAGGCAATCGGCCACTCGCGCCGGTTGATCGAGAAGCAGCCTGACAGCAACACGAGTGTCGCGTACGCCGTCAGCGCGTAGAGACTGCCGTGCCCATTGCTCGTGACGAACGGAGCGAGCGCGGCGCCGCCGAATCCGACGCACCACAGTGGTTCGTCGGCCTCGCGATGCGCGAAGACGGTCAGCGCGGACGACGCCAGCGCAGCTCCGAAAAACGCGATCCACGTCGGAACGAGCGCGAACGACGGTCCGGCCGCGTACGCGCAAACGTGGACGATGACGAGTGAGAGACCGAGGAGGCTCGACCCGAATGAACGCTCTCGCCGGCGAAGACGGCTTCCCCAGACGCCGATGCCCGCCGCGAACGCGAGCCCAATCGCGACGCGGGCCGATGGACCGACGGTGAGGAAGCCGTGACTGATCGCCCAGCTGAGGAAGGTGCCGACGGCCGCGACGGCGGCGAGGACCGCGATCGCGAGCATTCCATAGCTGCCGACGAGGCGTTCCAGCTCCTGCGATGAGAGCCGCTGCCGCCGAAAGGACGACCGGCGCGGCATCGCGCTCGCCGACGCTTCCGCCTCGGCGAGGAAGACATCGCGGCGCGACTGTGGAGGTACCGCCCGCGGCGCGTCGCTCGCCGGCGTTTCGGACAACCGCAGCTCACTGCGGATGGCCGCGACCTCTGCCGACAACTCGGCGATGGCGCGCTCGATGCGTTCCAGCCGGTACTCCATTGGGCGATGGTCGTTCATGGACCGCTTAACGAACGTGGCGCGAGCGACATCACTTCAAGACGCTCGAGCGCGATCGCCGACAACAAAAACGGCGCCCGTTTGGGGGCGCCGTCCCTTCGATCTCGAGAGCCAGCGGTCGGGATTGAACCGACGACCGCTCGATTACGAATCGAGTGCTCTACCACTGAGCTACGCTGGCGAAAGTGTCGTGCGACCTGCCTATGCCCTGGCGCGGACTCGAACCGCGACGCCTTGCGGCACCACCCCCTCAAGATGGCGTGTCTACCAATTTCACCACCAGGGCCTGCTACGATCGTACCTCTGTTCCTGCCAGCCCAGTTGTCGGCTATATGAAGATTGGAATTCAAAGACTCGAATCCGAATCCACTTGCTTTCACTGTTGGCTGTCCTACACGGGAGCGACGGGGCTCGAACCCGCGACCTCTCGAGTGACAGTCGAGTGCTCTAACCAAACTGAGCTACGCCCCCAACTACATACTGCCCTTCAACGTGCGCCTTCCACGATAGCCCGTAGGGGAATCGAACCCCTCTCTGCACCGTGAAAGGGTGCCGTCCTAACCGATAGACGAACGGGCCCAAGACCAACAACGACGTCCTGCCTTCATAGCGGTAACGGGATTCGAACCCGTGTTTGGGCCTTGAGAGGGCCCCGTCCTAGTCCCCTAGACGATACCGCCGCTGCTCTGCCGCCTGCGGCGGCACACCGCGGCGGTTCTTCTGTTCGACTCACAGCCGCAGCGCAGTTGCTTTGTCGCTGCGCTTTCATCCGACCAACCATCCTTCCTTGCTCTCGGGCGCCGGGTACGCGATACCTGGCACTTGTTTCACAGGCCGGGAGGGACTTGAACCCCCAACCGCTGGTTTTGGAGACCAGTGCTCTACCAATTGAGCTACCGACCTAGTCCTCTCGTGTCCCGACCTGGCGATGCAGGGTGACTGACGGGAATTGAACCCGCAACCCCCGGAGCCACAGTCCGGTGCTCTAACCAATTGAGCTACAGCCACCATGGCCGGCGTCGCTGCTTCTTTCGACACCGATCTGTGCCGTGAAAACAGACCGGCGCAGAGATTTGCATTCTAAACGTGGCGCGCGAGTGGATCAACCTACTTCGCGCGCTCCTGATACTCGCCCGTCGACGGATTGACCTTCACCTTGTCGCCCGTTCCGACGAACTCCGGCACGTTGATCGTCACGCCGTTCTCGAGCTTCGCCGGCTTCGTCGACGCGGTCTTCGTCGCGGTCTTCATGACCGGCGCGGTGTCGACCACTTCGAGAATCAACGAGTTCGGAAGCTTGATGCCGACCGGACGACCGTCGTAGTACTCCGCCTGGATCTTCATCCCCGGCTGCATCCACTGCGCGTTGTCGCCGAGCATCTCTTCGTCCATCTCGAGTTGATCGTAGTTCTCGGTGTTCATGAAGTGGTACGTATCACCACCCTGATACAAGAACTCGAGATCGTGCGTTTCCATCGACGCCGGGTCGATCGAATCGGCGGCGCGGAAGCGATGCTCGAAGCTCGAACCGGTTCGCAGGTTCTTGAGCTTCGCTTGCACCATCGCGCGCAAGTTGCCCGGCGTGTGGTGCCGGAACTCGACGATACGGCACGGCTCGCCCTCGAAAACGATCACCATTCCGCGGCGGATCTGAGTAGCCGGAATAGCCATTGGTATTCAGCCCTGACTTGTTGAGTGTAAACGCAGACAGCCTCTGAACTTAGGCAAGACAGCCGAGGCGGTCAAGGCGGGACTGACGACTGGGGACTGACGACTGGGGACTGACGACTGGGGACTGGGGACTGACGACTGGGGACTGACGACTGACGACTGACGACTGGGGACTGGGGACTGGGGACGGGCGGTCATTCAGCGACGCCGAAACGATCGCTCTCTCTCGGCGAGGCAGTTCAGCAGAAACGCAAACCGCGGTTGGTCACGCGGAGCCGCGTGAGATCAGCACTTTGCGGTTCCGCTTGCGGTCCGGCGTGAGATCGCGATAGCGATCCCTCGCTTCGCTCAGGATGACGGGCGGAAGGCTATTCCACACGGAAGCTGTTGTCGCCCGTCGCCAGTCCCCAGTCCCCAGTCCCCAGTCGTCAGTCCCCAGTCGTCAGTCCCCAGTCGTCAGTCCCCAGTCGTCAGTCCCCAGTCGTCAGCGAATCGAGAATCGGCCGAAGCTCCTTCCACACGTTCGCCGCGACAATCCGCTCCCCTTTGTAATTCGGATGCACGCCGTCGCCCTGATTCAGCTCCCGATGGCCCGCGACGTCGGTCAACAGAAACGGCATCAGCGGCACGCCCTCCTCCTTCGCAACCGCCGGATAGACCGCGTGAAACTCCGACGCGTACTTCGGGCCGAGGTTCGGAAGCGCCTCCATCTGGACCAACACTATTCGCGCATCCGGACGCTTCGCTTTGATGCGCGACAGCGCCGCCTCGAGATTGGACTTCACCACCGACGGCGCGATCCCTCGCAAACCATCATTGGCGCCGGTCTCGAGGACCATCAGCGCGAACTGGCCGCGCAGCAGCCAGTCGAGCCGGTCGAGCAACCCCGACGACGTCTCGCCGCTCACTCCGGCGTTCACGACGTCGAACGGCAAGCCCGCCGAGTCGATCTTCCGCTGGATGAGCATCGGGTAGGCGCTGTCGGGCTCGAGGCCCAAGCCGGCCGTGAGACTCGTTCCGACGAACAAAATCTGCTTGCGCGAGGACGCGGCAGGCGTCGCTCTCCCAGGTTTAGATTCAGGGCGGCGCGCTACGGCGGACGTGTCAGCGGCTTTGTCTTTGCTCGGCGCCGCACTACAAGCGACCACAGCGAGCGCCATCGCCGCACTCAACACGCGCGCCTCGCGACGTTCCGCCCACGACCGAATTCGCATGCTCGTTGCTCGAGAGTTATCGAAGGAATATCGCAGTGGCGAGAATAGACTCGCTGTCCTCCGCGACGTGTCGTTCTCCATTCCACAGGGCGCCTTCGTGGCAATCGTCGGTCCGTCGGGCAGCGGCAAGACGACGCTTCTCGGTCTGCTCGCAGGGCTCGATACTCCGACGCACGGCCAGGTGCTGCTCGACGGAGCGGACCTTACCGCGATGACCGAAGACGACCGCGCCCGCCTCCGCGGCGAGAAAGTCGGGTTCGTCTTTCAAAGCTTTCAGCTCATCTCGACGCTCACGGCGCTCGAGAACGTCCAGGTTCCACTCGAGCTTCGCGGCGAGAGCGGCGCGGGCGAACGCGCGCGCGAACTGCTTCACCGCGTCGGTCTCGGCGACCGACTCGACCACTTTCCAACGCAGCTCTCGGGCGGCGAGCAGCAGCGCGTGGCAATTGCGCGCGCGTTCGCCAATGCGCCGCGCATCATGTTTGCCGATGAGCCGACGGGAAACCTCGACAGCGACACGGGAGGCAGAATCGTCGAGCTGCTCGAGGCGCTCAACCGCGAATCCAAGACGACGATCATTCTCGTCACGCACGACCTCACCCTCGCGTCGCGCACCCAGCGCGTGATTCGACTGAGCGACGGGCGCGTCATTTCCGACACCGAGACCGAGCGGGCAGCATAGTGCCGCACTACACGCTCGAAGCGATTCGGAGCGACGCGAAATACACCGGCGACACGCACCGGTACCGCTCGATCTTCAGCATCGCGTGGCGGGAAAGCCGGACCGCGCGACGGCGGCTCCTGCTCTACATGTCGTCGATCTCGCTCGGCGTCGCCGCTCTCGTCGCCATCGACTCGTTCTCCAACAACGTCATCCGCTCCGTTCACGACCAGTCGCGCGCGCTCCTCGGCGGCGATGTGTCGGCGGATCGAAATGCGCCGGTGACGCCGGCGATGGATACGCTGCTGGATTCGCTGAAACGAAAGGGAATTCCGCACACGACCTCGACGGACTTCGCGTCGATGGCGCTCATTCCGCGCACCGGCGGCACGAGACTGGTTCAAGTGCACGCCGTCGGCGCCGGCTATCCGTTCTACGGAACGATCGTCACGGAACCGGCGAGCGCTTACGCGAACCTGCAGAAGGGAAACTACGCCATTGTCGATCCGTCGCTGCTCGTCTCCCTCGACGGCAGAATCGGCGACTCGCTGACGCTCGGAAATGAGAAGTTCATAATTACAGGAACTCTAAAGAGCGTTCCGGGAGACGTCGGGATCTCGGCGGCAATCGGGCCGCGCATCTACATGCCGGCGCGATACGTCGCCGCGACCGGCCTTGTCGTGTTCGGGAGCCGCGCCGACTTCGAGATTCTCTTCAAGCTTCCCGAAGGGGCCGACGCGAGCGCGTTCGTCTCGCAGTTCAAGCAGCGATTCAAGACGAACGATCAAGGTTCCATGCGGACCGCCGGCTACAACGAGTCGCGGCTCGCGAGCGCGATCGATCAGCTGCACGACTATCTCGCGATCGTCGGGCTCGTGGCGCTGCTGCTGGGCGGCATCGGCGTCGCGAGCGGCGTTCACGCGTTCGTCATGCGAAAGATCGACCCCGTCGCGATTCTCCGCTGCCTCGGCGCGACGAGCTGGCAAGTGCTCACGATCTACGCCGCGCAAGCTGCCGTCATGGGGTTCATCGGCGCGCTCGGCGGTGTCATTCTCGGTGTCGGCATTCAGTTCTTGATGCCGTATTCGCTCAAAGACTTCTTGCCGGTCGACGTCGAAGTGAGGCTCGCGCCGACGGCGATTCTCATCGGTCTTGGCATCGGTGTCTGGGTTGCGCTGCTCTTCTCCCTGCGGCCCCTCATCGCGCTCCGCCGAGTGTCTCCGCTGCAGGCGCTCCGCCGCCAACCGGACGCGGAAGCGCTCCGACGCGCGCGCTGGGATCCTCTCCGCATAACGCTCGACGTCGCGATCGGGGCAAGCGTCCTTGGCCTCAGCCTGAGTCGCGCGAACACACTGCGCCGCGGCGTCGGCTTCGCGGTTTCGATCGGATTGGCCATCGGGATTCTCTGGCTCGCGGCCGTCGCGCTTTCGTGGACGGCGCGCCGCGGCATTCGCCCGTCGTGGCCATTCCCGATTCGCCAGGGAGTGGCGAGCCTCTATCGCCCGGGCAACCAGACGCGCGCGGTCGTGCTCGCGCTCGGGTTCGGCGTCTTCCTCATGGGAACGCTCTACCAGGTGCAGCACAACGTCCTTCACTCGCTCGATATGCGGCTCGGCGAGGCGCGGTCGAACGTCGTGTTCTTCGATGTGCAGGAGCCCCAACGCGCCGGCGTCGACTCCATCATTCGCGCGACGCACAATGAGCTGATCGACGAGACGCCCATCATCGCGATGCGAATCTCGGCGATCAACGGACGCTCCGTGAGCGACATTCTGAATTCGGTCGCGAAGCTGCGCGCGCTCGACAGCGCGAAGAATCACCGCAACCGCGAACGGCGGGCGAGTCAATGGGCGCTGCGCCGCGAATTCCGCTCGACCTACCGCGACACGTTGACGGCGTCAGAGCGGCTGGCGCAGGGAGCCTGGTTTGGACCGCCCCGCGCCGACGGTCTTGGCGAAGTGTCGCTCGATACCAGCGTCGCCGGCGAGATGGGCGTGCATCTCAAAGACACGATCACCTGGAATGTCCAAGGCGTGGAGATCCCGACGATCGTGACGAGCTTCCGAGAGGTGAAGTGGCAGACGTTCGCGCCGAACTTCTTTGCCGTGTTCAATCCGGCGGCGCTGACGAACGCGCCGAAGCAGTTCGCGATTCAGGTCCGGTCACGCGACGCGACGACGATCGCCCACTTGCAGCGCGACGTCATCGCGAAGTATCCCGGCGTATCGAGTCTCGATTTGACGCTGATCCAGCAGACGGTGACGAGCGTTCTGGGCAAGGTGACGATGGCGATTCGTTTTCTCGCGCTCATCAGCCTCGCGCTCGGTGTTCCGGTGTTGTTCAGCGCTGTTGCGGCGACGCGGCGTGAACGACTGCGCGAGGGAGTGCTGCTCAAAACGCTGGGAGCGACGCGGCGTCAGATCGTCCGCATCATGCTCGCTGAATATGTGCTGCTCGGAACGCTGGGCGCCTTGACCGGCGTCGTGTTGTCGACCGCGGCGGGGTGGGCGCTGATGCACTTCATCTTCAAGTTCCCGTTCTCGCCGGCGATCGCTCCTGTTGGAATCGTCGCGCTCGCGATGATCTCCCTGGCCGTCGCGATTGGATTGCTGACCGGCCGCGACGTCTTCGCCGAGACGCCGATGGCCGCGCTCCGAGAGACTTAGTGGGCGACGGTCGTCGTTGCGGACGACGACGGGACGTTCGCACCTTCAGCGGCCGAGATGCGTGCAGCGCACGCCAGGAATAGAGCGGTGGTGAACGCGAGAAAGGCGCGCTGCAGGAGCTTCTTGTCGAGGTGCATCGACCTGATGGGAGACGGCGGGAAGGAAAATCGGAGCCCGGACCAGTGGGGCTCGGCAGCAGACGATCGAGGAAGAGCGGCGGTAAATCTAACGGACGGATGTGAGCGAACTACGGTTCTTTCACGAGTATCGGCACTGAGATGGCATACGTAGCAGTACCATCTCCGCGTTGACCGGAGAGACCAAGCCCCCAGCAGTAGAGGTTGCCCAGCGTCGTCACGCCACACGTATGACTGCCCGGGCCTGTGCTGATCTCGGTGAATCGCTGCCGGCCGACGACAGCGATTGGTGACTTGGCGCACGGAAGGCGCTGACTTCCGCAGACGGACGAAAGCAGCGACGGGCTCGCACCGAGCTGGCCGAACGTGTCGTCGCCCCAGCAGTAGCCCTGCCCTGTCGTGACCACTCCGCAGGTCTGCACGATTCCGGCGCTCAACTGCACGAACTGTAGGTCGGTCGTGACCCGCTGCGGAGTGACCGATCCCGAATCGGTACCGTTCCCGAGCTCTCCACGCGGATTCCCCTCCCAGCAGTAGGCGAATCCCGAGGCGTCCGTCCCGCAGCTCCCGAATGCGCCGACACTGAGCACGGCCATGGACGGCGCGCTCGGAACGGCGGTCGGCATCGGTTGGGAACGTGTGATCTCGAGCCCGGCCTCCCGATTAGTCCAGATCGCGCCCCAGCAGTAGACGGCGCCGGTCGTCGTGCGCGCACAGGTGTGCTGCGAGCCCGCGCTCACGGACGCGATCGGGAGATCGAGCGACACTCGGGTGAGACCGTTGCTCACGAATCCGCCGTTTCCGAGCTGGCCTCGATCGTTCGCGCCCCAGCAGAAGAGCGCACCGTCGGTTCGAACGGCGCATGTGTGCGTCGCTCCCGCGCTGATCTGCGTATACCCGAGACTCCCTGGAATTCGATAGAGCGACGGCCCGGTCGAGACGACGTCGCCGACCTCGCCGTCCTCGTTCGAGCCCCAGCAGTACGCTTCGCGTGACGTCGTGATCGCGCAGGTGTGATGCATGCCGGCGCTGATGGAGGCGAACTTCGTCCCGGGCTGTACTGCAAGCGGAACGGGGCTGCAGCGGAACGCGGTCTTTCCGCTGCCGCAGACGGTGTCGCCGCTCGCCGCCGCGAGTTGTCCGAATTCGTTGTCTCCCCAGCAAAACGCATCGCCGGTGGTCTTGATGGCGCACGTGTGCTCCGCGCCTACCGTTACCGTCCGCCAGTTGCTCGAGCCGGCTTCGTCGAGGATCGCATACCGCCGGATCGCCGTCGTAGGTTCAGAGCACGCGACGACGAGACCGGCGACGGTCGCGATGACGAGCCGGGCGCCGATTGGAGAGCCAGAACGCATGAACGAAAAGGGCGGAAAAGAGAGACTGCGCGCGGCGCTGATATTCGGTGTCGTCGCCGCGACGATAGAGATGGGAATCGTGCTTTGGATGATGTATTGCTGACCACGGGTGGGCAATCGAGGAGACTGGGGACTGACGACTGGGGACTGGGGACTGGGGACTGACGACTGACGACTGGGGACTGACGACTGGGGATGGGCGCTCGCCGAGCGACGCCGCCGAAAGGATCGCTCTCCCCGCGCGGCAGTTCCTCAGAACTGCAAACGCGGTTGGTCACGCGGAGCCGCGGAGCACGCGGAGAAGAACAGTGTCCTTGGGCTCGTACTCGACAGCATGCAGTTCTCCGCGTCCTCCGCGGTTCCGCGTGAGATCCTGCACTTTGCGGTGCCGCTTGCGGTTCGGCGTCGGATCGGGATAGCGACAGCGATCCTTCGCCGCGATCGGAATGACGGGCGGGAAGGCTATTCCACACGGAAGCGTGTTGTCGCCCGTCGCTCGTCCCCCAGTCGTCAGTCCCCAGTCGTCAGTCGTCAGTCCCCAGTCGTCAGTCGTCAGTCGTCAGTCCCCAGTCGTCAGTCCCCAGTCGTCAGTCCCCAGTCCCCAGTATTGAACATCTCTAAAACACCGGTTCAGCATTCCTCCCGGCCGCCGATACTGGAAAGCATGCAGATTCTGGTCGCACGGCAGCCGATCTTCGATCGAAAAGAAGGGCTTTACGGCTACGATTTGATTCTTCGCCGCCCGGACGGGAGCAGTATTGGTGGCGATATTCCAGCTGAGCGGCTCGTCGTAGACACGTTCCTTGGCATCGGCATCGATCAAGTCGCCGCCGGACACCGCGCGTTCGTCACAATAGATCGCGACATGCTTTTCAGCGGCGCGGTGCGGCTGCTTCCCGCCGAACGGGTGGTGTTGCAGATCGCAGGCGCGCTGTCGCCCGACGCGGAGCTGCTCGACGCGTGCGGCGAGCTCGTTGCGTCCGGCTATTCGTTCGCGGTCGACAGTCCCACTCCGGAATCGCTCACCGACGACGTGCTGAACATGGCGCACATCGTCAAGGTCGACGTCTCGACGACGGCACCCGAGCTGCTTCCCGATCTCACGACGTGGTTGCAAAACCGCAAAGCAAAGCTTCTCGCCGTCGGTGTGCGCCATCGTGCGCAGCGCAATGCGTGCCGGGCGCTCGGTTTCGAGTTCTTTGAAGGCCAGGATTCGGCCGCGCCGGAAACGCTCGCGCGCCGCGATCTGCCGATCGAGCACATGGCGACCTTTCGTCTGCTCAAGATGATGCGCGATCCGAAGGCGACGGACAACGAGATCGAGGAAGTCCTCAAGCACGACGTTTCGTTGTCGTACAAGCTTCTCCGCATGGTGAACTCGGCGGCGGTCGGCGGCCGTAACATCTGGTCGATCGGTCATGCCCTCCGCCTGCTCGGACGCGACCCCGTCGCCCGCTGGCTCAGCATGCTGCTCGTGACCGACACGAACAGCGTCGACGGAACCCGGCTGGAGCTGATCCACCTCGCCCTCTTCCGGGCGCGCATGTGCGAGTTGCTCGCGGAAACGGCAGGCGTGCCGCGCGCCAAGGGGCCGCTCTTTCTCGTCGGAATGTTCTCGGTGCTCGACCAACTGCTCGAGACGCCGATGGAGAAGCTCGTGGACTCGATGGAATTCGCGCCGGACGTGCGTGTTGCACTCCTCAGCCGCGGCGATTTCTATGGGGCGACGTTGAGCCTCGTCGAGGCGTATGAGCGCGGCGAATGGGATAAGGTCGACACGCTTGCCGACTCGTTCGGCATCGGAACGATCGGCCTACCGCCGCTGTATCTGACCGCTCTCTCGTGGGCGACTGAGCAGCGAGCGAACAGAGAAGCAGCCTAGAGCGGGTCGCTCGAGGGCGTTCGCGTGTGGGAGGAGACCTTCCGCGGACCGCTGTGGCTTCTTAGCCAACCAACTTCGGCATAAGACTGTCCAACGACACGGCGCGGGGCTAACGTCGCTCACACCTTCACCGTGCGACGTCATGACCCGCTTCAAAATCGCCCTGTGCCTCCTGGCCTGCGCGGCAGTCGTCCGCGCGCAGCAGCCCGCCGGCGCGGACTATGTCATTCACAACTTCAAGTTCGAAAGTGGTGAGACGCTCCCCGCACTCAGGCTCCACTACATCGCGCTCGGCAAGCCGAGGAAGGACGCGAAGGGCATCGTCCGCAACGCGGTGATCGTGATGCATGGAACAACCGGCTCGAACGCGCCGTTCATGAGTCCGACGTTCGCGGGCGTGTTGTTCGGTCCGGGACAATTGCTCGACACGTCGAAGTACTACGTCGTGCTTCCGGACGCGATCGGGCACGGCAAGTCGAGCAAGCCAAGCGACGGCATGCGCGCGCGGTTTCCGAAGTACACGTACAATGACATGGTCGACGCCGACCACGAGCTGCTCACCAAAGGACTGGGCGTCAATCACCTCCGGATCGCCATGGGAACGTCGATGGGCTGCATGCACTCGTGGGTTTGGGGCGAGCGCTATCCGGATTTCGTCGACGGTTTGGTTCCCCTGGCGTGTGCGCCGAGGCAGATCGCGGGGCGCAATCGCATGATGCGGACGATGATCATGGACTTCATCCGCAACGATCCTGGATACAAGAACGGCAACTACACGGTGCAGCCGCCGCACCTGCGCGACGCGATGGGATTGCTCTACATCATGAGCTCCGCCCCCAAGGTCCAGCAAAAACAGGCACCGACGAGGGACCAAGCGGATTCAATCATTCGCGCGTATCTCGATGCGAACGTCAAGACGCATGACGCGAACGACGTGATCTATGCGTTCGACGCGTCGAGGAACTATGACCCGTCACCCGATCTCGGGAAGATCACGGCGAGCGTGCTCGCGATCAATTCGGCAGACGACTACGTGAACCCGCCGGAGCTCGGCATCATGGAGGAGCTCATGCCGCGGGTCAAAAAGGGCAAGTACGTGCTCCTTCCGATCACCGACGAGACGCGCGGACACGGGACGCATACACTCCCTTCCGTCTGGAAGACATACCTCGCCGACTTCCTCAGACAGCTTCCGCAGTAAACCCGACCCTCTCTCCCTCGAAATGCACTCCCTTTTCAAAATCGTTCTCATTGCGATCGCGGCCGCGCCGATCTCGCTATCGGCGCAGACGGAAGATGTGGCGCCGCTGCTCGTCCGACTGCCGATGGGCGCTCGGCCGCTGGCGATGGGGAACGTCGGCGTCGCGAGCCGCGACGACGACGTGCTGTTCTACAATCCGGCGCAGCTCACGTTCGCGCGGGGCATGAGCGCGTCGATCGAGCAGTTCTCTTCGACCGCGCGAACGGGATCGCTCTCGACCGTGACGCGATTCAACGGCGGCGGAGTTGCCATTGGGGCGTCGGTCGCGCAATTCAACGTGCCGGCCGGCATCTATCCGGTAACGCGAGAGGATCTCGTGACGGGTGGTCCGGTCAACGGCTCCGACGCCAGTCTGCTCGTTGGCTTCGCGCAGACCATCAAGTCGACGCGCATCGGCGCGACCGCGAAGTACGTGCAGGAAGCCATCGGGTCGTCGCGCAACTCACAGGCGCTGTTCGACGTCGGCCTCGGCCGAGAGCTCTTCGGCTACAGCTTCGGGCTGGCGGCACAGAACCTCGGCCAGTCGTTCTCGCCGGTCAGCGTGCCGGGCTCGCCGTCCGCATTGACGGTGACGCATCTGCCGTTTCGCGCGACGCTCGGGGCGGCGAAGTCGCACAGCTTCGATTTGTTCGACGTCGCCGCCACGGCCGCTGTGTCGACGCTGCGCGACGGTTTCGTCATTCCGGCGGGCGGCGCCGAGCTCTCGTACAGCTGGCTCGACGGCTACGTCGTACAGTTCCGGGCCGGCGCTCGACGGCCGGAGCCGGGGGAAGGCCCGATCACTGCCGGCGCGGGCCTCACGATCGACCGCCTGACGTTCGACTACGCACTCGAGACGCTCTCCGGATCGCGCCTCGCTCATCGCATCGGGCTTCGCGTCCGGTAGCCTCGACCTTCTCTTCCGATCATGCGTCGTCTTTCCATTTTTCTCATTGCGATCGCCGCGGCTTCGTGTACGCAAGCGTTGAAGCTCACGACGGACGATTCGCCGGTTGTGCTCTCGCACCAATTGATCAACGCGCCGAACCCGGGCACGAAGGGCAGCTTCGCCGTGAAAACGCTGTACTACGGCAGCGGCACCGACAAGCGCCGGCCCGAGTTCCGCGATTCGGTGACGCTCAAGACGCGAACGGTCGATGCGTCGCCGTTCGTGACCATCGATCCGCGGCAGGCCAAGGATCGCGAAAAGGACTGGGGCTTTGGTGTCAGCAAGTTCCCGTTGAACGGCCGCGTGTGGTATCCGGACGGTCCGGGTCCCTTCCCGCTCATTCTCATCGTACACGGCAACCACAATCCGCTCGACTACTCGGACCCCGGCTACGGCTACCTCGGCGAGCTGCTGGCGTCGCGCGGGTTCATCCTCGTGTCGGTCGATGAGAATTTCATCAACGGCGGGCTGCGCGGCGAGAGCGACGGTCGCGCGTGGATGCTGCTCAAGCATCTCGAGCTATGGAAGAAATGGAACGACAGCTCCGCGGGTCCATTCGCGCACAAGGTCGATATGCACAACATCGGCCTCATGGGACATTCGCGAGGCGGCGAAGCCGTCGGAATTGCGGCGTCGTTCAATCGGCTCAGCCACTACCCGGATGACGCGAACGTGAAGTTCAACTTCAACTTCGACATCAAGTCGGTGTTCGCGATCGCGCCGGTGGACGGACAGTACAAGCCCGCGGGCGTACCAACGCCGATCGAGAACGTGAACTACATGGTGATTCACGGCTCGCATGACGGCGACGTGTCGTCGTTCAACGGGCTGCGCGCGTTTCAGCGCATCAAGTTCACCGACGGCAAGCCGTGGTTCAAAGTCGCGTGGTACGTCTACCGCGCGAATCACGGGCAGTGGAACACCGTCTGGGGGAACAAGGACAACGGCCCGCGCAGCGGGCGATATCTCGATCTTCGAGGGCTGCTGACGCCAGAGCAGCAGCGTCAATTCAGCATGGTGACGATCGGCGGCTTCATGGAAGCAACGCTCCACGGCAAGTCGGAGTATCTGCCGATGTTCCGCGATCACCGCGTCATCGGCGCATGGCTGCCGAAGACGATGTACATCACGCGCTTTCAGGAGAGCGGATTCAAGCCGCTCGCGACGTTCGACGAGGACGTGGACGTGACGACCGGGTCCGTTCCCGGCGTGACGATCAGCGCGGAGAGTTTATCGACTTGGAAAGAGAATTCGCTCAATCTGCGGGATGGTACGGGAGATCTGCTGAACACCAATGCCGTCACGCTGGGGTGGAACAACCACATTCGCGGCGACGACACGACGAAGCTCGGCAAGCCGGCGTCGTACACGATCTCGCTCAGCGACTCGCTCGTGACGTCGCTGGAGGTGACACGCGAGTCCGCGCTGTACCTCTCGCTCGCGCCGACGGACGCGAAGCCGGGACCGCGCGCCCCGGCTCGCGACACGACGAAGACGGCGGACAGCACGAAGAAAGGCGGCGCGAAGCCGAAACCTCCGGCGAAAAAGCCGGACGCAAAAGCCGCGAAGGACACGACTCCGGTCGACCTGAGCATCGAGGTCGCGGACGCTGCCGGTCATACCGCGCGAATTCCGCTGACCCACTACGGAAAGCCGCGGCGGCCGCTCGAGATTCACATTCTCAGAAGGGCGGACGAGGAGCGGCAGCGCTTCCCGACGACGTATGAGCTGGTGCTGCAGACCTACGTCATGCCGTTGGCAGATTTCGTGCAGGTCACGCCACAACTCGACGTCGCGCACCTGCGCTCCATGCGGCTCGTGTTCGATCGTCTCGTAGCCGGGACCGTGGTTGTCGACGACATTGGCATTTCGGCGCGCGCGGGCCCCTTCGTGACGCTCGCGACGCGATAGTGAACAGGCCGCGACTCGCGGCGCAGACACGCAGGAGAGATCCACGTGCTCGCACTCACGTTGATCGCGACGTTCATGACGGCGCCGCAAGGACCCGGACCGCAAATCATCGCGCAGTCGCCGGTGACGGCCGCCGACTCGGCGCGCATCGTGAAGCACGTGCGATCGGAGCAAACCGCATTCGAATCGTTTCGTCGAATGCGGTTGCCAATCGGATACCGCTCGAGTGATCCCTGCGAAGTCCGCGTCGGCAGATATTGCTATTGGCGCGGCGACGAGCAGGACGACAGGCCGCCTCCGCCGGAAGACAAGTCGATCATCGAACGGCGCAGCGCGCTGATTCAGATGCTCGATACCGCGTCACGGACGCTGCGCGGCGACGCGTGGATCGCTGGTCAGACAGTTCGATATCTCGTCGAGGTCGACAGCACCGACGCCGCGCTCACGGCGGCGCGCGAGTGCAAGGCGTCGGCGAGCTGGTGCCACGCTCTCGCCGGCTACGCGGCGCACAGCGGGAATCGCTTCGCGATAGCGGATTCCGAATACAGCATAGCGCTCGCGGCCATGGATTCGACCGAGCGATGCACGTGGCTGGACGTCGGCGATCTCCTGACCGACGAGATCTCGGAACGATTCGAGAAAGCCGACTGCGCCGGCCGCGAGGCGATCGCGCGCCGAGCCCTGCACATCGGAGCGCCGCTCTATTCAGTGAGCACAACCGATCTCTTCACGGAACATCTCTCCCGCGTGACGCGGGCGCGTATCGCGGAGCGCTCGGCGGCAGCCGACGGCGAAGCATGGGCCGACGACATCCGCGAGCTGATGGTGCGATATGGATGGCCGCAATGGTACTCGCGGACGCAGGTCGACTTCGGATCGCAGCGTCCGCCGTCGATCATCGGCCACGACACCGGAATGCCGTACAACTTCATTCCAGCGTTATCGACGCTCGAGCACGCCGGACAGACCACGCAGGACAGCTGGCATCTCGACGACCCGCGAGCGGCTACCGGCTATTCGCCGTCGTACATGAGGACCATCCACGACGTCCCAAACCAGGTCGCGCGCTTTCGTCGCGGCGATTCGACGCTGATTTTGGCGGCGTGGGACGCGCGAAACGACACGACGCTGATCGGGCGTCCGCTGGACGCCGCGCTCGTCGTGTGGTCGAACGACTCCGTGATGGCGAGTACTCGGCAATCGAAGGTCCGAACGACCGGAACGCTCGTGACGACGACGCTGATCGACTCCGGGCTCGTGAGCCTCGAACTGCTCGCACCCGCCGAGAAGCGCGCGGCACGCGTGCGAATCGGGATCGGAGCGCGCGACTCATCCGCGCTCGCGGTCTCCGATCTGCTGCTCTACACGCCGACCAGCAGACCCGTGAGCACACTCACAGCCGTTCAGGACGATGCGTTCACGAGCAATATCGTTCCGCCGTCGCGAGACCTTGGCGTCTTCTGGGAGACGTACGGCGCGATGGGGCTGACAGAGCCCGCGCATTTTACACTGACGATCGAGCCAATCGATATCGGCTGGTTCCGGCGCGTCGCGGAGTCCCTTCGGTTCGCCGATCCAACACGCGCGCTCCGGATCCAGTGGCAAGAGGTTCCGCAGACCGTGAACGGCATCGCGGGGCGAGGGGTACGCGTCGACGTGTCGCAGTTGCGGTCCGGAAAGTACCGGCTCCAGCTGGCGATCGACGCAACGGGCGGAAAGACTTCCTCGACGACGAGGGACATCGAGATCCACTAGGCTATCGGAAACCGCGACGGGCTGTACCTTACAAGGTTCATGTTCTATTCATGAACCCCTGTCGCAGGGGCTTGTTCTCTTCTACCTTCGGCAACCATGAGTTCAACTCCCGAAGGATCTGTCGCGGCGTTCAGCGCCGAAGAGCGTGCAATCGAGCGATCGATGAATGCGATTCGCAGCGTCGTCCGTGCGCTGCGGATCAACACTCGCGCGATCGAGTCCAAGATGGGCATGAGCTTGGCGCAGCTCTTCGTGCTCCAGCAGCTCTCGGAACGATCCGCGAATTCTCTAAACGAGCTCGCCGAACGTACGGCGACACATCAGAGCTCGGTGTCGGTGGTCGTACGACGACTGGTCGAGAGCGGCTACGTCTCGCGCACGACGTCAGCGCACGATCGCCGCCGGCTCGAGATCGAAGTCACGCCGAAGGGCCGCCAGCTGCTGATCGATGCCCCGGCGACGGTCCAAACGGAGCTCGTCAATGCGCTGCGAAGCATGAGCGAGCACAGTCAAGCGATGCTCGCCGATCTTCTCGAACAGTGGCTCCGCGCCGCGAAGGTCGACATCGCGACGCCGCCGATGCTCGGCGAAGAAGAGGGACACGGCGCGACTCAGTAGGTCGCGCCGGCCGCCGCCAGATCGCGCGTCCGCTGCCAATGGCGTTGACGCGCGATCTCTATCCCCGAAATGCAGGTCGAAACCCACAAGAGGCCGGCGGCCGCTCCCGCGCTCGCGTCGCTGATATAGTGCTGGCCGAGGTACAGCCGGCTGATCGCGATCGCCGACACCATGCCGATCGCCAGCACGATGACCAAGGTTCGCGCGGCGGCGTTCTTGATCCACGTGCAGATGAGATACGCGAGCATTCCGTACCCGACCATGACGCCGAGTTGATGGCCGCTCGCGAGACCGGTGCCCCAGTCGATGAGAATGATGTCGGCGAACGGAAGCTCCGAGCGACGGACGACGAATCTCAGCGCGGCGTCGAGCCCGGACCCGCCGATAAAGGCCGCGCACCATCCGAAAAGATCGAGGCCGCGCCGGCGAACGGCGTAGATGAATCCCCCGACGAATAAGAAGAGTGTCATGGCGCCGCGGCCACCGAGCTTGCTCAAGAACTCGAACGCATCGAGCGCGGCGGGCGCGGCCGATTCGCGGAGTCGAGCGGCCACGGTCACGTCGAACCGCGTCAACGGCGAGCTGTCGACCAGCCCTTCGGTGATCGACGCAAAGACGCCGATCACCGCGAGACTGACGAGAAATCCGACCACCAGATGCAGCACGAGGTATTCGCCCTGCGCGAACGAGCCGGATCGCAGGCGATAAGCCGTCGGGTGTTCGGCCTGCATCGCCGCCATGCGCGGCGACGTCGCTTCGCGCTCGTAACGTTCGTCGAGGGACGCGACCACGCTGGCGCGGTTCGTCGTGAACCATCGGTAGAGAAACACGACGGCCGCGATGACGGCGATGAGCGTCGCGAGCACGAGACTCACGCGTCCGATGTAGTGCACCAGGCGCGGCAGGTTTCTGCCGAAGACGTATCCAAGAACGCTAAACGTCGCGATCCAGATCAAACCGCCGAGCGCGTTGAAGAGCGTGAACACCGCGATCGGCATGCGGGAGATGCCGGAGAAGATTCCGACGAAGCTTCGGACGAACGCGACGAATCGGCCGAGCAAGAGAGTTTTCGAACCGTGCTGTTCGACAAAGCGGCTCGTTTTCGCGAGCCGCTCTTCCGTCAAACCAATCCAACGACCGTGTTTGTGAACGAAAGGCGTTCCGCCGTGGACGCCAATCCAATAGCCGGCGTGACCGCCCAAAATCGTTCCAATCGCGCCAGCGATGACGACGCCGACGATCGAGAGAGTTCCCCGCCCCGCGAGGGCGGCTGCGGTGACCAGGGCTGTCTCGCCGGGGACCGGGATTCCGGCGCCCTCGACGAAGAGGAACAACGCGACCAGCACGTAGCCGTAGTGCGCTACCCACTGGCTGACGACGTCAAGCATAGGGCGGGGTGTGGATCACGTTCTCGCTGGCGGGCACGGGTGGCGTGTCGGGCGGCGCGGACCCGAAAGGTCAGCGGATGGACGATGGGCCACAAGCCGCCGTTTGAAAGCGCGTCCCTCGCTTCGTACGCCTGCAACAGGACGGCGGCAGCGACGGAGTTCCGGGCCCGTCGGGCAGTGGATACGATTGTTAGACCCCGAAATCGAGATCGATGCTCGACATCGTCAATCTGGACAGCCTCGAGGCGCGCGCCCGCGAACGTCTCGACCCCATGTTGTTCGACTACATCGCCGGAGGTGCCGGCGACGAATGGACACTCGCCGAGAACCGAAACGCTTGGTCGCGAATGCAACTGCTGCCGCGAATGCTGCGCGGCGTCGCCAACCGTTCGCTCGAGACGACCGTGCTGGGCGCCCCGGTCTCGATGCCCGTCCTCGTTCCGCCGATGGGTTTCCACGGCCTCTGTCACCTCGAGGCCGAAGTCGCAACCGCGCGCGCGACGGCAGACGAGGACACGATCTTCTGCGCGAGCACAGTCTCGAACTGTAGTCTCGAGGCGATCGCGGAGGCATCGGGCGCTGGGAGGCGATGGTTTCAACTCTACGTGTATCGTGATCGTGGCATAACGAAGAGTCTCGTCGAGCGCGCAGCGGCCGCGGGGTTCAGCGCGCTATGCCTCACCGTCGACACGCCGCTTGCCGGGAACCGCGAGCGCGACCGAAGAAACTCGCTGCGAATGCCGTCGCACCTGCAGCTCGGCAACTTCCCGCAGTCACATACAGCTCAGCACCATGCGCCCGACGGCGAGGGCTCGTCGCTCGCGCAATACATCGCGTCGCAGTGGGATCCGTCGCTCACGTGGGACGACGTGCAATGGCTCCGGTCGATCGCGCCAATTCCGCTCATCGTGAAGGGCATCCTCGCGCCGCAGGACGCGGTGCTCGCGATGGAGCACGGCGCGGCGGCAGTCATGATTTCGAATCACGGCGGGCGCCAGCTCGATTCGTCGCCGGCGCCGATCACGATGCTCCGCTCGATCGTTGAGGCCGTGGACGGACGCGTGGAGGTGATGCTCGACGGCGGCGTGCGCCGCGGAACCGACGTGCTGAAGGCGCTCGCCCTGGGCGCACGTGCGGTTCTCGTGGGACGACCGATCCTCTGGGGTCTCACCCTCGACGGCTACGACGGAGTGCGCGCCGTGCTCCGGCACATTCGCGAGGAGGTCGATCTCGCGATGGCGCTGAGCGGCTGCGCGACACCGGCGGCCATCACTCCGGAGTTGATACTCGACCGGAATGCTGTCGCATGATTCCATGACAGATTTCTCATCGCACGAAGGCTTGCGCTCGTTCTCTTCGGGATGACTCGAGGCTACGTCAGCCGATGCTCCCTGCCCCGAATCGCGACGAGCAGCGACGGCACGACGAACAGCGTGATCGGCGTCGACAGCGCCAGCCCCCCGATCACCGCAAGTGCGAGGGGACGCTGCATCGCGCTTCCAGCGCCGATTCCGAGTGCGAGCGGCAGCAGGCCAAACAACGTGCAGAGCGTCGTCATGAGGATCGGGCGAAGGCGGATCCGCGCAGCCTCTCGCAGCGCAGCCTCGAGCGGGAGGCCTTCGTTTCGCATGACGTGACGCGTGAAGTCGAGTAGAATGATGCCATTCTTCACGATGAGGCCGACGAGAAGAATCAGCCCCATGAACGACGACACGTTGAGCGGCGTCCCGGTGATGACGAGAAGACCGATCGCGCCGACGAACGACAGCGGCGCCGCGAGCAGCACGACGAGCGGCTCGATGAACGACTCGAACTGAATCACCATCACGCCGATGACGCTCGCCGCGGCCAGCGCGAGGACCAGCAACAGTGCTTTGAACGCTTGCTGCTGGCTCGCATATTGGCCGCCGAGCTCCACACGAATTCCCGGAGGCGGCGGATTCTCGGCCAGAACCGACTTGATGTCCGCCATCACCGCGCCGAGCGAGCGATCGGCGAGATCGGCGGTCGCGGAAATCATTTGCTGCTGGTTTTCGCGCAGCAATTCCGATCGGGTTTCGGTTGGTTGGAACGTCGCGAGCGCGCCGAGCGGCACCGAGCCGTGTGTCTGCGGAGAGACGACGGGCAACGCGGCGAGGAGCCGTGGATCGAAGCGCACCGAATCGGGCGCGCGAACCCGAACGCTGACCGACCGGTCATCGAGTCGAATGTCGCCCGCGGGAGAGCCGAGGAGCGTCGACGAAACCGCGTCGGACACCTGCTGTGGCGAGAGCCCGGCCCGATTCGCCTCGGCCTGATTGATCGTCATGTCCATCTCGGCGCTCGGCTCAGAGACGCCGCTGAAGAAATCTTCGAGGCCGTCGACCTTCGAGAGCTTTGGCTCGAGATGCTTTGCGTACGCCTCGAGCGCGTTGAGATCGAGTCCGAAATACTTGATCTCGACGGGGTGCGCGGCGCCGGCCAAATCGTTGATGACGTCGGAGAGAATCTGCACGAACTCGACACGAAGCCTCGGAACGGCCGCTTCGATCTTCCCGCGGACGTCGTCGATGACTTCGAACGACGACCGATCGCGCTCGCCCTCTGGCTTGAGTCGCGCGACGATATCACCGGTGTTCTGCTGCGTCGCGAAGAGTCCGAGCTCTGCGCCCGTCCGGCGCGACGTTCCGGTCACTTCCGGCGTCGACGCAAGTATTCGCTCGACGATGTGCACCATGCGATCGGTCTCGGCGAGCGCGGTCCCTCCCGGACTCACGTAGTCGAGCACGAACGCGCCTTCATCGATCTCGGGAAGGAACCCAGTTGGCGCGAGACGCTGCACGATCACACCGGCGACGACGAGAACCAGCGCGACGGCAATGATCCATCGCGCATGCCGAAGCGTCGCGGCAAGCGCGCGCTCGTACCGGTCGGCGAGCGAGTCGATCGCGCGGCCGACGCGTGCCAGTGGACCGCCCTTACCGCTTTCCGCCCCCTCGCTTTCGATCGCTTCGACGTTGAGGAACTGCTCACTCAGCAGCGGAATGATCGTCAACGCGACGATCAGCGAGACAAGCACCGCGATGGTCAGCGTGATCGACAGCGCGTGGAAGAACTGGCCTTCGACGCCCGTGAGCAGACCAAGGGGCAGAAAGACGACGACCGTCGTGATCGTCGACGTGGTCACCGGCCAGATGAGCTCTTGAATGGCGTCGCGGATCGCGATGTTCCGATCGTGCTGCAGGTGCGCGTGCCGGACGATGTTCTCGGTGATCACGACGGCGTCGTCGATCACGATTCCGATCGCGATGGCCATGGCGCCCAGCGTCATCAGGTTGAAGGTCTGGCCGACCATCGACATGATGAACACCGTGATCGCCATCGTGATCGGAATCGACGACGCGCTGATGGCCGTGATGCGGCCGTGGCGAAGGAACAGCAGCAGCACGATGACGGCGAGCACGGCACCGATGATCATCGCGTCGCGCACCGACTTCGTTGCGTCGCGCACGAGCGCGGCCTGATCATATACGGGCTTGAGGATCACGCCCTTCGGCAGCGTCTTCCGAATCGTCTCCGCGAGCGACGCCACGCTGTCCGCGATCCGGGTGGTATTGCCGCCGATCTGCCGAGTGATGTTGAGAAGCGCCGCCGGGCGCCCGTCGCCCGCGATGATCCGCACGTGGTCTTCGGTTCCGGATCGAACCTCGGCGAGATCCTTCACGCGCAGACCCTTCGACACGACGATGTTGCCGATGTCGTCCGGCGAATGCGCCTCTCCGGTCGTCACGATGAGATACTGGCGATAGTCCTCCGGCATACGTCCGACGGCGTTCACCGTCGTCGACGCTTGAATCGCGTTCGCCAGATCGGTGTACGTCATCTGCTGGGCCGCGAGACGACCGGGATCGGCGATGACCTCGATCTCCCGAACGTCGCTTCCCTGCACGTCGACGCGTCCGACGCCCGGCACGCGCGAGATCTGCGGCTTGATCTGGTACCGCGCGAGATCGTAGAGCGTCGCCGGATCGCCGCCCTCGAGATTGTATGAGACAATTGGAAAGAGCGACGGCGTCAGTCGCTCGATCTCGACGTCGAGGTTCGCCGGGAGATCGGACCGAACTTGATTGACGCGCGCTTGCACCTGCTGCAGCGCGTAGATCATGTCGGTCGTCGGCGAGAACGTGATGTTGGTCTCGCTGCTGCCGCGGATCGACCGCGACTGCACACGCGTCACGCCAGGCACGACGGAGATGGCCTCCTCGATCGGCCGCGTAATGGTGAACAGCACCTGTCGCGCGCCGAGCGAGCTCCCCTCGGCGACGATCGTGATGCGCGAGAAGGTCAGCTCAGGGTAGATCGCGGAGGGCAGCTGAAGAGCGGCCCAGATTCCCGCCCCGCTCAACACCGCAATGGCGAGATAGACGAACCGTCGTTGCTCGGCGAGAAGGCCGAACAGGGACCGTTTCTTGTCGGTCACGGCGTTCCCTTCTTCGGCGCGGCCTTGTCCGTCTTCGACTCGTCTTTCTCGTCTTTCTCGTCTTTCGCGCCCTTCTTGCCCTCGTCGTCCGGCTCTGCTGTCGTCGTGTCCTTCGGCGCGAGGACCTTCGCGTTGTCTTCGACGCCGTACGCCCCCGACGTGACGACGCGCTCGCCGGCTTTCAAACCGTCGGTGATCTCTGCACTGGTGCTCGTTCGGGCGCCGACCTTCACTTCGCGTTCGTGCGCCATCGAATTCGAGTCGACGACGAAGACCTTGAAATCTTCGCCTTCCGGCACGAGCGCCTCGAGTGGCACGACGATCGCCGACGGCTTCGTTCCAACCACAATGGCACCGAAGATGGTCTCGCCGATCCGCAGCGGACGCTTGGTCGTCGGCGCCTGAACGCGGACGGCAACACTGCGAGTCGTCGTGTCAACCGCCGCGGCGACGTCGACCACGGAGCCGACGCCGAGCGCTTCGCCGCCAGCCGATTGGCCGGCGCTCAGCGTGACTTTCGCGCCGGGGTGAATGCGTCCGGCGTCCGTCGGCGTGACACTGAGCAGAATGTCGAGCGCCGCGGGATCGGAGATCTCGACGATCGGCTGCGCGGGATCGACCGGTGCTCCGATCGTCGCCGACATGCGCGTGACGACGCCGTTGATCGGCGACTTGATGATCGACAGTTGCTGCGTTCGCCCGGCGGCGACTGCGTCGGCTTTCGCTTTCGCGAGATCGGCCGACGCCTGCTCCGCGTCCTTTCGCGGGATGATTCCTTCCTGCGCAAGGCGTTGCTGACGCTCGTTCGCGCGCTGGGCGGCGGCAAGTGCAGCCTGCGCGCTCTCGAGCGAGGACTGAAACGCCGCCTGGTCCATCTCGATCAGCGTCTGGCCCGTGTGAACCGCTTGTCCACTCGTCACGAAGACGCGCTCGACGCGACCGGCGGCAGGAGCACTCAAGGCCGCCGAGTGTCCGGCGCGCGAGACAACGGTCCCGATCGCGCCGAGCGTCTCGGTGAAGGCCTGCGGCTCGACGACCATTGTGGCGGCGTTTACGGTGGGCTTCGCCTCTTCCTCATCCTTCTTTTCGCCGTGACAGGCAAAGAGGGCGAGTACAGAGAAGGACAGCGTGAGGGCGTTGACTGCTCGTCGTCTCATGGCCGTGAAGTGGAGGACGAAGACGCCGCGAGCGCGCGGAGCTCGGCGGTCGCGATCCATGCGTTGGCTAGGTCGTCGATGTACTGCGAGAGAACATCGCGTGCGGTACGCTGCGCCTCGAGCACGTTGGGCAATGACGACGCGCCTTCCTGATATGCGGTGAGCGACATCGCGACGACGCGGTTCGCGCTGGCGACGAGCGCCTGATCGCGCGACGCGCGCGCGATGGCGTTCTCGCGCTCGCGAGTCGCATGCGCGATGTCGTTGCGCGCTTCGACCTGCGCGAGCCTGAGCTCCGCCTCGGCGCGGATGCGCTCCGCCTCGGCCTGGGCGATTGGTCCGCGGTTGCGATCGAAGAGCGGAAGTCCGATTCCGAGACCGAACGTCGGAAGCAGTCCCCGCTGATCAGGATCCTTGAATTCGAATCCGGCGGAGACGCTCGGCTGCGACCAGATGGAGCGGCGCTGCAGGCGCTCGGAGAGGGACGCCGATTCGAGCGCCGCACTCGCGGCGATCTCGTTGAGGGTCTTGCTCGGCATCGCCGCCTCGGGCGGCATCACGAGCGAGTCCGTCGCTTGGATCTGGAGACCGTCGCTCGTCATCCCGAGCACGGCCTGAAGATCGAGCAGAGACGAGATCCAGGTCAGCGAGTCGCCAGCCGCGGTGTTCGCCTCTCGGCCGGCGCTCACGCGCGCGAGCTCGACGTCCATGTCGCTCGCGTCGCCCGCATCGCGACGGCGTTCGACGATGTGCAGGAGGCTGTCCGCGTCGAGCGCGTTTCGGCGCGAGAGCGCCAGACGCTCGCGCGCCGCGATCGCATGCGTATAGGTCGTGTCGGCGTCGAGTGCGACGGTTGCCCGCGCAAACTGGTATTTGAGCAGCGCCGCCTGGACCCCGAGCTCCGCGGCGCGAATTCGGAGCTGGCGGATCCAGGGGAAGTCGAACGGGACGTCGAGCGAAAAGTGGAATTGCGGGACGGACTTGCTGTAGCTGCCGTTCAGACTCGGATTGGGCCGCGTTCTGGCAGTGATCAATCCAGCCAGGGCGACCGCGGTATCCGCTCGCGCGGCGCCGAGTCTCGCTCCGCGATCGATTGCCGTTTGGATGGCGTCAGTCCGCGTCAGGCCACTTCGTTGGGCTGTGATGGACGCGGCGGGGACGACACATGCCACGATCACGGCAATGCGAACGCGCATGAACCTCGAGCGATGTTGTGAACGGTAAACGCTAGCCGTCCCCACCTGTCAGGAGGATGACACCGGCTCGCGCGGCAAAGCCTGGAATTGGACCGCGACACGTGTCCCTTGTCCAGGCTCGGAGTCGATTCCAATCGTGCCATCGTGCTCCGTGGCAATCCATTGAGCAATCGACAAGCCAAGACCGACTCCGGTCGAGCCATCCGAGGGCGATGCCGCTCCTCGAGTCCTCGACGGGTCCCCGCGATAGAACCGCTCGAACACGTGCGCGACTTGGTCGGCCGGAATACCGATCCCATTGTCGGTGACGATGAGCTCCGCCGTTGACCCGTGGGCGATCACCTGGACGCGAACGATGCCGCCGGCCGGTGTGAACTTGATCGCATTGTCGAGCAGGATCATGACGAGCTGTCGAAGCAGCTCGGCGTCGGCGTTGACCGGCGCTTCTTCGAAGTCCGCGACCTCGAGCCGCACCGATCTTCGGTCCGCGATGGCTCTCGCGGCCTCCGCGGCGTCCAGCGTGATATCGTCGAGAAAGACACGCCGCCGTTCGATGTGGCGTTCGCCCGCGTCGGCACGGGCAAGCATGAGCAAATCCTCAACGAGTCGGCCGAGACGCGTCGTTTCGCGCTCGATGCCGCGCAACGCGTCCGCGTACTCGCTCGGGTCGCGCGCGCGCTGAAGCGCGACCTCGGCCCGAGCACGAACGACCGTGAGCGGCGTCCGGAGCTCGTGCGCGGCATCGGCCATGAAGCGACGCATGTAGGAAAACGCCTGCTCGACTGGCGCGATCGATTTTCGCGCAAGCAGCCACCCTCCGAGCGCAACGAGCACGACAGCGACGAATGCGGACACGCCGAACGCCGCGATCAGCGACGCGTAGCGGTCCTCGAGCTCGATCTCGTCTGCGACCGCGATCGCGACGAGCGTTCGGCCTCCGGAAATCGAGAACGACGCCGCGTGCGCGCGCAGGATTCGGTCGTCGGCGGTGTGCGTTGCGTCCTCAGACCCGGCACGGGCGGCGTCCCGGGCCAGACGGCGAAGCCACTGGTCGAGCGTCGTGTCGCTCGAGACGCCGAGCGTGTCGGTGAGGAACAGCTCACGCTCGGGAATCCGTGGATCACGGCGCGGATCGAACAAGGTGACGTGGTGCGTCGCATCGGCCGAATCGCGGGTCCGCGCGACGCGAATCAACTCTCGGGTATCGTCGTCGAGCGAACGATCGAGCTCGTGGTCGAAGCGCCAGGTGATTGCCGCGAACATCCCGACGCCGAGCAGCGCGAGAATGACGAGGAAAGTCCCGGCGTACCACAGTGTGAGCCGCCAGCGGAGACGATCGAGCGACTGCGAGAAGGTCGTCCGTCGCGAGTTGAGAGAACTCACAAGCGATTACGCGCCGAGCCGGTAGCCCGCGCCTCGCAGCGTGTGGATCAGCTTCACCTCGAAGCCATCGTCGATCTTCCGGCGAAGGCGGCGTACGAGAACCTCGAGCACGTTGGTGAACGGATCGTGATTCTCGTCCCACACGTGCGCGGTGATCGCGGCGCGGTCGACGACTTGCTCGCGATGTCGAACGAGAAACTCGAGCAGCGCAAACTCCTTCGCCGTAAGCTCGAGCTCTTTTCCCCCGCGCCGAACGCGGTGCGAGCGAAGATCGACCTCGAGGTCCGCGATCGTCGCAACCTCAGGGAGCGGCGTTGGCCGGCGGCGGGCGAGCGCATACAGTCGCGCGACGAGCTCGCGAAACGCGAACGGCTTCGTCAGATAGTCGTCGGCGCCGGCGTCGAGGCCGCGGACGCGATCGTCGATCGCGTCGCGAGCCGTCAGCATCAGAACCGGCGCGCCGACGCCGCGCTCGCGCAGGTTCCGGCAAAGATCGAACCCGCTGCCGCCCGGCAACATGATGTCCAGAATCACGATGTCGAACGTCCCGTACGTCGCGCGCGATTGTCCGCCGGCGAATGTCGATTCACGAACGACGTCCATCGCGTGCTCGGAGAGCCCGTTCTCGATGACTGAGGCCAGCTCGGGATCGTCTTCGACGAGCAGAACGCGCATCGGCTAATAATACGAGTCGGGTCCTCCGTCCGCTTTGCCGCGTTCGGGATGACAGAGGTGGTGCCATCCTTTGCGAGCGAAGCGAGCGGAGGACCCGAGTGTTCGTCTGTCGCTATTTCTTGATCTGGATCAACCAGGCGGCGGTGATCGGACCAGGCGTCGCACGGCCGCCAGGGGTCGACGACGGCGTGCTGGGTCCGCGCTCCGGCGTAAAGACGTACGCAATATGCTTCGCGTCGTCAACTGCGATCGTTCGGGCTCCCTTCATGGTCGGGACGGTTTCGACGACCGTGTACTTGTCCGGCGAGTCTTCGTGGACGATGGTGACATTGCCGTCTTCGCCGGCCGGGATGTACATCAGCTTCTGCGATTGGTCCCAGCCCAGCGCGTCGACGCCTCCACCATTCTTGATCTGCGCGACGACTTTGCCGGTCTTCGCGTCGACAGCGACGGAGTTGTCATCGCACCCGGAGAAGATCCGGTTGGTGGTTCGGTCCATCGCGATGCCGGTCGGTCCTTCTTTGCACGGCTCGAGGTTCCACGTCGCCGTCACCTTCCACGTCTTCGTATCGACGACGTCGATCGCGTGCTTGTCTTCGAGATTGATGTAGATGTGTCCCTTTCCGTCGCTGACGCCGCCTTCAGGTGCGCTGCCGGTCAGCGTGATCGTCGCGACGACCTCGCCCTTCGACGGATCGATGACGACGGCAGTACCGTTCGGCCGCTCGTGGTCGATGGTCAACACCATGCCGGTTCCGTCGTCGTACATGATGCCGTCGAGGCCCGGCTTGCCGGCCTTCACCTTCTTTTTGACGTCGAGCGACTTCCAGTCGAACATCGTCGCGGTCGAGTCGCCGCCGTTCGTCGTGAAGCCGAGTCGCTGCTTCGGCGCCAACACGATTCCGTGCACGCGCGGCGTGTCCTTGATGTCGCCCAGGACTTTCCCCGTCGCGCCATCGACGACCATCACATGAGTCCCGCGCGAGACGAACACGCGTCCGCTGGCGGCGTCCGCGGTGAGATAGTCGAAGTTGCCTTCGCCGCCGATGTTGAACTTCTGCGTCTTGTACGTCTGCGATGACGCGCCGGATGCGAGCGCGATCGTGCACGCTGCTGCCGCGAGCGAAGAGAAGGAGATCGTGCGCATGTACCCGCTGCTCCCTGAAGTTGTGGTTGCCGATGAGAGAATGCTATCGCTCAGCACCTGTCAGGACGCTGACATTGACGACGCGGACGATCGCCCGACTATGGTTTTTTCTTCTTGGCGGCCTTCGCGTCCTCGGCGGCCTCTTTCTTCTCGTCCGCAGGCGACTCGTGCGAGAAGCCGATGATCTTCCCCGTCACCGCGTCGACGTTCACTTCATCGATACCGCTCTTTCCGGCCGTCTTGATGTCGTAGGAATACATGAGCTTTCCCTTCTCTCTCTCGAGCTCCACGCCTTGAATCGTCCCCTTCGGCACGCGCGCTTGCGCAGTGGCCGAGGCCGCGGCTTCCGAAACCTTCGCACGCTTCGCGAGCGAATCCGGAACGTCCTTCTTGTACGAGCCCTGCGCGCCCGCAGCGGCGGCGGCGCCGACGATCAACGCGCACGAAGCGATGAGTCGCGTGTGCATTTTTGTCTCCGCGAATGTGGTATTCGCGAATCCTAATATCGAGACCTGTCGCCTACCTGACACAGCGCACCGTACCAGAGAGCCGTTAGCTCCGCGTGTGCGCGTGCGACGGATGAGGCGTCGGCTCCCGAACTTTTTTTCGACGCTCGCGACGTAGGATCTGCCGATGCTTCGCGATGCCGCGAACGCCGACGCAGATCGCGACCCATCCCGCGCCCGCGACCAATCCGCCGAGCACGTCACTCGGATAGTGCGCGCCAAGGTACACTCGGCTCACGCCGACGGCGATGACGAGCGCGGCGCCGAGCCCGCCGATGATGCCGCGCCACGGCTCGCCAAAGCGCTTCGGAACAAACAAGGCGTAGAGAACCATCGACATGCCGATCGTGCACATCATCGTGTGGCCCGACGGAAAGCTCAACGACTGCTGGTCAGGTCCAGTCGGCGTGAATGGCGGCCGCGTTCGATGTACGAGGATCTTCAGGAGTTTCTCGAGCAGACCTCCGCCGCCAAACGCAGCAATCCACGCGATGAGCAGTGTGAACCGGCGCCGCCAGAGAATGATCGGGCCGCCGATGAACGCGATGACGCCCATCGTCGTCGGTGAGCCGATCTCCGAGATGAGCCTACTGACCGTGATGCCCGTGGGATTGACGCGCCGGTGAATCCAAGACGCGATGACGATGTCGTACTGAACGAGCGTCCGGTTGTCGAGCACGGCGTCGAGCAATGCGCTTCCCGCCCAGATCGCCGCGGCGGCAACGAGAAAGCTCACGGTGAGGTGCAGGCCGATGTATGTATCGGTGCTCAGCCGCTTCGCGAGAAACGTGTTTGCGCGATGGAGCCAATGCCATTTGTCCGGCGTCGCATTCGTTGCCGTCATGCGACATGTATAAAGCGAATTTTGGTCCGCTAGAACGCGTTCCCGGTCCGCTGTTTGCCGCCGGTTCGGTCCTCATCACTCGAGAGGATGTCTCTATGGCAAACAGCAAACTGAGCGGACAACGCGTCGCGATTCTCGCGACGGACGGCGTCGAGCAAGCCGAGCTCACCGAGCCGCGTCGAGCCCTCGACGATGCCGGTGCGACGACGAAGGTCGTTTCACCCGCGGACGGCGCGATCAAAGCGTGGCAGCACGACCACTGGGGCGATCAGATCGCCGTCGACATTCCCCTCGCGCAAGCGAAGGCCGACGACTTCGATGCGCTACTGCTCCCCGGCGGCGTCATGAATCCGGACAAGCTTCGTCAAAACGAGAAAGCCGTCCAGTTCGTTCGACAGTTTTTCGACTCAGGGAAACCGATCGCGGCGATCTGCCACGGACCGTGGCTCCTCGTCGAAGCAGGCGTCGTGCGAAATCGCACGATCACGTCGTGGCCGTCGCTCAAGACCGACATCAGGAACGCCGGCGGAGACTGGGTCGATCGCGAAGTTGCGACCGATGAAGGGATCGTCACGAGTCGCAAGCCGGACGACATTCCGGCGTTCAATCGCAAGATGATCGAAGAATTTCAAGAAGGAGTGCACCGAGAACGGCAGGCCGGCGCACGAATCTCGAAAGGAGCGAACGAGCAACGACTCTAGGGATCGGAGCTCAGGGGTCAGGGAACGGGGGAGGGAATCCCTGTTCTCTGATCTCCGACCGCTGGCCCGTTTCAGGTCGTCACTACCTCTGGCCTGTTCACTACGCTCTCCGCCGGCACCTTCTTTCTTCTCGAGAACCGATGCTGCAAGTCATCGAGGTAGGTGTAGAAGACCGGCGTCACGTACAGCGTGACGAGCTGTGAGAACGCCAAACCACCCACCACCGCGACGCCGAGCGGACGACGCGTCGACGCGCCGGCGCCCCACCCGACCGCGATCGGAATCGCACCCATGAGCGCGGCCATCGTCGTCATCATGATCGGACGGAATCGCACGCTCGCCGCCTCGAGAATCGCATCGGCGGGCGTCCGGTTGCCATCTCGCTGCGCTTCGATCGCGAAATCGATCATCATGATCGCGTTCTTCTCGACGATGCCGATGAGCATGATGATGCCGACGAAGCCGTAGATATCGAGATCGAGCCCGAACAAGAGCAGCGTCACGAGCGCGCCGAACGCTGCGAACGGAAGACCGGTGAGAATCGTGATCGGGTGAATGAAGCTCTCGTACAACACGCCGAGAATCACGTAGATCACGAAGACGGCGAGCAGCATGAGGATGAGCAAACCCTGTTGCGTATTTACGAATGCCTCCGCCATGCCCGAGAAGCTCGCGGCGACGGTGTTCGGCAAAACTTCTTTCGCGACGTCTTCGACTTCTTTCACGGCCGTTCCAATCGAAGTGCCCGCCGAGAGGTTGAACGACACCGTGACGGAGGGGAGCTGGCCGGAATGGTTCACGGTCACCGGACCGACGCCATACTGGAACTTCGCGACGGTGCTGAGCGGCACGAGCGGTCCGCGCGACGAGCGCACCCACAGTTTGCCGAGCGCGTCGACGTCCTGCTGATATTGTGGGAGGAGCTCCATGACGACCCAGTACTCGTTGGTCGCCGTGTAGATCGTCGAGACCTGGCGTTGGCCAAAGGCATCGTAGAGCGTATTCTCGATCTCACTCGCGGAGACGCCGAGCTGGCCCGCCTGCTCGCGATCGATGTCGACGGTGATCTGCGGATTCTCGATGAGCAGATCGCTCGTGACGTCGACCAGGCCGGGAAGCTGGCGGAGGCGGCGCTCCATCTCGCGCGCCGCAGTGTTCAGCGCGTTGATGTCGCCGCCCTGCAGCGTGTATTGGTACAGGCTCTTCGACGCGAGACCGCCGATCGAGATCGCCGGCGGGTTCTGGATGTATGTCGTGATGTCCGAGACACTCTGCGTCGCATGCTGCAGATCCCGCGCGATGTCCTCGGCGCTGCGCTTTCGCTCTTCGATCGGCTTGAGGTCGATCGTGACTTGTCCCTGGTTCGCGGCCGCGGTCGTGCCGACCGACGAGGTGACCGAGCGAACGTCGGGGTCCTTCTTGATGACTTCGGCGACCTCTTGCTGGTGGCGAACGAGCGCGTCGTAGGAGACGCCCTCCTGGGCTTCGGTCGTCGCGAGGAGCTGACCGGTGTCGTCCGTCGGGAAGAGCCCCTTCGGCGTCGACCAGAAGAGGTAGCCCGTCGCGATGAGAATGATGAACGAGAAGACGAGCGTCAGCGGACGACGCATCATCACCCATCCGAGCGTGCGCTCGTACACATGGAGCAGCGAGTCGTAGAACCGCTCGCTCGCGTTGTACAAAGCGCCGTGCTGCTTCCCGTGATCCGACTTGAGGAAGCGGCTCGAGAGCATCGGCGTCAACGTCAGCGACACGAAGCCCGACACGAGAATCGCGACGCCGATCGTGACCGCGAACTCGTGGAACAGCTTGCCGATGATGCCGCCCATGAACAGGAACGGGATGAACACCGCGGCAAGCGAGAACGTCATCGAGAGAATGGTGAATCCGACTTCCGATGCGCCGTCGATCGCGGCCTGCATCTTCGGTTTTCCCATCTCGAGGTGGCGCACGATGTTCTCGAGCATCACGATGGCGTCGTCGACGACGAAGCCGACCGCGAGCGTGAGCGCCATGAGCGACAGGTTGTCGAGACTGTAGTGCAGCAAGTACATCACCGAGAACGTGCCGATGATCGACATCGGCAGCGCGAGGCTCGGGATGATCGTCGCGGACCAGTTTCTGAGGAACAAGAAGATGACCGCGACGACGAGGAACAACGTCAGCTCGAGCGTGAACGTCACGTCGTCGACGCTGGCTTTGATCGTCTGCGATCGATCGTAGAGCACCGACATCTGGACCGACGGCGGAATCTCCGACGAGATCTTGTCGAGCGAGGCTTTGACGCGGTTCGCGACGTCGACCGTGTTGGTTCCCGGCTGACGCTGGATCGCGAGCACGATGGAGCGCGCGCCGTTGAACCAGCTCGCCGTTTTGTTGTTCTGAACGTCGTCGGTGATCTTGCCGATCTCGTCGAGGTGCACCGGCGCGCCGTTACGGTACGCGACGATGACGTCGCCGAACTGGCTCGCGTTCTCGAGCTGCCCCGTCGCTTGGACCGTCAGCGCCGTGCGCGGTCCGTACAACACGCCGGTGGGCATGTTGACGTTTTGTTGGATCACCTGGTTCGCGACGTCCTCGAGCGCGATGTTGCGGGTCGCGAGCTGGCCGGGGTCGAGCTGTAAGCGGACCGCGTACTTCTGCGCACCATAGACAAGCACCTGCGCGACGCCGCCGACCATCGAGAGTCGCTGCGCGATCGACGTTTCGCCGATCTCGTCGAGCGCCGACAGCGGCACTTGGTCGGACGTCAGCGCGAGCGTGAGAATCGGCGCATCCGCGGGATTCGTCTTCTGGTAGGACGGCGGAATGATGCCCTGCGGAAGCTGACGCGCGGTCTGCGCGATCGCGGCCTGCACGTCCTGCGCGGCGGCGTCGATGTTCCGGTCGAGCGCAAACTGAATGACGATCTGCGTCTGCCCGAGGCTCGACGTCGACGTCATGTTGTCGATGCCGGCGATGGTCGAGAACTGCTTCTCGAGCGGCGTTGCGACCGTCGCGGCCATCGTCTGCGGGCTCGTTCCCGGCAGCGTCGCGCTGACCGTCACCGTCGGGAAGTCGACGTTCGGAAGGTCGCTCACCGGAAGCTGCCGGTAGGCGACGATGCCGAAGACGAGGATGCCAATCATGACCAGCGTGGTCATGACGGGGCGTTTGATGAAGAGCGTCGTGAAATTCATTGCTTCAGGGGTCGGAGATCAGAGATCAGGAGCTGTGAACGCCATGCATGCGCTCCGGCCCCTGCCCTCCGATCCCGCATCGAGTTTGCAAAACGAAACGCGATCAATCCGCTCAATCGCCGGGAACGGGGACAGGCTCGATACTCTGCACGTGCGCCTTCCGTCCGATCCACGACTGCAACTGATCGAAGTACGAGTAAAACACGGGCGTCACATAGAGCGTGACAACCTGCGAGAATGCCAAACCACCCACCACCGCGATTCCAAGGGGACGCCGTGATGCCGCGCTGGTGCCGACACCGATCGCGATCGGCAGCGTGCCGACGACCGCCGAGACGGTCGTCATCATGATCGGACGGAATCGAACGCTCGCCGCTTCGACGATCGCCCTCGTCGGTGAAATGTTCTCCGCGCGCTGACGTTCGAGCGCGAAGTCGATCATCATGATCGCGTTCTTCTCGACGATGCCGATCAGCATGATGATGCCGACATAGCCGTAGACCCCGAGCTCGACGCCCGTGATGTAGAGCGCCAGCAGCGCGCCGAACGCCGCGAACGGAAGTCCCGTCAGAATCGTGATGGGATGGATGAAGCTCTCGTAGAGAATTCCGAGAATGATGTAGATGATGAAGACCGTGATGAGCAGCAGAATTCCCATCCCCTGCTGCGAATCCTGGAACGCTTGCGCCGTTCCGGAGAAGCCGCCCGTGATCGACGCCGGCAGCATCGACTGCGCGATCTTCTGCACCTCGGCCGTCGCGGCGCCGAGCGACACGCCCTGCGCGAGATTGAACGAGATCGTCATCGACGCCATCTGACCGGAGTGCGCGACGCTCAAGGGACCGGTCGTCGCCTCGAAGTTCGCCACTTCGGTCAGCGGAACCTGGCGGCCGTTCGCCGCCGGGACATAGAACTGCTCGAGCGAGCTCGCGTCCACCTGCGCGCTCGGCACCGTCTCCATGACGACCTGATACTGGTTCGTCGGCATGAAGATCGTCGAGACCTGCTGCTGATTGAACGCGTTCGCGAGCGCCGACTCGATGCCCTGCGGCGTCGTTCCCATCGCAAGCGCTCGATCGCGATCGATATGCACTTTGAGAATCGGGCTGCGATTGAGCAAATTCGAATTGACGCTGCTCAACAGCGGATCATCCTGCAGCCGCGTGAGCAGGCGCTCGCCCAGCGCGTAGAGCTCCTGGATGTCCGGTCCGCGAAGCGTGTATTGATACGACGACCGGCTGCCGCGACCACCGATCTGAATGCTCGGCGGATTGGTTACCGAGATATCGACCCCCGGCGCCGACATCACGCGGCGGAGCTCGAACACCATCTGATCCGCCGGTGGCCGCTGGCCTGCCGGTTTCAGCGTCATGTTGAACTGAATCTGGTTCGACGGACCGCCTCCGCCGACGTTCATCGTGTATGACGCGACGTTCGTATCGGTGTTGAGGCGCGCGCTGACGAGACGGCCGAGTCGCATCATCTCCGTGAACGTCGTTCCCTGCGGCGCTTCAGCGCTCGCATTGAGCGTCCCCGTATCGTCGGGTGGGAACAAGCCCTTCGGAATCTTCGTCCAGATGAAGTACGTCGCGACGAGCACCAGCGCCGAGAAGCCGAGCGCCGCGGGACGATGCCGCATCACCCAGCCGAGGCTGCGCTCGTACGCGCGCAGGACAGACTGAAAGGCGCGCTCGGTCATGTTGAACAATCGGCCGTGCTCTTCGTCCGAGCGATGCGGCTTGAGCAAACGGCTGCACAACATCGGTGTCAGCGTCAGCGCGATGAAGCCGGAGATGAGCACCGAGATCGCGATCGTGACGGCAAACTCGCGGAACAGCTTTCCGATGATGCCGCCCATGAACATCAGCGGAAGGAACACCGCCGAGAGCGACAGGCACATCGAGAGGACCGTGAAGCCGACCTCCTGAGCTCCGTCGAGAGCGGCGACCATTGGCTGCTTCCCCATCTCGATGTGGCGCACGATGTTCTCGAGCATCACGATCGCGTCGTCGACGATGAACCCGACGGACAGCGTCAGCGCCATCAGCGACAAGTTGTCGATGCTGAAGTCAAGCGCGTACATCGCGGAGAACGTTCCGACAACCGCAAGCGGCAGCGTAAGGCTCGGAATGAGCGTCGCGACGCCGCTGCGGAGAAAGACGAAGATCACGACGATCACGAGCACGAGCGCGACGAGCAGCGACATCTTCACGTCGTTGACGGCGTGGCCGATCGTGATCGACCTGTCATATTGCACTCGAACCTTGAGGGTCGGCGGAAGTCCCTTCTCGATCTCTGCGAGCTTTTCCTTCACGCGCTGGGCGATCTCCATCGTGTTCGTGCCCGGCTGCCGCTGCACGTACAGATTGACCGCTCGCTCGCTGTTGAAGTAGCTGACCGACTTGTTGTTCTGAATGTCGTCGAGCACGTTCGCGACGTCGCCGAGTCGAACAGCGGCCCCGTCGCGATAGGCGATGATCATGTTGCGGAACTCGGCCGCGCTTTGCATTTGGCCGGTCGCGTTCAACGTGAGCGTCTGGTCCCGTCCATACATGACGCCCGTCGGCAACATGACATTGTTGGTGCGAATCGCGTTCGCGACTTGCGAGACACCGATGTTGCGCGTCGACAGCTGCTTCGGGTCGAGCTGCACACGCACGGCGTACTTCGCGGAGCCAAACACGTTCACCGACGCCACACCCTCGACCATCGACAAACGCTGCGCAATGTCCGTCTCGGCGTATTCGTCGACCTGCGTCATCGGCAGGACGTTCGAGGTCAACGCGATCGTGATGACGGGCGTCGCATTCGGATTGTTCTTTCTATAGTTCGGCGGCAGGATCGTCGACGGCAGGAACGGCAGTGTCTTGCCGATCGCGGCGTTCACATCCTGCGCCGCGACTTCGACGTTTCGGTCGAGACCGAACTGCAGCGTGATGTTCGTGCTACCGGTATTCGAGTTCGACGTGATCTCGTCGATGCCCGCGATCGCCGAGAAGGCTTTCTCGAGCGGGGTCGCGACGGTCGCCGCCATCGTCTCCGGGCTCGCGCCAGGAAGATTCGCGTTGACGTTGAGCGTCGGATAGTCGATGGTCGGGAGGTCGCTGACCGGCAGACGCCGATAGGAAACGATCCCGAAGACCACGATGCCGATCATGATGAGTGTCGTCATGACCGGCCGTCGCACGAACAGGCCTGTGAAATTCATTCGCTAGCCCTCAAACCTCAGGCGCTGCCGCCTCCTCCGCCGCGCCGGCCGGCGCCACCGCCGGCAGCGCCGCCGCTGGCACCGCCATTACCCCCGCCGCCGCCCTTCCTTCCGCGACGGCTGCCGGCACCTGCGTTGTCGGTCGCGCCGCGGAATCGAACCGGAGCGTCAGGCGTCAGACGCGACTGACCTTCGGTCACCACGCGATCGCCGTCATGCACGCCACTCGAAATGATGGAAAGGCCGCCGGCCGATCGCTCGACCGTGACCGCCCGCTGGCGCGCGGTATCGGCCTGATCGACGATGTAGACGTAACTTCCACGCTGTCCCGTGACGACTGCCTGCGCCGGAACGACGAGGACGTTCTGCTCATCGAAGAGGTGAAGCGACGTCGTCGCGAACTGTCCGACCCAGAGACGGCCGTTCGAGTTGTCGAACGTTGCCTTGAGCTGCACCGTGCCCGTCGCGGTGTCGACCGCGTTGTCGATGAACGAAAGCTTACCCATCATGCGTTCGCCGACGATGTTGCCCTGCTGAACCGGCGTGCCGCCGCTCGCATTCGTCGCCGCATTCGTGCCGCTCGCAACGCTGCCATTCGCCGCGCCCCCATTCATCCGAGGAGCACCGCCGGCGCCGTCACGGCGACCGCGTGGGCCGCGAGCGCCGCCGGCCGAGGCAGCCGCACCGTTGCCGGGGCCACCCGTACCATCGCTTGCGCCGACGCCGTCGGTCGCGGAGCCGCCGCCAGACCCGCCTGGCGGGAATCCTCCCCCGGGCGCGCCGCCTGCGGCGCTGGTCCCACGATCGCGACCGCCGCGGTGGCCGCCGCCTCCGTTTCCACCGGGCTGGGCACCGGCTCCGGTAGCGCCGCTCGCATCCGCGGGCTGAGCCATCGCTTCGGCGGCGAGCGAGTCGATGGACGGAGTCGGCGGAGCGATGCCGCCGGGAACCGCGGCGACCGGAAGACCGCCTTGAGCGCCGTACTGCAGAACCAGCGGAAGCTGCGACGACGGAATCGCAAACCGCACAAGAATCGGGCGAACCTGGTTGATCACGACGAGCGGCGTCGCGCCACCCGAGCGAACGAGATTGCCCTTTCGGACGAGCAAGCTTCCCGTTTTGCCGGAGATCGGCGCGCGAATGATGGTGTTTTCGAGATTGAACTTCGCCTGCTCGACGGCGGCGAGGTCCGCGCGAAGAGTCGCCTCCGCCGTCGCCGCGGCGGTCATGTTGACTTCGCTCTCCTGCGGCGTGAGAACCTTCTGCGCGAGAAGTGTCTTCGTGCGAGCGGCATTCGCGGCCGCGTTCTTAAAGGTCGCGCTGTCGCGGGCGAGCACAGCCAGCGCCTGCGAGTAGGCGTTCTGGTACGGACGCGGATCAATATGGAAGAGGGGCTCGCCGACGCGGACGTCCTGGCCTTCCTGGAAATCGACCGACGTGATGATGCCGTCGACTTGCGAAAGGATCGATGCGCTCTGGAGAGGCATCACCACTCCATTCGCTTCGATCACGTAGGGTACGGTCGCTCGGCGAGCCTCGACGACAGAGACGGTCGCGGCCTGACGCTGCGGCCGGTCCTGCTTCTGCTTGCACCCGGCGACGAGGAGTGCGGCAGAGAGCGCAATGGCATAAGACGGCAATGATGCGCGACGATGGCGGAGTCGCAGTCCAGTCATCAGAAGGTGATCGGCGTTGGAGTGGCGGCGGGCAAACCCGCACTTCGGCGAGCCCGACTTTCAAGAGGTGAGGCGTTGCGGGGCGCGTCGCTCACGAATGTAGTACGTGCAACCGGCCCAATGCGTTTGGTGATTTTCTCGAAGTCGAACCGAGACATCGAAGCACCCAAATCTACCGAAAATCGGAGCCGTCCAAGCCGCGCTAAGGCGGATTAGCGCACCATCCGACCCGGATTCAGGCTAGCACCCCGTCGGCGATGCCAGGAGCAGGGCTTGGACGCCGGGTAGCCCGCCCCTACCGGGGCGCGATCGACCCTCGCGAGGCCATGGCGTCGGCAAGCTGGTTCGCCGGAAGCGGTCGAGAGAGATAGAAGCCCTGCCCCATCTCGCAGCCGAGCGCGCGCAGGGACGACCATTGCACGTGCGTCTCGATGCCTTCGGCCACGACGTGGATCCCGAGCTCGCGTCCGAGCCCGATCATCGCGCGCGCGAGCGGCGAGTCCAGGCCCATGCCAATTTTGTCCACGAACGACTTATCGATCTTGAGAAGGTCGACCGGCAACCGTTCGAGGTACGCCAGCGACGAATAGCCCGTTCCGAAATCGTCGATCGCCAGCCGGACGCCGAGAGCTTTGAGCGCACGCAGACGCGTGAGGATCGCGCTGCTGTCCTCGACCAGTACGCTCTCGGTCATCTCGAGCGTCAGGCAATCCGGGGCCAGACCAGAGTCGCGGAGCGCAGCGGCGACGTCCGACGGAAGCTCCGGCTGCAGCAGCTGTCGCGCCGACAGGTTCACCGTCACGCCGATCGCTTCCGGAAGACCGCTCGTCGCGGACGCGCGCTGCCAGGACCGCGTCTGCAGACACGCCTCGCGAAGAATCCATCGACCGAGTGGAACGATGAGCCCCATCTCCTCCGCGATCGGGATGAATTCCATCGGCTTGACGAGCCCTCGCCGCGGATGATCCCAGCGGACGAGGGCTTCGACTTTCGTCATGAATCCCGTCGCCATCGTGGCGATCGGCTGGTAGTGAATCACGAACGGCGGACGTTCACCGTCCGGCGTTTTCCCGCTCAACGCTCGCTCGACGGAGCGACGAAGCTCCGTTTCGAGCTCGAGGCGTTTCCGAACCGCCTGATGCATCGCCGGCTCGAAGACCTCGTACCGTCCTTTCCCGCGATTCTTCGCGCGATACATCGCGAGGTCCGCGTTGCGCAGCAGATCCGCATCGTCGTCGCCGACGCGTGCGACCGCGATGCCGATGCTCACGCTCACGACGATCTCGGAGCCGTTCACGTCGCACGGATGCCGGAGCGATTCGAAGACTCGCTCGGCCATGTGCGCGGCGTCGGACACGACGCTTCCGTTGCCGTTTGCTTCGACGAGCACGGCAAACTCGTCGCCGCCGACGCGTGCGCAGGTGTCCGACGTACGAATCGCGTCCGACAACCGCCGAGCGATCACGCACAGCAGCTGGTCACCGGCCTGATGACTGATTCCGTCGTTGAACGACTTGAAGTTGTCGATGTCGATGAACAAGACCGCGGGCAGCACGCCTTTTCGGGACCCGCGGGACACCGCCTGCGCCACGCGATCGCGGAACAGCGCCCGATTCGCGAGCCCTGTTAGAGAATCATGAAACGCCTGGTGGACGAGCTGCGCCTCGAGCGATTTCTGCTGCGTGACGTCGCGAACGATGCCCGTGTAGAACTCGTCGGTCCCGTCCATCCACTTGGTCAGCGTCAGCTCCATCGGGAACGAGCTGCCATCCCATCGACGTCCCTCGAGGTGCACGGTGCACTCGGGCGCCTCGGCCGCAATCGACAGCGATTCTTCTCGCTCGTGCGGAGACACGAGAAGTCCGATGGGTTGGCCGGCCGCTTCGACCGCGGTGTATCCGAAGATCTGCTGCGCGGCGGAGTTCCAGAAAACGATGAATCCCGTGCCGTCCGCCGAGATGATCGCGTCGCTTGCGGCCTGCGTCAGCGAACGGAATCGCGCTTCCTCCTTCAGCAGCGTTTGCCCGAGCGCGTTGCGCTGCTGGTCCAGCGCGGTCGCGACGTTTGCGAGCCCGAGAAGCACGAGCGCGCCGGCGGTCACGAGTAGCGCCACCTGCGACGTCGCGAGCACCATCGTTCCGTCGGCGAGCGACGTGTCCGGGAATGGCTCGAATCGCGCTGCCGACATCGCCGTGTAATGCATCCCGGCCATCGCGATGCCCAGCACGAGCGCGGAGGTACGCTTCGCTCGCCGATCGGAGACGCGCGACGCGCCGGTTCCAACTCGATGCTCCAGCGCGAGCGCGACGGTCGAAGCGACGATGGCTATTGCGAACGACAGGACGACGCCGGTCATCGAATAGCCGAGGCGCGCGGGGGTGCGCATCGCCGCCATGCCGACATAGAACATTCCAGCGATCGCTCCGCCGAGCACCGTGCCGGCGAACATGATGCCGGGTGTGGTCAGCTGTCGTCGACTGGCGAACGTGAGCGCTAGCGCTGACGCGCCGATCGCGAGAACGACGCTTCGAAACAGCTCGAAGCCGACATAGCCGACCGGCAGCGAGACGCCATTCGCGCGAAGACCGAACGCGAGCATGCCGATGAAGTGCATGCTCCAGATGCCGAGTCCCATCGTGACGGAGCCGGCAGCCAGCCACAGCGTGCGACTTCGTCCATTGGCAGCCTTCGTGCGCCCCGCGAGATCGAGCGCGACAAATGACGCCAACGGGGCGATGGCGATCGACAGGATGACGAGGCGGATGTCGTAGCTGGGAAGGACTTGCAAGCCAGCCCCGGGTCGAAAGCGGAAAGGACCCTCGAAATGAAGGGACCTCTATGGAAGAGTGTCGGTGCCCGCTCGATGAAACTTGAAAAGAAACTTCTCAATAGAAGGCCGACTCAACGGCATTCCTTGGGTTCAGTCCACTGTATGGGCGCGTGATGTGCATTTCCGGCCATGCGCGACTACAAATGACTTGTCCTCGGAGGGAACAATGAATAGAAAACGGACCACCGCAGTGATCGCATTTTCAGTTGCCGCAGCCAGCCTCGGCGCGTGCAAAGGTCATCAGTACGCCGCGGACTCGGCGGCGATGCGCACCGACAGTGCGGCTGGTCGTGTGGACTCGGCGACTCGTGCGAACGCCGATTCGATGAAATCGGCGGACACGTCGATGCGGCATGCGGACTCGACGGCCGCCTCGCGAAGTGGTTGGACGGAGCCGGGAATCCTCGGGTTCGCGTGGGCCGCGAACGCAGCCGAGCTCAACGTCGCGCAGCTCGCCGAAAAGAAGGCGACCAATCCGAAAGTGAAGGCGTATGCGCGTGAGCTCGTGACAGATCACCGCGAGATGGAAGCGAGCGCGAAGGCGATGGCCGCAAAGCTCAAGCAGAAGGCCGACACGACCGCGGACAACGCGCACGACGTGCTGAACAACAGCCGTGACCAGCTCAAGGACCTGACGGATAAGGCCGCGGGCAACGACTGGGACAAGAACTTCATCGACAAGATGATCGATGATCACCAGAAGACGCTCGACAAGCTGCAGGACGCGTCGAAGAACACCACGAACACGGAACTCCGCGCGGCGCTCGAGAAGGCGACGGGCAAGGTGCAGCAGCATCTGACGAAGGCGCAGGACATCAAGAACAACGTCCTGAAGAGCTGACCGATCGATCTCGGGTCGCAGGTCTTGGTTCCCCGAAGTTCGTGAGAGCCGAGGCCTGCGACCCGAGAACCATTAGGGCACTCCCCGCGTCGCGCTGCGGATGACGCGAAGAATGAGCAGCAATACGATCGCACCGATGAACGCGACGATGATGACGCCGGCAAGTCCCCCGACCGGAACGCCCGTTCCGAGCTTGCGAAGCACCCAACCGCCAACGAACGCTCCGGCGATGCCGATCACGATGTCGCCTATCAGCCCGTAGCCAGTCCCACCCATCACGAGCGACGCCAATACACCTGCAACCAACCCAACGATCAGCCAGGTGAGGAGATCCATTAGAACGACCTCGAGTTGAATGTGAGGGGTGGATTGGCAACGCGCGTGCCTAGCGCGACCGCTACTGGCGGCAGAAACGACCCGGCGTATCATCATCGAACGGTCAGATGCGATCGAACCGGAGATCTTAGTGGGACTGAAACAATTTGGGTCTTTCGGCATCGAAGCGTGGCAAACATCCTGACGCGAGTTCCCTACCCTCCGTTCGCAGCTGAATGAGGAAGCTCACGTTTACTGACCAAAGCGGCGCAGTGTGGACGTTTCGCGACTATCGCGTCGCGACCACCGGTGTCCAACCCGTCTCATTGAATCACCAGTCCGGCGAGTACCGCGCCTTCGTCGCCGAGCATAGTGATACGATCCTCGTGTATCGGTTCGGCGACCGAAGCTATCGGACCGCCGAGCCGAACGTGCTCGAAGGACAGCTGCTGTTCGCGCGTCCGGTCGAGCCCCCGAGGCGCAACGTCCCGCGCATCAGTCGCGACGTAGCGCAGAGTGGCTGCCTCGCAATTCGAAAACCGCTTCCGCGAACCAACGGCTGACAGCCGGGCTGCGCCGGTTCCATCTCAGAGTTTGCCGGCACTCTTCCGACGGGCTTCGAGCCACGACTCGGCGACCGCGATGTCGCGGAAAATGTCGACGCGCTGATCGTGTGGCTCGGCCAACCCGGAGAACATCCGCGCGAGACCGTGTTGTTTCTGGTTCGCGACGACGAACGCGCGGCAAACGCCGGGGCCCAGCACCGACGACGCCGCGATGCGCGCCATTTCCGCACCGGTGATGCGAGCCTCGGTTACGGCGCGCATGTCGAACAGCTCGAAGAATCTTGGGTCGAAGTCCGGATTGGCCCTCGCCTGCGCGCGCGCAGAGGCAACATCGTCGAGGGTGAGCACGCCGGAGCCGCGCGTGATGACCAAGCCTCGTTTTTTGTCGACCGTTACCGTCAGGGGCATGTCACGATGCGGCGTTGACGCTCGAGATGGGGCTGCATCGGCGCAAGAACACAGAAACTAACGCCTCGGTCGCGTTCAGGGCATTCTCGATCCTGCGAGATTTTTTTTGCGAACGCCTGAACGTTTTGCCTGTAAAGCTTTTCTCAACATCGCCGCGGGCGTCGAGCGATCCGACGCTGTCCGAGTCAGACGAGAACGCCTTCGAGCGCGCGCGCGAACTCGCCGGCGGTCGCATATCGATCATTCGCATGCTTGGCGAGGGCGTGCGCCATGACCGAGTCGATCTTTTTGCTGACGCCAGGGACGTATCGAGAGAGTGGCGGAACTGGAGCAAAGAGCTGCTGCGCCGCGATCCGGCTCGCGCTCGTCGCGTCGAACGGCACTCGGCCCGCAAGCATCTCGTAGACGACGACGGCAAAACTATAGATGTCCGCGCGGGTGCCGACATCGTGATCCCCCGCGATCTGCTCGGGGGCCGAATACTGCGGCGTTCCGAGGAAGACACCGGGAACCGTCGCCGCATGGACGCCCTCCGGAACGACGGCCTTCGAGATTCCGAAATCCGTGAGCACCGCGCGGCCAGTGGCTTCGTCGATGAGAACGTTCGCCGGTTTGACGTCACGATGGACGACGCCGGCATCATGTGCATAGTCGAGTGCCGCCGCGATGTCCTTCGCGATGCTGACGACCCGCGCCGACTCGAGGCGGCCGCGCTTCGCGATCAATTCCGCGATCGAGCTCCCGCTCACTCGCGGCATCACGAAGAACGGGACTTCGCGCTCCCGGCCGACGAAGTACACGGGCATGATGTTCGGATGCGAAAGCTTCGCCATCGTCCGGGCTTCTCGTCTGAACCGATCGGCAGTGTCTCCGGACGACGCGAACTCTGGCAGAAGCACCTTGGCCGCGAGCGCGCGATCGAGCGCGAGATCGCGAACGCCGAAGACGACGGCGTAGCCGCCCCGCCCGATCAGGTCTTCGACCCGATAGTCCGCGCCGAGCGCGCGGGTGAGCTGCCGGGTGAGATACTCGTTGACATCGGTGATCGGTTGACTGCCGGAATCCGGCGTGCCGCTCAGCGCGCGTGATACAAGAGTTCTCAATTCCGTGGGACCGCTCATCGGCTTCTCGAGAAAGTCGATGGCGCCGAGCTTCATCGCGTCGACGGCGGTCGTGACCGAACCGTGCGCCGTCAGGACGATGACACGCGTGTCAGGATGCGACTGACGTGCTTCGCGCACGACGTCCATTCCGTCGAGTTTCCCCGGCATCCGGAGGTCGGTGATGAGGAGATCGAAATCTTCGTGCTTGAGTCGCTCGACCGCGGCGTCCGCGCTCGACGCCTCGGTCAGCGTGTGCCCGTCGGTCAGGAGCGTCTCGACGAGAAATTCCCGGATCCCCGGCTCATCGTCGACGACGAGGATGTTCGCCACTAGTCGTCTCGCGGCGGGAGCTCGACGCGAAGCACCGCGCCACCCGTCGACGCGTTTTCCGCGGAGATGTGTCCGCCGTGCAACTCCACGATCCGGCGCGAGAGTGCGAGCCCGAGGCCTGTTCCCGTGGTGCGCGTCGTGAAGAACGGATCGAAGATTCGTTCCTCTTGGCCGGGCGGAAGTCCGTCGCCGTGGTCTCGCACGACGTACACGAGAGATCCATTCTCGACCGAGACGCTCGCCTCCGCGGGCCGATTCGGCGGCGATGCCTGAACGGCGTTGCGCAGAATGTTCGCGAGCACCGCGTACGCAAAGCGTCGTTCGTCGAGGAGCCACGTTTCCGGCGCGTTCGACGCATCGATGACAACCGTGCCTTGCGGGAGATCCGCGGCGGCCGCGCGCAGCACGGCGGCCGGGTCGACGCGGTGAAGATCGAGCGGACCCGATCGCGCGAAGTCGAGCAGGTCGTTCGTCAGAATCTCGAGCCGCTTGGCCTCGTCGACGATGCGATCCGCCTTTCGCTTTTCGGGCGTCCCGTCGGCCATTCGCTCGGCGAGCAGCTGCGCGTGCCCTTTGAGCGATGCGAGCGGATTGCGAATCTCGTGAGCGAGCACCGCGGACATTTCGCCGAGCAGCGCGAGTCGCCGCTGCTCCTCGAGGCGCTGGCGAATTGCGTCGTAGCGAAGGGACGTCCGCCAGAAGAGCAGCGTCGCGAGCGTGAGTATCGCGGCGCCGATCCACGCGAGCACGAGCGCCTGATGCGCCCGTGACACGAGCGCCGGCGCGACCGGAACGAACTCCATCACTTCGAAGAATGGACCCGAGCCACGGCCGGTGCGCTGACTTCGAGCGTCTCCTGGAGATCCGCCGCCGCGCTGTCCGTCGCCGCCGCCGCCGCGACCGCTGATCCACGCCGGCGTCGAATCGGGTCCTTCGAGGACGCGCCGAAGGGGCGGCCGGATGTAGACCGCTCGAAGACGGCCATTCACGCGCTCGAGCGGATGCGCGATCGCGAAGGTCGCCGTGAGCGGGGCGATCTTCTCGAGCGGCTCGACGGGCGTTCCGCCACTGAGCACAGTCTTGCCCTCGGTGTCGATGAACGCGAAGTAGCGAAGCCCGGCCGCCGAATGCGCCTGGACGAACGAGTCGAGACGCGCGACCGTGAGCTCCTGTCGCGAATTGAACGTCTGACGTTGAGCGTTCTCGAAAAATTCGGCCTGGCCGCGACTCACCGTCGCCGCCGCGTTCGCGACGCCGCGATAGTTGACCCACGCACCGACGACGAGCGCGATCGCGAGAGCCATCGTCGTTCCGAGCCAGATCCACCGAACGCGCGTCGCGCGCGCGACCGTCCATCCGTCGCGGTGCGCGGCCACGGCAGAGCCAGCAATGGTGTGGGCGTCGCGCGCCGGCGACGCTTCGATGACCGTGCTCATTCTGTAAGTGTGGCCGGAGGGCGTCGATTTGTCAGGGGTCTATGCATTCACCGGCGACGCGCCGTTGGTCGGCGTGCACTTCCCTGCGGATTCTGCAGGTCGTCGCCCCGCCCTTGACCACCGCATAGTCTTATCGCATGACCGAGCCATATCAGGCGCTCCGGACAAGTCTTTCGGGCCGGTACGACGTCGAGCGCGAGCTCGGCGAAGGCGGCATGGCTACAGTCTATCTCGCCAACGACGTTCGCCACGGGCGAAAAGTCGCGATCAAGGTCATGCGGCCGGAGATCGCCGCGACGCTCGGCACCGAGCGGTTTCTCGCCGAGATCACACTCACCGCGAAGCTTCAGCATCCACACATTCTCGGACTGATCGACTCGGGCGTCATCGGAGACGAGTCGTCCGGACTGCAGCCGTTCTACGTCATGCCGCTGATCAAGGGCGAGACGTTGCGCGAGCGATTGAACCATGGACCGGTACCACTTCACGACGCGCTCGGCGTGCTGGTCGAAATCGCCGACGCGCTCGCATGCGCGCACGGGCACGACGTCATTCACCGAGACATCAAACCGGAGAACATTCTCCTCAGCCAGGGACACGCCTTCGTCGCTGACTTCGGAGTCGCGAAGGCACTTCACCGCTCGCTGGACGGCAACAACATCACGCTCACCGGTGTCTCGGTCGGAACGCCGGCGTACATGTCGCCCGAGCAGGCGGTCGCCGATCCCAACATCGACTATCGCGCGGATCTCTATGCGCTCGGCGTCGTCGCGTTCGAGATGATTGCCGGCCGAACGCCGTTCGGTGGCCCGACGGTCGCGGCGATGGTGAAAGCCTCGCTGACGCAGGATGCACCGCCGCTCATCAGCGTCGCTCCGGCGTGTCCGCCGCGACTGTCGACCCTTGTCGCCGCGCTCCTCGAGAAAGATCCGAACAATCGGCCGAAGAATGCCGTCGAAGTCCGCGACACGCTCCGCTCGATTCTCGCATTCGCGTCCGCCGAGACGGCGAGTCTGCCGTGGCCGGCGCGCTCGAGGCGGGCGTTGACCATGGGAATCGGCATCGCGCTGGTCGTCGCCGTTCTCGTCGGACTGCTCGTGTGGCGACCGCGGGCGGCCGGGCCGATGTCGGGCGCAGCGGGGGTTACACGCGCCCCGCGATCGATCGCGGTTCTTCCCTTCCGCAACATCAACAACGATTCGGCGACCGATTATTTCGCCGACGGCATGGCCGAAGAGTTGATCAGCGCGCTGGGTCGTTTGCAGCGCCTGCGTGTCGCGTCACAGACGTCGACGTTCGCGATGAAGGGACATGTCGGTTCGCTGGCCGATGTCGCGAAGCAACTTGGCGTCGACGCGGTCGTCGAATCGAGCGTGCGGCACGACGCGGACACGGTGCTGATCACCTCGAGCCTCGTCGACGTGCGCAACGACTCGACGCTCTGGGCGGGCGAGTACAAGGGAGGACTTCGGAACGTGCTTTACGTGCAGGACAGCGTCGCGCACTCGATCGCGAATGCGCTGAGCGTTCTTCTCGGCGCGGATGCCGGGAGAGCGCTCGCGCGTCCGCGGTCGGCGGATCCTCGGGCGTACGACGACTACGTTCGCGGCCGCGTGTTCCTTGGCGAGCGAAGTCCCGTCGCTATGGCGTCAGCGATTAGAAGTTTCCAATCGGCGATTCGAGCGGATTCGTCGTTCGCGCCGGCGTACGCGGGTCTTGCCGATGCCTACAGCCTCGTCGCCCCGTTCGGGGCGCGCCCTCCGAACGAGGTCTTTCCACTCGCGCGCGCTGCGGCCGAACGCGCGCTGGCGCTCGATTCGACGTTGGCCGAGGCGCACACGTCGCTCGGCATCGTGGCGATGTTCTACGACTGGGATTGGACCGCAGCGCGCACGCATCTCGAGCGGGGCATTGCGCTCAATCCCAGCTCGGCCGAAGGACATCTCTTCTACGCGTGGTACCACGTTTTTCGCGGGCATTTGAACGAAGCCGTCGCGGAGGTGACGAAGGCGCAGGAGCTGGATCAGCTGTCCGCGATCATCACGATGCGGCACGGGAACATCTTGGAATTTCTCGGGCGGTACGCCGACGCAATTCCCCTCTATACTCGCGCACTGGTTTTGGACAGCACGTTCTTCAACACGCGAGCGGAGCTCGCCTACGCGCTGCTGAAAACCGGCAAGCGCGAAGAAGCCCGGCGGATGCTGCCGCAGACCATTAGTTCGGGCAGCGGCGAAGGTGCGTATCCGGCGTGGATTCTCGCGCAGCTGGGTGACACGGCCGGAGCCCGCGCACAGGTGAAGGCGCTCGAGGCTGAACAGGCGCGCGGCTACACGTCCGCGGACGCGCTGGCCGGCGCGTATGCCGCGGTCGGCGACACGGCGCGGGCGCTGGCGATGCTCGAGCGCGGCGCGGACGAGCACGCGTTCACCCTCCCGTTCCTGGCGCAGTTCCCGATGTTCGACGCCCTCCACGACAATCCGCGATTCAAGAAGCTCGTCGAGCGCATCGGCGTCGTGATGCCGGCGTCCGTGCACTGACGTTCGTCTGGCAGCTTAACTGAGCGATCGGACGCCAACACTCATTGGGGTTTCTTGACGCTAAAGAATGTCTGAAGGGATTGCGTCCACCGTTCGCGGTGCGAAGGTTGATGTCGACTAGGGACCCTTCGCGTCACGGAGTGTGCAGTGGCCCAACAAAAGGCAGTTCGCCGGCCGCGGATCAACGAACGCTATAGTCGGCCGGGCGAGGCGCACGGCGCGGCGAAACTGTCGGCGACGGACGTCGCCCTCGCGCGAATGCTCGCGCGCGACCAAGCGCTTCCCCGCGGATGGATCGCGGATCTCGCGGTGAAGCTCGGGGTGTCGCGCGGCGCGCTGACGATGGCGATCGGTGGAAAGACCTGGAGTCACATGACGGATCCCGGCCCCGTCGGTCTGTTTCGCCAGCGACATGATCCGTCGGCGCGCACCAGCTCAACGCGGCCGCGATGCCCGACGTGCGGACACGCGAAGCACTACGCGATCTTCAACGGCCGTCCGTGCCGCGACAAGTTCCACACAATCGATCATCGTCAGTTCACGAGCGCGCGAAATCTGAGAAAAGCGCGCGCGAAGTAGCTGGCGCCTCAGTCGAGCTTCGCCCGAAGGGGGATGAACAACCAGAGGACGAAGAACGCGGCGATGGCGATGATCGCGGCGCCGGTCGCAACGATCGTCGAGCTGGACACGATTCGCGCGACGAGATAGACGTCCGCCGTCATGCCGATCGCCAGGGGAATCATTCCCAGCATGAGCAGCCGCGAGGACAGCCGTACGAACCCGCTCGAAACGCTCATCGGCTCGCGCATTCGGTGAATCGCCGCCGGCGCCATCACGATCGCGACTGATGTCACGACGAGCAGGATCGCGGCGAGGTGCACGAGCTGCTCGCGATGTGAGAGCGTTGCGCGAAACCCGCCGTTGAAGACCGCGACGAGCTGAAAGCCAAGGAGCGCCTGAACGCCGGGGAGCACCATTCGGCACTCCTCCAAGAGCTGGCTGGCGGCCTTCTCCAGCGAGAGCTCCTCGGTCCTGCCGCGGCCGGATCGTTGTGCATCGCTCGGTGGCGGAGTCACCGGTGCTTTCGCGCCGACCGGCGTAAGACGCGCCCGACAATCAGCGAACTGAACGTCGCGTCGCCCGCAAGCTTTATCCTCGAAGCGCCTCGAGGTTCGATCATCGCCTCGATGCAATCCGACGGCTGCGCGGAAGCCGGAAATCGATCGACATGAGTGACGCGGAATGGTTTTCGACTCATCGTCATCGCGAGTGTCGCGCTCGACCAGAGGCGTGAGCAGAGTGACGATGGTCTTACGTGGCCAGACGCGTACCACGAGCGAGCGCGAGCCTGTCCTCTCGACTTCCGACGGATGTTTCATTGCTCGGCGCGAGCTTTGCGCTGTCCCCGCGTCCGTCTACTGAGGTGCCAGGCATGAGAGCCGTTGTCTATCAAGGGCCACGAAACGTCTCGGAAATCGGCGTCGTCGGCGTCTATCCGCCGAAGGATCCGAAGGACCCCGATGCGCTCATGAAGAAAGGAACGATCGTGTTCGACTTTGGCGAGTTCTTCGACAAGGGGCTCACGATCCTTCATCCGAGCAGCTGACGCGATGGCAACACGCAAACGATCGGCGAAAAAACGAGCGAAGATGCCGGGCACACAGCCGCGACCGCGCCCGCCGTTTCCGAAGCAGCACCAGCCGAAGCCCGGGATCGAGGCGAAGATGTCTCCGCGCCCACAGTACGAAGCGCCGACGTATCGCGGCGCAGGGCGTCTTGCGGGGCGGGTCGCGCTGATCACGGGCGGCGACTCGGGCATCGGTCGCGCGGTCGCGGTGCTCTATGCTCGCGAAGGCGCGAACGTCGCCATCGTCTACATGAAGGCCGAGCAGATCGACGCCGACGAGACGAAGAGCGCCGTCGAGCGCGAGGGCGCGACGTGTCTTCTCATCCCCGGCGACGTGCGAACACCGGCGTTCTGCGAGCGAGCGGTCGAGCGCACCGTCGACGAGTTCGGGCGGCTCGACATCCTCGTGAACAACGCCGCATTTCAGCAACATCAGGAGTCGATCGAGGACATCTCGGACGAGCAGCTCGAGCGCACGTTCCGCACGAACATCTTCGGCTACTTCTACATGGCACGGGCCGCGGTGCGGCAGATGAAGCCCGGAAGCGCGATCGTGAACACCGGCTCCATCACCGGCTTGGAAGGAAGCAAGGAGCTCCTCGACTACTCGGCGACGAAGGGCGCGATCCACGCATTCACGAAGTCGCTCGCGCAGAGTCTCGTCGCTCGAAAGATCCGCGTGAACTGCGTCGCGCCCGGTCCCATCTGGACGCCGCTGAACGTGGCCGACAAACCGCCAGCCGCCGCGGCGAAACACGGAGAGGACACGCCGATGAAGCGTCCGGGGCAACCCGAAGAGGTTGCGCCGAGCTATGTGTTCTTCGCCTCGAACGCAGACTCGAGCTACATCACCGGCGAGGTCCTCACTCTACTCGGCGGTGAGACGGCCGCCGGGTAGCGCAACACTTCATCTTTCTGTTGGGAGGACACTGATGAGCGTTCTTGGCACGATCCTATCGAAGGTGCTCGGGCACCCGGGCGATACCGCGACGTCGCCGGCTCCGACGAAACCCGCGGCCAACCCCGCGCCGGCGCCGACCGCGAATACCGGTTCGAGCACTGCCGCTCCGGCGCCCGCTCCCACGACAACGGCGCCGGCCGCTCCGAGCGCCACCGCTGCAAAGCCGACCGTCGACGTCGACAAGGTCCTCTCGGACATGGCCGCCCACTCGTCGCAAAAGCTCGACTGGCGCAACTCGATCGTCGACCTGATGAAGTTGCTGGGGATCGACAGCAGCATGGTCAACCGTCGCGCACTCGCGTCGGAGCTCGGCTACACCGGCGACTTGAATGACAGCGCGACGATGAACACGTGGCTGCACAAGGCAGTCATGCAAAAGCTCGCCGAGAACGGCGGGAAGGTGCCGGCAACGCTGCTCGATTGAGCACGCCCGAGCTCGCGGCGTCACGCCGGCGTCACTTCGTCGACTTGGTCAGCGACGCGAGCTCGCGCCGATAGCCATCTGCCGCCGTGTTCTCTCGCAGCGAGTCTGCGGCGGCGGCAAGGTCCTTTAGTGAATTCTGAAGGAAGGAGAGCGACGGGCTCGCCTGCTTGACGAGGATGTCGTGGCCGGCGAGCGATTCGACGCGTGCGTCAGCGAAACGGCCCTCCCTGAGCAGGGTCCGTCCAAGCTTCACGCGCGCGATCCCCGTATTCAGATGGTCCGCGCCCTGCGTCTCGCTGAATCGGCGGACGACCTCGCGGTAAAGCGCTTCCGCGCGCTTGTAGTCTTTTCGGCTGTAGGACACCGTCGCGAGATTCGACATCGCGACCGCAACCAGGTAGTGATGGTCGCCGTAGATGGTTCGGTAGATGGAGAGCATTCGACCCCACCGCTCGTCGGCGTCGTCATAACGATCTTGCTGGTACGCGATCGAGCCGAGCTCGTTCAGCGTCGAAGCAACGGCCGGATGGACCGGGCCATAGACCTGCTCGCGCACCGCCAACGCTTCGCGCAGGAGAGAATCGGCTTCCGCGAAACGGTTTTCGGAAACCAGCGAGCGGCCGAGCAGCGTGAGCTTCGCAGCGGTTTCGAAGTGCGTTGGACCGTAGTAGTCGCGCGTGATCGCCAAGGCTTGCCGATTGTATTTCTCGGCGCTTGTGTAGTTGCCGCGCTCCTGTTCCGTCGCGCCGAGGTTCACGAGAATGTCCGCGACCAACGGATGCCGCTTCCCGTACATCGCTTCGTATTCCGCGAGCACGAATCGATTGAGTGAGTCAGATGCATCGCGATGTCCGGCGTAAAAGTTCGCGTCCGCGAGCGCCGAAATGTTCGATGCGATCTCACCGCGCGACGCATGGGCCGCTCGGCTCATTCGGACGACGTTCTCGAGCACCGGGATCGCGTCGGCGTACGACCCCCGTTCCTGCAGCACGCGTCCGAGCGCAACGTTGGCGTTGATGATTCCAGCATTGCCCTGCGGCAGCGTCGCCTGCGCCATCGCGAGCCCTTGCCGGATGAGCCGTTCCGCCTCTTCGAATCGCGCCTGGTCGATGCGAAGTAAGCCGAGCGCGACGAGCGTCGCGGCGACGTCGGGATGTTGCGCTCCGAGCAGTGCCCGGCGCCGCTGGAGCGCGAGCTGTATCAATGAGTCGGCGCGCGGGAGCTTTCCGAGCTTTTCGTAAATTCCGCCGAGCGTGAGGTAGAGCTCCGCTTGCGCCGCCGGCTCCGCGTCGAGGCTTCGCGCGTCGGTGACGCCGCGGTCGAGAAGTGTCACGACGCGCAGACTATCCGCGGGACCCGCCAGCTTGTCGCCGCCCTGAAAGAGGTCGAGCGTAAATCGTTGCACACGCTGCGCTCTGTCGGCTGCAACCACGGCTTCGTTTCTGGCGCGCGCCAATCGGATCGTGTAAAACGCGACGAGTCCGACGCCGAGCACGAGGACCGCCGCCGTCGCGAGGACGGCCTGCCGATTTCTGCGCACGAACTTCCGAAGCCGATACCGAACGCCGTCTTTGCGTGCCTCGAGCGGCTCGCCGTTCAGGAAGTGGTCGATGTCGCGAACGAGCGAATCGACTGTCGCATACCGGCGACCGGGATCCTTGTGCATCGCCGTGCGACAGACGACGTCGAGGTCTGCCCATTCGGATTTACTGATCTGCGTGTTGCCAGCGACGACCGACGGAGGATCGGGCTCCTGCTCGGCGATCAGCGCGTCGATGCGTCTGTTTTCGTCGGCCTCGAACGGCAATCGACCAGCGATGAGCTCATAGAGCACCACACCGAGCGCGTACACATCGGTGTGGATTCCGATGCGGCCGCCGAGAACTTGTTCCGGCGCGGCATAGGCGACTGTCATGAGACGCAGCACGGTCTTCGTTTGATCGCCGCGGCCGTCGAGGCTCTCGAGCTGCTTCGCGATCCCGAAGTCGAGCAGCTTCACCGTGCCGTCGCTCGTCACGAGGATGTTCGAGGGCTTGAGATCGCGATGCACGACGAGGTGCTGATGCGCGTGCTGCACTGCCTCGCAAACCTTTCGGAACAACCGCAAACGTTCGACGAGCGACGTCTCGCGCGCGCGGCAATAGTCGGTGAGCGGCAGCCCATCGACATACTCCATGACGAACCACGGCGTGCCGTCGGCCAGCGTGTCCGCGTCGAAGAGTCGGGCGATGTGCGGATGACTCAACTGCGCGAGCACACGTTGCTCGCTCGCGAAGCGTTCTCGCCTCAGCGGAGAAAGCCATGCGTCGCGCAGAATCTTGATCGCCGCGACGGCATCGAGGTCGTCGCGCTTGGCGAGGTAGACGACGCCCATGCCGCCTTCGCCGAGCGGGCGCACCAGATGATACGGCCCGAAGGTCCCGGCCGGCGCGTCGGTCCCATGGTCGAGAATCTCCGCCGCAACGGCGCTCACGCCGGAGTCGAGAATGAAATCTCCGCGAGCGTCCTCCTCGATGAGCTCCTTCACCTCGCGCGCAAGCGACGGATCGTCGGCCGAATGCCGGACCAAGAATGCATCGCGCTCGGACTCCGGCAGCTCGACCGCTTGATGAAAGAGCGCTTGGAGTTGCTTCCAGCGTTCGGGGTCCATCGTCACGCCTCCATCGGGTCGACTTCGCCGACCATAGTGCTTGGCGGTCAGGCTCGCCGCAACTCGGCGGCGAGCCATGCGCGCGCTGCGCGCCAATCCCGGAGCGCCGTCGATTCGGAGACCTGGAGCAGGGCTGCTGCCTCGGTGACTTCCAGGCCGCCGAAAAACCGGTACTCGACGAGGCTGGCTTGCCGCGGCTCGAGCTGGGCGAGGGCGTCGAGGGCGTGATCGAGTGCGAGCAGGTCGTCGGCGCCGGTGCTCGCATGGTGAAGCGACTCGTCGAACGTGACCACGGGCGCGCCGCCGCCGCGCTTCGTCGCGCGGCGTCGTCGCGCTGCTTCAACGAGCACCTGGCGCATGGCGCGCGCGGCGATTCGACGGAAATGCGCCGGCGACGTCCGCGCGACGTGAGGCGACTCCCGCAGCTTGAGCCAAGCTTCGTTGACCAGCGCGGTCGGGCTGATCGTAGCGTTCGCGTCTCCTCTGCGCACGGCCGACGCGAGCCTTCGCAACTCTTCGTACGTGATGCTGAACAACTCATCGAGCGCTCGCGCATCGTCCTGGGCGCCTGAATCGCCGACGTCGGGGCGGTTGCTCACGAGCGGTCCTTCAACGGCATGTGGATGCTCCGGTCAATGACGGTTTTCCGATTGGTCCTACGCAATTATGGGGAGGATGAGTAGTCGGACAACAGCGCAGCGCAGCAAAGCGTTACAACGCGCTCCCCAACCCCTGCCAGGAGAACCACATGCGTCGTTCGTTCAACACGATTGTCTCTGGAATGGTCGCACTCGCCTTCATCGGGACCACCGCTCACGTCGCGCGGGGACAGGCGAAAAATGGGTCGGCGATCTTCGGTCCTGGGTACACGGACATTGGAGCCGTCGTCGGACTCGGCGGGTTGAACGGCGCGAGCGCGTCGTTCGGCGGGCGGTTCGAGCATGCAATCAAGCCGCTGCCGGACCTCGGCAACGGCATGCTCGGCATCCAGGTGGCCGCCGAGTACTACTCGTGGTCCTCGAACTTCGTCGGCTACAGCTGGAGCTACAAGTACATCCCGCTCGGCGTCACGGCCAACTATCACTTCAAGCTCGACGAGCCGAAGATCGATCCGTTCGTCGGTCTCGGTCTCGGCTATAACGTCGTGAACTGCTCGTTCAGCGGCAGCGGCATCAACAACAGCTGCGGCTACAGCAGCGGCATCTATTTCATCGGCCGCGCGGGTGCACGCTACTTCTTCAGCCCGAAGATGGCCGTGTACGGTGACGTCGGCGCCGGCGGCGCAACGCTCAACCTCGGCATCATGTTCAAGCTCAACTGAACCGGCCGAGGGAAAACGGCGCGGGGCGACGATGCCCCGCGCCGTTTTCATTTACATCCGTGATTCATCCTCCGCGTTTCGGCCGGTCGATCGAGATCTGGTCGAGCTGCTTCGTGATTCGGTGCCGGATGCACGGGGATTGATCAGAGATTCGGCGAGCTGCGTCAACTTCTTGTCGGTCTCGCCTTCTTCGTCGAGCGTCTGCTGCAACGTTTCAGCGTCATCCTCGAGCCCGAGCGCCTCTGCATACGCGCGAGCGCAGCCGTATCCCGCCATCTCATAGTGCTCGACCCGCTGCGCCGCGGAGATGAGCGCGGCGTCGATGACGTTGGGGTCGCCGTCTTCCTTGAGGACTTCGGCGCCTTCCTTGATCACGCCCTGCATGCCTTTGCACGTCTTTCCGTCGATGTCCTGACCGGCGCGGCGACCAATCCCTTCGAGGCGGCGAGCATGCTCCCGCGTCTGTTGGAGATGGAGGTTGAACCCGTTCTTGAGCTGTGCGTTCGTCGCTTTGTCGATCATCTTCGGCAACGCTTCGATGATCTGTTGCTCGGCGCTGTACAGATCCTGAATGTGCTCGATGTAGAGGTCTTGAAGTGAGTCGAGAGACATGAGCTGCGCACTCCGTGGCTATAGGTGAACGTCCTCGGAACGCGACGCAGAAAACAGGCCCGGTACGATTCTCCGGCGCGACTCGTCGTCGACGATTCCGTGATCGGGGCGTACCCCACGCAGCGTCACGGTGGCGACTGGTCCGTCATTCCCGAGAATCACCGACGAGCTGACGACACGGCTCTGCACGGGCTCGACGTCCCCGGCCGTGCCGCACGCGGCAAAAGCGAGTCGCCGTCGTCCGCGGCGTCTCCGCGTCGCATTCCATAGCCGCGCCAACTTGCCGAACGGCGCGAACGTCCTCGATCTCAAACAACGGTTCGAGAGTGGTTCAGTTCGGAGATCGAGGGCGTCGCGCGAGACCCGCGCGCCGAGGTCTTGCTGCTCAATGTCGGCGGCGATAGGATCGCGACGTTGCGCCTGCGTTGGTGGAGCGACTCGGAGCGCGGGGAGTACCTCATCGTGCGCGATCGCGTGCTCGAGCGGGTCTGGCAGATACTCGACGTGAAGCCCGCGCAGAGCTAGCCGGCTCGATCGCGATCAGCATCCGGTTGTCGAGAACGCCCGAAGGGTCGCGGAGCCAGTAGCCGGCGGCGCAAGGACGAGCGTCGTGTTCTGTCCAGCGATCAGCGTCGTCCCGTTGAGCGTGACGAGCGTGCTCGTTCCCGTTCCCGTGTTGAAGGTGAACGTCGATGTTCCCGCCGGCATGCTGAAAAACGTCCCGGAGTTGGCGAACGCAGCGGTTGATCCGCCGTTGAGCGCGGATCCGCCGGAGTTCACGACGATGTTGCCTGATCCAGACGCGGCGTTGAAGACGCGAAGGCCTGCCTGCCCTGCCGTTGGCGTGAACGAATTGTTGAGGGTGGCAAACTGCGTCTGGCCGTTGGCATCGGTGTACGCAATGACCGTGTAGTTGCCGTTCGCGGCAAAGTTCGATGCGAACGTGTTGATGGTTGCGCCGCTCGTCGAATTCGTGAACGTCAGGTTCGGCGAAGCGGTATTGACCGTCATGCAGGTCGAGGCGTTGCCGAACGTCAGCGCGGAATTGCCGGTTCCGACGACGCCGCCGTTCGCGACGCTGATGTTCGTGTTCGTTGCGTTGACGAAGCGGACCGTTGCGGTGCTGGTCGTCGACGTGATGCCATTGTTGTCGTCGTCGCTGCCACAGGCTGCGAGAACAGCTGCGGCGAGCAGGGTGCCAAGCGCGAGAATGCGATACTGCATTGTCCGACCTCGAGGAAAACGGTGCGACGGCGACCGCCAACGACGTTTGGCGGTGCCCGCCACGGCCAATGGCCGAGGCGGACAGGGGCGATTGGCAAGTTGCGGTCCACGCATCGCGCGCCCGTTGACGTTCTATTAGAGAACAGTCATGTCGCGATCCGTGGCGCGGGAGCGATCGCAGATCGGTGGGACGCGGACTCTGTTCGCGTCCGGCTTCGAACAAAACAGGTTGGTGATTCCGGAACACTTCCTGCACCGGGCGAACATCGCTTCGACGGAGGGGTCATGCGTCAGCGACGCAGAATCACAAAGCGGTGGAATGCGCGCGCTTTCGTTGTAATCGCGGTCCTGTCGGCGGCGATTGTCGATGGCTGCAAACCGGAGCCGTCACAAACGACGAAGAGCGTTGGCGTCTCGGTCGGCGCGGCGCCGGCAAACGGTGAAGCGAATCTTCCCGCCGATGACGGACAGTGGGTGCGCCCGGCGAAGGATTTTGCGTCGACGCGCTTCAGCGGTCTGACGGAGATCAACACGTCGAACGTCGCCAATCTCAAGAGCGTCGCGACATTCTCGACGGGCGTGCTGCGCGGCCACGAGGCGGCGCCGATCGTCGTCGGGAGCACGATGTACATCATCACGCCGTTTCCGCACTACGTCTATGCCCTCGACCTGACGAAGCCCGGGCTTCCGACCAAGTGGATGTTCAATCCGAAGCCGGAGCTCGCGTCACAGGGCGTCGCGTGCTGCGATGTCGTGAATCGCGGATTGGTCTACGACAACGGACGCCTGTTCTTCAATACGCTCGACGATCATACGATCGCGCTCGATGCCGCGACGGGAAAACCCGTGTGGAATACGAAGGTCGGCGACATCAACATGGGCGAGACGATGACGATGGCGCCGCTGGTGGTGAAAGGCAAAGTGCTCGTCGGCGACGCGGGCGGCGAGATGGGCGTTCGCGGATGGCTCAAGGCGCTCGATGAGAGTACTGGTAACGTCGTCTGGACGGCGTATCACACGGGGCCCGACAGCGATGTGCTGATCGGTCCGAACTTCAAGCCGTTCTACCAGAAGGACCAAGGCAAGAATCTCGGCGTCTCCAGCTGGCCGGCCGACGCGTGGAAGATCGGCGGCGGCACGATGTGGGGCTGGATCTCCTACGACTCCACGGCGGACCTCATCTATTACGGCTCCGGGAACCCTGGTCCGTGGAACCCCGAAGTCCGCCCCGGCGACAACAAGTGGACGTCCACTCTGTTCGCTCGCCGGCCCGAGACGGGTGAAGCCGTCTGGGCGTACCAACTGTCGCCGCACGATCTCCACGACTATGACGGGATCAATGAGCAAATTCTCGTCGATCTCGACATCGGCGGCACGAAGCGGAAGACGCTCATTCGTCCGGAGCGGAACGGATACATCTATGTCATGGACCGCACGAATGGTCAGGTCATCTCGGCCACGCCGTACGGGTTCGTGAACGCGTCGAGCGGCGTCGATCTGACCACGGGTGCGCTGCAATACAATCCCGAGAAAGAGACGAAAGTCGGCAAAGTCGTTCGCGATATCTGCCCGGCCGCGCCGGGGATGAAGGACTGGCAGCCGTCGTCGTACTCGCCAAAGACCGGGATGCTCTACATACCGCATCAGAATTTGTGCATGGACGAAGAGGGCGTTTCGGCGAATTATATCGCCGGCACGCCGTACGTCGGGATGAACGTGAAGATCTTCGCGGGGCCCGGCGGCAACCGCGGCGAGCTCGAAGCCTGGAACCCCGTCACCGGGAAGCAAGTCTGGTCCATCAAAGAAGATCTTCCGGTCTGGAGCGGGACCGTCGCCACCGCGGGTGACCTCGTCTTCTATGGAACGATGGAGGGGTGGTTCAAGGCGGTCGACGCGCGAAGCGGCAAAGTGTTGTGGCAGTACAAGACCGGCTCGGGCATCATTGGGCAGCCGATCACCTACCGGGGCCCGGACGGCCATCAATACGTTGCCGTGCTCTCCGGCGTCGGTGGATGGTCCGGGGCGATCGTCGCCGGCGGGCTCGATGCGCGCGATTCGTCCGCGGCGGCGGGTTTCGTCAACGCAATGCGCGATCTGCCCGACAAGACGACGAAGGGCGGCATGCTCTACGTCTTCAGCCTATGATCGCGCGCGCCGCACGACTGCTGCCCCTCGCACTGTCATTGGGGTTCGGCAACGCATCGTCGCCGGGCGCGCTTCGCGTCTGCGCGGACCCGAACAACCTTCCCTTCTCGAACAAGGCGCGGGAGGGATTCGAGAACAAGATCGCGGATCTCGTCGGCCGTGAGCTGCACCGGCCGGTCGAGTATGTGTGGTGGGCGCAGCGACGCGGCTTCGTGCGAAACACGCTGACCGCCGGCTCGTGCGATCTCGTCGTCGGCACGGTGAGCGGCATGGAGATGCTCGCCACAACGCGCCCGTACTATACGTCGTCGTACGTTTTCGTCTCGCGACGTAGCCGCGCACTCGGCATCACGTCGTTCGACGACCCGCGACTCGAGCGCCTTCGCATCGGCGTCCAGCTCATAGGCGATGATTTTGCGAACACGCCGCCGGCACATGCGCTCGCGAATCGTGGCATGACGCGAAACATCGTCGGCTATACGGTCTACGGCGACTATCGACGCCCGCATCCCGCATCAGACATCATCGACGCGGTCGCGCGAGGCGACGTCGACGTCGCGGTCGTGTGGGGACCGCTCGCCGGATTCTTCGCGAAGACGAGCGCAGTGCCGCTCGATGTCGTTCCCGTCAGCCCGCGCGCCGACCGCGCGCTGCCGTTTGTGTTCGACATCGCCATGGGCGTTCGGCGGCGCGACTCGACCTTCCGCGCGTCGATCAACGACATCATCGCGCGTCGCCGGCCGGCCATCGACAGCATTCTCGACGCCTACGGCGTTCCACGCGTCGCTTCAACTTCGGTCATCCCGAGCGCTTCTGCAGTCGTCCCGAGCGCTTCTACAGTCGTCCCGAGCGCTTCTACAGTCGTCCCGAGCGCAGCGAGGGATCGCTAACCATGCGCACACTTGCCGTCGTGTTGGTCGCCTTCTCGCTGTTCGGATGCGAGCGCGAGGCGCGCCATCTCAACCAACCGGCGCCGCCGGCGCCGTCGCAGTTCGTCTCGCAAGTGCCGTTGCAACCCGGTCCGACGTTCGTGAGCGACAAGACCGAGGGGCCGTTCGACGACAACGCGTTCGGGACATCGCAAGGCGAGACGCTGTACAACCAGATGAACTGTGTCGGCTGCCACGCACACGGCGGCGGATCAATGGGGCCCGCCCTCATGGACGATCAGTGGATCTACGGAAGCCAACCCGATCAAATCTTTGCTTCGATCGCCGAGGGGCGCGCCAATGGAATGCCGTCGTGGAAGTATCGGCTGACGAACGAGCAGATCTGGCAGCTCGTCGCATATGTGCGATCGCTGAGCGGACTCACGCCGAAGGGCTCGCGTCCGTCTCGCTCGGATCAAATGATGGTCAAGACTCCGCCGTCGCAGACACCGAACGCCAAGCCGAAACGTTCAGGCCCACCGGGCGGGCCGGGAGACGACTGAGCGATGCATTCGGTCTTGGATCCCGCCTCGCCGCAGGCGCGCGCGGTTGCGCATCTCTGGTGGTGGTTCTTCGGCGTCGGCGCCGCGGTCTGGCTCGCGGTCATGGCGACGATGCTCCTCTCGCTGCGCGGTCGACGCGCGGTCCGCGGTGCCGATGACTTGATGCAGCCGGCGCCCGGCGTCGAAGCGCGCGTCGAACGCCTCGTCAAGGGCGCCACATTTGTTACAGTTCTCATATTGCTCGGCTTTCTGACATACGATTTCTCGGTCGGACGCATTCTTGCGCAGCAGCCGACCAATCCGCTCACGATCCAGCTGATCGGACATCAGTGGTGGTGGGAGGCGCAGTACGAGGACCAGGATTTGACGAAGCGCATCGTCACGGCGAACGAGATGCACGTGCCCGTCGGACAGCCGGTGCGATTCATCCTCACGTCGCGGGACGTGATTCACAGCTTCTGGGTCCCGAATCTGACCGGCAAGCGAGATCTCATCCCCGGCTATCAATCGACCATCTGGTTCCAGGCCGATACGGCCGGGACGTACCGCGGCCAGTGCGCGGAATTCTGCGGGCTGCAACACGCGAAGATGGCGCTCACCATCATCGCGCAGCCGAAGGCGCAGTATCAGCTCTGGTTCGCGGCCGCCGTCAGCTCCCAAACGGAACCGACGGATTCGACGCTTCTGTACGGCGAGCGAATCTTCATGACCACCGGGTGCTCGGTCTGCCACGCGATCTCCGGAACCGAAGCTCGCGCGACCGTCGGACCGAATCTCACGCACTTCAAGAGTCGGACGATGATCGCCGCCGGAACGCTTCCCAACACGCGCGAGAACGTCGCGCGATGGGTGCTGAACCCCCAGGTCATCAAGCCCGGCACACAGATGCCGCCGAGTCCGTTGAACACCGCGCAGCTGAGCGCTTTGCTCACGTATCTGGAGACGCTGAAGTGACCCGCCCTCCCACCGACCGAACGCTTCCTGCCGACGTCACGATCTCCGAGGACGACATCGCGCGCGACGCGAGGGCACTCGGCGTCGTGTGGAGCGAACCCCCCGGGTTCTGGGGATGGTTGACGACGGTCGACCATAAAAAGCTCGGCAAACGCCTCATCGTCACGTCGTTCTTGATGTTTCTGGCCGGCGGCATCGAAGCGGCATTGATGCGCGCACAGCTCTCCCGCCCTGAGAATTCTCTCATAGGGCCCGATCGGTACAATCAGCTGTTCACGACGCACGGAACCACGATGATGTTCCTGTTCGCGGTGCCGGTCATGACCGCGATGGGGCTGTACTTCGTTCCACTGATGGTGGGCGCACGAACACTCGCCTTCCCGCGGTTGAACGCATTCGGTTATTGGAACTATGTCGTCGGCGTCGTCTTCCTATATGTCTCGCTGTTCGTCAACATGGGTCCGGATACCGGGTGGTTCGCATACGTTCCGCTCTCGGGGCCACAGTACTCGCCCGGCCATCGGGTCGACGTGTGGGCGCAGGTCGTCACCTTCACCGAGATCTCCGCGCTGGCCGGCGCGGTGAACGTCATCGTTACGGCGTTCAAGATGCGCGCGCCGGGAATGACGGTGAACCGCATCCCGATCTTCGTCTGGTCGCAGATCGTCGTCGCGTTCATGATCGTGTTCGCGATGCCTGCCGTCGCGACGGCGAGCACGTTGATGCTCGCCACCGACCGCGCCGTCACCATGCACTGGTTCAATCCGGCCGAAGGCGGCGACGCGCTCTTGTGGCAGCACATCTTCTGGTTCTTCGGCCATCCAGAGGTCTACATCATCTTCCTCCCCGCCATGGGGATGATCACGCCGATCATCGAGACGTTCTGCCGGCGAAAGGTGTTCGGCTACACGCCGATCGTGATGGCCAACATCACCACGGCATTCTTCGCGTTCGGCCTGTGGGTCCACCACATGTTCGCGACGCCGATCCCCGAGCTCGGGCAGAGCTTGTTCACGGCGGCGAGCATCCTCATCGCGATCCCGACCGGAATTCAGATCTTCTGTTGGCTCGCGACGATGTGGATGTCTCGCCCGCAGCTGACGGTTCCGATCCTGTTCGTTCTCGGATTCCTATTCACGTTTGTGAATGGCGGCATCACCGGAGTGATGCTTGCGTCCGTCGCGTTCGACAAGCAGGCGCACGACACGTTCTTCGTCGTCGCGCACTTGCACTACGTGCTCCTCGGCGGCGGGGTCATGCCGTTGTTCGGCGCGATCTACTTCTGGTTCCCGAAGATGACCGGCCGGCTGCTCGGCGAGACGCTGGGCAAATGGCACTTCTGGCTGTTCACCATCGGCGTGAACGTCACGTTCTTCCCGATGCACATTCTCGGTCTCGAGGGAATGCCGCGGCGGATGTACACGTACCTCGAGCCCACCGGGTGGGGTCCGCTCAATCTCGTCGCGTCGATCGGCGCCGCGACGATCGCGGTCTCGGTGCTGCTCTTCCTGATCAACGTGATCGCGACGATGCGTCGCGCGCCGAACGCCGGCCCGAATCCCTGGAAGTCGTCCGGCCTCGAGTGGTCGGTCGCGTCGCCCCCGCCGAGCTACGACTTCTTGTATGCGCCCGTCGTGGAAAGCCGGCATCCGCTGTGGGACACGACCATCGACCTTCCCGTGCTCACCGGCTTTCGCACTGACCGACGCGAAGTTCTCGTGACGACGACCTTCTCCGCGGAGCCGGACTCGCGCCACGAGCATCCGACGCCGTCGATCTGGCCGTTCTATCTCGCGCTTTGCATGGGCGTGGTCTTCATCGGCTCCATCTTCTCGCCGTGGTTCGTGCTCGGCGGCCTGGGATTGTCCATCATCGGCCTTGCCGGATGGGGTTGGAGTGGAACGAAGCCGACGCACCACGAGCGTGTCGCGACACCGGTGGCCGTTCCGGAGCGCGCATGAAGACTTTTCGCGCGGCCGGCACCGTCGGCGAGCTCCCCACGGTCACGTTCGGGAATCGAAGCCTGATGTGGTGGGGCACCCTCGGCTTCATGGTGATCGAGGGGTGGACGTCCGCGCTCATCCTGGCGGCCTATCTCTATCTGCGGCAGAACTACGATTCGTGGCCGCCGCTCACGATCCCGTATCCGAGTTTACTCATCCCGACGATCAATCTCGGGTTTTTCTTGCTGAGCATCGTACCGGCGATTTTCGCCGCACGGGCGGCGAAGCAGCTCGATGAGGCGCGCGTCAAACGTTGGCTCATCGTTCAGTGCGTGGCGTGCGTCATTCCGCTCGTCCTTCGATGGTGGGAGCTCTGGGCCCTCAATGCACGATGGGACACGAACGCCTACGGCAGCGCCGCGTGGACGATCGTTGGATTTCATACGTCGCTGTTGGTGCTCGACGTCATCGACACGCTCGGACTCACGCTCTTCTATTTCCTGAAGCAAATGCCGGTGAAGGCATTCAGTGACGTGGCCGACAACAGCTTCTATTGGTATTTCACCGTCGGCGCCTGGGTCGTGATCTACGCTATCGTCTATGTCGGTCCGCGAATACTCTGAGACGCTCGCCGGCGTCGTCGTCGCGCCGGTCCTCGCGCTGACGAATCAAGAGCTCATCTACGCGGTGACCACGTGGGCGTGTGGCCATCGAATGGGCGCGTTGACGCACATCGTCCCGGCGGTCTGCCTCTGTCTTTCCATCGCGGCAACGCTGCTCGCATACCGTACGTGGAGCAGCGTCGGTCGCGGAACCGACGACGAACCGGCGACGCTCGAGTCGCGAGCCCGGTTTCTGGCGCTTCTCGGGACGGCGATCGGCGCGTTTTCGTCGGCAGTGATCCTTGCGCAGTGGGCCGCGATCTTCGTGTTCGATCCATGCGCTCGCATCTGATACGATCGCGCCAAACGTGGTCTGTCGTCCTCGGTGTGTGTGTAGTTGGCGTCGCACTGCTTCCGCCGCTCCACGAGTGGTCGGAGCAACGACTCTCGGCCCACATGATTCAGCACGAGCTGCTGATGGCCGTCGCGGCGCCGCTATTGGTCATTGGCCGGCCGTTCGTCGTCGCTCTCTGGCTACTGCCGCGCCGTTGGCGTCGACCGGTCGCAGGCGTCGCGCGGAATTCTGGCGTTAGGCGCGCCTGGGCGGCGGTCTCGCAGCCTTTTGTCGCCTGGCTGATCCACGCGCTCGCGATTTGGCTCTGGCACGTGCCGCCGCTGTTCGACGGCGCCGTTCGAAACGACCTCGTTCACGTCCTGCAACATGCCAGCTTCCTCGGCAGCGCTCTGCTCTTTTGGTGGACCGTCGCCCACCCGGTCAGACGCTCCAATCGAGGCGTCGCCATCGTCGCGCTGTTCACGACCGCGATTCACACCGCGGTGCTCGGCGCGCTGATGACGTTCGCGCGCCGGCCGTGGTACGATGTCTACGCCAGTATTGGCGGTGTTTCACCGCTCGCCGACCAGCAGCTCGCCGGGATGATCATGTGGATTCCGGCGAGCCTCGCCTATCTCATCGCGGCGCTCGCGGTAATGCGTCGCTGGCTCGCGGATTCGGAGCTCGAGCCGTTTCGAGCACAGCGAAGCATCGCGTTCACTGGCGCAGTCGACCAACCTCGCGAGAACAGCGACCCGGCGTCGGAGCTGCTGCTCGGAATGCCCCGGCCTTCGTGAAGAAGATCTTCGAGGTCGCCCTCGGCATCGTCACGAGCGTCGGAGGATTTCTCGAGATCGGATCGATCGCCACCGCGGCGCAAGCCGGAGCATCGTTTGGATTTCAGCTCGGCTGGTCCGTCGTGCTGGGCACAGTGTGCATCGCGTTTCTCGTCGAGATGTCTGGGCGGTTCTCGGCGGTGAGCAAGCACACCATCCCCGACGCGATGCGTGAGCGGTTCGGCGTGAATCTCTTTGCGCTGCCGCTCCTCGTAATGCTCGCCGTGTCGCTGCTGGTGCTGGCCGCGGAGATCGGCGGCGTGGCTGTCGCAATCGAGATGGCGACCGGAATCTCGTTTCCGATCTGGGCGCTGCCGGTCGCGCTGCTCGCCTGGGTCCTGCTGTGGAAGACCACCTTCAGCTTCATCGAGAACGGCATCTCGCTGCTCGGACTCGTGACGCTGGCGTTTGCGGTCGGCGTCGCGAAGCTCCATCCGAGCTACGTCGCCATCGTTCGGGGCTTCGTGCCGACGTTGCCGCACCACGACAAGGCCCACTACTGGTTCATCGCCGTGAGCGTCCTCGGCGCATCGATCTCGCCGTACCTCTACTACTTCTACTCATCCGGCGCGATCGAAGAGAAGTGGGACGAAAGCTATGTCGGTATCAATCGCGCGATCGCTGCGATCGGAATGGGCTTCGGCGGATTTCTGTCCGTCGCGGTTCTCGTGTTGGCCGCGATGCTGTTTCATCCGCGCGGCATCAGCGTCGACCACTATCAGCAGCTGCCGGAGCTGCTGAGTGGCGTCTTTCATCGAACCGGTTTCTGGCTCGTGATTGCATCGCTCGCCATTGCCTGCATCGGCGCGACGCTCGAGATCGCGCTCTCGCTGGCGTATCTCGTCGCGCAGGGCTTTGGCTGGAATTGGGGGGAGGATCTCGAGCCGAAAGACGATGCGCGATTCGCTCTGACCTACACGATCCTCATCTTCGCCGCGTCGCTGTTCTCGCTCATCGGCGTGGATCCGCTGAAGCTGACCGAGATATCGATGTCGCTCACGGCGGCGTCGCTTCCCCTCGGAACGTTTCCGTTCCTGATCCTCATGAACGATCGCGAATACCTCGGAGAGCACACGAACGGCCATCTCGGCAACGCGGTCGTCCTCGTGATCAGCGCGCTGTCGGCCGTACTGGCCGTCGTCTCCATTCCTCTGGAGCTGGTGGGTGGCGGATGAAGCTCGATCTCGTGGCCGACGTTCTCGACGAGCAGCTCGTCGACTCGAAGGGCCGACAGGCCGGCCGGATCGACGGTATCGTCCTCGAGCTTCGCGACGGAAGGCCACCGCGCGTCGGATACGTCGAGGTGAGTCCGATCACGCTCTTGTCCCGATTCAATCGCCGGTTCGCGCACTGGTACGCACGGCACGATCGCAAGCTCGGCGAGGGACGCGGCGTGCCAACGCGAATTCCCTGGACTCGGCTCCGGCGCGAAGGGCCGAGCTTCGCGATGGACATCGACGCCGAATCGACGCCGATCTTTGCCCTCGAAGATTGGCTTCGGCGGCACATCGTCGAACGAATTCCCGGAGGGTGACCATTGAAATTCATCGAGGCGCATGTCGAACACCTGCTGGGCAGTCGCGTCGTCGACGTGAACGGCGTCGCCGTTGGCAAAGTCGAGGAGATGCGTGCGGAGACCATCGATGGCGAGACAGTCGTGACCGAGTTTCACCTCGGGACTGCCGCGGTGTTCGAGCGCATCGGCGCCTTCGTCACGCAACTTCCATTTTTTCGTCACATCCCGTATGCCAGACGCGGCTATCGCGTGCGATGGAACGAGCTCGATCTGTCGAACCCCTACGCGCTCCGCGTGACCGTGCGTCGAGATCAGTTGGCGCGGATGGAGTTGGATGCGGAGTCAGGAAAGCGCTGAGGACTTGCCGGCGCAGGCACAGCGCGTGCGACCGCGATCGTTTCCCGATTTGGAGACGTGATGACGGAGGAGCGCATCGCGGGATCGGTGTTTCGCGCGGATCATCCAGACCACACCGATCTCTCGCAGACGATCGCGGCGAGCCGCGAAGAGCCCGGGCGATTCAATACGTCGCGGTTCGGGGCCATCTACCTCTCGCGCGAGCCCGAGACCGCGATCAACGAGCTGCGCCGGAACAACGGCCACGTGGAGCATCCATGCGCGCTGTTCGTCGTGTCGCTTTCCGCGGAGAAGATTCTCGACCTGTCAGACGACGACGAACGAACGCGTTGGCAGCTGACCCACGAGGACCTCGTGAGCGATGACCTGACGCGCTGCCGCGAGGTCGCTGAATCGGCCGTTCGCGAGGGAATCGAGGTGATTCTGTGGCCGTCGGCCACCGGCAGCGGGTGCAGCCTCGCCGTCTTCGCGGAACACCTGCGGCAAGAGTCGCGCGTGGAGATCGTTCACTCGTTCGAGATGACTCCCTCGGCGATCGCATCCATCATCGCTGGAGCTCCGGTCACGGCGCTCCATCCCATGGTCAGGAGCTTTCCGTCGATTTCGACGAGAGGCGACCGCTCGCCTTGAGCCAGTCGAGCGTCGATGCCAGCGTCTCGCGCGCACTTCGAAACGTCACGCCGAGCTCGCGCCGCGCTTTGGCATTGTCGACGAACCAGTATCTGGTCGCGTACGGAACGACATGCGCATTGAAGGGCACCGGGATGTGTAGCCGCACGACCGCCCGCGCGGCGGCGCGTGCAAGCGCGTTCGGAACCGTGACAATCATCGCGCGGCGCCCGACCAGCTCGAGCACCAGCTCGGCGAGCTCGCGAATCGTGAGGTTGTCGCCGCCGAGAATGTAGCGCTCCCCCGCTTTCCCACGATCGAGTGCGGCGATGATTCCCGCGGCGACGTCGTCCACATGAACGACGCTCGTTCCTCCGCGGCACACGAGCACTGGAGTAGATGTCGCGAAGTCGATCAGATTGCCCGCGGTGCCGAGCGCGGTGTCACCGGGGCCGTAGACCTCCGCCGGATTGACGATGACGGCCTGAACGCCTCGCCGAAACGCGTCCAGCGTGATCTGCTCAGCGCGATGTTTTGCGTGGGCATAGCCCAACGTCTCATCGTCGACCGCAAACTCGGTCTGCTCGTCGAACACCTCCGGCCTCTCGGATGCACTGATCGCGGCGGTGCTGGAAACGACGACCACGCGGCGGCCGGGTCGCGCGCCCGCGACCTCGAGCAGGTGGCGCGTGCCGTCCTCGATGATCTCCCGCAGGGTCGACGACTCGCCATCGTCCCACGAGGCCGGCGCGGCGAGGTGGACCGTGCACGCGCAGTCGGCCATCGGCGACTCGAGAGAAGCACGATCGCGAACGTCTCCCAGCGCGCGCTCGACCGGCAGACCGTCGATTCGCTCGGTCCGGCTGGTCTCGCGGAGGAGGCACACGACGCGATGGCCCGCCGAGACGAGCTGCCGGACGACGACGGATCCGATGAATCCGTTGCCGCCGGTGACGAAGACTTTCATATGAGAGACGAGGGGCTAGCCGCGTCGCCGAAAGAATGCATAATGTATCCAGTTTTCCATCACCCAGACGAGACGCGAGAGAATCCGTGCGTCGCCCCCAGAAGTCGAGAAGATACGCGTGAAACTGCTTCGCGACTGTTGGGTTGCTCTCCTTGTCGCCTGCCTCTTGGTCGCCGGCGACGTCCGCGTTCACTATTTCGGCGCTTGCAGCTTGAGCTTCGGCGACGGCGTCGCGCTCGCGAACGGCGACGTGATGCAGGTGCGCTTCGAGGGATTCGGTCGCCCGCTCCGCAATCCGCTGTTCGTCGACGCGAGCACGAACGCGCCCGTCTCTGTCCGCCCTCTCGGATGACCCAATCGGAAACGCGTATCGCGATCCTTGGCGTCGGACTCATGGGCGCCGGCATGGCGCGACGCCTGCTTCGCGCGGGCTTCTCGCTCGCGGTCTACAATCGGACCGCGGAAAAAGCGAGAGCACTGGTCGCCGATGGCGCTCGTCTGGCTGACTCGCCGCGCGGTGCCGCGACGGGCGCGCAGTTCATCATCAGCATGGTGGCGGACGACGCGAGCGGCACAGCGTCTCGCTCACGACCGCGCGCGCGGCGCGCAGCACGTTCGAACGGGCGGACGCGGCAGGCCGGGGGCAGCAAGACATGTCGGCGATCGCCGAGACGGTTCGCGAAGCGCGCTGATGTCGGCGGGTGCGACGTGCTTCACTATCCTCTAATTGGGCGCCGAGGGATCGATGACTGACCGCGAGTCGAGGGCGAGCATCGGCCGCAGAGAGATGCTGAGCAGCGTCGGGAAGAGCGCGGCGGCCATCGCCATCTTGCCCGCACTGCACGCGAAGATCTTCACGCGGGGAGCTCGCACGGCTCTCGCACCGGCCTCGGCGCCGGTCAACGGCATAGCGGGCGTGGATCGCATCGTCGTGCTGCCGGGGAAAACGTATCTCCGAGGATGGGCCGGACACGGCGAGCCGCCGCGACGTGCCCCGCGTCGCGGAGCAGCCGTCGATTCGACGCCGCCCGCTCCCGAGGGACCTCCGTCGAAAGTGCGGTGGAGCAAACAATCGGGACCCGGCTCCGTCACCTTCGCTGATCCCACGTCGCTCGTGACGACTGCGACCTTCTCTGCCCCGGGCGCGTATCTGCTCGCCCTTACCGCGGACGACGGAACCGCGACGGCGACCTCCACGCTGGCCGTGAAGGTCGAGCTGCCTCCGCCCGCAATGCCGCTCGAGCCGATCGCTGCCGCGCGCTACTCGTTCGACAGCCCGCTGTGGAATCATCGCGCGAGAGCGTTGATCGTCGACTGGATTCCGCACGTCATCGACCACCTGTCGGACCTCAGTCTCAACACCGGCGGCATCGACAACTTCATCGAGGCCGGCAAGAAGCTTCGCGGCGAGCCGTACGGAAAGCACAAGGGATACGTGTTCTCTAATGCCTATGTGCACAACGCCGTCGAGTCGATGTCGGTCGCGCTGATGGTCGATCCGAAAGGCGACGCCGAGATGATCGCCGCCCAAGATCGCATGCGCTCGACGCTCGACGCGTGGATTCCGATCATTCTTGCCGCGCAGGAGCCCGACGGGTACATGCAAACCGCGTTCACGCTCCCACGTGTGAGCAACGCCGGCGGCAACGCGAATCCTGGCCCCTTCGACCACTGGGAGCGGCGCGCCGACCACGAAGGGTACACCGGCGGCTATTTCATCGAGTCAGCGATCGCGCACTACACGATGACCGGCCACACGGATGCGCGACTCTACAACGCCGCCCGCAAGCTCGCCGACTGCTGGTGTGCGAACCTCGGGCCGGCGCCAAAGAAAGCATGGTACGACGGTCACCAGGAGATGGAACAGGCCCTCGTTCGGCTCGGCCGATTCGTCAACGAGAACGAGAAGGCGGGCGACGGTCAGCAATACATCGACCTCGCCAAATTCCTGCTCGACAATCGGTATCACACCGCCAAAACGGAGCGCGAGCGCTCCGAGTATGATCAGAGTCACCTTCCCGTCATCGAGCAATACGAAGCGGTCGGCCACGCCGTGCGTGCGGTCTACAACTACTCGGGAATGGCCGACGTCGCGATGGAGACCCGAGATCCGGACTATCGCAGCGCGGTTCGCTCTCTGTGGGACAACATCGTCAACCGGAAGTATTACGTCACCGGCGGCGTCGGCAGCGGAGAGACATCCGAAGGATTCGGGCCGAACTACTCGCTCCGAAACAACTCGTACTGTGAATCGTGCTCGAGCTGCGGCGAGATCTTTTTCCAGTGGAAGCTCGGTCTGACCTATCACGAGTCACACTACGCCGACCTGTATGAGGAAACGCTCTACAATGCGCTGTTGGGCGGTTTAGCGCTCGACGGCAAGACATTCTACTATCCCAACCCGCTCGATGCGCGGACGCCGCGCGCCGACTGGGCCGGTGTTCCCTGCTGCGTCGGAAATATCCCGCGCACGCTCTTGTCGCTGCCGCTCTGGATGTACACGCGGGGCTCGGACGGCATCCGCGTCAATCTCTTCGCGGGAAGCACCGTCACAGTGAATGATGTCGGCGGCACGAACGTCGAGCTGACGCAGAAGACGAACTACCCTTGGGACGGAAAGGTCGCGATCACGGTGAAGCCATCGGCGGCGAAGAAGTTCAGCATTCACGTGCGCGTTCCCAATCGCGCGGTGAGTGAGCTATACACGAGCGCGCCTCAGTCGGACGGAATTACGACCCTCGCGGTCAACGGCTCGCGCGTGAAGCAGGAGATCGAACACGGCTACGCGGTAATCACCCGCACCTGGAAGCCGGGCGATGTCATCGAGCTCGAGCTTCCGATGAGGGTGCAGCGCGTTCGCGCCGCTGATGCAGTTGTCGCGGACCGGGGCAAGGTCGCGCTCCGCTATGGACCGCTCCTGTACAGCGTCGAGAAAGTGGACGTCGACGACCTCGCCAAGATTCTCCCTTCCGACGCGCCACTCACGGCCGAGTGGCGCGGAGACCTGCTCGGCGGCGTCGTGGTCATCAAGGGCACGTTTGCCGACGGATCGCCGCTATTAGCAATTCCTAATTTCGCGCGCATGAATCGCGAGCCTGCGCCGCCACCAACAACCGTCGCTGCGACTCCAGCCACCCCAGGGACTCGGCCGCCACCGCCCCCGGTCGTTTCCGTTGTGTGGATCAACGGAGGAGAGGCGCGCGCTCGTTCCGGATGACGCCCGGCGTGCAGTTGCGATCTGTCGACGTCATACGCGGTTGTCCTGTCGGTTCCCGTTGCGTAGCTTCGTCGTGCTTCCAGCACTGAGGACCGCGATCCGATGATTCACCTCCGCCTCCTGGGTGGCGTCGAGCTATCGAGGCGGGAAGCCGGGCTCGAGCGCCGCATCAACGTGGCGCCAAAGCCGCTGGCGCTGCTCGCGTACCTCGCCGTCGCGAGCGCCCGCGCAACGCCTGTTCGTCGCGACGTCCTGCTCGCCCTGTTCTGGCCCGAGCTCTCGACCGCGCGGGCGCGCGCAGCGCTCCGACAGCTTCTGTTTCAGCTTCGCCACGCATTGGGTCCGAACGCGTTCCGGGCCGACCGCGAGACCGTCGTGCTCTCTGCCGAGGCGCTCTCGTGTGACGTGCAGGTGTTCGAGCAACGCCTCGCTTGCGGAGACAGTACCGGCGCCATGGAAGTGTATCGGGGGGTGCTCCTCGAAGGATTCTTCGTCGATGGAGTGTCGGCCGCGCTGGAGGAGTGGATCGATAGTGAGCGCGAGCGACTGAACTGGAAGGCATTCTTCGCGAGTCGCTCGCTCGCCGACGAGGCTGACCGTTGCGGCAATGGCATCGCGGCGGCGCACTGGGCTCGCACGACCGTCGCTCTCGCGCCCGACAATGAGATTGCCGTCCGCCGCCTCATCGAGATTCTGCACACGTTCGGCGACCGCGCCGGAGCCCTGCGCGTCGCAGATGATTTTACGCGCAGGCTCCTCGCGGAGTTCGGGACAGAACCCTCCGCCGAGACGCAAGCGCTCATTGCGACTGTGCGCTCGCCCGAACAGAGGTCGATCATCAGCAGTGTCGCCGACGGCTCGCGAATGCCGGACACCAGTTTGCCGTCTGTCTCTGCTCCCGCCGTTGCCAACTCATCGGTCGGCGTTCCGCAAGCCACGCGAACGCAACGCGAGCCTCGTCGCATCCCTTCGCCAATAGGACGCGCATCGAGGCGCCGCTTGCTGCCGGTTGTCGCGATGTCCATCGTCGCTGCCTCGCTCCTCATCGCGCGCTTCGCACGCGGCGCGCGGACGCCCGCCGAGCGTGCGAACGCGGTGTTCCCTCCGATCACGATTGCGTCTTCCGCAGCGCGGCAACTCTACACGGAAGGGCTGAAGCGATTTTACGCTGGGGACGTCCATGAAAGTGTGCGGTTGTTTGGACTCGCCCTTGGCGACGATAGCACCTGCGCCATGTGCGCCTACTACGCTGCGCTCGCGTATTCCGGCGTCGACGACAATGGTGCGGCGCGCATGCTTCAACTCGCGATGCATCTCTCCGACCGCGTGTCGGAGCCGGAGCGGCTGTTGATTCGTTACAAGTGGGCGGACGCCGCCAATACTGCGACACGCACTGCTGCGGCAGAGTCACTCGTCACGCGTTTTCCGAATTGGCCCGAGGCGCAGATCGCTGCTGCAGAAGCGGCGGACATGGACGCGCGCTGGCTCGCGGCGGCAGCGCATCTGCGGCGCGCGATCGCCGCCGCTCCGCCCTCGGACTCGGCGTCCGGCACCCGCTGCCCCGTGTGTGCGGCGGAACATCAGCTCTACGACACCTACGAGGCTGCCGACTCACTTCCGGCAGCGCTGCGTGTGGCGCAGGCCTGGGTACGCGCTCAACCACGCTCGCGTATTGCCTGGTTGGAGCTGTCGCATGCGCTGGCCGAATCCGGTCGGTACGAGGAGGCTCGAGCAGCCATCGACACCAGCACACGCTACGCGCTCGAGAGCGATGACGACGCGATCGAGCACGCCCAAATCGAAATTCGGGCCGGCAACTTCCCCGTCGCCGATCGTCTATTGAACACACTCGCGGAAACAGGCAACGCCAACAGTCGTCAAAATGCGCTGTGGTTCCTGGTCATCAGCCTGCGAACGCAAGGACGGCTTCGCGAGGCGCTGAATGTCGCCCATGGGGCGATGCGACTCGCCGATGCCTCCGCGACGAGAGGCCGCAGCGATGCGCCTGCCGAAGGCCAAATACTTTTCGAGCTCGGCGATTACAAAGGATCCGCGGCGGTGTTCACGAGCCTCGCGATGGCGAGCGATTCGTCGGCTTGGCCGCCCGCCGGACAAGCTGCGCGCCAGCACGCCTGGTTCTTGACGCAAGCCGGATCGGCGATGGCCGCGGCTCGAGACACGAGCGCGCTGGCGCGCCTGGTCGATACCGTGCAGGCGTGGGGAAAAAAGAGCGGATTCGAGCGGGACCATCGCCTTCATGAATATCTTCGCGGCCTCCTTTGGGTGGCGCGGTCGCAACCCGAGAGCGCCGTCGTGGCATTTCGTCGAGCGATGACCTCGGAGTCTGAGGGATTCTCGCGCATCAATCTCGAGTTGGGACGGGCCTTACTCGCACTCGGTCGACCACGCGAGGCCATACCAGTGCTCGAGCATGCGCTCGCCGGCACTCTCGAGGCTGGAAACGTCTACGCTTCGCGAACGGAGCTCCAAGAGTCTCTCGCGCATGCGTTCGACGCGGCGGGTGAGCGGGATAGCGCGACGGTTTACTATCGCGCCGTAACGAACGCGTGGCGGTCTGCCGATTCGCAGTTCCGCGCACGCGTTGCCGAGGCGCGCGCGCGTCTCGCCACCGACGAGCGACGAATCGCCGCGCAGCACTGATTCACGGCACAAAGAATTGTCAATCTTTGCCGTTGACAACGACCGTCATCGCCGTGATGACGGTATGATGACGCACGCCTAATGAGTATCCACCAAGGTCGGAGCAGGTGTTTAGTCACCCCCGACAGTTTGGAGGTACGAAGATGTCGTTTCGGCCATTTCCAACGATTGGAGCGCTCGGCGCTGTGCTCGCGATCGCGGGGACCGCCTCTCGGCGCTCGCCGGCCATAGTGAGCCCCAATCCGAATACAACGCCAGTCGGCGTCTTTCGAAAGGGTGTGCTCACCGTCGAGCTCGAAGCGAGAACGAGCCTGTATCGAATAGGAGGGCCGGCCCGGCCGCCCATGACCACGGAGGCGTTCGCCGAGCTGGGGAAAGATCCGATCATGCCGGGACCGCTCGTGCGGGCCGCTGTCGGAACCGAAATCCGGCTCTCGGTTCGCAACTCGCTTTCGCTGCCGCTCACGCTCTTCGTGCCGGAGATCGTGCGCGGCGGCCCGGATCGCATCGCCGCGGTGGATTCCGTCGTCATCGCGCCCGGAGAGACGGGGATGCTGACGACGCGTGCGACGACACCCGGTAACTACGTCTATCGTGCGACCGTCCCCACTCACAGCGCACAGGCCAGACGCAGCGCCGGACTCCTGGCCGGCGCGCTGATCGTCGACTCGGCGCGAGCCACAGCGCACGATCGCGTGTTCGTCATCATGGAAACGTGGGACTCGCTGCACCTTGCGTGCGGCGACACTGCCGTGCATCCGCTCGCCGGATGCGACGTCGGGCGATCGGTGTTCACGATCAACGGACGCTCATGGCCGAACACGGAGCGGGTTACGGCGACAGTCGGCGACTCGGTGCGCTGGCGCGTGATCAACGCGTCGAACGACATCCATCCGATGCACCTCCACGGCTTCTACTTCCGTGTCGACGAGTACGCAGGGCCATTCGCCGACATCAGAGGCCGCCCAATGCCTGGACAAATGGTCGTCACACAGCCGTTGCCGCCGTGGTCCGGCATGTCCATGTCGTGGTCGCCCGACCGGCCGGGTAATTGGCTTTTCCACTGCCATTTCGCGCTGCACACCATGCCGGATTCTGTTTCCGCTGAGCCGGATGATCCGCACATGCGCGCGATGTCCGGTCTCGTCGTCGGCGTCAGCGTCGCGCCAAGACCCGGCGTGCGAGTCGCGGGCGAGCCAACTGCGACGCGCCACCTCCGGCTGATCGCGGTGGAAGACAGCACCGAGGACGAAGGACGGCACGGCGCCATGTACTCCCCGCCGATGCGCTTTCTCCTCGACGACGGCAGCCGCCGCGTCGACGCCGGACCGGATTTCAGTCCGGAACTCGACCTTGTCCGCGGCGAGCCGGTGGCGATCACGATCATCAACCATCTCGACGAGCCGACGAGCGTGCACTGGCACGGCGTCGAGGTCGAGGACAGCTACGTCGACGGCGTGCCGAACTTCAGTGGCGCCGGCAAGCACCTCGCGCCCGCAATCGCGCCGGGGGATTCCTTCGTCGCGCGTTTCACACCGCCGCGCTCCGGCACGTTCATGTATCACGCACACGTCGACGACATGCGTGAGCAAAGCGCCGGGCTCGTCGGCGCGTTGATCGTCCGCGAGCCGAGAGCGACCGTGTCACCAGACGAGCACGTGTTCTTGCTGAAGTCGTCGCGCATGGACAAGGCTGGGTCGACTCCAGTGGAGATCAACGGCCGCTTGCATCCCGACACGATCGTTCTTCGCGCGGGTCACGCTGCGCGGTTCCGGCTGATCAATCTCGTGGCCCATCACAACGCCGCCGCCGCCACGTTCGAGCTCGGAGTGCCGCCTGGCCGGTCAGCGAACAGTGCGAAGCTCGAGTTGGTCCGCTGGCAGCCCGTCGCAAAGGATGGAGCCGATCTCCCGAGTGGCGCGCGCGCGGCTGTCCCAGCGCGCGAAGTCGTGACGATCGGGGAGACCTTCGACTTCGAGTACACGCCCGAGCGACCCGGGCCACTTGTCCTTCAAATCTCGGCGACCAATGCAACCGGACCAGGCCCTCGGCTCGTCGCCGTGCCGATTCGGGTAAAATGAGGGTAGGGCCACTCGCGCCGTGGATAGATCGCCCGCGCGGCGCAGAAGCTTATATGAGGATATCAGCATGATGAGATTATCAAGGCAGCGCGTTCGCCGGGCCTCCTTGGCGGGAGCAGCCGCCGGCCTTTGCGCGATTGTCGTCGCGAGTGGTCCTGCTCGCCGCGCGCCGGCGTCGGTCGAACCCAACTCGAACATGTCGCCCGCCGGCGTGCTTCGCGGTGGCGTGTTGACCGTCACGCTCGAGGCGAGGGTCGCGCGGTGGCGACCCGATGAGACCGATCACCCGCCGATGTCCATCGAGGCGTTCGCCGAACCGGGAAAGGCCCCGCTCATGCCGGGCCCGTTCCTCCGGGCTCCAGCGGGAACCGAGCTTCATCTGTCGGTGCGCAACGTCCTCCACGTCCCGCTGACGTTCTTTCTGCCAGCGTCATTGCACGGGGGCGAAGAGAGTCTCGCGTCCGAGGACTCCGTCGTCGTCGCACCCGGCGCCGTCGGCATGCTCACGGCCCGAGCAACCAAGCCCGGGAACTACGTGTACCGCGCAACGACGCCGCGAGGCGTGAGCGAAAAGACGGAGGTTGGCGGCATCCTTGCCGGCGCGATCGTCATCGATTCAGCCGGCGCTCCGGCGCACCCGCGCGACCGAGTGTTCGTCATCATGGCAACTCCGGATTCTCTGCTCGCCGCGGTTGCCGACACGGCGCACGTCGCGCTCGCGAACATCGCCCTCCCGAGTAGCCGAGGAAACCAGATATACACGATCAATGGCCGTTCGTGGCCAAAGACCGAGCGCGTGCGCGCGAGCGTCGGCGACTCGCTCCATTGGAGAATCATCAGCGCGTCGACCGAGCCGCATCCCATGCACCTCCACGGCTTCTACTTTCGCGTGGACCAATACCAGTCTCCGAGCGCCGCTCGGTTCGGTCATCCTGCTCCGGGCCAAATGGTCGTGACACAGCTGATGCCGGGGTTCTCGACGATGTCGGTGACCTGGTCGCCCGACCGGCCGGGAAACTGGCTCTTTCACTGTCACTTCGCGCTGCACAGCACCCGATACTCGCTCGACTCCATCCCGGATCCCGACATGCGCGACATGGTCGGCCTCGTGCTCGGCGTGGACGTGACCGCGCGGCCCGGCGTGACGGTTGCCGGAGATCCCGCGCCTGCGCGCCGGCTGCGCCTGGTCGCAACCTCGAGCAGTACGAACCTCGGGCATACAGACCAGTCGCTGCCCTCGATGCACTTCGTGCTCGATGATCGCGATCACCCGGTGCTCAGCACTCCAGACTTCAGTCCCGAGATCGATCTCACGCGCGGTGAGCCCGTCGCGATCACGATCGTCAACCACTTGCCCGAACCCACGACGATCCATTGGCACGGGATCGAGCTCGAAGACAGCTACATGGATGGTGTTCCGGATTTCAGTGGATCGGGCAAGCATCTGACGCCCGCGATCGCGCCAGGAGATTCATTCGTGGCGCGCTTCACACCGCCGCGCGCGGGCACGTTCATGTATCACGCACATTTCGACGACATCGCGGAGCAGCTCGCGGGATTGGAAGGCGCGCTGATCGTCCGAGAGCGAGGGGACGCGCCATCGAAGGATGATCACGTGATCTTCCTCAAGGGACGCGGAGTCAACGCGGCGCACCCGCTCGAGATCGACGGGCAGACGAATCCGGACACGATCGTCATGCATGTCGGGCGGCCGGCGCGATTCCGATTGATCAACCTGTCGACCGTGAACATCGCCCCACTCGTATCGCTCACCGCGATGCCCGACAGCCCTGACGTGATCACACGCGATTCGATGCTCGTCCGTTGGCAAGAGCGGGCAAAGGATGGCTTCGATCTGCCCTCTGAGCAGCAACATCCTCAACCGGCCCGACAGATCGTCGCGGTTGGTGAGACATATGATTTCGAGTACACGCCGACGACGGCTGGCACACTGCGACTGGAGTTCAGAACCAACGGCGCTCAGCACCGCCTGCTGATCCGCGTTCCCATTCGCGTCCAGTAACGAGACGTCGATGATTCGAGAATTCTCTATACGCTGCGCGCCGCCACTCACGCTTCTCGCGACACTCGTCGCTGCACCAGCGTCGCCGCGCCGCGCGCTGCCGGACGTCCGCGTCAATCCAAACACCGAACGCGCCGGCGTCCTGCGGAACGGCGTTCTGACGGTGGCGCTCGACGCGGAACAAAGCCTCTGGCGGTTCAACGGAAACCAGCCGCCGATGTCGATCGATGCATTTGCGGAGCGCGGCAAGCCGCCGCGCATGCCGGCTCCATTCATCCGCGTTCCCGCCGGCACGCAGATTCAACTGAGCATCCGCAACTCGCTTCCACGGCCGCTCACCTTCATCGTTCCAGCTGCGATGCACGGCGGCCCCGATCGAGTCAATGCTATGGATTCAGTCGTCGTCGCGTCCAACGCCGTCGGAACGTTGACGACGCGGGCCGCTCTTCCGGGCAACTACGTCTATCGTGGCAAGACAACGGATGGTGCGAGCAGAGTCTCGAACATCGGCGGCATGCTCGCGGGCGCGATCGTCGTCGACAGCGCCGGCGTGACTTCGGCGCGCGACCGCGTGCTCGTCATCATGGCAACCGAAGATTCGATCTCGGCCGCGTGTGACGATACCACGACCGTGAATCCGAGGAGCGAGTGCCCGGGCCGGCGCTTCATGTACACGATCAACGGCACCGAGTGGCCGAACACCGATCGCGTTCATGCGACTGTCGGCGACTCGTTGCGCTGGCGCGTGGTCAACGCATCCGCTCAGGTGCATCCGATGCACTTGCACGGCTTCTACTTCCGCGTCGACGATCTCTCCGGACCCTTCGCCGACGAACAGGGACGCCCGGCACCCGGACAGCTGGTCGTGACGCAGCTTCTACAGCCGCTCGGCGCGATGTCGATGACTTGGTCTCCGGACCGCCCCGGCAACTGGCTGTTTCATTGCCATTTTGCGCTACACAACACGCCGTATGCGCTCATGCACATGCCGGACGATTCGGAAATGCGCGACATGGTCGGGCTCGTGGTCGGAGTGCTCGTGGCACCTCGCGCCGGCGTCGTCGCAGCGGGGCATCCGACAACCGCTCGTCGTTTGCGCCTCGTCGCCGAGCGATCCGATATAGAGATTTCGAATGGAGGAACGCGAAACAAGGCCGATTCTCTGCCCTCTATGCGCTTCGTGCTCGAGGAAAACGGCCGACGAACCGATACGCATTCGGACGTCAGCCCGGAGCTCGACCTGGTTCGCGGCGAGCCGGTGGCGATCACGATCGTCAACCATCTCGACGAGCCGACGAGTGTGCATTGGCACGGCGTCGAGGTCGAGGACAGCTATGCTGACGGCGCGGCTGGCTTCAGCGGCGAGGGAAAGCATCTCGCGCCCGCGATCGCTCCCGGCGATTCCTTCGTCGCGCGCTTCACGCCGCCGCGCTCCGGCACGTTCATGTATCACTCGCACCTCGATGAGATGCGCGAAGAGCTTGCGGGACTCGCCGGCGTACTCGTCGTGCGTGACTCAGCGGGCGCCCCGGCGGGTGACGACCACGCGTTCCTCTTCAAGGGATTGGGCTCTGACCGCAACCATCCGCTCGAGATCAACGGCAAGGCCAGCCCCGACACTGTGGTCCTGCGCGCGGGCCATCCGGCGCGCATCCGGCTCCTCAACCTCTCGACGACCAACAACACCGCCGCACCCGCATTCTGGCTCACCGCCCGTGCAGACAGCGCCATCCAGATCGCCAAGGACACGATGTTGGTGCAGTGGACCCCCACCGCGAAGGACGCATTCGACCTTCCGGTGTCCGCGCGAGCTTCACGCCGGGCCGAGCAAATCGTGAGCGTCGGCGAGACGTTCGACTTCGAGTACACGCCCGAGCACCGCGGAATCCTGCGACTCGAGATCAGAGCCGCGAACGCGCCGCACCGTCTTTTGATCCGAGTGCCAGTGCGGGTCGAGTAGGACAGCGGGGCGCGCCTTCATTGCGCCCCACCTGAGCCACTGATAGTATCGGGGCGCGGGCTTCGATCAGCGAACCCGCGCTTCTCTCGTTTGAGAACTCGATGCAGAGCTCGGACACGGCGCGGTCATTCGAGACGGATGTGCTCTTCCCTGCCGTCTACGATGAGCTCAAGCGAATCGCCAGACATCATCTCCGCACCGCCGGCAGCGACGCGACGATTTGCACGACGGAGCTCGTTCACGAAGCGTTCCTGAAGCTGTCGCGCGGACGCGGCGAGTCGTGGCAAGGTCGCGCGCATTTCTTCGGCGCGGCGTCGCGCGCGATGCGACAGATCCTCGTGAGCTTCGCGCGACGTCGGCAGAGCGTGAAACGCGGCGGAAATCTGCGCGCGATCCCGCTGCGCGATGGCGACGCCGCGCTCGAGATCGAGATGGATTCGGTGCTCGCACTCGATGGCGCCCTCGCGCAGCTCGAAGGACTGAACGTCCGGCTCGCGCGCGTCGTCGAGCTCCGGTTCTTTGGCGGCCTCGCCGAAAACCAGGTCGCCGACCTGCTCGGCGTATCCGAAAGAACCGTCGAGCGCGACTGGATGAAAGCCAGGATTTTCTTACTGCGCGAGCTCGAAGCGACCAACAAGAGCTGAGCCGACGCGGCCCGTGCGCCGCATGTGAGGAGACGATGGATCTCGATCACTGGCGCGCCGTGGAGCGAGTGCTCGATCTCGCACTCGCTGAAGATCCGCGACAGTGGTCGGCCGTTCTCGAAGCGTCATGCAGCGGCGACCCCGCATTGCGCGCCGAAGTCGAGTCGCTCCTCCGCCACGCACCGGATGCGGAGCGATATCTTTCCGCGCCGCCGGCGGCGTTGGCCGCCGCCATCGTCGCCGAAACGAGAGACGCGGAAGCCCGCGACATCGGCCGCCGTATCGGCGCGTATCGCCTCGTCGAAGAAATCGGTCGCGGCGGCATGGCTCGCGTCTTTCTCGCCGAGCGCGCCGACGGTCAGTTCGAGCAACGAGTCGCGCTGAAGCTGCTCAGACCGGGGCTCGACACCGATCTCGATCAAGCGCGGTTCCGCGCCGAGCGACAAATCCTCGCGGCGTTGAATCATCCGAACATCGCTCGCCTGTTCGATGGCGGCGTCACGGACGACGGCGTGCCCTATCTCGTGCTCGAGTACGTGGACGGCAAGGCGATCGATCGATACTGCAGCGATCTCGGACTCTCGTTCCGGCAGCGACTCGAGATCTTTCTTCCGGTGGTCGAGGCCGTTCAATACGCGCACCGAAACCTGGTCGTCCACCGCGATCTCAAGCCGTCGAACATTCTCGTGACGCCGGACGGCCGCGTGAAGCTGCTCGACTTCGGCCTCGCGAAACTTCTTGGCCCGACATCCGACGACGCGGTCACGCTAACGACGCCGGGACAGCGGTGGATGACGCCGGAATACGCCGCGCCGGAGCAAGTGAGTGCCGCGACGGTCACGACGTTGACCGACATCTATCAGATGGGAGCTGTGCTGTTCGAGCTGCTCGCCGGGACCCCTCCATTCGGCCGGCGCGCTCAGGGCATGGTCGCGCTCGAGCGCGCGATTTTACACGACGAGCCGCCGCCGCCGTCGTCGGCCGGGGCGGCATACAAGCCGCTTCGCGGCGACGTCGACGCCATCGTGCTCAACGCGCTGCGCAAGGAGCCGGAGCGTCGTTACTCATCGGCGACCGTCTTTGGCGAAGACATTCAGAATTTTCTAAACGGGCAGCCGGTGCGGGCACGACCCGACACGATCCTGTATCGAGCGCGGAAGCTCGTCCGGCGGAATGTCGTCGCGAGCGCCGGCGTGCTGTTGGTGGCCAGCGCCTTGATCGCGGGCACGGCGATGTCGGTCCACGGCATGCGCGACGCCCGGCGCGAACGGGATCGCGCGCAACAGGCTCTTCGTCGCTCGCGGGCGAGCACGTCGTTCGAGTCGTTGATTTTCAATCTGCTGCCGGTCGGCGGCGCTCCGTTCACGTACGACGATCTCATCGCGCGCGGCCGTCAGGTGATCGAGCGCGAATTTCGCGGCGACCCCGAAAGCCGGATGGAGCTCGCGATCCAATTCGCTCAACACTACCTCGAGCAAGGCAAGGACACGGCGGCCCTCGCGCTCGTTGGAAAGGCGGTCCTACTCGCGGACTCCGTACGCGACCTGCAGATGCAGGTTCGCGCACGCTGCGAGATGGCGTACGCCTCCGCCCGCACCAGACGAATCGACAGCGCTCTCGTTTGGCTGTCTCGCGCGCGTCGACTCCGCGCGAATCTCGACGAGCCCGATCGAGGCACCCTCGACGCATGCGAGGGTGCCGAAGGAGACGCGCTCATACGATCCAATCCTGATTCGTCTGCGCGCCTCTTTCGCGGGATCGCGGCGCGCTTCGTCGCGGCGGCAGACACGGCAAACGCCGACTACGCGAATGTGGTTGGCGAGGTGTCGCGCGCACTCCACATGGCGAAGCGCGATCGCGAGTCCGTCAGAGAGCTGATGCACGTTGCGGACTTGCAGCAAAACGGCTTCGCGCCAAATCCGACGGACAACGTGGTGCTGATGTACAATGTCTCCTCGGCGTTCGGCGCGCTTGGGGAGTACAGGACGGCGCGCGAGTGGTTGGCCAGCCGCGTGGCGCTCGTGCCGAGTGTCGATTCGGCGCCCGAACAGGCCGTTTTCGCCGCCTATACCTACGGATCGACGTTGTACCGGCTCGGCGAGGTGGACTCAGCGCAGTTTTGGCTGAACCGGTCGCTGATTCACGGAGAGCTGATGGGCGCGCGCTTCGGGCTGCAAGCGGAATATATGCTCGCGCGAATTGCCCTCGACCGCGGGCAAATCCGCGAGGCCTCACAGCGTGTCGCGGCTGCCGATTCCATATTTTCGCGAATTGCCACCAATCCAGACGGCAAAGCGAGCCGCGCCGCGTTCCGCATTGCGACGATGACCGGCGGGCTGGCTAGCCCGACGGCTCCGACGGTCATCGCCGGCATGCTCGATTCCATCGGCTACAAGCCGACGTCCACGGCGCAGAATCTCGTCGAGCCGCTTCTGGAGTCGGCGTCTCGCCTTATCAGCGCACATTCCTACGATGCCGCGACGGCGTATCTCGAACATGCGATCAAGATCGCCGCGTCGGATTCGACGGCCTATCGGCAGAGCGCCATCATTGGGCGCGCTCGATTGCTCCAAGCGCGCGCGGCGCTCGGCCGAGGTGATGCCGCGCGCGCCCGAGCGCTCGCGGACCGCGCGATTCCCCCGCTGACCTATGGCATGGGTCCGCGCCAACCGCTAGCGACCGCCGCGCGGGCACTTCGAGATTCACTCGGCCGGTAGCAAACGAAACTCGGCGGCCGACGGCCGCCGAGTTTCCATAGTTAGAGTTTTCTGATGACTAAGGATTGGCAAGCGTCACTGGCACGCTCGTTACGGCTAAGTTCGTGGTGGTCGTTCCGTTCACGAGCTGGAGCGTCAACTGAAACGTTGCGGGGCCGGCAACGAGAGTTCCGTTTCCAGACCCATTTTCCGCGACCGCGACGAACTGGAACGTACAGAACCCTGGCGGCAGAACTCCGGTTGCTTCACTGCCGCAGCTGACCTGCGTTCCGCCCGCAGGGTTATCCGTCGCGCCCTGCAGCATCTCGCCTTGCACCTGCACGATCGAAAGGCTCGTCGTCCCCGGGTTGTAGACGGTCGCGAAGTAGGGTGTAGAGCTCCCGATCGTGATGGTCGTGGACTGAAGCTGGAGCGACACGATGCCGAGCGTGTTCGCTATGACGGTGACCGGAATGAATTTCGAATCATACGGCGAGACTGAAAACCCCGTGGACTGCAACAGATCCACCTCGATCGTCGCGGCGCCGAGATTGAGTCCCTGAACCGTGGCCGGTACGAAGAGCGCTCCCGTCACCGTGCAGTTGCCTGGAGGAAGCACGCCCGTACCGGCACCGCATTGAACCGGTCCACCGGTCACCGCGAATTGAACTCCGTTCTGCTGCGTCAGGCGCACCACTACTTCAACCGAAGTGAAGGTGTTGACGTTCTGATTGCTGATCGAAACGCTGTAGGTCAGGTTCGGTCCACCGAGCACCACATATTGCGACCCCAGTGTTGCGTCGGTGATCACCGGTCTGGGCGGAGCCAACAGTGTCACGGACGTCGTCTTCGAGTCGACCGTGACATCGCCGTTCGGGGTCGACTGCACGAGATCGACTTCCAGGGTTGCGGCGCCCGCGGCGAGCGTTCCGGTGCCTGCGGCGGAATTCGATGCGGACGCCGAGAGTAGCATGGTGCAATTTCCGATCGGCATCACGCCGTCGCCGGACCCGCAAGACAGCGATACTCCACCGGCTGCACGACTCGCCGGACCGAGGGTCTGCGTGATCAGTTCAGCCAAACGCAGTCCCGAGACGGGAGCGCCCGTCGCGTTGTTCAGCACTACCGTGACGGTCGTCGAGGGACCATCGATCGCGAAGCTCTGCGGGTTGACCGTCACACTCGTGACCGTAACGTGTCCCGCCGCCGAAATGAGGGTGACCGGAACAGTCTTCGTGTCCACGATGGTCGTCGTCGTCGCCGACTCGATGAGCTGCAGTTGGAACGTCGCGGCGCCTGGGGCGAGCGTGCCGTTTCCAGAGTTGGTATTGGACGCCGCTGCAACAAACGAGATCGTGCACGTGCCCGATGGCAGTACGCCGGCACCTCCGCCGCAGTCGATTTGTGTACCGCCCGCGGCCCTGTTTGTCGTGCCTTGGATGATGGTTCCCTGCAAGACGACGTTATGAATCGCGCTGCCCGGATTCGTGAGCGTCGCCGTCCACCCAACGCTTGCGCCGTCGATGACGAGTGTGGTCGAGGCGAGTGTCAGGCTGGAGATCCCGAGCGGGATGACAAGCGTGATGTTCAGCGACTTGGTCGCCATGACCGTCACCGTCGTACCGACGGTCTGAATTACGTCGAGCTCGAGCACGGCGGCTCCCGCCGTCAGCGTGCCTGTGCCATCCGCCGAGTTCGACGCGGAGGCATTCAAGGTCAGGTTGCACGGCCCGTTCGGCAGCGCTCCCAGCGTAGCGGTGCAATTGACCTGCATCAACACCGCCTGCCGCGTCGCTGCTCCCTGCATGATCTCGCCGCGGATCGACACACCGTCGATCTCCGGGCCCGAGTTGGCCAAGGAAACGTTCCCGCTCACCGCCGCGCCTTCGATCCCGAGCGCGTTGCTCGACAGCTGGAGCGTTTTGATTTTGACCTTGACGTTGTTCGTTGGAGCGGCCGGAGTGAGACTCGCGTCAGGCGGGCCAAGAGGACTCGCAAGGTTGGTTCTGTCCGCGCACGCGGCCATCGCCGCCGAGCCAAAGAGCAGCAGCAGACCGAGCCTGCTTTGTCGATTGGGGAACATTCACGCCTCCGCAATGAGGGATTTGGAAGCGTCATACGCGAAATCGGTCTAGAACCCGACACGCTCGCTGCTGGCCGTCAGATCACCTTCACGGCTTCATCGAGGTTTTCCGCACGTCGACCAGTTCGATCGACAAGCCGTCGGGATCTTCGATCATGAACGCACGCGTATCCCCGAACGCGTGCGGCGGCTCGAGAATCTTCACACCATCGCGCCGCAGCTTTGCGTAGAGCGCGTCGAAATTCTCGACGCTGAACGCGACATGGTCCAAGATCTGTCCGCGCGACGGAACGAGTTTCTGATCGCTTCCGCAGCGCGTACCGACGCACTGACGCGGATACCACGACATCGTCCCATTGCCGAATCGCACGGTCCCCGACGGTTGTCGAATGGTGCCGAGCGGTTCGAGCGCCGGCCATCCGGCCTCGCCATACGACATGGCGCACGGATTCCAGGGTGGGCGTGGCGAGTCCTTGCCGTTCGAGTCGCGCACCGGCGGCAGCTCCATGCCGAGATGTTCGACATACCAGTTCGCCGCGCACAGCGGCTGCTCGTGATAGAAGTGCATGTGCGAAAACGACTCGCGCGTGCCCGGGCCGCCGGTGAGCTCGAACAACACGCCGTCGGGCCCAACGACGTAGCTGAACCCACCGTCGCGCGGCGGCGACGGTGCGATGCTCGCCAGCTGCGCCGCGGTCGGAGTTCCGGCATACGGGGCGAGTCCGGAACGCCATACTTGCTTCGTCGAATCGGTCGCGGAGATGTACAACGGCAGATGAAAGATGCCGAGCGGATCGAGTCGCGCTTTGGTGTCGGTGCTGTTGATGTTCGCGCCAATGTGCCAGAAGGCGCTCTGGGCCTCAGCGCGATGCAGACGTTCGTTCCACGCGCCGGCCGGCGGTCGGTCGACAGTCGTGAACAGCAGCAGCATGTCGCTCTGCACCCCCGGCAATCCGGCCACAGTCACGCGTTTTGCGCTCGGCCACACCTCGAGATACCAGGCGATCGCTTTGTCTGCGTCGACGGTGTTGAGGCCGACGTGGTGAAGACGCGGCATGGCGGTCGTCGCCGACTGGGCTGCCGCGAGCGCCGGTGAACGCAAGAGTGCTCCGACACAGACGCACGCGACGGTGAGACGCTGGAGGAATGACGAGGGCAAGTCCATGGGCTGAGCATGCGACTCGAGCGCCGCACCGGCAAGCCGCGTGCTTCTACGGCCGGACGGTCCTCGGCGAGACAAAGCGTTTGTTCGCCGCGCTGCCGATTGCCGCCGCGAGAAGTGCAACGGCCCCGCCGAGGAACATCGGAGCTCGGCCACCGAACGTGTCGGCAAGCCAGCCGAGAATTGGTCCGCCGAGCGCCAACGATCCGCCGATGAGCACCGTCTGCAGCGCGAGCACTCGGCCGTGCATTTCTCGTTTTGCTTCGATCTGGGCGATCGCCGTGGTGGCAGTCATGTAGAGAATGCCGGCCATGCCGATGAAGAAGACAGCCGGCCCGGCGATCAGCACGGACGATGCGGGGGCCAGCATCAGCATCGTGACGCCGAGAAGCGCCGCACCGAGAACCACGTGGCGCATTCGCGTGAGACCGCGGTGCGCGGTGATGAGCGAGCACGCGACAGCGCCGGCGCTCATCGTCGAGACCAGCAGCGTGTACGTGCGCTCGCCGCGGTGCAACACCTGCGTCACGAACATCGGAAGGCTGACGTTGAAGTTGTACGACAGAGTGCCGAGGACGCCGAGCATGGCGAAGCTGATCCAGAGCTGCGGTGTGTCCAGCACATAGCGCAGCCCCTCGCGCACGGCGCCCTTGCGCGTCCTCGCGCCGCCCGACCGATGCAGCTCGCTCTCGCGCATGAGGAAGAGGCAGACGAGCACGGCGATGTACGACGCGGCGTCGAGCGCGAAGCACCAGCCATAGCCGACGCTCACGATCAACACGCCGGCGATCGCCGGTCCGAAGATGCGCGAGCCGTTGACGATCGTGCTGTAGAGGACGATCGCGTTCGGCAGATCCTCCGGCGACACCATCTCGCTCACGAACGAGCGACGCAGCGGATTGTCGAAAGCGAGGAAGGTCCCGCCGGCGAGCGCGAGAAGGTACAACGCGATCGGCGCGGGATGGGGCAGAAACGCGAGGATCGCGAGGCTGATCGACTGCGCCATCTCGAGCGCTTGCGTCACGATCAGCATGCGTCGCTTGCTGAAGCGATCAGCGAGCGCTCCCGCATAGGGAGAGAGCAACACCAGCGGCCCGTACTGACACGCGGCTAGCACACCGACGCGAAGCCCGCTTCCCGTGATCTTCAGAACGAGGAGTGTGAGTGCCACGTTTGTCAGCCAGTTGCCGGTGTTCGACACCATCTGGCCGATGAAGTAGAGACGAAAGTTGCGGTGCCGAAGCGATGAGAATGTCCGGCGGAGAACTCCCGGCGCTTCGGTGCGCGACGCGGCAGCAACGCGCGCCTGCTGAACCGGCTCGGCCATCAGCCGATGTCGGTGTCGGACGACGCGAGCCGCTCGAGCAGCTCGATGCCTTTGGCGAGCGCCGCCTGCTCGCTCGCCGATACCTCTGATGTGATCGCGCGCATCAGCCACGCATTCCGAGACTCGGCCGCCGTGTCGAAGAGCGTCAGACCGCTCTTGGTGATGTTGACGAGCGCCTTCCGGCCGTCGTGCGGATCGCGGGTCGTTTTGACCAGCTTGGCCGCGCGCAACGCGGCCACGTGTTGTGCGATTGCCTGATGACTGACGTGTTCAGCCGCGGCCAGCGCTGCAGCCGTCGTCGGTCCATCGTCTCGCAGTCGTTTGAGAATGGCGAGCTGCGTCGTCGGCAGCGATCGGACGGGCGATGGCCACGTCTCGCGCAGGCGCGCGCGAAGTCGTTTCACCGCCAGCACGAGGCGCATTGCGAGCTCTTCCCGCGACTTCGCTGATGCCATGCCGAATGATCCGATGTACAAGGGCATTGCGCAAGCGGCTTGCATATTTCTGCCTACCGCGCTACTCGTTCCTCATGCAAAACGACACTCGCAAAGCCGCACTGCTCGTCATGGACGTCCAACCCGGCATCATCGACCGCGTCGGCGACAAGGATGCCTACCTCGCGCGCGCCCGATCGGCCGTCGATCACGCGCACGAGCGCGGCATGCTCGTCATTCAGGTCGTCGTCTCGTTCCGCCCCGGCGCGCCGGAAGCGAACGACTTCTTCCGGCCTTTCGCGTCGATGGCTGTCGGCGCGCAACCAGTCATGACGCCGGCGGACGGCGACATCGTCGTCGCGAAAAAGCGCATCAGCGCATTCACCGGGAGCGATCTCGAGGTGGTGTTGCGCGCGAACGACGTACGGCATCTGGTGCTGTGCGGCATCGCAACCAGTGGTGTCGTTTTGTCCACGGTACGCGAAGCATTCGACAAGGACTACACGCTGACGGTCCTCTCGGATCTGTGCGCCGACACGGACCCCGAAGTACATCGCGTGCTGATCGAGAAAGTCTTCGTCCGTCAAGCCGAGGTGGTCACGACGGCGCAGTGGAGCGCGGCGCGCTAAGGCGCGAGCTCGCGCACCACGCGAATGATCGAGTCGCGGCCCATACCGTAGTACTCGATCAATTCCTCGGGCGTCCCCGATTGGCCGAACTTGTCGTCGACGCCCACGAATCGCATTGGGACCGGGTGCTGTTTGGCGAGGCACTCGGCGACAGCCGAGCCCATCCCGCCACGGATCTGGTGCTCTTCCACGGTCACGATGCGATTCGTGCGCCTCGCCAGCGCGACGATGGCCGCTTCGTCGAGCGGCTTGATCGTCGAGAGATTCATGACGGCAACCTGGACTCCATCTTCGGCCAACGCCGCCGCGGCCTGCAGCGCCTTGTGCAGCAGCGCGCCCGTGCCGATGATGCCGACGGTCGGCGCGTCTGACGTCCACACGATTTGAGCTCTTCCGATCTCGAATGGAGTGTCGTCGGTGGTCATCACCGGCGTCTTGTCCCGCGCCAATCGGAGATAGACCGGGGTTCCGGTCGACACTGCGGCAACGGTCGCCTTCCGCGCCTCGATGGCGTCGCACGGACAGACCACCATCATGCGCGGAATCACCCGCGTGATCGCAATGTCTTCGATGGCTTGATGGGTGCCGCCATCCGGGCCCACTGATACGCCCGCGTGCGAACCGGCGATCTTCACCGGCCGATTGTTGTAGCAGATTGTCGTGCGAATCTGTTCCCAGTTGCGACCAGGACTGAACATCGCGTACGACGTGATGAACGGGATCTTCCCCATCGCCGCCATACCGCTCGCCACGGACGCCATGTTTTGCTCGGCGACGCCGAGCTCGACGAAGCGCTGCGGATATTTCTTCTTGAATCCGATCGCCTGCGCGCTCTCCGTGAGGTCCGCGGACAGCACGACGACGCGCGCATCGGCGTCACCCGCGAGTACCAGCCCTTCGCCGAAGCCCGTGCGAATCGCAACCTGCTCGACGTCGTCGTCGAACAACTTTGGGTTCAGGTGCAGCGCGGAATCGAGCATGAGATCGAGCGGACGCTACTCGGCTTCGCTGCGGATCTTTCCGCCGAGCGTTCGCAGCTCGCGAAGTGCCATGGCGCCCTGCTCCGGGTCGGGCGGCTTTCCGTGCCAATGGAAGTCGCGCTGGAACTCGACGACGCCTTTTCCAGGAATCGTGTGGGCGATGATCAACGTCGGTTTCTCGTAGATGCTTTTCGCTTCGTGAAACGCCGCCGCGATCTCCTCCAGGTCGTGACCGTCGATCTCGAGGACGTGCCAGTTCCACGCGCGCCACTTGTCCGCGAGCGGCTCGAGGGGCATCACGTGCTCCGTGAAGCCGTCGATCTGAATGTTGTTCCGATCGATGAGCGCGACGAGGTTGTGCAACGACTGCTTGCCGGCGAGCATGGCGGCTTCCCAGCTCTGCCCCTCCTCGAGCTCACCGTCGGACATCAGGCAATAGATGCGGCGTGTACCGTCCTTTCCGTCCATGCGGTCGGCGATCGCCATGCCCGTCGCCTGCGAAAGCCCCTCGCCGAGTGGACCTGAGCTCGTCTCCAGGGCCGGGAGAAATTCGCGGTGCGGGTGACCTTGTAGGCGCGAACCGAACTTGCGGAGCGTGTCGAGCTCCGCTTTCGGGAAGTAGCCGGCGTACGCCATCGTCGCGTACAGCACCGGGCAAATGTGCCCGTTAGAGAGTACTAATCGATCGCGGTCCTCCCAGTCCCAGCGCTTGGGATCGTAGCGCAGCGTATGGAAGTAGAGGACGGTAAACACGTCGGCCATGCCGAGCGGTCCGGCGGTATGCCCGGATCCGGCATGCACCAGCATTTCGATGATCGATTGCCGGATGTCATTCGCCGTCTGCTCGAGCTCGAGCACACGCTGGTCCGTCAACAACATCGTAACACATGTTTAAAACGCGGGACATGAACGACCCGAGCCACGCGAGCGCCTCCCTATGAGTGCCATTCACCAGGATGCAAAATTCATGAGAGCGTGACGACGATGACGCCCAACGCCGGACTCGTCGGCCGAGCTGACCACCAACGATCGCTGCGGATGGACCACGAGCGGTGAGGAGCTCAGCATCCGCATCATCATCGATCCATGGTTCTGTGAACACGAACCGCAATCAGCGCATCGGCCGCAGTACGAGGAGTGAGCTCCCACGCGATCCTCTCGCCGTCCCACCACAATCCACTATTCGACTCGAGCGAGAACGAGCGCGAGTCACTCTCGACGGAACGAACGTCCCACCTCCCGCGTGCAGCGAACAGCACACCTGCCGAACACTCGACCAGCGTTTCGCTCGCGACAACGACGCGTGCCTCTGCCCGTGTCGTCGCTCGACGAGTCATGACGTTGAAGTCACTCGAGGCTCCGCCGATCACCGACGCCGCGATCGAGCTCTCGCCCGCGAAGGCGAACGGGACCAACGCGTCGCCGAGTCGGTGATCGATGCGACCGTCGCTCGAGCGCAAGTGAACGCCGTCGCCGGTCAGGAGCACCACGATGCGATCAACGCCGACGAAAGTGGAGAACGGTCCGTCCGCCGAGACCTCGGCAATGCTCGCCCGCCACTCGAATGTCTCCAAACTGGAATCGGCGGGCATGCGCACGATCTCACGCGTCTGGCCACCGCCGTTCTTCCACGCGATCGGCGCAAGCGTGTTCCGCTCGAAGGGCACGATGGACATAAGAGGGCGATTCTACCGATCTCCGCCCGTCGCGACCAGCTCGATCGCGAGGTCGGGCGGGCGAGAACTGAGATATCGAGTCGACCGTCGGTACTGCGATTGCATGGAGAACTACCGTCGGCGCGCCGCTCGCCGCGCACAATTGCTCGCACCATGCCCATTACGTGAATGTTTTCTACGTCGGTCGCCGCCGGAGGCCGTGGATGTCGAGGCTCGTCTCCGCGAGCACGACGACGCTGTTGGCTGTCGCGGCGTGCTATCGCCAGTCGGGCATCCCGCCCCTCCCGGCGGTCATCCCGGCAGTAGCCGATTCGACTGGCATCGCGCTCGCGCGCGAGCTCGCGCCAACGCTATATGTGCAGCGAGACGAGTTCTTCCCGCTCGAGCGAGTCGTCGCCGTCGTCCATCCGCGATGTCCGGTCGTCGCCTACATCTTCGACTGGAAGTGGGACGTCAACGGCCAGTGGCTGCCCTGGACGAAGTCGAGCGACGAGGAAGAGGTCTGGGTAGGATACGACCCCTCGACGCGCGCGCCAACCGATTTGTGGACCTACTGGCACGGGACCATTCTCCACGCCGATTGGCGTGAGCGCGGCCGGCCGGCCGCCAGCGTACAGTGGGGGAAGCACGGCTCGCTGCCGCACGGCGTCATCGAGAGCGATCTCCCGAGTGCGAAAAAGCTCAACGTGATGTACGCGCTCGAGTTTGCATTGCTCCCCGACATCTTGCTCGGGAAGCTTGTACACGGCGGGCCATGGGGATTCTTCCACGACTACGGTCGGTACCGTGACTTCTCGCGAATTGTCGAGACGAGCGATCGCCTGAGCGCGGTGCTCTCGACCGAAGAGCCTCAAGAGGCATTGCGCGTTGTACTCGGCAGACGCTTCTCGAACAAGCGTCCGTGGCCGTGGTCGCTCGGTGATACCATCTCACGACCGGTCACGAATGCCCGCGTCGATGGCGCAGCTTCGTCGGTCTGCCCGGGTACGAGGTGATATCGACACGAACTGCTCGCGGGCACACACAGCCCGCGAGCAGTTCGCTGTTTTCTGAACCTCTGGACCGCGTCGTCGCATCGACGACGACGTCACGGCACTCGCGGCATCAATACGCGGCGAGCCCTTGTAGACCGCCCGTCCGGGCAAGACCGCCGATTCCGGCGAGCGCGGTGAGCCCACCGTCCGGCCCGACGGCGAAGGCACCGATGCGTCCGGCGCCGCTCTCGAGCACATACAGGTATCGGTCGCCGCGGCTCAAATCGAGATCGAGCGGCGTTGAACCCGCACCGGTGCTTCCAGTGACCCCGCCTGCATTGATCAGTGTCATCCCGTTCGTGCCGATGCTGTACCCCGAGATCGTGCCGCTGCCCGCGTTCGCGGTATAGGCGAAGCGACCGTTCGTCGTCGCGATGAGCCAGCACGGCGCGGCCTGACCGTTCGTCGACACGGATGCGCTCTCGACGGTCAAGCTGCCGCCATTAGAGATATCGTATAGCGACGCCGCGCCGCTTCCCGCTTCGGAGACCGCAAGCTGGTCACCGTTTACGAAATCGAAGCCGAACGGTGTCACACCGTTCGAGACGCTGCGAACGGGTGCGCTGAGCGCGCCGTTTCCACTGACCTTGAAGACATCGATCGTTCGGCTGCCCTTCTCGGTGACGACGAGCCACTGCCCATCGCGGCTTGCGCGAACCGCCGCGGCGCCTGCTGCGCCCGCCGCCAGCGACGACGACGCGCCGGCGTCCGGCGAGAGCGAGCCATCCTCGTCGATGTCGAAGCCGGAGATGGTATTCGAGCCGGCGTTCAACACGTACAGCGTGTGATGCGTGGTCGCGAGACTGACCGGGAGCGATCCCCCGGAGCTCGTCGTTCCCACGAGCGAGAGGCCGGCGCCGTCGACGCGGAAGGTCGAGACATCGTTGCTCCCGGCGTTCGCGACGAAGAGCAGCCTGTCGTCCTCGCCGTCGAGAACGAGCGAATACTGTGAGCCCAGCGGATCCGTCGTACCGCCAATCCCCTTCCCGCCGGTGCTGAAGGTCCCAGCGTAGGTCAGGCTGCCGTCGCCGGCGCGAGCGAACGCGACGACCGCATTGCCGTTGACTCCGTTCGTGGCGGTGAAGACGCCGCCGCGGGCCCCGTCTTGACGTTCAGCGCTGAGCTGCGCCGAGGCCTTCGTGAGGCGCGATGCAGCCGGCGTTGGTGAGGTCGCGTCGCTGCAAGCCGCAATGGACATCGCTACGGCACCGAGCAAGATCGAGCTGCGCATTTCAAGTTCTCCGATGTGGAAAGTGATATGGGGCGTCAGTGGGTCGGGAACAGCTTCAGGTATTGGCCATAGCCATCGGCCTCGAGATTCGCGACGGGGATGAACCGCATTGCCGCGGAATTCATGCAGTAGCGAAGTCCGGTGGGGCGAGGCCCGTCGTCGAAGACGTGGCCGAGGTGCGACTGCCCGTGCACGGACCGCACTTCGGTGCGCGCGAACCCGAGTTGTCGATCTGTCTTCGTCGCGACGTTCGCCGGCTCGAGCGCCTTGGTGAAGCTCGGCCACCCCGTCCCGGAGTCGTACTTGTCCACGGACGCGAACAACGGTTCTCCGCTCACGACGTCGACGTAGATGCCCGCCTCATGGTTGTTCCAATACTCGTTCTGAAATGGGCGCTCGGTCGCTTCGTGCTGCGTCACTTCGAACTGCAGCGACGTCAACTTGTTTCGAATCTCCGAATCGCTCGGTCGAGTGTAGGTACGTCCGACCGACAATTTCTCCTGCCCACTCACCAGCGCCGGCTTTTCGCGGTAGAGCGCCGGAAATTCTTTCTTCAGACGCGCGACTTTCGGCGCGTCGTTGAAGACGATGTATGGCTGGCTCGGATGCAGCGTGGCGTAGTCTTGGTGGTAGCTCTCCGCGGGATAGAACGCCGACAGGCGCGACACCTGCGTGACGATGGGTCGCTTCCAGACGTTGGCCTTGGACAGCTGCGCGATGTACGCGTCGGTCCCCGCTTTCTGCGCGTCGTCCGTGTACCAGACCGCGGATCGGTACTGGGTGCCATGATCCGGCCCCTGATAGTTGAGCTCCGTCGGATCGTGCGCGACGCGGAAAAAGATGTTTAGCAAATCATCATAGCTGACCTGCGACGGATCGAAGGTCACGCGGACGGACTCGGCATGACCGGTGTTCCCGTCGCTCACGCGCTCGTAGTGCGCGGTCGACGCGTCGCCGCCGGTATAGCCGGAAACGGCGCCAGTCACGCCTTTTACATGTTGAAACACCGCCTGAACTCCCCAGAAGCAACCGCCGGAGAACACGACGACTTGCTCCGTCGGCCGCGCGTCTCGCGCCGGGGTCCCGCCAAGGGCCAAGGCGAGAATCGGTAGCATCGTGCGTAGCATTTTGACCTCGGTTTGCAGAGTGAAACGCTTCCCGACAACGCAAACCGGGAATGGCAATCGCGGAGCCGCCGCCTGGAATCGGCAGCTCGCGGCGCAAGACGGTCTCGGATAAGCAGTTCCGCCGTCGCGGCAAATCGCGCGATGTTTCATCGCGGTTTCGTGAATCATCGTTTGCGTCGATGAAACACCTCGATGAAACACGGCCGTCGATTTCGGAACGCTCGTCCCGACGGCCCGATCTCGTTGCTCGCCGCAGCTTTGTGCGACGCGGGCCGACGCGCCTCGTGCCGGGCGCTGTCCTTGCCGAGCATCTCGACGTTGGCGCGAACAGGCTTACCTTAGGCTTCTCCCTCGGGAACTCCATGGCAGTACGGCTCACCTTTCAACGCGCGCTCCTCGGCACGATTGCGGTCGCGCTACTCGTCGGCATCGTCCCGGCGGGAATCGCGCTCGATCGTACGCTGGTATCGGCGCTCGTCGCCAAGGCGCGAACCGATCTCGAGATGGCGCCGGGCATTCTCGCCGATCGAAACGCGTCGCGAGCCGACATGCTCCGCATGCACGCGAGCGACTTTGCTCGGACCCCGGGGCTTGCCGAGGCGATCGCGCGCGGAGATCGGGCCGCCGTCCGTCAGCTCGCCGAGCAAAACCGGGCCGCGCTCGGCGGCAGCGAGCCGTTGGTCGTCGACGCCGCCGGACATTCCCTGCTCGGCCCCGCCGCCCGCGCGGACTGGATCGACGAAACGCGGCGCGGCAAAACACCGGTCGCGCTCACCGTCGAACAGGACAGTGGGGTGATCATCAGCGTTGCTCTCGCTCCAGTGGAAGCACGCGGTCAATGGGCGGGTGCTGTCGGTGCGGTCGAGCCAATGGACGATCGCGCCGCCGACGTCCTCGCACGGCTCACGCGAGCCGACGTCACCGTGCTGCTCGGACCGAATGAATCAGTCGTAGTGACGACGCTGGACACCGCGCAGGCCAACGCGCTCCGTCGCAGCTTCGCGACGATTCGTGACTCGGCGCACGCGCATGAGGTCTTCAGCGGACAACGGACGCTGATCGCCGTCGCGACACCACTGAGCAAATCGTCACGCATCTTGTTCTCGCGCTCGCGCGACATGGAGCTCGCGGTCGTACCGCAACTTCACCGTGTGGCGTTCGCGAGCGCGCTCGTCGCCCTCGCGGTGGCGCTGCTCCTTGGTGCATGGATGTCCGCGCGCGTCACGCGTCCGACGCGCGAGCTTTCGAACGCCGCGATGGCCATGGCGAGGGGCTCGTTCGACGCACCGCTTCCTCATTCGCGCATCGACGAAGTCACGCGCATCGCCGAGCAGTTTGCCGACATGCGCGCGACGCTCGGCAAGCAGATGGCAGAGCTCCGAAATGCGAACGAAGCGTTGGCCGACCGCAACGCGCGGCTCGTTACGCTGCAGGCCGATCTGATGCAGCGCGACCGCCTAGCGGCCACGGGACGGCTCGTCGCCAACCTCGCACACGAGATCCGGAACCCGGTCGCCAATCTTCGCAACTTGCTGGAGCTCATTCGACGGCGAACAGCCGGCGACGCCCAGGTCCACGACTACGCCGAGCTGGCGATCGACGAACTGCTGCGCATGCACGAGCTGGCGGAGCAAATGCTCGACTTGAATCGGCCGCGCGACCCGAAGGCTCAGCGGAGCGACCCCGCGACGGTGGCGCGCGAGGTCGCTCGTCTCGCGACCGCTGGTGCTCATGACAGCGATATCGAAATCGTCGTGAACGCAACGACGCATCGTGCTGCCGCCATTTCGCCGGATGCGCTGAAACAGGTTCTGCTCAACCTTGTGCAGAATGCGCGTGAAGCGGTCATGCAGTCGGGGAAAGCCTCGCCGCGCATCACCATCGATGTCAGCGAGACGAATGAGGGAACTATCATTCGCGTCGCGGACAATGGGCCGGGCATTCCGGCCGATCTGCGCGCACGAATCTTCGATCCGTTTTTCACAACGAAGGCCGCGGTCGACGGGGTTGGCCTCGGGCTCTTCGTGGCGGAAGGACTCGTCCGGAGCGCGGGAGGCCGCCTGGCGCTCGAAAACAACGACGCCGCGACGGGCGCCTCGTTCACGATCGATCTTCCTGCGGCGCCGATTCCTCTAACTGTCGAGTCGGCGCCGGCCGCCGTATGACGCAACCGAGAATTCTGGTCGTCGACGACGACGCGACCTTCCGCTTGACGACGGGCGCGCTGCTCGAGGCAGATGGTCACGCGGTCGACACTGCGGCCGACGGTCAACAGGCCGTCGACCAACTCAAGGAACAGCGCTACGATCTGATGCTTCTCGACCTGCGCATGCCGGGGATCGATGGCATCGCCCTCGTCGAAGCGCTTCGACTCTGGGGCCACGGCGTGCCTATCCTGATGATTTCCGGATTCGGCACCGTCGACAGCGCGGTGCGCGCTCTGCAGACCGGCGCCGATGATTTCTTGCTCAAGCCCGTGGAGCCGGACGTCCTGAGCGCACGCGTCAGCGCGCTCCTCGAGCGCCGACCGCAGTCGACGGGCGCGGCGCCAAACGTCGTCGGCATCGTTGGTCGCTCCGCTCCGATGCGAGCGCTCCTCGAGCGGATGCAGCGGGTCGCGGCAACTGATACCACCGTTCTGATCACCGGAGAAACTGGAACGGGCAAGGAGCTTGTCGCACGCGGCGTCCACACGTTGTCGCCGCGTGCAAAGAAACCGTTCGTCGCGGTGAACTGCTCGGCGCTCGCCGAGGGATTGCTCGAGAGCGAGTTGTTCGGCCATGTGCGCGGCGCGTTTACGAGCGCGGCGCGCGATCGCATCGGCGTTTTCGAAGCCGCGGACGGCGGCACGCTGCTGTTGGACGAGATCGGAACGACGACGCCGGGTCTGCAATCGCGGTTACTCCGCGCGCTGCAGGAACGAGAGATCACGCGAGTGGGCTCGACGACACCGATTCGGATCGACGTCCGCGTCGTCGCGGCGACGAATCTCGAGCTGAAGGCGCTCGTCGCCGGTGGAAAGTTCCGCGAAGACCTCTACTATAGATTGGCCGTTTACCCGCTGAACGTTCCGCCGGTCAGGGACCGCGCAACCGATATTCCACTCCTCGTCGAATATGCGTTGGCTCAGCTCCGAACCCGGATGCCTGGGGCGGCGGGCTTGAGCTGCTCGCCGTTGGCGATGCGATTGCTGCGGCAGTATTCGTGGCCGGGCAACGTGCGACAGCTGATGGCGGCGCTCGAGAGCGCGGCGATCTCCGCCGGCGACAGCGGTCGGATCGAAGCGCAACACCTTCCCGAGGACGTCCGCGACGCGCAGGACAGCTCCGGCGTGCGGTACAGGGCATCTTCGCCGCCGGACGACGAGCGCGCGGCGATCGAGGCGGCGCTCGCCCACACCGGCGGCGTGTTGTCTCGCGCCGCCGATCTGCTGGGCATGGGCCGCACGACGCTGTGGCGCAAAATGCGTGGCTACGGGATCAACCACTCGGTCGACTCGGAATGATCTCGCTCGCCGCTACATTTACGGGGTGAACCCCCTATTGAGCGAACCGCCGCGACCTGGGTCTGCACGGAGCCTCCGAGGGTTGCGAGCGGCGGCGTTTCGCGACCGCATTCTCGAGTTGACCCACGCGCGCGACTTCGATTCGGGCGTCGCGTTGTTGCTCATTGGCGCCCTCATCGGACTCGTGTCCGGGCTCGGCGTTGTGGGCTTCTATCTCCTCATCGATGGAAGCTTTGCGGTACTGAGCCGGTGGCCGGCGGACCACATCTCCTTCGTCGGCCAGGCGATCGTGCGGGTCGTGTTCACCGCTGTGGGCGTCTGGCTCGCGTGGTTCATCGCGAGACGCGTGCACGTGTCCGAAGGACAGAACGTCCCCGATGTGCAATTGGCGGTCGCGACGAAAGGAGGTGCCGTCGCCGGACGCCCCGTTGTGGTTCGGACTATCGCCTCCGCCGTAACACTCGGCTCAGGCGGCTCGGTTGGCAGCGAAGGTCCGGTGGCAGTGCTCGGCGCCGCCGTCGGATCCATCCTCGGACGCGGCCTCCAGTTTGCGCCGCGACACATCAAGATTTTCGTCGGATGCGGAGCGGCTGCGGGTATCGCCGGCGCCTTCAACGCACCATTTGCAGGCGCGTTCTTCGCCCTCGAGGAAATTCTTGGCTCCTTCTCTGTCGATGCCTTCAGCCCCGTCGTCATCGCGAGCGTCGTCGGCGCACTGACGGTGCGGTCGTTCCTCGGAACGCATCCGGCGTTTCACATGCCGGAGTTCCCCGACATCCACCCGGTCGTCAATGCGCTGCTCTACCCGATCCTCGGCATCGCATGCGGGCTCGCCTCTGCGCTGTACTCGCGCCTCGATACGATCGCCCCGCGCGTCATGCGTCGAACGCCGGGACCGCCGTGGGTCCGGCCGTTGCTCGGCGGTGCAATCGTCGGATTGATCGTGCTCGCGTCGCGTGGTCTTCTGGCCGGCAACGGGCATCTCGCGATTCCGCGCGAGGTGTTCGGTGGAATGGCCTGGTATCTCCTCGCGGCGATCGCGCTCGCAAAGATCGTTGCGACGGTCATCACGCTCGGGAGCGGCGGGTCGGGTGGTGTGTTCACACCGGCGCTGTTCATCGGCGCCTCGGTTGGCGGATCCGTCGGCGCGCTGCTCAACGACTGGCTGCCCGGGCAGCTCGTGCACCCTGCATCCTGGGCGCTCGTCGGTATGGCTGGCCTGGTCAGTGGAGCGACGCGCGCGCCGCTCACGGCAATCTTCATCGTCTACGAATTGACGAACGACGCGGGCTACGTCGTACCGCTGATGATCGTCTCGGTCGTCTCGTTCGTGACGGCGAAGCGGTTTGCGCCGTACGGATTGTACGACGGTTGGCTCGCGGCGCGCGGCCAGCACATCGCACACGGCGTGGATCAATCGATCATGGAGAGTCTTCGCGTGAACGATGCGATCGATACGACGTCGCCGCGCGTGAATCCCGCCGCCTCCATCGATGATCTCGTGCAAGTCATGTCCGACGCGCGGCGCAGCACGGTCGCCATCGTCGATGACGACGGAACGTTGCGCGGGCTCGTTGCACAGCAGCAGGTCCACGACGCGCTCGCGCAGTCGATCGACGCGCGCCATCTTATCATCGCTGAAGATCTGATCGAACCGCTGGACGTCGTTCAAGCCCACCAATCACTGCGTGACGCGCTCACAGCGATGAGCGCAATGCGTCGCGATGCCTTGCCCGTCGTCGAAACCGGGCAGGATGGACGTCCGCAATTCATCGGGCTCATCACGCGATCCGGTGCATTCGAAGCGTACGACCGAGCGCTGGAGCACGCCGTGTGACGCGACGTTCACCGAGATCTCGCCGGACGAAGACCAATGACGATGTCACGACGGCCGTCGACGCGTTCCGGCGCATTCTGCGAGAGTTGCGGGTTGCGGCTCGAAAGACCGAGCTCGCGACCGGGTTGAGCGCCGCTCAGACGTTCGTCCTCGACGCGGTGAATTCGGCTCCGGGATGCTCCCTCAACAGCGTCGCCGCGCTGACGCTGACCGATCGCTCCTCCGTCGGAGCCATTGTCGACCGCCTCGTCGACGAGCGTTATCTGACGCGCACGCAGGCCCAGGAAGACAGGCGCCGCGCATCGCTGAAAATCACGGAGCGAGGCCGACGGGCGATTCGCGAGGCGTCCCCGCCCCCAACGACACTGCTGGTCGAGGGAATCCGCGCGCTCGCGCCGGCAGATCGCGCAGCGCTGGCGCGCGCGATGGTGCTGCTGACCGAGAAGATGGAGATCGCCGAGGAGCCGGCGCGAATGCTGTTTGAAGATGACGGAGTGCGCGCCTCCGCGAGGAGGCGGCGCTCGCGGTCATCCGCCTCGCGCGATTGAGACCCTGGCGAACCAGTCGGCGACGAGCTGCGCGCTCGCATACGGATGCTGCGCCAGATCCTTGGTCCGCCAACACCATTCGTCCGGCTTATTGCCGTCGGCGACATACTCGCGCTCGTAAAACGGCACCGCCGATTTGAGAGCCGAGACACCCGGCGCAACGCTGGCGACGTCGCGCCACGCGATGACGAGGAGTCGCCCATCGGAAACGGTCCCGCGACGCCCAGGCACCCACGAGAACGAGATCGCCACATCGTCGAGCTGAGCGATGACGCGATACGGAAGCACGTGGAGGTCGAACGGCCGCTCGGGGCGATCGGCGCGCGCGCGCGCCACTTCGCGCCGGAGACACGCGACGATTCCATCGAGCTCGTGGCGAAGCGCCGAATGCGCGCGAGGCTGCGAGAGAAAGGATGGCGGTGGTTCAGGCCATCGCACCGCTGCCTGTCCGGGAGGAACGGGCGGCTCGGGCTTTACTGCACCGCCGGTCGTTGCGACGACGCTGACGACAAAGTCGATCACCCCCGCCCGACCTGACTCGCTGAGCTGATATCGCGGAGCGCGCGCCAGCCAGCCGTCGACCGGGCTGTCATCGAGCGCAAGCACGCAGACGGATCCACGTCGTCCATTGGCGCGGGTTCGTAACACGGCCGCATCGCAGTGCGTTTGCGCGTCACGTTGCCACAGGTGCTGATAGAGCACGAGCGCAACGCGTGAATGATCGGCGCGCAGTCGCAGCGCAGGCTCGGCGTCCGGATCGGCCGGCTCGCCAGACCACTCGGGCGTCGTCGGAAGCCGGGCCGACAATTCGGTCGACAGCTCGTTGACGAGACGCCCGTCCGACGCAACGGCGGAAATCGCGAGATCGCACGCAAACGCCGTCATGCTTCGTGACGCGCGCCACTGCGCGCCTCGGCTCGGCTCGGCGTTCGACTCGTCGCCAGCCGGGACGCGACTTGAAGCATTTGACTGATGGGAACCGGTTTGACCAAATACCCGTCGGCCCCGGCGGCCAGCGCCCAGTTCCGATCCTCGACGGCGCCGTGGGTTGATACCACCAGGATCTTCACGCGCCGCAATCCGGCTTCGCGGCGTGCCGCGCGCACGAGACAGCGCTCGCGCGTCCCCGGCAAATAGAGTTCTGTAATGAGCAAAGTCACTTCGCGCCGGAGGGCCGTGGCCAGGGCGGTGCTGCCGTCACCGCTCTCGAGAACTTGGAAGTCCATCGCCATGAGCCCGGCCCGCCACGCCGCTCGGAGCTGGGTATCCGGCTCCGCGAGCAGAATCGTGCGAGGATGCATCGACGCCTCGAGAGTGAAAGAACACTGGATCGGTTCGACTCTCGGAAGCCAGCTGGCGCGGCGAGCGCGCTCGCGGCCAGACGACTGGGAAAGGAGCGGCTTGTCGCTCGCCAGTCAATGGAAGCTAGCGACGGGATCAGTGCGCCGCGCGTCGCGACGTGTTAGCTTCCCCGTGCGCGGCCGATCATGCGCAATACCGGACCAGTGAAATCGCCGAGGACCTGGGGAGATTCCCCAGGTCCTTTTGTGTTTTTCTCCTCACTGATCCTATTTCATCGGAAGCAGAGTGGTTGCTCTGTCGCTCGCAGCCTTCCCAATCGCGTTACTCGCGGGCGCCGGCTCCGATGCGGTGCTCCGAAGGCGGGCTCCGCGGTGGTCGCGGGAATGTCCGGCGTCGTCTTGCGTGACTCTGCGATCTGTGTTCAACCAAATGATCTCGTGACACAGTTGCTGGCGGCGCCGGTTGGCGCGATGTTGGCTGCGTTCATCGTGCGAGTACGGGTGTCCGCGGGAATGCGATAGCGGCGGGAAATCGCGAAATACCGGTACAGAATATGTGGTCGGAATTTCTGCCGGGAGCTGATCGCCAAGAAGCTCGCTCCCCCCTCGGGGCCGAACCGTAGTCGAGCTGTCGAACGTGCCGGTCGCTCGTGTTGCGCTGGGAAATCATAGACGGTCGTTGCGCACATCCACTGCAGGACTCTCGCGAGGTGGTATGCACGGATTGTTGCTCTATCCGGAGTTCCCCGGCAGCTCATTCTGGAGCTTCCGCCACGTGATGCGCATGGTTGGCGTCAAGGCGCCGTTTCCGCCGCTCGGCCTGCTCACCTTCGCGGCGTTGATGCCGGCCGACTGGTCGTTCGAGCTGCTCGACCTGAACGTCGAGCACCCGACCGACGACGAGCTTCGCCAACGCATCGCGGCCGCGGACGCGGTATTTGTGAGTGCGATGTCCGTGCAGAAGCGATCACTGGTCAAGCTGCTTGCCGGCCCGGCACGTGGTCTCGATACGCCATGGGTGCTCGGCGGCCCGTATCCGTCGAGCTATCGCGACCACATTCTGCATCCCCAGACCGAGTCGGACGCGATTCTCCACCGTGGCCTCGACGGCCTCGTGTGGGGCGAAGGCGGACAGTGGGTGAGCGCGATCGATGAGCACCTGCGCGGCGACCGGCGGCGACACTCCGACGACGCACCCTTCCTCCTCATGCCGGCGGCGATCGCCGCGCAGGAGCCGGGCTCGCGGAAGGCGTTGAACGATCGAACGATCTTTAAAGATCTCGAAACGACGCCGCTGCCGCGATGGGATTTGATCGATGTCGCCAACTATCGCGCGATGATGATCCAGACGACCGTCGGCTGTCGATTCCGCTGCGACTTCTGCGACATCATTCAGTTCAATGGCGGATTCACCCGTCCGAAGACGCTCGAGTCTGTCCGCGCGGAGCTCGGCGCGCTCTACGCGCTTGGCTATCGCGGTGGCGTCTTCACCGTCGACGACAATTTCGTCGGCAATCCGGTGGCCATCGAGGCCATCCTGCACGTGATGATCGATTTTCAACGAAGCCACGACTATCCGTTCTCCTTCTACACCCAGGCGAGCCTCGACCTCGGCTCGCCGAAGCTGGCGCACCTGCTTCCGCTGATGAGGCAGGCCGGATTCTCGGAAGTCTTTCTCGGAATCGAGAATCCCGATCCGGCAACGCTCATGGGCATGAACAAGAAGCAGAATACCAAGGTCGACATCGCCGCCACCGTCGGGAGTATTCAGGCGGCGGGCATCGAGGTCATGGCCGGTTTCATCTTCGGGGCAGATGAAGACACGGTGGACACGGCTGGCGCGATCGCCGCATTCGCCTCGCAGGTCGCGATCCCCACCGCGATGACCGGCATGCTGACACCGATCCCCCACACGCCATTGGCCGAGCGCCTTCGGGCCGAGGGCCGCTTGCGCGAGGCGGAATTTTCCGGCAACAACACGGACGACGCCGTCCAGTTCGTGCCGCGCCACATGACGGTCGCCGAAATGCAGCACGGGTATTACGAAATTCTCGAACAGCTGTTCGCGCCGGGCGCGATGTTCGAGCGATCGCGCGCGCTATTGCAGCGCCTCGAGCCACACATTTTTCAAGGCGGAGGCGGTGTACGCCCGGCGGAGTTCCGGGCGGCGCTCAAATCGCTCTGGCGTCAGGGCATGCGCCGCGGTCCGCGGCGCGACTACTTCCGTTTGCTTTGGACGGGAATGCAGCGCGACGCCGCCCGTGTGCGGACCGCTCGTCGTGCGCTCCTTGCGCTCGATCGCGGGACACACGGCCCGAGCGATCTCGCTGCTCTCGTTGACCGCGCTGAAGACGCAATGGTACGCGGAGAGCCCGCGCGTGGACTCGACGACATCGCCGCGTGGGCGCGCACCGCGCGCGCACACATCGCTGACGATGCAGCTACGGTCGAGGAATCAGATGCCGTACACCGATGGAGCCGAGAGTATTTCGAGCGCCAGTGTCGGTTGCATCAGTTCCCGGGCGCGTACCTCGTGAAGGCGTTCAATCTCGCCATCAAGGGACTGCATTACGAAACCGTCATGCACGGGCTGGCGCGCGATGGGCTGTCAACAGGCCGCGGCACCGCGTCTCATTATTGAGGAGAAGCCAGCGCTGCCAGGCGTTCACTAGGTCCGAGGGACCCTGCAGCAACATGTAGCGCGAACCGCAGCGCGCCTTTTCTACGGACTCCTGCCGATGAAAAACGGCATGGAGCTGCGCCTCCGCCTTGATCAGTTGATCGTTGCCCAGCGTTGCGATCCAGCGTGCATTGATGTGGTCTGGGATCGTCATGGATGCTCCTTCACGTGATGGTCACGTCTTGTGGCGAAAGGTGATGCGTCCCCGCGCGAGATCGTACGGGGACACAGCGACCGTCACCCGATCGCCGGCGAGGATTCGAATTCGGAACTTCCGCATCTTCCCCGCGGTCGTGGCGAGCAAGCGGTGCCCGTTGTCGAGATCGACGCGGAACATGGCGCTCGGCAGAACTTCGGCGACGGTGCCTTCCATCTCGATCGCTTCTTCTTTCATGAACGAGCGCTCGGCGTGTACGCCGTGCCGCGGATGCCCCGCGCCGTCAACGTGGTCCGTGGATGAACCACGAGATCAAGAACCAAGCTTCGTCACGTTCTCGGCCGCCGGCCCTTTCTGACCCTGCACGATGTCGAACTCGACCCGTTCGCCTTCAGCCAGCGTTTTGAATCCCCCGCCCTGAATCGCCGAGTGATGGACGAAGCAGTCTTTCTGCCCATTCTCCGGCGTGATGAAGCCAAAGCCTTTCGAATCATTGAACCACTTCACGGTACCAGTCGTACGCATCGTTCGACTCCCTCGGAGGACGTTGTGTGATGAGTGCGGAGGATCCGCACGACCATCGCAACGACAAAACGCAAAAAGGCCTGCTCGCAGTCGGCAGGCCCCAAGAAACAGCAGGAACGTGTCCACGCGCACGGCGCGTGTATCGCTTCATATGAAGACTAGCGAGGAACGCAGCGCCCGACAAGCAAATCGCTGGTCCGCGGGTCTACTGCTCGAACACCCGGTCCTGCGAGGTTCGCGTGATCGCGTAGCATTCGCACGACGCCGCTGGTTGGATCGGGCAGCTGACGCGCACATAAACGTTCCGTTGTCGCCCAGGCTCCTGCGGTGCAGTAGCCAATGTCCAAGATGGCCACGGCTGGGCGTCACCGCGCCCGGCTACAGTTCGAACGTAGCGCTGGGCCACGCGATTGATAGAGGCGAGTCATGTGTTCGTTCGCGAACATAAAGGATGTCATAACTAGAAGTCGTAACTTCTATTCGTTGCACTACTTGCAACGTTCGTTGCAATCGTTAGTGTAAGTGTACCCTTCTGAGCGCGTGACTTATCCCGCGTGGCTTCCAGCGTCGAATCCCCTTCCGTGCGGTTCATGGTCGACCAGCCATCGTTCGCAACAAGACACACGACAGTCGAAGCAGCGGTGCGCACCTTCGGCATCGCGCTACGCGAACAACCGGTTGATACGTCGACGGCGACGCGTCTTCGGAAGCCGATTGCGGCGTTGTGTCGCGTCGCGCTTGAACATGGGCTGAATCCCGAGCAGCTCATTGTCGCTATGAAACACGAGATGGAGGACGGCGCTCCGTGGTGGGGCGATCAATCGCCCGAGTCACATGGACGCACGCGCGCTCGAATCGTCAGCTTGGCAATCGAGTTGTATTTCTCGGACGCGAGTCCGTCGGTGCTCAATGCCGAGTGATTCCAGTCGGTCGCGCGCGGTTCGCCTCCTCGAGCGCGTGCTAGCCTCCGGCCTGTCCGAGCGGGAGGCAATCGCCGGCGAGTTGGTGGTGTCCCCGGCGAGGCTAGACCGATACCTCAGCGGCAGCCTGCCGATGCCCCTCGATCGCCAGCTCTTGCTCGCGCTGTTCCTCATCGAGAAGGTGCCGACGCTCGCGCGACAGGGGTACCGCCTTCGCGGACAAGTGATGGCCGCGATCGCCTTTGAGAATCGGGCCACGACGACGCACGCATCACCGCCCGACGGCGCGCACTTCTAGTCGGCGTTCGCGGCGCGCCAAGTGATTGCCGCGATTGGTCTCTTTCTCGCGCTCGGCCTCGACACCTTCGCGGTCGCGTTGGGGCTTGGCATGAAGGGCACCGCGCGACGACACTGGGTGCGGATCGGGCTCACGTTCGCGCTCTTCGAAGGAGGCATGCCGATCGTCGGACTGCTCGTCGGCAAAGCGGTCGTCGGTCGCCTTGGAGAAGTCATGACCTACGCGGCGGGCGTCCTGCTCCTCGCGCTCGGAGCGTGGGAAATTCGAGAAGCTCGTGAAGAGCAGGACGAACCCAGCGTTGAGGGCGTCGGAGACACGCAAAATCTCGCCGCACTCGGACTTGCCGTCAGCCTCGACGAGCTTGCGGTTGGCTTTTCGCTTGGCGTCCTTACCCCTCGGATTGGCCCAGCCCTCGTCTACATCGCGATTCAGGCTTTTGCGATCACTACGATTGGTCTCGCCATTGGCAGTCGTGTTGGCGTTCGACTGCGGACGAACGCGGAGCTCGCGGCGGGTATTCTGCTCGTGCTGTTGGGCGCGACGATGCTCGTGACCACAGCCCTCGGCATTCCGCTTTAGCAAAATGTTGGCGTTGACGGCTGACCGGGGCCAGCGCGAACGCGACGCCACCGAGTGAAACTCCCTCGCCACTGTGAAACCTCACGCCCGGCGCACCCGCTGCACCAGAGCCGGCGCGAAGCTCATCGCGACGAGGACCACACCCGCACCGACGGACCAGAGCAATGCCTCGTGCGCGGTCCCCCTCGTCAGCCCCATCGCCACATGGGCCGCCAGAAAAACGAAGATCGCAGTGCTCGCCAACGACCCGAGCATCGTCGCGCCGACATATGCCACATAGTCCATGTGTGCCGTGCCGGACGCGTAGTCGAGCAGCAGCGACGGAATCAGCGGTATAGCGCGCAGTCGCAGGAGAGTCAGAAAACCTCTCCTCCCGTGCAGCCTCGCAACGATGTCTTGATGTCCCGCGAGCAGCCGCGTCACGGACGCGCCGCCGATAAGTCGCGCAATCCAGTACGCGCCCGACGTTCCAAGCACCAGGCCGACCCACGCGACGACCAATCCCTCGACAAACCCAAACAGCGCGCCGGCGAGGAGAACCAATGGCGTCAGCGGAATGCCGAGCGCCGCCACGATGGCAAAACCGACGACGTACAATGGGCCGATCCACGGTACGCGATGCAGGCGGTCCATGAGCCTGCGGAGGCCACCACTCCCGAGCAGCTTGAAGTACCCGAGTCGCCAGGCCACGAAACTCGCGGCGCCAAAAATCACGACGAGGATGGCGATGCGGACGAGAAGCTTCCGCCGGAGACCTCGGCGGTCTTTGCCCGATCCATTCACAGTTCGCGTCGCGTGCATCGCAGCCATTCGTGACCGTGAGGGCAAGTCACACACCACTGACACTCACGCGTCCGGCTCGATAAAGCGATGATTCCGCCGTCGTCTCAATCCGACTGACCATCATCTGCCTGTATGGACCTCAGCGTGTTTTATTCCGCCGAGGTTGCCCAACGGAGAGTCAGGCCATGTTCCACCATCGCTCCCATCATCGCGCGCTATCGCTGCTCGCGCTTTCGGCCACTGTCGCCAGCACAGGCCTCCCCTGCCCGGTCCACGCCCAGGGCCGCGCCGGCGCCGCGCGCACCGCCACGCCCGTCAACCAGAGCGCCGATCCCGTGCTCAGACCATTCACGTTCCGGCCCATCGGGCCCGCGGTCATGATGGGACGCGTGGACGACATCACCGGCCCGGACAACGATGTCATGGTCATGTATGCCGGCTTCGCGACCGGCGGCGTCTGGAAGACGCAAGACGGCGGTGCGCACTGGCGGCCCGTATTCGACCAGCAACCCAACCAATCGATTGGCGCCATCGGCGTCGCCGCCACGAACGCCGACATCGTCTATGTCGGCACCGGCGAGGCCAACAACCGCCAGAGCTCGACGATCGGCGACGGCATGTGGGGATCTACCGACGGCGGCGAGCACTGGACCCACCTCGGCCTCGAGAAGACGCAGACCATCGGCAGAATCGTCGTCGACCCCACGAACCCGAACGTCGTCTACGTTGCCGCGGTCGGACACTTGTTCGGTCCGAACGAAGAACGCGGCCTCTACAAGACCACCGACGGCGGCAAGACGTGGAAGAAGGTCAAGTACGTCGACGAGAACACCGGCTTCACCGACGTCGCCATCGACCCCGTCAATCCGAAGGTGCTGTACGCCGCTTCATATGAGCGCCGGCGCACGTGGTTCGGCTTCAATGGCGCCGGCCCCGGCAGCGCGCTCTGGAAGACCACCGACGCCGGCGCGACGTGGAAAAAGCTCGAAGGCCCGGGATGGCCCAAGCCCAAGGACGGCGCCTACGGCCGCATGGCAATCGCCATTTTCCGCGCCCGCCCTTCGACGCTGTACGTGCAGGTCGAGGCGGGAATCAGCGCCGCGCTGAACAGCGCCACCATGGCCGACGGCACCCTCTGGACCGGCGGCATCAACTCGTCGATGCCTGGCGGAACCGAGACCGCGAGCCGGCCGGGCGCGCCGCAGGACCCGAACGCCAGCGGTGTATTCCGCTCCGATGACGGCGGCGCCACCTGGAAGTTCGCGAGCAATCAGAACCAGCGGCCGCTGTACTTCAGCCGCATCGTGGTCGATCCCGTGAGCGCCGACAAGGTCATCGTCGGCGGCGAAAGCGCGGAGATCTCGCTCGACGGCGCCAAGACCTGGCAGACGCTTCAAGGCTCGCATGCCGATTATCACGCCATCTGGATCAGCCCAAAGGATCCGCGCATCGTCGCCGTGGGCAACGACGGAGGCATCAACACCAGCAACAACGGCGGCGTCACGTGGCTGCTGCACAACACTATTGGCCCGTTGGGGCAATTCTATCATCTCTCCGCCGACATGCGGCGGCCGTACTGGGTGTGCGGCGGGCTCCAAGACAACAACTCGTGGTGCGGCCCCAGTGCGCTCCGCTCGGCGGGCGGGCCCTCCAACGCGGACTGGTTCACGGTCGCCGGCGGCGACGGCTACTACACCAGGCAAGACCCGACCGACTGGGCGACCGTGTACGGCGGATCGCAGTGGGGCCAGGTCGATCGCGTCGACCTGCGCGACGGTACGGCGAAACCGGTAAGCCCGGTGGCCCCGGGCGGTGGCGGCCGAGGTGGCATGGCCAACGTGATCAACGCGCCGGCCACCATCACGAACAAGAACCTGCGGTATCACTCGAACTCGCCGTTCGTGATGTCGCCGCACAACCCGGCCGAGCTGTATGCGGGCGCGCAGTACTTCTTCAAGTCTGCGGATCGCGGTGACAGCTGGTGGGTGAACCCCAATGATCTGACAAAGCAGTTGAACCGTTTCGGGCCCGACTTCTCCATTCTGGGCGTGCCCGGCACGGCGCCGATGGAGGAGAAGAACGACGGTATCTCCACCAACTCCGACATCACGATGATCGCCGAGTCGCCGGCGCGGCCCGGCGTGATCTGGGTGGGAACCGATGACGGCAATCTCCAACTCAGCATGGACGGCGGTGAGCACTTCACCAACGTCGCCGCGAACATCACCGGCGCGCCGAAAGGCTACGTGTATGTGAACCGCATCGAGCCCTCGCATTTCGAACCCGGGACCTGCTACGTGGGACTCGACAACCATCGCAACGACGACTGGAAGCCGTACCTGTTCAAGACCACCGATTACGGAAAGACGTGGACGTCGGTGAGCTCGAACCTTCCCGTCATGGGGCCGATCACCGCGATCGCCGAGGATGTCGAGAACCCGGACCTCCTCTTCGTCGGCACCGAGTGGTCGCTGTTCGTCACGCTCGACGGTGGGCGGAGCTGGCGCAAGTTCATGAACGGCGTTCCGAACGTGCCCGTGTACGATTTGCTGATCCATCCGCGCGACCGTGACCTCATCATCGCGACGCACGGGCGCTCGCTGTGGATTGCCGATGACATCACGGCGCTGGAACAGTTTGGGCGCGTCGGCGACAAGGATCTGGTCTTGTTCGATCCGCGGCCGGCGGTCGAGTGGCAGAATCGCTACGCCGACTTTCGTTCCACGGAGCAAGACTGGCGCGGCGAGAATCCGCAGGGCGGTTCGACGATCAGCGTGTACTCGAAGGCCGAGCGCGGCCCGGGGAAACTCGAGTTCCTCGAGCGGGGCCAGGTGGTGAGCACGATGGACGTCACTGTGGTGGCGGGCATGAACCGGTATCAGTGGAACATGCAGCGGGTCGCGGTCGCAGGAGGCGGCGGCCGCGGTGGACGCGGGGGACGCGGTCGTGGTGGTGACGGCAGTGGCGGAGTGCCGTTCGTTGCGGGCGGACGAGGCGGCGGCGGGAGCTTGGTGGCACCCGGCGCCTATACCGTTCGCCTCACTGTCGGCGACACGAAGCTCGAGACCTCGGTCGTCGTGCGGGCCGATATCTGGATGCAGGCGTCGCGGTAAGCCGTCGATTGGGAATCATCGTGTCGATTCGCCGCGTCGCAGAAAACTCATCACTTGGCATTGCCGCGAGAACCTGTTCTGGTCGTCGTCGTGAAGCGCGAAGCGGCGTCCGATGAATCGCGCACGCTGACCGCCATCTCCAATTCGTCAGTCAGGTTTCGGCTTCGGCTTCATGGAGATACTGTGCTAGGGGATGCGACTGGGAAAGAAGAAAGATCCCGATCGCTGTCGCGATCAGACTTCCGCCAAAGATCCCGACCCAGGCAACGTCGCCTATGGAAACGGCGACAACGTTGGTCAGCATCGCGAACGCGCCCTCGAGCGTGATGACTCCGAACACCAGCGCGATGATTAGGCTGGGAACGCGCCTCGCGCCGTGAACGGCCGACAGCACGACGATGCCGTAGATCATGTTCAGTGAATAGTGAAGGACCGTGAACATCACCGCTCCGCCAAGCGCGTCCATGGTGCGGAAGGGTGTGCCAGCGAACGCGTCAACCAGGCTGACCCACAACAGGGTTGCGCTGCCGATGACGAGCCCGAGCCTGACGCCTTCGCGCTTCGTATTGTGAATGCCTTCACTGCGCCACGTCAGTAATTGGGGAATACTCATTTCACTCTCCTCGTCGAGTCGTTTGCTGCGTACGATACGGATCATGTTGCACCGTATCTTCGCCAGACGACGGGTGCCGGTACAATGAAGCGTTTGTACTATTGGCGGCGACGCGCGGCCCATTCGGCGTTCGCGGCACGATGCTCGCGGCGCGAACCAGTGTTGGCCCGCTGCCCGTGCTGACGCGTCGGCGTGGCCACAGCACACACTGAGTGACGTGGCGAGCCGTGGTGGCGTGAATGATACGAGTGAAACGGGCGTATGAAGCCGCGAGCCGATCTGACGGGCGACGAATCCTCGTCGATCGGCTGTGGCCGCGTGGGCTGAGCAAAAAGAAAGTTGCCATCGACGAATGGCTGAAGGACGTCGCTCCATCGACGGAATTGCGGCGATGGTTCGGACACGATCCCGCGAAGTGGCCCGAATTCCAACGGCGATACCGAGTCGAGCTGCGCGCGCATGCGGACCAGATTCGCGAGATCGCGATGCGAGCATCGCGCGGGCCCGTGACATTGGTATATGGAGCTCGAGACGAGCTGCACAACGACGCAATCGTCCTAGCCGCCGCAGTGAAAGCCCGAATGAAGCGCGCGGCGGCGCGAACGCACCAACGCGATGAGAAGACGTGATAGCGATGAGAACTTGGTCGCGACCGTGCACGCTCGACGACGCTTCTTTCATTCAAATCTCGTCAGGGTCGTCGCTACCTTACTGTGGCCAAGTCTTCGCGGAGCAATCAGTGCATGCTGGAGACAGAGTTATTCGCACTTCTCGACCACACCGCGGACGCGGCCTATAGCGTCTCCAGCGACGGAGCGATCCATTCCTGGAACGGTGCTGCCGAAGTCATGTTCGGATATCCGGCAGCCGAAGTGCTCGGCCGGAACATCGATGAAGTGTTCGAAGCGCGCGATGTATTGGGCACCGAGGCGCTCGCGCGCGGCCGCGACGCGGCGTCGCGCCACTGGGAAGGTGCATCCGGAGGCATCCCGAGCTTCGACTTGGAAGTGAATACACGATCCGGCGAGCGCCTGTGGGTGAACGTCTCGACGGTCGTCTTCGACAATGAGCGCACCGGACAACGACTCTACGTTCGGCTCGCGCGCGATGTAACGAAACAGCGCCAGAGGGAAAAGCTCTTCGCGCGCATGCTCGACGTCGCTCGACAGGTCGTTGCTCTGACTGAAAGCGCACCGGATCACGCGCCGGTCGAAGCACTCTCCGAGCAGGAGTTGCGGATTCTCAGGCTCTTCGCGGACGGCACGAATCCGGCGAGCATTGCGCGCAAGTTGAAGATCTCTCCGCAGACGCTCCGCAACCATCTTCACCACATCAATCAAAAGCTTCGCACGCACAACCGCCTGGAAGCAGTCACGCATGCGCAGTTGCGCGGACTCATCGATTGACGGCTCGGTGGGAGCGCGCCGCACGATGCACCGGGCTGCGGGTGGCAACGAGGCGGATCAATCCTCGTTGTCCACGGTACTAGACTGTAGTGTACCGCCGCGTGGGGCGGGTCGACGCGCGCGCAATCGTCTGCGGCCGCTTCAGGAAATTCTTATCGCGAGGTCGACGGCCTTGATGGGACATTGGCTCGAGCCACGCAGGATCATGGGTGCCGCGGCCGTCACACGGAGCCTGACAGCTTCTCGCGTTCGCGGTTGGCGCGCGAGTGGCACCTTGCTCGTCGGTTTGGTGACTGCGGCGTTTGTCGTCCTCGCGGCGGTCCGCGTCGCCAGCGACTCGAGCGAGCCGCAGTCGATGCACGCGACGTCCCGGCGATCCGTTGCCGATGCGTCGCACATCCCGTCTCCCGTGCTGCACACCCCCGCGCGGTTTGTGGCGCAGGCTCTGCTTCCGCGGTGGACGCCGGCACTCGCGGCGACACGAATGGGCGCCAGCGCCTTCTTCGCCGTCCACTCCGCGGCTCGGCGTGAATACTTCGTACTGCGTCCCGTCGGCGTCAGCGTCCTTCGCGGGTACGACGCCGCAGCGCCTCCTCTCCGAGTTTAGGCGTAGCTCGGCCCATGCGGGCCGCCCGACAAAACGTTCGATAACCTGTTTCCGGCGTCACGCACGCCCTTAACTGCGCGCGCCCCGAACGACAACGTTCACTGGGCGCGCGACGGAGACCGTTCATGTCTATCGTTGCATTCTCCCGCGACGCACTCACCCGTGCCCACGGCACGGGAGCTTTCGATCTCGATCGCATCGTCGTTGGCGTCGATTTCACGTCCGCGTCGCTCGCCGCCGGCCGCTGGGCGACAACGGCTCTTGCGCCGAACGCGCACGCCGTGCTGGTGCACGCTGCTTCTCCGAGCGCAGGCGATTCCTCGAAGGAAACCGATTCGAGCTCGCGGGATGACCATGCACCACGAAACGCCGCGGCGCTTGCCGGCGGTCTGACTGGATTCGCCGCAACGCTGGATGTTGCGAGCGCGAGCACGGTGGTTCGAGTGGGACTCCCATCGCGATGGCTCGGCGCGATGGCGCAAGAGGCGGGGGCCTCACTCATCGTCCTTGGCCGTCGCGCAGATTCGGCGCGGCGACGCGTTGGTGAACCCAACGTCCTAGAACGCGTCGCGCGGCGAAGTGCGTCGTCGGTGCTGGTTGTCCCGGAGGGCACAGTCGGACTTCCGCGCCAAGTTCTCGCCGCCGTAGACAACGGACCGCTGTCTGGGGCGGTGATTGCCGCGGCAGATCGTGTGGCGAGGCTTCACGACATCCCGCTCATCGTCATGCACGTCGTGCCTCCAGCGTCAGGAGCGTACGAGCGCGTGATCGACGCGGGGCGACGAACGGGACGCCGCTCGATGCGGTCGCGCCACGAAGACGTCGCCGCGACAATGTCGCCGGAGGCGACGGCGTGGCTCGAACAGCTCGTCCGCGTGCACTCGACGACGCGGGTCCATCGCATCCACGTAGAACTTGGTGATCCCGCGCGACAGATCGCGTCCATGAGCACGAAGCTTGGCCCGACGCTCGTCGTGTCGGGAAAGCGCGGCGAGGATGGCGCTCCCCTCGGGAGCCTCGGATCCGTCGCGCGAACTCTATTGAAGTCGGCTCCGGGGCCGGTTCTGGCCATCGATCAAGACGCCACACATATGGATGGCGGGAGACAGCCGACGTGGGACGTCCCACGTCGTTGAGCATTCTTGGATAACGCGGCCGGCGTCAGCAGCGGCCGATCCAACTGCGCGAAGAGGATGCGGCGCGCTTGTCGTAAGCGGTATGTTTGTCATGAAACGATGATTACGCGACTATTCATACGCGCACAAATGAGCATATTGTGATGTCGCCTGCCGCGTACTTCACGACAAGCACGCTCGTTGTGGTCCTCGACCTTTGCGGCACGTTCGTGTTTGCATTGAGCGGAGCGATGGCCGCGATCAAGCACAGGTTCGACCTGTTCGGGGTGCTCGTGCTCTCCTTCGCGGCCGCCAACTTCGGCGGGATCATGCGAGATGTCATGATTGGAGCGGTTCCACCGCCGGGCATTGCCGACTGGCGATACATTGCCGTTCCCGCGCTCGCCGGTCTCGTCGCCCTGCTTTATAGATCTCTCATCGAACGGCTCCAGAGTGCCGTGCAAATCTTCGATGCCGGCGGGTTGGCTCTGTTCGCGGTCTCCGGTGCGCAGAAGGCACTCGACTTTCATCTCGGCCCGCTCACGTCCATCGTCCTCGGTATGCTGACTGGAATCGGCGGAGGAATGGTCCGCGACGTCTTGGCGGCCGAGGTGCCTGCGGTGCTGCGCGGCGACATTTACGCGGTTGCGGCGCTTGCGGGTGCAGGCGTCGTCGTCGCGGGACATCTGCTGCGGCTTCCGGCGATTCCGGTCACGATCGCGGGCGCGGCGCTGTGCTTTGGGCTTCGGTGGATTGCGCTTCGGCGCGGGTGGCAGCTGCCGAGCGCTCGCGCGCACGATGGTCTGACCACGGAGCGACGCTGATCGCGCTCCTGGGTCGCGCTCGATAGCGACCGATCAGGGCTTCTTGCCGACGGGGGTCGACGGTTTCTTCGGCGGTGTGACCGGTCGGCCCTTCGCACCCGCGTTTCCCGGGACGTCGGCGGGCGGTCCAGCAGACGAATTCCCATTGGCCGCGCCGGCCGCGTTTCCGGGACGCTTCGTCTCGGCAAGCTCGCGTCCCGTTTCCGCTGGCTTGTTTCTTCCATTCTTCGCGACCGCTTGCGACGCGATATCGTTGGGCAGTGTCTCGAGCTCGCGATCCGAGACGCGCGCGCTGAGGCGATCCGCCACGCGCCGCAGCGCAGAGTCAGCGGGCAGCCCACGGTCGAGCAAACTGCCGACGACATAGAGCGGCACCGTAAGTGACCGACCGGACGGAGCGCTGCGCGCGAACGCCGCAACCTTTGCGCCTTCGACGCCTTTCCGGACCGCCTCTGCACCCGCTTCAATCTCGTCCTTCTCGGGCTTGTGGCCGCGCGCCTTCAGCAACGTGTCGCGAACACGTTCCATTCGCTGCGCTTCGTCGTTGAGGGCTTGTTCGATGACGCGCGGATCGACACCACGCGCCGCGAACTTGAGCGCGCGATTCTCGAGAGCCTCCGCCGGCAGATCGCTCGACCGCGCGCGATCGATCAGCGCCACGACGCGCGTCGAGACATCCGCCGGCAACACTTGCTTGATGCGTACGATCGGATCGACAGACGGGGCCTGCGCCTCGGCGGGCATCACCGCGGCGACGGCAACGAATGCCCCCACCACCCAAGCCACCACGCGCTCATCGAAACATTTCATACGATCCTCTCATCAACGCGGTCTGCTATCATGACTGCACGGTTCGGCGCTCGCGTCACTCGATCGACAGAATGCCGACCACGGCACCAAGCTCGTCACGGCTCTTTAGAAGGCCTGGCGGGGCGACCCATGTGCCGCCGTTGAGCCGAATCTCGACTTGGTAGGTGCCGCGCGGAATCGACTGGGTCATTGTCCAACGACCATCGGCTCCGCGCGAAAGAGCGACCGGACGCCACTGGGTGAAATCGCCACTGATCTCGACGACCGAGGCACCCGACGCATCCACACTGATCACTCGCCGATTTCCCGCCTCAGTGAGAACCTCGAAGCTTCGAGCGACGGCTTCGTTCGCCGTCGCGTCCGACGACGGTTCTTTCGACGACCCTACGACAGCCGTCGTGCGCCGCGTATTCGCCGATGCGATCCGAAGCGTGACCGTGGCGAACCGTCCGCCCGGAAATCCTTGCGTGAGATCGACGGGATAGCTTCCGGCGGAAGCGAGGAGCGCGATGCGCGACGACATCCAGTGCAACGCGCTCACGGTTCCCCAGACGCGCTGGTTCTCGCCGAGTACCGGTCCTGAGCTCCCTGTCCGTCCACCGAGTGACGCGCCGATCTCCACGCTCCTGCCCGGATAGCGAATCGCGACCTCGAGATCGTTGTAGCGAATGCCGTCGGCGATCCGCACCGGAGTGAGCGTGACGAGCGTCGTCACTCCCGAATGATCGAGCCACGCTCCGAGCTCACCCTGCGTGATCTGCCGCCACGCCGAGCCGTCCCAAGTCTGACCTACACCGCCGCCGAGCCAGGCGCCGCCGCTCGGAGCGGGCGCGTAATATACTCGTCCGGCGGCGAGCATCTGACCGGTGTGCGTGCCGTCTTCGTGCGTGCTCCCAGCAAACGACCCCGCCAATTCGGCGAACGCTGGTCCGAAACTCGGCGTGAACATCGATGGGGCGATCATGCCTTGTGTCGCTGATTTTCCCGCGAGCGCGGATATGTCGGCGTTCGCCGATAGCGTAGCGTGACTCCAGTCCACTCGAAACGCGGGACTGACGGATGCGCCACTTGCATCGACGCTATCGGCATATCGAACCGCCGTACCAGAGATGTCGACGCTGGACAGAACGCGCTGCGCGCTCGCACCGACGGGGAAAAGGAAGAACAGACCGGCGGCGAGCAAGCGCGTGCAATCACGCAAGCTCAATCTCCGATAGTGATGACAGAGCTCGCGGCATCGAACTCGTCGGCGCTCGACGGCGCGAATCGATCCAGCGTCCATGTCTTTCCATCGACGATGAACGCGTACTCATGACGTCCGGCTTGCAACGGTACGGATGCGCTCCACGCGCCGTCGTGCCCCGTCCGAGCCAAGGGCGTCGGTGCCCACGCATTGAAATCGCCCACGAGTGAGACTGTCTTCGCACTTCCGACGAACACGAACCGGACATACGTCACCGTGTCGTGAACAACGGAAGCGACGGTCGGCGCGTTCGGCGGCGGAACGTGTTGCCTTGCGCGCGACGCGCCGACCGCGACGACCGCGATCAGCGATGCGGCGACAGCGAGCGTCGAGAGCGGCGAAAGCTGCAAGGAAGGCGCGCTCCACCAACCTCGCGAGAAGACCCGTCGTCGCGCGACAGGCGCCTCGATCCGACGGTCGGCGCGAATCGCCGCAACGAGCGTGTCCTCGAAGTCATCGTCGAACCGCTCTTCCGCTCGCAGCCGACGCGCAACGCGCTCCACGAACGCGTCATCCGGTGTCTCGTGATCAATCGACATCGTGTACCTCTTCAAGCAGTTCACGGAGACGGGCGCATGCCCGCTTGACTCTCATTTTCAGGGCCGAGATCCCGTCGCCGGTGATCTCGGCCATCTGTTCGTAACTCAGCTGCTCGACGTGCTTCAGGACGAAAGCTTCACGCTGCTCGACGTCCAACCGCTGCAATGCATACTGCACATCGTCCAGTGTTTCACTTTCGTCAATGCGCGAATCGATCGCCGCTTCTTCGAGCCGAAACTCATCGCGGACGAGCCGGCGCTCGCGGCGACCGCGGCGGATGACATGGCTGCGACACTCATTCGCAACGATCTGATACAGCCACCCGCCGAACCGGCCGGGATCACGACACTTGTCCAGCGCACGATAGGCACGGATGAACGCCGATTGCATTACGTCCTCCGCGTCATCGCGATCGCCGACCATCCTGATCGCAAACCGCACATACTGGTCGCGATATCGGCGACTCAGCTCGGCAAACGCATCGACGTTGCCCTCGACCGCCCGCTCTACCAGCTCTTCATCTGATTCGACGCTCACAATCGTCTGACTGTCGGATGTGCTCTCCGGGTCACAAACGCGCATGCTCCGCCACCGCCGGCGCGTGATAACCGTCACACATGTGACGCGCCGCCCGATCGCTGCAGTCAATTGCGCAACGAAGCCGTAAACACACAGCGGAACGAATCGAAAGATGACTCATTCACAGCGGGAGATCACCATGAAGAAATACAGGCTTGGCATCGGAGCGACGCTCGGAGCTGCTTCACTGATATTGGCCTCCGCGTGCTCGGATTCCGGCTCGTCGGCAAGCATTACGGGGGACAATACAAGCGGTAACGGAACCGTCGTCGTGAAGCTGACGGACGCTCCATTCTCCAGCGATTCAGTGAAGAGCGTCGACATTTTTGTCGTCCGCGTCGACGCCCGTGGAAGCGACGTCGACTCCGCGGCGACCGATCACGCGCTCTCGAGCGACAGCGCCGCGTCGAACGGCTGGAAGGCGCTCGCCACGCCGAACGCGTCCTTCGACTTGCTCTCGCTGCAGAACGGCATCACCGCCGCGCTCGGCCAAGCGTCGATTCCCGCCGGAACATACAGTGGCCTTCGGCTCATCATCGACCCCAGCAAATCGAGCGTAACGCTCAAGAGCGGCACGAAGCTCACGAATACGAGCTCGCCGAGCGTGACGTTCCCAAGCGCGGCGCAATCGGGAATCAAGATCGTGCTGTCGCAGCCGGTTCAGGTTGTCGCGGGCACGGCGACGTCGTTGCTCGTCGACTTCGACGTCAACAGCAGCTTCGTTCAGCGAGGCAACACCATCGACAAGAATGGTCTCCTCTTCAAGCCAGTGATCAAAGCGTCGATCACGAACACAGCGACGACGAATGCGACGGTTCGTTTGATCAACGCCACGAACGGCGCGCTCGCCTTCCTTCAGAACGGAACGGCGGTCGCGGGCGGTAGCAGCATCGCGTTCGGTTCGTCGTCATCCTGCGCGAGCGTGCCGGTGTCGAACTCCGGCTTGACCGTGACACAATCTGGCTCGACGACGGCGCTGGCGGGCTTTGCGCCGACGCTTGTCGCCGGCTCGAGCACGAGCTTCGTCGCGTATCCCAACGCATCGAATGGCGTCTCGTTCGCGACCCTCGGCAATGCGTACACGCCGGCCAGTGGTCAGGCGGGGTTCCGAGTGTTCAATGCGACGACGGCATCGACGGGCTACGACGTGTTCGTGACCGCCCTCAACGCGGTGCTCGGAACTGCGACGACGACGAACGTGCTCGCTGGCGCGTCGTCGGCATTTGTGAGTGTGCCGGCCGGGTCGCAACAGATTCGCGTCGTGACCACGGGCGGCACGTCAGTCGCACTCGATCTCGGTGCCCAGGCGCTGACTGCGGGCCAGAACTACACGCTCGTGATCGCGCCGCCAAGCGGTTCGACGGCACCACGGGCGTTCCTCGTTGCGGGCTGCTGAACGGCGCGGCAAGCAGCGCAAGAACGCCGGCGACCGAAGGTCGCCGGCGTTCTTGTATAGGGTTGCTCTTCGTGCGATGTGAACGAATCGTCGATTGCCCGTAAGAGAAACGACCGACCGGTAAGCCGGGAAGAATCCGCTAGCGGGCACACGGAACCGGCACACGGAGGGGATATCACAAAATGAAATCCTCGCAACCGAGTAAGTGATTGCGAGGATTGGTCTTCTGAGTTGGACCGGGCAAGTTGAACCTCCGACCTCACGCTAATCACGCGTGATTCTACCACCGAAAAGTCCGGCAATGGGCTGGTTAACCCCGCAGGAGCCACTAACGCCGCTCCCCTGCCGGCCCGAGCTGCCGGACTTTGCCCCGACGGTAGCAACCGGGTACCACCTGAGTGCTACGTCCTTCGGCTGCGAGACTAGCATCGCCGGTGCTGGCATTAGAGAACTTAGATGAGCTACGCTGGGGTTCCTCGCGCAATCCAGCGGGTACGCGCGCTGCGAAGCTCTGACCGACCGGAAGCAGTTATGGGGCCTTTACCTCGGCGAAGTTCTGCCCTACGGCAACCCAGCGGCCGTCGCGGACCGCCCAAACGGTCTCCACGTGGTTCACGTTAGTGAACGGTCGCGTCCCGCAATCGCGGCTTAACTCAGAACGGTAGGCAAGGATTGTCACTGCGGCGCTAGGCCGAACGACACGCAAGCTGTCGAGCTGACTACGCGTCGTCGTGCAGCGCGAGGTTATCGATCGCACGACCTCCGTCGTGGTGGTGACCGACGCGCCTGCCGCACGAAAAATCACGAATGGAACGTCGGCACCGATGAGCGCCAACGCCTTGATGGAGTCATTCCTGGCGAGTGCATCCCAGACGGCACGCTCGCGGACGATGACGGCGTCATCGGTCATCGCCTGAGGTACTCGAGAGGCGGTTTGCGCGACGACGGGAAACAGTGGTGCTGTCACGAGAACGGCCGCGATCACCATTGGGCGTAGCATAGGTTGCTCCGTTGTGCAGGAGTTGAAGGTCCGCGAGCAGTGCCGTCCGAAGTCGGCGATAGGATCGGCCCATCGCGAGAGCGCAGCATGGGTCCTTCCGTCCTATCGGAAAATCTTTGTGCCGATGCTGGGCGACGGCCGTCCCCGGCCTGGCGCATATTTGTCGCCCTCGCGCAGGCGTTTCTCGACCGACAACCGGGAGCGTGGCCGACCTATGGGTCTATATCTTCGCAGCATTGACGTCGATCGGTTCGATGCGACGCTGTCAACACTGCTCTCGCCCTTCCAGTACGAGGACGCGAACGCCTGGTGCACCCAACTCGCGGCGAATTTCATGGAACTCCTGGGTGGCGACCATGCCGTCATAGCCTTGATGCGACGGAATTTCTTCGCCGGTTGCGTCACGAACATGCGGGACGACGTGGTGGTCGCACACTTAAAACTCTTGTCGTCCTGTGGACCGACGTCGGCGCAGACGATGCTCGGCATTCCCAGCGATGGCCTGCACGATGGCGTTATGGCGCGCATCGAGGGCGATCGCGAGCGCGAAGGTGCGGAGATTTGGAGCCGAGTAGGTTCCTACATCCAAGCGACCAAGGGCGCTCGCAATCGCGGCGAGCTGTCATTCATGGGCGAAGTGCTAGATCGCGGTCGGGTTCGCGACAGCCACAACATCGATACAGTGGTCGATGGCGCATACGTGGTCGTATGCGTGTCGTACGAGCACGGGATCGAGTCGCGGACGCGAAGTGACGTCGCTCGTCGGGCCGGGCAGTCGCTGCTTCGACTCCTGCTTCCTGCCGTTCGGACGTCCGCAAGAATGTGGGCTGCGCGCGCGCAGACTCCCGACGGCCAAAAGGTTGCCGACATCGACCAGCTTTCTGTTCCTGCCGCCACGTTTGATTCAAGCGGAAGAGGCGACTACGCGAACGTCGAATTGCGAAACGTTCTGAACGGAGACAAGCAGGGTTCGGCGTTGCTCGATTCAATGCGCGGCGCTGCTGCCAACCAGTTGCATGGTTCCCGGCGGCAGTTGTCCGAAGCCGACGGCAATCTTTTTAGAGTAGTTCGGAACGATGCCGCCACGTACCAGGTTGCGCCATCGCGTGGAGAGGATGACCGCTGCACCGTTACCGCTCGAAGGATTTCGAGCGGCGTGCGGAATCATGAGGCAGCCCGTCAGCATGGACGCCTCAGCAATCGTGAATGGGAAGTTGCGCAGATGTTGGCGATACGCGCGACGAATCGCGAGATCGCAAGCGCACTGCAGCTCAGTGCCCACACGGTTCGTCACCACATTGAGCACGTTTTCGCGAAGCTAAATGTGAAATCGCGTCGAGATGTCGCCGTTCGCTTACGCGAACTGACCTAGCTCCCCCATTTATAGCGCGGTGTCTGCGACATGGGACAAAAGCTCCCATTCGCTTTCTTGCGCTTGGCGTATCCTTGGCGCACTGCATCCAGGTCCTCGCCTTAACATCTAACCGTCGAGAGAACCATGCGCTTCCGTCGCCTGCTTACGAGTCTCGGCCTTATTGGCTGCACCGCGCATTCTCCATCCACGTCCGCGATCGATCCAGTCACGGTGAAGGCAGCTATTCAGGCGCTCGATGCGAACGCGATGCGGCTCGTAAATAGTGGGCACGGAGATTCGCTTGCGACTCAGTACTTCACTACGGACGCGGTTGCGACGCCGCCAAATGGTCCTGCGTGGAAAGGTGCGGAGGCGATTCGCGCTGGATTCGCTCAAGCCGCAGGAGCGCCACGGATGGAACTCCATTGGGTGATTGACGCCATTCGCGTGTCGGATTCGTTGGCCAGCACGCAAGGGACGTACACCTTTCACTTATATCCGCCGACTGGCGACACAACCAAGGCGATGGTCTCGGACCATGGCAACTATGTGACCGTGTTCGTCCGCACACCACAAGGATGGCGCGCGCTGTTCGATATTGTCGATTCGGAAATACCGTTGCCGACGCCGACGCCGACGTCGACCGCGAAGAAGTAAAGCGATCACCTAGCAAGTGTCGAGAAAACGGCCGGCTATCGATCGGCAGCGAGTCGACGGCGGTTCCCCGGCGGTTCCCCCAAAGAGTTGGGCCAGGGTGACTGGCGGAAAGCGCGGCGCGACGGTCTGATCAGAGCGTCCGAATTGGACGCGGAGAATCGACCAGATGCGAACGAGCAAATTCAGCGAAGAGCAGATTGTCCACGCGCTCCGGCAAGCCGAGGGCGGGACGGCCGTCGCGGACATCTGCCGGAAGATGGAGATCACCGAGACCACGTTCTACCGCTGGAAAAAGAAATACTTCGGGCTGGGCGTGAGCGAGCTCCGCGAGCTCAAGCTCCTCCGTGAGGAAAATCGAAAGCTCAAGGGCTTAGTCGCCGACCTGACGCTCGACAAGCAGATCTTGCGGGAGAGTCTCACAAAAAAATTCTAGGGCCGGCGGCCAAACGGGCGTGGGTACGCTGGATCGTCCAAGCGTACGACGTGTCCGAGCGACGCGCGTGCCGGGTGACCTCGGTCGCGCGTTCGACGATGGGCTACAAGGCACGCCGGCCCACGCAGGAGCCGCTCCGCACGCGACTCGCGAACTCGCGAACTCGCGAACTCGCGAACTCGCGGCCGCGCGGGTGAGCTACGGCTATCTTCGCCTCCACGTCCTGCTCAAGCGCGAGGGGTGGAAAGTGAATCACAAGCGCGTGTATCGCCTCTTACCGCGCGGAAGCGCCGGGCCTCCGGAGACGGAAACCGAAACGCCGGCGGAGTGCGATGGCGCGATCTAAGCGGAGCTACTTCTCTACGCTGACGCCTAGTGATGCGGTTTGGGGATTTGGATGCGGAGCCGAGCACCGTGAATCTCTCTCGGATGACCATGTGGCCGAGCGGCAACGACCTATGGCATAAGTGGTTCTTTTCGGTGCCAAACGCGGTGCGAATTCCCCTCGGCAAGGGCGTTTGTTCCAGCCCGCCGCGCGTTACCGGCGCTCGACGAAGCGCCGCCACCCAAAGCCCGTCCGCTTCTTTGCTTCGTTTTGGATCGGAACCACCACGGCGAGACTTCCATCATTGAGAAACATCGCCGCGAGATATTCTCCGCCCGCATCAGGATCGTTGCCGCGCCAGCTCTCAAGCGCCAATGGGATCGCGACTCGCACCTTGGGATTGCCTTTCTTCCCGGGCACCATCAGGTGCGCGGCTTCCCAGTGCAACGTGTCCGGCGTGTCAAGAAGCCATGTCGCCGCAAGCTCACCCGTCGCACTCGATGCGAGATAGGGGAAGAATGGTAGAGGCGCGCCGGCGGCTCGTGAGGAGACACGCCAGGTCGTCCAGGTGTTCGTGTCGCCCCCGAGACGACTGATCCAGACCCCGCTTGAGTCGGTCCACAGCGAATAGAGCGCGCCAGCGCGATCAAACGCGACGGGATCGACCCAGCGTGGCGTCTCGCGCGGATGGTTGAGACATCCGCTCGGTCGCGCCCCGCCCGCCGCCGGAAACGTGCGCCACGTCGCGCCGTCGTCGGTGCTCAGCGCGAGCACGTCGGTGCCCTCGTCGCAGACGGATCCGGCCCGCGCGCCGGGAATGATGTGCACCGCAAGCTCACCATGCGGACCAACCGCCAGGTGGCTCGATCCGCCTCGGTTGTGAATGTGTGACGGTGGCGTCCACGTCACGCCTCGATCGCGGCTGAGAGTATGCAGCACGCCGGTGCCATCGTTCCAGATGAGATGCACCGTGCCGTTTGGCGACACTCTGATCCACGGCCGATCATCGCCCCGCGCGCGAGAAACGGTCGACCATCGCCACGTCGAGCCCGCGTCACGGCTCACGCCAACGGCGAGCTGCACGCCCTCGAGCGCGCGAGGATCAAACGTCAGTTGCACGAAATACAGCGTGCCGTCGGGCGCCACGGCGAGATCGAGGTCGGAATTTCCAACTGCGCCATCACCCGCCATTCCAACATTCACTTCGGACCACGTTGCACCGAGATCGGTGCTCTTCCAGAGGCGTGGGCGGACGCGGTTCCACCCAGTGACGAACACCGCGCCGTTCGGATGCTGAATCAGCATCGGCTCTCGAGCGAGGGTGTCGAGCATTTCGCTCTGTTGGATCAACGCGAACCGCTTATCTCCGTCTGCGCTCGATGCGTTGCCGCCCTGGTGCAGGCATGAGGCGAGCGAAATCACGGCAACGAATACGGCCGGCACGAACGGCCCATGTGAGCGGCGCATGGACGCAAACGTACGGGCACTAACCTCCCATGCGCTACGCACGGAGCGCCGCAATGGGGCCGACACCGAACGGTCATTTAGCACCGGTGAAACCTCACAGATGCGCCGCAGGCGTCACAACAAGGCGGAGAGTTGTAGGAGTTGTTCTTAGCGTTTCACAACGCGCGCTACCGTGAAGGCCGGGCCGGTTAGCCACACATTCATTTCGCGAAACTCATTACTCGGTTGCCATTGAGGGGTCCGGGCCAAGTCTGCGACTAATCGCGGCACCTAGGCCGGTACGCATCGCGGAACGGCGATCGCGTCGAACACTGCGATGCCCATCACGTAGAAAACCATCTGACGGATAGCGTTTCCGAAACCCTCATTCTGTGTCGAACCGCGCTGCTCGAGCTCGACGGTTGCATAGCCGTGCGTAAGCCCGGCGATCAGCACGGTCGTGGTCGGCGGTGTCGCTTCGTCGTCGATGTCGTCGATGTCGTCGACGATCGTGGGTCGGAGAGGCATGACGAGAACAACGGGTAACGACCGTCACCTCAGCGTCGCAAGGGTATCGCAATGAACGGATGGAGAGGGGCGCTCTGGCTCCGCGTTGTCGTTTCGCTGATCGTCTTCGTGCAAGGGTACGCATATCGCAGTTATGCCCGCCGAGAGCGCGAGCGACGTGGCGGGACGATGCAGCGCCGCGCAATCGTGTGAGCACATCGCGCCGGGCGACGTGCAGCATTCCGAAGTGAGCGTCATGATCGCGCTCGGCGGGTGGAAGGATCACAACTTCTGAAGCGCGATATGCGCCCGATGAAGCGACCATGAGGAAAGCATTGGCACGCCGCGAGAACGCTTGGACGATGGCGGGATGAAGCAGCAACGCACACGATCAACGGACACCCGGAACCCAGGATCACAAAATGAAATCCTCGCAACCGGGTAAATGATTGCGAGGATTAGTCTTCTGAGTGGGCCCGGGAGGAGTTGAACCTCCGACCTCACGCTTATCAGGCGAATCGATTGGTACGTAGAAGTCCGGCAACTTGTCGATTTTCACTCTGACAGCCCTGCGATCTGTCGGACTTCTAATTCGCCGATGTCGGGGTTTGTCGCAACGAACGGCGACCAAACGGCGACCGCGCTTCGTCTACCCCTAGTCATCGGAGAATGGAAGGCACCACCGAAACCTGGATTGTCCGTCCCACCTACGAACCGGCGATCGAAAACTTCGGGATTCGGAATGGCAGTGTCCGCTCGAATGCGTCGCAATGCGACGCTGGTGATCGTGGCCGTCGGCTGCTCCAATCGGCGAACTACAAACCCAACATCGGCGTTGAAGACGAAACGTGAGGTCGTGGCAACGTTTGTTGGCTCTCGGGGTTTTGACCTGACCCCCGAAACCTGATCCAAGAATATTGTTAGTCCTCAGCCGGAGAGGACTATGAAGCGGAGTCGGTTTTCGGACGAGCAGATCGTCGCGGTGCTGCACGAGTGGGATGCCGGAGCGAAG